>Ga0196978_1000004_pt1 | contig 561312 bp, 447 predicted proteins | sample S3v_2013CmetaG_FD_155491 | JGI IMG/M metagenome (GOLD analysis project Ga0196978, IMG submission 155491) | Soil microbial communities from Anza Borrego desert, Southern California, United States - S3+v_20-13C | ecosystem: Environmental > Terrestrial > Soil > Desert | place: USA: California... | reverse complement strand
GGACAAGGTGACGGCGGAAGTGATACGCAAGTACATCCGCCGTCACAAAGAGGCCGAAGACCCGCAGCTAGACCTGTTCGGGTGAATCCGGCGAAAGCCCCACCGCTTGCGGTGGGGATGTTTTACTTCGCGGGCGCGGCGGCGGCGCCGACGTACTCCCAGTGCCAGGGCTCGTAGTAGTAGGGGCGGAAGCCGAAGCGCTCGGCGTTGCGGACGAGCCAGCGGTAGGCGGGCGTCTGCACCTGTAGGGCGCGGTTGGAGTCTTTGGTCTCGACCGGCTCGCCGCCGACGTAGAGGTCGAGGGCGCGCCCCGTGAAGTGCGGGCTGTTGACGGCGAGGCCGGCGCGGCCCGAGCCGGGCGACTGCGCGCGCAAGGAAGCCTGGTGCTCGCGCGAGCGGAAGGAGGAGACGATCTTGAGGAACTTCTCCTCGGGCGCGAGTTCGCCCGAGGCCGTCACCTTCAGACCCAAGCTCGGGTCGGCCGCGGCCGCCGCGACCATCCGCTTGTAGGCGGCGTAGGTCTCGCGCTCGACCTGCCGGAGCGCGTCGGCGCGCGTCGGGTCGTAGAAGTCGGACGCGGGCGCTTGCAGCAAACGGTCGGGCGTCGCGTACACCTTGTTCTTCAGGCGCGCGCCCTGCCACGTCGAGACCATGCGGTAGAGCGTCTCGCTGTCGAGCACGCCGCTCGGGCGCAGGCCCGCCGCCGCCTGCCAGCGCGAGAGCGCCGAGGCGAAGTCCGAACCGGCGGCCTCGCCGTCCGTCTCAAGCGTCTTCGAGATGAGCGGCGTGTAGAGGTACCAGCCGCGCTGCTGCTTCCCGCCGAAGGCCCAGCCCAGTTCGTACTTCAGGGCCGCGTTGCGCGCCGCCGCTTCGTCGAAGAGCGAGGGGTCTTTATTCTCCGGGGCGGGGGGGGCGGCGGCGATCTCCGTCCTCTTCTCGACGACGAGGGGCTGCACGGAGTCGCCCGCGGCCGGGCGGGCTCCCGCCTGCGACTGGCCGCGGCCGCCGACCGCGAAGAGCACGGCGAAGGTCACGAGCCCCGCGAGCATGACGGCGAACACGGCGGCGAGTTGGGTCTTCTTCTTTCTCATCCTTGAACTCGAAATCGCCCGTGCGAACTTTGGAGGATTATAGCCCGAAAATCGTGGAGAGGTCAGCTTCCCGCGTACGGCAATTGAGATGCGCGGGGGGCACCCGCGGTTCGTCAAAGGCGCACGGCTTGAGCCCCCGCGGGCGCGTCCGCGAAGTTTACGGTCAGACTGCGCGCGGCGCGCCGAGTCTGTTAAAATGTCGCCGCCGGAGCGAGCTTAGCCGAGTCAGCCTGACGCCGGGCGCGCGCCGGTTCCCGACACACTTCCCAAACACGCGGAGAAGGCCACAGAGATGCCACTTGAGTCAAACAGCGCGGCCAGCGTCTCGCCCGCGCTCGTCTTCGAGCTGGAGAACGGCAGCACTTTCACCTTCAACTTCCAGATGGACGGCCGCGTCGCCGTCATCGGCTTCCAGGAGGGGCGCGCCGTCACCGGCACCCTCTCCGAAGAGCAGGCCGCCGAGCTGCGCGACGCCATCGGCGAGTACATACATAAGAGGAACGGATAATGCCGTGAACCGTGAACCGTAAACCGTGACAAGATAAAACCCTGCTTTCACTTGTCACGGTTTACGGTTCACGGTTCACGCTCCGTTTGACTCCCGCGCCCCCGGCGGGCAAGATTTCAGCCTATGCTTTACCGAGCCCCCTCCGCGGAGTCGTCCTGCCGCGGCCTGCGCCTCCTGACAACTGCTCTCTTCCTGCTGACGCTGGCGGCGCCGCTGCCCCTCGTTCGTGTTAGCGCGCGGGCGCAAGGGCCGGCGTCCGTCTTCGAGCGCGACCTTGACGCGGCCTCGCCGGTCGAGCTGCGCGTGAAGAACCGCACGGGGCGCGTGACCGTCCTGGCGGAGGAGGAGTCGAAGCGCGTCTCGATCCGCGCGTCGTCGGCCGCCGGGGTGGCGGTGTCGGAGAGGGACGTGCGCGTGACAGGCGCGGCCGGCGCGATTCAGATCGAAGTCGAGCGCGAGGGCGCGGCGTCCGCTAGGCCCGCGGACGGGCGGAAGGTCGTGCCGAGCGCGGCGCAGGTCGAGCGCGAGCGGATAGATTTGACGGTGCGCGTCCCCGCGCGCTCGCGCGTGTGGGTCGAGACCGAGGCGGGCGCGGTCGATGTCGTCGGCAACGTCGCGGAGGCCGAGGCCAGGACCGACACGGGCACCATCCGCGCCGACGTGCCCCTCGACCAACTGCGCTACAGCTTCCGCTGGACGCTCAGCCGCCCGCGCTTCTTCTCCGAGGTCGAGCTGCCGAAGGTGAAGGAGAAGCGCGGCGGCGTCTACGAAATCTCCGGCCGCTTCCCCGAGGAGAAGAAGGGGAAGGGCAAGCAGAAGAAGGACGAGCCCGAGCCTTCGGAGGAGGAGGCGGCGGACGACACCGTCCTCCTCGGGAGCGCCGCGGTCGAGACCGGAGCCGGGCCCGAGCCGAAGGTGGAGACGGCGAAGAAGGAAGAGCCCACGGCGGATAAGCCGAAGAGTAAGGAAGAGCTTCAGAAGGAGGAGCGCAGGAAGCGGGAGGAGGCCGAGCGGAAGGAAGAGGAGGCCAAGAAGCAGGCGGAGGCGCTGAAGAAGGCGCGCGAGGAGAAGGCGAAGGCCGCGAAGACCGCGGCCGAGAAGGCCCTGAAGGAGACGCAGATTAAACTCAGCCTGGAGACGGCGCGCGGCGTCCTGCTCTTCGGCGTCAAGGACGAGTCGCGCGTCCCGTCCGACCTGCGCGAGCGCACGCTCACCGACGCCGCGCGCGCCATCATCCGCAGCGGCGACGCCGAACTCATCGACGCCATTCGCAAGGTCGCCCCGCGCCTCGTCGGCGAGTACGCCGAGACGCTCGGCGACCGCCGCGGCGGCCCCACGCTCGGCGCGCGCGGGTCGAGCCCCTTCGACGTGCGCACGCCCGCCGGAACCTCGCTCGCGCGCGTGCAGGCGCGCGTCACAGACCGCACGGGCCGCGCCGTCACGGGCCTCACGGCCAAGGACTTCACCGTCACCGAGGGTGGCGTCGAGCGCGCCGTGCGCGAGGTGCGGCCCGTCACCGCGCCCTTCAACCTCGTCCTCCTCCTGGACGTGTCGGGCAGCGTCGAGGAGCGCATCGACTTCATCCGCAAGGCCGCGCTCGCCTTCCTCAACACGGCCGGCCCGCAGGATCGCATCGCCATCGTAAGTTTCCGCGACGACGTGCAGCTCGTCTCCGAGTTCACCAACGACCGCGGCGTGCTCGTCGAGCGCATCAAGGACATCCAGGCGGGCGGGGCCACGTCGCTCTACGACGCGCTCGGCTACGCGCTCGTGCACGTGCTCCGCCCCCTGCGCGGCGAGCGGACGGGCGTGGTCGTGCTCTCGGACGGCGACGACAACCGCTCGTTCCTCTCGTTCCCCGTCATCGTCGATGCGGTCTACGAGACGGGCGCGATCATCTACCCGCTCTACGTCCCCTCGGGCCTGATACCCTCTTCGAGCGCGCCCGCGGCCGCGACGACGCTCGACCCGACGCGCACGCGCTTCCTGACGCTCACCTCGCGCGCCGAGGAGGAGGGCGCGCGGCTCGCGGAAGTCTCGGGCGGGAAGTACTACCCCATCACGCGGCTCGAACAGTTGCAGCGCGCCTACGACGACGTGGCCGCGCAGCTGCGCACGGCCTACACGATCACCTACGAGACGGACGCGGCCGCGCGCCCCGACTCGCGCGTGCGCGTGAAGGTCTCGCGCGAGGGCGCGAGCGTGCGCCTGAGCCCGGCGGTCGCCGTCTCGGCCGCGGCGACGACGACGACCCCCGCGCAGTAGAGTTGTTAAAAGAACAAGGGGTGAGATGCTTCTACCTTCTCCGGTCGTGCGTCGCGGTAGACTCCTTCTCGCGCTGCTCCTCGCCTCGGTCTGCCTAGCCGCGGCGCGCGCGCAGGAGCCCGCGCAGCCGACGCAAGCGCCCAGCCCGACCCATACGCCGACGCCCACTCCGACGCCGACGCCGAGCCCGACGCCTACTTCAACACCTACTCCGACGCCGAGTCCGTCTCCGTCCCCGACGCCCGACGAGGCCGAGGCGGTCGAGCGCATCGAGACCTCCCTGGCCAACGTGCTGCTGACGGCGACGGACAAGAAGCGGCGCTTCGTCACGACGCTGCGCGCCGAAGACCTGCGCCTGACCGAAGACGGCGTCGAGCAGAAGATCGAGACGTTCGAGCAGGAGACGGACGCGCCGCTCTCGCTCGCGCTGCTCGTGGACGTGTCTTCGTCGCAGGAGAAGGTCTTGGGGGACGAGCAGGAGGCGGCCTCCGGGTTCGTCCGCTCCATCCTCCGCCCGGCGAAGGACACGGCGGCCGTCCTCTCCTTCACAGGCGTCACGCGGCTCGAACAGTTGCCCACGGGCGACCCGGCGCGTCTGCTCGCGGCCATCGGCGCGATCCAGGTCCCCTTCTCGGCGAAGAGCCCCGAGTGCAACGACCCCGACGCGCCGGACAACGTGCGCCTGCGCTGCTCGACGGGGGCGTGGGACGCCGTCGTCCTCTCCATCCGCGAGGTGCTCTCGAAGACGCCCGAGCGCTCGCGCCGCGCCATCCTCCTGCTCTCCGACGGCGACGACCGCAGCAGCCGCGTCCGCCTCTACCAGGCCGTCGAGTACGCCGTGCGCCACAACACGGTCGTCTACTGCATCGGCATCCGCGACCGCGACCTCGACGAGGGCGAGATGCGCAAAGACTTCCTCAACCAACTCTCCGAGCAGACCGGCGGCCGCGCCTTCTTCCCCAAGCGCCCCCAGGACCTCCCCGCCGCCTTCGCCCAGATCGAGCAGGAGCTGCGCGCCCAATACCTTCTCACCTACACCCCCACCAACCGCGCCCGCGACGGCTCCTACCGCCGCCTCCAAATCGAGATCACCAACCCGCACCTCAAGAAGCAAGACCTCCGCCTCTACTACCGCCAGGGCTACTACGCGCGCGTCGAGGATACGCCTGCTTCCGTCACTCCGCCCAAGAGTCAGCCGTGAGACGGCACACCTGCGCAGGGCGTGATTGACAAGGGTGGGGCCGGGGTATATAAGCAGGGCGCTCTCTACCCGACGCTCTATCGACGCCTCAAAGCGCTGTCGTTGACCAAGTTGATATGCGATCCTCAGCCGTCGAACAGGTCGTAGACTTCTACCAGCAACTCTTCGGGCAAATTTTCTCCGCCCCCTTTCGCGAACAGATAAGTAATCCGCTGGAGCGCAACGCCGTCACGCGGCTGGTGGACGAGTTGGCCGACGCGGCCTCACAGTCACTCACGCTCTTCTTCGACAACCGGCGTTTGAGCAGGGCCGAGGCGGCGGAGATTCTGGACAGCCTCTCCGCGCTCGGCCGCCTGCTCAAGCTCGAAGACGTGGCGCAGCCGGGCGTGCCGCCTGAGACCGTCATCAAGAAGAGGCTCGGCGCGCTGGCGCGCCCCCGGGGCTCGCGTGGGGACGGGTTCGAGGCGGTCTCCCGCCTCGCGTTGCAGTCGGTGCTCGAAAACCTCCTGCTCATCGGCCCGGTGCTGAGCAAGTGGCAGAAGTTCAACTTCTCAAGAAGCTACGAGCCGCCGCGCCGCATCATCGAGCGCCTCAACCAGAACATCGCCGGCCTCGGCGCCGGGCAGGCCGCGGGTCAGGGGACGCAGGACGAGCTTTACGAACTCGACCACCGCAACTACCTCCTCCAACGCTTCGAGCGCGTCGAGGCCGGCACGGTGCAGATGACGACGAATATGGTTGACCTGCAAGCCCTCTTCGTCATGCCGCGCGTCCAGCCGCGCCCGCAGCGCCCGCGGCCGGGCGACGGCGAGGCCATAGACCTGGCGGAGATCATGAACCTCGCCGCCGCGCGCAAGTTCTTCGGCGGCGTCGACGAGCCCGCCGTGGAAGCTCAGCCGAAGAAGAAGAAAAAGGATGAGGGCACGACCGCCTTCGAGCAGGTGGAGAAGCACCCGCGCACGGTCATCGTCGGCGTGCCGGGCAGCGGCAAGTCAACCTTCCTCGAATGGCTGCAACTGTCGGTCGCCGGGGTGAGGAAAATACTTGTCGCGGGCGACGAAGACGAGCAGGCCATCCCGCTGCTGCTGCGCGTGCGCGAGTTGGACGCAAAGAAGCTTCCGCTCGGGCCGGGGCTGATAGAGGCGGCGACCGGCAGCGAAGACCGCGCCGCGCTGATGCCCGACGGCTGGCTCGACCGCCAGATGAGGAAGGGGCGCGTCCTCTTCATGCTCGACGGCCTCGACGAGACCGACCCGAAGACGCGCGACAGGTACCTCATCCCGTGGCTCACGGAGCTGTGCGAGGAGTACCCGAACTGTCATTACCTCGTCTCCTCGCGCCCGGCGGGCTACCAACCCGGCACGCTCCGCAAGCTGAAGTTCGCCGAGTGCGACCTGCTCGACTTCAGCGAGCCCGAGATGACGGAGTACACGAAGAACTGGTGCACGGCCATCCGCCTCGCCCGCAGCGAGAACGAGAAGGAGGCTCGGCGCAAAGGCTCTGCGGAGGGGGAGCGCATAGTCAAAGGCTTCGAGCATCATCGCTACATTAAGAACCTCGCGCGCAACCCCCTGATGCTCTCGGCCGTCTGCCTCGTCAACTACTTCGAGGACGGCCGTCTGCCCGAAGACCGCGCGCGGCTCTACAAGCTTTGCGTCGAGGGTTTGCTCCACCACTGGGACAGCCGCCGCGGCATCCACTCAGACTTCACCCTCGACGAGAAGCTTCGCACCTGCCGCCAGGTCGCCATCGCCATGCAGGCCGACGACCGCGCTGAGTACGAGGCCGCGAAGGTACTTAAAATCTTCACCAAAGTCCTTAACGACGGCGACCGCGCCAAACACCTCCTCGAACACATTCGCTACCGCACCGGCCTCCTAATCGAGCGCCGCGCAGGCATCTTCGCCTTCGCCCACCTCACCTTCCAGGAGTACCTTGCCGCCTGCGCCGTCCACGAAGGCAACCTCCGCGACATCATCCCCGAACAACTCGCCCGCGAACACGCCGACCCCCGCTGGAACGAAGTCATCGCCCTCTACTGCGGCATCGCCCCAAAGCGAGATGCGCGACGCATGCTCGAACTTCTTATTAAACAGAAAGACACAGAGAGGTTTGCTGATGTATTGGCGGAGGCTTACTTATCATCTGGCGTAGAGACGCGGCAAGATCAAGACCTGCGCAGGCGGATAATAGAACGGATTGCCATTACCCCGTCTATGGAATGGACTTTAGACCGGTTCCCTGAGAATGAAGTTACCCCGATTGCTAATCTGGCAATCGGGACGGTAATTGGCCCACACCTGTTAAGCGGGGCATATTTTTGGCTACGCACCCATCCGAATAATTTCGATGAGGCGGTGGTAGTTGGGAAACTTCGTGCGCGTCGTAGTATGAACCCGCGCCAACTTAGTGAGACCATTCGTCTCCTTCATATACTTGGCTCAAACGACTTGCTAGTGAGGCTTGCGGCAAACGCTGCGTTATACGAGGGGCCGGGTTCAACTCTAATCTCAGGTGAATATCACTCTCCGGCCGGGGCAGCTTTAATAGGGCTGAATTATAGGCGTCTTAGTACTCCGCAGCATACTCTGAACAGTATTTTCCTGCGGGTATTGCGGGCCTTGGCGACCTCGGAAAAACTTAACACCGGCCAGCTGTTTTTCAGAGCACTAATTAGGGTTATTGACCAGATAAAAGACTTACCAAATAATACTTCAACGTTGAAAGAACTTGCTTCACTGTCGTCCATACTTGCAACGAGGATAGCGGGTAGAAAACCCGATTCTTATTCTCGGTCTGCGGTCGGCGCTCTAAACTCCTTTGCCGCCTCTCTCGAAAGTACATTCACATTTGAAGCAGAACAGCACGGCACGTCTAAATCTAAGAAAGCAGCAAGACGCGCGGCGAAGAAGGTTGCGAAGCGGAGAAAATAAATATGAGTAACGGGGGGAAGGTGTCGCCGGCGTTTGAGCCGTTTTTGGCGGAGAGCGGGCCGGAGGAGAAGCGGGAGGCGTTGGTGGTGTATCGGCCGCCGCAGGTGGGCGGGGTGCGTGTGCGCGGGTCTTTGAGGGAGTTGAAGAAGCGGCTGGACAACGTGAAGGCTTTGGCGACGACGCAGCGGGCGGCGCAGCGGCGGTTGTTCGCGGATTATAAGAAGGCTGACGGGAAGGACGCGGCGGGGAGGCGGGAGCCGTTCGAGGTTTCGACCATCGGAGCCAACACGCTGCCGGTCGCGCGGGTCGAGGTCACGCGGGCGTCGCTCTCGGAACTCGCGGCGAAGCCGAACGTGGTCGCCATCATGCCGAACCAGAAGGTTCATCTGATTCGGCCGAGGGAGGTGGACTACGACGCGCTCGGCCGGCAGGAGAGTAAGGACGGGCTGACGTGGGGCCTGAAGGCGCTCGACATCCCCGCGCTCTGGAAGAAGACGAAGGGCGCGGACATTAACGTCGCCGTGCTCGACACGGGCGTCCACGGCGAGCACCCGGCGCTCGACGGGCGCGTCAAGGAGTTCGTCGTCATCGACCCGCTCGGCCGCCGCGTCGAGACGGTGAAGGGGAAGACCTTCGACTCCGACTCGCACGGCACGCACGTCTGCGGCACCGTCGCGGGCGGAAAGACCCCCGAGGGCGTCTCCATCGGCGTGGCCCCGGAGGCGAACCTGCTCGTCGCGGGCGTCATCTTCGGCGGGGCGACGCTGCGCGCCGTCTTCGAGGGCGTCTCCTGGGCCGTCGAGCACGGCGCCGACGTGATCAGCATGTCGCTCGGCTTCACCTACTACGAGCCGCTCTTCGCCGAGTTCTTCCAGATACTGATCGACCAGTACGGCGTGCTGCCCGTCGCGGCCATCGGCAACGAGAACTACGGCAATAGCAGCTCGCCCGGCAACGCGCACAACGCGCTCTCCGTCGGCGCGGTCGAGAAGATGTCGCGCGGCAAGTTCGAGGTCGCGCCCTTCAGCAGCGGCGCGAGCCTCGCCTTCCCCGCTGAGAACCCCCCGCGCTTCGTGACCAAGCCCGACGTGGTCGCGCCCGGCGTCCAGGTCTACTCCTGCATCCCGCCCGAGGAGAGGCGCGACGGCGTCTACGAGTACAACTACATGGACGGCACCTCGATGGCGACGCCGCACGTCGCGGGCGTCGCCGCGCTCCTGATGGCCGCCAAGCCGGCCGCCCCTCTCGCCGACATCGTCACCGCCCTGAAGCAGACGGCGAAGCACCCCGCGGGCGATGACCCTAACCGGCAGGACAACCGCTGGGGCTTCGGCATGATTCGGCCGGTCGAAGCTCTGAAGGCTCTCGGCTGAAACGGTGCTACAATAGCGCCCTAATGTCGCACGCAAATGACCAGCAGCAGTCGAAGATCAGCCCCGAATTCCTGGCGCGCCTGAACGGCTTGAGGGGTAGCCAGAAGGTGCGCGCGATTGTGCTGCTGCGGGTAGGCGCGACGAAAGCGGCAGGCGGAAGACGGCAGACCCAGGCCGAGCGCCGCGAGGCGGTTGAGGCGGTGCGACGGTCGGCCGAGGCAATCTTGCCGGAGATAGACCGGCTGCTTCAGCAATTCGACGGAAGGCGTCTGGAAGACGAAGTAAGCGCGCTCGGCTCCATCCCCGTGGAAACGACGGCCGAGGGGGTAAACGCCCTGGCCGCTCTGGAGCAGGTCAAAGTTATCGTCGAAGACCAGCCGGTCTCGCTACTTCGTTGATCGCGACGGCGGCCGCCTGCTGCCTACGGCTTTCTGCCTACTGCTCTCTTGCCTTTTCATCCCTCATCCTTCATCCTTCCCGCACGATGACTCGCCCCTTACTCATGTCCCTGTTCGACGAGGCGGAGCGCCGGCCGCTGTCGGTGTCGGAGCTGACATCGCAGGTGCGCGGGGCCCTAGAGAACCGCTTCGCGTCGGTGTGGGTCGAGGGGGAGATTTCAAACTTCCGGCAGGCGGCGTCGGGCCACTGGTACTTCACCGTGCGCGACGAGGGCGCGCAGTTGCGCTCGACCTGCTTCCGCGGCGTCAACGCGCGCATCCGCTTCCGCCCTTCGGACGGGCTGCTCGTGCGCGTGCGCGGCCGGATGACCGTCTACGAGCCGCGCGGCGAGTACGAACTGATAGTCGAAGCCTTAGACCCCGTCGGCGCGGGCGCGCTGCGCGTCGCCTTCGAGCAGTTGAAGGAGCGGCTCGCCGCCGAAGGGCTGTTTGACGAAGGCGTCAAGAGGGAGCTGCCGCTGCTCCCGCGCCGCGTCGGCGTCGTGACGAGCCCGACGGGCGCGGCCGTCCGCGACATCATCCGCACGGTCGAGCGCCGCACGCGCACCGTCAGCATCCTGCTGGCCCCGACGCGCGTGCAGGGCGAGGGCGCGGGCGCGGAGATAGCGCGCGCCATCCTCGCTCTGAACGAGCACCACCTGCGCGCCGTCTCCGAAGGTGTGACCGGAGAGCAGGTGGACGTCATCATCGTCGGGCGCGGCGGCGGCTCTGTAGAAGACCTCTGGGCCTTCAACGAGGAGGAGGTGGCGCGCGCCATCCGCGCGTCGGTCGTCCCCGTCATCTCGGCCGTCGGGCACGAGACAGACTTCACCATCGCTGACTTCGCGGCCGACGTGCGCGCCGCGACGCCGACGGCCGCGGCCGAGATCGTCGCCGAGCGCGAGGACGAGATCGGCGACTACGTCGAGCGCCTGACGCACGGCCTCGTCAACGCCACGCGCTACCGTGTGCTCTCGGGCCGCGCGCGCGTGCAGGAGGCGGCGATGTCGCCCGGCTTCGACGAGGTTCGGATGAGGCTGCGGGTGGCGCGCGAGGAACTCGACGACGCGCGCTGCCGTCTGGAGAACCGCGCGGGCGACTTGAGCCGCGCGGCGCGCAGGAGGCTCGAAGCGGTCAGGAGTAAGTTGTCGCCCGCCGGGATGGCCGCGTCGGCCGCGCGCGCGCGCGTGCGTTTGGAGGTGGGCGGGGCGGCGCTTGAGGCGGCGGCGCGGGCGCGGCTCGACGACGCGCGAAGGCGTCTGGGCCTGGCTGCCGCCTCGCTCGACGCGATGTCGCCGCTGGCGGTGCTCGGGCGCGGCTACGCCCTGGCGACGGACGAGGGCGGCAGGGTGCTGCGCTCCGCGCGCGGCGTGAGCGGGGGCGAGGTCGTGCGCGTGCGTCTCGCCGAAGGCTCTCTGCGCTGCCGCGTGGAAGAGGCGGAAGGGGACTGAAGAACGAGGGGCCCGGGGAGGAACGGATGGCGCAGGGACGCAAGAGCCGCATCGTCATCGACGTTGACCGCGTGCGCGCCGAGGCGCAGGCGAAGAGGGGGCGCAGCCTCGCGGGCCGCGCGGGGCGCGTGCTGGGCGTGACGGGGCTGGTCGTCGTCGCCGTCCTGCTCGTCCTGCTCGTCGGCTCGTACATGTGGTACCAGGGTTTCAAGAAGAGCCCGCCCTACAGCCTCGCGCTGCTGCTCGACGCGGCGCAGCACGACGACGTGGCGGCGGTCGAGACGATGATCGACGCCGACCAGATAGCGCAGGGCTTCATCCCGCAGGTCATCGACAACCTCGCGGGCGCGGGCTCGCAACTCCCGCCGCAGGCGCGGGCCTCTCTGACGGCGACGCTGCCGACGCTCCTGCCGCGCGTGCGCGAGACGATGCGCGACGAGGTCGCGCGCGCGTTGAAGGGCGTCGGGCCGAGCGAGTCTTCAAACCTGCCCTTCTTCGTCAAGGCGCTCGGCGTGCGCCAGGCTTCGACCGTGGTCGAGCGCGGCGACGTGGCGACCGTCACCGTCAAGGCGGGCGAGCGGCCCGTCGAACTCTCCATGCGCCGCGACGGCGAGCGCTGGAAGCTCGTCACGGTCAAAGACCCGCAGCTCGCCTCCGACATCGCCACGCGCCTCGCCGCGAGCCTCCCCGCGCAGCAGCCGCAGCAGCAACCGCAGAACCAGCCGCGGCGCAGGGGGACGAGACAGTGATGAGTGCTGAGTACTGAGGACTGAGTGAAGACGGGCCTTGTCTTCCACTCAGTCCTCAGTACTTCAAAAAGAGATGCCGAAACGAGAGACAGCTAAGACCCCCGCGCCGTCGAGCTTCGAGGCGCAGCTCGCGACCCTTGAGCGCATCGTGAGGGAGTTGGAGCGCGGCGAACTGCCGTTGGAGCAGAGCCTCGACCTGTTCGAGCAGGGCGTGAAGCTCTCGCGCGAGTGCCAGGAGCGTCTGAACGAGGCCGAGCGGCGCATCGAGGTGCTTTTGCGCGGCGGCGACGGCGCGACCATCGCGGTGCCGTTCGAGTCGGAGGAGCTGATCGAGGACGACCCGGATGACGAGACCGTCTTCTGACGCTCACGCCGAGTCGGGGCCCGAAGCCCCCGCCGGGCAGGTGCGCGCCTACGCCGAGCGCGTGCGCGCCGACGTGGAGGCGGAGCTGGACGGTCTCGTCCCCGCGGAGTCCGCAGACCCGCCGTCCGTCCACGCCGCGATCCGTTGGAGCCTCTTCGCGCCGGCCAAGCGCTTCCGCCCGCTGCTCGTCACGGCCGCGGGCGAGACGTTCGGCGCGGCGCGCGGTCGGTTAATCCGCACCGCCTGCGCCTTCGAGCTGCTGCACACCTACTCGCTCGTCCACGACGACCTGCCCGCGATGGACGACGACGACCTGCGGCGCGGCCGCCCCACCTGCCACGTCAGGTTTGGCGAGGCCACGGCGATACTCGCCGGCGACGCCTTGCAGACTCTCGCCTTTCAGACCGTCGCCGAAGACGAGACGCTCGACGCGCATTTGCGCGTCCGGCTCGTCGCGGAGCTTGCGCGCGCGGCGGGGACTCCCGGAGGGATGGTCGCCGGGCAGGCGCACGACCTCGCGGCCGAGGCGCGCGCCGACGTGGGCGGCGAAGAGCTAGAGCGCATCCACCGGCGCAAGACCGGCGCGCTCATCGCGGCCGCCGCGCGCGCGGGCGCGCTGGTCGCCGGGGCGGGGAAGGATGAGGTTGATGCGGTCAACGCCTACGCGCTCGACCTCGGCCTGCTGTTCCAGATCACAGACGACCTGTTGGACGTGACGGCCAGCGCCTCCGACCTCGGCAAGACGCCGGGCAAGGACGCGCGCGCGCAGAAGGCGACCTACCCGGCGCTCTACGGCCTCGAAGCGGCGCGGCGGCGCGCGCACAAAGTTTTCGGGAGCGCCTGCGCCGCGCTCGATACAATCCACGCGCCGACGCCCATGCTCCGCGGCCTCGCGCGCCTTGTCCTTGAAAGAGAAAAGTAGGCGGTAGGCAGATAAACAAGTAGACAGTAGACAGTAGCCAGTAGTAAAGCAGGCGGTACGGGTTTTATCATCGACCGATGAGACCCGCGCCGCCCTTATCTTTCCTACTGTCTACTGTCTACTGTCTACTGTCTACTGTCCCAGGAACGTGACCTCGCCGTCCACGACGCGGGCGAGGTAGCGGCCGTCGCGCATGACCCAGGCGACGCGGCGGCCCGAGCGCGCGAGTTCGGCCCACTCGCTCGACTTCTTCGGGTTCTGCTCGATGAGGACGCAGTCGTGCGGGAGTTCGACGTGGCGCAGGCCGGACTGTCTGAACCGACGGACGCCGCGGCCGCCCGCGAAGAGCTTCTCGAAGGCGACGAGGATGACGCCCGCCTCCGGCACCTCCTCCGCCCCGGCCCTGTCGCTCTCTGCCATGCTTGTAAAGGTTCAGGAGGGTTGGCCCGCGCCGGTCGGCCCTTTGCCGTCGTCGCCCGGGCGCGCGAAGCTGTTGACGAGGTCGATCAGCTCCTTGGCGCGGAAGGGCTTCGAGATGTAGGCGTCGAAGCCCGCTTCGAGCGCGCGGAGCCGGTCCTGGTTGGCAGCGAACGCGGTGACGGCGACGCAGGGGACGGCGCGCGTGCGCTCGTCGGCGCGCATCTCGCGCAGCAGGCCCCAGCCGTCGAGCGAGGGCATCGAGAGGTCGATCAGCGCGACCGCGGGCGCCTCTGCGAGCGCGGCGTCCAGGGCCTCGCGCCCGTTGCGCGCCTCGCGAATCTGGTAGCCCTCGCCCTCCAGCATCAGGCGCAAAAGTTCCCGGTTGTCGTCGTAGTCGTCGGCGATGAGAATGCTCTCGGGCATCGTCGGGAAGTCCGTCTGAACTTGTTCGGGAGAGCGTGGCGGGCGCGCGCCGGCCTATCGGGCACAGATGATAAATCGAAAACGGAAAATCGCAAATCCGAAACGGCCAAAAATTGAGTCTCTTGACACCCCTCACGCGCGGCGTCCATAATCCGAAGGGCCCGCGGCCCGGCCGTTTTCGGCGGACGCGCCGGCTGCCGCCGGGCGGGTTCGCCCCCCTCTTAAAGCCGTTCTCGCGGCGCCAAAGACTTCCGCGCCGAACCTGACCACGCCTACAAAGGAGAGAGTGAACGTGTCCAGCGTTGACTTGGAAAAGAGCCTGCGCGCCGACGTGGAGTCTTACGTCGCGCAGCGCACCAGCGGTTTGAAGGAGGAGCTGGAGCGTCTGCGCGCGCAGCTCAACGAGGCCCTCGCGCGGATGTCCGAGCGGCTCGAAGAGCCCGCCGCCGAGGGGGACGCGCCGCTGGCCGTCGCCGTCGCCGAGCACCTGCGCAACGCGCGCAACCTCGGCATCGAGGCCGCGGCCGCCGAATCCGCCCGCGCCCGCGCCTCCTCCGACATCGCGCTCATCAAGGCCGCCGTGGACGAGTTGGACGCGCAGCACACGCAGGCCGAGATTCTGAACGCCCTCGTCAACCGCGCGGCCGCCTTCGCCCCGCGCGTCGCCTTCTTCGTCGTCAAGAGCGAGCGCGCGACGGGCTGGCGCGCGCGGGGCCTGGAAGGCACGGTCGGCGACGACTCGGTGCGCGAGCTGTCGCTGGCGCTCGAGGCGGACACGCTGCTCGGCGAGGTCGTGCGCACGCGCTCGACGTGGGCCGGCGAGCCCGGCTCGCACGCCGAAGACCACACCATCTACCAGCACTTCGGCGGCGAGCCGCCGCACCGCATGGTCGCCGTGCCCCTGGTCGCGCGCGAGAAGGCCGTCGCCGTGCTCTACGCCGACAGCGCGGGGCAGGACGCCGACGCCGTCAACCTCGAAGCCATCGAGACCATCGTGCGCGTCGCCGGGATGGCCGTCGAGCTTCTGGCCGCGCGCGCCGGTCGTACGGCCGCCGCCCCCGCCTCTGCGCCCGCCCCGCGCCCCGCGCCGCCGCGTCGCGAGGAGCCGCGTCGCGAAGAGGCGCGTCGTGAGGAGCCGCGTGCCGAGGAGCCGAGGCAGGAGGAGCCCGTGCGCCCGCAGCCTTCATTCGAGGCGCAGCCTACAGCGTCCGAGGCGCAGCGCGAGCCGGAGCCCGAGCCGACGCCCGCGTTCGGCGCGGAGCCGTCCGAGTCTTCCTTCACGACGACGCCCGCGCCGCCCTCCTTCGGCGACCGGCCCGAGTTCTCGCACCCCGAGTCCTTCTCCACGACGCCGCCCGCGCCCGAGCCCGCGGCGCAGCCCGTCTCGCCCCTGGGCAGCGCGCGCCGCTACGGCTCGATGGACATGGACTTCCCCGTCGAGGTCAACGACGAGGAGAAGCGCTACCACAACGAGGCGCGCCGCTTCGCGCGCCTGCTCGTCTCCGAGATCAAGCTCTACAACGAGCAGAAGGTGCGCGAGGGGCGCGACGCCTCCGACCTCTACGACCGTTTGCGCGAAGACATCGACCGCTCGCGCCAGATGTACGACAAGCGCGTCCGCCCCGAGGTCGCGAGCCGCTACGACTACTTCGACCACGAACTCGTCAACATGCTCGCCGAGGGCGACCGCGCCAAGCTCGGCGCGGACTACCCCGGCGCGACAGTAAATGCCTGAAGAACGAGTAGACAGTAGACAGTAGGAAACAGAAGCGGCGCGTCCGAAGCCTTCGAGCCGGGCGCGCCGCCCGTTTTTCTACCGGCTACTGACTACTGGCTACTGTCTACTGCTATAATCGCCCCCTCCCCTTAATCAATTACCGAGGAACTTATGACCCCGACCGGAAACAGGCTCCGCAACCACCGCGCGACCTTCGCGCTCGCCGTCTGCGCCGCGCTCGCGCTGGCGTCGGCGCTGCCGCTGACCGTCGCGAGCTGCCGCACGCAGACCGCGCCCGCCGCGGACGACACGGCCGCCTACGAGCGCCTGCGCCTGCTCACGCGCGGCGGCGTGCTGCCCGCCGAGCCGCAGCTCGCGCAGCTCGCGGGCGCGCACAAGGGCACGCGCACCGGCTCGCTCGCGCAGCTCGCGCGCGCGCGCGTCCACCACGCGGCGCGCGACTACGCGGGCGCGGCCGAGCTTCTGCGCGCGACGGGCTTTAAGGACGAGACGCGCGTGGGCGACTACGCGCTGTGGCTCCGCGGCGACGCGCTGGACAAGGCGGGCCGCCGCGCCGAGGCGCGCGCCGCGTTCGAGGAGCTGGTGCGCGACTACCCGGAATCTCTGCGCGCGCGCGACGCGACGCTTCGCGCCGCGCAGATGTTGTCGCAGGACGGGCAGGCCGCGGGCGTGCCGGTCGCGGTCAAGCGCCTGGCCGACGCCGACGACGCGGACGCGCTGCTCCTCACCGCGAAGGCTTACGAGCAGACGGGCGACCAGCTCAAGGCGCTCGCCGCCTACCGCCGTCTATACTTCTACGCGCCCGCGTACGCGGACAGGGAGGCGGAGGCCGCAGCCGCCTTCGCGCGCCTTAATTCGAGCGCGGCCCCGGCCAACGCCGAAGAGGCCGCCGCGCGCGCCGACCGTCTGAACAAGGCGAAGCGTTACGGCGACGCGGTGGGCGCGTACGCGGACGCCTTCGCGCGCTTCCCCGAGACGCGCACGCCGCAGGCGCAGCTCCGCCGCGGCACGGCCGCCTTCAACGCGCGCCGCGCGCCCGAGACGGTCGAGTCCTTAAGCAACATCCCGACCTCCGCGGGCGAGACGCGCGCCGAGGCTTTGAGCTACCTCGCGCAGCACTACGCGCGCGCGAGGCAGTGGGCGCAGGCGCGCGCCACGCTCGAAGAGATGCGGCGCGAGTTCCCGAAGAGCGAGTTCACGAAGCGCGCGCTCGTCGCCGCGGGGACGGCCGCGCGCGACGCGAAGAACACCGCCGAGGCGCACCACTTCTACCGCGCGGCCGTCCAGCAGTTCCCCGGCGAGCCCGAGGTCGCGGGCGCGCAGTTCGAGCTGGCCTGGGCCGCGCACGACGCGAAGAACGTCGCGGAGTCTTCGCGGCTGTTGATCGAGCACCTGGCGAACTACGCAGACCGCAACACCGACAACCGCGGCAAGGCCGGCTACTGGGCGGCGCGCGACTCGGAGCGCGCCGGTCTGCTCGGCGAGGCCGTCGCGCTCTACGAGGCGATGCTCGTCCGCTACGAGGCCAACTGGTACGGCTACCTCTCGAAGCAGAGGCTCGAAGCTTTGAAGAACGCCGGGCAGTTGAAGGGGTACCCCCTCAAGGTCGAACAGGCGACGCTCGACCGCGCGGTCGCCAACCTCAAGCCGGTCACCGTCGCGGAAGAATCTGCCGGCCCCGCCGAGGCCGAGCGGCTTCAGAGGGCGGAGCAGTTGGGCGCGGCCGCCTGGGACGAGGCGGCGCACGCCGAGTTGGACAGGGCGCTCGAAGGGAAGACGACCAGCCCGCGGCTCAACCTCGCGAAGGCGCAGCTCTACCGCGCGCGCAACGACAACGTGCAGGCGTTCAACGTGCTGCGCCGCAGCTTCCCCGACTACTCGCAGATGGAGCCCGAGGAGCTGACGCGGGAGGAGTGGGACGTCTTCTACCCGCTCGCCTACTGGGACGTCATCAAGCAGGAGGCGCAGGCGCGCTCGCTCGATCCCTACACCGTCGCCGGCCTCATCCGGCAGGAGTCGGTCTTCAACCCGCGCGCCGTCTCGCACGCGGACGCCTACGGCCTGATGCAGCTCCTCGTCCCGACCGCGCGCATGATGGCGAGGGTCAGCGGCGTCGAGTCGCCCGTCACGACCGAGACGCTCCTCAGCGATCCGCGCCTCAACATCCGGCTCGGCACCTCGTACATGCGCGCGCAGCTCGACAAGTACGGCCGCCTCGAATACCTCGCCGCCGCCTACAACGCGGGCCCCGGTCGCGTCGTCGAGTGGCGCGCCTCGCTCCCGCTCCAGATGGACGAGTGGGCCGAGGCCATCCCCTTCCGCGAGACGCGCGGCTACGTGCAGGGCGTCGTGCGCAACATGCTCCAGTACAAGAGGCTCTACGACGAGCAGGGGCGCTTCCGCCCCGAGGTCGGCACGCGCGCCCCGCGCCGCGACATCTCGCAGGCGGCGGACGCGCCCGCCCCGGGCGACAACACGCGGCCCCGCCGCGTCTCGAACGAAGAGGAGGAGTAGCCGCGCCGCCCGCAAGGCCGCGCGACACTCTCGTGTGAAGATGGGACGAAGACTTACAGGCACGACTTTCTTCATCGCCGCCGCCGCGCTGCTCGCCGCCACGGCCGCGGGGCAGTCCGCGGACGAAGGCAGGGTTAACGGCGCGGTCGCCGACACGAACGGCGCGTACGTCGTCCGCGCCAGCGTCCGCATCGAGTCGGGCGCGACGCGGCGCGAGCTTTCGACGAACGACGAGGGCGTCTACGACACGAGGCTGCCCGCGGGGACGTACAGGCTGACGGTCTCGGCCCCCGGCTTTTGCCCCTTCCGCGAGACGCGGCTCGGCGTCGAGGCGGGACGCGTCGTCACGCGCAACGTCACGCTCAGGGTCGCCGCCCCCGCCGACGTGACGAAGGTCAAAGGCGGCGAGCTGCGCGACGCGGCGACCGGCAGGCCCTGCTCGCTTGAGGAGAAGCCCTCGCAGGACGACAGCCCTCAGCCGCGCCCTCGACTCGCCTCCGCGCAGACGCGCCCGGCGGCGGCGGCGAAGAGTTCGGCCGGCGTCCTCAACATCACCACGCAGCCCGGCGCGGTCGTCTGGGTGGACGAGGTGCGGCGCGGCGCGGCGGACGCGGAAGGGAAGTTGCAGCTCAGGCTCACGCCCGGCCGACACTCCCTGCGCGTGCGCGCGAAGGGGTTCGCGGAACGGACGACGGCTTTACTGCCGACGCAGCGCGGCGCTCTGAGCGTCGTGCTGACGCAGACGGCCGACCCGGCCGAGCTGGCGTTTCAGCAGGCGGAGGAGGCGCGCGAGAAGGGGAACAACGCTGCGGCCGTCGAGTCGTACAGGCAGGCCCTCAAGCTGCGCCCGCGCTTCGCGGCCGCGCACCTCGGGCTCGCGCGTGCGCTCGAATCGCAGGGCAAGACGGACGAGGCGTTGGAGGAGTTGAAGCGGGCGCGGCTCGCGCGCCCGGTCTACCCGGAGGCGTGGGCGGTCGAGGGGCGCATCCATCGCTCGCTCTCCGACTACGACGCGGCGCTCGCGGCCTTCGCGCGCTCCCTGCGCGAGGCGCGCGGCTTCCAGCCCGAGGCGCACACCGGCGCGGGGCTCGTCTACGAAGAGCAGGGCAACCACGCGGAGGCCGCCGCCTCCTTCAGGAAGGCCCTCGCGCAGCTCTCCGACACGGAGCCCGTCGTCTACGAGCTGCTCGGGCGCAACCTCGAAAAGGTCGAACGCTGGAAGGAGGCGGTCGCCGCCTACGAGAAGTACCTGGAACTCGCGCCGCAGGGCGCGCACGCCTCGGCCATCAACTCCATCATCGACCAGCTCCGCCAGCAGGCCGCCGAGTCGGAGCAGCCGCCGAACTGACCCGCGCGCCTCAGAGCAGCCCGAGCTTGTGCGCGAAGAAGATGAGGACGAAGGCGAGGACGAAGAAGGTCGCCACCCAGGGGTGCTTGCCCATCGGGCACTTGCCTTGTTCGCTCATAACACCGCTTCGATGCGCGCCGCCGGCCGCGGGCGGCCTGAGGGTAAGGGGGGGAAGACCCCTTACCCTCGCGTAGCCCGGCCGGCCGAGCCCCGTCAGACCGTGTGCGCCTCCGCCCTGGTGAACTCCACGCGCAGCCCCGTCGGGTTGGTCTTGTCGCTGCGGTTGTTGGTGACGCGGAACTCGACGGCGTTGACGCCCGCCACGAGCAGCTCCTTGTTGATGGAGAACGGCGTGAAGGAGGCGAAGCCGGAGCCGGCGATGCCCGTGTCCTTCCCGTTGACGAAGACGCGGCAGACGTTATCGGCGGAGAACCTGCCCTGAATCACCGCCGAGGTCGGGTCGAGTCCCGTCAAGTCGATTTTGGTGGTGTAGCTGTAATCCCCGGCGACGTTGGCCGAGGTGGACTGGTCGGCGCGCGGCGCGATCCACTTGGAGGCCGGGCTGTTCGCGAGCCACGGCGGGTTGGTGTCGTGGAACGGCCGCTGCGTCGAGATGACGACGTAGGCTTTGGGGCCCGGGTAGTTCCTGTCCGCGCTCTTTGTCAGGGCGTAGTGCGGGTCGACGGACTTGTCCGGCAGCGGGATGCGGTTGTCGTCCACGCCCGTGTTGTAGACGACGAGGTTCTTGCAGCAAGGGCCGCGGTCGCCCTTCTCGCCCTTCGGCCCCCGCTCGCCGTCCTTACCCGGCGCGCCGGGCTCTCCCGGCTTACCCGGCTCCCCGTCCTTGCCGTCCTTGCCGTCCTTGCCCGGCGGGCCCGGTGCCCCGTCCTTACCCGGAAGCCCGGGTTCTCCGTCCTTGCCCGGCGGGCCCTGCTCCCCGTCTTTTCCTGGCGGGCCCTGCTCCCCGTCTTTGCCCGGTTGCCCGGGTTCTCCTCTCTCTCCCGGCTCGCCCGGCTCGCCTTTCTGCCCCGGCGGGCCGACCGCGCCGACGGCGACGGCGAACGAGTCGGACTGGGCGTTACCCTGCCCGCTGGAGACTTCGAGCAGGTACGTCCCCGGCGGAAGGTCGGGGGGGAGCGCCGCCTCAAGCTGAGTGTCACTGCCGCTGCGCAGCGTCAGAGGGTCGCCGCCCAGGACGACTTCCGGCGAGTCGCCGAAGTTCCGGCCGTGCACCGTGAGGACGCCGTCCTGAAAGTTTATTAAAGCCTTCGTGATGCGAAGCTGCATCTGTTGTGACATCGTCCGCTCCTTTCTGGAAGGTGGTGTTTGTGAGTCGTCCGCCGGTTTGAGCACGTGAGGCAGACGAAGGTTTCGCGTCAGGGAGTGAGCAAAATATGCCCAACCGCGGCCCGTGTCAACACTTCGACGGCGCGCGCCGTTTGCCCGCCGCCGGACTCTGTGAGAGCATTCGCCGCGAGGAACAGACCCACATGGCAACTCCCGGAACGAGCAGGCGCGGCCGCGTTTCGCAGAAGGCGAGCCGCTTCACCGAGTCGGTCATCCGCGAGATGACGCGCGAGGCGTTGAAGCACGGCGCGGTCAACCTCTCGCAGGGCTTCCCGGACTTCCCCGCGCCCGAAGACCTGAAGCGCGCCGCCGCCGCCGCCATCAACGACGACGTGAACCAGTACGCCGTCACCTGGGGCGCGAAGGACTTCCGCGAGGCCATCGCCGACAAGACGCGCTGGTTCCTCGGGCTCGAATACGACCCCGAGCGCGAGATCACCGTCACCTGCGGCTCGACCGAGGGCATGATCGCCGTGATGATGGCGACCGTTGACCCCGGCGAGGAGGTCGTCCTCTTCGAGCCCTTCTACGAGAACTACGCGCCCGACGCCATCCTCTCCGGCGCGACCCCCCGCTACGTGCCTCTGCGCGCGCCCGACTGGACGTTCGACCCCGACGAGCTGCGCGCGGCCTTCAACGAGCGCACCAAGGCCGTCATCCTCTGCAACCCGAACAACCCGACGGGGAAGGTCTTCACGCGCGAGGAGATGGAGTTCATAGCATCCTTGTGCCGCGAGTTCGACGCGCTCTGCTTCACCGACGAGATCTACGAGCACATCGTCTACCCGCGCGCAGACCGCGAGGTCGAGCACATCTCGATGGCGCAGCTCGAAGGGATGAAGGAGCGGACGCTGGTCGTCAACTCGATGTCGAAGACCTACTCGGTCACGGGCTGGCGCGTCGGCTACGTGCTCGCGCCCGCCGACATCACGGGCGCCGTGCGCAAGGTGCACGACTTCCTCACGGTCGGGGCCGCCGCGCCCTTGCAGCGCGCCGGGGCCTACGCGCTGAGGATGCCGCCCGAGTATTACGAAGAGTTGCGGCGCGAGTACGAGCGGCGGCGCGACCTCCTGCTGCCCGCCCTCGAAGACGTGGGCTTCAAGGTCTTCCGCCCCGACGGGGCCTACTACGTGATGACCGACATCTCGGCCTTCGGCTTCGCCTACGACGTCGAGTTCACGCGCCACCTCATCCAGCGGGTCGGCGTCGCCTGCGTCCCCGGCTCAAGCTTCTACAGCCGCCCCGAACTCGGCGCGCGCCAGGTGCGCTTCTGCTTCTGCAAAAGGGACGAGACGCTCGAAGCGGCCGCCGACCGGCTGCGCCGGCTGCAAAGCTTCTGACGCCGCATGTGGGACAAGAAGCGACAACTCATCTGGCTCGGGGTCGGGCTGCTGTTCGGCACCTTCTCGCTCTACCCGCTCGCCGTTGACGACGCCGGGCGCACCGACTGGCAATACTTCCTCCAACTCGAAGCCCTCCTCGTCCTCGTCATCTGCGTCATGTTCTTCGTTTATAGCCGTAAACGGTAAACCGCAAACCGTGACAGGAGGAAGGCAGTTCTTCCTCGTCACGGTTTGCGGTTTACCGTTTACGGCCTTTAATTTCCCGGCTGTTGCAGCTTGTGGCGGACGGTGATGCCGTCGTTGGCGAGGACGAGGAGGCGGCGCGCGTCGTAGAGCGGGAGGCTCGTCGGCGTGTAGGCGAGCACGTAGCGGTTCTTGCGCAGCTCGTCGCAGATGATCTTGGCCGCGTCGCGCGAGTCGTTGACGGAGAGGACGCGGCCGCCCGTCCCGTCGGTCAGCTTCTGGATGGCCTGCGCGGGCTTGAGGCGGTCGCGCCGCAGCGCCCCGCCCGTGCGGTCGGGAATCTGGAGGGCGTAGACCGTGATGTCCTGCCGCAGGAGGTCGCCGTAGACCTTCTCGAAGTGCGTGCGGCTGCCGCGGTCGAGCCCGTCGGCGACGAGCACGATGGCGCGCTTGCGCACGCGGCCGACGAGCGGGCCGAAGGCGTCGTTGATGACGGCCGAGAGCGCGTCGAAGAGGTGCGGCTCGCCGCGCTTGCGGAAGAGCGGGAGCGCCGCCTCGACCTTCTTCGCGTCGTCCGTCCAGTCGGCGATGATCTCCGGCTGCTGGTCGAAGCCGACGACCATCACCTGGTCGCCCTCGTAAATCTCGTAGGCGAACTCGCGCGTCGCCTTCTGCAACTTCTCCACGTCGGCGCGCAGGCCCAGGCTGTTGTCCACGAGGATGACGATGCGCGCGGGGCTCGGGTCGGGCGTGAAGGCTTGAATCGTCTGCTCCTGCCCACCGTCGTAGAGCGAAATCTCCTTAGACGTGACGCGCTCCTCCGAGCCGTCTTCGCGCGCGGCCGTGACGTTGAGGAACACGCCGCGCTCTTTACCGATCTCGCCCTCGCCGCCCGGGCGCCGCCCCACCTGCCCCGCTGCCAACGCAGCGAGCGCGAGGCCGATGATGAGAACCGCCGTGTACGACCCGAGGTGTGCGCGCATCCCCCTAGACCTTTATTAAACTTCAGTCGCCCGCGGCGGAAGCGCCCGCCGACTTCTTCTCGCCCTTGGGTTCGGTTGCCTTCGTCGTCGAGTCCGCCTTCGCCTCCGAAGGGGTCGAAGACGACTCCGCCTTCGTCTCCTTCAACTCCTTAGCCTCCGACTTCTTGCCCGCGTAGTCGGTCACGTACCAGCCCGAGCCCTTGAACTGGAAGCCTGTGCGCGACCACTCCTTCTCGAGCTTCCCGCCGCACTTCGCGTGGCGCGCCAGCGGCTTGTCCGAGACCTTCTGCATCACCTCCATGTGCGCGCCGCACTTCTTACAAGAGTATTCGTAAATCGGCATCGCTACCCTCTCCTGACCTTATATAGATGTCTGTCGGTGAACGTCCCGCGGAAATTATACGGACAAACGTTTCGCTTGCAAACGCCTTGCAATCTTCGATGCGCTTTGTTGCGTTCGCGTCTACTACACCAGATTGACGAGAAAAATTATCGACGAAAAATCGAAAAGGTTTGTCTGCCTTCGGTACGTGAAAACGGCGCACCATAGTACCAATAAGCCTCTCATGATGAGAGGCGGCGGGCACAAACCGCCAAGCCTCAGCGACTTAAGGACGTTTGATTTAAAGCCATACAGTTCAAGCACTTAGACGTAAACATTTGATGCGCCGGATGCAACTGGATCGCAACCTCTTCATCTAAGTTTACGGTTTCGACAGGCTGTGCTCATTTGAGAGTTGCAAGCCCTTTCGTTTCCACCATGCGTAGCCCCCAACCCCGTGCATCGCAGGCGATGTGCAAGTAGGAATCGCCGACCTCGCTGGCCCTGGAAGCGAACGCCGAGGTCACTAGCTCACATGGAGAACGATAGAGAATGCACTTTACCCCTCGTAAGCCCCTGCGCTCTTTCAAGAACGTCGTCTTCGCCGTCATCGCAATCTTCGTCGTCTCTAACTTCATCGACAGCCCCTTCACGCGCGTGCTCGCTCCCGTCCAGGCTTCGACGGTGAGCGCCGCCATCTCCATCGAAGACTACATCCCCTCGGACGTGCCCACGTCCGGCAACCAGGAGATCGACCTCGTCATCACGCGCACGGGCCGCAACCTCGGCGTTGACCCGCGCCTCATCCACGCCGTCATCTGGCAGGAGTCGAGGTACAAGACCGACGCCGAGTCGCACGCCGGCGCGCGCGGCCTCATGCAGTTGATGCCCCCGGCGGCCAAGCGCTTCGGCTGCGAAGACCGCGACGACATCGAGTCGAACGTCACGGCGGGCACGAAGTACCTGCGCTGGCTCCTCAAGCGCTTCGACGGCAACGTCACGCTCGCGCTCGCGGCCTACAACGCCGGCGAGGGCAACGTCGATAAGCACGAGGGCGTCCCGCCCTTCGACGAGACGCAGAAGTACGTCCGCATCATCACCGGCCGCTACGGCAAGAACCACCACCCCGTCCTCAAGCCCGAGGAAGCCTCCGCCCACTTCAACCTCCTGCCCTCCAACTGAGGGCGTAAACCGTAAACCGTGAACCGTGACGAGAGAAGACGGGCTCTTCCTCTCGTCACGGTTCACGGTTTACGGTTCACACGCTTCCTTTGCCTTCGCACACCCGCCTTGCTATCATCTGCGCCCGACAAAACTTCAAGGGGCGTGCGGCCGAAGTGGGGCGTGACTCTCTCCTCACCCGGGACGGCCGCCGCGGCCAGAGGCAGCGTACTTTTCGAGCTTCATCCGAAGGAGAACCCGCAAGCAGTTGTCCGCCCAAAGACCGATACCGGGCTCGAACGTGCAGACGCTCACGCGCGAGCGCAAGGCGCGGATGCACGAGGCGCGCGAGGCGCTCATTGACCGCCTGGCCCCCAACATCCATTCGGAGATAGACCTCGACAAGTTCCTCCACGCCGTCGTCGCCGAACTCGGCCGCATGATGGACGTTGACCGCTGCGACGTGGTGCAGCTCGTCCGCGCCGGTGAGCTGCGCATCAGCCACGAGTGGCGCGCCGCCTCGGACGTGCCCTCTTCCCTGGGCACCTCGATCCCCGTGGACTTCGGCCAGCTCGCCGAGCGCTTCGACTTCGCGCGCCCCATCCGGCTCGACGACACGGCGGCGCTGGGGCTCGACCCGCGCGCGTCGCTCCTGCCGCCCTCTCTGGGCACGCGCTCGCTCCTCATCGTGCCCATCGTGCTCGACGGGAACATCCTCGGGCTGTTGGGCCTCCACATGACGAGGGCCCTGCGCCACTGGGACGACGAGGAGGTCGCGCTCATCCAGTCCATCGCGCGCCAGATCGCGGTCGGCTACCAGTACGCACGCCTCTTCACCGACAAGCAGCGCGAGGCGAGCCGCACGCGCGCCCTTTTAGAGATCGCCAACCTGCTCAACTCGCGCTCGGACTTCGGCGAGCTGACCTCCCACGTTCTGGAACGCGCGAACGAATTGGTCGGCGCGGACTACTGCGCGCTCGGCGTGGTCGAGCCTTCGGGCAAGTCGATCAGCCTCGCGGCCTTCAAGGCCGCGCCGCACGCGACGACGCTGCGCGTGCGCGAGCTGATCGAGTCGCACGGCAAGTCCATCGACATCTCGGCCTTCCCCGCGGTCGTCGAACTCCTCGCCGCGCCGCGGACGCTGCGCGTCATCGACTCCGACCTGCCCGAGCCCGTCCGGTTCGCCTTCAACGCGACGCTCGGCGGGCGGGCCGCGCTCGTCGCGCCCGTGACCATCCGCGACCAGACGTTCGGCCTGCTCGGCTTCGTCTGGGGCGAGCCGCGCGAGGCGTTCGACGAGCACGAGGTCGCGCTGGTCGAAGGCATCGCCCGGCAGATCGGGACGGCGCTGGAGCGCGACCAGCTCTCGGCCGAGGTGATGCGCCTTCGGAGCGCGCTGCACGAGCGCCACGCCGAAGACCGCATCATCGGCCAGTCGCCCACCATCCTGCGCGCGCGCGAGCTGGCCCTCAACGTCGCCGACACGCAGACCTCCGTCCTCATCCAGGGCGAGTCGGGCACGGGCAAGGAGCTGCTCGCCAACCTCATCCACTACAACTCGCGGCGCAAGGAGGGGCCGTACGTCAAGCTCAACTGCGGCGCGATACCGGAGCCGCTCCTCGAATCCGAGCTGTTCGGCCACGAGCGCGGCGCCTTCACCGACGCGCGGCAGCGCCGGCGCGGGCGCTTCGAGGAGGCCGACGGCGGCACGCTCTTCCTCGACGAGATCGGCGAGATGAGCCTGTCGGCGCAGGTGCGACTGCTGCGCGTGCTCCAGGACGGCGAGTTCGCGCGCGTCGGCTCGGGCGAAGTCCTGCGCGCCGACGTGCGCGTCATCGCCGCGTCGAACGTAGACCTCGCGCGCGCGGTCGAGGGCGGCACGTTCCGCCGCGACCTCTACTACCGCCTCTCGGTCTTCCCCATCCACGTCCCGCCCCTGCGCGAGCGGCGCGAGGACGTGCACACGCTCGTCATACACTTCCTCGAACACTACAAGCAGAAGACCGGCCGCTTCGTCTCGGGCATCTCGCGCGAGGCGCTGCGCGCGCTCGTCAACTACGACTGGCCCGGCAACGTCCGCGAGCTGGAGAACGCCGTCGAGCGCGCCGTCATCATCGCCTCCGGGCGGCAGATCGAGCCCGACGACCTGCCCGAGCAGATCGCCCTCGCCGCGCGCGAGGAGCGCGCTCGCGCCCGCGGCGAGCGCGAGCGCGCGGCCTCCGAAGGGCGCAGCGTCACGCTCGAACTGGACGTGCCCGCCGCGCTCGATGAGATCGAGCGGCGCGCCATCGAGGCCACCCTCGACTACACCGGCGGCGACAAGACGCGCGCCGCCCGCGCCCTCGGCATCGGCCGCAAGACCCTCTACCGCAAGCTCCGCCAGTACGAGGGGGAGGCCGGCGGTGCTGCCGGGGGCGAATAAAAGGTGTATACTCGGCACCTCCCATCCTCATCCCGGCGGGGCGGCGGACATAAGAACCAAGACGTAGGGCTCGGGCGAGCGGCTGAACCCGCGGTTGAGGGGGCTTCGGGCGGAGCGCGCCGACGAACGCCGCCCAACCTACGCGGAGGTTCCTCATGCTCGAACTCTTCAGATTCTTCCGCCTCGGGCTCGTCAACGTCGTCGGCGTCACCGTGCCCGGCGTCCTCTTCCTGCTCTTCGCGGGCGTCGGCTTCGTCCTCCCGCTGAGCCTCTTCGTCCTCTACTTCAACCAACTGCTGACGGCCGTCCCGCATTACGAGGGGTGGCTGCTGGTCGGGGCTGCCTACCGCGAGAACAAGGCGACGCTGACGGTGCTCTTCTTCGTCCTCGCCTACGTCATCGGCTACATCATCCGCCTCTCGTCGCCCGACGAACTCGACCGCAAGAGCGCGAAGGAGTCCATGAGGCTCGTGGCTCGCGAGAACCCCTGCGCCGCCGAGCAGGCCGCCGAGAAAGACCGCGAGCTGGGCGAGAAGATGAAAAGGGAACGGCTGGCCGAGAAGGAAGAAAGTCGCCGCCCTTGGTGGCGGCGCGGGCTACTGCGTGCGCGTGAGAAGTTTCTCCGGGCGTGTGAGGTGCTTCGGTTGGCCGCCAGGCGGGGGCAGGCGGGCGGGGGCGGCATGTATTGCGACGACGTGACCTCCGACGAGATCGCCACTTCGATAGATAAACAGTTCCCGTACCGCGGCGAGAGGCTGAACAAGTTCCCGTACGCCCACTTCAGGGAATACTTAGTCAACCGCGGCTTCCCGGAACTGGCGAAGCAGGTGCCGACCCGCGACGGGGCGCCGCCGCCCGGCCCCGGCGGGACGGCGGTCGTAATCGGCAAGTGGACGAAGACGGCCGTCAACATGATGAAGCTCGAAGTCCAACTGCTCTCGCCCGTGTTGGCCGCGGTCATCGAGTCCAACGAGGCGCACATCCGGCTCCTGTCGGGGACGTGGCAGGCGATCAACGCCTGCCGCCGGATAGTCGCCGTCGGCGTCGGCATCGCCGTGCTCGGCAGCGTCGCCAACGTATTGGACAAGGCCCAGCGGCTCCCGCCCGGCTTCGCCGGCCCGCTCCCGCCGTTCCTACCCTGCCTCCTGGCCGGCGTAGTCCTCTACATGGGGATGAGATGGGCGAGGCGGAGGATCGAGACGATGTTCCACCATCAGCGCGTGCGCGAGTTGACGCACATCGTCGGCTGCTTCTACTTCGCCTGCGAGAAATACGCGGCGGCGCAGGCCGCCGGGCGCGACGACGAGGCGAGGGCCGCCCGCGAAACGCGGGAGCCGGGCGTGGGCGTGCCCGCGCTCTGAGCTTCGCCCGGCCTGCATGTTGCTCTCATTGCGCCGCCTCGCGCCTCTTTGTTATAGTGCGGGTCAGTTCAAAAGGTTACCGAAAAACTCTCGCCGTGACGGTTCGAGGCGACACTTCCCTTTAAGGAGGCGGGCGTTATGTCAGAGAATTACGGGCGCGGTCGCGGGCGCGGCAGTGGCGAGTCGGACTTCGGCACGCAGTTGACCTGCTTCGCCATCGGGGCGACCGTCGGCGCGGTCGTCGCGCTGCTGTTTGCGCCGAAGTCGGGGCGCGAGCTGCGGCAGGACGTGGCCGACGCCACGCGCAAGGGTGTTGACCGCGCGCGCGAGACCGGCTCGCAGATTTCGGCGCGCGCGGGCGAGTATTACGAGACGGCCTCGGCGCGCGCGGGCGAACTCGCGCAGAGCGCGCGCGACGCGGTCTCGCGCCGCGGCGAACTCGTCGGCTCGGCCATCGAGGCCGGCCGCCAGGCGTACCAGGAAGAGAAGCGGCGCACCGAGTCCTCGGCGCTCACCGAGAACGAGCCCCGCGCCCCCGAAGGAGGGAACGTTTAAGTAGTCAGTAGTCAGTAGTCAGTAGCGCTCCGCGCCGCGGACGTTGAGACTGACAAGGTGACCGCTGGCCCATAAAGGTTCTTCTACTGACTACTGACTACTGACTACCGTCTACTTCGTTATGCCCTTTCCCGCGCTCCAACTGAACACGAACGACCCGGCCTACTGGGTGCTGGTGGTCGTGGCGGTGTCGTTCGCCGTCATCGCCCTGGCGGCCATCACGGTGGCCGCCGTGGTGGCGGTGCTGGCGGCGCGGGCGGTGCGCGTGGTGCGCAGCGTCGAGGAGAAGATCAGCCCGCTGGTCGAGCGCGTCGGCGCGCTGGCCGAGCAGGCGCAGGCCATCGCCGCGCAGGGGCGCGAGGTCGCCGACCAGGTGACGGTCATGTCCGGCCACCTCTCGACGGCGACGCACCACTTCTCCGAGTCGATGGCGCTCATCCGCGGCGAGGTCACGGAGTTGAAGCAGATCGTCGGGCTCTCGGCCGAGACGGCGCGCGACAAGATCGAGCGCATCAGCGAGTCGATAGACCAGACGCACGGGCAGTTGATGGTCACGACCAACTACGTCACGTCGCGCATCATCAACCCGGCGCGCGAGATCGCCGCGATTATGGCGGGGGTCAGGCGCGGACTCGAAGTCCTTCTGGCCCCCGCCCCGAAGCAGATCAACGAATCCTACGCGGAGGAGGAGATGTTCATCGGCTGACCCGAGACATCCTTCAGGGGGCGTGAAAGCGCCCGGGCTATCCTCCACGGCGGAGAAAATAGCCCGGGCGCTTCGTCTTTAAGAGGACGGAAGACAGGAGCCAGGAGTCGGGAGTCAGGAGGCTCCGCTCGACGTAAGTTGAGGATGAGAACCGCAGGGTTCGCCCGTCAAAGGTTTAATTCTGACTCCCGACTCCTGACTACTGACTACTGATTTTGTTTTGGGGTTTCGCTGCGCTACTATCGAAATTCCGAGAAGGGTGTGACCTTACATGTCAACACAGGCACCGCTTGAGCTGAAGAAGACTGTCAACCTGCCGAAGACGGGCTTCGCGCAGAAGGCCAACCTCGGGCAGACCGAGCCGGCGCGCCTGAAGCGCTGGGCCGAGATGGGGCTCTACGAGCTGATCCGCCGCTCGCGCGCGGGGCGCGAGCGCTTCATCCTCCACGACGGGCCGCCCTACGCCAACGCCGACATCCACCTCGGCACGGCGATGAACAAGATTCTCAAAGACATCGTCGTCAAGTCGCGCACGATGATGGGCTACGACAGCCCTTACGTCCCCGGCTACGACTGCCACGGCCTGCCCATCGAGCAGCACGTCGAGCGCTCGCTGAAGGAGAAGGGGAAGAGCCGCGCCGACCTCCCCGTCGCCAGCTTCCGGCGCATCTGCCGCGAGCACGCCGCGAACGCCCTCAAGAGCCAGACGCGCGACTTCCAGCGCCTGGGCATCCTCGGCCTCTGGGAGAACCCCTACCTGACGATGTCGCCGCACTACGAGGCGGAGACGGCGCGCCAGTTCGGCCGCTTCGTCGAGCGCGGCTACGTCTACAAGGGCGCGCGCCCCGTCTACTGGTGCATCCACGACCAGACCGCCCTGGCCGAGGCCGAGGTCGAGTACCGCGAGCACACCTCCCCGTCCGTCTACGTCAAGTTCCCGCTCTCGGAGGACTCGGTCGAGGCCGAGGTCTTCAAGCGCGAAGTCCTGGGCGACGAGGACGACCCGCGCCGCATCTTCTTCCTCATCTGGACGACGACGCCGTGGACTCTGCCCTCCAACCTCGGCATCGCCGTCAACCCGCAGTTCGAGTACGCGGCGATAGAGGGGAGGGAAGGCGAGGTCTACGTCGTCGCCAGCGAGCTGATAACGCACGTCGCGAACAAGTGCGGCCTCGGGCACGCGGAAGACCTCGAGACGGGCGAGCCGCGCGCGGCCGACGGGCCGCCGGACGCTTCGGCCGTCAACTGGCCGCCGAAGGTGCTGGCGCGCTTCCCGGGCTCGCGCCTCGACCGGCTCGAAGCGCGCCACGCGTGGCTCGACCGCCCGTCGCTCCTGATGCTCGGCGACCACGTCACGCTCGGCGGCGAGGCCGACGCCGAGACCGAGCTGGACGTGAAGGAGGCGCGCGACAGGAAGGCGACGGGCAAGGCCGGGACGGGGCTCGTCCACACCGCGCCGGGGCACGGCCACGACGACTTCGTCATCGGCAAGGCTTACGGCCTCGACATCTACTGCCCCGTGGACAACGCCGGCCGCTTCACTTCCGAAGTCGAGCACTTCGCGGGCCAGAGCGTCTTCGAGGCCAACCCGGCGATAGTCGAGTTCGCGCGCGCGGGGGGCTCCCTGCTCTTCTCCGAAGAGTACGCGCACCGCTACCCGCACTGCTGGCGCTGCAAGAACCCGGTCATCTTCCGCGCGACGCCGCAGTGGTTCATCTCGCTCGACGCCTCGGCCGGGGCCGCCGCCGACGTGGAGACCGACGACGACGGCCGCCCCCGGACGAACTACACGGAGAACGAGGGGGACGCGCCGGCGAGTCTGCGGGCGGGCGCGCTGCGCGAGATCGAGCGCGTGCAGTGGGTTCCCGCGTGGGGCGCGGATCGCATGCGCAACATGCAGAAGGGCCGGCCCGACTGGTGCGTCTCGCGCCAGAGAGTCTGGGGCGTGCCCATCCCCGTCTTCTACTGCGCGTGCGGCGAGGCGGTCGCCGACCGCCAGACGATTGAACACGTCGCCGACATCTTCGAGCGCGAGACGACCGACGCCTGGTACAGCCGCGACGCCAGAGACCTCCTGCCCGAGGGCTACGTCTGTAAAAGTTGTGGGGGTACTGAGTTCACGAAGGAGACCGACATCCTCGACGTGTGGTTCGACAGCGGCGTCTCTTCGGTCGCGGTGCTCGAAGGGTACGAGGGGCTGCGCTGGCCCGCGGACGTGTACCTCGAAGGCGGCGACCAGTTCCGCGGGTGGTTCAACTCCTCGCTGATGGTCGGCCTCGCCGCGCACGACGCGGCCCCGTACCGCGCGGTCGTCACGCACGGCTGGACGCTCGACGCGCAGGGGCGCGCGATGCACAAGTCCGCCGGCAACGCCATCGCGCCCGAGGAGTTCGTGAAGGACTCGGGCGCGGACATCCTGCGCCTGTGGGTCACGTCCTCGGACTACCGCGAGGACATGCGCTGCTCGCCGGAGATTCTCGCGCGCGTCGCCGACTCGTACCGAAAGATTCGCAACACGGCGCGCTTCGCGCTCGGCAACCTCGACGGCTTCGACCCCGCGGCGGACGCCGTGCCCCTGAACGAGTTGCACGAGATCGACCGCTGGGCGCTCGCCGAGCTAGACCGCGTCGTCGAGCGCGCGCTTGAGGCGTACAAGGCTTACGACTTCCACGCCGTCTACCGCCTCGTGGACGCCTTCTGCACGGTGACGCTCTCGGCGCGCTACTTCGACATCACGAAGGACAGGCTCTACACGTCCGCGCCGAAGTCCGCGGCGCGCCGGTCGGCGCAGACGGCTTTGAACTACGTCGCCGACGCGCTCGCGCGGCTGCTCGCGCCGGTGCTCTCGTTCACGGCCGACGAGATTTGGGAGAACCTGCCGGAGGTGAAGGCGCGCGGCGCGAACGCCGTCGAAAGCGACGCCGTCCCGCCTTCGGTTCACGTGGCGGAGTTCCCCGTAGTCCTGAGCGCGGAGCGCGAGGCCGGCCTGCTCGAACGCTGGGCGCGGCTCTTCGAGGTGCGCGACGTAGTGCTGCGCGCGCTCGAAGAGGCGCGCACGGCGAAGCTCATCGGGAGTTCGCTCGAAGCGCACGTCCGGCTCGAAGCGAAGCGCCCGACCTTCGAGCTTCTGGGGGGCTACCGCGAAGAGCTGCGCTACCTCTTCATCGTCTCGCAGGTCTCGCTCACCCTTATCGAAGACGAGGCGGGCGAGGACATCCGCGTCACGGTCGAGCGCGCCGCCGGGCTGAAGTGCGAGCGCTGCTGGAACTACTCGACGCTGGTCGGCACCTTCACGCGCTACCCGACCGCGTGCGAGCGCTGCGTCGAGGCGCTGGCCGAGATCGAGGCCGAGGGGGGCGTCAGTTGAAGGCGCAGGGCTTCTTCCGCTGGCGCGCGGCCTACCTCTTCGCCGCGGCCGCCGTCTACATGGTTGACCAGGCGTCGAAGGCTTGGGCCGTGCAGCGCCTGAAGGCCGGCGAGGTCGTGCGCGTCTTCGACGGCCTGCTGCACTTCTCCTACGCGGAGAACACGGGCATCGCCTTCGGGCAGTTGCAGGAGGGCGGCGCGTTCGGGCGCTGGATGCTGGCGGCGCTGGCGGCGCTGGCGGTCACGGGGCTTCTGCTCTACTTCTTCCGCACCACGCGCACGGACGACCGTTTGCTCGGCGCGCTGGCGCTTCTGCTCGCGGGCGTCGCCGGCAACCTGACCGACCGCATACGGCTCGGCTACGTCGTTGACTTCATCGACGTCTTCATCGGCTCGTACCAGTGGCCGACCTTCAACGTCGCCGACGCGGCCATCTGCACCGGCGCGGCGCTGCTCGCGCTCGACCTGATTCTCGAAGGAAGGCGCGAGGCGCGCGAGGCGAAGGCGGCGTCAAGCGTCGGAGAGGCCGAGCCGCCGCGTCGCGGCGCGTGAGTTTAGCCCGGCCTTGAAAGGCCGGGCTAAACTCAGACCGCCGCTAACGCGGCGGCGTTCTTAAATGTACCCAGAGCTTTTCCACATCGGCAGCTTCCCCGTCAACACGTACGGCGTGCTGCTGGCGCTGGCGTTCATGGCGGCGCTGTTCGTGTCGTCGAAGTTGGGCGGGCGCGACGGCCTGCCGCGCGAGCGCGTCTTCGACCTCGGGCTGTGGATGCTTCTGGGCGGACTCATCGGCTCGAAGCTTCTGCTGATGCTGGCCGAGCCGGAGTACGGGCAGGACTGGCGGAACCTGCTCTCGATAGACTTCCTGCGCTCGGGAGGCGTGTGGTACGGCGGCTTCCTCGGCGGGTTGTTGACGGGGGTGTTGTTGATACGCCGCTACCGCCTCTCCTTCTGGAAGGTGACGGACGCGTTCGCGCCGGGCGTGGCGTTGGGGCAGTCGATCGGCCGCGAGGGCTGCTTCGCCGCGGGGTGCTGCTGGGGGCGGCCGACCGACGTGCCCTGGGGCGTCGAGTTCGGCGAACTCGCGCACCGCATCACGGGCGTCCCCGCGGGCGTCCACCTCCACCCGACGCAGCTCTACGAGTCCTTCGCCGCGCTCCTCATCTTTATTTTTCTGTACTGGCTCCACCGGCGCAAGCGTTTCGACGGTCAGGTCATCGGCGCTTACGCCGTGCTCTACGGCCTGACCCGCTTCACCATCGAGTTCTTCCGCGACGACCCGCGCGGCGACATCCTCGGCCTGACGACGCTGACCGGCCTCTCGACCTCGCAACTCATCAGCCTCCTCGTCGTCGTGGGCGGAGCGGTCTTCCTCCTTCTCCGCTGGCGTCGCACATCCAACGTGACCCCGGCCCCTGACACCGTTAGCGCATGAGCGACGAGCAAGCGAACCTGGAAGGCGAGGCGGCGAACGTTCAGCCGGAGCCGGAGGCCGAGACGCTCGTGTTTGACGTGGGCGAAGAGGACGCGGGCGCAAGGCTCGACGCCTTTCTCGCCGCGCGCGTCGAGGGCGTGAGCCGCTCGGCTTTGAAGCGCGTCATCGACGACGGCGACGTACTCGTCGGGGGGCGCGCGGCCAAGCCCTCGCTCAAGCTGAAGGGCGGCGAGCGCGTCGAGGTCGAACTGCCCGCGCCGCCGCCCTCCGAGGTCGAGCCCGAGGAGATTCCGCTCGACATCCTCCACGAGGACGAGGAGGTCGTCGTAGTCAACAAGGCGGCCGGGCTCGTCGTCCACCCGGCGGCCGGGGTTCATTCGGGCACGCTCGCCAACGCTCTCGCCTTTCACTTCGGCCGACTCTCGGGCGGCGGCTCTTTGAGGCCGGGGATTGTTCACCGGCTCGACCGCGACACGTCGGGCGTCATCGTCGTCGCGAAGACGGCGCGGGCGCACGAGAGCCTGTCGGAGCAGTTCCGCGCGCGCACGGTCTTCAAGTCGTACGTCGCGCTCGCCCACGGCGTGACGCGCGAGGAGCGCGGGAGAATCGAAGAGCCGCTCGCGCGCGACCCGCGCAACCGCACGCGGATGGCCGTCGTGCGCGGCGGGCGCGCGGCCCTCTCGCTCTGGCGCGTGCGGCGGCGCTTCACGCGATTCACGCTTTTGGACGTTCAGATCAAGACCGGCCGCACGCACCAGATACGCGTCCACCTCGCCTGGATCAAGCACCCCGTGGTCGGCGACGAGACCTACGGCGGCGGGCGCGACAGGACGCTCCCCGACCCCTCGCTGCGCGCGCGCGTCGCCGCCCTCGGCCGCCAGTTCCTCCACGCCGAACGGCTCGGCTTCCACCACCCGGCCACGGGCGAGTGGATGAGCTTCACCGCCCCGCTCCCGCCAGAGCTGTCGGAATTTCTTGACGCGTTGCAATAGCGGTATACTGTCACCATCGGGGAAGCAACGACCGCGGCGGCCGGGGGCATCGAATGGGGTGCTCGAATCGGCCGCAAGACCCGAGGTTCGACCCGCGCTCCCCTTCATCCGTCTATGAAGAAAACCGCGAGACTGTTCATCCCCTTAGCCGTCATCGCCTGCGCCCTCTGCGGCGCGGCGGCCTCCGCGCGCCAGACGCCCGCCGGGCAGCAGGCGCCCGCCCCGCGGCAGACGCCCACGCCGCAGCGCGAAGAGGTCGAAGGGCAGGTCACCGTGCGCGTCGTGCGCGTCCCCGTCACCGTGCTCGACAAGAAGGGCGTGCCCGTCACGGGCCTGACCAGGGACAACTTCTCGGTCTTCGAGGAGAAGCGCCCCGTCCAGTTCGACTTCCTCGGCGAGATCAAGGAGCTGGAGAAGCTGCCCGTCTACGTCGGCGTGCTGATGGACACGTCGGGCTCGGCGGCGGGCAAGCTCGGCTTCGAGAAGGAGGCGGCCAAGAACTTCCTTTACACCGTCACGCGCACGCGCAAGGACTGGGGCGCCTTCGTCACCTTCGACGACGAGGTCAAGCTCCGCCAAGACTTCACGCGCAACCTCGACCTGCTGGAGAAGGCCATCGACGGCGTGAAGACGCCGGGGACGCAGACCGCGCTCTACGACGCCATCTGGGAGTTCTGCGACCAGAAGATGCGCAACGTGTCGAGCCCGCGCCGCGCGCTCGTCGTCATCACCGACGGCGACGACACCTACAGCCGCGCGCGCATCGAGGACGCCATCTCCATCGCGCAGAAGACCGACACCATCATCTTCGCCATCTCGACCAAGGGCGGGTTTACGGGGAGCGCCGTCCCCGGCGTCGAGGGCGGCACCGTGAAGGACTCGGGCGACAAGTACCTGTCGAGGATGGCCGACGAGACGGGCGGCCGCTCCTTCTACTCCGGCGACATGCTGGAGCTGGAGCGCGCCTTCAAGAAGATCGGCGAGGAGCTGCGCTCGCAGTACCTCCTCACCTACCGCCCCGACCCGCCCTTCGACGGCCGCTACCGCCGCATCGAGGTCAAGGTCAACGCCGGCGACAAGTACAGGGTCAACGCCAAGCGGGGCTACACGGCCGACAGGGATTTGATAAGCAGGTGAACCGTGAACCGTAAACCGTAAACGGTGACAAGAGGAAAGCGGGTTTTACCTGTCACGGTTTACGGTTTACGTTCTTGTCATGGTTTACGGTTCACGGTTCACGAGGAAGAAGATGTTAAGCCAAAAGAGATTCGCGGCCGTCCTGCTGTTGGTGCTCGCCGCCGCCGTCGCGTGGGCGGGGGCGGGCGCGAGCGCGCAGCAGTCGGGGTCGCCGCCCGCGCAGCGCCCGACGCCGCAGCGGGACGAGACGATTGACGACGAGGACGTGGAGCGGATCGAGACCGACCTGACCAACGTGCTCTTCACCGCCGTCGATAAGAGCAGGCGCTTCGTCACGACGCTCAGGCCGGAGGACATCCGCGTCATCGAAGACGGCGTCGAGCAGAAGGTCACGACCTTCCAGCGCGAGACCGACCGGCCGCTCTCGCTCGCCATCCTCATCGACTGCTCGGCCTCGCAGGAGCGCACGCTCCCCGAGGAGAAGTCGGCCGCGCAGCGCTTCGTCGATACGGTCATCCGCGCGCAGAAGGACGAGGTGGCCGTGCTCACCTTCACCGGCGACGCGACGCTCGAGCAGGGCCTGACGGGCTCGGCCGCGCGGGTGCGCCGTGCCATCGACAAGGTCGAGTTCGTGCCGCCCTCGGGCTACGTCGGCGGCGGCGTCACCGTGGGCACGCCCCCCATCTCCGGCGACAACCAGGCGCGCGCCGGCACCACCGCCATCTGGGACGCCATCTGGGTCACCTCGCGCGAGGTGCTCTCCGGGTCATCGGACAAGACGCGCCGCGCCATCATCCTCCTCTCCGACGGCGTGGACACTTCGAGCCGCCTGAAGCTTCAGGAGGCGGTGGACTCGGCTCTGAAGGCCGACGCCATCATCTACTCCATCGGCATCGGCGACAGCTTCAGCTTCGAGGGGGTGGACGAGGGGAGCCTGCGGAAGATTTCGGAGCGGACGGGCGGGCGTGCCTACTTCCCGCGCAACGAGGACGACCTGCGCTCGGCCTTCGCGCAGATTCAGGAGGACCTGCGCTCGCAGTACCTCATCGCCTACTCGCCCTCGAACAAGACGAAGGACGGCTCCTTCCGCAAGGTGCAGATCGACGTGGTCAACCCCGAGCTGAAGAAGGCGCAACTGCGGCTCACCTACCGCCAGGGCTACTTCGCCCGCAGCGCCGTGGACGGACGGCCGAGGAGTAGGCAGTAGACAGTAGTCAGTAGACAGTAGAAAGAGACGAAGAACGGCGCGCCTCCCATCATCGGTTGATGGGAGGCGCGCCGTCGTTTATCGCCCGCGCGTTTTCCTACTGGCTACTGACTGCTCTTTCCTGATGACAACCCCGCTAAATCTTTGTTATATTCACACTTGCCCCGCGTTTGCGGGCGCGCACAGTGGGCTGACAGTAAGCCTCAGACCGAAAAGGCCCCGCCTCTCGAAATCTTCCGCAAGTGCCGCCGCCTTGAGCTGAAGGAAACAAGGGCGGCCGGACTACGCTTTCGCCGAATCAGACTCCGACGGGAGAACGCTCCTATGCCCCTGTCTGAAATCTGCCCCGAAGAGCGCGAAACGCCCGAAGAGTACCTGAGCGCCTCCGTCCGGCAGCTCGAAGCGCTGACGGCGCTGGCCGCCGCGCCCGCGGGCGACGGCCGCGCGCTCGAAGAGCTGTTCGCGGGGCTGGCCGACACCATCACGGAACTGACCGACTACCGCACCTGCCTCGTCCTCCTCTTCAACGAGGACGGGCGCACGCGCCGCATCGTCTCTTGGTCGTCGAACATCCCCGGAGAGTACGTCGCGCGGGCGGGCGAGCGCCCCTACCCGCGCGAGGAGGTCGCGCGCTTGGTCGCGCGCGGCGTCCGCATCGACGTGGGCGCGCTGGGCTACGCCGCCTACTACCCGCCGAGCCACTACCAACTGCTCGACTCCTTCGACGCGCGCCGCTTCAAGTCGGGGCTCAAGCGCCCCGCCCCCGGCTACGGCGCCGACGCCTGGCACGACGGCGACGAGCTGTTCGTCCCGCTCTTCGCGCACGACGGCGAGTTCGTCGGGCTCATCGCGCTCGACGACCCCCGCTCGGGCCGCGCGCCCGACCGCCGCAGCGTGCTCCCGGCCGTGGCCTTCGCCCGCCAGGCCGCGCAGCTCGTCGCGCGCCAGCGCGACGCCGCGAAGCTGGCCGCGCAGGCCGAGCGCGAGGCGCTCATCAACCGCATCACGCGCGCCGTCCGCCAGTCGCTCGACGCCGACGAGGTCTTCCGCGCCGCGACGCGCGAGCTGGGCCGCCAGCTCGGCGTAGACCGCTGCGCCCTCTTCATGATCGACCGCGAGGCGGGCGTGGTGCGCAACGTGGCCGAGTACACCGTGCCGGGCGTCTCCTCGGCCGGGGGCGAGTACCCCATCCGGCTCGTGAGCGGCCTCATCCAAAACATCCGCGGCACCGGCGTCCTCGCCTTCGAGGACGTGGAGCGCGACCCGGCCATCCGCCCCGTCTACGAGCACATCCTGCGCCAGCTCGGCACGCGCTCAATCATGTACGTCGCCATCCGCGTCGGCGACGAACTGCCCGGCTGCTTCGCCATCTCGACCGTCGGGGAGACGCGCCGCTGGCGGCCCGAGGACGTCTCGCTCGCCCGCGCCGTCGCCGACCAGACCGGCATCGCGGTGCGGCAGGCCGAGCTGTTCCAGATGGTCGAGCGCGCCAAGCGCGCGTGGGAGACGACCTTCGACGCGATGTCGGACGGCATCTACATCTTCTCGAACGACCGGAGGCTGACGAGGGTCAACCGCGCGGGGGCGGCGCTCGAAGGGGCCGAGCCGCAGGAGCTTCTCGGAAGGGGCTGCTGCGACATCCTGCGCGCGGGGCGCGGCGAGGGTTGCATCATCGAGCGCGTGACGGCCGAGCGCCGCCCCGTGACCACCGAGTACACGCCCGAGGCGCTCGGGCGTACGCTGCTCGTCACGGCCGAGCCCGTCGTCGAAGGGTCGGGGCTGGTCGGCACGGTCTGCACCGTGCGCGACCTCTCGGAGCTGCGCCACATCGAGGCCGTCGCGCGCGAACGCCAGTCGCTGCTCGAACACGTCCTCGAGAGCGCGCGCGAGAACATCGCCGCCACCGACACCGAGGGCCGCCTGACGTGGATCAACAGCGCGGGCGCGAGGATGTGCGGCTACGCGAAGGAGGCTTTAATCGGGCAGCACTTCCGCGTCCTCATCGAGGAGTCGGAGCGCCCGGCGGCCGAGGAGCGCTTCCGCCGCACGCTCGCGGGCGAGCCGCAGAGGGTCGAGCTGCGCCTGCTGAGGGCCAACGGCGAGATACGCTACATCGTGACGGACTCCACCCCGCTCGTCATCGACGGGCGCACGACCGGCACGCTCGCCATCACGCGCGACGTGACGGAGCAGAGGGCGGAGCGCGAGCGCGCCGCGCAGGCCGACAAGCTGCGCGCGCTGGGCCAGCTCGCCTCGGGCGTCGCGCACGACTTCAACAACGCCCTCGCCGCCATCCTCGGGCGCGCGCAGCTCCTGCGCCGCTCGGCCGACGGCGACGCCCGACTGACGCGCGGCCTCGACATCATCCTCACGGCCGCCGAGGACGCCGCCGCCACCGTCCGCCGCATACGCTCCTTCGCCCGGCAACTCCCGGGCGAGGGCCACGCGGAGGTCTCGGTGACGGGGCTGCTGCGCGACGCCGTCGAGATCACGCGCACGCGCTGGGAGAACGACGCGCGCTCGCTCGGCCTGCGCTACGAGGTGACGGTCGAGGGCGACGACTCGCTCCACACGCGCGGCAACGCCTCGGAGCTGCGCGAGGTCTTCGTCAACCTCGTCGTCAACGCCATCGACGCGATGCCCGCGGGCGGGCGGCTCGCCATCACCTGCCGCCGCCGCGGCGAGCGCCTGCGCCTGCTCTTCGCCGACACAGGCACGGGGATGGACGAGGGCACGCGGGCCCGCATCTTCGAGCCCTTCTTCACGACGAAGGGCGTGCACGGGACGGGCCTCGGCCTCTTCGTCTCCTACGGCATCGTGGAGCGCCACGGCGGCCACATCTCCGCCGCCTCGCAGCCCGGGCGGGGGACGACCTTCACCATCGACCTCCCGCACGCCGAAGCCGCGCGGCCGGAGCCGGCGCAGCCCGCGCCGGAGAGCGAGAGTCCCGCCCGCCCGCTCTCCGTCCTCGTCGTGGACGACGAGGAGCACGTGCGCGAGACCCTGGCCGAGATGGTCGAGGCGCTCGGCCACCGCGCCCGCCGCGCCGACAGCGGCCGCGCGGCGCTCGCGGCCCTGGACGAGGGCGAGTTCGACCTCGTCTTCACAGACCTCTCGATGCCCGAGATGGACGGCTGGGAGGTGGCGCGCGCCGTCCGCCGCCGCAGCCCGCGCACGCGCATCGCCGTCGTCACCGGCTACGGCCGCGACGCCGCGCGCACGCAGGGCGACGCCCCCGCCGACACGGTCATCGGCAAGCCCTTCAACTTCGCGCAGGTCGAAGAAGTCCTGAAGCAGTTCGGCTGACGCCGCCCGTGCGGCGCGCGTAAAACTCTTGTCCGGCGGCGGGAGTTGGCATATAAAGGGCGGCCGCGTCAAGACCGCGGCCCCGGAAGCCCCCGCCCGACTACAGGAGTACCGGTCAGGAGAAGAATCGTCTACCTGATGCTCGCGCTGTTCGTCTCGCAGTCCGCCGCCGCAGGGCAGGAGAAGGATTGGCGGCGGATGGAACGGAGGGACTTTAAAGAACAGGTGAGCAGGATGGCGCTCAAGAACGGGCTGAACAAAGTCGCCGACGACCCGAAGGGCTTCACGCTGAGCGCGGTCGTGAAGAGGGGCGTCATCACGGGCTGGCAGGCCAGGCCCCGCCGCGGGCGCGCCCTCCACGTCAGCACGCACGAGGCGGAGGCGTACGGCGACGACAAGATGCCGGCGGGCAAGATCGTCCTGGTCTGCGTCGAAGAGAAGGAAGTCTGCTACGCGGTGCAGCGGAAGCCCTGAACGGCAGCGAGAAGCTTATGGCCGCACACGAGACCGGCGACGCCGGGCAGCCGCTCGCCGGGCACAACTGAGGAAGCTCGAACTCGAAATCAGAAAGTTGGAGCACGAGGTCGCGGGCCTCGGCGTCCGCGGCCCCAGGGCGGAGAACGTCGTCAAGTACATCCCCGTCTTCACCGCGCTCATCGCGGTGGCCGGCTTCTGGTTCACCGTCCAACAGTACAACGACCAGCAGCAGCAGGCTGCCAGGAGGCTCGCCGACGAGCAGCGGGCCGCCGCCGCGAAGCAGGCTTACGACCGCGAGCAGGCGCTGCTCAAGCCCCTGCTGGACAGGCGGCTCGAACTCTACTTCGCCGCGTCGGAGGCCGCCGCGACGGTGGCCACGTCGAAGGATCAGAAGGAGCGCGAGCGGGCCGGGGCGAGGTTCATGCAGTTGTACGCCGGGACGATGGTCATCGTGGAGGACGCCGGCGTCGAAGAGGCGATGATCCAGTACCACAGGTGCCTGACCGGCAGCGACCCCTGCGACCAGGGCGAGCTGACGCGCAGGTCTCTGGCCCTCGCCTCCAAGACCCGCGACTCCATCGGGAACTCTTTCAACGTGAAGCTCGGCGACCTCAAAGGCAAATACTGAGAACGTGTTTGAAAAGCCCCAAAGGGGCGGCATATGAAAGCCAGGGGCAGAGCGAAGGCAAAGCCTGAGCGCCGCCCCTGGTCACGTCCGGGTAAATATGTTGAGCCCTGAAGGGGCGGAATAACGACGACGATTATTCCGCCCCTTCAGGGCTCGACCTATTCTATCCGACCTTATTCCAGGGGCGCTGCCCCTGGCTATCTCATTATGCCCCTTCGGGGCTTTTGAAACAGGCTCTGAGGGTCTGGTTCAAAACTAGGCTTTGCGCCTTCATCCCTCCCGCTACCTCTCCCCGCGATCCATCTCGACCTCGGTGGCGGCGGCGACGACGAGGTTGCGGACGCTGGGCTGGTCGATGGGTTCTATCAGGCGGAGGGCTTCGTCGAGGACGCGGCGCTGGTACTCGGGCCAGTTGGGCTTGCCGACGACGCAGCCGAACTCGCCGGGGTAGTAGGCGGCGCGCGGCGGGCGGGCCGCCTCGACGACGGCGCGGTCTACGGCGAGCGTCATCGTGGGGACGCCCGCGGCCTCGATGGCGCGGGCGGCCAAGGAGATCGTCTGGTGGCAGAGGCGCGAGGCCGGGACGAGCAGCACCGCCTGCACCTCGTAGCGGCGGACGCGCCCGACCAATTCTTGCAGCCCCGTCGCGGCGAAGCGCGCGGCGTTCGGGATGAAGCCGGAGATGCTCCAGAAGACCGGGTTGAGCTGGCCGATGATGCCGTTGCCCTGGAACTCCTTGAGGCGGTCGAGGGGCACCTGCGCGTTCATGTCCTCTTTGACGTGCGCCGGGTCGTAGCCGCGCGGCGTCCACTGCAAGTCTGCGGGGCCGACCTCGACGGGGATTTCGCGGAAGGAGGCGTCGCCGCCGAAGGTCTCGGTGTCGAAGGGCTCTGTGCCGTCGAGGTAGGCGCCGGCCGAGGTGACGAGAGCGAGGTTGAGCATCGGCAGCGCGCGCCGCGCCGGTCGGAAGGGCGCGCGCCGGTTCGCGACCCAGGGGTAGTGCTCGCCCACGTCGTCGCCGCGCAGCTCGTTGATCTGCTTCCAGCGCGCGTAGCGGTCGCGCCACTCCTCCGCGCCTTCAAGTATCTCCACTTGAGACAGAGACATCCCTCTTCCTCCGAACTGTGTTGCCGTTTGAATGCTTGCGCCGATTCTAAAACACAAAGGCGCGGGAGGAAAGGAGCACGCGCGTCAGCCGTAGTCCGTCACGCCGGGCAGGAGTCGGATGTGCGGGGCCTTGAAGTCTGCGGGCTGGACGGCGTCGCGCGGGTCTTCGGCCGCTTCGAGCCAGGAGAGCGAGCGCGCGAGTTGGGCGAGGTAGTCCGGGATGTCGAGCGACATGTACTTCTCGACGCCGAGGCGCTCGAACTTCTCAAGCGCCATGCGGTACATGCGCCGGGCCGCGCCGCGCCGCCCGATCTCGACGTGGTGGAAGACGACGGCCGACTGAATCATCGCCTGTAGGAAGAGTTTTTCCTGCGGGCCGCAGTCGTCGCGCCAGCGCTCCTCCCACGCGTCGTGCGCCGCGTGGAACTCGCCCGCGTTGTAGAGGTCTATCCCGGCCAGGTACTCCGCCGGGTAACGGGCCGCGTGCTCCTCCGTGTAGTCTTCCATAAAAAAGTACTGAGGACTGAGTACTGAGGACTGAGTGGAAGACAGGTCTTAACTCAGTCCTCGGTACTTTTTTAGTAACGCGGGATTGAAGGGTCTACGTCAGCCGACCAGCGGTCGATGCCGCCGGAGAGGTTGTAGAGCTTCTCGAAGCCCTGGCGCGAGAGGTAGGCGCAGACCTGCGCGCTGCGGATGCCGTGGTGGCAGAGGAAGACCGTCGGGCGCTCGGGGTCGAGCGTCGGCGCCCACTCGTTGAAGAGGCTTAAGGGGAGGAGGCGCGCGCCCTCGACCCGCGCCAGCTCGTACTCCTCCGGCTCGCGCACGTCCACGAGCAGCAAGTCCTCGCCGCCGCGCACGCGCTCCCCGAACTCCTTCGGCGTCAAACTCCCGAAACCCATGCCCGGGAAAGTAGCAAAGGCAAAAGGCAAAAGGCAAGAAAGCCGTGAACCGTGAACCGTGACAGGAGGAAGGCAGTCCCTTCTCGTCACGGTTCACGGTTCACGGTTCATGGCCTTTTCCCGCTTGCCGCGTACAGATTCTCGTCGTAAAATCCAGCGTCCGTTGGTTCGCCCGGTCACGGCGACGCCTCCCTTGTTCGAGTGACCTTAAGTTTCACCCTTTGCGGCCTGTACGTCCGACCCCCGACCGTCTCCGTCAGCCGCCATCCGCCCGAAAGGTTCAAGAGAATGAAATCCCCCTTCCCCCGTCTGCGCCCCCGCGCGCTCGCCCTCCTGTTCGGAATCCTCGTCACCGCCCTTTCGTCGCAGCCGGCCTTCGCACGCGGCGACAAGGACTGGAAGCCGCTCGACCCGTCCGAACTCGGCGCGGCGGCCCCCGCCGTCGAGAAGGACGCCGACGCCGAGGCGCTCTTCTGGGAGGTCTACATCGACGACAGCCAGCTCTACGAGCTGTCACTCAAGAACTACGTCCGCATCAAGGTCTTCAACGAGCGCGGCCGCGACGCGCAGAGCAAGGTCGAGCTGCCCTACTACGGCCGCAACCAGGTCAAGGACGTGGCCGCCCGCGTCATCAAGCCCGACGGCACGGTCGTCGAGCTGAAGAAGGAGGACGTCTTCGACCGCACGGTCGTCAAGGTCAGCGGCGTCAAGGTCAAGGTCAAGTCCTTCGCGCTCCCGGGCGTCGAGCCGGGCTCGGTCGTCGAGTACCGCTGGCGCGAGGTGCGCCCGGGCGCGAGCGCCGACGCCCTGCGCATCCCCTTCCAGCGCGAGATACCCGTCCGCTCCGTCACCTACTACCTCAAGCCCTTCATGGGCATGCGCTACCGCCCCATCAACATGGGCGACGCGCGCTTCGAGAAGCACAAGGACGGCTTCTACCGCATGTCGATGACGAACATGCCCGCCTTCCGCGAGGAGCCGCGCATGCCGCCCGAGGACGCCGTCCGCTCCTGGGTCTTCCTCTTCGCCTCCGACGACAAGAAGCTCGACGCCGAGCAGTACTGGAAGGACACGGGCCGCAGGTACTACGAGGTCTTCAAGGATTTAACCAAGCCGAACGACGAGGTCAAGGCGGCCGTCCCCGGCATCGTCGGCGACGCGAAGACCGACACGGAGAAGCTCCAGCGCATCTACGACTTCTGCCGCACCAAGATCAAGAACGTCTCGGACGACGCCGCGGGCCTGACGCCCGACGAGCGCGCCAAGCTCAAGGAGAACAAGTCGCCCGGCGACACGCTCAAGCGCGCGCAGGGGACGGGCGGCGACATCGACTTCCTCTTCGCCGCGCTCGCCCGCGCCGCCGGCTTCGACGCGCGCGTCGCGCTCTCGGGCAACAACGACGACTTCTTCTTCGACCGCGGCTTCATGCACTACACCTTCCTCGGCTCGATCTTCGTCGCGGTGCGCGTCGGCGACGGGTGGCAGTTCTTCAGCCCGGCCGAGATGTACACGCCCTACGGGATGCTGGGCTGGCCCGAGGAGGGGCAGGACGTGCTCATCACCGACGGGAAGGAGCCCGTCTGGGTGCGCGGGATGGTGTCCGGCCCCGAGAAGTCGGTCGAGCGCCGCACGGGCAAGTTCACGCTCTCGGAGGACGGCACGCTCGAAGGCGTCGTGAAGATCGAGTACACGGGCCACCTCGCTTGGGAGAAGAAGGAGTACAACGACGACGACTCGCCGGCCGAGCGCGAGAGGACGGTCGTGGACTGGTGGAAGGCGCGGATGGGCGCGGAGGTCACCGACCTCAAGATCGAGAACGTCAACGACCCCTTGAAGCCCTTCGTCTACACCTTCCGCGTGCGCGTGCCCTCCTACGCGACGCGCACGGGCAAGCGGCTCTTCTTCCAGCCGGCCTTCTTCCAGAAGGGGCTCGGGGCGCTCTTCCCGACGGCGACGCGCCGCCACGAGGTCTACTTCCACTACCCCTGGTCGGAGGAGGATCACGTCGAGGTCACCCTGCCCGAGGGCTTCGCGCTCGACAACGCCGAGGCCCCCGCGCCGATCAACGCCGGCGAGACGAGCAAGTACGAGCCCAAGGCCGCCGTCACGAAGGACGGGCGCACGCTCATCTACGACCGCAAGTTCTACTTCGGCCGGGGCGGCGACCAGGTGCTCCGCTTCTCCGTCAACAACTACCCGGTCCTCAAGAACTACTTCGACCAGGTGAGCAAGCAGGACGCCCACACCATCGCCCTCAGGCAGGGCGCGGCGACCGCCACCGGCTCGAAATAAAAAAGGACTGAGGACTGAGTGAAGACAGGTTTTAAAACTCAGTCCTCAGTCCTTAGCACTCACTCGGAAGGAATTAAGAACATGCTCCGACCAACCCGCCTCTTCGCCCTCCCGCTCTGCGTCGCGGCGCTGCTCGCGGCCGCTGCTCCCGTGTCGCGCACGGCCAAGGCCGCGGGCGACGACGTGCCCGCGTGGCTCAAGGCCGCGGCCGCCGCCTCGGCGCCCGCCTACGACAAGAAGGTCAAGGCCGTCGTCCTCCACCACGAGCGCAGCGTCGTGGTCGGCGACGACGGCCGCGTCGTGACGACGACCAGCTACGCCGTCCGCGTCCTCGCCCGCGAGGGGCGCGACGAGGCGAGCGCGCACGCCCTCTACAACACCGACGGCGGCAAGGTGCGCGAGCTGAAGGCGTGGCTCATCCGCCCCGGCGGCCAGGTCAAGAAGTACGGCAAGGATGAGACCGTGGACATGGCGCTCAACGCCGACGACGTGTACGACGAGGCGCGCCTGCGCGTCATCTCCGCGCGCGACGAGGCCGAAGCGCCCGGCACGGTCTTCGGCTACCAGTCGGTGACCGAGGAGCGCACGGTCTTCTCGCAGGACGGCTGGAACTTCCAGGACGACCTGCCGGCGCTCCTCGCGCGCTACACGCTGACGCTCCCCGCGGGCTGGCGGGCCTCGGCCGTCGTCTTCAACCACGCGAAGCTTGAGCCGGCCGTCGCGGGGACGACCTACACCTGGGAGCTGCGCGACCTGCCGCCCATCGAGCAGGAGACGCACGGCCCTTCGATGTCGAGCCTCGCGCCCCGCCTCGCCGTCAGCTTCGTCGCGCCCGACGCCGCCAAGAACGCGATGAACCCCGGCTTCGAGAGCTGGCAGGAGGTCTCGCGCTGGCTCTCGACGCTGCACGACCCGCAGGCCGAGCCCGACGACGCGCTCGCCCTGAAGGCGCGCGAGCTGACGGCCAACTGCAAGACCGAGCTTGAGAAGATCGCGGCCGTCGGCCGCTACGCGCAGGCCGTCCACTACATCTCGATCCAGATGGGCGTCTCGCGCGGCGGCGGGATGCGCCCGCACCCCGCGCACCAGGTCTTCGCCAAGAACTACGGCGACTGCAAGGACAAGGCGAACCTGATGCGCGCCATGCTGCGCGTCCTGAAGATCACGGCCTACCCCGTCGCCATCTACTCGGGCGACCGCACCTACGTCCGCGACGAGTGGCCCTCGCCGCACCAGTTCAACCACTGCATCATCGCCGTCAAGGTCTCGGACGAGACGCAGGCCCCCGCGGTCGTCACGCACCCCGGCCTGGGACGGCTGCTCGTCTTCGACCCGACCGACCCGAACACGCCCGTCGGCGACCTGCCCGACCACGAGCAGGGGAGCTGGGCGCTCGTTATCGCGGGCGGCGACGGACAGCTCCTGCGCATGCCCTCCATGCCGCCCGAGGCCAACACGGTCGAGCGGACGGCCGACGTGACCATCGCGCAGGACGGCGCGATCTCCGCGGTCGTGCGCGAGCGCACCGTCGGGCAGTCGGCCGCCTACGAGCGCGCCGTCTTTAAGGAGCTGTCGCGCGGCGACTACCAGAAGGCCATCGAGCGCTGGGCCGGCGCGGGCGCGGCGGGCGCGAAGTTCACCAGGATCGAGCCGGCCGACAACCACGCCGAGGGGCGCTTCGCGCTGGACGTGGAGTTCACGGCCGCCGGCTACGGCCAGTCGATGCAGGATCGCCTGCTCGTCTTCAACCCGACGGTCATCGGGCGGACGGGGACGGGCTGGCTCGCGCCGCCGACGCGCAAGCACCCGGTCGTGTTGGAGAGCAGAGCCTTCAACGAGACGGCGCGCTTCAAGCTGCCCGCGGGCTTCGACGTGGACGAGCTGCCGGACGCGGTCAAGGTCGATTCCGACTTCGGCTCCTACACGGCGAGCTACGAGGTCAAGGACGGCCACCTCGTCTACACGCGCAAGCTCGTCCAGCGCGCCGCGACCATCCCCCCCGGCAAGTACGCCGAGGTGCGCGCCTTCTTCGGCCGCGTCCGCGCCAGCGAAGAAGCGCCGGTCGTGCTTGCAAGAAAGTAGTCAGTAGTCAGTAGGAATACGAAGCGGCGCGCCCGGACTAATGTCCAAGACGCGCCGCTCGTTTTTTCTACTGACTACTGACTACTGTCTACTGGCTACTCAACTTGAAATCCGCGACGAGCGGCAGATGATCCGAGGCGACGAGCGAGAGGCGGCTGCGGTGGAGCTTGAGCCGTTCGAGTTCGAGCGTGTGGTCGTAGTAGACGTGGTCGAGGTGCATGAAGGGGAGCGGGCCGGGGTACGTGCGGCGCGTGCGGAGGTGCTGGCGCAGGTCGGCGCTGCGCAGCTCCTGCGAGAGCAGGCGCGACGCGAGCCCGCGCGTCCACTCGTTGAAGTCGCCGAGCACGACGCGCGGCCCCTTCAACTTCGGGTCGCGCAGGACGGACTCGCTGCACAGCTTGCGCCCCTGGTGGCGGCGCTCGACGAAGGCCGTCCCCAGATGGATGTTGAAGAGGTGGAGCACGTCCGCGCCCGGCTCGCCGAGCCTCACGTCCACGCGCAGCGCGCCGCGCGGCTCCTGCCAGCGCCAGGTGATGTCGTAGTTGTGGCAGTGCTCGACGGGCAGGCGCGTCAGCACCACGTTGCCGTAGGCCCCGCCGCGGTGCTTGCGGTTCTCGCCGAGGTGGAACTGGCAGCCCAACTCCTCCGCGATGAAGCGCGCCTGGTGCGCCTCGCGCGAGGCGTCCGACTCGACGCTCACGACCTCCTGCAAGGCGATCACGTCGGCCTCCACCTCGCGCAGCACCGCCGCGATGCGCCCCGGCCGCTCGCGCCGGTCGAGCCCCACGCACTTGTGCACGTTGTAAGTGACGACCCTCAGCCGCCCGTCCTTCAGCATCCCCCGGTAGCCCGCCTTATGTTTTAAAGGTCACGCGCTGAGCAACTCGCCGACTTTTATCTCAAAGCCCGCCAGCACCGCGCCCTTGATGACATCCGTCTCGCCCAGCTCCGTCAGGACGTAATGCTTCTTGCGGAGCACGAGCTGTGAGACGCTTCGCTCCTCGACATCAACCATCCAGTACTCGCGCACGCCGTTGCGCTCGTACAGGTCACGCTTCTTGAGCGTGTCGTACCTGACCGAGCCGGGAGAAAGAATCTCAACCACGAGCAGCGGCGCGCAGCTTATGCGTCTTTGCTTCTTCGCCCGCCTCACGTCCTCTTTGGATAGAAAGAAAATGTCAGGCTGGACGACATCGCCGCTCGGCAGAATCACGTCGAGCGGCGAGTAGAAAAGTTGGTCGGCCGCCTCACCCGCGAACCTGTCGAGGCGCCGGAAAATGTTCTTTGAAGCGGACTGGTGCTCTATGCTAGGCGAAGGTGCCATGACAATCTCCCCGTCGATGTACTCGGTGGGAAGAACGGACTCGGGGAGCGACCAGAACTCTTCGACTGACGCTCGGCGTCGGATGAGGCGTTCTTCGGTTGCCTGCTCTAAGACTTCAGAGGCCATCTCTTTACTCCCGGGTCATGGCGGCGACCTTCAAAGGTGGATTTCGGTCAGGACGGATTTTATCACGGCGCGGCGGCGGCGAACTTCTCGCGGATGCGGACGCAGCGCTCCAACCCGTCGGCCGCTTCGAGCACCTTCAGGCGCAGGTCGCGGTCGAGCGACTGTTCGCGCGCGAGGAAGTCGCGCACGACGCCCGAGGCGCGCGCGTCGCACTGCCCGCCGATGAAGGCCGCGAGCCAGCCGTTGACGAAGAAGATTTTGCGCGTGCGCTTCAGCGTGGGAAGCTCTGCGAGTGCCGGCTCAAGATAGGGAAGTGTGAGCGCCGCCTGCCGCGGCGTGTTGAAGGGGCCGAAGGCGGCCTCGATCCAGCTCTCGGCCAACTCCTTGTCGCCGACGAACTGGCCGAAGTACCTCTGCTTCACGCCCGCGTCCGGCGCGGCCGCGCCCGCCGCGTAGGCGTAGCGGCGCGCGTCGTCGGTCTTGTCGGCCTCGCCTTGCTTCTTGAGAAGCTCGTGCGCGCGCGCGTCTCCCGCGGCCACGAGCGCGCGGATGATGTCGAAGCGGTCGCGCGCGCGCAGCGTCATCCCGGGCACCCGAAGCTTGCCGGCGAGGATGTCCTTGAGGTCGTCGAGCGCCGCCGTGCTGGCGGCGACCTCGCGGTAGGTGCGGAAGTAGGTGATGCGTTGCCCGGGCGTCGCGGCCTTCAGCATCCTCTCGCGGAGCAGACCTTCGAGCCGCGGCGCGAGAGCCTTCTGCTGCGCGCCAGAGAGGTAGCGGAGGAAGGCCGTCTGCGCGCGCGCCAGCACGAAGGCGAGCATCACGTCGTCCGACTCGGCCGGGGCCTGTCTGACGGCCAGCTCGACGAAGTCGGCGGGCGCCATCTCGGCCTCGCGCACCGACTCCCAGAGCGAGCCCCAGAGCAGCGCGCGCAGGAAGTCGTCTCTGACCGAGCCGAGGTTCTTGACGACGTAGTCGCGGCTCGTCTCGTCCAGAAAGAAACGGCCGTACCCGTAGTCCTCGAAGTTGGCGAAGACGAAGGCCGGGTTCCGCCTGCCCCTGGGCACGGGCACGTCCGTCGAGCCCGCGCCGGGCAGCGTCACGGTCAAAACTTCGGGCCGCGCCTTCGCGTCCGGCGGCGCGAGCAGGAGCTTGACGCGCATCGGCCACGAGCCGCCCTCGCCGAGCGCGTCGCGCTGCTCGACCTCGAAACTGTAAACGAAGCCGCGGCGGCTCGTCGTCCGGTGCACCCGCACGTCCGGCATCCCGCGCCGCTTGACCCACGCGTCGGCCCACGCGGAGAGCTCCCTGCCCGACGTGCGCTCGAAGGCCGCGACCAAATCCTCCCAGGTGGCGTTCGCGTAGGCGTGCTCTTTGACGACGAGGCGGACGGCGTCGCGGAACTCTCGCTCGCCCAGGTAGAACTCGGCCTGCCTGAGCATCGAGGGGGCCTTGCGGTAGACGATGTTGCCGTAGGCCGACTTCGCCGCCGAGAGGTTCGGAATCTCCTGCCAGATGGGCGTCGTCCCCTTCGTCACGTCGGTCAAATACGCGAGCGGCTTCGTGCGCAGGTGGAAGACCTTCCACGCGTCGAGCTTCGGCATCACGCGCTCGAACGCCTTGTAGGCCATGAACGTGGCGAAGCCCTCCTTCAGCCAGAGGTCGTCGAACCAGCGCATGGTGACGAGGTCGCCGAACCACTGGTGCGCGGCCTCGTGGAGGATGACCTCGGCGCGCGCGGCGATGTCGGCGGCCGTCGGGTCGGAGGGGAAGAGCACGCCGTCCTCGCGCAGGAAGGTCGCGCCCGCATGCTCCATCCCGCCGTAGGCGAACTCCGGGATGAGGACGAGGTCGTACTTCGGGAAGGGGAACTTGTGCCCGAAGTACTCCTCGAAGAACCTCACCCCCTCGCGGTTGATGCGGACGACCTCTTCGAGTTCCTTCTCGGCGCGCGCCCTCTTCGACCTGCGCACGAAAAGGCGCGTGCGCGGCGTGTCCTTCACCGGCGTGAGAATGTTTGGCCCGTGCACGGGAGAGATGCGGCCCGTCTTCGGGTCGAGCGGGTATCTGTGCATCAGGACTTTGCGCTGAAACTCCAACGCCTCGAAAGGCCCGGCGGCGAAGGCGAACTGGTAGGTGCTGAGCGGCTCGGTCTCGGGGAACGCGTGCCACGCCATCCCCGCGGGCGGCGACTGCGGCAGCCCGCCGCTGCTGTCGTCGAACTCGCGCAGGACTGTCCCCTCGGTGTTCGAGACCACCTTCCACGTCTCGGGCGCGGTGACGCGGAGCTTGAAGCGCGCCTTGAGGTCGGGCTGGTCGAAGCAGGGGAACATCGTGCTCGCGTCAGAGGGGACGAAGAGCGTGTAGACGTACTCGGAGTTGTCCTCGCGGTCGAGGTAGCGCGTGACGGCGCTCCCCGCTTTGCTGATGGGCGACTCGAAGCTCAGCTCGACTTCGTTCACGCCCTCCTTCATGTACGCGCGCGGGACGACGATGTGCTCGTTCTCGAACCGCGCGTCCGCCACCGCGCGCCCGTTCGCCCTGACGCCCGAGACGCGGGAACTCACGTCCTCGTCCCTCTTCATCGAGCGCCAGTCGAGCACGAGGTCGCCCGCCGCCGCGTCGAGCGTGACCGTCACCTTCAAGCGCCCTTCGAGCCTCTCCGCGCCGGGCCTGAGCAACAGGTCGAGCGCGTAACGCACGTCGCGGTAGTGCTCCGCGCGCCGGCGCGCCAGCTCGCGCGGGACGCCGGGGCCGTGCGTCTGCGCCCCGGCTTCAAAGTTTGTCAGCGTCATGAGAGACAGGCCCAGCAGGAAGAGTTTGAGCAGAGGGCGCACGGCGTCGGTCGCTCCTTGAAACGTTTCGGCCCGCGTTCGTCGGCCGCGTTGTAAAAAAGGCGCAGGGGTGTTTTATTCTCGCCCTTGAGGTGCGGCGTGGCAAGCGCCGATTCCGAGACGGGAAGGAGTCTTAGACGATGGCGGACGAAAGTGTGCGGGACGAAAACGCCCCGGGCGTCACGGGCGGCACGGACAAGGCCGGCCCCGGCGGACTGGCCGAAGGCGACGTGCCGGAGAAGGGCGGGGAGACCGGCGTCCGCGAGACCGGCGACATCTCGGGCGCGACCTCCACGCACGCAGGGGCCGGCGGCAACTTCGGCAACACCGGCGGCACCGGCACCGCCCCGACGGAATGAGATCGGAGCCGCCGCGCCCCGCCGCGAGACGCATCGACACCGCGGCCGTGCGCATCGACATCGCTTCAATGCGCATTGACATAGGAGCTATGTCAATTTACACAGCTTTGATGTTCATTGACATAGCCTCTATGTCAATGAACATAGCTTCTATGCAGACTTACACAGCTCCTATGTCGATTGACACAGCTCCTATGTCAATCGACATAGCTCCTGTGTCGATTGACACAGCTCCTATGTCAACAGACATAGCTCCTGTGTCAATCGAGATAGCTCTTATGTAAATTGACATTACTTCAATGTAAATTCGTTCCGTCGCGGTCTCGGCGAGAATAAGGGTTGTATCTACAAGAGTTTACGCAAAACGGTCGTCTGCCTGCCGTCTATTGTCCTCCTGCCGCACGATAACCTTCGACGGAACTCCCTTTTCGTGTACAGCCGGCCGGGAAAGTCCGCCAAACCCTTTGATTTTCAAGCCGTTGAGGCCCGGAGCCGTGGCACGGCGGTTGTTAAGAAGAGTGTACCCGACGGCGCCGCTTCGGCGCGGTTCAGAGTCAGAAACGGGCGGAGGTTTTAGAGGATGTTGAAGCGTGCTTTCGTGAATTTCGTGCCGGCGGGCAGGGCGCTCGCAGCCGTGCTATTTGTGCTCGCGCTGACGGCCGGCGCGCAGGCGCAGAGTCGCACAGACATCGGGCGTTTGGGCGGCAGGCTCGTCAACATCAAGGTCGGCGAGCTGACGCTTGAGTCCATCGACTTCCGCGAGCAGACGGCGCGGCTGAGCCTCGGGCTCGACGTCTCGAACGGCCTCGTCCCTGTCACGCTGAAGGACTTCGACTACAGCCTGCGGCTCGCGGGGCAGGACGCCATCGAGGGCACGCACTACGGCGACCTGAAGATCGGCGGGCGCAAGGGCTCGCGCGTGAACCTGCCGCTGACCGTGCACCTGCGCGCCGTCCCGAACGTTGTCTGGCAGGCGTTCCGCAACCAGGGGCGGATCGACTACGAGCTGGACAGCGGCTTCACCGTCCCGCTCTTCATTACGGAGAAGCGGTTCGACCAGAGCTTCGCGGGCGAGGTGCCGCTCCGTTCGCTCGTAGACGCGGCCACGATCATCCGCGCGAGCCGCGGCGGCGGCGGCCGCAGCATCCTCGGCGACATCTTGCCCTTCTAACGCGGCTTCGATTTGAATTTACCAGCGACCGTTTAGAGGCGGTCTCCGACCGCCGGCTCAACTTTCATCGTAGGTTGAGCCGGCGGTCGGAGACCGCCTCTAAACGCGAGAAGGTAATTTGAGGTTAGCTCAGGCGTCAGACTTTCGGCCGTTACGCGAAGGGAGAAGTCTTTTGAGGAGCGTGGAGAGGTGTTCGAGGTCGAGCGGCTTGACGACGTAGTCGCAGCAGCCGACCGCCCCGGCCGCGGCGCGCGACTCGGCCGAGTCGTAGGCGGTGACGGCGACGACGGGCACGTCGCGCGTCCGCTCGTACTCGCGTATGCGCAGCGTGGCGTTGAAGCCGTCGAGCACCGGCATGTTCAAGTCCATCAGGACTAAATCGAGCCCGCCGCGCTGTGACAGTTCGATAGCCTCCTGCCCGTTCGACGCCTCGACCACGCGGCAGCCCTGCATCTCAAGCATCCGCCGCATCATCTCGCGCGTGTCCCGGAAGTCTTCGACCAGCATCACCACCGGCCCGCCCGCCGTCGTCTCAGCCTGTGCCATAGGGCCTCCCGCTCGCAAACTCCCCGCCGCGTCAGTCCGTCCGTGTGCGCACAATATAAACTAACCTGACCGGCCTTGGACAGCGCCGCCGAACGGTCTCAGCGGTGCCCGGGATGACGGCGCGCGCCGCCCCGGCCGGTCAAGAACTAGAAATGTCTAATGCGCGTCCGGTTGCCGAAACCGACGCGCGGCACGCGCCGGCGCGCGTTCTGCGGGGCGGAGTCCGACGCCGCGGCGGCGGCGCGCGTGCGCGGGGTGCCGCAGTCGGAGTCGGCCGCGGCGGGTCGGGAGCGACGCAGGGGCTCCCACTCACTGGCGGGTACGCGCCGGAAGGCTTCGACCACGCGCGGGTCGAACTGCGCGCCCGCGCAGGCTTCCAGCTCGGCGAGCGCGGCGTCGTAGCTGCGCCCCCTCCGGTAGACGCGGTCGCTGACCATCGCGTCGAAGGCGTCGGCCACGGCGAAGATGCGCGCGCAGAGGTCTATCTCTTCGCCCTTGAGCCCGAGCGGGTAGCCCGAGCCGTCCCAACGTTCGTGGTGCTCGGCGACGACGCGCGCCGCGCCTTCGAGGAACTCGATGCCGCCGAGAATCTTCTGCCCGTGCAGGGGGTGCTCGCGCATCTTCGCCCATTCATCTTCCGTCAGCCTGGCGGGCTTCCGGAGGATAGCGTCGGGCACTCCGATTTTGCCGATATCGTGGAGGAGTGAGCCGAACTCGAGCGAGCGCGTCTGCTCCCTGCTCAGTCCCAACTCCCGGCCGAGCCGCAGGCTGAAGTTGACGACGCGCTCCGAGTGGCCGTGCGTCTCCTGGTCGCGCGTCTCGAGCGCGGCGACGAGCGCCTTGAGCGTCATGCGGTAGGCGCTCTCGCAGGAGCGCAGCGCGCCGTCGAGCTCCTCCGTCCGCCGCTCGATCATCCGTTCGAGGTAGGTCTCGTAGCCCCTTTTGGCCGAGAGCAGGCGCTGGTGTTCGAGCGCGCGCCGGACGGCGAGCTGGAGGTGTTCGAGGTCGAAGGGCTTGACGAGGTAGTCGAAGGCCCCTGCGCGCAGGGCCTCGACCGCGCTCTCGATCTCCTGCGAGCCGCTGACCACGATGACGAGCGTGTCGGGCGAGACCTCGCGCACGCGCGGGATCAGCTCAAGCCCGCTCATCCCCGGCATCGCGATGTCGCTCAGGGCGAGCTGGAACCCGCCCGACCCCAGAAGCCCCAGCGCCTCCTCGGCCGAGCCGACCGACTCGCACTCGTACTCCGCGCTCAGGAACTCCGACAGCACGCTCCGCACGGCCGCGTCGTCGTCCGCGACGAGCAGCCGCGCCGGGCACGCCTGCGCGGGCGTGCAGCTCATTCTCAGGGACATCGGGCTTATCGGCGGCACCATGAAAACACCCCTTCGTGTTCGGTCTCAGGCGGAACCCGTCCGCGGGGCGGGACTCGCCACCGGACGCCGGCCCGCACGCCGCGACGCCTGAACGGAAGTCTCAACTGTCAGGGGGTTCGCTTCAGGGCGCCGTCCCTTCGGCAACGGCCGTGCCAGAAAGCCGTGAACCGTGAACCGTAAACGGTGACGAGAGAAAAGCTGTCTTCACTTGTCACGGTTTACAGTTCACGGTTCACGGCTTTATTGCCGTGTAAATTGCATCGGCGGGATTCGCATCCCTGCTGCACATTGCCGCGTCCGGGGGCGTCCGGGGCGGCGGGCGGCAAAGCCTTTTTGCCCTTAATTGGCGCACACGCGCGCGTCCGAGAGCGCGTGCCGTCTTGGAACGCTGCTTGCTCGAATCCGGGCGCAGTTGAGTCTGCACGCCCCAATAGGAAAGCCCCATTAAGCAATTCTTGCAGCTCCCCTGAAGCAAACTTCCAAGGAGGCTGAGGGTGAAATTTGGGAAGCACTGTCGTCTGCGCGGGTGGCTCTTTGTGGCCTGTGTGGCGGCGGTGCTCTGCGTGTTTGCGGCCGCGTTACCGGGCGGCGTGTCGCGCGCCGCCCGGGGCTCCGGGGCGACCTCGAAGCTCTCGCCCGAGCTGCTCGCGCTCGCGGACGGCTCGCAGTCCGGCTCGGTCAACGTCATCGTCCAGTACGAAGACGCGCCGCGGAGGACGCTCATCGGCTCCGTCCTCAACCTCGTCGGGGCCGTCGTCAAGCTCGGCGGGCAGGTGACGCAAAACCTCGTGGGGCTCGGCGTGGTGTCGGCGCGGGTGCCGACGAAGTCTTTGCGCGAGCTGGCCTCGCACTCGGAGGTGCGCTACGTCTCGCCCGACCGTGCGCTCGCCGCGGGCGGCCACGTCGAGACGACGACCGGCGTGTCCAACGTCCGCGCGCAGACGAACTCCGCGCTGCTCGGGCTGCTTCAGACGAAGACCACTTACGACGGCTCGGGCGTCGGCATCGCGGTCGTCGATTCGGGGCTCGACGCGGGGCACGAGGTCTTCCGCGACTCGCTCGGCCTGAGCCGCGTCGTCAAGAGCGTGGACTTCACGGGCGAGGGGATAACCTCCGACCCCTTCGGGCACGGGACGCACGTCGCCTCCATCGCCGCGGGGTCGGGGAGGCCCTCGAACGGCGCGTACCAGGGGCTAGCGCCGGCGGCGAAGATCGTCAACCTGCGCGTCCTGAACTCGCAGGGGAGGGGGACGACCTCGGCGCTGCTCGCGGCGCTCGACTGGGTCTTGCGGAACCGCGCGCTCTACCAGATTCGCGTCGTCAACCTCTCTCTGGGCGCGACGGCCGTTGACTCGTACCGCAACGACCCTGCGTGCGACGCGGTGCGCAGGCTGACGGCCGCAGGCGTGGTTGTCGTCGCCGCAGCGGGCAACGACGGGAAGGGGGCCGCGGGGCAGAAGGTCTACGGCTCCATCCACTCGCCGGGGCACGAGCCTTCGGCCGTCACCGTGGGCGCGGCCAACACCTTCGGGACGAACGGCCGCTCCGACGACAGGTTGGCGAGCTACAGCTCGCGCGGGCCGACGCGCGGCTCCCGGGCCGACGCCGAGGGCGTGCGCCGCTACGACAACCTCGTCAAGCCCGACCTCGTCGCCCCCGGCAACAGGATCGTCGGCGCGGCGGCGCGGAACAACGCGCTGCTGGCGGGCCACCCGGAGCTGAACGCGGACGCGAGCCAGCCCTCCTCGCGCCGGATGATGTACCTGTCGGGCACTTCGATGTCGGCTCCGGTCGTGGCGGGCGTGGCCGCGCTGATGTTGCAGGCCAACCCCGACCTGACGCCGAGCCTGGTCAAGGCGCTTTTGATGCTGACGGCGCAGCAGGTCTACGGCTACAACACGCTGGAGCAGGGCGCGGGGCTTCTGAACGCGGACGGGGCGCTGCGCCTGGCGCGGCTCGTCCGCACAGACCTCTCGTCTTCGACCCCGCTCGGCGCGCCTCTGCTCAACGGCGGCGCGCCCGTGCCGCAGAGCAGCGTCGCGGGCGAGACGTTCTGGTGGTCGCAGGGGCTCGTGCTCAACCACACCTACGCGGCCGGCTCCGACCTGTACACGCTCTACCAGAAGGTCTACGCGCCGGGCGCGCAGTTGGGCTCGTGCGTCGAAGAGGGCCCGGGCGGGGCGCAGACCCTGAACACGTCTCTGATGACGGGCGGCGTCACGGTCGGGCGTTGGCTCCTGACGAGCGACGGCTCGACGATGGCGGGCGGCACGCCGCTCGTGGACGCGTCCTCGCTGCTCGAAGGGACGCTGGGCGGCGACGGCGTCATGGCGGGCGACGGCGTCATGGCCGGGGACGGGACGATGGCCGGGGACGGCACGATGGCGGGCGACGCGGACATGCGGGCGCTGTCAACTCTGGTCGGGGGGGACGAGACGCCGTGCATGAAATGAGCGCCAGAGGGTTGACGAAGGCTCCGTATAGCCGGATACTTCCCACGCCCTTCTCTCCCCGGATGAATCTCTCCCCAAGAGCGTCCGAGGACATCTCTCTAAAATTTAAGCCCCGACGCCGGACGCGCTCCGGCGCTCGCCCCCGACAGGATGTGACAGGTGCGGCTTTCTTATCCCTCGCACCGAAGAAGCCCGCGGGCACGGCCGGCTCCCGTCTGTTATTCCGGCGCGCACCGACTGGAGGGTTATCAAGGTGAAACACGTTAGAAGGTACACGGTGGCGCTCGTCTCTCTGCTGGCGCTGTTGTCTCTGGCGGGCCCGGGGCTCGCGCCCGGCGGCAGGAGCCGGGCCGGGCTCAAGGTGCGGCGCGCCGTCCCCCTCGCCGCGGCGCGGAGCGTGCAGGAGGAGCCCACCGACCGGGTCTCGCCCGACCTGCTTGAGCTGGCGCGCGACCCGCAGTCGGCCGAGCGCCGCGTCCGCGTCATCGTGCAGGAGCGCGCCGGGCTCGACGCGGTGCTCGCCGCGCAGTTCGGGCGCGAGGTGGAGTCCCGCGGCCGCTTCGACACGCTGGGAGCGCGCGTGCTGGAACTCCCGGCGCGGCTCGTCGAGCGCCTCTCCGAGCAGTCCGGGGTGCGCTTCGTCTCTCTCGACCGCGAGACCTCGGGCTTCGGCCACGTCTCGCGCACGACCGGGGCGGACGAGGTGCGCGAGGCGACGTTCACTAACTTGACGGGGCTCGACGGCACAGGCGTCGGCATCGCCGTCCTCGACTCGGGTATAGACACGGGCCACGCGGCCTTCCTCGACAAGTCGAACGGCCTGCGCGTCGTCAAGAGCGTGGACTTCACGGGCGAGGGGATAACCTCCGACCCGCACGGGCACGGGACGCACGTCGCCTCCATCGCCGCGGGCAACGGCCGCGTCGCGCGCGGCGAGTACATCGGCGTCGCCCCGAACGCGAACATCGTCAACCTGCGGGTGCTCAACTCGCGGGGCACGGGGCGCGTCTCCTACATCCTCGCCGCGCTCGAATGGGTCTACCAGAACCGCGCCCTCTACAACGTCCGCGTCGTCAACATGAGCCTGGGCACGGAGGCGGTCGAGTCCTACAGGAACGACCCCGTCTGCAAGGCCGTGCGCAAGCTGGTGGACGCCGGGGTCGTGGTCGTCGCGGCGGCGGGCAACAACGGGAAAGACTCTTCGGGGCAGAAGCTCTACGGGGCCATCCACTCGCCGGGCGTCGAGCCGTCGGCCGTCACGGTCGGCGCGGCCAACACCTTCGGCACCGACGCGCGCTCGGACGACGGCGTCGCCTCGTACAGCTCGCGCGGGCCGACGCGCGGCGGCTGGACTGACGCGCTCGGCGTGCGCCGCCACGACAACCTCGTCAAGCCCGACCTCGTCGCCCCCGGCAACAAGATCATCGACGCGGCGGCGGAGGACAACTACCTCATCACGAACCACCCCGAGCTGGACGCGGGCGTGAGCAGCTCCGACAAGCGCCGGATGATGTACCTCAACGGCAGCTCGATGGCGACACCCGCGGTGGCCGGCGCGGCGGCGCTGATGCTCCAGGCCAACCCGACCTTGACGCCCAACCTCGTCAAGACGCTTTTGATGTACACGGCGCAGCCGCTCGCGGGCGCGAACATGTTGGAGCAGGGCGCGGGCGGGCTGAACGTCGAGGGCGCGGTCAGGCTGGCGCGGCTCGTGCGGCGCGACCTTTCGGCGCTGACGCCGCTCGGCGCGCCGCTGCTCACCTCGGCCGTCGCGCCCGTGCCGCAGACGACCATCGCCGGCGAGACCTTCACGTGGTCGCAGGGCATCGTCATCAAGTACGGCTACGCGACCGGCTCAGACCTCGTCACGGCCTACCAGAAGATTTACGGCCTCGGCGTCTTCGCCAGCGACGGCGTCTTCGCCTCCGACGGGGTCTTCGCCAGCGACCGGACGCTTTTGACCTCGGGCGTCTTCGCCTCCGACCACGTCCTCATAAGCAACGGGCAGCCGCTCGGCGGCGGGACGGTCTTCGTCGGCTCGGGCGTCTTCGCCTCCGACGGAGTCTTCGCCAGTGACGGCGTCTTCGCCAGCGACGGCCGGCTCGAAGCCGACGCGGCGATGCGGGCGCTGTCGGCGGCGGTCAGCGGCGACGCCACGAAGGCCCCGCCGCCCGCGCGCGAAACGGAGACCGACAGTCCGGAATGAGAGCGAGTCGCGCGCGCGGGCGGCCCCCCGAAGTCGCCCGCGCGCCTGGAGTGAACGCCAACGTTAGGAGAGAGGCGATGCGCCAGTTGAAGGAGTTGCACACGCACGGCGTGAAGACGCACGCGCGCCCCGCGGCGGTGGACGCGCAACCGCTCGTCCACCCGCTCACGGAGAGCCACCCGGAGTCGGAGGTGCTCGACTTCCTCGCGGGCCGCCCCGCGCAGGCCGTCATCATGAGCGGGCTCATCCGCGACAACGGCTTCGAGAGCCCTTTCAACCGCGGCACGTTCCACGCCTGCCGCGACGCGGCGGGCCGCCTCGAAGGCGTCGCGCTCGTCGGCCACGCCGTCTACGTCGCGGCCGACACGGGGTCTGCGCTCAGGGCGTTCGCGCGCGTCGCGCAGGCGCAGCGGAACGCGCACATGATCCTCGGCGAGGAGGCGCTGGTCGGCCGCTTCTGGGAGCACTACGCGCCCGCGGGGCAGGCCCCGCGCGTCTTCTCGCGCGAGGTGCTCTACGAGCTGCGCTGGCCGGTCTCCGCGCCCGAGCCGGTCGAGGGGCTGCGCCTCGCCACGCTCGACGACCTGATGCCGGTGATGCCCGTCCACGCCGCCCTGGCCTACGAGGAGAGCGGCGTCAACCCGCTGGACGTTGACCTGCACGGCTTCCGCATGCGCTGCGCGCGCCGCATCGAGCACGGGCGCGTCTGGGTGCTGGTCGAGGGCGGGAACCTCCTCTTCAAGGCCGACATCATCTCCGACACGCCCGAGTGCGTCTACGTCGAAGGCGTCTACGTGGACCCGGCCGTCCGCCAGCGGGGGCTCGGCCTGCGCTGCCTGTCGCAGCTCGGGCGCGGCCTGCTCGAACGCACCAAGACGGTCAGCGCGCTCGTCAACGAGCAGAACCTCGCGGCGCGGGCGCTCTTCGACAAGGCCGGCTACAAGCTGCGCGGCCGCTACGACACGGTCTTCCTCGAACGCGGCAATTGATACGCTAAAGCCGGTTTCACCTTGAGCGAGGATGAAGACAATTAACCACGGAGACACGGAGACGCAGCTAAGACACGGCTAAAACTTAAGAGCTGTGTCCGAGCTGTGTCCCCGTGTCTCCGTGGTGAACTCTTTCCCAGTCACACCCGACTACCATATGCCGATGCAGCGTTACGTCAGGCCGTACATGTGGACGTTCATCGTCGCGGGCGCGGCCGTCATCATCTACGCGGCGGCGGCGCTGCCGCTCGGGCGGCTCGACCTGCGGCTGGCGCCGCTCGTCCTCTTCACGCTCTTCGTCAGCTCGCGCCTCTGCGTCCCCATCCCGCGCACGACCTCGGGGAAGATTTCCTTCTCCGACGCCCTCATCTTCCTCGTGATGCTGCTCTACGGCGGCGAGGTGGCGGTGCTGCTCGGCGCGGCGGAGATCTTCATCGCCTCGCGCTACGTGCGGCCTCCGGTCAGCTTCTTCACCAGCACCTTCAACGCGGCGATGATGGGGCTCTCGACGCTCGTCACCTACGCCGTGCTGACGCTCATCTACGGCGACGTGACCGCCCTGGCGCGGGGCGAGTCCGCGGCCGTCTTCGCCGGCGCGCTCTGCGTGATGGCGCTCGTGCAGTACGTCGTCAACACCGCCATCGTCTCGGTGCAGACCGCGCTCAAGACGAACGAGCCGCTCTGGGTGACGTGGCGCACCAAGTACCTCTGGACTTCGATCACCTACTTCGGCGGCGCGTCGGCCGCGGGCATCACGCTCAAGCTCGCCCCGACCGTCGGCCTCTACGCGCTGGTCGCCGCCGCGCCGATCATCCTCATCACCTACCTGACCTACCGCACCTACCTGAACAACATCGAGGCTATGTCGGCCGCCGCCAAGGCCGAGGCCGCCGCCGAGGCGCGCGCCGAGGCCGCCGCCGAACAGGCCGAGCAGGCGCGCCGCCACGTCGAAGAGCTTTCGCACTACATCGGCGAGCAGGAGCGCATCCGGGAGCAGTACGCGCAGATCGAGAAGCTCTCGGCGCTGGGCGAGCTGGCCTCGGGCGTCGCGCACGACTTCAACAACACGCTCGCGGGCATCCTCGGCCGCGCGCAGCTCTTGTTAGGGACGAAAGACCCCGAACGGATCGAGGCGGGGCTCAAGCTCATCATCAAGACGGCGAAGGACGGGGCGAAGACCATCAAGCGCATCCAGGACTTCGCGCGCCAGCGGCGCGACCACGACTTCCAGCCGGTAGACGTTGACCAACTCCTGCTCGACGTGCGCGAGATCACGCGGCCGCGCTGGAAGAGCCGCGCCGAATCGGAGGGCGTCCACATCAGCCTGGAGCTACAGCTCGGCTCGGACGAGGCGCGCGTGATGGGCGACGAGTCGGAGCTGCGCGAGGTCCTGGTCAACCTCGTCTTCAACGCGGTAGACGCGATGCCGCAGGGCGGGACGCTCACGCTCTCGACGCGCGGGTCCGCGGGGACGGTCGAGATCGCCGTGGCCGACACGGGCGTCGGGATGAGCGAGGAGGTGCGCTCGCGCGTCTTCGACCCCTTCTTCACGACGAAGGGGAAGGCGGGCATGGGCCTGGGCCTGGCGGTCTCCTACGGCATCGTCCGCCGCCACGAGGGCAGCTTCGAGGTCGAGTCGGAGCCGGGCAGGGGGACGACCTTCCGCATCAAGCTGCCCGCGGCCGCGAGCCGCGCGAGGCAGGAGCCGGCCGCCGAGGCCCCGGCCATCGCGCTCGTCCCGCAGCGACCCGGCTCGACGCGCATCCTCGTCGTTGACGACGAGGAGAACGTGCGCGAGCTGCTCGCCGACATCCTCGCCAGCGAGGGCTACCACGTCGAGCTGGCTGCGAGCGGGCGCGAGGCGCTCGACAAGTTCGGCGACGGCCGGGGGTTCGACGCGCTCTTCACGGACCTCGGGATGCAGGGGATGAGCGGCTGGGAGCTGGCGCACGCCGTCCGCGAGCTGGACGCGAAGATTCCCGTCGCGGTCGTCACCGGCTGGGGCGAGGCCGTCGGCTCCAGCGAGCGGCTCGCCGCGCGGGTGGACTGGGTCATCGCCAAGCCCTTCGACACCGCCCAAATCCTCGCCATCGCCCGCGAGGTCGCGCGCCGCGGCGAGGCCGGCAGACAGGGAATAGTCGCCGCCTGAGGTACAACGGCTAAACGGTCAGTACCACGCCTCGTCCGAACCGCTGCGCGCCTCATCCGCACAAGGGCGCGCCCGACCGGAAGAGCTTCACGCCCCGCCCGCACACCCGCGCGCCGCGTCGGCACAGCCACGCGAGCCATCGGCGCACGCGCGCGAGCCACCGAAACATGCGCGCGAGCCTTTGGAACACACGCGCGAGCAATTGGAACGGTTGCGCGAGCAGTTGAAACACGCGCGCGTGAGGTTAGAACAAACGCGCGAGCACCTGGAACGCTTGCGCGAGCCTTTGGAGCAAGCGCGCGAGCGGTTAGAACATGTGCGCGAGCGGTTGGAACAAGCGCGCGTGGCGTCGGCGCACACGCGCGGCCGACCAGAACACGCGCGCGCCGCGTCGGAACGGTTGCGCGCGGGACTGGTGCAGGCGCGCCCGGCGTTGAAACGGCTAGACTTAACGTCGAAACGGCCCTGCGCGGCGTCGGATGCGGAATTTTAGGCTTTTGCCGCCGGGCCGTGGCCGTTGGTGTGGTCGAGGCCGTGGCGCTTGATCATGCGCTGGAGGGTTGTGCGGTCGATGCCGAGGAGGCGCGCGGCGGCCTGCTTGTTGCCGCCGGTGTGGGCGAGCGCGCGCGCGATGTGGCGGCCTTCGAGTTCCGAGAGCGAGACGAGCGGCTCTTCGGCCGCCGCGGGCGCGCTGTCCCGCGCGGCCTCTTCGTGCGGGGGCGCGTCCGAAGCGTGCTGCTGTCTCTCGTACGCGGCGTCCGCCTCGCGCACGCGCTCGGGCAGGTCTTCGGGGCGGACGACGTTTTCGCAGAGAGCGACGGCGCGGATGATGGCGTTCTCAAGCTCGCGGATGTTGCCCGGCCAGTCGTAAGAGACGAGCGCGCGCACGGCGTCGCGCGAGAAGCTGACGGGGTCGCTCGGCGGGCAGGCGCGCTCGGCGAAGTGGCGCGCCATCGGCATGATGTCCTCGCGCCGCTCGCGCAAAGGGGGCAGGTGGAGCGTCACCGCGTTCAGGCGGTAGAACAAGTCCTGCCGGAACCTCCCCTCACGAACCTCCCGCTCCACGTCGCGGTTGGTCGCGGCGATGACGCGCGTGTCCACGCGCAGCGTGTGGTTCGAGCCGACGCGCCGAATCTCCCCCTCCTGCAACGCGCGCAGGAGCTTGACCTGGAAGGCGGGCGTCGTCTCGGTTATCTCGTCCAGCAGGATCGTGCCGCCGTCTGCCTCTTGCAGGAGCCCGCGGCGGTCGCGCTCGGCCCCGGTGAAGGCCCCGCGGACGTGGCCGAACATCTCCGACTCGATCAGCTCCGAGGGGACGGCCCCGCAGTTGACGGCGACGAAGGGGCCTTCGGCGCGCGTGCTGCGGCAGTGGATGGCGCGCGCAACGACCTCCTTGCCCGTCCCCGACTCGCCCGTGATGAGCACGGGCAGGTTCGTCGCAGCGACGCGCCCCACCATCTTCATCACCTCGACGAAGGCCCCGCTCACGCCTATCAAGTCGATGTCGGAGGTGTAGACGGGCGCGGGCGGCAGCTCGCCCGTGGTGCCCGGCCGCTCGCGCTTCTCCTGCGCGCGCCGCACGTCCTGCGAGATGCGCAGCACGTCCCCGACCTCGAAGGGCTTCATGAGGTAGTCGTAGGCCCCCGCGGAGACGGCGTCGAGCGCGCCCGCGGCCGAGCCGTGGCCGGTCATCAGCACGATCTGCGCGTCGGGCTGCTCCTCGACGAAGCGGCGCAGCACGGCGTAGCCTTCGGCCTCGTGCGCGTCGGAGAGCTTCACGTCGCAGAAGACGAGCTGCCAGCTCTCGCCTTCGCCCAGCATCTCGAAGGCGCGCTCGGCCGAGTCGGCCTCGCACACCTCCCAGCCTTCGCCGCGCAGGACTTCCGCGACGTTGTCGCGCACCAGATCGTTGTCGTCTATGACGAGGGCTTTCATCGCGGTGACGGGAAAGAGAGCGCCTGCCCGACCGGGGTCGCGCCGTCACACTGCCGCCGTGATGCGAGGCGTGTCAGCGGCTTCCGATAGAGTTCGGGGGCGCGGGCATTATAGAGCCGACCCCGGCACCTCTTGCAAGTCCGTTTTTCGTTTCGCGCGCGCGGTCTGTACGACGCGTGACGTTAATCGCGTTCGCCGGAAGTTGCGCGCGGGCGCGTTCGTGGGCTAAGGTCGCGCGTCTCAGCGAGGTGTCTATGGCGAAGTGGGTCGTACACAAGTTCGGCGGGACGAGCGTGGCCGACGCCGGTCGGTACAGGGCGGTCGCGGAGATTCTGCTCGCGCGGCGCGCGAAGGGCGAGCGTTCGGCCGTCGTCGTCTCGGCGATGTCGGGCGTGACCGACGCGCTGCTCGGGCTCGTCTCGGGCGCGGCCGCGCGCGACGGGGCTCACGCCGGGAGGCTTCAGGCTTTAAGAACGCGCCACATTGAGACGGCCGCCGCGCTCGGGCTCGACCCGGCGCGCAGGAAGTTGCTGACCGAGACCATCGAGGCCGACTTCCGCGAGCTGGAGGAGGTCTTGCGCGGCGTCTGGATCGCGCGGCTCCAGTCCGAGCACATCGCCGAGTTCGTCTCCGGCCACGGCGAACTCTGGTCGGCGCGCTTCCTCGACGCGCTGCTCGCGGAGAAGGGGTGCCCCTCCGACTGGCTCGACGCGCGCGAGGTGCTCGTCGTCGAGTCGGACGCGCGCGGAGTCGCCGTGAGCTGGGAGGAGTCGCGCGCGCGCCTGAGAGCGTGGCTCGACACGGGCGAGCCCGACCCGCTCGTCATCACCGGCTACGTCGCCTCGACGCGCGACGGCGTGGCGACGACCCTCAAGCGCAACGGCAGCGACTACTCGGCCTCCATCTTCGCGGCGCTGCTCGGCGCGGAGTCCGTGACCATCTGGACGGACGTTGACGGGGTCTTGAGCGCAGACCCGCGCCGCGTGCCCGACGCGCTCGTCGTGCCCGCCCTCTCTTACCAGGAGGCGGCGGAGCTGGCCTACTTCGGCGCGAAGGTCATCCACCCGAACACGATGTCGCCGGTGATCGCGGGCGGCATCCCCGTCCACATCAAGAACACCTTCCGGCCCGACGCCGCGGGCACGACCATCTCGGCCGAGTCCTCCTCCTCCGACATCCCCGTCAAGGGCTTCGCCACCGTCGAAGGGATGACGCTCGTCAACGTCGAGGGGACGGGGATGGTCGGCGTGCCCGGCATCGCCAACAAGCTCTTCGGCGCGCTGCGGGCCGAGGGCGTCTCGGTCGTCCTCATCTCGCAGGGGTCGAGCGAGCACTCCATCTGCTTCGCCGTGCCCGGCGCGCAGGGGCCGGCCGCGAAGAGGACGGTCGAAGAGGCTTTCATGGCGGAGATGACGAGGGGGCAGATTCAGACGGTGGGCCTGACCGAAGGCTGCTGCATCCTCGCCGCGGTCGGCGACGGCATGGTTGACGCGCCGGGCGTCGCCGGGAAATTCTTCACGGCCCTGGGGCGCGCGGGCGTGAGCGTGCGCGCCATCGCGCAGGGGTCTTCGGAGCGGAACATCTCGGCCGTCATCGACGAGCGCGAGGCGACCCGCGCGCTGCGCAACGTCCACTCGGCCTTCTACCTCTCGCACCAGACGCTCTCGGTCGGCGTCGTCGGCACGGGCCTGATCGGCGGCACTTTCTTAGACCAGTTGGGCGCGCGGCTCGAAGAACTGTGCCGCCGCCGCTCGATAGACGTGCGCGTGCGCGGCCTGATGAACAGCCGCCGGATGCTCTTGGACGACCGCGCGGTTGACCTGGGCGGTTGGAAGCAGGACTTGAACGAGAGGGGCGCGGACGCGGACATCGAGCGCTTCGCCGAACACGTCCTCGCCGAGCACCTGCCGCACGCCGTCCTTATCGACGCCACCTCGGACGCGGGCGTCGCCGGGCGCTACAGCGAGTGGCTCGACCGCGGCATCAACGTCATCACGCCGAACAAGAAGGGCAACACCGGCACGCTCGCGCAGTACGGCGCCGTGCGCGAGGCGGCGCGGCGGCGCGGCCGCTACTTCCTCTACGAGACGAACGTCGGCGCGGGCCTGCCCGTCATCCACACGCTGCGCGACCTGCTCGACACCGGCGACGAGGTCTTGAAGATAGAGGGCGTCCTGTCGGGCACACTCTCCTACATCTTCAACACCTTCGACGGCGTGAAGCCCTTCTCGCAGGTGGTGCGCGAGGCGCACGCGCGCGGCTACACCGAGCCCGACCCGCGCGACGACCTCTCGGGCATGGACGTGGGGCGCAAGCTCGTCATCCTCGCGCGCGAGATGGGGCTGGGAGTAGAGCTTGAGGATGTCGAGGTCGAGAGCCTCGTCCCCGAAGACCTGCGCGGCGCGAGCGTCGAGGAGTATTTCGACAACCTGAGCAGGCACGACGCCGCGGTCGCCGCGCAGTTGAGCGCGGCGCGCGCGCGCGGCGAGGTGCTGCGCTACGTCGGGACGATTGAGCCGGGCGGGCGCGTCTCCGCTTCTTTGCGGCCCTACCCGCTCGCGCACCCGTTCGCGTCCCTGAGCGAGAGCGACAACGTCGTCAGCTTCCGCACGGCGCGCTACAACGCGCAGCCGATGATCGTGCGCGGCCCCGGCGCGGGGCCGGCCGTCACGGCCGCGGGCGTCTTCGCAGACCTCTTGCGGCTCGCCTCCTTCCTGGGGGCCCCTCAATGAGGAGCGCCACGGCGTTCGCGCCCGCGACCGTCTCGAACGTCGCCGTCGGCTTCGACATCCTCGGCTTCGCGGTCGAGGCCGCGGGCGACGAGGTGACCGTGACCGTCAACGAAGGCGAGTCCCTCGGCGTCGTCGAGGTCTTCGACGCGACGGGGACGCTCGCCCCGGACGCCATCCCGCTCGACCCCGCGCGGAACACCGCGACCGTCGGCCTCTTGAAACTCCTCGAAGACCTGCGCCCCGGCTTCGGCTTCGACGTGCGCGTGCGCAAAGGCATCGCGCTCGGCTCCGGCATGGGCGGCTCGGCGGCCTCGGCCGTGGCCGCTCTGGTCGCCGCGAACTCGCTGCTCGAAGAGCCTCTGCCGAAAGAGTCTCTGCTCCCTTACGCGCTCGCGGCCGAGGCCGTGGCGTGCGGCGCTTCGCACCCGGACAACGCCGCGCCTAGCTTGTTCGGCGGGCTGACGCTCATCGTCCCGGCCGAGCCCGCGCGCTGCGTGCGCCTGCCCGTCCCGCGCGGGCTCCTCGCCGTGCTCGTCCACCCGCACGTGCGCGTGGACACGCGCGACTCGCGCGCGGTGCTGCGCCCCGTCGTCCCGCTCGCCGACCACGTGCGCCAGTCCGCGCGCCTCGCCGGCCTCGTCGCGGCCTGTTACACGAACGACCTGGAACTGCTGAGGGCGTGCCTCGAAGACATAGTCATCGAGCCGCAGCGCGCGGCGCTCATCCCCGGCTTCGCGGGCGTGAAGCGGGCCGCGCTCGAAGCGGGCGCGCTCGGCGCATCCATCTCCGGCTCCGGCCCGAGCGTCTTCGCGCTGGTGGATTCGGAAGAGACGGCCGCGCGCGTCCGCTCCGCGATGGCCGGGGCGTTCGAGTCGGTCGGCGTCGGCGAAGTTGACTCCTGGGTCTCGCCGGTCAGCGACGAAGGCGCGAGGGTTATCCGATGAAGTACGTCAGCACGCGCGGGGCCGCAGAGCCGCTCGGGTTGTCGGAGGCCGTCCAGACCGGCCTCGCGCCCGACGGCGGGCTCTACGTGCCGGAGCGCTTCCCGAAGTTTGAGGCGGAAGACTTCGACGGGCGCGACTCGCTGTCAGACATCGCCGGGAGATTCCTCGCGCCCTTCTTCGAGGGCGACGAGTTGTCGCCGCATCTCTCGGACATCTGCCGCGAGGCTTTCAACTTCCCCGTCCCGCTCGTCGAGATAGACGACACGACGGCCGTGCTCGAACTCTTCCACGGCCCGACCGCGGCCTTCAAGGACGTGGGGGCGCGCTTCCTCGCCGCGTGCGTGTCGCGCCTGCCAGGGCGTCGGACTGTTCTGGTCGCGACCTCGGGCGACACGGGCGGCGCGGTCGCGGCGGCCTTCGCCGGGCGCGCGAACGTAGGGGTCGTCATCCTCTACCCGAAGGGCCTCGTCTCGCCGCGGCAGGAGAAGCAGTTGACCTGCTGGGGCGCGGGCGTGCGCGCCTTCGCCGTGCGCGGCGACTTCGACGACTGCCAGCGCGTCGTGAAAGCCGCCTTCGCCGACCGCGAACTGAACCGCCGGCACGCACTGCTCTCGGCCAACAGCATCAACCTCGGGCGTCTGCTGCCGCAGGCCGCCTACCACGCGGCGGCGAGCCTCTGGTATCTACGGCGACGCGGCGCGCGCGCGGGCTTAATCGTTCCGACGGGGAATCTGGGGAACGCCGTCGCGGCCTTCTGGGCGAGAGCCGCGGGCCTGCCCGTCCGCGAGGTCGCGCTCGCGACGAACGCCAACCGCGCCGTGCCCGACTACTTCGGCTCGGGCGCGTGGGCGGCGCGCGCGACGGTGCGCACGCTCGCCAACGCGATGGACGTGGGGAACCCGAGCAACGTCGAGCGGCTGCTCGACCTCCACCCCGACTTCGACGAACTCAAGAGCTTCGCGCGCGCCTTCACCGTCTCCGACGAAGAGATCGAACGGGTGATTAAGGAGGAGGCCGCCGCCCGCGGCCGCGTCTTCGACCCGCACACCGCGGCCGCCGTCCGCGTGCGCGCGCTGCTCGCGACGCCGCACTGGGTCGTCGTGGCGACGGCGCACCCGGCGAAGTTCGAGTCGATAGTCGAGCCGCTGGTGGGGAGGGAAGTGGAGACGCCGCCCGCGCTCGCCGCGCTGCTCGACAAAGAGTCCGCGTGCGAAGAGATCGAGCCGTCGCTTGAGTCGTTGGTTAAGGCGGCGTTCAGTTGAGCAAGAGAGCCCCGAAGGGGCGGCATATGAAAGCCAGGGGCAACGCCCCTGGTCAGCGGTCGCAAAAAATCAATGAGCCCTGAAGGGGCGGGATAACCGTCGAACTTATCCCGCCCCTTCAGGGCTCATTGATTTTTCCTAACCGATTCCAGGGGCGGCGCTCAGGCTTGCGCCTTCGCTCGCCCCTGGCTACCTTATGCCGCCCCTTCGGGGCTGCTCGCGGAATCTCTGAATCGTGGTTAGTTCGGTTAGACCTTAACCTCCAACGGCTCCTCTCTCCTCTCCGCGGCGCGGGCGGCGAGCGCGACGCGCTTCTCGTAGGTCTCGCGGACGAGCGAAACGTCTTCGAGGAAGTGCGGCAGCTCGCGGAGCGTCAACGCCTGCGGGCCGTCAACCAGCGCGCGCGAGGGGTCGGGGTGGAAGTCCACGAGGATCATGTTCGCCCCGGCGATGACGCCCTGCGCGGTGACGTGGAGGATGTCGAGCAGGCGGTCGGGCGCGTAGGAGCGCTGGCCCACCGAGTGCGACGGGTCGATGCAGACCGGCATCCGCGTCAAACGCTTGACGACGGGGACGTGCGCGAAGTCCACGAAGTTGCGGTGCGGGTCGCCGATGGAGGTCTTCATCCCGCGCAGGCCGAAGACGACCTTGCGGTTGCCCTCGCTCGCCAGGTACTCGGCCGCGTTGAGCGACTCGTCCAGAGTGATGCCGAAGCCGCGCTTGAGCAGCACGGGGAAGTCGCGCTGGCGGCCGACGAACTTGAGCAGCTCGAAGTTCTGCGTGTTGCGCGTGCCGATCTGGAGCATGACGCCCACGGGGCTCTGCGTCTCTTCGAGCGCCGCGCGTATCTCTTCGATGTGCGACTCGTGCGTCACCTCCATCGCGATGACCCTGATGCCGTACTTGCCCGCCAGCTCGAAGACGTAAGGCAGACAGGCCCGGCCGTGCCCCTGGAACGAGTAGGGCGAGGTGCGCGGCTTGTAAGCGCCCATGCGCGTGCAGACCTGCCCGTGCTGTTGCAGCGCGCGCATCATCTGCTCGACGTGCTCGCGCGTGTCCACGGCGCACAGGCCCGCGAAGACGTGGAGCGTGTCCTGGCCGAAGCGGACGCCGTTGTACTCGAAGGAGGTCGGGCGCTCGTCGTCCTTGTGGCGGCCGACGACGCGGTACTCCTCCGAGACGCGGACGACGTGATCGACGCCCGGCAGCGCGCGCATGTCGTCCACCGAGAGCGCGGCCGTGTTGCCGATGAGATAGACCTCGGTCAGGGCCTTCTCCGCGCCCTGCTCCTGGTGGACGCGCAGCTCGATGTTGGGCAGGCGCGAGAGGTGTTCCATCAACTGTTGGTACGCCTCGCCGCCCGCGGCGACTTTCGGGTCGAGGATTAAGATCATGTCTTTGACTGCCTTCAGCATGGTTGTTAGTTCGGCCTGACGCGGCCGAAGAGCGAGCGCGCCGCGGCGAGCCCTTCCGGGCGGCGCGCGCCTTCGGCGTCTTCAAACGGTCGTCGCGAGTGTCCGCGCAGCCCGTCGCGCGCGGCGGAGAGTTTTAGGATGAGGGCGTCGAGCGCGTCGGCCACCTCCCGCGAGTTCGTGGCGAGGATGTCTTGCCAGATGCCCCAGGGGCTCGACGCCAGCCGCGTCATGTCGCGGTAACCGGGGCCGGCGAGGGCTTCGAGTTCGACTTCGCCGGTGTCTTCCATCGCGGTCGCGGCCAGCGCGCACGAGACGAGTTGAGGCGCATGACTCAGCCTCGCCAGCGCGCGGTCGTGTTCCGCCGCCGTCATGACTCGGACGCGCGCGCCCAGAGAGTTGAGCATCTCCGCGAGCGCGCCGAGCGCCGAAGGGTCGCTGCCGTCTTCGGGCGGCGTCAGGACGTAGGGCGCGTCCTCGAAGAGGTCGGCCCGTGCGTGCGCCGGGCCCCGCAGGTGGCTGCCCGCGACCGGGTGTCCGCCGACGAAGCGCCAGTGCTTTTCAGTTTGCGAACTCGCCGCGCGGCAGACTTCAACCTTCGTGCTCCCCGCGTCGGTCACGACCGCGCCCGGCCTCACGTGCGGCGCACCCGCGCGCAGGAACTCGACGATCTGCCCGACGGGAGTTGCTAAGTAAATTAATTCCGACTGAGAGACGCCGCCCTCTTTGAAGGATTCGTCAGCTTCGTCAATCGCGCCGAGGCGCAGGGCCTCGTCGAGCACGGCGGGGTCTTTGTCCCAGCCCGCGACGCTCGTACAAGCGCCCGCGCGCCGGAGCGCGAGCGCGAACGACGCGCCCACCAGCCCGCACCCGACCACCGTCACCCTGTCCCAACGCTTAGTCATAAACCCGCAACTCTTGCCGAGGCGTAATGTCCTAGCACTCGCACGCTCGCGGCGCGTTCGCGCAACTCTTCGAGCGCGGCCGAAAGCTCCGGGTCGCCGGCCGGCGCGCGCAGGTCGAGGTAGAAGTGGTACTCCCAGGGCTGGCCGCGCAGCGGGCGACTCTCGATCTTGAGCAGGTCGATGTTTCTGCGGGCGAAGGGCTCCAGCGCGTGGTGGAGCGCGCCGGGGCGGTGCGCGAGCTTGAGGACGAGCGAGAGCTTGTCGGCGTCCCTGCCGTCCGAAGGCTCAGGGGAGAGCAGTACGAAGCGCGTGTAGTTCTCGCGGTGGTCTTCGAGCCCTTCGCGCAGAATCTGTCCGCCGTAGATTTCCGCCGCGCGCCGGCCCGCGACCGCCGCGCACGAAGGGTCGCCGCGGCGGATGACGTTGGCGACACTGCCCGCCGTGTCGTCCGCGGCGACGCGGCGTATGTCGGGGCGCGAGGCGAAGAAGCGTTCGCACTGCGCGAGCGCGACGGGGTGCGACTCGACCGTCCTGACCTCCTCGGCCTTCGAGCCGGGGGGCCCGATGAGGAAGTGTCGGATGGGGATGACGACCTCGGCCGTCATGTGGAGCGGGCTGTCGAGGAGCAGGTCGTAGACGCGGTGGACGGAGCCGGCGAGCGTGTTCTCGACGGGCGCGAGCGCGAGGTCGGCCGCGCCCTCTCCGACGGCCGCGAAGAGCGACTCGAAGGTCGGGCGCGGGACGGGCCTGACGCCCTCGCCCAAAAGCCTCACGGCCGCCTCCTCGCTGAAGGCCCCGCGCTCGCCTTGGAAGGCGACGCGCGCCGGGACCGCGCCCCTGCTCATCTCGCGGCCTCCTGCGTCTGCGCGGCGAGCTGCGTCTGAAGCCGCCGCGACTCGCGTATGACGGCGCGGAAGAGGCGTCCGACCGCCTCGTCGTCGAGCGGCCCGCGGTTGGCTCGCCGCGCGCGCTCGATGACCTCGCGCTCGCGCCCGCGGTTCAGAACTGAGAGCCCCTCGACGCGCTTCGTCTCGCCCACGCGGACGGCGATCTCGGCGCGCGCGTTCAGCAGGCGCAGAAGCTCCGCGTCAATCTTGTCTATCTCGACCCGCCAGTCTTCGATGGTCATTGGAAAAACTCCGTGCACGAAAAAAACCGGCCGCGACATCCTCTTCGGGGTCGCGGCCGGCTCGGCTCGAATCTCTATGTGCGGCGTCTTAAATCTCTCGCCCACTCGCGCGCGCACGAAGTTCGCCCGGCCCGCCGCCCCCGTAAGGGTAGCGGTAGGTAAAGGCGAAGTAATAAAAGCGCGCGTCGTAAGTCATGTCGGCAATGCGGCCCCGCGTGTGGGGCGCTCAAAGATAGTAAGGAACCGTCCCGCGGGCTGTCAACAAAACTTTCGTCAAAAATTTTTATGGGCCGATAGGCGCGGCTTATGCGTTGACCGCCTTCGCGTGCTGGCGCAGCACCGCGAGGAAGGCGGCGGCCGCGTGCGAGAAGGTCGCGTTGCGCCGGTGCGTCACCCAGAGCGTGCGCACGTAGGTCAGACCTTTGACGGGGACGGTCGCGAGCGTGCCGCGCTCCAGCTCCTCGCGCACGCACATGTGCGGGACGAAGGCCAGCCCGACGTTGAGCTGGACGAAGCGCTTGATGGTCTCGACCGTCGCCAGCTCAAGCGTAATGTTGAGCGGCGTGTGGTGCTCGGCGAAGACCTCGACCACCCTGTTGCGCGAGGCGGTCTTGACGTTGTGCGCGAGGAAGGACTCGCGCCCGAGTTCTTCGACCGTCACCCCCTCACGCTTCGCCAGGGGGTGCTCGGGGTTGAGGATGAGCGACAGCTCGTCGCGCAGCACGCAGAAGGATTCGAGGTCGCGGTCTACGGGCTCGAAGGCGAGGACGGCGAAGTCCACGTTGCGCTCCAAGACCTCGCGCGGCAGGCGCTCCGAGACGTGGCGGTAGATTTCGACCTTCACGTCCGGGTGCTTCTCGCGGAAGGAGAGGATGACCTGCGGCAGGAGGTAGAGCGAGGTGCTCTCGTTGGCCCCGACGCGCACCAGCCCGCGCTTCAGCTCGCGCAGCTCCGCGACGGCGCCGCGCGCCTGGTCGCGCAGGGCCAGTATGCGTTGCGCGTAGTCCTGTATCCGCTGGCCGGCCTCGGTGAGCGTCGGCGTCTTCTGCGAGCGGTCGAAGAGCGGCGCGCCGACCTCCTCTTCGAGCCTCCGGATGGCGATGGAGACCGCGGGCTGCGTGCGGCCCACGGCGTCGGCCGCCTTCGAGAAGCTGCCCTCGGCGATGACCTGGAGGAAGAATTCGAGCTGCGTCATTTCCATGGGTCTAGAGTCACCTCAGCGAGAAACGTCCGGTGACAATAGCCACACCCGTCCGCGGTTAGTCAAGCGACTGCGGCGCGGAAATGACCTGGGGATGAGTTGAGGAACGACCTCCGTATCTCTCACCTGGCGGCGTCCCGCGGGCGCGCGCCGACCCAGACGGCGCGTTCGGTGCGGCGCGCCTCTTCGGCCAGCTCGGCCAGCTCCTGCGCGCTCAGGCGGACGCCGTTAACGAGCACGGGGTTGCGCGAGGCGAGCCTCGAAAGCCCCGCGAGGACGCTTGCGCCGAGCGGGTCGGCGGAGATGAATTCTTTGCCGCTCAAGATTAGTGACACGAGCTTAAAACCTCCCTCTGTGTTCGCAGCCTCTGTGGCCGGACTCAGATGGCAAGGCCCGTACCCTTGCGCCCCTCGGCGAGTAAATGCTGAGGCTAATTCTGTTTGAGGATTCCGTCGTCCGCTACTGACCGTGACAATCTCGTCGTTCGCGCCACCGGCGCCTGCAAAATTGTCGCGGTCGGTCGCTTGAGCCCGCGCTGATGACTGAAAATACTCAACCAGCCGCGAAGCGGCGGCATAAGGTAGCCAGGGGTGTCGCCCCTGGTCAGCGTCGAATAAAAACACCGGAGCCCTGTAAGGGCGACAGAATCTGCCGCCCTTACAGGGCTCCGGATTATTTAACCGGCGTGACCAGGGGCGGCGCTCAGGCTTGCGCCTTCGCTCGCCCCTGGCTACCTTCTGCCGCCCCTCCGGGGCTCAGGACACGCTGCGTTCGTCTTGTGACTTTTGAGCGTCTGAAATGGGTTTGACTGACGGACTGAGAGTCCGACGTTTTTGTCGTCGCAAGCCGAATCACGACGAATATGTTGTGCCGAAGAGGGGCGGCTGTGATTTATGGCCTTGTAAAAATTATCAATTATACAAATGGGCCCGAAGGTTGTAGCATCCGCCTCCATAGTGGGGAGAGAAGCGCCGGCCGCGTGGTGCAAAGCGGCGGGCGCTTCGGGTCTCCAGTCTCCGGGTGTGTGGAATGTCTAATCTGCGTCCAGCCACTTCCGTCAAGTCGCGCCTCCCGCGCCGGAAGGCTTCGGCCGTCGCCCTTAGCGGGCGCGTGGCTGTAGTCGTCCACGCGCGCAAGCGCGTCACCTGACGGCTTGTCCTGCAACCTACAGTGTGTGCGGCAGGCCATCAACGTCCGAGGGTTGATGGCCTCTTTTTTCCCCCGACCTTCCAGCGTCGAAACTGATGTCTGAAGCGGCCCACAGAGTCGTCGGTTCTCTCCCGCGCGCGCACGCGCGTGGGGGCGTCGAACGCCCGAGCCGCTGGCGTCACGACGAGTCGGAGCGCGACGCCTGCGCCATCATCGCCAACGTGAAGAAGGACGGGCGTCCTTCGCACGGCAACGTCAAGCGCACGCTCGAAGCGCTCGCGCGCATGGGCCACCGCACGGGCGAGGTCGAGGGCGAGGGCGACGGCGCGGGCCTCCAGACCGACATCCCGCGCGAGCGCTGGGCGAAGAGGTTGGAGGCGGCGGGCCTGCGGGGCACGCTCACGGGCCGCCAGCAGTTCACCGTCGCGCACATCATGATCCCGCACGAGCACCGCGCCGACGCCGGGCGGATCAAGGCGCGCGCGCTCGAACTGTTCGAGGATTCACTCTTCGAGGTGCTCGTCAGCGAGACCGCGCGCGTGCGCACGGAGGCTCTAGGCCCGCAGGCGCGCGCGATGGAGCCGGAGTTCTGGCAGGTCGCGGCGCTCCCGCGCACGGCGCGCGGCGTCGAAGACCGGGACATCTTCCACATCACTCTCAGGCTCGAACGCGAGCTGCCCGTCCACGTCGCCTCCTTGAGCCCGAACAGCGTCATCTACAAGGTGCGCGGCGACGCCGACACCCTGCGCCGCTACTTCCCGGAGCTTTCGCACCCGGACTTCAAGTCGGCCATCTCGCTCGGCCACGGCCGCTACTCGACCAACACCGACTCGCGCCCCGAGCGCGCGCAGATGTTCTCGACGCTCGGCCACAACGGCGAGATCAACTCGGTCGATAGGCTCGGGCGCGAGGCGCTCGCGCTCGGGTTTCAACTCCCCCCGCACGCCAGCGACTCGCAGATTCTCGACCGCGTCGTCGAGAGCTTCATGTTCGAGTACCGGCTGAGTTTGATGAACGCGCTGGAGATCGCCTTCCCGCCCGTGTGGAGCGAGATCGAGCGCTTCCCGCGCGAGGTGCGCGAGCTGTACCGCTACTGGCGTCGGGCCTTCGGCGCGCACGCGCAGGGCCCCGCGGCCATCATCGCGCGGCAGGCCGACGAGATCGTCTTCAGCTCGGACGCCCTGGGCCTGCGGCCCCTCTGGTGCGGCGAGACGGAGAAGGAGTGGTTCGCCTCTTCGGAGAAGGGCGTCGTGCCTCTGGAGAACATGGTGCGCGACCCGCGCCCGCTCGCGCCGGGCGAGAAGATGGGCTTCCTTTTGAAGCGCGGCGTCGGCGTCGAGGTCTTCGAGTACCACGAGCTGCAACGCCGTGCGCTCGAAGACGTGCGCGCGCGCTTCCATCCAGTCAGTCTCAACGCGCGCGTGAGGTGGGCGGACGAAGAGGCCGCACAGTCCCCCGACGGCGCGGCCGCACAGGGGGGCGCGGCGGCGGGGCTCGACGAGCGCCGGTTGGCCGCGTTCGGCTGGGGCCGTATCGAAGAGTCGGAAGTCCGCGAGATGGCCGAGTCGGGCAAGGAGCCGATCAGCGGGTTGGGGTGGGACGGCCCGCTCGCCGCGCTCTCGCAGAAGCGGCGCAACGTCTCGGACTACTTCCACGAGCGCGTCGCGGTGGTGACGAACCCGGCCATCGACCGCGAGCGCGAGGCCGACCACTTTTCCACGCGCGTCTTCCTCGGCGCGCGCCCGACGCCCGCGGGGTCGGCGGGAGTCGAACAGATAGAGCTGAGCGCGCCCCTGCTCTTCGGCGGCATCGGCGCTGAGGACGAAGAGGCTCACGCCGCGGCCGCGCGCGAGACGAAGCAGAGAACGCTCGCGGAAGTCCTCGCGCTCTGCGAGGCGACGGATGAGAGTGGCTTTGAAGGAACGTCCGAAGGGGCCCTGCGCGCGGCGAAGATTGACACGACATTTGGTGAGGACGAGACGCTCGAACCGGCGCTGGCGCGAATCTGCGAGGAGGCCGCGCGGCTGGTTCGGGAGTCCAAGACGTCCGTCCTCATCCTCGACGACGCGCGGTCTCACCAGGACGCGCGTCTAGGGATCGACGCGCACCTCGCGCTCGCGGCCGTGGACGCGCGCCTGCGCGACGAGCGCGACGCGGAGGGCGTGAGCCTGCGCCGCCGCGCTAGCGTAGTCCTGCGTGCCGCGTCCCTGCGCAACGTCCACGACCTCGTCTTCGCCCTGGGCTGCGGCGCGGACGCCGTCAACCCTTACGCCCTCTTCGACGTGGCCGCGCGCGGCGCGGACTCTTTGGAAGAGCGCGTGAAGCGCATCGTCAAAGTCTCCTCGGCGCTCTCGGTCGGGGTCGAAAAAGTTCTCTCGACGATGGGCATCCACGAGCTGGACGGCTACGGGCGGCTCTTCGCGTCGGTCGGCCTCGCGCCGGACGTGGAGGAGTTTTTCGGCGTCGCCAACTACTGCGGCTCGGCCTTCGCGGGGCTGTCGCTCGTAGACCTCGAACGCGACGCGCGCGCGCGCCTGCGCCTGGCGCGCGGCGAGTCGGAGGAGGGGGAGGCGAAGAAGCGCTCGAAGGGGCTGCCGGGCGAGTTCCGCGAGCAGCCTTCGCTGTGGAACGTCGTCGGCCGAGTCGCGCGCGGCGAGAAGCCTTACGCGGAGTTCGCCGCGCGGCTGCGAGAGATCGAAGAGACGAAGCCGGTCGCGCTCCGGCAACTGCTCGACGTCCGCGCTCCGGAAGACGAGCTGAGGTCTCCCCGCGGCGGAGAAGTAGAGACGCGCGCCGGTCGCCACGCCGCGCCTTTCTACTTCTCCGCGATGAGCTTCGGCTCGCAGGGCGAGACCTCCTTCCGCGCCTACGCCGAGGGCGCGAAGCGGCTCGACATCGTCTGCGTCAACGGCGAGGGCGGCGAGATACCCGACGTGCTCGGGCGCTACCGCGAGCACCGCGGCCAGCAGGTCGCGTCCGGAAGGTTCGGCGTCAACGCGCGGCTGCTCAACTCGTGTGACCTGCTCGAAATCAAGATCGGGCAGGGCGCGAAGCCGGGCGAGGGCGGGCTGCTCCCCGGCTTCAAGGTGACGGCGCGCATCGCCGAGACGCGCCACACGCCCGCCGGCATCGACCTCATCTCGCCGTCGAACAACCACGACATCTACTCCATCGAAGACCTCGCGCAGGTCGTCGAGGAGCTGAAGACCATCAACCCGCGCGCGAAGATTTCGGTCAAGATTCCGGCCATCCCGCACCTCGGCCCCATCGCCACCGGCATCGCCAAGGCGCGCGCAGACATCATCGCCATCTCGGGCTACGACGGCGGCACGGGCGCGGCGCGCAAACACTCCCTGCGCCACACGGGCCTGCCCGTCGAGATAGGCTTGCGCGAGGCGCACCGCGCGCTCATCCGCGCCGGGCTGCGCGGCCGCGTCGAGCTTTGGGCGGACGGCGGCGTGAAGTCGGGGCGCGACGTGGTGCGGCTGATGATGCTCGGCGCGGACCGCGTCGGCTTCGCGACGATGGCGATGGCGGCGATCGGCTGCACGAGCTGCCGCGAGTGCAACACGGGCACGTGCCACGTCGGCATCACGAGCCAGTTGCAGAGCCCCGCGGAGGCGCTCGCCGCGGGTCAGAAGCACTTCAAGCCGCGAGAGTACGAGCTGGCCGTCGAGCACGTCGTCCGCTTCTTCTCCGAGGTGAAGGGGGAGATTGCGAGGGAGACGGCGCGCGCGGGTCTCTCTTCCACCCGCGAACTGGTCGGGCGCGTTGACCTGCTCGAACAGGTGCGCGGCCACGACCGCCTCGACCTCGCGTGGCTGCTCGAACCGGAGGAGCCGTGCGCGCTCTGCGTCTCGGCGCAGGAGCCGACCGTGGGGCGCGCGCGCCGCTCGCTCACGTCCCTGACGCGCGTCATCTCGAACTCGGTGACGGAGCTGGCCGAGGAGGGCAAGGAGGTCGTCTACTACGACGACTCGAACGTCTCCAGCGGCGACCGCGCTTTGGGCACGCACCTCGCCGGCAAGCTGACGCGCGCGCGGCTCGAACAACTGTTCGAGGGCAGCGGCGACGGCCGGTCGGCCAACGGCAACGGCAGCGGGTCGGCGACGCTCGGGCTCAAGCGCGCGGTGCTCAAGTTCCTCGAAGGGAGCGTGCCGGGCAACGGGCTCGGCGCGTTCAACTCGGACGGCGTGGACATCGTCGTCCACGGCGGCGTGCAGGACGGCGGGGCGAAGGGCGCTTCGGGCGGGCGCATACGGATTCTGAAAGGCATCAACCACGACGGCGTGACGGTGGACGGTTCGGTCGGGAAGTGCTTCGCCTACGGGGCGCAGGCCGGGCTGCTCATCGTGCAGGGCGACGCGGACTCGCGCGCGGGGATTCGTCTGTCGGGCGCAGACCTCATCTTCGGCGGCCGCCTGCGCGGACACTTGCGCGACGAGCTGGGCAACGTCGCCGCGCGCGCCAACCTCAAGGGCTTCGCCTTCGAGTACATGACCTCGGGGCGCGGCCTGGTGCTCGGCGACCCCGGCCCCTGGCTCGGCTCCGGCATGACGGGCGGGGTCGTCTACCTGCTGTTGGAGAGAGAGCTCGGGCTCGACGAAGGGGCCATCCGACGCCGCCTCGCCGCGGGCGCGCGTGTCGGCATCCGGCCGGTCGAGGAGGCGGACGAGCCCAACCTGCGCGAGCTGCTCGGCCACTACCGCGAGGCCCTCGCCGAAGCCCTGCAACACGCGGAGGCCGAAGAGGTCGCGCGCCTCGCCGAAGACTGGCGCGCGAGGTTCGTCAAACTGATTCCCCTGAAGTAGCCATGATTGCAGAGCACCAAATCACGAAGGCGAAGCCGGCGCCGCCCGTCGCGTCCGTGACGGACGAGACCCTACCGCGGGGCGCGGAGGTTCTGCTGCACGCGCTCGTCAACGAGGGCGTGGACACGATCTTCGGCTACCCGGGCGGCGCGGTGCTGCACATCTACGACGAGCTGTGGCGCTACCGCGAGCAGGTGACGCACTACCTCGTCCGCCACGAGCAGGGCGCGGTGCACATGGCCGAGGGCTACGCGCGCGCGAGCGGAAGAGTCGGCGTGGCGCTCGTCACCTCAGGCCCCGGCGCGACCAACGCCGTCACAGGCATCGCCAACGCCTACATGGACTCGACGCCCATCGTCGTCATCACCGGCCAGGTGCCCCTGCCGCTTATCGGCACCGACGCGTTTCAGGAGGTGGACACGGTCGGCATCACGCGTCCGTGCGTCAAGCACAACTACCTGGTGCGCGACGTGCGCGACCTCGCGGGCGTCGTCCGCGAAGCCTTCTTCCTCGCGCGCACAGGGCGGCCCGGCCCCGTCGTCATCGACATCCCGAAGGACGTGTCGGCCGCGCGCTGCGCCTACTCGCGCCTCGACCACGTCGCCTTCCCCTTCAGAGAGAAGAAGGGCACGCCCGACCCCGACAAGGTCGCGCGCGCCGCCGAAGAGATCGTGAAGTCCGAGCGGCCCGTGCTCTACGTCGGCGGGGGCATCGTCAACTCGGGCGCGTCGGACGCGCTGCGCGCCCTGGCCGAGCGGCTGCAACTGCCGGTCACGCCGACCCTCATGGGTCTCGGCGGCTTCCCCTCGGCGCACCCGCTCTGTCTGGGCATGCTCGGGATGCACGGCACCTACGCCGCCAACATGGCCGTCGCCGAGAGCGACCTGCTCGTCGCCGTCGGCGTCCGCTTCGACGACCGCGTCACGGGCAAGCTCGCCACCTTCGCCCCGCGCGCCCGCGTCATACACATCGACATCGACCCCGCCAACATCGGCAAGAACGTCGCGCCCACCCTCTCCATCGCCGCCGACGCCGCCGAGGCCCTCCTGGCTTTAAGCGAAGAGGTCGAGACGCGCCCGCCCGCGGCGAAGCAGGGCGTCGCGCGCCGCGCCGAATGGTGGGAGCGCATACGCGGCTGGCAGCGCGAGCAGCCGCTCCGCTACGAGGGCTCCTCCGACAAGATCAAGCCGCAGTCGGTCATCCGCGAGCTGCACCGGCAGACCGCGGGGCGCGCCGTCGTTACGACCGACGTGGGGCAGCACCAGATGTGGGCCGCGCAGTTCTACCCCTTCGACGGCGAGCGCCAGTGGGTCACGAGCGGGGGCTTAGGCACGATGGGCTTCGGCCTGCCCTCGGCCGTCGGCGCGAAGCTCGCGCGCCCCGACCAACTGGTCGTCGCGGTCGTCGGCGACGGCGGCTTCCAGATGACGAACCAGGAGCTGGCGACGGCCGTGCAGTACGGCATCGACGTCAAGATCGTCGTCATGAACAACGGCTACCTCGGCATGGTGCGCCAGTGGCAGGAGATGTTTTACGAGCGCACCTACTCGGAGGTGGACATCTCGGTCGCGCCCGACTTCGTCAAGCTCGCCGAAGCCTACGGCGCGGCCGCCTTCCGCGCGACCGAGCCCGCGGAGCTGGCCGACACGCTCGCCGCGGGCCTCAACCACCCCGGCGTCGCCGTCATCGAAGTCCTCGTCTCCAAAGAGGAGAACGTCTTCCCCATCGTCCCCGCCGGGGCCAACTCGCGGGACATGATTGTTCAAGAGCCGTGAACCGTAAACCGTGAACCGTGACAAGTAAGAACAGCCTTCTTCTCGTCACGGTTCACGATTAACGGTTCACCTCTTGTCACGGTTTACGGTTTACGGTTCACGGCCTTTATGCGGCACACGCTCTCCATCATCGTCGCCGACCAGCCGGGCGAGTTGTCGCGCATCGTGGGGCTGTTCAGCGCGCGGGGGTTCAACATCGAGACGCTGTCGGTCGGGGGCACGCTCGACCCGCGGTGGTCGCGCGTCACGATAGTGACGGCGGGCGACGACCGCACGGTCGAGCAGATCGTCAAGCAGTGCGAGCGCCTTGCCCGCGTGCGCGAGGTGCGCGACGTGACCAGCCAGCCGCACGTCGAGCGCGAGATGGCGCTCATCGACGTCTCGGCCACGCCCGGCGCGGCGCGGCAGGAGGTTTTAAGTCTGGTCTCGGTCTTCCGCGCGAAGGTCGTGGACATCTCGCACACGCGCATGCTCATCGAGGCGTCAGGCAACCGCGAGAAGGTGGACGCCTTCATCGAGATGCTCCGCCCCCTCGGCATCAACGACATCACGCGCACCGGCTACATCGCCATCAACCGCGTGTCGAATGAGGAGAGTAGTCAGGAGACAGTAGTCAGTAGTCAGTAGGCTCCGCCCGCCGGGAGTTCGGACTGATACTCTGATAACTCGTCTGCAAAGGTTCCCCCTACTGGCTACCGACTACTGACTACTGTCTACTCGAAAGGAATTGAGATGAAAGTTTATTACGACAGCGATGCGAACTTGGGGGCGCTGCGCGAGCGGCGCGTCGCGGTCATCGGGTACGGGAGCCAGGGGTTCGCGCAGTCGAACAACCTGAAGGACTCGGGGCTCGACGTGACCGTGGGGCTGAAGACGGGGAGCCCCTCGTGGGCGAAGGCCGAGGGCGCGGGGCTCAAAGTTTTGCCGGTGGCGCAGGCGGCGGCCGAGGCCGACATCGTGATGATGCTCGTGCCCGACGAGGTCGCCTCGGACGTGTACGCGCGCGAGGTGGCCGAGTCGATGACGCCGGGCAAGTACCTCTCGTTCTCGCACGGCTTCTCGATCCACTACGGCTTCATCAAGCCGCCCGAGGACGTGAACGTCTTCATGGTCGCGCCCAAAGGCCCCGGCCACCTCGTCCGCTCCGAGTACGCGCGCGGCGCGGGCGTCCCCTGCCTGCTTGCCGTGAACCAAGACCCTTCGGGCGACACGCGCGACCTCGGGCTCGCCTACGCGTCGGCCATCGGCGGCGGGCGCGCCGGGATTATCGAGACCTCTTTCCGCGAAGAGACCGAGACCGACCTCTTCGGCGAGCAGGCCGTGCTCTGCGGCGGGCTGACGGCGCTCATCAAGGCCGGGTTCGAGACCCTGACCGAGGCGGGCTACGCGCCCGAGATGGCCTACTTCGAGTGCCTGCACGAGATGAAGCTCATCGTCGATTTATTGTATGAGGGCGGCATCAGCGAGATGCGCTACTCGATCTCGAACACGGCACAGTACGGCGACATGACACGCGGCCCCGTGGTCGTCAACGACGAGACGAAGCGGCGCATGCGCCACCTCCTCGCCGAGATACAGTCGGGCGCGTTCGCCCGCGAGTGGATGCGCGAGAACCGCAACGGCAAGGAGCGCTTCCGCGCCCTCGAACGCCAGACGGAAGAGCACCCCATCGAGCAGGTCGGCCGCAACTTGCGCGAGATGATGCCGTGGCTGAGCGGCGGCCGGCTGGTTGATAAGGCGAAGAATTGAAGCAGTAAGAACGTGATTGTGAAGACTCAGACCCGGAGCCCCGAAGGGGCGGCATAAGGTAGCCAGGGGCGAAGCCCCTGGTCGGCGTTCGTATAAATTCCCGGAGCCCTGTAAGGGCGCAGAGATTCTTTCGCCCTTACAGGGCTCCGAACATTAAAATCGCCGTGACCAGGGGCTGCGCTCAGGCTGAAGTCTTCGCTTGCCCCTGGCTACCTTATGCCGCCCCTTCAGGGCTCCGACACGGCTTTCATGTATGAGCAATAATTTGAGAAGCAGAACCGTCACGCACGGCGTCGAGCGGACGCCGAACCGGGCGATGCTGCGCGCGGTGGGCTTTCGGGACGAGGACTTCGACAAGCCCATCGTCGGCGTGGCGAACGGCTACAGCACCATCACGCCGTGCAACGCGGGGCTGAACGTGCTGGCCGAGCGCGCGGTCGGGGCGCTCGCGGCCGCGGGCACGATGCCGCAGGTCTTCGGCACCATCACCGTCAGCGACGGCATCTCGATGGGGACGGAGGGGATGAAGTACTCGCTCGTCTCGCGCGAGGTCATCGCCGACTCCATCGAGACGGTCTGCCAGGGGCAGAGCCTCGACGGCGTGCTCGCCGTCGGCGGGTGCGACAAGAACATGCCGGGCGCGATGATCGCCATCGCGCGGATGAACATCCCCTCGGTCTTCGTCTACGGCGGCACCATCAAGGCCGGAAACTTCCGCGGCGAAGACCTGACGGTCGTCAGCGCCTTCGAGGCCGTGGGCAGCTTCTGTGCCGGGAAGATGAAGGAGTCAGACCTGCTCGAAGTCGAGCGGCGCGCCTGCCCGGGCGCGGGCTCCTGCGGCGGGATGTACACGGCCAACACGATGTCCTCGGCGATTGAGGCGATGGGGTTGAGCCTGCCTTACTCTTCGACGATGGCCGCCGAGGACGAGGAGAAGGCTGAGAGCGCCGCGCGCTCTGCGGAAGTTCTGGCCGAGGCCGTGCGCCGACAGATCCTCCCGCGCCACATCCTGACGCGGGAGGCTTTCGAGAACGCGATCACGGTCGTGATGGCCGTGGGCGGCTCGACCAACGCGGTGCTTCATCTCTTAGCCATCGCGCACGCGGCCCGCGTGCCGCTCGCGCTCGAAGACTTCGAGGCGATACGCGAGCGCACGCCCGTCCTGTGCGACCTGAAGCCCTCGGGCCGCTACGTCGCGACCGACCTGCACAAGGCGGGCGGCGTGCCGCAGGTGATGAAGACGCTTCTGGTGAACGGCCTTCTCCACGGAGACGCGTTGACGGTGACGGGGCAGACGATCGCGGAAGTCCTCGCCGACGTGCCCGACACGCCGCGCAGAGACCAGGACGTGATACGCCCCTTCGACCGGCCCGTCTACCTGGACGGGCATCTGGCCGTGCTCAAAGGCAACCTCGCGCCGGAGGGCTCGGTCGCCAAGATAAGCGGCGTGAAGACCCGTCAGTTGACCGGCCCGGCGCGCGTATTCGATTCAGAAGAGGCTTGCCTCGCCGCGATACTGAACGGCTCGATACGCCCGGGCGACGTGCTCGTCATCCGCTACGAGGGGCCGCGCGGCGGGCCCGGGATGCGCGAGATGCTGGCGCCGACCTCGGCCATCATCGGCGCTGGCTTAGGCGACGCCGTGGCGCTCATCACCGACGGGCGCTTCTCGGGCGGAACCTACGGGATGGTCGTCGGCCACGTCGCGCCGGAGGCGGCCGTGGGCGGCCCGCTCGCGCTCGTCGAGGAGGGCGACTCGGTCACGGTTGACGCCGAGGCGCGCCTGCTCAACCTCAACGTCAATGAAGAAGAGCTGGCGCGGCGTCGCGCGGCGTGGGCTCCTCCGCCCCCGCGCCACACGCGCGGCGTGCTGGCGAAGTACGCGCGGCTCGTCTCTTCGAGCAGTCTGGGTGCGGTGACGGACTTGGACGGTAGGCAGTAATCAGACGGCAGTAGGCAGTCCATCCCCGGAGGGGATGAAGATAATAGCCGGGGGCAGAGCGAAGGAGCGAAAGCGACCGAGCGCCGCCCCCGGAACATGATGGCAAAACGTTCCGATCCTGAGGGGGGCGCACGCCGTAACGCAGGTGCGACCCTTTCAGGGTCGGATTCATCTTGCGTCGTCTACCGGGGGTGGCGCTCGCCTGCGGCTCGCTGACCCCCGGCTATTATCTGCATCCCCTCCGGGGATGGACTGCCTACTTGCTTGACTTGACCGTGCGCCGCGTTTAAGGTTTGGGGGTCGCCCCAGCCGCTCGCGGGGGCGGCTTTTTATTTACGGGGAGAGTCTTCATGTCAGACGAGCAGCCGCCGATAGCCGTTTATTACGAACACTCCGAGTGGTTCCGCCCGCTCTTCGCGGAGCTGGACGCGCGTGGGACGCCTTACATAAAGGTTGACGCGGCGCGACACCGGTTCGACCCGGGCGCGGGCGTCGAAGACTTCGCGCTCCTGTTCAACCGCATGAGCGCGTCCAGCTACCTGCGCGGCCACGGCAACGCCCTCTTCTACACGCGCCACTACCTGCGCCACCTCGAACGGAGGGGCGTGCGCGTCGTCAACGGGAGCCGGGCGTTCGACTACGAGACCTCGAAGGCTTTGCAGCTCTCGCTCTTCGCCTCGCTGGGCTTCGGGTTCCCGCGCACGCGCGTCGTCAACAGTCTCGAAGAAGTGAGGGAGGCCGCGCGCGGGCTTGAGTTCCCCTTAGTCTTCAAGCCGAACATCGGAGGGCGCGGCGCGGGGATAGTCCGCTTCGAGAGTCGGGACGACCTTGAGTACGCGTTGGGGGCGGGGCTCGTGGAACTCGGGATTGACTCGACGGCGCTCGTGCAGGAGTACCTCAAGCCTTCGGGCGGGCACATCGTCCGCGTCGAGACGCTGGCGGGCAAGCTTCTCTACGCGATGAAGGTCTACACGGAGGGCGAGAATTTCAACCTGTGCCCGGCCGAGATTTGCGACGTGGAGCGCGCGCAGGAGACGAAGGGCATTAACGCCGTCGGCGAGGTCTGTCTGGCCGACGCGCCGAAGGCGGGGCTCAAGGTCGAGCGGTACGAGCCGCCGGCCGACATCGTCGAGAAGGTCGAGCGCATCGCCGCCGAGGCGGGGTTGGACATCGGCGGCGTCGAGTACCTGATCGACGAGCGCGACGGGCGTCCGCGCTTCTACGACATCAACGCGCTCTCGAACTTCGTCGCGGACGCGGTGCGCGTGGTGGGCTTCGACCCGCACGCGCGGCTGGTCGATTACCTTGAGGGGGAGGTGCGCCGATGCGCTACGGCTACTGGCTTCCGGTCTTCGGCGGCTGGCTGAGGAACGTCGAAGACGAGGGGATGGAGGCGACGTGGGACTACGTCCGCCGCCTCGCGCGGCGCAGCGAGCAGATAGGCTACGACCTGACGCTCGTCGCCGAGCTGAACCTGAACGACATCAAGGGCGTCGAAGCGCCCTCGCTCGACGCCTGGTCTACGGCCGCGGCGCTCGCCGCCGTGACCGAGCGTCTGGAGCTGATGGTGGCCGCCCGGCCCACCTTCCACAACCCCGCGCTCCTCGCTAAGCAGGCCGCGAACATCGACCACATCGGCGGCGGCAATCGGCTCTCCCTGAACGTCGTCTCTTCCTGGTGGGCGTCTGAGGCCGCGATGTACGGCGTCCACTTCGAGCGGCACGACGACCGCTACGCGCGCACGGCCGAGTGGCTCGAAGTCTTAGACCGCGCGTGGAGGGAAGACCACTTCTCTTACGAGGGGAAGTTTTACAAGGTCTCCGACACGGTGCTTCAACCGAAACCGTTGACGAAGCCGCGGCCCGTTCTTTACGCGGGCGGCGAGTCGGAGGCGGCGAAGGAGCTGATCGCGTCGAAGTGCGACGCCTACGTGATGCACGGCGACCCGCCCGCGCGCGTGCGCGAGAAGGTGAAGGACATGTCGGCGCGGCGCGAGCGGCTGGGCCTGCCGCCGATGATCTACGGCGTGGCCGGGTACGCGATTGTGCGCGACTCCGAAGAGGAGGCGCGCAAGGAGCTTGGGCGCATCACCGACGTGCACCAGTCGGCCGCGGGCTACGACAACTACCAGCAGTGGCTCGCGGGCACGCAGTTGGAGCAGCGCGTGTCGCTCGAAGACTACTCGGTCTCGAACCGCGGCCTGCGCTCCGGACTCGTGGGGACGCCCGAGCAGGTCGCGGCGCGGGTCGAGGAGTTCGAGGACGCGGGGGTCGGCCTGCTCCTGCTCCAATGCAGCCCGCAGCTCGAAGAGATGGAGCGCTTCGCCGCGCAGGTCATCAACCGGCGGGGAACGAGCGTCGCAACCAATAATTGAACGCGGCATCATAGCGGTCAGAACCACCCGCGGTAGCGGGTGGGCGTGACGGATACAGTGTGATTGCTGACAGCCCGGCTCTCATCAATCGACAAGCCGTCAGCGCAAGGCCCACCTGCTACCGCGGGTGGTTCTGACCTGATTGTTGATGGAAGGAGTTTTAAGGAGTGTCGATTCGTAAACTGATAGTGTTCTCGTCTGCCCTCTTACTCGGCGCGGCCTGCGCGAAGGTGGAGGGGCCGGCGAAGCCGCAGCCGGCGACGGCGGCCGTCGGGGCTTCGTACGAGCAGGAGCTGGAGCAGTGGAAGGCGAAGCGCCTGGCGAGCCTGAAGAGCGAGGACGGGTGGCTGTCGCTCATCGGGCTCTTCTGGCTGAAGGAGGGCGAGAATCGTTTCGGGAGCGACCCGACGGGCGAGATCGTCCTGCCCGACGGCAAAGCCCCGCAGCACGCGGGCACGCTCCAACTCGCTGCGGGCAAGGTGACGCTTGAGGCGAAGCCGGAGGCGAAGATCACGACAAAGGGGCAGCCCGTCGCCGTGCTCGAACTCAAGTCGGACGGCGACGAAGGGGGGCCGACCCCCCTTGAGATGGGCACGCTCAGCTTCCACGTCGTGAAGCGCGGCGACCGCCTAGGCCTGCGCGTCAGAGACCGCGAGAACCCAGCGCGCGCCGCGTTCAAGGGGACGGACTACTACCCGGCCGACCGCAAGTGGGTCGTGGGCGCGCGCTTCGAGCCGTACCAGCCGCCGAAGAAGGTGCCCATCGTCAACGTGCTCGACATGACGACCGAGGAGGTTTCGCCGGGCGCGCTCGCCTTCGAGGTGGACGGCCGCCCCTACAAGCTCGAAGCCCTGAAGGAGCAGGGCTCGGAGCAGTTCTTCATCATCTTCGCCGACCAGACGAGCGGCAAGGAGACCTACGCGGCGGGGCGCTACCTCTACGCCGACCCGCCGGGCGCGGACGGCGTCGTCCGCCTCGACTTCAACCGCGCCTACAGCCCGCCCTGCGCCTTCACGAAGTACGCCACCTGCCCGCTCCCGCCGCCCCAGAACCGGCTGGCCCTGCGCGTCGAGGCCGGCGAGCGCTACCTCGGCCACTGACAGCGCCTTGCCCCGATTAGTCAACGGGCGTACATTGTGGGGCCATGAGACTACCGGCCGCCGTCACGCTATTGCTTCTCCTCGCCTCGGCCTCCCCGGCGCAGGAGCATGTCTCCGGCAGCCCGGCGGAACTGAAAGGGCTCAGACGCATCTACGTCGATGCAGGCGCGAAGGAGCGAGGGCGCATCGTCGGGGAACTGCGTAAGTCGAAGACGGGCGTCGAGGTGGTGGACGCGCCCGAGGCGGCCGAGCTGATCCTCGTCTTCCTGGCCGACAAGGTCAGGGCCGCCGCCGGCATGGAGCAGCAACGGGACGTTCTGGGGAACCCCACCGGCAAGACAGAGATGAAACACGTGGACATCGACGCCGGCTACGGCTCGGCCTACGTCTCCTTGGCCGGCGGCGGCCGCCGCGTCCTCTTTACGTGGCAAGGCAAGAAGAAGCTCTTCGCCAGCCCGGCCCATAAGTTCGCCAGCGCCTTCGTCAAGGAGTACCGCAAAGCCAACGGCCTCGAATGACCGCGGGCAATCTGTGCCCGCCGTAACCCTTCAAAAAGGCAGACGGCCGCCGTTGATGGCGGCCGTCTGCCTTTTCTAACTGTCCGAAGGGCCGAGGGTGTTCCCGAGCCCCAACCCCTCAAATGTCGTCAGTCCTTATCAACGGGCTTCGTCTGTAGACGCTGGACGGAACTGTCGTTGATCTCGAACCTGTGGTTCTTGAGCATCGTGATGACCTCCGCGCCCGCGAGCAGCACGGGGCCGTAGCCGTGCGCCGCGTAGGGGCTCGTGGGGCGGTGGTAGTAGAACGCGGGGTCGAAGGCCATCCCCGTCCCGACGCAGGTGCCCTCGACCTGGCCCTTCGCGTTGACCTTGGTCGAGACCGCGTTCCAGGCGAGCAGCGCCGCGGGCGCGTAGGCCGTCGCGTCGATCCAGCCGCGGTTGACGGCGCGCGCCAGCGAGTAGGCGTAGATGGCCGTGGCCGAGGTTTCGAGGTACGAGTCCTGACGGTCGAGCAGTTGATGCCAGAAGCCGGAGCCGGACTGCAACGCGGCCAACCCCCTCGCGTGCGCCCTCAACAGCTCAAGTATCTGCGGGCGCTGCGGGTGGTTCTCGGGAAGCACTTCCAACAGCTCGACCTCGGTCATGAAGGCCCAGCCGTTGGCGCGCGCCCAGCGGAACTCCGGGTGGTCGGCCATGCCTTCGACCCAGCCGTGCATGTAGACGCCGCGCTCGCGGTTGAACATGCGGCGTGCGAAGCCCAAGACCTGTTTGCAAGCCTCGTCGTAATACTTTCTTTCTCCCGTCAGCTTGCCCATCTGCGCGAGCGCCGGCACGCTCATAAACAGGTCGTCGAGCCAGATGGTGTTCGGCTGCGGCCGGTTGCGCGCGAGCGTGCCGTCCTTCAGGCGGTGCTCTTTCGTCATGATGTAGCCGACGGCCGTGTCGATGAGGGGCCGCAGGTTCGCCTTGCTCCCCGCGCGCGTCGCCTTAATCATCGCGGCGCACATCGCGCCGCAGTCGTCGAGCGCGCGCGGCGCGACGAGGTTGCGCATGGGCAAGCCCCCTCCCCAGTCGGAGGCGTGCTCGGCGGCGATGCGGCTGACGTGCGGCGCGGCCTCGGCGATGAACTGCATGCGGCGCTCGGTGTAGTCGCGGAAGCGCGGGTCTCCGGTCGCCTCGCTCGCCAGGAGCATCCCGGCGTAGGTCACGCCCCACTCGTAGCTGACCAGGCGGAAGTCGCCGCGCCGCAGGACGGTCTCGCGGTCGATCGCGTTGTAGTCGGTCAGCGCGGCGTTCGTCCGCCTGTTGACGAAGCCGGTGGGGGTCGTCTCGTCGAGGTAGGCGTGTATCAGGTTGAGGAGCCGCGCCACCTCCTCCGGCTTCGGGATGCCGTAGGGGACGGGGTAGTCGGGTTGCAGCATGTGCAAAGGGGTGGTCACGTCGGTCTGGGGCTGCGGCTGCTGTGCGAAGAGGGGCTGTGCGACGAGCAGCAGGACGAGGCAGGCGGTTCTCATTCTCATAATTTTTTTCGAGGTAATAGCGGTCAGAACCGCCCGCGGTAGCGGGCGGGCGTGACACACGCGGCGTGATTGCTGACAGCGTGCCTCTCATCAATCAACAGGCCGTCATCGAAAGGCCCACCCGCTACCGCGGGCGGTTCTGACCTGATTTGTCTCTGAAGGGCGGCTCAGCGTGCGTACATGTCTATGACGCGCCCGATGGCGCGGCGGCAGACGGCGCAGAAGCGGTCGGTGCGCGTGAACATGATGCAATCGACCTCGGGGCGGTAGAACCCCCGGGCCTCGTAGTTCGCGCCCTCGAAGGCCCCGACGCGGCCGGCGTACTTCTCCTGCTTGAACATCCGGCCTTCGTGTTCCAGCTCTTCGCGGAAGAGCGCCTCCATCACCTCCTCGGGCTTGCGCTCGGCCCGAATCTGGCGGCGGCGTTGTTGAATCCCGTTCGAGTAAGCCTCGAAAGCCTCCTTGCCCCAGGGCGTCGGGAGGGGCGTGTCCGGCGAGACTAAATCCTTCCACTTGAGCGCCGCCGGGTCGAGCAGCGCGGTCACGTTCGGCTCCCAGGGCTCCATGCGCTCGGCCGCGGGGGCGTAGGCGACCGAGGAGGTGTAGTACTCGTCGGCGAGCCCCGCGAAGTGGTGGCCGAACTCGTGGACGAAGACGTAGTTGGCCCACGCGTTATCGACGGCGACCGTGCCGTATAGATTATGTATCCCGCCGCCGCCGTAGGTGCGGTTGTTGACGAGGATTTCGACGAACTCGTAAGGGGCGAACGACGCCGCGCGCCGCAGCGCCCGGTTGTCGAAGGTGAGGACGTAGCGCTCCGAGCCGAAGGCGTCGTAGGTCGCGCCGAGCGGCGAGTCTCGGTAGACGCCCGTCGAGGGGCGCGACACGCCCGACTCCGCCGCGGGTGGGCAGAGGCCCCAGACGTTGAAGTCGCGCCGCCGCTCCTTGAAGGGCGAGGTCGAGAAGAGCACCTCGGCCATCCGCCGCGCGTCCTTCTCGAACTTCGCGGACTCGGCCGCCGTGTAGCCGTCGCCGATGATGAGGAAGTCAACCTTCGACGCGGGGTCGCCGTTCTTCTCAATCTCTATCAGCGGCGCGGGCGCTTTCGGCGTCGAGCGGTCGATGAAGATGTCCGAAGGGTCTAAGTTCGTCGTCCACACCTCGCGGAACTGGTTATGCCTGTCGCGCTTCTTCAGGACGACCCGGACGGGGGCCTCGGGCGCGGGGAAGCGGAGCGACTCGTGGAAGGTGCGGCGCAGCGTCCTGGCCTCGTCGGTCGTCTCCCACTCGCCGTAGATGGAGGCGAAGCCGCGCGAGTAGAGGACGCGCCCCGTCTGCTTGTCCTGAACTTCAAAGAGGTACTTGCCGAGGTTCGAGTCGTCCGCCGCGCGGCGCGGGTTGCCCGGCCAGGGCAGGGGCTCGACGACGGCGCGGTCGAGGCTGAAGACCTCCTCCGTCGCCGTGCCCGTGTGGTAGTAGTCGAGCCGCATCGTCCGCGGCGTCGCCTGCCGGGCCCCGGCCGCGGGCCACAGGGACAGGGCGAGCAGCGCCAGGGCCGCCACAACTGTTTTACTCATGCGCACATTCTACACAAGCGCGGCGCGTGTGAAGATGATAAATTGCACGGCGCAACGCTAAGAAAAGTTCTGCCGCACTATAACGGAAGTCAGACGGCCCATCGGGAGAAGCTTATGGAGAGGTACAAGCAGCCGCTCTGATCCTGGTTCATGGTCTGGTCGAGCTGGCTCGTCACCGACAACGCGCCCGAGCGCGTCAAGGAGATTTACGCCCACCCGCGCACGCTGACGCACGACGAGGTCGCGCCGCCCGAGTAACGTCCGCCGGTCTTTCACGCCTATGAGCACAAGCGCCCCACGTGTGACCGTCATCATCCCGACCTACAACTGGAGTAGCGTCCTGCCCTACTCCGTCGGGAGCGCCCTGCGGCAGACCTTCGCCGACTTCGAGGTGCTGGTCGTCGGCGACGGCTGCACCGACGACTCGGAGGCGGTGGTGAGGGCGCTCGGCGACGAGAGGGTGCGCTGGATCAACCTCCCCTTGAACACGGGCCACCAGTCCGGGCCGAACAACGAAGGCTTGCGGCAGGCCCGCGGCGAGATCATCGCCTACCTCGGCCACGACGACCTCTGGCTGCCGCACCACCTCTCGTGCATGGTGGCGGCCATCGAGGCCGGGGCCGACCTCGCCTTCGGCATCACCGAACGCATCGTCCCCGGCCCCGCCCCCGGAGAATTCTTAAGGGCGGCGGCCCCCATCAAGCTGAAATACGTCCCCGGCCGGTGGCTCCCGCCGACGGGCGTCGCGCACCGCCGCCGCGTGACCGAGCTCGTGGGCGGGTGGGGCGATTACCGCTCCCTGAGCGTCAACCCGGAGATAGACCTCTGGCGGCGCGCCTACGAGCACGGGTGTAAGCTCTCCTTCGTGCCCCGCCTGACGGCCTTGAAATTCCCCGCCTCGAAGCGGCCCGGCGTTTACAAGGAGAGGCCGAACCACGAGCAGGCCGAATGGTTCGAGAAGATTCGGAGTCGGCAGGACCTTGAGGCGGTCGAGCTGGTGTGGCTGCTGGCCGAGGCGCTCAACGTCCCCGAGTGGAATGAGAGGCCCTCCGTACAGCTCACGCGGGATTTTCTGTCCGAGGCCGCGAGGCGAATTCGGTTCAGGCTGGCCGGCATCCTGCGCCGCCCGCCGCCCGCCCCCGGCGAAGGCGAAGAGGTGGAGGCCAACCGCCTGCTCAAAGGCTTGCGCCCGAAGCTCTGAAGGCGGCGCGAACGCCGCCCGCCTCCGCGCCGGCCCGCACCTTTGCCTTTTCTCCGCTTCATGGGACAGAATGAGCCCCCGCGGACACAAACGACAGTCACGGTTAGCGTGAGACGGAGGAGCGCGATAATGCTACCCGGAGCTAAGAAAGACCCGCAGTTGATCAGGAGCGACTGGCACAAGCTTGAGGAGTTGATCGGGGGGGTGTCGGTGCGCGAAGTCCTGCACGTGCCGCGCGACCACGGTGTCATCACAGAGGTCTTTCGCCCCGAGTGGGACCCGACGGGCCTGCCGGTCGTCCACATCTACCAGTCCCGCCTCTACCCGGGCGCGCTCGGGGCCTGGAGCTGCCACGCAAAGAACACGGATCGGCTGTTCGTCAACCAGGGGAACATCAAGGTCGTCCTCTACGACGCCCGCGAGGAGAGCAGGACGCGCGGCACGGTGAACGAGCTTCACGCGGGCGACGCGCGGCCGTGCCTGATCGTCCTGCCGCCGGGCGTCTGGCACGGCTTGCAAAACCTCGGCTCGCAGGAGGCGCTCGTCCTCAACATGCCGACCAACGCTTACGACTACGAAGACCCGGATCACTACCGCCTGCCGTACGACACGGACGAAATCCCTTACTCCTGGAAGAGCGGCGGCGTCGTGCGTTACCGTTCGGACGGCAAGTGGTAGGCCGTGCCGTCCGACTTAAGCCCCGGGCGCTTCGAGCAACCAGCCCCGCCTCAACGTCGATTTTAAAAGGAGTGTCAGCGATGGCCGCACGCGCCCTCTGTCTCGCCTTTGCCCTCGCCGTCTTTCTGTCGGGGGCGGCGCCCGCCCGCCCGCAGACGACGGCAGGGGGCGGCCTCACCTTAGAGTGGATATACGGCGACGAAGGGAAGCGGGTCGCGAGCGTGCCGGAGCACGCGTGGCTGTCGGACGGGAGGCTCCTGCTGCTCGACGTGAGGCGTCCGCCCTCGGAGCGCACCTTCGAGTTGTTGGAGCCTTCGACGGGCGAGCGGCGGCCCACGCTCGACATGGCGGCGGCGGTCAGGAGCCTGAACGCGCTGCTCCCGGACTCGGGGCTTACGGACTCCCTCGAATGGCCGGAGGCGTTCGACGCGGCGGGGCGGCGCGCGCTCTACCTCTTCAAGGGCGACCTCTTCGTGCTCGACCTCGCGGCGGCGCGCTTCACGCGTTTGACGAAGACCGACGCGGAGGAGCAGTCGCCCGGCTTCTCGCCCGACGGGCGGCGGCTCGCCTTCGTGCGCGCGCACGACCTCTACGTCGTGGACGTCGAGACGGGCTCGGAGACGCGCCTGACGCGCGACGGGTCGGAGACGACTCTGAACGGCAGCCTGTCGTGGGTCTACTGGGAGGAGATTTTCGGGCGGCGCGACATAGGCTACTGGTGGTCGCCGGACTCGCGCGCGCTGGCCTACTTGCAGACCGACGAGTCGGCCGTCGGCACGAGCGCCTTCGTGGACTTCCGCCCCGAGAGCGCGCCGCGCCTCATCACGCTGCGCTACCCGAAGGCGGGGACGCCCAACCCGCGCGTCCGCGTCGGCGTCGTCGAAGTCGGGAGTGACAAGACGACCTGGGTCGAGATCAAAGACCGCCCCTTCGAGTACGTCCTGCGCGTGAAGTGGCTCCCCGAAGGTCGCCGCCTGAGCGTGCAGACGCTGACGCGCGGCCAGCGCGAGTCGGGCCTCTACTTCGCCTCGCGCGAGACGGGCGCGGCCGAGCGCGTCCTGACCGAGACCGACCCGGCGTGGGTCAACATCCACGACGACCTGCACTTCCTCTCGGACGGCCGACACTTCCTCTGGGCCTCCGAGCGCGACGGCCACTACCACCTTTACCGCTACACGTCGGACGGGCGTCTGGTTAACCAGGTCACGCGCGGGCCCTGGTCGCTGGCGTCTTCGGCGAGCGTCTTCTGGGTCAGGCAGTCCGTCGCGGGGATTGACGAGGCCGAAGGGTGGGTCTACTTCACGGCGCTTGAGCGCTCATCCGTCGAGCGCCACCTCTACCGCGTCAGGCTCGACGGCTCCGGCATGACGCGCCTGTCTTCGGAGCCGGGCACGCACCGCATCTCGATGCGCGCGGACGCGCGCTTCTACCTCGACAACTTCTCCGACATACGCACGCTCCCGTCGCTCACCCTGCGCCGCGCCGACGGCTCGGGCGCGCGCGTGCTCGCGCCCCCGAGGCCGGAGCTGATCGCGCGCTTCGGCGTGCAGTACCCGGAGCTTCTGAGCATCCCCGCCTCCGACGGCTTCCGGATGCCCGCGCGCCTGCTGAAGCCGAAAGATTTTCGGCCCGACCGCCGCTACCCGGTCGTCGTCTACGTCTACGGCGGGCCGTCCGCGCCTTCGGTCTCCAACGCGTGGCCGGGCGGCGGCCTGCTCGCGGATCAACTCTACCTCGCCGAAGGGTTTGTGCTGTTGACGGTGGACAACCGCGCGGCGACCGGCATCAGTAAGAAGCTCGAGAACACCATCGCGGGCGGCGGCTTCGAGCCGGAGACCGCAGACCTGCTCGACGCCGTGCGCTGGCTCAAACGCCAGCCGTGGGTTGACCCGTCGCGCGTCGGCGTCTGGGGCTGGAGCGGCGGGGGCACGATGACGCTCAGCCTGATGACGCGCTCGAAGGAGTTCAAGGCGGGCATCTCCGGCGCGCCCGTCACCGACTGGCGCTTCTACGACACCAAGTGGGCCGAGGCTATCGCCGGGATGCCGTCCGAGAACCCCGAAGCCTACGAGCGCGCCTCTCTGGTCAAGCGGGCCGGCGACCTCCACGGCCGCCTCCTGCTCGTCCACGGAACCTACGACGACAACGTCCACCCGCAGAACACGCAGGCGTTCGCCGACGCCCTCATCCAATCCGGCAAGCTCTTCGAGCAGATGATCTACCCCATGCGCAAGCACGGCTTCACCGACACCCCGGCCCTCATCCACCGCCAGCGCACGATGCTCGACTTCTGGAAGAGGAACCTCTGACCTCCACAAAAATAATCCTGTTCCATAAACGCCCTCACGTTGTATATTCGCTGAAGCGGCTCTCGCTCCCGGGAGAGCAAGAGCCGCTGGTTCAACCAGCCCCTTTTGACTCGCTCTCACCCGGCGGTCAAGACAGGACGTAAGCACTCTTAAAAAGTCGCCCCGGCAATTCTGGAAGAGTTCGGGCATTGATAATTTTGTTTCATGCGTGAAACAAAGTATTGCCTTCGGGATAGGGTTGTGATATACCGGATGTCGGTCGCCGCGGAGGTTTTCTCGCGCGTGTAGCGCGGGACGCCGCCGCGGCCGTCGGGAAAGTTTTCGCACTTCAACTCAAGCGGGTCGTGGCTCCCATGAAGCTGATCAGGCAGACAGTCCTGGTTTATCGTGAAGGAAGTTCCGACAAGGTTTACGAAGTCGATCTGTGCGAGGTCGGCGCCGGAGCTTTCGTCGTCAACTTCCGCTACGGCCGCAGGGGTTCCCGCCTGAAGGAGGGCGTCAAGACCGTCTCGCCCGTGCCCCTTCAGGCGGCGGAAAAAGTCTTCCAGGACTTAGTCAGTTCCAAAACCAAAAAGGGATACCGCGAAGTCAACATACAGGCGGCCGAGACCCCGGCCAAACGCGTCGTCTCCGGCCCGACGAATCGCGAAGCACAGACCCGAGACATCATCGACAGACTGCGAGGCCGCGCGGACGGACGGAAGCAGGGCTGGCCGCTGGAGCGCGTCATCTGGCGCGCGGGCGAGTTGAAGCTGCGCGAGGCCGCCCCGCCGCTCGTCGAGCTGGTAGGCAGCGGCAGCCCGTTGCGTGATTACTGCATCGCGTGGGCGCTGGGGTGGTGTGGGGACGCCGAATCCGTGTCCGCCCTCGGCCGCCTCTACGCCAGCCGCTCGTCCGCGGACTTCGTCCGCCGCATCGCCGGCGAGGCGCTCTTGAAGCTGCTCGGCGAGGGGGCGCGGGCGGAGTTCAGGCTGCGGTTGTTGGAGGGCCTGCCCGAACAGTTGCGCGGCCCGGCGAAGGACGGGCCCGCCGGCCTCTTCGCCGCCGCGCTCCGTGATTACCTCGGGGGGGGCGATTACCGGCGCTTCGCCGTCCTCGACGCGCTTTACTTCATCGACAACGAGCACGTGCGCCCGGCCGTCCTCGACCTTCTGCGCCGCGCGCCGTTCGGCCCCGATTACTTCCAGCGCATCCGCCACGTCTTCAAGGCCGCCGAGTACCGCCACGACGCGGAAGCTTACGGCCTCATCGCCTACCGCTTCGAGAAAGAGAAGCCGATGTTCGGCGTCACCTACTCTCCTCTGTCGGGGAACCCGCGCTGGTCTTACGTCTCGCTGCCGGACGGCGGGTACGTACGGGAGGCGCACAAGGAGATCAAGAAGGAGGATGCGCCCATCGCCTACGGCGCGCGCACCCGCGACTTCCTGCGCCGCCGCGTGTGGCGCACGCTCCGTCGCCTGGGCGAGCTGGGCGACGCTGAAGGGTACGTGCGCATGGCGGCGGGCGTGCTGCTCCCCTTTACAGACGCGGACGCGCACGACGTGCGCGAGTCGGGCGTCTTCCAGTGGCAGACCGGCCGCACCAGCACGGCGCGCTGGGACGCTTACGCCCCGTACTGGGCCTTCAACCACATCCTCTACGCCAACAGCCCGCGCTACTTCCACAAGGAGGGCACGGGCGCGTGGCGTTGCCGCCCGTCTTACAAACCCGGCGACCCGGAACCGGCCGAGCGCGAGGAGGCTTTCCCGGAGCTGTGGGAGCGTGTGCCGGCGGGGCTTTTGCACCTCATCTCCGAGAGCGACTGCCGGCCCGTCCAGCACTTCGCCGTCAAGGCGCTCAGGGCCTGCGGGCAGTTCTGCGCCGGGCTAGACCGCGATACGCTCCTGATGATTCTCGGCCGCCCCTACGAGGTGACGGCGCACTTCGGTTACGAGCTGGCGGGCGCGCGCTACCGCGCGGCCGAGCCGGACTTTGAACTCGTCCTCGCCGTCGCCAACTCCGCGTCTTCGGAGGCGCGCGCCGCCGCGCACCGCTGGATAGACGAGGGGCGCGAACTCTTCCTGGGCGACGGCGACTTCACCCTCGCGCTGGTCACGAGCCCCCGCGCGGACACGCGCGAGTTCGCCCGGCGGCTCCTGCGTTCGACCGCCCTCCCCGAAGAGGTCGCGCGCCTCCTCGTCGTCCGCCTGATCGCACACCTGACGGGGCTCGAAGCGGCGCGGGGCGCGGAGGCGGGCGACATCGCCGCGACGCTGCTGGCCTGCTTCGCGCAGCAGTTGCGCACGCTCAGCCTCGTCGCCGTCCTCGACCTGCTCACCAACCCGCTCGCGGAGGTGCAGGAGCTGGGCGGGAACATCCTTCTGTCGCACGAGGTGAGGCCGAGCGAACTGCCGGGCGAGATCATCATCTCCCTGATCAACTCGCCGCACGAACCTTTGCGCGGCATCGGCGTCCGACTGCTCGGCGAGCTGCCGGACGAGTCCCTGCTCGAACGCGAAGAGCTGCTCGCCGCGCTCGCGCGCCACCCGCTGGCCGACCTGCGCAACGCCGTCCGCCCGGTCATCCAACGCCTGAGCCGGCAGACGGCCGCCGCCGACTTCACCCGGCGGCTCGCCCAGAGACTCCTGGCCGCCCTCCTCGCGCCCGAGACGGCCGAAGGCGTGCACCGCGGCGTCGCGCTGTTGTTGCGGGAAGATTTGAAAGGCGCGTGGGCCGACGAGGTCGAGAAGGACCTGGCGCTGCGGCTGGCGCTCGCGCCCGGCCCCGAGGCGCGCGAGTTGGGCGGATACGTCATCGAGACGAACGCACGGGCCAAGTCAGACTGGGCGCAGTCGTTCACCACGGACGAGATCGTCGAGCTGGCCGGCGCGGAGGTCTTCGCGGTACGGCAGGCCGCCCGCACGCTCTTCGACCTGCTCATCGACCGCTACCGGCAGGCCGCCAACCCCGGCGGCCACCTGGACGAGATCGCGCGGGCGGTGCGCCTGCTCGACACCGACTGGGAGGACGCGCGCGCCTTCTTCTTCGAGGTGTTCCGCACGCGGCTCGGCGCGCAGGACTTCACGCCGGGCATCCTCGTGAGCGTCTGCGACAGCGTGCGCCCCGAAGTGCAGCAGTTGGGTCGGGAGCTGGTGACGAAATATTTCAGCGAGGAGGCCGGGCAGGAGTACATGCTCAAGCTGAGCGAGCACCCGTCGGCCGAGTTGCAGCTCTTCGTCACCAACTACCTCGAACGCTACTGCGCCGGCGACCCCCAACGCCTGCGCGAGCTGTCGCACTACTTCACGAGCGTGCTCTCGCGCGTGAACAAGGCGCGGGTGGCCAAGGCGCGCGTCATCGCGTTCCTCACCTCGGAGGCGCAGAAGGGCGAGGAGGCCGCGCGCGTCGTCGCGGGGATTCTCACGCGCCAGTCGGTGACGGTCGCCGTCGGGATGAAGGCGTCCGCCATCGAGGCCATGCTCGCCATCCGCCGCGCGCACCCGGACATCCCCCTGCCGCTCGACGTTAAGCCCGCGGAGGTGCGCCGTGCTGTTTGAACACGCCTACCGCGGCAGCAGCGCCGTCGCCAGCACGGCCGACCGGACGCGGATGTCGTTCGCGCCGGACGTGACGCGCGAGCCCACGTTCTTTACGGGCAGGCTGCGTCAACGCATCGAGTTCCGCGAGGCGATCAGCGCGCTGCACGACGTGGTCGTCTCCGACCTGCGGTTCAAGCCGAAGGACAAGACCGCTTACAAGGAGTGGGCCGCGCGGCAGGAGGAGATCGACTGGCTGGCGGTCGCCGCCGAGCGCACGGAGGTCGCCGCAAAGATAAAGGAGCTTCAGGCGGAGCTTCACGGCCTCTACGCGCGCAGCTCGCACCGCATGGGGCCCTTCAACAAGGCGCGCGCCGACTACTTCAAATACCTCTACGAGAAGGAGAAGGACTTCTGGTTCGTGCTCGACCCCGTCATCACCGTCCACCCGGACGAGGTCTTCTTCGAGTGCTTCAGCCAGGACGAGTCGAGCTACGGGCGGCTGGGCGCGGGCTACGAGGTCTTCGACGAGGTCGGCGAGTTCGCCTGCGGGACGACGAACATCGACTACTCGGCGGCGCTCTACGACGAGTTCCAGAAGATACGCACCTACAAGGAGACGCGCTTCGAGATCGACCCTTCGGGGTTCGACGTGCGGACGGAGGGCGAGGCGGAGTACAGGGAGGTGAAGATCGACCTCCCCGACAGTTGGGTGCGCGGCTTCCTCCAGGTCAGCTCGGCGATGTCTTTGCCGGCGCGCACGCTCACACTGCACCCGATGGATGTCCACAACATCTGCTTCGTGCTGCGCCGTCGGCGCGAGCAGAAGGGGCCGCGCGCGATGCGCTACCACCTCACGCCGGGCGCGCCGGTGCGTGTGGTCTTCGAGCCCTGGGAGACGGAGGTCGTCTGCCCGCGCTCTACTTACGAGGGCGCGGACGCAGAGGTCGTCCGCGTCTGGGGCCGCCGCCGCCTCCACATCCTCGAACGGCTGATACCCGTGGCGCGCAAGTTCACGGTGCACCTGCTCGGCACGGGGATGCCCTCGTTCTACGTGGCCGACCTGGGCGAGATGTCTTTCACGCTGGGGCTCTCGGGTTGGACGGCGAACGACTGGGCGAGCGCGGGGAACTTCGACCTGCTGGCCCCGCGCACAGAAGTTGACGAGCTGACGAAGCGGCGCGTCTTCGACGAGCTGCGCCGCGGGTGGAGCGCGAAGCCTTCGGAGCTGGCCTCGCGCCTGAACCTAGAGCGCTCGGTCGTGCTCGGGGCGCTGGGCGCGTACGCGCAGGCGGGGCGCGCGATCTTCGACTTGAACAAGAACGTCTACCGCGCGCGCGAGCTGAGCCGCGAGCCGCTGCCCGTAGAGCGCCTGCGCTTCGCCAACCCGCGCGAGGAGAGCGCGGCGCGCTTCGTCGCGGAGCGCGCCGTCGAACAGGCCGCGGTCGGGTCGAACCCGGAAGGGCATCTGATTCTGTCGGGCGTCGTGAGGGAGAAGGAGAAGCAGTTGCGCCCCTCCCTGGCGCTCGACGCGGACGGAAGGATGGTGCGCGCCGAGTGCACCTGCAACTGGCACCGGCAGCACAAGCTCTTCCGGGGGCCGTGCGAGCACATCCTGGCGCTGCGGATGGAGGCCGCGCGCCGGCGGCAGATTTGACAATTCGGTTCGATTGCCAGGCGTAACGGCCAGGGCCAAAGCCCGCGGGCCTTGCAACCCGGACGGTGGATCGCCGTCCATGCGCAAAGCTCGGGGCACGCATCACTGGCCCGCTCTTAACTGTGCGGTGCTGGGACTACTGTGCGTTTCCCGGTGTGGCTTCCGCGAAGCGGAAGACGCACAGTAGTCCCGCCCCGCTCGAGTTGAGCGACCCAGTCCTCAGGAGTTTTCGAAGGGGACGCGGGCTTCGGCCCTGGCCGTTACGCGTGGCAATCGAACCTTCGCCTTCTAAACGGACAAGCCTATGTCCACCGAACGTCCCAAGACCCGCGAGGAACTCTACGAGCGCATCCGCCAGGGGCGGCGCGAGGAGTTCATCCTCGAAGACATGATCCGGCTCGGGTTCTGGCCCGCGCGCGGCGAGCTGCCGCACGACCCGGCGGAGGAGCTTCACCGCCGCGCCGAACTCCAGCGCGAGCTGGCCGAGCTGCGCTCCGAGAACCGCCGCCTCCACGACGAGCAGGCGCTCATCAAAGAGATGCGCAGGCGACGCCTCGAAGAGTCGCGCCGCAAGCGGCAGGAGACGAAGGAGCGGCGCGAGCGCGAGCGGCAGGAGCGCGCCGCGGCGTGGGGGCTGAGGCAGCAGGGGGAGATAGTCTACCTCGGCGAGGCGGTCTCCGGCGGGCTGAACCACACGGAGTGCGACGCGGCGCGCCTACAGAGCTACGGGCTCCCGCCGCTCGGCACCGCGGCCGAGATCGCGGCCGCGCTCGGCATCACCGTGGGCGAACTCCGCTTCCTCGCCTTCGACCGCAAGACCTCTTCCGTCTCGCACTACGTCAACTTTCGGGTGCCGAAGAAGACCGGGGGCCTGCGCCAGATATCGGCCCCGATGCCGCGCCTGAAGGCGGCGCAACACTGGTTGCTGCGCAACGTCCTTGAGAAGGTGGAGGCGCACGACCGCGCGCACGGCTTCCGCGCCGGGCGCTCCATCGTGACGAACGCGCTCCCGCACGTCGGCGCGGAGACGGTCGTCAACCTCGACCTGCAAGACTTCTTCCCCTCGGTCGGCTACCGGCGGGTCAAGGGGCTCTTCCGCGCGCTCGGCTACTCCGAGGCGGCGGCCACGATCTTCGGGCTGCTCTGCACGCAGCCTTCGACCGAGGAGGTGGAACTGGACGGGCGCAGGTACTTCGTCGCCACGGGCGAGCGCCACCTGCCGCAGGGCGCGCCGACCAGCCCGGCCGTCACCAACATCCTCTGCCGCCGCCTCGACCGCCGCCTGTCGAAAGTCTCCGAAGAGTTGGGCTTCGCCTACACGCGCTACGCCGACGACCTCTCCTTCTCGGCCTCCGGCGAGAGCCTGCGCCACCTGCGCGGCCTCCTCGAACGTGTGAAGGCCGTCGTCGAGCACGAAGGCTTCAGGGTGCACCCCGACAAGACGAGGGTGCTGCGGCGCTCGCGCCAGCAGGAGGTGACGGGCGTCGTCGTCAACAGCCGGCCGAACGTCTCGCGGCGGGAGCTGAAGAGGTTCCGCGCCACCCTCTACCAGATAGAGAAGGACGGCCCCGCGGGCAAGAGCTGGGGCCGCTCGCCGGACGTCATCGCCTCGCTCCAGGGCTACGCCAACTTTGTCTACATGGTGAACCCCGCCAGGGGCGCGGAGCTTCAACGGCGCGTCCGCGCCGTCGCCGAGAGGTACAACTGGGAGCCCGCCCGGGTCGAGCGCACGCCCCGCCCGAAGGGGCCAGAGCCGCCACAGCCGGCCGCCGCGCCGCCCGAACCGCAAACCGACCACGCCGCGCCCGCCCAGAAAAAGTGGTGGAAGCTCTGGTGAGTTTGTCCCCCGACGAGAGGGGCGTCACACCGCCTGCACAAAACACTTAAGGGCTACCAGGTGGTAGCCCTTAACTTATTACCTCGTAGATGGAGCCGAGGGGGATCGAACCCCTGACCTCTTGAATGCCATTCAAGCGCTCTCCCAGCTGAGCTACGGCCCCGTGTGTGCTCGCGGCACGGAAAAATAAAATAGCAGTCGGTAGGGTAAAACGCAAACGAGGCGTCCGCCGCGGCGGACGCCTCGTTTTACCTGCGGCGCAGCGCCGCGAAGAGGGCGAGGGCGGTGCCCGCTAAGAGCAGGAGGAGGCCGCCGGTAACGCGCGCCATGTTCGGCACTTCGCGGACGGTCGTGTCGGTGATGACGACCGCCGCGCTCGGCTCCACGAAGTAGGAGCGGTAGGCGAGCACGCCGCCGGCGGCCGCGAGCGCGATGCCGAAGATGAGGAGGAAGACCCGCACGAGCCTCCGCGTCTACCTGCCTTTGAAGTCGGGCTTGCGCTTCTCTAGAAACGCGCGGACGCCTTCGTCCTTGTCCTCGCTTGAGAAGGTGAGGGCGAAGAGGTCTATCTCGCGGCGCAGGCCCTCGTCGAGGCTGGAGCGGGCGGCCGTCTTGACCGCCTCCTTGGCCATGCGCAGCGCGACGGGGCTCTTCTCGGCGATGCGGTTCGCCATCTCCATCGTCTTCGCTTCGAGGTCGGCCGCGGGGACGACGAGGTTGACGAGGCCGAGGTTGTAGGCCGTCTGCGCGTCGATCATGTCGCCCGTCAGAATCAGCTCCATCGCCTTGCCCTCGCCGACGAGGCGCGTCAGTCGTTGGGTGCCGCCGCCGCCGGGGATGATGCCGAGGTTGATCTCGGGCTGGCCGAAGCGCGCGGTGTCGCCGGCGACCCGGATGTCGCAGGAGAGCGCCAACTCGCACCCGCCGCCGAGGCAGAAGCCGTTGATCATGGCGATGACGGGCTTCGGGAACGTATCGACGGCGGTGAAGAGCGAGCGCGCCGTCATCACGTCGCGCTGCGAGACGGCGGTGCGCCCCTCGAACTCGCCGATGTCCGCGCCCGCGACGAACGCCTTCTCGCCCGCGCCGGTGATGACGACGACGCGGACGCTCTCGTCCTCGCGCAGCTCGTCGAGCGCGGCCGCGCCCTCGGCGCGCGTCTGGATGTTGAGGGCGTTGAGCTTCTGCGGCCGGTTGATGGTGATGACGGCGACGCGCCCGCGCCGCTCGACCAGAAGTGTCTCGTATGAGTTAGGCATGATTTCTTTGTGCTCCCAGAGTGCTTAGGTTCAGAACCTCCATTCAAGTTTACCGCCGGGGCCGTAGAGGTATGAGTTCGGGAAGAGGCTGCTCGAAGAGAAGCCGCCGTCGCGCGCCGTCTGCCGCGGCGGTTGTAGTACCAACTGCGTCTCGTCGATGCCCTCGAAGTGGTGCAGGCGCCATTTGTACGTCACCCTTTCGAGCTGGTTGGTCTGCACCTTCTGGACGGCGCCCTCGGGGTTGCGCAGGGTCGTCTTGCTCGCCTTCGGCGAGACGGTCAGCGAGTCGCCCTCGACCGCGTAGGTGCCGCTCTCCTCGGTGGTGTAAAACTCCCTGGAGCGCACGTACCCGTGCCAGCGTTCGGACTTGAAGGCGTAGGTTCCGTCCGGCTTGAACCGGTACTGGCCTTTGTAGTAGCCCTGGTTGGTCACCACGCAGCCGCCCGCGGGGCTGCTCGCGCTGATGTCCCAGACGCCGACGACCCCGCCGGCCGCCGCGGCCGTCGCCGCGGGGGCCGCGCCCGAGCCCTCCACGGAGAGCCCGTCGCCGTTCAGGCTCACATTGCCGGCCTCGACGCCGAGCACGAGCCGCATCGAGTAGTCGGCCAGGTCTGCGAAGGTCTTCAGGTTCGCCCGGTCGTTCGCCTGCCTCGCCTCGGCGTAGCCCGTGAGTACGAAGCCCGCCATGCAGACGAGCCAGTCGTGCATCCGCTGCTTCTCGGCGTCGGCCAACTGCGCGAACGCGGGGGACTGTGACATCGTCCGTTGCAGCGAACGGTACAACTCCTCCGTCGCCGCGTCCGGCGGAAGCTCTGTCCGGTGGAAGGCCGCGACGTTGGTCGAGATGAAGAAGGTCATCGCCGCCGCGAGGTCGTTCGACTTGCCCTCCTTCGCCACCTCGGTCTCGTAACTCTGCCTGACCTGCGCGAAGACGCCGGCGAGGAGTTCGCGTTCCTCGGGGGTGCGGCCCAGGGCGTCGCCGAGCGCCTTCGGCACGCCCGAGTCGGCGGCCGGCTTGAACTTCAGCACGTCGGGGCGCGCGCGCGGCGCCGCGGCGGACGGCTTTGCGGCGTCGCTCAGGATGCTTCTTATCAAGGCCGGGTCAGGCCCTGGCCAGGTGCCGCCGACTCGCTCGCCCGCCTGCGCGGCCGCGTCCGCCCGGAGGCAGAGGCACAGGGCCGCCAACCCGACCACGCTCAAACACCCTCTTACCCTCATCGTCACCCCCGCGGTAAAGCCCGCCGTCTGTGCCCCCGGACGGCACGTCGGCGGGCGAGCGTCTGTCCACCTGAAGTAAGTGAGGGGGCCGGGCCGGAGGCGGGGAGAATCAAGCCGAAGTGGGGGGCTCGTTCTCCGTGGGCGCGCCCTGCTCGTCGGCGACCCAGGAGACGAAGAGGCGGAGCCAGTTCTCCGTGGGCTCCATGATTGCGACGCCGACGCGGGCGGTGCCGTAGATGGCGGGCGCGGTGCGCACGACGCGGGCGGTCGCCTCGATGGGCGAGCCGTCGGGGCGGTGCGCGCGCAGGTAGAGTTGGTCGCCGCGCGAGACGCGCTGGTTGAGGTGGAAGAGTGCGCCGAGCGTCGAGATGTCGTCCGTCTCGGTCGGCTCGCTCCACGCCGCCCCGTCCTCCGCCCGCCCCGACACCACGATGGGCAGCCGCAGCGCCATGCGCAGCGCGAATCGTCTCTCTTCGTTGGGTGGCCTCGTCATAATCATCAGTAGGCGGTAGGCAGATGGCAGTAGGCAGTGCGCCCCGCGTTACGTGGGCTGAAGATTATTCCCGGCGTTTCGACGGCAGGTCTTTCAACCGCCTACTGCCATCTGCCTACTGCCTACTTTTCTTCCCACTTGTAAAAGCCCTCCCCCGACTTCTTGCCGAGCTTGCCCTCGGCGACCATGCGCCGGAGGATGTCGGGGGGGCGGAAGCGCTCCGAGCCGAGTTTGGCGTGCAGGTACTCGGCGATGTGGAGGCGCACGTCGAGGCCGACCAGGTCGGTCAGACGCAGCGGGCCCATGGGGTGATTGTAGCCCAACTCCATCGCGGTATCTATATCTTTCGCCGCCGCCACGCCCTCCTCGACCATCCGCATCGCTTCGAGCCCGAGCGCCACGCCCAGGCGCGAGGAGGCGAAGCCCGGCACGTCTTTGACGACAATCGGCTCCTTCCTCATCCGCAGGGCGACGGCGCGGACGGCCTCGACCGTCTCGGGCGAGGTCTCGCGCCCGACGACGATCTCGACGAGGCGCATGATGTGGACGGGGTTGAAGAAGTGCATCCCGACGACGAGGTCGGGGCGGCGCGCGCCCTCGGCGATCTCCGAGATCGAGAGCGAGGAGGTGTTGGTGGCGAAGATGAAGTCCGCGGGGCTGAGCCGTTCGACCGCGCGGAGCGTGTCGCGCTTGAGGTCGAGCCGCTCGGGGACGGCTTCGACGAAGAGGTCGCTCTCCGAAGTCTCTTCGAGTCGGGTCGTGGCGCGGATGTTCGAGAGGGTGCGGGCGCGCTCCTCCTCTGTCACCTTGCCGCGCTCGACGCCTTTGGCGAGGTTGGACTCAATCGAGCGCAGGCCCTTCTCGACGAAGGACGCTTCGAGGTCGCGCAAGACCACTTCAAAGCCCGCGGCGGCCGCCGCCTGCGCGATGCCGTGGCCCATCGTGCCCGCGCCGAGGACGGCGACGCGGCGCACGCGCGTCTCCGCGTGCGGCGTCGAGGCCCTCTCCTCCTGCGGCGTGCTCAAAGGGTTAAGCGGGGGCCGGGCGGTCGGGGCTCCGGCTCTCTCTTAGCGGTCAAATTCGACTACTTACGGCGCGAGCAGTTATACTACACGCGCCGAGAAAAAGGCTACCACGCCGCGCCCGCCACGGTAAGCGCGCTTACAGACGGAGACCGTATAATCAAGGACATGATGAAAGAGACCCTGCACCGCGAAGTCGTCATCGTCGGCTCCGGGCCGGCCGGCCTGACCGCGGCCATCTACGCCGCGCGCGCCGAGCTGCGCCCGCTCGTCATCCACGGCCCGCAGCCCGGCGGCCAGCTCACCATCACCACCGAGGTCGAGAACTACCCCGGCTTCGCCCAGGGCATCCAGGGGCCCGAGCTGATGCAGCAGTTCGAGGAGCAGGCCAAGCGCTTCGGCACGGAGTTCCTCGTCACCTTCGTCAACAAGGTTGACCTGGGCCAGAGGCCGTTCACGCTCTGGACGGAGGAGGGGCACGAGATTAAGGCCGAGACCCTGATCGTCGCCTCGGGCGCTTCGGCCAAGTGGCTCGGCATCCCGGGCGAGGCCCCCGCGCCGGAGGGGCTGGGCGGGTTGGGGGTGAGCGCGTGCGCGACCTGCGACGGCTTCTTCTTCAAGGGCAAGCCCATCGTCGTCGTCGGCGGCGGCGACACGGCGATGGAGGAGGCGACGTTCCTGACGCGCTACGCCTCGCGCGTGACGGTCGTCCACCGGCGCGACTCCCTGCGCGCGTCGAAGATCATGCAGGACAAGGCGTTCAAGAACCCGAAGATCGACTTCATCTGGAACGCGGAGGTGAGGGAGATTGTCGGTACGCCGGAGACGGGCGTGACGGGCATCAAGCTGCAAGACAACAAGACGGGCGAGGAGTCGGAGTTCCCCTGCGAGGGCGTCTTCATCGCCATCGGCCACAAGCCGAACACGGACGTGTTCAAGGACTGGCTCGACATGGACGCGGTCGGCTACATCAAGACGGCGGGCGTCTCGATGGCGACAAACATCCCCGGCGTCTTCGCATGCGGCGACGCGCAGGACTCGGTCTACCGCCAAGCCGTCACCGCGGCGGGCACCGGCTGCATGGCCGCCATCGACGCCGAGAGGTTCTTAGACTCGCTGCCCGTGGAGACGGCCACCGGCGAGTCCGTCACCATCGAGGGCGAGGTCGTCTCGGCCGACCACGAGCAGATCACGCTGCCCGGCGGCGAGGTCATCTCCAACCACCCAGACGAGCAGCCGCCCGCCGACACCTCCCAACCCGAAGTCGTCTACGCGCGCCCGTCAACGGAGCTTTCGTCTTAAGGCCGTGAACCGTAAACTGTGAACCGCGACAGGAAGGGTCTTTCATCCCTCCTGTCACGGTTCGCGGTTTACGGTTCACGGCTTTTCAGCAGCTATAGCACTTCACGTCGGGCCAGATTTCTTTGAGGGGTCGCTTGGGTTTGCGGCAGACGAAGACGGGCAGGTTGTTCTCGTGGGGGATGGCGTAGGGGTGCGTGATGGTGGCGGCCAGTTCGACCTGGTCGAAGGACTTGCGCACGTCCCGCTCCCTTTCGCCGACGGTGATGACGCACTCGCCCGTGTAGTCGCGCGGCCCCCAGAGGAAGTAGTTCTGGTGCTTGCCGATGGCCTTCGGCAGTCCGTAACGCCCGCCGAAGAAGTCTATCGCCCCGGCCTCGCCATAGTTGCGCGCGAAGACGGCGCAGCGCCCGCGCTCTTCAGACGGGAGTGAGTTGTAGACGCGCGCCACCTCCCGCGTCATCTCCTCCCAGCCGAACATGTCCGCGTAGTGCTGCGGCAGCTCCGCGAGGCGCAGCTTCTCCGTGCGCGGCGCTTCGAGGCCGAGCGCGCGCTGGTAGCGTATGAAGGTCTCGACGGGGAGGACGGGCAGCGCGAGCGGCGCGAATAACGCACCGCCCGCGACGAGCAGCGCGACCGACGCGGGCTTGAGCAGGCGTAAGAGGGGGCGGCGCTCGGCCAGCCGTGTGAAGAAGCTTTCAATCAACACGCCGCCCGGCGCGAAGAGCACGGGGTAGACGGGCAGCAGGTAGTAGACCTTCGCCCGCAGGACGACCATCAGGACGAACATAACGACGTAGGCCCAGCCGAGCGCGCGAAAGGGTCGCCCCGCGCGCGCGAAGAGGTAGAAGCAGAGGCCCGCCGCCCAGACGGGGAAGGCGAGCGGGTGCGTCAGCAGCAACTGCCCCTTGAAGAAGTCGAGCGGCGAGACGGGCAGGTTCTGGTTCTTGTCCGCGTTGCGCAGCACCTCGACCGTGGGCCAGCCGTACTTCATCTGCCACAGGATGTTCGGCAGGAAGATGAGGAGCGCGACCGCGCCGCCGACCCAGAGCCACTTCGAGAGGAAGAACCGCCGCGCCGTGGTCAGGAGCAGACCGGCGACGACCGCGAAGCCGAAGACGAGCGTCGAGTGCTTGTTCTGAAGACCCAGCCCCATCACCACCCCGAACCAGACCCAGAGGCGCGCGTCCCCCGTCTTCAAAGCCCGCGCGACGAGGTACGCGCCCGTAGTCCAGAAGAGCGGCTCGAAGGCGTTCATCGTCAGAATGGTGTGGAGCGCGAGGAAGGCCGGGGCGACGATGACGCACACGCATGCGAGGATGACGGCGAAGCGCCGGCCGCCGAGTTCCCGCGCGAGCAGCCCCGTGACGAAGACGAGCGCCGCGCCCGCGACCGCCGGGAGGAAGCGCAGGGCGAAGAGCGAGTCGCCGAGCACGGCGCGCTGCACGCGCGCGACGACGGCGATGAGCGGGGCTTGGTCAACGTAGCCCCAGTCGAGGCGCTCGCCGCACGCGAGGTAGTACAGCTCGTCGCGGAAGTAGCCGTACCCGCCGTTGGTCAGGAAGTGCAGGAGGAGCTTGAAGGCAGAAAGGTAGAGCGCGACGGCGACTGTGCCCTTCGGGTCGAAATTCTTCAGAGCCCTCATCTCATCTCTCCGTGCGCGGGGCTTAGTGTCCGGCCTGCCACGCCTTCACCGCCTCGGACGGGTAGACGAGCAGGAGGATGTTGAGGAGGAGGCTGTCTCTTATCCAGAAGAGTAAGACGGCCTCCGTCAGCGCGAAGACGAGGATGGACTTGACCAGGCCGAGCTTGCGCGCGAGCAGCACGCCCGCGGCGCAGGCGACGACATCGCCGAGCGAGTTGACGACCGTGTCGCCGTTGTAGCCGAGCGCGGCCGTCGCCTCGCGGTAGCGGTTGATGACGTACTCGGTGTTCTCGGCTATCTCCCACAGGGCTTCGACCGCGACCGCCAGCGCCACGCGCCAGCGCCAGTTCGCGCGCGGCAGCACGAGCGCGAGCAGGCCCGCGAAGGCGAAGCCGTGCAGCACGTGCGTGAAGGAGTAAGGGTCGAAGAGCTGCTGCGAGGTCTCGGGGCTCCACGCGTCGCCGAGCCAGACGCGGAAGCGCCCGCAGTCGCAGAGCCACAGGCGGCCCTGCCAGCGCAGCGCCGCGGCCGCCGCCGCCAACACCGCGACGACGGCGAGCCACGGCCACACTCTCCTCTTCAACTCATCTCGCGCCGCAGCGTTCTCCAAGGTAGAGGGCTCCCGCAATCGTCAGGGTTTGACCGCGCGCGTGGCGACGTAGGTCGGCATGAACTCGGCGAGTCGCAGCCCTCGGTGCCGGTCTTCGTAGAGGCCGGTGATGTAGAAGCCCGCGTCGAGCTGCCCGCCGATCTGGTCTTCGAGCGTGTGGCCGAACTCGAGCGGGACGCCCTCGGCGTCGAGCCGCGCGCGCTCCTCCGCGCCGAGGCTTTCGAGGTCGGAGTAAGGGAGGCTGAACCTGACCTCAAGCCTTTCGAGGCCCTCCTCCTGCGAGCCGAAGATGTAGAAGGCCGGGCTCATGAACCCCGCGAGCAGCAGGCCGCCGCGGCGGAGCACGCGGAACGCCTCGCGCCACACGGGGCGCACCGCCGGGGCGAAGAGGTTCGAGACGGGGTGGAAGACGAGGTCGAAGCTCTCATCGGGGAAGCGCGAGAGGTCGGCCATGTCGCCCTCGAAGGTCTGTAGGTCGAGCCCCTCGCGCTCGGCCACCGCGGCGTCCTGCGCGAGCTGCGCGGGCGAGTTGTCGAGCACGGCGACGCGCGCCCCGGCCGCCGCCAGAGTCGGCCCCTGCTGCCCGCCGCCCGAGGCGAGGCAGAGGATGCGGAGGCCCGCGAGTGCTTCGGGGAACCACCCGCGCGGCACGGGCTTCTGCTCGGTGAGCAGCACCGACCACTCGCCCCGCCGCGCCGCCTCGATGACCTCCGGCCCGACGGGCCTTGTCCACTCGTTCCCCAGCCCGACCTGCCTGTCCCATGCGCGGCGTTGTTGTTCGAGAAGATTCATAAGAGAAGTAGGCAGTAGGCAGACGGCAGCAGGCAGTTGGCAGTGTATAGTTGCGAGATTGAGTTCATGTCGCGTCCGAGCCCCGGAGGGGCGGCATAAGGTAGCCAGGGGCAAGCGAAGGCGCAAGCCGGAGCGACGCCCCTGGTCACGGCGATTTTAATATCGGAGCCCTGTAAGGGCGAAAGATTCTGCCGCCCTTACAGGGCTCCCATAAATTATGTGGACGCTGACCAGGGGCGTCGCCTTTGCCGCTCGCCTGCGGCTCGCGGCTGCGGCTCGCCCCTGGCTACCTTCTGCCGCCCCTCCGGGGCTCCGGGCTGCGTCTTCGCAACCACGCTCTGACTGCCTGTTGCAACCGCGCTCCGAACTGCCTACTTCTTTTCCCCTTCCAGCTTCTTCAGCATCTGGGTCGCGTTCCTGTTCTGCGGGTTGAGTTCGAGCGAGCGGCGGTAGTTCTTGATCGCCAGCTCCTTCTCGCCGCTCTCGCGGTAGGCGTCGCCGAGGCTGTCGTAGACGTTGAAGGACTGCGGGTAGAGTTCGGCGTTGAGGGCGAAGACGGCGACCGACTCGCGCAGCTTCTTCGCGCGCAGCAGCTCGTAGCCGAGCGTGTTGAGGCGCTGCTCGGAGACGGCGGGGTTGTCGGGCTTCTCCTTCTTGATGGCCCGGTAGGCGGCGAGGGCCTCGTCCACCTTGCCCGCCTGTAGAAGCTCGTAGGGGATGGGCGCGGCGCCGGCCGGCAGCCGCGGCGCCTCCGAGGTGTTGTTGGGGCCGATGAAGCTCATCCTGGCGGGCTTGCCGTCGGCCTCGGGCGCGAAGGCGGCGCGCAGCGGCGTGTCCTGCCGGACGAAGGTCGTCTCCGAGATTGGGAACAGCTCGGCCTTCGTCCCCTGCGTCGTCTCGACGAAGAGGCGGCCCCCCTCGAACGTGACCGTGACCACGCGGTCGGGGTTGACGAGGTAGCGGCCGGCGTAAGTGGCGAGCCGCTCGGGCGCGACCGAGACCGTCTCGACCTCGGGCGGCAGGTACTCGTCCCAGCCGTACTCGCGCGCGACGGCGCGGAGGACTTCGCCCATGATCTGGCCGTTGTCCGAGTTGACCATCACGGCCGCGCCGTAGCCCTTCTCGCGGTGCATCAGGAGCATCGCGCGGAAGCCCTCGTCCGCGCCGTCGTGGCCGAAGTAGAGCTGCTGCCCGCGCTTCTGAATGAAGAAGCCGAGGCCCACGTTGTCCGAGACGAAGGGCGTCACCATCCGCTCGGCGGAAGCCTTCGAGAGCACCTTGTTCGACCTGCCTTGCAGGGAGAGCTGCACCTCGATGCCGAACTTCGCGAGGTCGGTCGGCGTCGTCCACAACCCGGCCGCGGCCATCTCCGGGTAGAGGTGGAACTTGCCGGGGACGACGCTGCCGTCCGCCTTGTGTCCCGTCGCGGCGTGGCGCGCGCGCTCGGCGGGGAGCGGCTGCTCGTAGGTGCTTTCGTCCATCCCGAGGGGCCTGAGCACGGTCTCGCGCATGATGTCGGGGAAGGGCTTGCGCTCGGTGTCGGTGAGCATGAGCTGCGCGATGGTCGTGCCGCCGCCGGAGTAGCGGAAGCGCGTGCCCGGTTCGAGGTCAACGCGGACGGGCGCGGTGTTGGCGGGCGGCGCGCCGTCGAGCACCTGCGGGACGGTCGGCACCTGCTCGCCCGCGGCGTAGCCGGGGAAGCCGTGGACGGTCAGCCCCGCCGTGTGGCTGAGGAGGTTGGCGAGCGTCACCTTCTTCTGCTTCGTGAACTCGTTCTCGGGCAGCTTCCAGGAGGTGAGCTTCGAGTTAACGTCCTCTTCGAGCGAGAGCCGTCCCTGCTCGACCTTCTTGAGCGCGGCCATCGCGGCGACGGGCTTGCTGATCGACCCGGCCTGGAAGAGCGTCCGCTCCGTCACGGGCTCGCGCGTCCCCGTGTCTTTTACGCCGTACGCCCCGGCCCACTCCACCTTGAAGTCCTTGATGACGGCGACGCTCACGCCGGGAACCTTGTGGAAGCGCATCCGCTCCTCTAGAGACCACCCGGACGCGGGCGCGCCCTTGATGAGGACGGGCGGCAGCAGGCCGCGCTCGACGCGCGCGCGGCGCGCCCCGGGCGACGCGTCCTGCGCCGCGGGGTGTGCGAGGGGGACGAACAGGGAGAGGACGAGTGAAAGTGGCAGAAAGAACCGGCGCAGTTTCATAGGGAAGCCTCTTCGGAAATATTGGGATGTTCGGGCGGCGGCAGCCGAGGAAGTCCTGCCTTCGGCCTTAGCGCTCTACGCCGGGGTCGGCGAAGATGTTCCGGCGGCTGTGCGCGAGGTGGTAGCCCTTCTCGTCCGGGCCGCCGTCGTTCACCTCCCCGCGGCGCTTGGGCTTCAGAGTAGCACGATGGAGTCGTCGGTGGGGGCGCGGCGCGGCGGCGGCGCGGAGGCCGGGGCCGGGTGGCCCGCGCGCCGCGGGCACGAGTCGCAGTATGACTCGTGGCGGCTGAGCCGGTCGTCGCAGTCGTTGCAGTCGAGCGCCTCGCCCGCGGCGCGCAGCGCGTCGAGGAGCGGCGTGAGCAGCCTCCCGCGCTCGGTCAGAGTGTACTCGACGTGCGGGGGGCTCCCCCCCAGGTCGCGCCGCTCGATGAGCGCGTCGCGCTCCATGTCGCGCAGGCGATCCATGAGCGTGCGGCTGCTGATGGGTTGGAGGCGCGAGAGCAGCTCGGTGGTGCGGCGCGGCGCGGCGGCCAGCTCCCGCACGATGAGCAGCGTCCACTTGTCGCCCACGACTTGTAGCACGCCCCACACGGGACAGCCGTCGCCCTCACGTCGTCGCATGTCCGCCGCCCTCCCTCAAGCACAGGTTCGTTACAGCGTGGGCGCGCCACTGAGGTTTGCGGTGGCGCAGGGTCTCACGTGCGCTCGGTGAAAACTCCGCCGGAGGCCGGAAGCTTAACACAAAGCGGGCGCGCGGCGCGCCGGGAATCTTGCGCCGCCGCCGGGCGCGTGCTTGCGGCCGGGCCGGGAGTGAGGCTATTCTCTCCGAGACCTCACAGGCTTCACACTTGGCACAGACCGCGACCTCATGACTTTCGTCGAACAACGTAAGCACGAGCGGGTGACGGTGGACATCCACGTCTACTGGGGCTGGACGTACGACTGCCCGTTCCACGACCGCATCATCAGCCTCAGCGAGGGCGGCTACTTCCTGCGCACCGAGCGCGGCGCGCCGCGCGGCCAGCCCGTCTTCATCAAGTTCTGGCTGCCCGAGCAGAAGACGCTCTGCGGCGAGGTGCGCTACCACCTGGAGCGCTGGGGCGTCGGCGTCGAGTTCAAAGGTCTCTCCGCCGACGAGACGGCCAAACTCGCGGCGCTGGTCGAGCACTACCGCGGCGTAGCGCCGCGATAAGGCAAAGAAAGCCGTGAGCCGTGAACCGTGAACCGTGACAAGGAGGAAGCTGTTCTTACTTGTCACGGTTCACGGTTCACGGCTCACGGCTTTCTTGCCTTTTACCTTTTGCCTTCTTTATCATCAACTCAGCCCCGGACTCCGGCCCCGAACCTCATCCGGCAACTTACAGCGCCGAACTTGTGCGGCGGCGCGAGAGGTCTTACGTCGCCGTTTATGAAGACCGAACCTTTGCGGGACGAGCCGGCCGCCGACGCGCGCGCCGGAAGCCGGCCGGTCATCCTCGTCGCCGACGACGAGCCCGTCAACCTCGCGCTCATCCGGCGCAGGCTCGAGTGGGAGCACTACCGCGTCGAGGTCGCGGAGGACGGCGGCCAGGCGGTCGAGGCCGCGCGCCGCGTGCTCCCCGACCTCATCCTCCTCGACGTGATGATGCCCGTCATGGACGGCCTGCAAGCCTGCCGCCTGCTCAAGGAAGACCCCGCGACGCGCGACATCCCCGTCATCTTCCTCTCAGCCCTCGACGACACGGACACGAAGGTGCGCGGCCTGAGCCTGGGCGCGAACGACTACGTCTCGAAGCCCTTCCGCGTCGAGGAGCTGCTGGCGCGCGTGAGCGTCGCCATCCGCCTGAAGCTGGAGCGCGACCGCCTGCGCCAGCGCGCCGAGGAGCTGCGCCGCTCGGCCGAGGCCGCGAGCGAGATGTCGATGACCGACGCGCTGACGGGACTCCTCAATCGTTACGGCCTGCACCGCGCGTTACAGCGTGAGCTTTCGGAGGCGCGGCGCTACTCGCGCCCGCTCTCGTGCCTGCTCATCGACATCGACTTCTTCAAGGCGGTCAACGACACCTACGGCCACGCGGCGGGGGACACCGCGCTCCGGCAGGCGGCGCGCGTCATCGCGGACTCCGTGCGCGGCTCGGACGTGGTCTGCCGCTACGGCGGCGAGGAGTTCCTCGTGCTCGCGCCCGAGACGGGGCTCGAAGGCGCTCGCGCGCTCGCCGAGAAGATTCGCCAGTCCTTCTCCGCGCGCCTCTTCGGCGACGCCGGGCGCGTCTTCCCGCTCACGCTCTCGGCCGGCGTCGCGCAGCTCGGCGACGCGGAGTCCGGCAACGACATGATCGCCCGCGCCGACGACGCCCTCTACCACGCCAAACAGACCGGCCGCGACCGCGTCGAGGCCGAGCAGTAGGCAGTAGGCAGATGGCAGTAGGCAGTAAAAGACTTCTTGCCTTAACTGCCTACTGCCATCTGCCTACTGCCTACTGCTTCCGGGCGCAGGATTCATCTTTCGTCGGCAGGAAAAATCCAGCGGGCGGGGCGCGCGCCGCGTCGCGTCGGCCCGCAAAGGGCGGGCGCGGCGGCGTGGCACGGTTTTAGTAAGCGTGTGCGGCCGGCTTTGTGCCGGGGAGGTTTGTGGCGTATCTTGCAGTGACCCGCCGAACCGTGGACGGGGCGGCGTGCGGAAGCTTGAAGGTGATGGAAGAGAGGTCGAAAGCGGGGGGCGCGCGCCGGAAGCTCGCGCCCGCGGGGCTCCTGTTCGCGCTGGCGGGGCTCGCGCTCTTCGCGTACTTCGTCTGGCGCGCGGGCCCGGCCGAGGTCTGGGCGAACATCAGGCAGATCGGCTGGTGGTTCGCGCCCATCGTCCTGCTCGCCGGGATGCGGTTCGCCGTGCGCGTGCGCGCCTGGACGCTCTGCTTCGAGGAGCCGCACCGGCTCGGCTTCTTCGAGGCGTTCAAGGCGTACCTCATCGGCGACGCCGCCGGCAACGTCGTGCCGCTCGGCATCGTCGTCAGCGAGCCGACGAAGGCCGCGATGGCCTCGCGCCGCGGCGTCCCCTTCGCCGCGACCTTCTCGGCCATCGCCGTCGAGAACATCTTCTACATGCTCTCGGTCGCGCTCTTCATCCTGAGCGGCGCGGCGGCCCTCCTGCTTTCCTTCCAACTGCCGAAGGTCTTGCGCTATTCGAGCTACGGCATCGTGGCGGGCGCGGGCCTGTTCATCCTGTTTGCCGCCTTCGCGCTCCGCCGCGAGTGGAGGTTCCTGAGCGCGGCCCTGCGCTGGACGGCGGCGCGGGGCTTGGGGCGGAAGGCGCTCGAGCGCAGGCTGGCGCGCGTCGGCTCGTTCGAGGAGCGCATCTACGGCTTCTACTCGCGCAACCGCGGGCGCTTCCCCGGCATACTCCTCTGCGAGGGGCTCTTCCACCTCTTCGGCGTGGCCGAAGGCTTCCTCACCATCTGGCTCATCAGCGGCGCGCGGCCGACCGCGCTCTCGGCCTTCCTCTTCGAGTCGGTCAACCGCGTCATCACGGTCGTCTTCAAGTTCGTCCCCCTGCGCGCAGGGATAGACGAGCTGGGGACGGGGAAGCTGGCCGAGGTGCTCGCCTTCGGGGTGGCCGCGGGCGTCACGCTCGCCATCGTGCGCAAGGCGCGCATGCTCTTCTGGATGGCCGCGGGCGTCACGCTCCTCCTGGCGCGCGGGCTCAGCTTACGCACCGTCGCCGCCGAGGCCGAGCGCGCGCAGGCCGCCGCCCTCGGCGAGAAGGCGCGCGCCGACGCCGTCACGGAGACGTAGGTTCTTCCAGTGCCGTTCAGAGGGTTTGGCTTGGCACGACCGATAGAGTTCGATTCCCGTGGGGCGCGTACTTTGGCGGCGAAGGCCGAGGCGCGCGGGCTGGCGGAAGCCCTTGAGCGCCACGCCGTGCTTGTGCTGTGTGTGCTGGCGGCGGTCGGGTTCGCGTTGCGCGCGGGCGGCGTGAGTCAGGTCGGGCTGGCCGAGGACGAGATCAACAAGCTCCAGGCGGTGCGCGCCTACGAGCGCGGCGACTACACGGAGAATGCCGAGCACCCGATGGTGATGAAGGCGCTAGTCTACGTCTCCGTCCGCGCGGCCGACCGTTGGAACGCGCGCGGGAGGGAAGGAGACCGCCTCCATTCACTCGACATCAGCGACGAGGCGGCCGTGCGCTTCCCCAACCTCCTCTTCGGCACGCTCACGGTCTTCCCCGTCTTCCTCCTGACGGCCGCCTTCTTCGGCCGCCGCACGGGGCTCGTCGCCGCGGCGCTGTGGGCGACGGGCGTCGGCGCCATCACCTTCAACCGCGTGGCGAAGGAGGACACGCTGCTCGTCTTCTTCATGCTCTTCGCGCTCTACTTCTACGTCCGCGCGAAGCGGGCGAGCGGGTTCGAGCCGAAGGCGAAGCGGAGGAACTACGTCCTGAGCGCGGTCTCGTGGGGGTTGATGTTCGCCTCGAAGTACTTCCCGCACTACTTCGGGCTGAACATGCTCTACCACCACCTCTTCCGCGTGCGCGAGCGCGGGAAGGGCGAGCCGCGCGGCAACACGCCGGCCCTCTTCTACGTCGTCGTCTTCGCGACGTTCCTGCTCGCCAACCCGGCGGTGCTCCTGCCTCGGACGTGGGCGTACCTGTCGGCCTATTCGAGCGAGGGGCTGCTGACGCACCACGGCTACCTGATGGGCGAGACCCTCTATTACAACGTCGTCTCGAAGGCCCCGTTCGGCGCGACGCCCGTCTACTTCTACCTGCTCTACCTCGTGACGAAGACGCCGCCGCTCGTCCTCTTCGCGTTCGCCGCGGGGCTCATCGCGCTCTGGCGGAAGAGGAGGGAGCCGGGCGCGGCCTTCCTCCTCTTCATGCTCCTCTTCTGGGTCGTGCCCTACTCGCTGATGGGCGCGAAGTGGCTGCGCTACACGCTCTCCCTGATGCCCTTCGTCTACATGACGGCGGCGGTCGGCGTAGTCTCTCTGACCCGCCTGCTGATAGAAGCGTTGAGGGCCGGGCGCAGGCCCGGGCTCGTCGCGTGGGTCGGCGCGGCGTCGCTCGCGCTCTTCGTCTGCGCGCCGGCGTGGGCCGCCGTGCGGTCGGCCCCGCACTACGCGCTCTACACGAACGCGCTCGCGCCGCGCCCGGCCGGCTACTACTTCCCGCACGACGAACTCTACGACGACGGCCTGCGCGAGGCCCTCCGCTACGTCGCAGACCACGCGCCCCGCGGCGCGACAATCGCCCACGAGACGCCCGGCGTCGTCCGCCACTACCTCGCGCGCTTCGGCCGCGGAGACCTCAACTCACAGGTCATCTCCGACCCGCGGTTCGACGTGACGAGCGCGCCCGGCCCCACTTACGCCATCCTCCAACGCGGCCGCACCTACTTCGAGAACCGCGAGGAGATGCGGCGCGTCCGCTCCGACTTCAAACCCGAGACGCAGGTGGTCGTCGAAGGCGTCATCGCCGCCGAGGTCTACTCGAAGCAGTAGGCCGTCAGTCCCCGGAGGGGACACAGATAATAGCCGGGGGTTTAAGCCGGAGCCGCGAGCCGTCGGGCGAGCGGCGGAGCGCAACCCCCGGAACGGCACGACAAAAAAATCGACCCTGGAGGGGTCGCACCCCGACGCAACGGTGCGACCCCTCCAGGGTCGGATCATTTATCCATCGCTGACCGGGTGCGGCGCACACTCCGTTCGCTTTGCCCCGGCCATTTTCTTAATCCCCTTCGGGGATTAACCGGCCGCCCGCCTACTTCTTGGCTGCCTCCGCCGGGCCTTCGGCCGCCTTGGGCGAGGGGGCCGAGCCGTTACGCGACGAGCCGTTGCGCGAAGGGTGCTCAAGCCACGTCAGGTTCGGCGCGGAGCCCTTGAGAATCCGGACGCCCTTGTCGAGCAGCGCCTTCAACTGCGCGTCTACCATCTTCTGCAACCTCTCGGCGTCGTCCGCGGCCGACCTGCCCGCGCCCTTCGCCGCGCCGCCCTTCGCCGGGGCCGCCGTCTGCGTCCCGTCGCCGTTGCCGCCGAGCGCCTCGCGCTGCGCCATCACGTCGCCGAGCCCGAGCCGCGCCATCACCCAGCCGCCGTGCGTGACGCTGTGGTCGTCGTCGGGCGAGGCGTAGTAGCCGTACATGAGGTTCCCCTGCGGGTGGACGGTCAGGAAGAAGGCCCCGGCCGCGCTCGCCGCGTGGCGCGTCGAGACCCACTCGCCGACGAAGTGCTTCATGCCCGACGCGGGGCGCGCGTAGGCCACGTAGTTGTCGTTCTTCGGGTTGCTCTTGCTCTCGATGCGGAGCATCCCGCGCGCCGGGCTGAGCTCGACCTCCTCCTCGACGTGAGGGCTGCTGTCGTCGGTCTCCTCCTGGCAGAGGACGTAGCGCGAGCGCCAGTGCCCCGACAACTCCCTGTAGGTCGGCCGCTTGAGCGCGCGGTTGATCTTCATGCAGGCCCCGCGGACGGCCGTCGCGGGCGCGTCGGCCATGCGCTTGCCGTCGTAGGAGATGAGGCTCACGCCCGCGAGGTCGGAGGGCAGCTTCATCTCGGTGCTCCGGTCGCAGACGATGAAGGTGCGCTCGCGCCCCAGCCGCCCCATGAAGAGGCCGCACTCGAAGAGCACGTTGTCGCGCGGCGACTTCCGGTTGTCGCCGCGGCTCTCGGTCACGTCGTCGGGCGTGAGGACGAGGACGGCGAAGTCGTGTCTCTCCAACTCCGTCATCAGCTCCTCCAGGTAGCCGCGCCCGAACTCGAACACGTCCTCGTCCCACATGACGGTGTCGGCGCAGCACTCCAGGCCCTCGCCGATGGCCCTGGCGACCTCCCGCCCTTCCGACGAAGAGCCGATGAATACCGAAGCTCGTGATGACATGAGGGAACCTCCTTCTGCTTGCGCGGCGTGGGCCGCGCGGGGCTGCTCGAAAGGCGCCGGGGCGACCTCGCGGCCCCGGCCCCGAGTCCTGCGCAAGCGCGCCCGGCGTTGTCTGAGTTCTCGTGAGGCCGGCAAGGGCGTCTCAAGCCGGCAAAAGGTACTCGGAAAAGATATGTGAGGCGGCGCGGGCTGTCAATGGCGCGGCCCGCTTCATTCGTCGGCCGGCGGCGGGGCCTCCTCCGGGTGGAAGGTGGCGCGGCGCTTCCAGCGGCGGTAGAGGTCGAGCGAGAGGGCGAGCCACATCCCGCTCAGGAGGTACGCGCCGAGCACGTCGCTCGGCCAGTGCGCGCCGAGGTAGACGCGCGAGAGGCCGACGAGCAGGACGGGCAGCGCGGCCAGCGCGCACGCCAGCCTGCGCGCCGTCGAGCCCTTCGGCAGCAGCGCGAAGGCGGCGAAGAAGAGGAAGCCGAAGAAGCAGACGTAGAAGACGACGTGGCCCGAGGGGAAGCTCTCGTGCGCCCACTCGCCGCTCACGCGGACGAGGTCGAGCGTCGGGCGCGGCCGGCCGATGACGTGCTTCATCAGGCGGTTGATGGCCGGCCCGCCGGCCGCGCTCACCAGCAGCCCGAAGCCCTCCGAGCGCCTCCCGCGCGCGAAGAAGAAGAGGAGCGCCGCGCCGACGATGACCCACGACGTGATGCCGTCGCCGGGGAACGACACGGCGCGCATGAACGCCAGCATGCCCGGCGGCGAGAAGGACTGGATGGCGTCCGCGACGCGCTCGTCCCAGGCGAAGTAGGCGTTGGCCTTCGCCAGCACCGCGAGCACCGCGAAGGCCGCCAGCCCGCCGAGCAAGATCACCTCCGCGCGCAACAGCCTCCGCGCCGCCGCGAGCCTGCGCAGCCAGTCCCAGCGACGCCTCACGCCCTGCTTCGGGAGTTCGTCTTCCATTACGTTATAATCCTCGCGAGACTGCTCCCGAAAATAAACGACCCGGGCGCGCGCGGCAAGCCCGCGGCGCGTCGCCCGAACAAGGGGGAACGCCTTGCTCAGAGTTGAGTACAGAGACGGGCTCTACCTGCCCGACCTCGACCTGTGGTTCGACGCCGACGGCCCGCGCGAGCGCTGCGTCATCTCGCACGCGCACTCCGACCACATCGCGGAGCATAAGGCCATCGTCGCCACGCCCGAGACGGCGCGCCTCTTCCGCCACCGGCGCGGCGAGGCCGAGGTCGAGGCCCTGCGGTACGGCGAGCGCCGCGACTTCGGCCGCTACGCCCTGACGATGTACCCGGCGGGGCACTGCCTGGGCTCGGCGCAGATACTCGTCGAGGCCGACGGCGAGCGGCTCGTCTACACGGGCGACATCAAGCTGCGGCCCAACGTCGCGGCCGAGCAGGCGGTCGTCGTCCCCTGCGACACGCTCGTCATGGAGTCCACCTTCGGCGACCCGCAGTACCGCTTCCCGCCCGACGTGGCGACCTGCGACCGGCTCTACGCCGCCTGCGACCGCGCGCTCTCGGACGGCGCCGTGCCGGTCGTGCTGGCCTACGCCCTGGGGAAGAGTCAGGAGGCGCTGGAGCTTCTCCTGCGGCGCGGCTACCGCGTCAGCCTGCACGGCGCGGTCTACAACGTCTCGGAGATTTACCGCGAGTGCGGCGTGAAGTTCTCGGGCGAGTACGAGCGCTACGAGCGCGGCAACGTCGAGGGGCGCGTCCTCATCACGCCGCCCGGCTGCCGCCGCCAGCCGATGATCCTCAACATCCCGCGCCGCTACCTCGTCATGCTCACCGGCTGGGCCGTGAGCAGGAGCGCGCCCTACATGTACAGGGACGTGGATTTGGTGCTGCCGCTCTCCGACCACGCCGACTACGACGACCTCGTCCGCCTCGCACGCGAGTCCGGCGCGCAGCGCATCATCACCATGCACGGCGCGAAGAAGTTCGCCGGGCTGTTAAGAGAACTCGGCCTCAACGCCGAACACCTCGCGCAGCACCCCTCGCAGCAGAAGTCGGCGAGGGGCTCGACGAAGAAGGCCGCGGCCGGAGTTGAAAGGAAGCTGTTCGAGTAAAAACGCCGCTCCGCTGCGTGCCGGCTACTAACTTTTGAACTTCTCCTCGCAGATCAGTTCGACGGCGCGCTCGATGTTCTCGTCGAGGCCCATCAGGCAGCGGACGATGCGCGTGGGGAGGCGGAGGGTGACGACCTGGTACTCTTCGGTCGTCGTCTTCGGGTCGGTGAGCGCGCGGCCGAGCGCGTCCATGATGTCGCGGTAGTCTGCCGGCTTCGTGAGGTACTGCTGCACGCCGAGGCGCTCGCACTGCCGGCGTGTCTCGTCGGCCGTCTCGCCGGTGACGACGACGACGGGGACGTTGGCGTTCAGGCTCCTGATCTTCTGGAGCGCCTCGACGCCGTGCATCTCGGGCAGCGTCATGTCTAAGACGACCGCGTCCGCCCCCCTGTCCTCGAAGAGCGCGACGCCCTCCTCGCCCGTGTAAGCCTTCGAGACCGCGTAGCCCTCCTTCGAGAGCGCGCTCTCGTAGAGAGCCGCGAGGTCTTCCTGATCCTCGATCACCAGCACGCGCCGTCCGCCCATAAGGTCACACCCCCCCTTGCAAAGTTGGGCGCTTGGCACTATAGAATTGCGCCCACGCGCGAAGCAAAAACCACAGTTTCGACAAGATGTCAGGCCGCCGCCGGATTATAGCAGAAGGAAGTCATGACCCAGCCCATCGCCACAGTCCTCGTCCTCCTGCTCATCGCGCTCGTGCTCTTCGCGACCGAGAGGATACCCATCGATGTCGTCACCATCCTCCTCGTCATCGGCCTCGTCCTGACGGGGACGCTCAACGTCTCGGAGGCGTTCGCGGGCTTCGGCAACGACATCGTCATCACCATCGCCGGGCTCTTCGTGCTGACCGGGGGGCTGGTGAAGACGGGCGTGGTTGACCTCGTCGGCCGCCGCCTCCACCGCATCGCGGGCGGCAACGAGTTCAAGCTCACCGCCCTCGTCATGTTCACGGCCGCCGCCTGCGCCTCCGTGATGAAGAACACGACGACGACGGCGATGTTCGTCCCCGTCGTCCTCGGCATCGCGCAGCGCGCCAAAGTCCAGCCGTCGAAACTCTTAATGCCGCTCGCCTTCGGGGCCATCCTCGGCGGCACCTGCACCCTCATCGGCACCTCAACGAACCTCGCCGTCTCGGGCGCGCTCGCCAAGCTCGGGCAGAACCAGGAGCTTCTCCAGCGCTTCCGGATCGGTTCGGAGCCGCTCGCGCCCTTCACGATGTTCGAGCTGACGCCGGTCGGCATCGCCATCGTCGTCGTAGGGATGCTCTACATGCTCCTGCTGGGTCTGCGGCTCCTGCCCGCGCGCGGCGCGGCCGACTCGCTGGTCGAGCAGTACGGGATGCGGCAATACATCTCCGAGGTCGTCGTCGTCGAGGGCTCGCCGCTCGCGGGGAAGACTCTGGAGGAGGGGAACCTGTCGGAGATACTCGACCTGATCGTCATCGGCATCATCCGCGGGACGCAGGGGCGTCTGCCGCCGCGCGGCGAGGAGGTCTTGCGGGAGGGCGACCTGCTGCTCGTGCAGGGGCGGATGGAGGACATCCTGCGCGTCAAGGACGAAGCCGGCATCGAGATACGGCCCGACTTCGCGCTGCAGTCGCACGACCTCGAAGGGGGGGACGTGGAACTCTTCGAGGTGATGGTCTTGCGCGGCTCGGAGATGACGAACCGGACGCTGCGCAGCCTCAACTTCCGCGACCGCTACGACATGACGGTGCTCGCCATCAACCGCCACGGGATGGCCCTTCTGACGAAGCTCTCGACCGTGACGCTCCGCTTCGGCGACGTGCTGCTCGTGCAGGGGACGAAAGACAGCGTCGAGCGGCTCACCTCGGACGGCCACGTCCTCCTGCTCGAAGAAGGGAACTTGCAGGGGCAGCGCGAGCGCGCGGGCAAGCGCGTGTGGGCGGTCGGGGCCTTCCTCGTCTTCCTCTCCTTCTCCGTGCTCCACCTGCCGCAGGTGCCGCTCGCCGTCGCGGTGCTCTTCGGCGTGCTCATCCTCCTGGCCTCGCGCGCCCTGCACCTGCGCGAGGTCTACGACCTCATCGACTGGCGACTCATCGTCCTCATCGCGGGCATGATCTCTTTCGGGACGGCGATGGAGAAGACGAAGGCCGACCAGTACCTCGCCGACATCATCGTCAACAACTTCCAGGCCTACGGCGGCGTCGCCGTCCTCGCGGGCTTCTTCGCGCTGACGGTGGCGCTCACGCAGCCGATGTCGAACCAGGCGGCCGCGCTCGTCGTCCTCCCCATCGCGGTCAAGACCGCCCTCGCCCTGGGCCTCAACCCGCGCACCTTCGCCGTCGCCGTCACCTACGCCGCCTCCTGCTCGTTCCTGACGCCCCTGGAGCCGGCCTGCGTCCTCATCTACACGCCCGGCCGCTACCGCTTCCTCGACTTCGTCAAGGTCGGCTCGATCTTAACAATCGCCGTCTTCGCCATCGTCATCCTGCTCGTCCCATACTTCTGGCCTTTGAGATAGTAGGCAGTAGGCAGACGGCAGTAGGCAGTGAGAGTCATTTGACGCCGGACGCCGGGATTGCAAACCCGTTGCCGCCCAATTGTTTTTAACTGCCTGCCGCCGTCTGCCTTCTGCCTACTGCTCCCGGCCTTGCGTCCGAGGGCCTGGACTCATATAATTCGCGGGCTTTGAAAAGCGGGCCCGGGGTGAAGGGAAGTCGGCGGCCTCGCAAAATTTTAAGGCACTCCTTTAAACCGAAAACAGACGAAGATGGCCACAATCACCAACTGGAGAGAGCGGCGACGTGTCGCCAACAGAGAGCGCACGACTCCCCTTCGCACGATCGCATCCGGGCTGGCTCAGATTGCGCGCACGGCTTTGGCCGAGCCCTACCAGCTCGCCGTCGAGCGCCACGCCGTCGGGCTCAAGCGCCTGCCGCGCGAGCTGGACGGTCTGCGAATCGTCCACCTTTCCGACATCCACCACAGCCCCTTCACCGGGCGCGAGCAGGTCGAGCGCGCCGTCGAGGTCGCCAACAGCCTCCAACCCGACATCATCGCCCTGACGGGCGACTACGTCTCGCACGAGCGCGAGTACGTCCAGCCCTGCGCCGAGATGTTGGGCAAGCTCCGCGCGCGGCGCGGCGTCTACGCGTGTCTGGGGAACCACGACAACTGGGTGGACGCAGACCTCGTCACAGACCTCTTCACGCTCGCCGGCATCCGCGTGCTCAACAACGAGGGGCTGCGCTTCGAAGACCGCGGCGCCTCCTTCTGGCTCGCGGGCGTGCAGGACACTATGGTCGGCCTGGAGGATTTGCCGCTCGCGCTCGCGGGCTCTGCGGCCGACGAGATGAAGCTGCTTCTGGCGCACAACCCCGTCATCCTGCGCCGCGCCGCGCGCGCGGGCTGCGACCTCGTTCTCTCGGGCCACACGCACGGCGGCCAGGTCACCTGGCGCCCCGAGCGCTCGGCCTCGGGGCGCGTCCGCCGCCGCATCCTGCGGGGCCTGGGCCGCCGCGGCGAGACGCAGATTTACGTCACGCGCGGCCTCGGCACGGTCGTCCTGCCCGTCCGCTACGGCTGCCTGCCGGAAGTCTCTCTGCTGACGCTGCGCTGCGCGGAGTAGAAAAGTGCCGAGGACTGAGTACTGAGGACTGAGTAAAAGCTCTCGTCTTTCCACTCAGTCCTCAGTACTCAGTCCTCAGTACTTTTTCTATGGCCTCCAAAGTCGTCACCGTCCCGAACATCCTGACCGTCATCCGGATGGCGCTCATCCCCGTCTTCGTGGGCGCTCTCTACTACCAGAGGTTCGGGTGGGCGCTGGCCGTCTTCGTGGTCGCGGGCGTGACCGACGGCCTGGACGGGCTCTTCGCGCGGCGGTTTAACCAGTACTCGCCGCTCGGGCAGATTCTCGACCCCATCGCCGACAAACTCCTCCTCGTCACCTCCTTCATCACCCTCTCGATGCCCTCGATCATGGCCCCGGAGGCGCTCGTCCAGCCGCACCCGCGCCACCTGCCGGTGCCCTTCTGGGTGACGGCGGCCGTCATCAGCCGAGACGTCTTCATCATCGTCGGGGCCGCCACCATCAACGTCGTCACGGGCTTCCGGGGTTTCAAACCCTCCTGGCTGGGCAAGGCCAACACGACCATCCAGATCGTAGCCGTCGTCCTCGTCCTCATCGCCGCGAGCTTCCCGCCCTTGCGCGGCTACCTGCCGACCGTCTACACGACCGTCTTCTCCTTCGCGGTCATCTCGGGCATCCACTACGTCTTCTGGACCTCAAAACTGCTGAACGAAGACCGGCAGCAGCGCGAGTCGAACGGCTGATTCGGCTAACCCGTTAATTTAGAGCGACTTACGTCGGGCAACGCTCGGAGGGGCTTCTGCTACTAAAAGTTGACAAGAAGGGACTCAGGTATTATATTAGCGGCGCATTCAAGGTCGCCGGAGCGTCCGGGGCTTAGGTTTCAGCCCCTCCGAAGGGCGCAAAGGGCCACGGCAGGCAACTGAGCGGCGGCACGCGGCCGGGGGCCCCCGAGAAGGGGGACGCGCGGCTAGAAAATCGGGAGAGACAGAGAACATGAGCAAGATCATCGGCATCGATTTGGGCACGACCAACTCCGTCGTGGCCGTGATGGAAGGCGGCGAGCCGACCGTCATCACCAACTCCGAGGGCGGGCGGACTACGCCGTCGGTCGTGGCCTTCACCAAGGACGGCAACCGCCTGGTCGGCCAGGTCGCCAAGCGCCAGGCCGTCACCAACCCCGAGAACACCGTCTACTCGATCAAGCGCTTCATGGGGCGGCGCTTCGACGAGGTCTCGGAGGAGAAGAAGCAGGTGCCCTACGGCGTGAAGTCGGCCGGCAACGACGTGCGCATCAACGCCGGCGGCAAGGAGTGGTCGCCGCCCGAGATTTCGGCGATGGTGCTCCAGAAGCTGAAGCAGGCGGCCGAAGACTACCTCGGCCAGAAGGTCGAGAAGGCGGTCATCACGGTGCCGGCCTACTTCAACGACTCGCAACGGCAGGCGACGAAGGACGCCGGCAAGATCGCGGGCCTCGAAGTGATGCGCATCGTCAACGAGCCGACCGCCGCGGCCCTGGCCTACGGGCTCGACAAGAAGAAGGACGAGACCATCGCGGTCTTCGACTTCGGCGGCGGCACGTTCGACATCTCCATTCTCGAAGTCGGCGAGGGCGTCGTCGAGGTGAAGTCCACGAACGGCGACACGCACCTCGGCGGCGACGACATCGACGAGGCACTCATCAAGTGGATCATCGAGGAGTTCAAGAAGGATCAGGGCATCGACCTCTCGAACGACAAGATGGCCCTCCAGCGCCTGAAGGAGGCGGCCGAGAAGGCGAAGATCGAGCTCTCCTCGACGATGGAGTCGGAGATCAACCTGCCCTTCATCACGGCCGACGCCTCCGGGCCGAAGCACCTCGTGATGAAGCTGACGCGCGCGCGCTTCGAGCAGCTCATCGACCCGATCCTCAAGCGGCTGATGCCGCCCGTGGAGCAGGCGATTAAGGACGCGGGGCTTGACGCCAACAAGATCGACGAGGTCGTCCTGGTCGGCGGCTCGACGCGCATCCCGAAGGTGCAGGAGATCGTCAAGAACTTCTTCGGCAAGGAGCCGAACAAGACGGTCAACCCGGACGAGGTCGTCGCCGTCGGCGCGGCCGTGCAGGCCGGGGTGCTCTCGGGCGAGAAGACGGACATCCTGCTGCTCGACGTGACGCCGCTCAGCTTGGGCATCGAGACGCTCGGCGGGGTGAACACGATCCTCATCCCCCGAAACACGACGATTCCGACCCGTAAGAGCGAAATCTTCTCGACGGCCTCGGACAACCAGACGAGCGTGGAGGTGCACGTCCTACAGGGCGAGCGCCCGATGGCGGGCGACAACCGGACGCTCGGCAAGTTCCACCTCGTCGGGATTCCGCCCGCGCCGCGCGGCATGCCCCAGGTCGAGGTCACCTTCGACATCGACGCCAATGGCATCGTCAACGTCTCGGCGAAGGACATGGGGACGGGGCGCGAGCAGAAGATCACGATCACGGCCTCTTCGGGCCTGTCGAAGGACGAGATCGACAAGATGATGCGCGACGCCGAGTCGCACTCGGCCGAGGACGCCAAGAAGCGCGAGGAGGTCGAGGCGCGCAACCGGCTCGACGGCCTCGTCTTCCAGATCGAGAAGACCTTCAACGAGAACAAGGAGAAGCTCGACGGCGCGACCACCTCGCAGGTCGAGACGGCGATTGCCGACGCGAAGAAGGCCCTGGAGGAGGGCGGCACAGACCGCCTGAACAACGCCTTCCAGAACCTCCAGACCGCCTCGCACAAGCTGGCCGAAGCGCTCTACCAGAGCGGCGGCTCAAGCGGCGCGGCGGCGGGCGCCGAGCAGGCCAACGCGGCGGGCGCTTCCACCGGCTCGGCCGGAGGCGGGGCTGCCGGCGGCGGCGACGACAACGTCATCGACGCCGAGTACGTGGACGTGGACGAGAACAAGTAAGAAGCAGTGACAGGTGACGAGTGACGAGTGACGAGCTTTCAGAGCTTGTCTCCACTCGTCACTTGTCACTTGTCACTCGTCACTGCTTTCAAATGGCAAAAGAAGACTTCTACCAGGTTCTGGGCGTCAAGCGGGACGCGAAGGCGGACGAGATCAAGAAGGCTTACCGCCGCCTCGCGCGCAAGTACCACCCGGACGTGAACCCGGGCGACAAGGGCGCCGAGGAGCGCTTCAAGAAGATCACGGAGGCGCACGAGGTGCTCTCCGACGAGAAGAAGCGGAAGGTCTACGACCGCTTCGGGTCGTATTCCGACCAGTTGGCCGACGCCGCCGCGCGCGGCGCGGGCGGCCCCGGCGCGGGCGCGAGGGGCGGCGGCGTCCCCTTCGACTTCGCGGGCTTCGACTGGGGCAACACGACGACCTCCTCTTCCGCGGGCGGGGGCTCCTCGTTCCGCGACATCTTCTCGGAACTGTTCGGCGGCGGGAAGGCCGAGAAGGAGCCGCCGCGCCCCGTCCCGCAGAAGGGCGCGGACATCGAGATGCCGCTCGCGCTCTCGTTCGAGGAGGCCGTCCAGGGCCTGACGACCAACATCACGGTCAACCGCTCCGAGCAGTGCCCGCGCTGCAACGGCGCGGGCGACACGGGCGGCAACCCCGTCACCTGCCCGACCTGCCACGGCGCGGGCCAGGTGCAGAAGGCGGGCGGGCGTCTCCGCTTCGCGCAGGAGTGCCCCGACTGCGGCGGCGCGGGGAAGCGCCGCCCGCCGTGCGCCCTGTGCAACGGCAAGGGGACTGTGCCGAAGGCCGAGACGGTGAAGGTCAGAATTCCGGCGGGCGTGGACACGGGCTCGCGCGTGAGGATTCCGGGCAAGGGCGAGGGCGGGCGGATGGGCGCGCCCGCGGGCGACCTCTTCATCATCACGAACGTCGGCAAGCACAAGCACTTCACGCGCAAGGGCGACAACATCTACGTCAAGGTGCCGGTGACTTTGCCCGAGGCGGCCCTGGGCGCGAAGATCGAGGTGCCGACCATCGAGGGCAAGGCGCAGCTCAAGATTCCTCCGGGGACGCAGTCGGGCGCGCAGTTCCGCATGCGCGAGCGCGGCATCCCCTCTCTGAGAAACCCGCAGGCGCGCGGCGACCAGTTCGTCGAAGTCCAGGTCACCTTCCCGAAGGTGATTTCGGAAGAGACCAAAGAACTCCTCCGCCGCTACGCGCAGCTCAACCCCGAGAACCCGCGCGTGGCGATGGGACTCGAATAGGCGTGAGCCGTGAACCGTAAACCGTGACAAGAAAATGCTGTCTTTCACCTGTCACGGTTTACGGTTCACGGCTCACGGTTCACAGCTATGAAGAGACGCAAGGGTGGAACCTACACGATCAGCGCGGTGGCGGCGCAGTATGAGATTCACCCGCAGACGCTGCGGCTCTACGAGCGCGAGGGGCTCCTGAAGCCTTCGCGGTCGGAGGGGAACACGCGGCTCTACACGGAGGAAGACCTGGCGCGGCTCGAAGTCATCCTGTCTCTGACGCGCGACCTCGGCGTGAACCTCGCGGGCGTCGAAATCATCCTCAACATGCGCGAGAAGATGGACGCGATGCAGCGCGAGTTTGAGCGCTTCTTCTCCTACCTGCAATCGCACGCCGAGGAGTTCACGCACCTGACGGAGCCGCCGCCGCCCGAGGCGGGCGCGCTCGTGCCGGCTTCGCGCGCCGCAACCATTCTGCGCCGCCGCCACGGCGGGGCCAATCAGCGCGGCTGAGCGGCGGGCGCCGAGGCCCCGCGCCCCGCCGGTGCAGCAGGCCGCTCCCGCGCGCTGTCCGTCACCGTCCGGCCGCGTCGCCCTGCGCGGGCGTGCCTCCCCCTAACTGGTGCTTGATGTAAGGCCAGTTCAAGGCCACGAGGAACTGGCCGAGCCGGTAGAGCTTGGCGGCGTCCTCGTCGTCGAAGTGATCGGTCAAGGTCGAAGTCCTCAGGAAGACCTCCGAGCAGTCAACGAACTCCCGCACGACGTTCCCCTGCGTCCTCCCTAAGAGCCCCGGATCGATGCCGTAGGCGACCTTGCCCCGCAACTCATTCAGCGAATCCTTCGTCGGAACGTCGGCCGCCGCGTCAGAGAGCAGCCGCAGCGCTTCACCGTCGAGCTTGGTCATCGAGCGGTCCACCATCCGGGAGACCTGCTCGTCGAGCAGGTCGCGCCGCTCCTTGTCCGAGAGCGTGGTGCTCAGCACACGCGTGTCGAGGACGGCACCGGGGCTCAGCAGCACCTTGGGCAGGTTCGAGTCCCAGGTCGTGCTGCCGACGTGGGCGTAGACGATGTCCACAGCGCGCGTTAACTCGCCGAGCGCGGTCAGGCTCTCCGCCTCGCTGAGCAGCGCGCTGGCGTCCGACGAGAGCACCAGGCTCAAGTCATCCCAGCCCTCCAACCTGTTCTGCCGGGCGTGCTCCATGATGCTCACCGCCGAGTTGTCTGTGATACCGCCATCTGCGAGCAGGAGGTCGAGCCCTTCATCCTTACCCCCTTCGCTCTTGACCGTCAGCTCCTCGCCGATGGCGTTGAAAGCTCCCGGAAATGCGCCGGAGGCGGCGACGACGCGCGCGAGCGGGATGTCGAGCCACTCGCCCGCGGGCGACAGGCGCACCGTGAGCGGCGCGCGCGGCGTAGGCCGCGTTAGCTGAACGTGCCGTGGCCCTCCCTCTCCCGGTCTCTCGGTTACCACGTAGGCGCCCGTGGTGCCGAGGGCGATCATGGAGCCCTGATTCCCGTTCACGAGGAAGGCGTCCGGCAGCCTCTCTATCTCCGCGTCGGTGAGGCCGCGGAAGATAGGCTTGTCGCTCGGGTGCTCGACGTACTTGCGTAGCAGGCCGCGCCTGTGGAATCCGTAGAGAGCCCCGCTGCGCAGGTCCGTGGCGCAGACCATGAGCTCCGGCGCGCCGGCCGCCGGCGCGCCGTCCATCTCGCCGAGCGTCGCGCCCCCGAGCAGGACCTTGTCGAGCAGGCTGGCCTGCACGTCCGAGCGCGAGAAGTCATACCACTTGAAGAGCTTGATCTCAGTGCCGGGCACCCGGAAGGGGAAGCCGAGTCGTGAGAGGTTCTGCGCGTCGGTGAGGCTGCGCGTGAGGTGGAAGCGCCCGGACATGAGGGCCCGACGCATCTCGCCCGGCGTGCCGCCGATGGCGTAGAAAGCTCCGATGATCGAGCCGCCCGAGACGGTCGAGATGTTCGTCACCGGGACGCCGAGACGTTCGAGCGCGTCGAGGACGCCCGCGTGCATCAGCACGGCGCGGTAACCGCCGCCCGAGAGCGCGAGGCCGACCCGCTTCGCCTTGTAGGGCGACTGCTCACGTCGCTCCGCGAAGCGGCCGGGCTTCGTGGGCAGCGTCCCGCCGAGCGACCACGCGTTGCCCAGCGAAGAGAGCAGCCAGAAGGAGAGCAGGAAGACGGCGCAGATGCGGAGGCCCTCGCCGCCGCTCAGCGGCCGGAACTCCTCCGTCTCGGCCGTGCCCAGCGAGAGCGAGCGAATGATCTGGTAACGCTCGTAGAGCGTCGTGGCCGCGAGCAGGCGCGGGAGGTTGCCCATCACCCAGTCGCGCGCCTCTTTCAAGACCAGCAACGGCGTCACGAACGACACGGCCAGGAGCAGGAGGTCGAGCCAGAGGTGGTAACTTCCCACCACATAGAGCCATAGGAGGGCGACCGCCAGCCCCAGGGCGGGCCATCTTCCGAATGGCACGAAGACCCTCTTCCACACGTTGACCGCGCCGACGATGACGAGCGCCAGCCCCAGCACGATGCGGAGGATGGGGACAATACTGTTGGACTGTGTGACGGCACAGATGAAGAACCAGATGAGGAGCCCCAGCGCGGCGTAGATTATCCCCACGAATATCTTCAAACCCGTACTCAGCGGCGTCTTCGCCTCGCCAGCTACATCGTCCGCCTGATGCACCGCGGGCCCGCTCGTCTCTTCGGCTAGGTCAGTCGTCCCTTGGGTCATGGTTGTGGCGTATAATTGAGAAAAGTCCGGGCATTGCCCGAACGGAGTCCGGTGCGGCGCGGGGTAGTCCCGGCACTGAGAGTTTGCGTCGTCGGAGTTGAGAAGATGCGCGGGGCGCGGCAGGGCGTCAGCACGCGTGCGGCCTAAAGAGCGCCTAGATTAGGCTGGCCCGGGCCGGTTGTCAACAAGATTCCCCGGCCGTGCCCCGGGGGCGCAGACGAATCCGCGCGGCTGAAAAGATCGTAGAGGTTGGGTGAAGGGGCGGGGCTCTGTTTTGAGGAACCCCGCCCCTTCTTTGCGGGGTGAGTTACGTAAAGCGCCCGCGCGGGAGCGCTCACATACTTAATGGCGGGGGCGGCCGAAACGTTTCAGGCCGTGCAAAAAAAGTTACAGGAGCGATTGGGCGAACGGGCGCGCCGCCGAGGTGCTACAATGCGCGCTCGCGTTAACCCCACGGGAAGGCGCACGGCCGCGGCCACGGACAAGCACACCGGGTGAGGCGCAGGCGATGACGCCCGAGCGACTTCAGCAGATCAAACTCATCTACAGGCGCGCGATGGAACTGACGCCCGCGCGGCGCGACGCGTATCTGGCCGACGCCTGCTCGGGCGACGAAGAGCTGCGGCGCGAGGTGGACGTGCTCGTCGAGACGGGAGAACATCGGGCGGCGGCGGACGCGCCCGACGCGCCCCTCAAGACGCGCCCGTCGAAGCCCCCTTCGGCGAAGTCACCTTCCGCAAAATCCTCTTCCGCGAAGCCGCCTGCGCGCAGGCGCGCGGCGCGCAAGGGCGGCGGGCAGACGCCGCTCGAAGTCGAGCCCGGCCGCACCACGCTCGGCTCGTACCGCATCCTTGAGAAGATCGGCGCGGGCGGCATGGGCACGGTCTACCTCGCGAAGGACGCGCGGCTCGGCCGCCGCGTCGCGCTGAAGCTGCTGCCCGCGCACTTCGCGCGCGACGCGGAGCTCGTCCGCCGCTTCGAGCAGGAGGCGCGCGCCGCCTCGGCCCTCAACCACCCGAACATCATCACCGTCCACGAGATCGGCGAAGAACAGGGCCGCCTCTTCATCGTCACGGAGTTCGTCGAGGGGAAGACCCTGCGCGAGCGCCTGTGGGAGGGGCGCTTCGACGTGGGCGAGGCGCTCGACGTGTGCGCGCAGGCGGCCGGCGCGCTCCAGAAGGCGCACGCCGCCGGGGTCATCCACCGCGACGTGAAGCCCGAGAACGTCATGCTCGACGAAGAGGGCCACGTCAAGGTGCTCGACTTCGGCATCGCCAAGCAGGTCGCCGCGCCCGCCTCCGTGGACACGGAGGCCCCGACGAACGCGCAGGTCAACACGGCCTCGGGCGTCGTGCTGGGCACGACCGCCTACATGTCGCCCGAGCAGGTGCGCGGGCAGGAGCTCGACGGCCGCTCGGACGTGTGGAGCCTGGGCTGCGTGCTCTACGAGATGCTGACGGGGCGCGCGCCGTTCGAGGAGAGGAACTTCGGCGACCTCGTCGTCTCCATCCTGCACGGCGACCCGCCCTCGCTGACAGACCTCGCGCCCGGAGTCCCCGCGGACGTAAACGTGCTCGTCGCGCGCGCGATGGCGAAGCGGAGGGGCGACCGCTTCTCTTCGGCGAAGGAGTTCCGCGACGAGCTGAAGCGGGTGGCGCGCCTGCTCGACCTGCGCGCGGACGCCACGCACGAAGCGCCGTCGGCGCGCACGACGCCGCCGCCCGCGACGCCGCCCGCGACGAATCAGAGAATCGAAAGTCCTCCCGCGCCCGAACCCGCGCGGGTGCCGAGCGTCGTCGGGCGCAAGTACCAGACGACCGAGCAGCGCAAGCAGTTGACCGTCCTCTTCGCGGATTTGACCGAGGGGCTGGCCTCGCTCACCGAGGGGCTCGACGCCGAGGACGTGGGCGAACTGATGTCCGCGCTGTGGCCGCTCATCGACTCGGTCGTCGAGGCGCACGGCGGCGAGGTGAACAAGCGCGTCGGCGAGTCGTTCGTCGCGGTGTGGGGCGCGCGCGAGGCGCGCGAGGACGACCCCGAGCGGGCGGTGCGCGCCGCCCTGGAGATGCAGTCGGCGCTCTTCGCCTTCGTCGATAAGGGGAAGGCGAAGGGCGAGGCGGAGGGCGAGGAGGCGCGTCTCATGCGCGCCGGCGTGAGCACGGGGCTGGTGCTGCTCGGCGAAGTCGGCGCGACCGGCGAGGTGACGGTGACGGGCGACCCCGTCCGCCTCGCGTCGCGCTTGCAGCAGGAGGCCCCCGTCGGCGGCGTCCTCATCTCGCACGACACCTACAGGCACGTCCGCGGCGTCTTCGACGTGCTGCCGCCGGGGACGCTTCACGCGGGCGGGCGCTCCGGGCCCGTCCAGTTCTACAACGTCCTGCGCGCCAAGCGCCGCGCCTTCCGCGTGCAGACGCGCGGCGTCGAGGGCGTCGAGACGAAGATGATCGGGCGCAAGGCCGAGCTGCGCCGCCTGACCGACACGCTCGAATCGGTCTTCGAGGATAAGGAGCTACAGGCCGTCACCGTGCTCGCCGACGCGGGCCTCGGCAAGTCGCGTCTGCTTTACGAGTTCAGCAACTGGGTCGAGCTGCTGCCCGACGTCTGGTACGTCTTCAACGGGCGCGCGGGCGAGTCAGACCAGGGCCTGCCCTACTCGCTGGTGCGCGACCTCTTCTCGTTCCGCTTCGAGATACAGGACAGCGACCCGCCGGAGGTGGCGCGCGAGAAGCTCGAACGCGGCATGGTCTCGATGTGCAAGGGCGTGGCGGAGTCCGAGGTGTTGATGCGCGCGCACTTCATCGGCCAGCTCATCGGCTTCGACTACTCGGCGAGCCCGCACGTCTCGGGGATCAGGGAGGACGCGCGCCAGGTGCGCGACCGCGCCTTCCGCTACGCCGCGCGGTTCTTCTCAGACCTCGCGCGCGAGCTGCCCGTCCTGCTCTACCTCGACGACATCCACTGGGCCGACGACGGCTCGCTCGACTTCGTGGACTACCTCGCGCAGCACTGCGCGCACGACCCCGTCATGCTCCTCTGCCTCGGCCGCCCCGGCCTGCTGGAGCGGCGGCCCGCGTGGGGCGAGGGGCGCGAGCGGCACACGCGCCTGACCCTGCAGCCGCTCTCGAAGAAGGAGAGCCGCCAGCTCGTCGAAGAGATTCTGCGGCACGCGCACGGCGCGCCCGCCGAGCTGCGCGAGCTGATCGTCGGCGGGGCGGAGGGGAACCCCTTCTACGTCGAAGAGCTGATCAAGATGCTCATCGACCAGCGCGTCATCGTGCCGGGCTCGGACGTGTGGAGCGTGGACGCGACGCGCCTGGGCGAGGTGCAGGTGCCGCCGACCCTGACCGGCGTGCTCCAGGCGCGCCTCGACCGGCTGACGCCGGAGGAGAAGACCGTCCTGCAACGCGCCTCGGTCATCGGGCGCGTCTTCTGGGACGACGCGGTCGAGCACCTCGGCGCGGGCGTGACCGCGCCCGTCCGCCGCGTGACGACGCGCGAGCCCTTCTCGCGCGGGCAAGTCCCCGCGGGCGACGCGATCGACGTGGCGCGCGTGCTCGAATCGCTCCGCGGCAAGGAGCTGGTCTACCGCCGCGAGGCCGCCGCCTTCGCCGGCACGCGCGAGTACACCTTCAAGCACGCGCTGCTGCGCGACGTGACCTACGAGAGCGTGCTGAAGCGCGACCGGCGCGAGTACCACCGGCGCGCGGCCGACTGGGTGATGCGCCACAGCGGCGGCCGCGTCGGCGAGTACGCCGGCCTCATCGCCGAGCACTTCGAGCGCGCGGGCGGCACGGCCGACGCCGCCGAGTGGTACGGCCGCGCCGGCCGCCAGGCGCGCGAGACCTACGCGCCCGAGACGGCCATCCGCTACTACCGCAAGGCGCTCGGCTTCCTGGCCGCGGGCGGCGGCGCCGCCACGGAGCCCGAAGACGAGCTGGCGCTCAACGCCCTGCGGATGGAGTGGTACGAGGGCCTGGGCGAAGTCCTGCGCGTGCAGGCGCGCTACTCGGAGGCGGTCGAGGCATACAGGGAGATGCGCGCCGCCGCCGAGGCTTTGCAGTCGGCGCCCGCGCAGTCGCGCGCCTGGAACGAGATCGCGCTCGTGCAGAGCAGCCAGGGCGACAACCGCGCCAGCTTCGAGAGCACGCAGCGCGCCGAGATGCTCGCGCGCGACGCGGCCGACACGAGCCCGGCGGCGGGCGTCGAGTTCGCGCGCGCGCTCAACCTACAGAGCCAGGTCTGCTCCCGCCTGGGCGACGCGCGCGCGGCGATGTTGCTGGCCGACCGCGCGCTCGCGCTCGTGGACAAGCTCGGCGACGAGGGGCGGAGGGTGCGCGCCGAGTGCCTGAAGTCTTTGGGCATGGCCTACCACATGCTGGGCCAGTTCGAGCAGGCGGAGGAGTTCAAGTCGCTCTCGCTGGGGCTCTACCGCGAGCTGGGCGACCGCCGCTACGTCGGGAACCTCTTGAACTCTCTGGGCGAGACGGCGCGGCTGCGCGGCGACTACCGGACGGCGTTCGCGCGCTACAGCGAGGCGTTACAGATAGCCCGCGAGATCGGCAACCGCAACGGCGAGATTCTCTACCTCTCGAACCTCGGCGCGGCGCGCGTCGGTCTGGGCGAGTACGAAGAGGCCGAGTCGGACCTGCGTCAGACCATCGAGATGGCGACCGCCGCCGGGTACGTGGGGCTCTCCGAGAACTACCGCTTCCTCGCCGAGGCGCTGCTCGGGCGCGGGCGGCTCGCGGAGGCGAAGGGGGCGGCGCTGCGCGCGCTCGAACTCGGGCGCGATATAGAGAACCACGAGCACCTCGCCGAGGCGTGGCGCGTGCTCGGCCTCGTCGCGTCGAACTCTAAAACGGCCGTCGAGGTCGGCGGCGAGACGCGCGACCCCGCCTCCTGCTTCTCGCAGAGCCTCTCCATCTTCGCCCGTATCCAGATGGAGGCCGAGCGAGCGCGTACGCTGCGCGACTGGGCGCGCCACGAACTCGCGCACGGCGACCCCGAGCGCGGCCGCCAGCTCCTCGCCGAGGCCCGTGACTCCTTCCGACGCCTCGACATGGGACTCGAACTCGAACGCACGCCGAGCGAGGCGTGAAGCTTCTCAAGCCGGGAGCGCGGGCATCCTGCCCGCGCTCCCGGCGGCTAGCGTTGAGACTGTTCCTTGTTGTCGCCGAGGTACTTCTCGAACCAGTCGAGGTTGGCGTGCATGGCGGCCAGGTGCATCCTGGGCTCGTTGGGGCCGTGGGGCTGGCGCGGGAGGACGAGCATGCGTGTGGGGACGCCCTGCGCCTTGAGCGCGCGGTAGAACTCGTAGCCTTGCGAGATGGGGACGCGGGCGTCCGCGTCGCCGTGCTGGATCATGGTCGGCGTCGTCACGCCTCTCACGTTGAACATCGGCGACTGCTTCCGGTAAAGCTCCGACGCCTCCCAGAACTGGCCGCCGAAGTAGTCGGGGACGAAGGCCGGGATGTCGGCCGTGCCGTTGAAGCTCATCAGGTTCGTCACGGGCGCGCCGGCCGAGGCCGCCTTGAAGCGCTTCGTCTGCGTCACGATCCAGGAGGTCATGTAGCCGCCGTAGCTCCACCCCATCACGCCCAGCCGCCCGGGGTCGGCGACGCCCATCTCGATCACCTTATCGACGCCGGTCATCAAGTCCTGAAGGGGCGCGCCGCCCCAGTCCTTGACGTTGGCGCGGCGGAACTCCACGCCGTAGCCGCTCGACCCGCGCGGGTTCGGGCGCAGGACGGCGTAGCCGCGCGCGGCGAACGTCGCAATCGGGTAGACGCCGCGCCCGCCGACGAAGGTCTGCATGAAGACGCCGGCCGGGCCGCCGTGGATGTTGAGGATGAGCGGGACTCGCCGTCCGGCCTGGTGGCCGACGGGGTAAGTCAACAGGCCCTCAATCTCCTTCCCGTCCGCGGACTTCCAGCGGATGACCTCCGTCTTTCCGACGGGCGGGAGCCGCAGGTCTGCGTTCGCGCGGCTGACCTGCACGGGCGCGAAGTCGGAGGCGGAGGCGACGTACGCCTCCTGCGGCGAGTCGGGCGTCTGCCGCACGAAGGCGAAGGCCGTCCCCGCGCGGTTGAGGCTGACGGCGGTGTAGACGGCGGGCGTCGTCTTGATCTCCTCGATGCGGTTGGCCGCCACGTCTACCGCGTAGAACTGCGTGCCCGTCCCCTTCGCCTCGCTGAAGTAGACGCGGCGGCCGTCCGCAGACCAGCCCTCGAAGCCCGGCTGGCCGTCGTAGGAGGCCGCAAGGGTCTTCGGCGGCCCGCCCGCGGCGGGGAAGATTTGGACGGTGCCGCCCTGCGTCCAGCGCGGCGGGTTGTCGCTGACTGAGACGGCGACGGACTTCCCGTCGGGCGAGAAGGAGGGGGCGGTCTCTGCGGCGGGCGTGTTGGCGAAGACCGTGACACGTCCGCTCGCCACGTCAACGACGGAGATGTCCGCGGTCGTCCAGTCGTTCGCCGCCGGCGTCTTCGTGTGGCTGAAGGCTATCACGCGGCCGTCGGGCGACCAGTCGAACTCGCCGACGTTGTAGTTCTCCGCCGTCAACCTGCGCGGCTCGCGCCTGCCCGCCGAGTCCTTCTGAACCGGGAGAAGGTAGAGCCGCGCGAACTTCGGGTTCTCGTCCACCCAGCGGAAGTCGTTCTTCGCCTTGTCGTTCCTCTCCTCCTCCTCGGTCTTCGGGTCGGCCGACGTGTAGGCGATGAAGCGGCCGTCGGGCGACCACTCGAAGCCGGCGACGCCCCCCTTCAAGTCGGTCAGAGGCTCGGCCTCGCCGCCCGAGACGCGCAGCAGGTAGAGGTTGTTCCTGTTCTCCTTACGCGTCGAGGTGAAAGCGACCCAGTTGCCGTCGGGCGACCACTTCGGGTTGGTCGAGGACTTGTCGGCGAAGGTGAGCTGGACGTTCTCCCTGCCGTCCGACGTGGCCATCCAGATCTGCGAGACGTACTCGCTGCGGTCGGGCGTCGTCACGGCGTCGCTCACCGTGTAGACGACCCGCCCGCCGTCCGGCGAGACGCGCGGCGCGGCGACGGCCCTGACCCTGATCTGCAACTCCGGCGTCCACGCCGTCTGCGCCGCCGACGCGGGGGCCAGCGACAGGAGAGCGAGCGCCGCTTTCAAAAGACTTTTCATCTTCGTTTCCTTCGGGCGGACTGGGTGTCACGAGGGTGGAGATAAGTCTGTAGAGCGTGCCGCACATCCTAACCCGCGGGCGGGCGCGAGTCTAGCGGCCTCATACACCAAACTTACACACTGTACCGTTTCGCGCCCGGCCGTCGTCGCAACGCATGCGAAGGCGGGTTGAAGAAGCGGCGCGTTTGCACGCGCGGCGCCGCGCGCGCCCGGAGGGTACGGGTGTTGCTTGAGTACCGCCGAGGCTTAATCGGAAGGCTCAAATCATACGTCCGCGAAGGGGAACGATGACGGGAGGCGAGAACGAAGTCGTCTTCGACGCCGAGGGGGTGCGCGGCACGCTCGAAGCGCCGATCAATGACGCCGGGACGGACGGCCGCGCCCGCGTGCTGCTCGCGGACGGCCGCAGGCTCCGGCTCCCGCCCGACGCGCTCGAACGGCGAGAGCACGGCACGCTCGTCTTCCGCGGGAGCTTCGAGGAACTGACGACGGCCGTCGTCGTGCCGGTCGTCGAGGAGGAGCCGCGCATCACGCGCAGGCGCACCGAGGGGCGCGAGACGCACCGCGACAGGCTGCTCGGCGAAGAGGTTTCGGTCGAGAGCGCGGGGGTGGATGACGCGCGCCCCGACGCGGAAGAGACTCAAGGGGGCGGCCGCGCAAGTCGCGCCGCCGCCAGGCACTAGTCAAACGCCCGGCCTTCATCTCTCCGGCCGGGTCTCACTCAAACATCAGACATCAGATAAAGGGGAAACTGAATGACGAAGACGATTGTCGGACTGTTCGACGAGCAACGCGAGGCGCAGCGCGCCGTGGTCGAGCTGGTCGAGAGCGGCATCCCGCGCGAGGACATCGCCGTCACCTCGCGCGACTACGCGGGCTACGACGAGGCGGACACGCGCCGCGCCGACACGCACCACGACGACGACGAGGGCGTCGGCGACAAGATCAGCAACTTCTTCTCGCGCCTCTTCGGCGACGACGACGAGTACGCGAGCCACTACTCCGAGGCCGTCGGGCGCGGCGGCACGGTCGTGACCGTGGACTGCGAGACGGACGAGCAGGCCGAACGCGCCGAGGCCATCCTCGACCGCTTCGGCGGCGACGTGGACGAGCGCGGCGAGTCGTACCGCCGGGGCGCGCACATGGCTAACGAGAGCGCCGAGACCGGGCGCGCCGGCCTGGCCGAGGGCGGCGAGGCGCGCATCCCCGTCATCGAGGAGGAACTGCGCGTCGGCAAGCGCGAGGTCGAGGGCGGCGGCGTGCGCGTCCGCACGCGCGTCGTCGAGCGGCCCGTGGAGGAGGCCGTCCGCCTGCGCGAGGAGCGCGTCAACGTCGAGCGCCGCCCCGTCAACCGCCCCGTCTCCGAGGCCGACCTGAACGCCTTCCGCGAGGGCACGTTCGAGCTGCGCGAGCGGAGCGAGGAGGCCGTGGTCGATAAGACCGCGCGCGTCGTCGAGGAGGTCGCCGTCAACAAGGAGGTCGGCGAGCGCACCGAGACCGTCCGCGACACCGTCCGCAAGACGGACGTGGACGTCGAGGAGACCGGCGGCAAGAAGGTTCGCCGCGCCACCGCCACGGGCCGCGCCGACGACATCGACCGCCGCGACATCTAAGCGGCCGTACACAAAAAAGGGGTCGGGCCGGAAGCGAGAGACTTGCTTCCGGCCCGACCCTTTTTATTTCAAATTTCTTCAAGGGTTGCTCACGGCGCCGACCGGCGTGGGCCGGGCCATGCCGCGGTTGACGAGCACCTTGACCTCGACGCGGCGGTTCTGCCTGCGCCCCTCGCGCGTCGTGTTGTCGGCGACGGCCGCCGTCTTGCCGTAGCCCATCGGCGTGATGAAGCGGCGCATCGGTATCTTGTGGTTGACGGCCAGGTACTGCACGACGGCCTCGGCGCGGCGCTGGCTGAGCTGGAAGTTGCGCGCCGCGTTGCCCGTCGCGTCGGCGTGCCCCGAGACCTCGATGACGAAGCCGCGCGAGGCGTTCGCCTTCGACGCCAGCTCGTCCAACTGACGCCGCGCCGCGGGCGAGAGCACCGCGCTGTTGAGGGCGAAGTTGACGATCGTCTCGTCCTGCACGTCGTATTCGTCGAGCGACGAGATGCGCTCGTGGGCCGAGTTGGCCGTCTCCTGCGCGGCGGCCGCCTCGCGCCGCGCCTCGTCGGCGACCGCGCTCAGCTCGTCGATCTGGCCCGAGAGCCGCAACTGATTCTCTTCGACGGGGCCGACGCGCGTCTCGGTCGTAATCGCCGCGCGCATGTCCGACTCGTTGAACCTGATCTTGTCGGCGACGAGCTGGCCCTGGCGGTCGCCGCGCCCCTCGACCTCGACGATGAGGCCGGTCAGGAGGTCGGTCACGGGGTACTTCTTCCCGCGCCTGAGGAAGCCGCCGTGCGTCCGGATGCTCGTCTCGTCGGTCAGGAGCACCTGCGTGTCCACGCGGCTCGCGTCGCGGACGACGAAGGTGTCCGCGTCGCGGCGGACGATGACGCCGCGGAACTTGACCTTGGCGCCGACGGGGACGGGGCGCGTGTTGACCTGCGTCAGCGAACGGTTGTTCCGGGCCGGCGCGCCTATCTGCGCCGAGACGGCCGTTGTCAGCGCCAGCGCGAGTCCGCAGGCCGCGGTCAGTAATCTAGTCATTCGGGTCACTCTAAAGCTCATTGTCGAACTCCATCTGTATGTAGATTGAGCGGCGGGCCGAGCCGCCGCGCGGAGAGAGAAGAGGGCGTATGCCTCGGAAATCGACCTACTTTACAGCCCGCGCCCGCACCGGGTGTTACGTTTTGATTGTCGTTTGAAGACAAGAGCGCGGCCCCGCCGGGACTACAGAAAAGTTGTATGTACACGGACGCCGCCCATAGTCTTGACCGCTAGTATTGGAGGGAGTATAAGCTGTGGCCGTTACCGACGTATTCGGCACGCCCCTATAGATTCGGTCAACCTCAAACCCTCGCCAAGTTACTCGCACCCCGACCGGAGAACAGTATGAGCATAGCGAAAGTTACTTTATACACTGGCTTCGCCGGCCTGCTGATAGCCGGTTCGTGGGCGGCGGGACTGACGGCGCGTTCTTCCCCCGCGACGGCACAGGAAGCTGCCGCCACAAAGAAACAGAAAAACCGGGTCGCCCGTTTTAAACGCTACGGGATGGGCCAGGATTTGCGGGAGCGTGCCGTCAAGGAGTCCGGCGATATAGTAGTTTTCCAAACCACGGGCATCATGTTCGACATGCCCGGACGCCCGCCTTTCATTAACCTCATCGCCTGCGACGCGGAGGCCATCGTCATCGGAAACATTAAGAGTAAGTCTTCCTCACAATTCACCGAGGACGGCGGGTTCATCTTCACCAGTTACGAACTGACGGTCGAAGAGGTCATTAAGGACGACGCGGTCGCGCCGCTTCAGCCGGGCGGCACACTCACCATCAGCCAGCCGGGCGGTGAAGTTCAGTTCAACGGCAAGACCGTGCGCGCCATCGACGAGTCCTTCAGGCCGTTCGAGGAGAACCGCCGGTACGTCTTATTCCTCCGGCGCACCCCCTCCGCGGGCCACTACGACGCATTCGGTAACAGCAGCTTCCAGTTGAACGACGACGGCGTCGCGCCGCAGGGAGAGGGGACGCTGTGGGGGCGCGTCGAGAGTAAGAAATCAGTTTTCCTCGAACAGGTGAAGCGGGCCGCGGCCAGCCCTTGCCCGTTTGAAGCGGAGGCGCTGCTGTAGTCCGGAGAGTCCCGCCACGAACAAAACTCACAGGCAAAAGCGTCGGCCGGGTTATGCACTCGCAGCAACGGTATGGCGACGGCTTGAAGGGGGAGCTCAAATGCCGAGTCGAAAAAAGCGGACATTTTTAATTACCTCATTGTTCATGGTCGCAGCCGTGACGGCGACTGCCGCCGCGTTGGGCCTTCAGGAAAGTGTGAAGTCAAAGCCTGATGACCCGAATGGCCCGACGCCCGTGCGGGAGGGGGTCAAGACCGAGAGACAGAAGCAGCACGGCAGGCTCTTCCCGTACCGGATGAGGAAACTCCGGGACTTAGCGGGGAAGCAGAGCGGCGACATCGAGGTCGTGATGCATGCCGACATCATGAGGACGGTTGATCCTAACGCCCCGAAGGTGCCGGCCATGCGGTTTGCAGTGTGCAATGCGGACGCGGTCTTTATCGGCACACTGAAGAGTAAGTCGTCTCAACTCACCGACGACGAGAGCTTTATCTTTACCGACTACGACATGGTCGTCGAACAGGTCATCAAGGATAACCCCTCCGCCCCCGCTCAGGCGGGCGCGGAACTGACCATGACTCGCGAAGGCGGGGAGATTCAACTCAACGGCCGCACCTTCCGCGCCAGGCGCGACGACTTCAAGGCCGTCGAGGTCGGGAAACGTCATCTGCTTTTCCTCCGCTACCTCCCTGAGACGGGCGCCTACCTGGCTTACCCGAACGGCAGCTTCGAGTTGGACGGCGACAAGGTCGTCGCGCTCGGCGGCACGTCACGCGAGGAGTTACTGGATAGAGGCGCGAAGAACTTGCCTACTCTCCTCGGCGAAGTGCACGCCGCGACCGCCGCCGGCTGTCAAAAACCGTAACCGCATCCGCCCGGACACGGATTGGAGGAAGTAACGTCGCCGGGCGAAGGTCGAGGACGTGCGCGGCGCGCAACTCGGGCGCTGGGCGTGGGACGTGTTCCTCGTCCGCGCGCCGTGAGAAGGTTCGTCCGCCTCCCGCCGCTTTAGAGCGCCCGCGCGTCCCGAAATTCCTCTTACCTTTCGGACGCGCGGGTGTTATAGTGCGCACCCGCCGACACGCGAGCATCAACGCCTCACCCCGCCAGGTGGCGTCTCCAAACAAAAAACCGGCCCGAGAACTGTATCAGTCCCTCGGACTTTTCCGCGCGCCCCAGACTCCACCGCCATGCCGTTCAGGGCGCGCCGGGAGAAGCACAAATGAACGGCCAAGCCCTCTGCTTCCGCGCAAGCCTCACCCACTTATGTCTCAACTCCATTCTCGTCAGCGTCACTCTCATCGCTTCTCTCTCGGTAAACGCGCCCGCGCAAGACCTGGACGAAGTCTCCTTCTCGGGTGTCGTCGCCGACTCGATGGGCGCGGTCATCCCCGGCGCGAGTGTCACGGCTCGCTTCGTCAACACCGGCTCCGAACGCGCGGCGGTGACGGATGAAGAGGGGCGCTACAGACTCTTCGAGCTTCAGCCCGGCGCGTACACGCTTCGTGCGGAGCGCGCGGGCTTCGCGGCCGAAGAGAGGAGGGAGGTCTTCACGGTCGCGGGACAGTCTTTGCGCCTCGACTTCACGCTCCGCCCGGCCGCGCTCGCCGCCGAGCAGACGGTCGTGAGCGAGGGCGACGTGCCCGCCATCGACACGACGCGCACCGTCGCGGGCGGCTCGGTCGCGCGCGAAGAGTTGGAGCGGCTGCCCCTCTTCTCGCGCTCGCCCCTCGACTACGTCTTCCTGCTCGGCGGCGTCACCGAAGAGCCGCTCTCGACGCGCGACGCGGCCGAAGACCGCGACGGCTCGGGACAGGCGCGCCGCGCAGCGGAAGCGCCCGAGGAGGCGGGCACGTTCGCGCTCGCGGGCGGCCCGGCCTACTCGAACAACGTCACCATCGACGGCCTCGACGACAACGACGACCGCGCCGCGCGCGAACGCTTCCGGCCGCCCGCGGACGCGGTCGAAGAGGTGCAGGTCGTCACCAACCAGTTCTCCGCCGAGTACGGCCGCGCCTCCGGCGGACGCGTCAACCTCCGGACGCGCTCCGGCTCGAACAGTCTCAGGGGCCGCCTCTCCTACTTCTTCAAAGACGAGTCACTGAACGCGAACACGTGGAACAACAACCGGCGCGGACTCAAACGTCTGCCCCTGCAAGAGCACCGCGCCGCCTTCTCGCTCGGCGGCCCCGTGCGCCTTCCTTTGGTCTACGACGGCCGCGCCCGCACCTTCTTCTTCGCCGCCTACGAGCGCGAGCACGTGCTCGACTCGGCGCTGATAGACGTGCTCGTGCCCGTCGGGCAGAACCCGTCCTTCCCGCTCCCGCGCCCGACCACGCTCGAAGGCCGCCGCTTCGAGCCCGAGGCCACGCCGCCCAACCCGCCGGCCGAACTCGCCCCGTTCGTCGAACGCGTCTCCACGCCTTTGCGCTCCACGTCGCTCACCGCGCGGCTCGACCACGACTACTCGGAAGGCCACAACGGCGCGTTCCTCTTCCAGCTCGGCCGCTCCGAGAACCTGCGACAGTTCGGCGGCGGCTCACGTCTCGCCGACGGACTGCAAGGGCGCAGGCGCGACACGGACGCGCTCGCCTACACCGACAACCTCGTGCTCACGCCCACGGTCGTCAACCAACTGCGCGCCCAGGTCTCGCGCCTGCGACCCTCGGTGCGCGCCTCGGGCGTGCGTCCCGTCGTGCTCATCACGATTGACGACCCGCTCTCGGCGCATTCCGGCACGCTCGTCGCGGGCTCCTCCACGTCGGGCGCGACCGACCGCGCCGAGACGCGCTTTCAACTTCAGGAGACCCTCACGCTCGTCCGCGGCCCGCACACCTTCAAGCTCGGCGCGGACTTCCAGCGCGTCCGCTCGACCTACAGAGACCTCGCCGACGCGACCGGCACCTACAGCTTCGCGAGCGCGGGCGACTTCCTCGCCTCCGCGCCCTCGCGCTTCCGCCAGCGCTTCGGCACGGAGTCCGCGCAGAGCAACCTTTACGCCGGCCTCTTCTTTCAAGCCGAGTTACACCCTACCTCTCGCCTCACGCTAACGGCCGGCCTGCGCTACGAGCGCGAGAGCGTGCTGCCCGACCGCGACAACTTCGGCCCGCGCGTCGGCCTCGCCCTCGACCCGACGGGGAAGGGGAAGACGGTCGTGCGCGCGGGCTTCGGCCTCTTCTACAACCGCGCGCTCCTGCGCACCATCGACGACTTCACGCTCGGACGCAGCGTCGTCGAGTTCGACACTAACAGCCTGCCCTCCGCGTCACGCCGCGCCTTCATCGACGCCAACCTCCGCTTCCCCCAAACGCTCACGGCCGACTCGCCGCCCGTCCGCGACTTCGGCGCGCGCCTCACGGACTTCTCGCGCCGCCTCGACCCGGACATAAAAATCCCCGAGAGCTACCAGGCCAACGTCGGCTTCGAGCGTAAGCTGGGCCGCGGCTTCGTCGTCGAAGCCAATTACACTTTCAACCGCGGCCTCCACCTCTGGCGCGAGTTCAACGCCAACGCCCCGCGACTCCCGCCGGGCTTCAAAGACTTCGCCGAGTACCTCCTCGCGCGCGACTTCGCGAACTTCCGCGACGCGTCGGGCGCGCGCCCCATCTACGGCGCTTCGACCGCGGGCGAGCTTGTGCGCTTCACGCTCGCGCCGCCCGACGCCGACAACATCACGCGCGTCGTCGAGTTCGGAATCCCCTTGACGGTCTTCAACCTGAACAGCGTCGGCTCGGCCACGACGGTTGACGCCGCGCTCGCCGCGCTCGCGGCGCTGCGACCCGACCCGTCGCGCGTGCAGGTCGAGCAGCTCGCGTCAGTCGGCAACAGTTTTTATAACGGCCTCAACCTCGAAGTGCGACGCCGCTTCAGACTCTCGGGGAAGGGCGGCGGCGGCGGCTCCCTGCGCGCGGCCTACACGCTGTCGCGTCTGATCGACGACGGCGTCGTCAACACTTCGAGCGCGCTGCGCGCCGGCGACTTCCGCGCCGAGCGCGCGCGCAGCCTGCTCGACCGGCGCCACCGCTTCGCCCTCTCGGCCGCGCTCGGCGCTCCGCGCATCCTGGGCCGCCTCGAATTCGCCTCCGTGCTCCGCCTCGCCTCGGGCGCGCCCTTCAACCTGAGCCTCGGCGGCGCCGACCGCAACCTCGACGACGTGTCCAACGACCGCCCCTCTTTCGCGGGCGACCCGCGCCTCATACGCTGGCGCAGGCCCGGCGAGCCGCCCGACCCGCGCCTGCTCGGAGCCTTCAAACTCCCGACCATAGGGCGCGCCGGCGACCTCCCGCGCAACGCGGGCACGGGCCCCGCCCTCTTCGCCTTCGACGTGAGCGTCGGCCGCGAGTTCCGCCTCTCCGGGCGCGCGCGCCTGCGCCCGACGGTCGAAGTCGATAACGTTCTTAACAAGACCGTCTACACCTTCGGCGCGGAGTTCATCGACTTCAACGCGCTGCGCCCCGACGCCACGCCGGAGCAGCGCCGCGCCTTCGCCGACGCCTTCCTCGTCCCCACACGCACGACGCGGCCGCGCTCGTTGAGACTGGGATTAAGGTTGGATTTTTGAGGGTGTGAGTGATCGGGCCGCTCGTGTTATTCGTCGAGGGCTTTCTCTTCAGGAAGCGACGGCTCCCACCGGCTGAAACATCCCTCCCGGCAACGTCAGGCGAGTGGGAGTTTTGAGGCGGACAGCTACTTGGAAGGTTTGCCGAACAGCTTGTCGTCCAGCGGGATGTTGAATCTTAGTTTCGTGACGGCGAACTTGGCCGTAATGGTAGTTCCCCCGTCCTGCACCTGGCGAACGGTCATAGGTATTTTGACCCCGTTAACTTCGACGTAGTCTTCTAAGTATACCTGCATTGCGAGTGCCACGCCCTGCTGCACCGTAACGCTGTCGGTGACTACGTCCATCCGGTAGATGAGTTCTGTCCCGGCATCAAAATACATTCTGTCTGCTCTGCCGTTTTGCAAAGTAGCTTCCAGAACGACGACATCCCGCTCGCCTACCTTCTCCCTCCCTTTAACGGTAATCTTCGTGTAATGCTGCTTGATTTTTTCAACGTCCGCGTCCGCCCAGCCGGCCAGCCGTTGCTGAAGTTCGAGCTGCTGGGCGGTTACAGGTTTCGTTCCGCCGTTAGAACTGTAGAGCCACCCGTTAGTCCCGTCGAACACTTCTTTGATAACTAGCCTGCCGACCTTTTGTACAGTAAGTAATTTGCCGGGCCGCTTCTGGTACATCTCAATCTCGCCTTCCGCCTTCCGCTTGTCCTGGACCACCTCGAACGTTCCTTTTTGTTCGATGGTGCTGATCTGCTTCATGACATCCTTGCCGCCCATAGCCCTGAAATAGTTTTCCAGCAGTTGCTCCACCGTGGGTAGCGGTGATGCGTTAGCCGGTGGCTGCGCACGCCTTTTGGCTATGTCAACGAACATCCCTTCGGGATATTTAGCCAGGTAGGACTGGAAGTCTGACGGGTCCGCGCTGTTCTTGATGCTGTCCCAGTACGCGAGCTCAACGGCCGCCGGATTCGAGGGGCCGCCGGTCGCGTCCCCCCGGACGAAGTAGAAGTCGCCCGTGAGAGAAGATGACTCCCATGGAGTCTGCTTGCCCTGGGTCAGGCTGCGGACTGATACCCTCACGCGCTTGAACACATCTTCGAGGCCCAGCCCCGGAGTCCGCAGGTTCTTTAAGAACTCTTGTGTGTACAGGCCGTTTCGTTCGGTGCCGTCGCTGGCCACCGAGCCCGGCGCCGTCGAATAGGCGATCAGCGTCCCGCTCGGCGCGTCCATTTGTGCCAGCCCGCGTGACCCGGAGCGAAAGCTACGGGCGAAGGGGTTATTCCGGCACGCGTCGAGAATCATAATGTTCATTCTGTTCCTGGCGCTTTCCATTTGCGCCAGCACGAAACCGGCATCGACAGATTCGTATTCGACCTCTTCCTCGCTCTCTATTTTCGCGTCGACGGGAACCAGATAATTAACTCCCTTCACCTGCACGCCGTGGCCCGCGTAGTAGAAGAGGCCGACCCCTCCGTTCTTTATCTTCTCGCCGAAAGCCCGAATCGCCTTCTTCATGTCGGTCTGGTTTAAATCTTCCCTGTGAATCACGTCGAACCCGAGATCGCGTAGTATCTGTGCGATGTCTCGCGCGTCGTTGACCGGATTTTTCAGAGGCGCCGCCGTGTAGGCACTATTGCCTATAACCAGGGCGACACGCTGTTCCGCGGGGGCGCTCGTGAGACTCAGCTTACGCTGCTCCTGAGAATGAGAAGTGGCCGGGGTAAGTGAGAGGGCCAAGCAGCATACGAGTAGAACGATGTTCTTCATACTGTAGACTCCTGTGATAGGCGCGTGCGCCTCATATCAACCGGCCGCGACTCCCGCTCTGGTTAACGGTGTGGGTGAGGCCAGCGAAGCGTCTCGCCGGCAGGAACCTTTCAGGACGCAGGCAAGATATTCTCGCGGGCACGAGATGTCAATGGTCATAAGGCGCTATAGCAAGCGGCAACCGCCCGCGGACTCACGCGGACGACGCGGCCGCGCTTCGTTGAGGGCCGGGCTGTGGGTTGAGTTTTGAGAGGGAGTGAGGGGCGGTCTATCTGCTGCGCGGGTTGGCGCCGGTGTCTTCGGGGTGCCAGTCCACGACGGGCTGGATGGAAGGGTTGCCGACGCAGACCCAGACGTTGGCGCGCATGCCGGGGCGGAGTTTGCGCTTCGCCCTTTCGATCTTCGCCCAGTCGGACGGCTTGAAGGGCTCGGTGTTGAGGAGGAAGAAGGCCGCGGGGTCGTCCGTCCCGGGGTGTTCGAGCGTCACCTCTTCCGTCGTGTCGAAGTGGGTGTCGATGCGAAGGCGGGTGCTGCCGAGCCTGCGCTCGTACTTGACGACCACGCCGTCGTAGAGCGTGAGGTCGTTAAGGTCGCACTTGAGTCCGGGCGGCGCGGCCACACGTCCGCCGCGTGGCGGTGTCGCCTAGGTTGTAGGGCGAGTAGTTGCCGCCGGGCAGCGTCTGGTAGGGGCAGACGACGCCGTCCATCGTCGGCGCGCCCGCGTAGTCCCACGGGAAGGCGGGCGGCGGCCGTCGGCTGTGTCGGCGCGCGGGGCGCGGCGGGGGTCAGTCGCGGAGAGACGCGGAGGGTTCGGTTCGAGAACTCAAATCCCGGATTCGAGATTCGACCCCGCGACCCCGCGGTCAGTTGTTCTTCGCCTCGGACTCGAGGGGGTTGAGGGCGGCGAGCTTGGGCTGCTTGTCGGCCCCCTGTTCTTTGATCGCTTTGTTGTTCGTCGCGGCCTTCTCGCAGCGTGCGCGCGAGCGCTCGATGCGCCGCCTCATCCAGTTCGTCACGGGTCTCTCACTCCTTCGGGAGAGTGTCGAGGAAAGCTTCGACGACGCGCGGGTCGAACTGCCGGCGCGACTCCCGCCGCAACTCGGCCACGGCCTCGTCGAGGGTGCGGGGCGTGTTGTACTCGCGCTGCTCGACCATGGCGTCGAAGGTGTCCGCCACTTGGACGATGCGCGCCATCAAAGGGATGTCTTCGCCGCCGAGGCGGTGCGGGTAGCCGCGCCCGTCCCAGCGCTCGTGGTGGTGCTGCGTGCGTATGCGCAGCTCGGCCGTCAGCCCGTAGTAGGACGAGAGCAGCGCGCCGAAAGAGGGGTGCAGGTTCAGGACGAACCGCTCGAAGCGCGTCGGGCGGCGGGGGCGGCTCAGGATGAACTCGGGGACGAGCACCTTGCCGACGTCGTGCATCATCGCCGTCTGCGAGAGATGCCGGAGCCGCTTCTGGTCGAAGCCCAGGGCGACGCCGACGCGGCGCGCGAAGCGCGCGGTGCGGACGCAGTGGACGTAGGTCGAGGGGCGCGTCCGCTTCAGAAGCCCGACGAGCGCGCGCACGCCCTGGCCCTCTGCGCGGTGCTTCGACCCCTCGGCGCGCCAGCGCGCGCAGAGCCGGCGGACGGACGCGTCCCAGTCGGCGCTCACCAGCCGCAGCGTCGGCGTCAGAATCTCCGCCGACATCTCATCCTGCACCGACAAAATACTCATCAGCAAAAACCCTTTCTCCTTCGGGCGACTTCGTCGGGCCTCTTCTGCGCGCGAACGCCTCTGCCGAGGCGGCCACTTTAAATGTCTGTCGGGGGCGTGCGGACACTCTTTGATGAGCACGCGCCGTGCCATGTTTCCCGCGTGCAACAGGGGCGCGCGCGTGCGTCCGGCGGGCGCGAAAGCGGGCCCCGCGGGGGCGGAAAAAGTTAATTTACGTCCCGTCATTTAAGACGCAGGTTGAGGTATGCGGGGCGGGTGTACGCGTGCGCACGGAAGCGGTGCCGCATTTCGCCCGCGTGAATCCGCGCGGGCACACGAAATCGTGTCGGGGCTGTGCCGGATGGTCGCTGTGATAAACTCGACCGCCGGGGGGCTCGGACGTTTCACGAGATGAAAGAGCGCGAGAAGCCGAGGAGTCTTGAGGAGAGCGTCGAGGCGGCGCTGCTCGACGCAGACCTCTTCGTCAAGTACAAAGCGCCGCAGCGCGCCGTAGACCGCTTGCAGGAGGCCATCGCGCACCAGCCGCGCTCCATCGTGCTGCGCGAGAAGCTGCGCGAGGTCGCCTTCTCGCACGGCCTGCCCGAAGAGGCCGCGCGCCAGTGTCTCGTGCTCGTCAACCTATACATCGCGCGCGAGAACTTCGACTCGGCGCACGAGCGCCTGCTCGAAGCCAAGCACATCGACCCGCGGCTCAACATCGCGCCCGGTCTCGAAGCGATCCGCCGCGCGCGCCGCCCGGACCTCCAGCAGGCCGCGCCCGCGCACGCGCCGCCCGCGCCCACAGCGGCGCCGCGCCCCGTCACCTTCGCCGGCGACCTCTCGACGGTCAGCATCTTCGACGCCGTGCAGGTGCTCGAGAACTCGCGGCTGACGGGGGCGCTCGCCGTCGAAGGGCCCGCGCGGCGCGGCCGCGTCCTCTTCAACGACGGCCGCATCGTGGACGCCGAGTGCGGGGACGCGCGCGGCACGCTCGCCTTCCGCCTCCTCGTCGAAGTCACCTCCGGCGGCTTCGACTTCGCCAAGTCCGGGAACGAATTCCCCATCCGCATCCAGGCGCTCTCCAACACGAACCTCATCCTCGACACCTTGAGGCAGATGGATGAGGAGAAGAACGAAGAGCAGTAGGCGGTAGGCAGTGGGACTGAAAGAAGTCCCGAATAGAATCGGAGGCGGCGAGCTTCGTTACTCGCCGCCTCCGATTATTTCAGGATGTTTTTGTCTTTCAACTGCCTACTAATCCATCAACACCCGCGTGCGCAACGATTCCGCGACTTCGAGGGCGGCGAGGAGGCGGAGGAACTGCTGGTAGTTGCGGCTGCGCGCGCGGACGCGCTGGCGCTCAGCCTCGGAGAGGTCGAGGCGCAGGACGAGGTCGAGGAAGTCGTAGTAGTCGGCGGCGGCCGAGAGCGGCAGCTCGCGCGTGTAGGTGGTGCGCGCGGCGTCCTCGGAGGTGAAGCCGGCGAGCGCGTCGAAGAGGTGGTCGGTCGTCAGGTGCGAGCCCTGGCGCGCGAGCCTGATGGGGAGGCGCAGCTCGAAGAAGCGCAGCCCGTTCGAGGTCGTCACCGCGCGCAGAGACTTCGTGCCCTCGCCGTCGAACGGCGAGTCGTTGTCGAGCAGCACCTTCAACAGGCGCGGCCAGTCCTGCTCGTCAATCGTGTCGAGCGCGAGCTGGACGCGGTCGGCCAGGAACTTCTCGAACTGCCCTTCGACGGGGTAGGTGACGCGGCCGAGGCACCCGACGGGCTCGCCCTCGCCCGCCGCCTCCGTGGGCAGGCGCGCCGGGCAGCGGGCGCAGATGACCGTCTCGGCCTTCATGCGCTCGATCTCGTCTGCGGCGCGCTCGACGAAGCGCACCTTCTCTTCGGAAGGCGCGACGTGCTCGCCCGTCGTCAGGCGCGTGTGCAGGCTCCCCAGCCGCCCCCAGGCGCGCAGGTGCTCCTCGTCGTAGCGCGCCCGCAGCGCGCACGGGTACTCGATGGCGAACTCCAGTGACAACCTTTAAAAACTCCGTCGCGAGGTACTTCAGAGCACGAGACCTGCGCCGTGAGGCGCGCCCCGGCCCCGACGCGGCTATAATAACAGAGTCGGAAGATTGGAACAGAACCGCGAACGGTAGTGAGCGGGTCGGCGTTACGCGGCGCGGGCCTCTATCACAACACGCACCCGCTCACTACCGTCCGCGGTTCTGTTCAGGAGGAGTTAGATGGCGGCAGCGCGCGCCGAAGCGCCGGGGCCGAGGGGCTTCTGGCCGGTCGGCCACGTCGTACAGTTCCGGCGCGACCCTTTGGCGCTGCTGACGCGCGTGGCGCGCGAGTACGGCGACGTGGCGCGCTTCAGCGCCGCGACGCAGACCGTCTACCTGCTCAGCCACCCCGACCACGTCCGCGAGGTGCTCGTCACGCAGCAGGCGCGTTTCAAGAAGGGGCGCGCGCTGCAACGCGCGAAGCGCCTGCTCGGCGAAGGACTCCTGACGAGCGAGGGCGACTTCTGGCGGCGGCAGCGCCGCCTCGCGCAGCCCGCCTTCCACCGGCAGCGCGTCAACTCTTACGCCGAGACGATGGTCGCCTACGCCGAGAAGACCTCAGCGCGCTGGCGCGACGGGGAGACCATCGACGTGGCGGACGAGATGATGCGGCTCACGCTCGCCGTCGTCGGCAAGACGCTGTTCGACGCGGACGTGGAGTCGGACGCCGACGAGGTGGGCGCGGCGCTCACGGAGGTGATGGGCCTCTTCGGCTACCTGATGCTCCCGTTCTCGGAGCTGCTCGAAAGACTCCCGCTCCCGCCGCGCCGCCGCTTCGAGCGCGCACGCGCGCGGCTCGACGCAGTCCTCTACCGCATCATCGAGGAGCGCAGGCGCGAGGGGCTCGACCGCGGCGACCTGCTCTCTACTCTTCTGCACGCGTCAGACGAGGAGGGCGACCGCACGGGCATGACCGACGAGCAACTGCGCGACGAGGCGATGACCATCTTCCTCGCGGGCCACGAGACGACGGCCAACGCGCTCGCCTGGACGTGGTATCTGCTCTCTCAACACCCGGAGGCCGAGGCGAAGCTTCATAGGGAGCTTGAAGAGGTCTTAGAGGGTCGTCCGCCGACGGCCGAAGACTACCCGCGCCTGCGCTACACGGAGATGGTCGTCGCCGAGTCGATGCGGCTCTACCCCCCGGCGTGGGCGGTCGGCCGTCTCGCGCTCGAAGACCTTGAGGTAGGCGGCTACCTCATCCCGCGCGGCTCGCTCGTCCTCGTCAGCCAGTACGTCATGCACCGCGACCCGCGCTTCTGGCCCGACCCGGAAAGGTTCGACCCCGAGCGCTTCACGCCCGAGGCCAAGTCGGCGCGCCCGCAGTTCTCCTACTTCCCCTTCGGCGGCGGCCCGCGCCGCTGCATCGGCGAGGGCTTCGCCTGGATGGAGGGCGTGCTCATCCTCGCCGCGCTCGCGCGCCGCTGGCGTCTGCGCCTCGCCCCCGGCGCTGTCGTCGGCACTGAGCCCCGCATCACCCTCCGCCCCGCCAGGGGCGGCATCCGAATGAGCGTAAACCGTAAACCGTAAACCGTGACAAGTAACAGCCTGCTCTTCTCTTGTCACGGTTTACGGTTTACGGTTTACGCTTTATTCTTGTCACGGTTTACGGTTCACGGTTCACGAGTCTTTTCACGATTCACGGGAGGAGTCACGAGTTGCCGATCACGGCGGATTTCATCGAGACGTTCCGGGTCGTCTGCCCGGCCTGTAAGGGGAGGGTCGTGCTGAAGGAGGACGCGAGCGGCATCAAGTGCACAGAGTGCCGCCGCGTCTACCCCGTCCGCAACGACATCCCCGCGCTCATCGTCGAAGAGGCGACCGTCGAGGATGAAGAGCCTCGTAAGACAGACTGAGGCCAGACCCTTCGCGTCCGCCGCGGGCGTCGCGCGCGTCGGCGGCGCGGAAGAGCCGCGCCCGCTCGGGCCCGCGCGCTGGGACTGGTCGGGCGTCCGCAGCGTGCTCGTCGTGCGCCTGCGCTCGATAGGCGACACGGTGCTGGCGACGCCCTCGCTCCACGCGCTGCGCCGCTTCCTGCCCGGTGCGCGCATCGACGTGCTTCTGGAAGACTGGGTCGCGCCGCTCCTCGAAGGGTCGGACGACGTTGACAGGGTCTTGACCGTCCGCCGCAAGAGCCAGTCGTCGCGCCTCCGGGTCGCGCGGCGGTTGCGCTCGGAAGGCTACGACGTGGCCTACAACCTCCACGGCGGGAGCACGGCCGCGCTGCTCGTGCGCGCGACGGGCGCGCGCCACCGCGTCGGCTACGCGGACTACGCCTACGCCGCGCTGCACAACCACCAGGCGCCGCCTTCGGCCGCGCTGTGGGGCACGGAGAAGACGCACTCGGCCGAGCAGCAGCTCGCGCTCCTGGGGTGGACGGGCGTGCCCGTCACCGACCGCCCCGCGTCGCGCCTCGCCGTCACGCCCGCGGCCGCGGCGGTAGTCGAGCGAAGGCTTAAAGACGAGGCGAAGCTCTCTGCGGGCCAACCCTTCGCGCTCGTACACCCGGCCGCCGCCTTCGACACGAAGACGTGGGCCGCCGCCAACTTCGCGCGGGTCGTCGATCACCTCGCCTCGCGCGGTCTTCCGACAGTCGCCGTCGCCGGGCCCGGCGAAGAGGGGGTGATTGAAGATGTCCGGTCTCGTTCGTCAGCGCCGCTCGCGGGCTTCACGAACTTGAGCCTGCCGGAGCTGACAGCGCTCGCCGCGCGCGCGTCCCTCTTCCTCGGGAACGACAGCGGCGTCGCGCACGTCGCGGCGGCCGTGCGCGTGCCGCAGGTCGTCGTCTTCGGCTCGTCGAACGTCGCGCACTGGCGACCCTGGACGAGCGCGCCCGCCGAGGTCGTCCGCGAAGAGATGCCCTGCGCGCCCTGCCCCGGCTACACCTGCGCCGAGTTCGGCGCGCCCGAATGCATCCGCCGCGTCCCCGTCGAACGCGTCGTCGCGGCGGTCGAGAGAGTGCTTTCAAGAACAGTGACGAGTGACAAGTGACGAGTGACGAGGAAGACAAGCTCTGACTCGTCACTCGTCACTCGTCACTCGTCACTGCTTTTATATGAATCTGACAGCACAAAGAGCGGGCGAGGTCGTCGCCGCGATGCGCGGGCGGTCGGTGATCGTCTACGGCGACGTGATGCTGGACGAGTTCGTGTGGGGCGACGTGTCGCGCATCTCGCCGGAGGCCCCCGTGCCCGTAGTAGACATCCGGCGCGAGTCGGTGCGCCTGGGCGGCGCGGCCAACGTCTTGGCGAACCTGCGCGCCCTGGGCGTGCGCACCTCGCTCGTCGGCGTCGTCGGCGCAGACCGCGCGGGCGAGCGCTTGCGCGCCGAGCTGCGCGACGCGGGCGCCGACGTGCGCGAGGAGAACCTTCTGACGGACGTGAGCCGCCCGACCACGCTCAAGACGCGCATCATCGCGCACAACCAGTTGGTCGTGCGCGCCGACCGCGAGCGGCGCGCGCACGTGGACGGCCCCGTCGAGGAACGGCTCGTCAACGCGCTGCGCAGGCTCTTGAAGGAGGCGGACGCGCTCGTCGTCTCGGACTACGACAAGGGCGCGGTGACGCCCGCGGTGCTGGGCGAGATTCTGCCGGCGGCGGAAGCGGCGGGCGTGCCGGTGCTCGTTGACCCGAAGCTGCGGAACTTCGACGCGTACCGCCCGGCGATGCTCGTCACGCCGAACCACCACGAGGCGCTGCGCGTGACGAACGCCGAGGACGACACGGACGAAGGCATGGCGCGCGCGGCCCGCGCGATACTCACGCGGCTCGGCTGCGGCTCCGTCCTCATCACGCGGGGCGAGCGCGGGATGATGCTCCTGAGCGAGGGCGGCGAACCCGTCTACGTGCCGACGGCCGCCCGCGAGGTCTACGACGTGACGGGCGCGGGCGACACGGTCATCGCGACGCTGGCGGCCTCGCTCGCCGCGGGCGCGACGCTCGTCGAGGCGTCTGTGCTCGCCAACCACGCGGCCGGCGTCGTCGTCGGCAAACTCGGCACCGCCACCGCCACCACCGAAGAACTCCTCGCCTCCTTCCGCGAGGGTTAATCTCACACTCATCCACGCCGCACGCTTCTGCTATCATTCACGCGCGCGCCGCCACCCCGGACTCAAAGCCGCATCACGGCGGCGGCTGGCAAGGTAAGGAACCATCACATGCCGCCTCCGAAACTCTTCATCTCATACGCACATGAGGACAAGGAGTATAAGAAGCGACTCGTCGAGCACCTGGAAGGGTTGGCAGCGCAGGGCGTGATCGCGAGCTGGCACGACGGGCAACTCGTCGCCGGGCAGCAGTGGGACGACGAGATAGTCAGGAACCTCGGGGAGGCGCGCGTTATCCTCCTGCTTATTAGTTCTTCCTTCCTCCGTTCGGACTACATCTCCAGAGTCGAACTGGCGCTGGCCGGCGAGCGCTACGAAAGAGGGGAGGTCACAGTTCTCCCAGTCCTCGTCCGCAACGTACACGCGTGGGAGTCGAAGCGGCTCGGTGACCGCACCCTCGGCTCGTTCCAGGCAGTGCCGAGGAACTTCAAGTTCGTCGTGGACTGGCGGAATCGGGACGCGGCCTTCGCGGAGATCGTCGCGGAGGTCGAGAAGGCCGTGAGTGCTTTGAAGCCGCTGCCGTCGGCCGTCGGCCCGCACGCCCTCATCCCGGCCCCGCCGTCCTTCGGCTTCGTCCCGCGCGCGGGCAGGGACGGGCGCGACATCATTGAGCGTCTGCGAGAGGAACTCTCGCCGCAGAGCCGCCGGCTGGTAGCGCTGTGGGGCGCGGGCGGCGTCGGCAAGACCACGCTCGCCGCCGAGGCCGTGCGCACGATAGCCGCCGCGACGGGGCAGCGCCTTATCTGGGTGACAGCGGACGGCCGACCGAACTTCACCTTCACCACGCTGCTCGACGACATCGCTGCGCAGTTCGCCCGCACAGACCTGCGCCCGCTCCCCGCCGGGCCGAAAGAGGAGGCCGTGCGCGCCCTCCTCGCCACCGCGCCGGCGCTCCTCGTGCTCGACGACTTCGAGACCATCCCGCCGGAGGAGGAGCCCCTCTGCCTTGAATTCCTGTCGCAGAGCGCGCCGTGCTCCGCCCTCATCACCACGCGGCAGCGGGTCGAAGGCGCGCTCCTGCTGCCGCTCGATACAATGTCGGTGAGTGAGGCCGACAAGTTCATCGACCGCCTCGTCGTCCAGACGCGAGACCCAGACATCTACACGGAAAGCGTCCGTGGGCGCATCCTTGAGACGGCCGAATCCAACCCGCTCGTCGTTCAGTGGGTCGTCGGCCAGATAGACCTAGCGCAGGCCCCAGACGAGGTGCTGAACGAACTGTCGCAAGGCGAAGGCGACGCCGCGGAGAGGGTCTTCGACCGCTCCTTCAACCTCAAACAGATGGAGGACGGCGGGCGCGCCGTCCTCCTCGCCCTCTCGCTCTTCAAGCCGAGCGGCACACGCCCCATGGTCGGCGAAGTCGCGGGGATGAACCTGGGTAAGGAGAAGGATAAGAAAAGATTCAAGAGGGCGCAGCAGATACTTGCGTCGTTGCGGCTCATCAAGCAGACGGACGACGGCCAGCGCCTCGCAGTCGCGGACCTGACACGCGACGCAGTTGCGGGCCTAACGCGCGACTTTGCAAAGGCCCGCCTCTCCCGCGACCCCCGCGCCAAAACCTTCCGCCCACGCTTCGTGTCCCGCTTCGTGCGCTACGCCGAAACTCACAAAGAGCCAACGGCCGCCAACCTGAATGCACTGGAAGCTGAGAAGGACAACCTGCTCGGGGCGATGGACATAGCCTATGAGACGGGAGATTGGAACAGCGTTTCACGCATCATGTTCGCAATCGGCGAGTTCCTCTTTATTCGAGGCTACTGGGACGAGCGCATTAGGCGCGGTGAACAGGCTATGGAAGCCGCCCGTCTGAGCGTCAACGTAGAGGACACCCTGCGCCACTCGCAAAACACGGCGAGAGTTCGCATGCATCGCGGTGAATATAAGGAGGCCCGGCCGATTTTGGAACAGGCGATCGCGTACCATAAAAAAGCCGGGAACGAATCTAAGGCCAGTATTGCTTTGCTCAATCTAGGGGTGCTTGTCTTCGGGGAAGGCGATTATGAGGAGGCGCAGCGGTTGTTCGAGGAGGGCTTAGAGATAGATAAGAAACTTGGCGATCAAGGTGGGGTTGCCGACAAGCTGTACAATTTAGGCGAACTAGCTTACGTGCAAGGAGACTACGCAGAAGCACGGCGGCTCTACGAAGAGTGCCTAGAGACAAAAAAGAATTTAGGTGACCGGCAGGGTACCGCATTCTCTCTACACCAACTAGGGACACTCACCCTTGATGAAGGTAAGCTCGACGAGGCCGAAGGGTATCTGGAGCAAAGTCTGTCCATCCTCAGGGGGCTGGGCGATAAGCCGAATATCGCGGAGTGTGTTGAGAGTATAGGCAACCTGAGAGTTGCACAGGGACGTTACTTGGAGTCGGAGGCGTTGTTCGATGAGTCCTCAAGGCTGGCGGAAGCCCTGTCAGTTCCAAGTAGGATCGGGAGCTTAAAGTATTCGCGGGGGCTGCTTGCGGAGAAGCGAGGGGATGTGGCGGAGGCAAGGCGATTATTTAAAGAGGCGTTGGAGATTCTTGAGCGGCTAGATTTCTACAAGGCGGAAAAGGCGCGGAAGGCGTTGGCCCGGTTGGAAGGCTGATTCCCGAAGCGGGGCATCCTCGCTTCATTCATGCCCGACGTGCCTTGCTGAAAACCTTCTGGGCGGGTGGGTGCATCAGAGCGTCGGGTGGGGAGGTGGAAAGGGATGATGAACGGCGGCGGGCTTCTCTTCGTGCTCATTGCGGGCGCATGTGTGGCGGCGGGTGTGGCGTGCGCTTCGCGCGGGACGGCGCGCGCGGAGACGACTGTGCCGGGCGTCGCCGACGGCGGCGTGGGTTTGACGAGGGAGGAGGAGTTGAACCGGCGGCCGTTGAAGTTGCCGCTTGAGGGGGCGCGGGTCGTGGTGGAGAAGGGGGCGCGGCGTCTGAGGTTGTACGCGGGCGGGGAGTTGGTGCGCGTGCGGCGCGTGGCGCTCGGGTTCACGCCGGAGGGCGACAAGGTGAGGCAGGGCGACGGGCGGACGCCGGAGGGCGAGTTTCAGGTCTGCATGAAGAACCCGAAGAGCAGCTTCTACCTCTCGCTCGGCCTGACCTACCCGAACGCGGAGGACGCGGAGCGGGGCTTGCGCGACGGGCTCATCACGCGCGCGCAGCACAAGGGCATCACGCGGGCGCTCGCGGGCGGGCGCTGCCCCCCGTGGAACACGGCGCTCGGCGGCGAAATCTTCATACACGGCGGCGGCACCGCGAGCGACTGGACGTTCGGCTGCGTCGCTTTGGAGAACCCCGAGATCAAGGAGCTGTTCGACGCCCTCCCCGCGGGCACGCCCGTCCGCATCCTGCCTTAAGAGACAGAACCGCGAGCGGTAGCGAGCGGGTGCGTGATACGTCATACGAGCCTAAGAAGTATCACGCACCCGCTCGCTACCGCTCGCGGTTCTGTTTCATCGTTCAGTTGGTGTCCGTCACGAACACCTTCGGGTCTATCGGCTGGTCGAGGTGGACGCGGGTGAGGTTGAACTTCCAGGTGATGTCCATGGGCGCGCCCGTGGAGAAGATCGTTAAGCCGACCGTGTAGGAGCGGGGGAGCGTGAGGCCGTCCTCGGTCTTGAAGTCGGAGAAGTCTTCGACGAGGCGGTAGCGCGTCTCGCGCTGGCTGACCGACTGGTTGGGCGTCGCGCCGATGGGCGCGGGCACGGTGCGCTCGTACTCGGTGCGCAGGTGGCGGAAGTTCTCGGCGTCGAAGAAGAGCGTGACCTTGAGGTCGGAGCCCTTGCGCGGGGCGTAGCGCAGCTTGTGCGCGGGGCGGCCCGCCGCCTCGCCCTTGCCGGAGTAGGAGAGCTTGGCCTTGCGCTCTTCGAGGTGGAGGAGCGGCCAGGCGGTCGAGAGCGCGCCGCCGATGAGCCCCTCCTTGAAGACCGTCTCGTGGGCGAGGAAGAAGTGCGAGAGCGGCGAGCGCACGTTGGGGCGGATGGGGCGCGCGCTGACGCGCTCGCCGTCGAAGCCGATCCGCTCGAAGGGGTAGTCGGGCGACTCGAAGGTCGCGTTCAGGAGCACCTTGTCGCCGGTCGAGGCGATGAGCCCCCGCCCCTCGGAGATGCCGCGGCCGCCGGCCTTCGCCTCCATCAACGTCGCGCCCTGGGCGACGCGCGGGCGCTGCGGCGAGCGCGCCTCGGCCGGGCCGATGGCTTCGAGGTGTTTGGCGACGACCTCCTCGGGTTTCAACTTGTCTTCGGCCCCCGCGCGGGGCGTCGGCGTGAACGCGGCGAGCGCGGCGCAGGCGAGGGCGAGCGCGGCGAGCGTGACGCGTCGTCTCTGTTCGTGCATCGGTTCCTCCGTCTGTCTGTGGGAAGGGAGAGCTGTGTTGCGCGCAAGACGGCCGCGCGAGACCCCATTGTAGGGTCTCGCGCGGCCGTCAGTCCAATCCCCGTTCGGCCGAACCTTTAGAAGTTCAGCTTGACGGCGAACTGGAGGATGCGCGGGTCGAACGTCTGCGTGATCTGCCCGAACGTCGCGCTGTTGATGTTCTGCCTCACCATCTCCGTCGTCGCGTCGACGGGGATGAAGAAGTTCGTGTGGTTGAAGACGTTGAAGGCCTCGGCGCGGAACTCGATGTTCACGTCCTCGGTGATGGGCGTCCGCTTGATGAGCCCGAAGTCCACGTTCCAGTAGCCGGGGCCGCTGACGGGCGTCAGGCCGAGGCTGCCGGCGAAGCCCGGCTGCGGGTTGGTCAGGAACGCGTTGTTGTACGGGTTGGCGCGGACGGCCGCGATGAGCTCCGGGTCGAAGAGCAGCGGCCGCCCCGTCGTCGGGTCGAAGAAGAGGCCGGTGCGGTCTTGCAGCTCGGAGTTCGAGAGCGTCGAGTTAACGGTGTTGCGGTTCGCGCGCGAGCCGCGGTTGAGCGTCTGGAGCTGCGACGTGATCGAGATGGGGCGGCCCGACTGCGCGACGAAGATGCCCGTCAGCTTGATGCCGCCGAGCGCCTTCGACGCGAAGCCGTCCGACAGCCAGCGCTTGCCGGGGCCGAACGGCAGCTCGTAGCCGGCGTTGGCCTTGAAGACGTGCGTCAGGTCGTTGCGGCCGCGCCGCTTCTCAAGGATCGAGCCCAGCGTCATGTCCTGGTACGCCTCGAAGTTGGCCTGCCCGCCCTCGTAGTCGGTCAGGTTCTTCGACCAGGTGTAGTTGGCCTGGAAGTCGAGCCCCCCGGAGTAGCGGCGGCGCACCTCGGCCTGGAGCGCGTTGTAGGTCGAGTACGACCCGTTGCCCACGAGGTCGGCGGCGTAGGTGCTCGGGTTCGGCAGGAAGGCCGTGATCGGCACGGTGCCGAGCCCGCCGTACTCGGGGAAGAAGAACTCCTTGAACTGGATGTAGAAGTCCAGGAGCGCCGAGGGCTGGCCCGACGTGATCGGCTGCGTCGAGAAGAAGGCGAACGGGCCGAACTGCGGGAGCAGTTGGAGCGCCTGCCGGCCCGGGCACTGCGCGGCCGACGGGTTCGGGTTCCCGCCGCAGTTCGCCATGTTGAAGCGCGCGCGGTTGAAGTCTTCGAGGAAGCCGCCCGACCGGATGCGCTGCTGGTTGAGGTCGATGGCGCGCGTCAGCTTCGTCCCGCGGTTGCCGACGTAGCGCACCTCGAAGGCCGTGTTCTTCAGAATCTCGCGCTCGATGCCAATGTTCCACTGCTGGACGTAGGGCGTGCGCAGGTTCGGGTCGATGGTGAAGAGCGCCGAGACGGGGTTCTCCTCGAAGCTCAGGCGCGCGGTGCGCGGCACCTGGAAGGTCGGGGCCGCGATGGCCGACGGGTTGCTGATGCTGCCCACGACCTCGTTGTCGGTGATGGTCGTCGAGAGGCCGTCGTTGCCGAAGGCCGCGGCGTTCTGGATGGTCGTCAGGTTGTTGTCGATGACGTAGGAGATGCCGTAGCCGCCGCGGATCGAGGTCTTGCCGTCGCGGAACGGGTCCCAGGCGAAGCTGACGTTCGGGGCGAAGTTGTTGAAGTCGTTGTTGAAGAACGGGCGTCCGCCGCCCGAGGCGAAGTCCACCACGGCGTTCGGGTTGAGCAGCGACTCGGGGCCGCCTTGCGGAAGCAAGGTCAGCCCCGACACGTCCTTCGGCACCGAGATGAACTCGTAGCGCAGGCCGAGGTTGAGCGTCAGGTTCTCGCGCACGCGCCACGAGTCGCCGACGTAGGCCCCGAGGTTCCAGTTGCGGAACTTGTTCGACTGAATCTGACCGGGCACGAAGCCGCTCGTCGGGCTGGCGGCGTTGAAGGTCTGCGTGCCGCTCTCGATGGAGCCGGTCAGGATGGCGAGGATGCTCGTCGCCGTGTCGAAGTCTGTGTCGGAGATGCCGCCGGGGAAGGCCACGCTCTCAAGCGGGTTCGGCGTGGTCACGCCGTTGAAGCCGAGGAGGTACTGCGGGAGCGCGCCGAAGGCGTTGAACGGGTCGACGTGGACGAAGCGGAGGTTGCCGCCGAACTGGATGAAGTGCGAGCCCCAAGCCTTGCCCGCGTTGTCCATGAGCTCGTAGGTGGCGACGTTGCGCCCCTGCGGCAGGAAGTTCTGCTCGGGGTCGGTGAAGCCCACGGGGAACGTGACCTGGTAGGGGCGGCTCTGCTCGGCCGTGGTGAACGTCGGGTTGTTCTTGAAGAAGCCGAAGCGCAGCTCGTTGTTGAGCGTCGGGCTCGCCGTCCAGTTCCACGCGGTCGAAAGGCGCGGGCGGATCGAGCTCTGCCCGCCGCCGGGCAGGCCCGGGAAGGGCTCGCCGATGTCGTTGAACGGGTCGTTCGGCAGGTTGAAGTGGAGCTGGCTCCAGATGACCTCGAAGCGGTGGCGCTCGCTGTGGTCGTAGTCGATGCGGAAGCCCCAGAGGTGCGCGTCGCTGCCGCCGGGGCTGTTGAAGTTGAAGCCCGCGTAGTTAAGCTGGTCGCCGACCGAGAGGTCGTTCGGCAGGGGCGTCAGCCCGACGAGCTGCTGCGAGAGCGGGTTGACGTTCGTCCCCGTCAGCCCGAGCAGGTTGACGGTCTGGAGCTGGCCGTTGTCGGCGCGGGTGTAGGTGAACTGGCCCGTGCGCGCCGCCTGCGTCAGCACCGTGCGGTCGAGCTCGATGCCCGTCCGCTCGATGGTGCCCTCGTAGTAGCCGTAGAAGAAGAGCTTGTTGCGGCCGAACAGCCGGGGGCCGCCCTCGCCGAAGCGCGGCAGCAGCATCGGGCCGCCGATGTTGAAGCCGAACTGGTTGCGGATGAGCTGCGGCTTCTCGACGCCGTTGGCGTTGTTGAAGAAGGTGTTGGCGTCGAGTATGTCGTTGCGGTGGTACTCGAAGAACGAGCCGTGGAACTCGCTCGAACCGCGCGGGGTGACGAGCTTGACCTGCGCGACGCCGAGGCCGTCGCTCGGCCCCGCGTTCTGCGAGGTCAGCGTGAACTCGGCGACGCCCGGCACGCTCTGGCCGGCCGAGCCGAAGAGACTGTCCTCGCGGATGTAGGGGTCGTTGATGTTGATGCCGTCCCAGGTGATGTTGGAGAACGTGCCGCGCTGGCCGTTGATGGTGGCCGAGCGGTTGGCCGCCCCCGCGGCCACGCCGGGCTGGAGCGCGGCGAGGTCGAGCGGGTTGCGCCCGTTCAGGGGCAGGTCGTTGATCTGGCGCTGCCCGACCGTCGTCGAAAGCTCGGCGTTCGTCGTGTTGATGACAGCCTGCGCGTCGGCCGAGGTGATCGTCACCGTCTCGGTGACCTCGCCTGCGGGAAGCGTGAAGTTGACCGTGGCGGGCACGCCCACGTCAACCTTGACGCTCTGAATCTCCTGGCGCTTGAAGCCGGGCTGCTCGGCGACGACGGTGTACGTGCCGGGGCGGATGTTGGCGAAGGTGAAGCGGCCGTCGTCATTCGCCGTGCCGTTCACTTCCGTCTTCGTCGCGTTGTCGATCAGGCGGACGGTGGCGCCCGCGATGGCCGCCCCCGCCTCGTCTTTCACCGTGCCGTTGACCTCCGATGATGTCGTCTGCGCGAAGGCCGAGGCGGCGACGAGCAGGAGCACGAAGATGACCGAGGACAATCTTCTCATTTTCTTAACCTCTCCTTGTTGACACACCTCGGCCGACACGCCCGCCTCCGGGCCGGTAGCGTCCGTCAAGTGTGTGTACAGCTAAATGGATTCGTCGGCGGGGAAGGAATCTTGTTCGTCTTCCCTGATCCTAACGCGTACTCAATGGGCAATCCCCATGCCCCGCGCGCCCCCGGGCGAGTGCCCCGCCTTTCCGTCGGAGAAGGCAAACCGCGGGCGGCGGGCGTCGGAAAATTTGGAAAGAAGCTTCAAACGATCCAATAAAACAAGATTGAGGTGGCGTTCAACGTTTCGTACGCGCCGCGCCTTCGGGGGCGTCACGCTTGCCGAATCCCGCCGTTTCCTTCAGACTGCGTCCGAACCCTAAGGAGGTTAAAGCGGCACGCCGCCGAGGCGTGTGGAACAGACATGAAGCCCGCCCGTACACGGTCTCTCTTAGCGTCTCTCCTACTCTTTTCGCTTACAGCCTTCGCGCCTCCGGGCCGGGTCTTCGGCCTACAGACGCAGACGCGCGAGCGCCGCGCCGACCCGCAGACCCCCGCGGTCAAGCCGACCCCGACGCCCACGCCCGCGCGCACGCAGGCGGCCCCCGCGCGCCCCGTCCCGACCCCGACGCCCGCCGCGCCGCAGACCGCGACCCCGACTCCGACCCCAACCCCGCAGCCGACCGCGGCCGCGCCGCGGACGCTCGAAGAGCTGCGCGTGCGCATCCGCGAAGTCGTCGCGCGGCCCGAGTTCGCCGCGTCGCACGTCGCGGTCAAGGTCGCCTCGCTCGACACGGGGCGCGTCCTCTTCGAGCAGGACGCGCGCAAGTGGATGCAGCCCGCCTCGAACATGAAGCTCTTCACGGTGGCCGCCGCGCTCGACCGACTGACGCCCGACTACCGCTTCATCACGTCCGTCTACGCGCCGGCCCGCCCCGACGCCTCGGGCACGGTGCGCGGCGACCTCGTCGTCTACGGGCGCGGCGACCCCTCCTTCGCCACGCGCTTCAACCCGGAAGGGAACACCGACTACTCGCACGCCATCGACTCGCTCGCCGCCGACATCCACGCGGCCGGCGTCCGGCGCGTCGAGGGCGACCTCGTCGGCGACGAGAGCTACTTCACGGGCGCGCCCGTCCCCACGGGCTGGGAGTGGGACGACCTGCAGTGGTACTACGGCGCGGAGGTCTCGGCGCTGACGGTCAACGACAACTCGGTAGACCTCTCCGTCAGGCCCGGCGCTTCGGTGGGCGCGCCCGCGCGCATCACGCTCGGGCCTTCGACCCCGCTCGTCACCGTCATCGACCGCACGACCACGGGCGAGCGCGGCACGCCGCGCGAGCTGAGCGTCAACCGACCGCTCGGGCAGAACACCATCGAGATACGCGGACGCCTGCCCATCGACGACCGAGGCTACTCGGCGAGCCTCGCCGTCTCGCGCCCGGCGCTGCTCTTCGCCACGATGCTGCGCGCCTCGCTCGAACGGCGCGGCGTCGTCTTCACCGGACAGACGCGCACCGTGGACGCGCAGGGCCGCGCGGAGAAGCCGCTGCCCGTCTCCTCCCTGGTGGAGATCGTCGCCCGCAAGTCGCCGCCCCTCTCGGTCATCGCCGCGCAATTGCAGAAGCCGAGCCAGAATCTCTACGCGGAGCTTCTGCTGCGGACGCTGGGTAAGGTGAGCGGGGCGGCCGACCCGAAGCTTTCGAGCGAGGACGCGGGAGAGCGGGTCGTCAAAAACTTCCTGACGCAGGCGGGCATAGACCCCGGCGGGCTCGTCATGCACGACGGCTCGGGCCTCTCGCGCGCGAACCTCGTCACGGCCGACACGACGCTGCAACTGCTCGTCTACATGAACCGCCACCGCTTCGGCTCCGAGTTCCGCCTGGCGCTGCCTGTGGCGGGCGTGGACGGGACGCTGCGCAACCGCATGAAGGGCACGCCCGCACAGGGGAACGTCCGCGCGAAGACGGGGACGCTCGGGACGGCGACCTCGCTCTCCGGTTACGTCTTCAGCGCCGCGGGCGAGCGCCTGGTCTTCTCGCTGATGATCAACAACCCGCCGCGCGACGCCAACCCGCGCACCGAGTTCACAGACGCCATCGCCGTCCTGCTCGCCTCCTTCAACGGGCGCTCATGAAATAGTGGTCAGAACCACCCGCGGTAGCGGGTGGCCCTTCGCGATACGGAGCCACCCGGTAACAACGGCCCACCCGCTACCGCGGGCGGTACTGACCCGGTCGCTAAGAACACAAAATTCTATGCAATTCACCAAATTCCACGGCTACGGCAACGACTACCTCGTCTTCGAGGCGGCCGAGCTGAAAGGCGTCGGCCTGACTCCCGGCTTCGGGCGAGTCGGCGCGGGCGAGCCCTTCTTCGAGTTCGTCAGGCGCATCTGCGACCGCCACTTCGGCGCGGGCTCGGACGGCATCGCCGTGGTCGAGCCCTTAGAGGACGAGGCGGACTTCCGACTGCGCATCTTCAACCCGGACGGCGGCGAGGCCGCGATGTCCGGCAACGGCTCGCGCTGCGCCGCGGCCTACCTGCACTACGCCGGTCTCTGGTCTGAGGAGGAACTGCGCTTCTCGACGCGCGCGGGCGTCAAGCGCTACCGGCTGCGGGAGAGGATGGGCGAGGGCGCGTTCCGCTTCGAGGCGGAGATCGGGCGGCCGCGTTTCGACAGCGCCTCAATCCCCATGCTGACCGGCGACCCGCTCGCCGAGGTGCGCGAGTACCCCCTGGCGCTTCCCGGCGGCGAGACCGTCGCGGTGACGGCGCTCCAGATGTGTAACCCGAACTGCTGCGCATTCGTGGACGATCTGGAGGAGGTGGACTGGCGGCGCATCGGCCGCACCATCGAGTCGCACGCGGCCTTCCCGGAGCGCACGAACGTCGAGTTCATACGCGTCTTGGACCGCGGGCACATCGAGGCGCGCGTCTGGGAGCGCGGCGCGGGCGAGACGCTCTCTTCGGGGACGGGCGCGTCCGCGGCGGCCGTCGCCTCGATGGTCGGCGGCCACACGGACAGGCACGTCCGCGTCTCGATGCCCGGCGGCCTGCTCGAAGTCCTCTGGCGCGAGGACGGCGAGGTGCTTCTGACGGGCGAGGCAGAGGTCGTCTACCAAGGCGTTTGGCTGGGCGGCAAGACTGTTTAAAACGGCCGTTTAACGGGTTGAAAGCGCAGGGGTTTGTGCAAGCCCGTACACTGAAAAAACGCGTCCGCAAGTCCCCTTTCGGTACGGATTTTTAGGGCACATTGCAACTGGACAGACGCTAAACCCTTGTGCTACTTTCTCTTGCACGACAAGCGGGCTTTATGTTCGCTTGTCGTTCTTTTGTATCGGATTCTTTCAGCGCTCCGCAACAAGGACATAGGTTCCCCACTCCGGCTGACTCTTCAAACTCCTAGAGCCAGAGGTCGAGGACGGGAGGTCACTTACCTCCTCGCGCGCCGCTGAAGGACTTGAAATCGGTAGGAGGACCGAGAATGAGTAAACCCTTGATTGGGGGGGGCGCGGCCGCGGCCGTTCTCCTCTCATGTTCCTTGCTCTTTTTAGCACCCACTTCCATCGCAGAACCCCTCAAGCATTCCCCGCAGGAGGTTCAGCAGAAGGACGCCGTCACGGAAACTAGTAATTCCGGCGGCGAGACTACGCAGCCGACGGACGCCTTTGAGGATGGCTCCGCGGCAGGGAAGAAGGCGGAGGCGGCCCCGCTGAACGAAACGAAGGCCGCGGTTGACAAAACAGAGACGGGAGCCGAGGCGGAGACGGCGTCTCCGGCCGTGACATTTACGGCGACGGCCTACAGCCTCCGCGGGCGCACCGCGAGCGGCGCGGGCGTCCGGCGCGGCATCATCGCCGCCGACCGCCGCGTGTTGCCGCTGGGCACGCGCGTGCGGCTCGAAGCGGGCTCCTACAGCGGCGAATACGTCGTCGCCGACACGGGTGGCGCAGTGCGCGGTCGCAAGATCGACATCTGGATGCCGCACACCTCCGAGGCCATGCGCTTCGGGAGGCGCCCCGTGAAACTGACCGTCCTGACGCGCACGCGCCCGAGGACGACCGCCCCGAAGGCGGCGAAGTAAGAACAAGCGGATAAAACTTTCGATTTGAAGAGTATCGAAAGAGAGAGGGACGGCCGTCAGACGCACTGACGGCCGTCCCTCTGCTTTTCATCAAAAATTTCCACAGGTGGAAAACCCTTCGGACGCCGCCCCGGTTGCGAGCCTCGCACGCCCGCGTTTAAGATTCGTCTCACTTGAAGCCCGAAAACCAAAGTCAGCCCGCGCCCGAGCCCGCGCCGCTCGTCGAAGTCCGGCGAGGCCCCATCGTCGAGTCGCGCCACCGCGGCCACCTCGCCGCCGTGGACAGCGACGGCCGCCTCGTCGCCTCCCTCGGCGAGCCCGACACGGTCACGTACCTGCGCTCCTCCGGAAAACCCTTCCAGGCCGTTCCGCTCCTGACGAGCGGCGCGGCCGAACGCTTCGGCCTGTCGGAATCTGAAGTCGCCATCGCCTGCGGCTCGCACAGCGGCGAAGACCTGCACGCCGAGACGGTGGCGCGCATGCTCGAAAAGATCGGCCTCGACGCGGGACTGCTCAAGTGCGGCATCCACGAGCCCTTCGACCGTGCGACGGCCGAGCGCCTGCGCGCCGCCGGCGAGTCGCCGGGCGTCCTGCGCAACAACTGCTCCGGCAAGCACGCGGGAATGCTCGCCCTCTCGCTCCAACTCGGCGCGCCGCCCGAGCTTTACGACGACCCCGCGGGCCCCGTCCAGCAAGCCGTCCTCCGCGCCGTCTCGCAGTTCTCGGGCGTCAGCGCCGAGGAGATAGTTCTCGGCACGGACGGCTGCGGCGTCCCCGTCTTCGGCATGCCCGTCCGCTCGATGGCACTCATGTACGCGCGCCTCGCCGCGCCGCCCCGCGGCTTCGACGCGGAGACGCGGGCCGCCTGCGCGCGCCTCACCGCGGCCATGAACGCGTGGCCGGAGCTGGTCGGCGGGACGCACGAGCGCTTCGACACGGAGGTCATGCGCGCCGTGCGCGGCCGTCTCGTCTCGAAAATCGGCGCGGAGGGCGTCTACACCGCGGGCGTTGCGCCGTGCGAGCGCTGGCCGAAGGGGTTGGGCCTGGCCTTCAAGATCGAGGACGGGGAAGACCGACGGGCGCGCTCGACCATCGCCATAGAAGCCCTGCGACAACTCGGTGTACTGGATGAGGACGCGCAGAAAACGCTCTCCTGGTGCGCGAGTTTTCCGGTTGAGAATCATCGCGGTGATAAAGTTGGCCAAATTCGAGCCTCATTCAGCCTCAAACGTGCATAAACGTACGGTTGTAAACTATTGAAATTAACGGCTGTGTAACAGAATCGTCCGCATGTTTTATGGGGAGTATTGAATGCGGACAATTTTTGGGGCTGTTTTCCCAGAGTTCGTAACTACTTGAAAAGGCGATAAATAAAAATTTCCTGCTGTTTACAGGGGAAATTCGCCGCATGGAGTTTCTGAGGAATTGAGTAAGAGTTTGATGGCATGGTCGTTGCTGAGCCAAGGGACAGATAAAATGTAAGGGGTAAATAGAGTTATCGGGTCAGGCTCGGAGACGACTAGTGAGTGAAAGCTTTGGGGGAGGCTTTCTCTCGCTTCTTGCGGGCGACAACTCTTTGGGGGAACAGAGTGGTTGTCAGCAATAGTCGTCGAAGGCCATCAATTAGCGGGTTACTGATTCCGTTTCTGTAGGGGTTTGGGGGAGCCCCGCAGTAAGATCAGTAACCCGCATATTTGTGACCGGTTACTCTATTAACAAGAAAGCGCCGTGAGTTTCGACTCACGGCGCTTTCTTGTTTTAGCCGGAAACCTTTGAGCGTTAGACCCGCGCGCGCCCCCGCGGGCCGGGCTACTGCCTTTCAATCCTGACCGCGCCCGAGCAGGTTCGAGGCGGCGGGCGGGGTGTTCAAATCTTCGATGTTGAGCCGCACCATGCCGCCCGCGTCCGTGTAGACCTCCTGAGCGTCCCTCTGCGAGCGCCGGTGGAGGAAGACGAGGCCGCCGATGGCGCCGCCGACGCCGAGGCAGAGCAGAATCGCGAGCCCGGTCGTGACGAGCGTCGTGAGGATGACGCCGCCCATGGTCGAGGTGTAGGCGCGCGTCGCGATCTCCTCCGCGTGCGGGTTGCGGCCGAGCCAGCGCACGTCCTTCTCGTACTTCACCTGCGAGGCGAGCTTCTCGGCGGCCGCGAAGTCGGGCGCGTCGAAGACGAAGACCGAGTAGTTGCCGACGCGGCTGTAGAGCGAGGGCACGGGCCGGCCCGCGGCCTTCAACTCCTCTATCCGCTGTTTGATGGCTTTGTCGGCATCGACCGAGTGCTGCGGCGTCGCGAACTCGACGATGACGAGACGACCGCCCTCGTACTTCGCCGTGGCGGCCTCGACGCTCGAATCGAAGTCGAAGGCGTCGAGCGCCGGCTGATCCCCCACGGCCTTTTGCAGCTCGGGCAGGCTCGTGGCGTAGGCGTAACCGTCGGCCCCCTTCTTCTCCCAGTCGGGCAGGTGCATGACGAGGACGGGGACGCCGCGGGGCTCCCGGCCTTCCGGCGGGGCCTGTGCCAGAGCCCAGACCGCGCACGCCGCGAGGAGGGAGAGCGCACACAATAACTTCTTCAATTTCGATGCTCGCACGACTAAACCTTTCCCACGGACAATCTACGGCAAGCGTTTGGATGAGTTAGACGACGGCGCCGTTGTGCTTGTTCCGCTGGGGTGGATGATAAGTCCGCGGGGGCGTCTAGCGCCAGCGGCGCAGTTCGCGGAGGATTTGGTCGGCGTGGCGGCGCGGGTCTGGGATGTTGCGCAGCACGGTCGCGCCCGCGGCGTCGCTCGCGTTGTCCACGACGACGTTGCCGAAGCGGAGCAGGCGTTGCGGGACGGTCGTGGTGACGGACACGTCCTGTATGTTGCGCAGCGGGATGTTGCGCGTCGTGCGCGAGATGAAGCCCTCGTCGATCTCGATCTTCGAGTCGGTCAGGGTGTAGCGCACGGTGTTGCGCATCAGGTGCTTGTAGGCCGGCCAGAGGAGCAGCGCCAGCGCCAAAGGGATCGAGACGTAGACGGGCACGCTCACCCAGGGCTGCCACGCGAGCAGCACGACGAGCAGAATCGCCCCCAGCGCCGCCAGCACATAGCCGACCTTGACGAAGAGGAGCGTCGGGCCGACCGTAAAGATCGTCCGCTCCTCCTCGTTAGACGGCGGCCCCGCGTCGAAACGTTCGGGCGGAGTCGGGAGGGGGCGGACTTGCATTGGCTGCGCGGGGCGCGGGCGCGCGGGCGCGGCGACGCGCGTCTCTTCGCCCGCGAAGTCGGGGGCGTAGCGCGTCTCCTCGGAGCCGGCAGGCGCGCCGCAGGAGGCGCAGAAGCGCGCGCCGTCGGTCAGGCGCGTGCCGCAGACGTGGCAGTTTTCCATCTACTCCCTCACTCCCTCCTCGCAGAGTTCGCGCAAACGTTCGAGCAGCTCGACCGCGTCGTAAGGCATTCCTATCACAACCCGCGCCCCGGCGGCGAGCGCCTCCGTGCGCAGCGCTTCGCGACCCGAAGGCAGCAGCAGCAGCGCGGGCGGCGCGTCGCCGCGCGACTGCTTCGAGAGCCGCCTGAGCATCTCGACGCCGTCGAAGCCGGGCAGCTCGTAATCGACGACGAGCGCGTCGGGGCGGTCGATGCGCAGAAGGCTGAGCGCGTGCTGGCCGTCGAAGGCGGCGCGCACCTCGTAGGCGGCCGAGCGCATCAGGAGGTTGACCTGCGCCATCCGCTCCGCGTCCGAGACGACGAGCATCACGCGCCTGAGTTTCCCGCCCGCCCGCAGAACGCCCGCCGCCGCCGTCGGCGCGGGTTCGTTCCCGCCGGCCCTCATCCTCTGCGTGCGCCGCTCGGCGTCGTGCCCGGCGTCGGTGCCCGCTTCCGCGAAGCCGTAAACGACGACGCGCGCCGCGGAGTTCTCGCCCCGCGCGTCGTTCAGGGCGACCTCGGCCTGCTCGACCAGCCGCTCGACCTCCGCGCCGTGCGCGGGGAACGAGGAGACGCCGGCGAAGAGTTCTCCGCCGCGCTGTGCTTCCGCGAACTCCTCGCGCAGGCGCGAGAGCGTCGCGCGCGCCGAAGCGGCGTCCGCGCCGTGCAGGTAGACGAGCAGCGTCGCGGGGCCGTAGAAGGCCACGGCATCGACGCGCCGCAGGTTGAGCTTCAGGAAGCCGTGCGCGGCGTTGATGTTCTCGTCGCCGGCCACGACGAGCGCGAGCGAGCCGGTCGCGCCGGCGCGCGCTTCCGAAGCGACGGCGTCGAGCAGGAAGAGGAAGTTGTCGATCTCGGAGCGCTGGTCGGCGACCGCGGGGGCCGAGCGGCGGCCCGACTCCACGCGCCAGAGGAGTGAGGCGAGCCGCGCGCGCAGCTCCTCGGCCGTCGCGTCCTGCGCGAAGTAGTCGTCCGCGCCGAAGTGCTGCGCGGAGCTGCGGAGCGAGCGGCCGTCTTCGCGGAAGAGGAAGAGGACGGGCAGCGCGAAGCTCGAAGGCTCCGAACGCAGCCGCCGCGCGAGCGCGACGAGCCGCCCCTCGCCCTCGCGCTCGCCGAAGACCAGGAGGACGGCGGACGGCGGACGCGGCTCGAACTTTTCGTCGGTGCAGAACGGGATGACGGACTCGATGTCCGAGGAGTCCGCGGCGTAGCCGGCCACGGAGAGCCTCATGCGCAGCGAGTCCACCTCCGTGCCCCTGTCGGCGACGAGCAGCACTCGCCTCTGTGATCCGTCGGTCGTGGCTTCTGACATCTTTCGGCGTCGGTGGTTGAAAGTCTCGGTGCCCGGAACTCCGTCGTCGGCTCAATCATACCGCGACCGTCCCCGCGGCCAAACAGCGCGGGCGCACAGACGAAGAGGGACGGCCCTCGAGTCCGTCCCTCACGTTCGGTCTTTCGATTCCGGTCGAGTTAACTACTGGCTGACGAGGCGGAGCTTGCCGTCGGGCGTGCGGACGGTGAAGATGTGCGTCTCGTAAGCGAGCGGCGGCGGCTCCGCGGCCTTGAGCTTGGCGATCTGCGTGCGCGAGACGCGCGGGGCCAGGCGCGCCGTCGAGGGGTCGCGCATCAGCGCGTAGCGCTCCGAGATGCGGCGCACGTACTCCTGCGTCTCGCGGTAGGGCGGGACGTTGCGCCGGTACTTGAGCACCGCGCCCTCGCCCGCGTTGTACCCGGCGAGCGCCAGGCGCACGTCGCCGTCGAACATGTCGAGCAGGAAGCGCATGTACTTGACGCCGCCCTCGATGTTCTGCTGCGGGTCGAAGATGTCGCGCACGCCGAGCCGCGCGGCCGTCGCCGGCATCAACTGCATCAAGCCCCGCGCGCCCTTGTGCGAGAGCGCGAACTTTTTGAAGGAGGACTCGCGGTGCATGATCGAGTAGATGAGCAGGGGGTCTACGCCGTAACGGTTGCTCGAAGCGACGATGAAGCCGTCCACCTTGGCGTCGCCGGTCGAGAAGCCTTCGAGCGCGTTGCCCGCGGCCATCGGGAGCGGCGCGGCGGAGGGCCGCGGGGCCACAGGCTGTGCCGAAGCGGCTGCCGCGGGCATGGTTCGCGCGGTCAGCTTCAGGCGCTTGTTCGGGCGCGCGGCCGGGGCGACCTGCGCGGGCGTCTCGACGCTCACGCCGCCGGGCACGTCGAAGTTGTCGTAGCGGTAGCCGCCGGGGCCGGCTTGCTGCGCGGAGGCGGTCAGGCAGGGGAGGAAGATCAGGACGAAGGCGGCGGAAATTTTTCTCATGGCCTTGCTTATTCCGTGTGTCGGCGGGGCGCTTTGAAAGTTCGTCTGAGGGCGGGGGCACTCGCCGCGTCGTAGGCGCGCCGGACGAGCGCTCAGACAGGATAGCACACGCGGAGGAGGCCGTTCAACAAAATTCACCGTTTGTTTAACTCGAACTATTTAGGCACTTGCGGAGGGCGGCGGGGCGGTTTGCCGCCGGGTCGGGCGGCGGCGAGGGTCGAAGTCTTGACAGCGCGTGTATGATGAAAGCCGCTTTCCAAGCGGGTTAATTCTCCGGCATTCAACGCGTGCGACCGCCAGCGCACCTCACCCGAACAGGAGAAACAGATGAAAAGACTGCTGACCGCGATCTGCGCGGCGTCGCTCTGCCTTTCCGCCGCCGCCGCCCAGAACACCAACACGAACGCCCCCGCGGCCAACGCCAACACGACCAGGAAGCGCGGCCCCGTCTTCCGCGCCACGAAGGAGCAGATCAAGCAGGCGCAAGAGGTTCTCAAACAGCGCGGCTTCTACGCGGGCGACGCGACGGGGAAGCTCGACACGCCGACGCGCGACGGCCTGAAGAAGTATCAGGAGGCGGAAGGGCTCAAGGTGACTGGGACGCTCAACGCGGCGACCCTCCAGAAGATGAACGTCACGCTCACCGACAAGCAGAAGGAGTGGGTGGCCGCGCACAGCCAGAGTTAAAGGCGGAAGCCCGACCGTGAGGGAGGGCGTACGTTTCACAAAGGAGGGAGGGTGGATGAAAGACAGCGTGTCTTTCATCCACCCTCCCTTCGAGTTTGACTGACGCCCTCCCTCACGGTCGGGCTTCCGCCTCTTATGCCGTAGCGCTTTGTTGGGTGAGGAGGCGTTCAACGATCTGGTAGCTCGCCTCAAGTGCCTCGCTGAGCTTCTGGGGCTCGGGGCCGCCGCCTTCGGCCATGTCGGGCTTGCCGCCGCCGCGGCCGCCGATGATGGGCGCGAGTTCCTTGATGACCTGGCCCGCCGGGACGCGCTTCGAGAGGTCGGGAGAGGTACGCACGATGAGCGAAGCCTTGCCGTCGGCGCGACGGCCGAGCACGACGACGCCCGTCTTAATCTGCGCGAGCAGGGTGTCGGAGAGCTGGCGCAGCGCGGAGGCGTCGAGGTCGCTCGCCTCGCGCGCGAGCACGAGGACGCCGTCGGCGATCTCGCGCGCCTCCTGCCCGTTCTGCGCCTGCGCGCCCGCGCCGAGCGCGAGCTTCAGGCGCAGCTCGTCGGCCTCGCGCCGAGCCTTCTTCAACTCCTCCTGCAAGCGCGCGACCGCCGCGGGCACGTCGTTGCGCGTGGAGCGCAGCTCGCCGGAGATTTGGTCAACCAGCGCCTCGGTCTCCTGGAAGCGGTTGAAGGCGTCGCGGCCGGTGACGGCGCGGATGCGGCGCGTGCCCGAGGCGATGGACTCGTCGCTAGTGATCTTAAAGAGGCCGATGTCGCCGGTGGCGCGGACGTGCGTGCCGCCGCACAGCTCTTTGGAGAAGACGCCCTCCTCTCCGGGCACGGTCAACACACGAACCTTCTCCGCGTACTTCTCGCCGAACAGAGCCATCGCGCCGGACTGCATCGCCTGTTCGAGCGGCACGAGTTCCGTCCGCACGGGCTCGTTGCGAAGTATGTGGTAGTTGACGAGCCTCTCGATCTCCGCGATCTCGTCGCGCGTGAGAGGCTGGTAGTGCGAGAAGTCGAAGCGCAGGTAGTTGGGCGCGACGACCGAGCCGGCCTGCTTGACGTGCGTGCCGAGCACTTCGCGCAGCGCCGCGTGCATCAGGTGCGTCGCCGTGTGGTTGCGCCGCGTCGAGTCGCGCTTCTCCGCATCGACCTGAGCGGTCACTGTGGCGCCGACCTGGAGAGAGCCGCGCTCGACCTTGACCCGGTGCACGATCAGCCCGCCCGCGGGGACGGGCGGCGTGTCATTGACGACGGCGTGCGCCGCGCCGTGGTAGAGCGCGCCGGTGTCGCCGACCTGCCCGCCCGACTCAGCGTAGAAGGGTGTGCGGTCGAGGACGACTTCGCCCTCCTCGCCCTCGTTCAACTCCCCGACCTCGCCTTCGCCGCGCAGCAGCGCGAGGATTCGCGCGTTCCCGGTCTTCGTCTCGTCGTAGCCGGTGAACGTGCTCGCGCCGACGCGCTCGGCGATTTGAGCGTAGACCGGATTCGTTTTGGACGTGACCGCGGCCTGACCCTTCGCACCCGCGCCCTGAATCTCGCGCAGCGCGCGGTCGAACTGCTCGTTGTACGTGTCTTCGTCAACCGCGAAGCCGCGCTCTTCTAACCCGACGCGGATGAGGTCGCGCGGCGTGCCGAAGGTGTCGTAGAGCTTCGCAAGCTCGCGGTAGTCGGGCATCTCGCCTTCGGCCGTCGAGGCGAAGAGGGCTTCGAGCTTTTGCAGGCCGACCGTGAGCGTCGAGCCGAAGCGCTCCTCTTCGAGACGAACCATGCGGCCGATGAACTCGCGCGCCGCTTCGAGCTCGGGGTAAGCCTCGCGCATCTGTTCGACGACGAAGTCGGTGACCTGGTGGAAGAAGGGGCCGTCGAAGCCGAGCGCGTGACGCCCCTGGTAGATGGCGCGGCGCATGATCTTCCTTAAAACGTAATTGCGCCCCTCGTTGCCCGGCAGGATGTTGTCGGCGACGGAGAAGGCCGTGGCGCGCGCGTGGTCTGTGATGACGCGCATGGCGAAGCCCTCTTTAGTTTCGGGCTCGTAGTGGCGGTCTGCGACCTGCGCGACGAAATCGACGATGGGTCGCAGAAGGTCTGTCTCGTAGTTGTCCGGCGCGCCTTGCAGGACGGCCGTGAGGCGTTCGAGCCCCGCGCCCGTGTCCACCGACGGCTTCGGCAGGGGCGTGAGCGCGCCGCCGGCGTCGCGGTCGTACTGCATGAAGACGAGGTTCCAGATTTCGACCGTCGGGCTGCCGTCGGCGTTGACGTACTCGGCGCGGTTCTTCTCGGGGTCTTCGGGGTCTTCGCCGCGGTAGTAGTGAACCTCGCTGCAAGGGCCGCAGGGGCCCGTGTCGCCCATCTGCCAGAAGTTGTCCTTACGGCCGAAGCGGAGGATGCGCTCGCGCGGCGCGCCGGCCTTCTCCCAGAGCGCGGCGGCCTCCTCGTCGGCGGGCACTGCATCGTCGCCCTCGAAGACGGAGAACCAGAGGCGGCGCGGGTCGAGGCCATACTCCTCGACGAGCAGCCCCCAGGCGAAGCGGATGGCATCCTCCTTGAAGTAGTCGCCGAACGAGAAGTTGCCGAGCATCTCGAAGAAGGTGTGGTGCGTGGCGTCGCCCACGTCGTCGAGGTCGTTGTGCTTGCCGCCCGCGCGCAGGCACTTCTGCGAGCTGACGGCGCGCCTGTAGTCGCGCTGCTCGAGGCCCAGAAAGACGTCCTTGAACTGGTTCATCCCGGCGTTGGCGAAGAGCAGCGTCGGGTCGTTGGCGGGCAGCAGCGGGCTCGAAGCCACGCGCTTGTGGCCCTGCCTCTCGAAGTAGCTAAGAAACTTTTCGCGTATCTCTTTTCCGGTAATCATAAAGCAGTAGTCAGTAGTCAGTAGTCAGCAGTCAGTAGAGGCTGACCCTTCGACGGCGTGAATACCTGACGTTATCTCCTTGTCAGGGAGTTTAGCATGCGGTACGGAGGCGGGCGAAACGGGGGACAGTAGGCAGTAGGCAGACGGCAGCAGGCGGTGCGCTCCGCGCTAAGGAAGTTGAAATTTAATCTTAAGAGTTCCGCCGCAGGCTTTTTTTACTGCCTACTGCTTACTCTTCTTCTTCCGGCGCGTCGGAGGCTTCGCGCACTTTGCGGATGATGAGGTCGTAGGAGAAGCCGAGGCGTTGGAGGTGGTCGTAGAGACTTTTCGTCTCCTGGCGCGTGGTGGGGCGGCCGCGGAGGCGTATGCGCTTCTCGATGGCGCGCGCGATGAGTTCCTCTTCGGGCGTCTCCTGGTAGACGAGTTCGAGGGCGGCGTCGGCCGTCTCCTTCGAGACCTTCTTGGTTTGCAGGTCGCGGGCGAGGCGCTGGCGGCCCACGGGCTTCTGACGCACGCGGTAGGAGGCGAAGCCGAAGGCGAAGCGCTCGTCGTCGAGGTAGCCGTACTCCTTGAGTTTGTCGAGCGCGTAGGCGACGGCCGCGTCGTCCGCCCACTGTTTTTCGAGCAGGCGCTCGCGCAGTTCTTCGACCGAGCGCGGCTTGGCGGCGAGGAGTTTGACGGCCCTCTGGAGCGTGCGTTCCCGAGCCCTCTCAGCATCGACGACGCGCGGCGGGCGCTCCTTCCTCCTCTCCTCTTCGAGGTCGGCGTTAATCTGCCTGTCGGTCTTCGACGGCCGCGGCTTGTACTCCCTGCTCTTTCGCTGCATTACGATGAATACTCTATCGCAGTAGTACAGGTCAGAACCACCCGCTACCGCGGGTGGTTCTGACCTGACGCCCCGCGCGGCTTGCTTTAAGATGTCTGACGATGGACGGCATTCTCATCATCGACAAGCCGGAGGGCTGGACTTCGCACGACGTGGTGGCGCGCGCCCGACGCGTCCTGGGGGAGAAGCGCGTCGGGCACACGGGGACGCTCGACCCCTTCGCGACGGGCGTGCTCGTGCTGCTGGTGGGTCGCGCGACGCGGCTCGCGCAGTTCCTCGCGGGGGCGGAGAAGGAGTACCTGGCGACGATCCGCCTCGGCTTCAGCACGGACACGGGCGACCTGACGGGCGAGCGCCGCGAAGGCGGGGGAGCGCCGGACTGCTCGGCCCTCAGGCCCGAAGACCTTGAGGCGGCGCTCGCGCCGCTGCGCGGCGAGTTCGAGCAGGTGCCGCCGATGTACTCCGCGAAGAAGGTCGCGGGGAAGAAGCTCTACGAGCTTGCGCGCAGGGGCGAAGAGGTCGAGCGCAAGGCCGTGCCCGTCCGCGTGAGCGAGTTTGAGATTGTTGCCGGCGAAAACGAAGATTCCGTCAAGGCGAACGAAGACGGGACGTGCGACCTGCGCGCGCGCGTCGTCTGCTCGGCCGGGACTTACGTGCGCGCGCTGGCCGAGTCTTTCGGCGAGAACTTGAAGACGGGAGCGCACCTCGCCGCGCTCCGCCGCACGCGCGCGGGCGTGTTCGGGCTCGAACGCGCGGTCACGTTGGAAGAGTTGCCGCAACTCGTCGAGGAAGGGAAGGAGTTTCTTCTTCCAATCGAACTGGCGCTCCCGCAGATGCCCTCGGCGCATCTAACTGCCGAGGAGGCGCGCCGGGCGCGGCACGGCGCGGCGGTCGCTTCCGTGGGCGACTGGGAGGACGGCGCGCACGTCGCGCTCTTCGACGAGCGCGGCGCGCTGCTCGCGGTCGGGGCGTGGGACGCGCGGGCGTCCCTGTTGCGGCCGCGGGTGATGCTGGCCGTCGAAAAATAAGTGTTGACTGTGGCGGGAGGGCGCTGTGCTATACTTGGCGTCAACGGCGGTCGTCGAGAGTGACCCGGCATCAAGAGCCAAGCTTGAAAGCCTTTCCCCTTTGAAAAACAGCTCGTTGAGGAGTTGAACCGAAACTCGACGGCGCGGCGGGCCCGGTCTCGCGCGTCTCGCCCCGCACACGCGCATCGAGTGGTGTTCCTCAAGGCGGCCCGCCCCGACGGCGGTGCCGCCTGACTTTTCATTCGAGGGCGTGAGCACACACGCCGTCCCTAGCGCGCGCGAAGCCGAGTGTGAGGTTTACAGAAGGCTATGCAAGAGCAGGATGGCAGCGGCAATAAGTTCGACATTTCGGCGCGGCTCGAAGCGCTGCGCCAGGAGCAGGCGGCGCTCGCCTGGGAGGGGAGCTTCCGCGACTACTTCGAGCTGGTCACGCAGAACCAGCGCCTCGCCCAACTCTCCCACGCGCGCATCAACGACATGATCCACGCGGCCGGCGTGGAGAAGCTCAACGAGGGCACGCGCGACGAGGTGGCCCGCTACAACTTCTTCGCCTCGGAGCTGTTCGGCATCGAGGAGCCCATCGCGCGCATCGTCGAGTACTTCAAGTCGGCCGCGCAGCGCCTCGAAGTCCGCAAGCGCATCCTGCTTTTGATGGGCCCGGTGGGCGGCGGCAAGTCCACCATCGTGACGATGCTCAAGCGCGGGCTTGAGGAGTGGACGCGCACCGAGCAGGGCGCGGTCTACGCCATCAAGGACTGCCCGATGCACGAGGAGCCTCTGCACCTCATCCCCGCCGAACTCCGGCCGGAGATCGAGAAGCACTACGGCATCTACATCGAGGGCGACCTCTGCCCGCAGTGCCGCTACGCGCTCGAACACACCTACGGCGGCCGCCACGAGGACGTGCGCGTCCACCGCATCATCTTCTCCGAGAAGAACCGCGTCGGCATCGGCACCTTCGCGCCCTCAGACCCGAAGTCGCAGGACATCACGGAGCTGACCGGCTCCATCGACCTCTCGACCATCGGCGAGGTCGGCGTCGAGTCGGACCCGCGCGCCTACCGCTTCGACGGGGAACTCAACATCGCCAACCGCGGCGTGATGGAGTTCATCGAGATGCTGAAGGTGGACGAGAAGTTCCTCTACTCCCTGCTAACGCTCTCGCAGGAGCAGAACATCAAGACCGGCCGCTTCGCGATGCTCTACGCCGACGAGGTCATCCTCTCGCACACGAACGAGAACGAGTACGTCTCGTTCGCCGGCAACAAGAAGTCGGAGGCGCTGCAAGACCGCATCATCCTCGTCAAAGTCCCTTACAACCTCCGCGTCTCGCAGGAGGAGCGCATCTACGACAAGCTCCTCAAGCAGTCCGAAATCTTACGCAACGTCCACATCGCCCCGAACACCCTGAGGGTGGCCGCGATGTTCGCCGTCATGACGCGGCTCGAAGAGCCGAAGCGCGCCAACGTCGATGTCGTCAAGAAGATGAAGCTCTACGACGGCGAGGACGTGGAAGGGTACAAGTCGAAGGACGTGCGCGAACTGAAGGAGGAGGCGGTGCGCGAGGGGATGGACGGCATCTCGCCCCGCTACATCATCAACCGCCTCTCGGGCGCGCTGGTGCGCGACGGCATCACCTGCATCAACCCCATCGACGCCCTGCGCGCCATCAAGGACGGCTTCGAGCAGCACACGGGCATCAACCCGGAGCAGCGCGAGCGCTACCTGAACCTCATCTCGGCCGCGCGCAAGGAGTACGACGAGCTGGCGAAGGTCGAGGTGCAGCGCGCCTTCGTCTACTCGTTCGAGGAGATGGCGCGCACCATCTGCAACAACTACCTCGACAACGTCGAGGCGTACTGCAACAAGGAGAGGATCAAAGACCCCATTACGGAAGAGGAGATGGAGGCCGACGAGCCGCTCATGCGCTCCATCGAGGAGCAGATCGGGGTCAGCGAGAACGCCAAGAACACCTTCCGCCAGGAGATACTCATCCGCATCTCCTCCTACGCGCGCAAGGGGCGGCAGTTCGAGTACACCTCGCACGAGCGCCTGAAGGAGGCCATCGAGAAGAAGATCTTCGCCGACCTGAAGGACGTGGTGAAGATCACGACCTCGGCCAAGACGCCCGACCCCGACCAGCTCCGCCGCATCAACGAGGTCGTTGACCGCTTAGTCCGCGACGGCGGCTACTGCCCCGTCTGCGCCAACGAGCTGCTGACCTACGTCGGCACGCTGCTCTCGCGCTGACCGAGGGGAGGGCGTAGGCAAGGGAAGTGACAGTCGAATCGCCCGCGCTTCCACGTGAGGCGCGGGCGTTCTAACTTAACAAGTCCGTTAGTCGAGAGATGAACAACGACTCGCAAATCTCCGGGACGATTCAGCGCAACGACTGGTCTTTGCAGCGCAAGGGCATCATCGACCAGGAGCGGCACAAGGAGCGCGTGAAGGAGGCCGTGCGCAAGAACCTCGGCTCCATCGTCTCGAACGAGGCCATCATCCTCTCGGACGGCAAGCGCACCGTCAAAGTCCCCATCCGCTCGCTCGACGAGTACAAGTTCCGCTTCGACCACCGCAAGAAGAAGCACGTCGGCACCGGCGACGGCAAGACGCGCGTCGGCGACGTCATCGCGCGCGAGGGGCAGCCGGGCCAGGGCTCGGGGCGCGGCCAGGGGCCCGCGGGCCATGACGCGGGGGCCGAATACTACGAGGCCGAGGTGGACATCGACGAGCTGGCCGCGCTCATCTTCGAGGACCTCCAGCTCCCCTTCCTCGAAGACAAGGCGAAGAAGGCCGTCCAGTCGAAGACGACCCGCTTCAACGAAATCCGCCGCACCGGCGTCTTCTCCAACCTCGACAAGCGCCGGATGATCCTGGAGAACATCAAGCGCAACGCCCGCGAGTCGAACGAGCCGCGCTTCGGCGGCGTCCGCAAGGAGGACCTCCGCTTCAAGACCTGGGAGGAGGACAAGCGCTACGAGTCCAACGCCGTCGTCCTCGCGCTGATGGACGTTTCGGGCTCGATGGGCGAGTTCAAGAAGTACATCGCGCGGAGTTTCTTCTTCTGGATGGTGCGGTTTCTGCGGACGAAGTATGACAACGTGGAGATCGTGTTCGTGTCGCACCACACGGAGGCGAAGGAGGTCTCGGAGGAGCAGTTCTTCACGCAGGGCGAGTCGGGGGGGACGGTCGTGTCGAGCGCCTACCAGCTCGCGCTCGACATCATCAACGCGCGCTACAGGCCCGCCGACTGGAACATCTACCCGTTCCACTTCTCCGACGGCGACAACTACTACTCGGACAACGAGGAGGCCGTGCGGCTGGCCGACGAGCTGATCAGGACGTGCAACCTCTTCGGCTACGGCGAGATCGGCGAAGAGGGCGGCGGCGGTTACCGCAGAAGCTCGGGCGCGCTGCTCTCGATCTTCAACGACCGGCTGCGCCGGAAGGAGCGCTTCATCGGCGTCCGCATCGACGACAAGGAGGACGTCTACCCCGCCCTCAAACAGTTCTTCGGCCGCCGCGGCGTCGAAGCCTGAAAATTCATCCCGCAATCGCCGACCGACAACGGCGCGCCCCCGTGTCTCGAAGAGAGGCCCGGGGGCGCTCTTATTTTTCATAAAAATGGAAACGTGTCGAAAATCTTCAGGTAAATGGTGACCCGGGGCAGCGACCCTCATCCTGTAAGGTACACGGCGCGTGAAGTTTAGACGCCGGGGCGTGGGTGTACGGGCAGGTGGAATATTTCTTGCCTTACGAACGCGGCATCAGAAGCTCAGCCCGCAGCGCTTACAAAGTCTCTGCGAATTATGCCTACAGGCCCCGCGGACAAGTTCTCTTGACACCTTCTCGCACACTGCCGGGTCGCACGTGCAGCCCCGAGCGTCCCGGCACTTTTAAGGCCCGGCCCGGGTCAGAGCGGTCTCATGACCGAATCGCCGAAATCGCGTCTCCCCTTGGCCACGCCGGAACAAGACGTACCGGACACGAAAGGAGCAACCATGAACGCTCGACGCAAAGGGTTTTCGATACTCCTTAGCGCGTTGGCATTTCTCCTGGTCTTGAGCCACGCCGCCTTCGGGCAGCACATCCGCGGCTCGATTGAGGGAACTGTCAAAGACCCCAACGGCGCGGCCGTGCAGGGGGCGACGGTGACCCTCAGGAACGAGGCCACCGGCGTGGAAATCAGCGCCCAGTCGAATGAGCAGGGGCTTTTCAGCTTCCAGAACCTCGACCCCGCGACCTACACCGTCTCGGTCGAAGGGCCGGGCTTCCGCAAGCTCGTGATGAGCAACGTGAGGGTCGCCGTCGGGCAGGCGACGCCCGTCATCGCCGAACTCCAGGTCGGCGAGGCGCGCGAGGTGGTCGAGGTGGTCTCGAATTCAGCGGACGCCACCGTAGACACCACGCGCGTGACCGTGGACGGCGTGGTCACCGCGCAGCAGGTCGAGAACCTCCCGCTCAACGGGCGCAACTTCCTCGACCTGGCCCAGCAGGAGCCGGGCGTGCAGGTGCGCGACGGCGGCGACTTCGACCCGACGAAGAACCAGATGGTCGGCGTCTCGATCGGCGGGCGCAGCGGGCGCTCGACGCGCATCCAGGTGGACGGCGTGGACATCACCGACGAGACGGTGGGCACGACGACCATGAACATCTCCAACGAGTCGATCCAGGAGTTCCAGATCAGCCGCTCGACGCTCGACCCGAGCACGGACGTCACCTCCAGCGGCGCGGTCAACATCATCTCGCGCAGCGGCGGCAACGAGTACCACGGCGCGGCCTTCGGGTTCTTCCGCGACGAGCGCTTCTCCTCCGACCTGCGCCTGAACAAGACCGTCCCGACGACGGAGAAGCCGCCCTTCGACCGGCAGATCCTGGGCGGCCGCGTCGGCGGCTTCATCATCAAGGACAGGCTCTTCTGGCACGGCGAGTTCGAGAACAACAACCAGGACGGCCAGCAGTTCACCAACATCCCCGAGTTCCCCAGCTTCACCGGGGCCTTCGGCGTGCCGCTCGACGAGAGGCTCGCGGGCGGGCGCGTCGACCTCAAGGTGACGGACGCGCTCAGCGCCTTCTACCGCTTCAACCACAACTACAACTTCGGCGTGACGGGCTTCGGAGCCCGCGACCTGTCCGCCTTCGGCAACCTCAACAACACTAACTCGCACGTGGTCGGGGCCGACTACACCACGGGCCGCTGGACTCACTCCGGACGCTACAGCTACCTCAACTTCAACAACTTCATCGTGGCCGCCAACGAGGCCGCCGGCACGCCCGTGACGCTCGCCACGAGCGGCCCGCCCGTGCTCGTGCGCATCCTCAACACGCTCCAAGACGTGGGCCCGGACCTGCTGGCCCCGCAGACCACCTTCCAGGACAACAAGCAGATCAAGTACGACGGCAGCTTCACCACCGGCGCGCACACGTTCCGCTTCGGCCAGTCCTACAACCACATCGAGGAGGCGGGCTTCGCCAGCTTCTTCGGCAACGCCCCGCGCATCCGCGCCAGCTACAACGCGACGACCCGCGCGTTCGCCAACGCCAACGGCGGCGAGGGCGACCCGCTCAACTTCCCGCTCAACCAGATCGTGCTGGGCAACGGGCTGGGCTACGCCAGCGAGAAGCCGGCGCTGGGCTTCCCCTTCGGCGGCTTCATCAACCACCGCTTCGGCACCTACATCCAGGACGCCTGGAGGTGGCGGCCGAACGTGACCGTTACGCTCGGCCTGCGCTACGACTACGACAGCGGGATCTCTAACAGCGACCTGCCCCGCTCGCCGTCGCTCGCCCTCTTCAGCCCGGCGCTCGCGGGCAACATCAGGAACGACGTCAACAACTTCGCCCCGCAGGCCGGCATCGCCTGGGACATCAAGGGTGACGGCAAGAACGTGATCCGCGCCGGCGCCGGCATCTACTACGAGTCGAACATCTTCAACAACCTCTTCTTCGACCGCGCCTACAATCTCCCACCGGGGCTGGGCAACGACACGCCTCTCAAGACCTCGGGCGACCCGCTTGTGCTCCACCCCGCGACGGGCGCGTGCCTCTTCAACACGACCAACTTCCGCACGACCGTGGGCCAGTGCGACACGCCGGGCGGCGTGAACCTGTTCTCCCAGCCGCTCAGGAACGTCATCCCTGCGGTTCAGTTGATGCAGGCGACGCTCCAGGGGATCTCGTCCGGGCTAGCGGCCAACTTCCCGACGCCCGGCGTGCCGCCCCTCTTCGAGCAGGCCCTCAGCACGGACAACAACATCATCTTCAACGGCTACAAGCGGCCTTACAGCTTCATGTTCAACATCGGCTTCCAGCGGGAGCTGAGGTCGGGCCTCGTCCTGACCCTGGACTACGTCCATAACCGCGGCGTCAAATTCAACCAGATCGTCGATCGCAACCGGATCGGCGCGGCCGACACGCTCGACGTGAATATCGCCCGCGACGCCATCGCCGCCACCAACGACGCCTTCGGTTGCGGGGCGCTCTTCACCCAGGCGGCCATCACCTGCGCCATCAACGAGGGCGCGACCATCACCGACTACGCCGATCACGGCCTCGGCGCGGGCAGCGCGCTCGACGGCTTCGCCTTCCGGGGCAACAATCCCAACTTCCGCACGATGGGGCTCATCGAGCCGATCGGCCTGTCGCGCTACCAGGGCCTGACGACCAGCCTCCGCGGCCGGCTGCTCAGGGACTGGGGCGTGATCAGGGAGATGTCGGGCACCGTCAGCTACGCGCTCTCGCGGTTCAAGGCCACGGGCGCCGACCAGGAGTTCCTCTCGCTGTCGGGCTTCAACGACCGGCCGTCGGAGTTCTACGGCCCGGCCGCGCTCGACCGCACTCACCAGCTCTCCTTCGGCTTCTTCACGGAGCTGCCGTGGGGCATCAAGGTGAACCCGGTGACGCGCCTCGCCTCGCCCCTGTCCCAGTCGGCCTTCGTAGACTGCCACGACTGCGGCGCGGCCGAGATCTTCATGAGCGACTTCGACGGCGACGGCATCAACGAAGACCCGCTGCCGGCGATCACGCCCCGCGGCGCTTACATGCGGCAGATCAGCGGCCCGCAGGAGCTGAACGAATTCATCAGCGCCTTCAACAACCTCGTCGAGGCCGGTGAGCTGACCCCCGCGGGCCAGGCCCTCGTCAACGCCGGCCTCTTCACCACCGCACAGCTTCAGGCTTTGGGCGCGTCCTACAGCAACGGCGTCCCCGTCCCGCTCGCGCCGCCCGACGCGGTCGGCATCGACTGGTTCTTCAACACCGACGTGCGCATCTCGAAGGTGTTCACCATCCGCGAGAGGGTGAAGATTCAGCCGCTGGTCGAAATCTTCAACCTCTTCAACATCGGCAACTTCGACCCGCCGGGGAACCGGCAGACGAACCTCCTCTCGGGCCTGTCCGGTTCGATTAACGGGACGACTAAGGCGAACCGCAGCAATCGCTACGGCCTCGGCTCGGGCTCCTTCGCGCCCGGCATCCCGCGGGCCGTCCAGTTCGGCTTCCGGGTCGATTTCTAATCGACCGCGGAGGGATTGCGGGCGGCCTTCCGCGCCGCACCGGTGGGCTGGGGCCTTTGAAAGGCCCCAGCCCACGACTGTTTCCTTAGACCGCGGCCCGTCAACCACGGCGCCGCCAGGGGTTCAACTGACGTGAAGCGAATGACGCGCCTCCTCCTGCCCCTCCTCTTCCTGTCAATCGCGCACCACGTGGCCGCGGCTCAGTCAATCGGCCCTCACACGATCAAGGGCACGGTCTACGCCAAGGGCGAGAGGCCCTTGCATATCGAGGTGGTACTCGAAAACGGCACCCGGATGCCGCTGAGTCGGACGGTCGCCGACCAGGACGGCCGCTACATCTTCAGCGGGCTCGGGTTCGGCACCTACCGCGTCGTCGTCCAGCCGCTCGGCGAGTACCGCGGAGCGGCGCATGAGGTGGAAATCTTCGGCAGCCCCGACTCAGTTATCATCAAGACGGCGGACCTGAGCCTGGAGCCGAAGGGGGGCGGCGCCACTACCGCCGGGACGGCCTCCGCCTTCACGCAGGCGGTGCCCAAGCCGGCCGAAGACGAGTACAAGCTGGGCGTCAAGGCGTTCGACGCCGGCTCCGCCGAAGCCGGCGTGACCCACCTGAGGCGCGCGGTCGAGCTGTTCCCCGACTACTACCTAGCGCTCTCCCGCCTCGGGACGGAGCACACCCGCGCCGGGCAGTACGAGAAGGCCGTGCCGCTGCTGCGCCGGGCCTGTAAGGTCAACCCGACCTCGGCCGGCGCACAGATCATGCTCGGCATCTCGCTCGTCGAGCTGGGGCAGTACAAGGAGGCTCTCCCCGCGCTCACGCAAGGTAAGTCGCTCGCTCCGAAGTCCGTCAACGCCCACCTCTACCTCGGCATCGCACAGTTCGAGAGCGGCGACCTGACCTCGGCCGAAGTCAGCCTGCGTCGGGCCTACGACCTCGGTGGGCCGGCCCGCGCGGCGGTCGCGAACCTCCACCTCGCTTCCGTCCACGACCGCCAGGGCAAGCCTGCACTCGCCGCCGACGCGCTCGAGGCTTACCTGCGCGACGTGCCGAACGCCAAGAACGCCGCCACCATCCGGCAGGTCATCGAACGCCTGCGCCGGAAGGCTAAGGGTTAGCCCGCCCCGCCTCCCACTTCGCACTTGCCCTTGCGCTCGCCGCGGCGCGACAATGCCCGCATGGAAGACCGCGAGATCAAAGGTTTGGAGGCGGCGCTGGAGCGCATCTGGGAGGTCGCCCGCCGTTTCGGGCTCGACCCCTACCCCGTCCGCTTCGAGGTGGTGCCGGCGACGGTCATGTACGAGATCGGCTCCTACGCCCTGCCGGGGCGCTACTCGCACTGGACGTTCGGCAAGGCGTACCACCGCATGAAGACGATGTACGACTTCGGGCTCTCGAAGATCTACGAGGTCGTCATCAACACGAACCCCTCCTACGGCTTCCTGCTGGAGACGAACAGCCCCGTCCAGAACAAGCTCGTCATGGCGCACGTCCTCGGCCACGTGGACTTCTTCAAGAACAACGTCTACTTCTCGAAGACGAACCGCCGCATGGTCGAGACCGTCTCGGCGCACTCGGGGCGCATGGGCGAGTACGAGTTCAAGTACGGCCGCAAAACGGTCGAGCGCTTCCTCGACGCCGTCCTCTCCATCGAAGAGCACATCGACCCCAACTTCTTCATCCGCCGCGAGGCCGAGCCGGACGGGCCGGGCGCGCAGAAGAAGCAGCCGAAGACGCCCGGCCGCTACGACGACCTCTGGAACATCGGCTCCCGCGCGCCCGACCCCGAAGAGGCGGCCGACGCCGACGACCGCCCCCGCGGCGACCGCCTCCCCGAGAAAGACCTCCTCTACTACGTCATGCGCAACTCGCCCTCCCTCAAAGACTGGCAGCGCGACGTCATCGCCATGATGCACGAGGAGATGGAGTACTTCGTCCCCCAGATGCAGACCAAGACATTAAACGAAGGGTGGGCCTCGTTCTGGCACTCGCGCATCATGCGGGAGCTGGACTTGCCGGACGTGGAGCTGTTGGAGTTCGCGGAGCTGCACGCGGGGGTCGTGTCGCCGCACAAGGGTCAGCTCAACCCGTACTACCTGGGCTACAAGATTCTGGAGGACATCGAGCGGCGCTGGGACAGCCCGTCCGCGGAGGAGCGCGAGAAGTTCGGGCGCGAGCCCGGCGGCGGGCGCGCGAAGCTCTTCGAGGTGCGCGAGGTCGAGAACGACGTGTCGTTCCTGCGCAACTACCTGACCGAGGAGTTGTGCGAGGAGTTGGACCTGTTCGTCTACGAGCTGGTGGACGAAGAGGAGTGGACGGTGTCGGAGAAGCGCTGGGAGAAGGTGCGCGACCAGTTGGTCTCGAACATGACCAACTTCGGCTTCCCCTACATCGTCGTCGCCGACGGCGACTACAACAACAACCGCGAGCTGTACCTCAAGCACCTGTACGAGGGGGCCGAACTCGACGTCAACTACGCGCGCCGCGTCCTCGAACACGTCCACACGCTCTGGGGCCGCCCCGTCCACCTAGAGACCGTCATCGACGACGAGCCCGCCCGCCTCCACTACAACGGCGAGGAGCACGACGAGGACTGAGACGGGCGCGCCTCTCCCCGAAAATATCCTGTCTGGGCCGGGCGGTTTAGTTTAGAATGCCGCCCGCCGAGCCTGCCTATCACGTCCTGCAAGCCCCGCCGGCCCGGCCGGGGCCCTTTGCTTCCCGCCCCGCTCAGACTCGACTCGGAAAGGAGAGCCTAAAGACATGTCCGCACCCCCGAACTGGAGGCCGCCCCTGGAGTTCATCTGGGGCCAGTACCGCATCTGGTCGGCGACCTCGCGTGCCTACCAGTCGCAGCTTTCCTCCTGGCGAAAGCTCGTCCTGTACTTCGGCATCGCCGGGGCCATCGTCGGCACGCTCAGCGGCCAGGTGGGACTCCTCGACCTGTCCCCGGACGCTAAGAAATGGCTCACCGTCCTGCTCGCCTTCGTCAGCGCGGTGCTGCTGGCGCTGGCCACCTACTTCACGACCAAGATTCTGACCCCCGCCAACGAGGGGGCCTGGCTCCGCGCGCGCGCGGCGGCGGAGTCCTTCAAGCGGGAGGCGTACCTGCTCCTCGCGCAGGCGCCTCCCTACGACGGCCCCATCACCCCCGCGTCGCTCGCCCGGCTCAAGAGGATCATCTCCGAGGACGTGCATGACTTGGAGGAGGAGCACGTCACCCCCGACGGGCAGAGGAAGGGGATGCCGACCGCCCTGCTGTCGGCGGACGACTACATCCGCGACCGCGTCCAGCATCAGATCAAGTGGTATCGACGCAGGGCCGCCGAGCACAAGGCGTCCGCCGGCCGGATCAAGGGCCTCAGTTTGGCGCTCGGCGCGGTGGCCGTGGTGCTGGGTCTCCTGGGCCCCCATCTGAGCAGCCTGCTTAACGACGAGCAGGCCGCCAGGTGGGTGGGCGTGCCGGCCGCCTTCATCGCCGTCTTCACGACCATCACGACCTCCCTGGCGTCGTATCTCTACGCGGGGCGCTACCAGTACCTCGTCGTCAGCTACCTCGCGACGGCGCGCAAGCTCGAAGAGCGAGTCTTGGAGTGGGAGCTTTCCGGCAAGACCGACGACGAGCGGAAGCAGTTCGTGCAGGACTGCGAGGGCCTCTTCGCCGCCGAGAACAGCGGCTGGATGGCCGAGCTCTCCAGGCGCGATAGGGGGCAGGGGCCGCCTGCGCCGGAGGGCGCGACTCCGCCCGCCAATGCGCCGGGCAACGGCGGGGGCGGGGGAGAAGGCGTCGTCAAGGGGGGTGAAGTTAAAACCGCGGGAGAAGGCGTAAGGAACCCCTGAAGGGCGCGAGGGCGCGCGGCGGCCCTCAGATGGTCGGGTTCCAGGAGTTCATCCAGAGGGTGCTGGTGGACTCCTTGCGCCCGACCTTGTAGACGTTGAGGCTCGTGAGCGGCGGCGCATAGAGGTGCAGTGTCACGAGGTCCTGGCCGCTCACGTCGGGGTTGCCGAGCTGGTGTATGTCGGGCACGTCCGCGCCCGTGACGCGGCCGGGCGTCCACTCGCGCGACGACCTGTAGGCGAGCCCGCTGCCCTCCTCCATCTCGAAGAGCGTCTCCCACATCACGCCGCGCAGCACCCGCACCGCGCCGTAGGAGCCCGCGTGGTCGTGGATGGGCGTGCGCTGCCCCGGCCGCCAGCAGAGCACGAGCAGCTCCGCGTGCTCGCCCAGGTGGACGCGGTGGCGCGCGTACGTCCCCTCCTTGAAGGAGACGTAGGGGCGCAGCTCTTCCGCCGTGACCTCGACGCCCCCGAGCACCGCGCCCAACTCCTCGAACGCGGGCGGGCCGCCCATGCTTTTGAGCCGACCGACGAGTTCGGAGAGGCCGTAGCCCGACTCCTTCGGGGTCGCGTCGAGGGTCTCGGTCGAAGTCGTCTGCTCTCTACTCATAGTCTCGGCCTCGGAGAATTTTCCGCCCGGCGGCTTTCATCGAACGTGCGTCAGTCGAGCGTGCGGACGAACCCGGAGAGGTCTTTGAAGCTCTCCGCGTGGAGGTCTGCGTGGAAGCGCGCGCGGACGGCCGCGTCGAGGAAGCCCTCGCCCCCGAGCACCACGCGCGCCCCGCACGCGCGCGCCGCCGAAGAGAGCTGCGCGTAGTCGCGCGCGTTGTGCTCAAGCTCGCGCTGCAACGTCGCCGAGACGCAGACCAGCGCCGGCCGCTGCCGCTCGACGTACTCGGCCAGCGCGAAGAAGGGCGTGTGCCCGCCCAGGTTCCTCACGTCCCAGCCCGCGCCCTCCAGCACCGCCTGCGCGCAGAGCACGGGCAGCGTGTGCATCTCCTCCTCCGCCGCGCAGCAGACGGCCGCGCCCGCCTTCGCGCCCGCGCGCCTGGTCGATGCCGCCAGAGACTCGACCGCGCGCGCCGCGGTACTCGACGCCAGATGCTCCTCCGCCACCGACATCTTCTCGCCGTACCAGAGGTCGCCCACGCGGTGCAGGGAGGGGGCGACGACCTCGTCGAAGATCAAGTCCAGCCCCGCGCCGAGCATGTGCGCCTCCAGGAGGAGCGCCGTGGCCTCGCCCGCGTGGCCCCGCCTGACGGCCTGGAAGAACTGTTCGGCCGCCTGTTCGGGCTCGAACCGCTCGGACTTCGACGCGGCGGTCGCCGTGGCGACGGAAGCGCCGACGGTCGCCGCGCCCAGGCCGCGCTCGGTCTGAAAGCGCATCACCTCGGCGAGCGGGAAGCGGCGGTGGCCGCCGACGGTGCGGCTCGACTTGAGCTGCCCCGTGTCGGCCCAGCGCTTAATCGTCGCCTCGCTGACGAGCCAGACGCGCGAGAGCTGGCGCGTGGTCAGGAATTTCGTCGGTGAGTAGTTCATGAGCGATTCAAGCGTTTACAGGATACGTCCTTTCCGCGACCCTTCCAAGCCGAAAACCCGGGATTTTGACGACAACTAAAACGGCCTCACTTTGTCAAAGATTTGTGATGCGCGAATTGAGCGTTTCGTGTATCATGCAAACGTTCTTAAGTCGCTCATGTTTGGAGGCGGGGTCGCCTCCCCGACGGCCGCGAGCGCCGGACGCACACGCGGGTCGGCCGGCACACGCGCCAGGCGGCCCCGCAATTTTGAGCAATGATCTTTTTGAAGCAGAGCGTCATCCGCGCATCCCCCGAGCGCGTCTTCGGCTTTCACGAGCTGCCGGACGCGCTCAAGCGCCTGACGCCGCCCTGGGAGCCGACGCGTGTGGTGCAGGCGGCCGCCGACCTGCGCGTCGGCTCCACGGCTTTGATCGAGACGCGCCTGTTCGGGCTCGTGCCGGTGCGCTGGCTGGCGCGGCACACGGCCTACGACCCGCCGCGCATGTTCGAGGACGTGCAGGTCGAGGGGCCTTTCAAGAGTTGGCGGCACCGGCATTTCGTCGAGCCGCACGAAAAGGGTGCGTTGCTGCGGGACGAAGTCGAATACGAGACGCCGCTGGGCGCGCTCGGGCGACTCGCCGCGCCGCTCTTAGTCGAGCCGCGCCTGCGCCGACTCTTCGAGTACCGCCACCGCGTCACGCGCGAGTGGTGCGAGGGGGTGGCACAGTAGTAGCAATAGACTAAGGCATGGCAGACGTTGCGAACCGAAACGGGACAAAGGGCAGGCGCGGCCTGGTTCTAGCTGGGCTCTCGCTGGTCTTGCTCTTCGGGGTGGCGTTACTCAAAGGGCGGGCGGATTCCGGCGGGGAACTCGACTGACCAACTCATTAACTTACAACGGACGAACAGGGGGAAGGTTTACATGGCAACAGCAGCATCGAAGATGACGCAGGATACTCCTACTTTGGATACTCCTTCTTTTACCGGCAATCAAAGCATGACGGCGGGCAAGGACGTGGTCGAATCGACGCTCCGCACGATGGACGAGTCCACGAAGGGCGCGGCGGGCATCAGCCTGTTCCACATCCTGACGCTGGCCTCCATCGGAGGCTCGCTCGCGCTCTTCTTCGCGGGCAAGAAGTCGGCGGCGATCTTCGTCGGCCTCTGGCCGCCGACCTTCCAGGCTCTCAAGGCCGTGGCCGACACGAACAAAGAGAACCGGAAGTAGTCCGCCTAAGGGAAGAACAAGGGGGAAGGGAAGGCCGCGCGGGATTTGTCCCCGCGGCCTTCTCATTTTGTGGAGTCGTTATCGTCGGCGCCGCTCACTCCATCCTGAGCGCCTTGCCGACGGACTGGTCGCGGCGCACGCGCCAGATTTTGGAGTCGAGGTAGTAGTGGAGCAGCGCGTAGCCCCAGAGGAAGCCGGAGATGAGCTGCGTCAGGAAGGCTTCGTTATCCGCTCCGTGGTTAACGTACTGGCGCGGCACCTGATACCAGAGGCCGAAGAGGACGCCGAGCACGACGTAGTTGAGGAGCCTGCGGCTGATGAACTCGGCCGCGCCGTGGCGCTCGCGGCACCCGCCGTCGCGCGTGTACTTGCGGTTGTGAAACCAGACGAGCCGGTGGTACTGGAAGTTGTGGTAGATCGTCAGCATCGCGACGATGGCGATGGGCTTGTGCGGCATCGGGGTGAGCAGCACGACCCAGTGCATCGGGATCGCGGCCGCGAGCAGGAGGTACTTCGGCACATCGAGCGGCAGGCCCGAGAAGAGACGCTGCACCTGCCTCCCGACCCACGTGACCGCCGCGACGACCGTCAGCGCGAGCAGCGCCGACTCCAACGCCCCGAGCCACGCGTGCAGCCCGACGGGGACGCGCTTCAAAGCCTCCCCGTCGTGCGCGACGAACCGGACGAAGGGGTACGTGAAGGCTAACAGAAGGAAGACGCGGTCGAGGAAGTTGTCCGCGCGGTCGAGGTCTGCGTTCTTCTTCTTGTAGAGCACCATGAAGCCGTAGTGCTGCTTGACGAGGTGGTAGTAGGCCCACAGCGCCGCGAGGAAGAAGAAGAGGAAGCCGACGCCCGCCAGAACTGCCAGCGGCCCGACGGCGAAGAAGAGGAGCGACCACCAGAGGAGCTTCGCGCGCGCCCGCCGCTCCTCGCGGTCGAAGTAGGTGCGCGAGAAGGTGGCGAAGACGTGCGGCGCGTCCACCAGGATCGCCCACGCCGCCACCATCGGCACCAGAGGCACCCAGCCCCACACGTAGAGCGCGAAGAGCGCGTAGCTCGTCACGACCGACCCGATGAACCAGACGAGGTCTTCGCGCGCGCTGATGAGCCAGCGCATCGAGACCACGCGCGCAGGCGCGGCCTCCTTCAGCGTCGTCGTTGTCGTCGTCGTCGCGGACATGAAATTTAAGGGGGACGCTCGGGCTTAAAACCTCTGCGGCGCGTGGACAGGTCAGACCCGGCGCGCAATAATTCGCGAAACACTGCGGCGAGGGGGTGGGATTTTATCACGTCGGGGGAGTCGAAAGTTATGGCCGAAGACGAGAAGGGGCTCGAAAGTCTGCTCGGGCTGATGTTTCAGGCGCACCCGTGGCACGGCATCCCGCCGGGCGACGCGGCGGCCGGGGTCGTCAACGTCTACGTCGAGATCGTGCCGACCGACGCCGTCAAGTACGAGCTGGACAAGGCTTCGGGCCACCTGCGCGTAGACCGGCCGCAGCGCTTCTCCTCGTTCCCGCCGACGCTCTACGGCTTCATCCCGCAGACCTTCTGCGGCGACCGCGTGGGCGAGCTGTGCCGCGAGAGCCTCGGCAGAGACGCCGTCATCCACGGCGACGGCGACCCGATGGACATCTGCGTGCTGACGGAGCGTCCGGCCGCGCACGCCGACTTCCTCGTCCGCGCCGTCCCCGTCGGCGGCCTGCGCATGGTGGACGGCAACGAGGCCGACGACAAGATCATCGCCGTGCTTGAGAACGACGTGGCCTACGGACACATCGACGACATCAGGAATGCCCCGCAGGGGCTCGTCGATCGCCTGCAACACTACTTCCTCACCTACAAGCAACTGCCGCAGGAGTCGCCCCGCCGCGTCGAGATCGCGGACGTGTACGACCGCGAGGCCGCGCTCAAGACCATCCGCGCCAGCGTCGAAGACTACCGCGAACGCTACGGCGCGCCGGAAGAGCGCGTTAACGAACTGAAGCGTCTGCTCTTAAGTTGAGCCGTTCAGGGACGCCCGCGTTTGAGGAACTGCACGGCCGTCCAGCCCAGCAGACCGGCGAAGAAGGAGACGACGCGGAAGTACCACTGAAGGTCGGTCGTCGCCTCGCGCGTGAGGTAGAAGAAGCCCGCGAAGAAGAAGAGGCAGGCGAAGAACCACTCGGCGCGTTCGAGCCGGGTCAACTTCGGCCGGTCTTTACCCGTCGAAAGTAGTCCCATCAGGAAAACTTCTCCCGCCCGACGCGCTCCTCCGCGGCGCAGCGCGGGCAGCGGAGCGTCATGCGCTCCGCGTCGGCCCAGCTCGCGCGCGCGGTCGAAGAGAGACGCGGGCAGCCGCCCTCGGCCTCGCCCTCACGGAAGAAGCGGCCCGGGCCGTCCGCGGGCGCGGCCTCGTCTTTCACCTCCGCGCGGCAGCGCCTGCACTCCCAGCCCGTGCCGTCGTTGACGAAGTGCTCTGTCTCGGGCATGCGAAAAGGCTAGAGGCCGGAGGGCGGCAAAGTCAAATTAACCACGGAGACACAAAGACACGGCTTGGAGAACATATCTCGTCAAGCCGTGCCCCTGTGTCTCCGTGGTGAAACTTTTTCAGTCGGCAGTTACTCGCGGCGTGTGGTGCCGCGGCCGCGGTCGGGAAGCAGGCGGACGGGGACGGTGGCGCGCTGCCCCGTGCCGCGGACGACCTCGACCTGGACGATGTCGCCAAACTGGTGCTTGTCGAGGATGCGGTAGAGGTCGTTCTGGCTCTCGACCTTCTCGCCGTCGATGGCGGTGATGATGTCGCCGATGACGAGTTCGCCGTCGGGCGTCTCGGACAGGCCGCGCAGGCCGGCCGCGGCGGCCGAGCCGTTCGGGTCGAGCTGGAGGACGAGCAGCCCCTCGCTGACCGGCAGGCGGATGCCGCGCAGGTCGGAGACTGCGCGCGGGTAGAGGCCGAGCTTGGGCCGCACGACGCGCCCCTCGCGGATGAGCTGCGGCAGGATGCGCTTGGCGATGTTGACGGGGACGGCGAAGCCGACGCCGACCGAGCCGCCGCCGTCGGGCGAGAGGATCTGCGAGTTGATGCCGATCATGCGCCCCTGCGAGTCGAGCAGAGGCCCGCCCGAGTTGCCCGGGTTGATCGAGGCGTCGGTCTGGATGGCGCCCTCGATGATGCGGCCGTTGCGCGCCTCGATGGGACGTTGGAGTCCGGAGATGACGCCGGTCGTCAGCGTGCGGTCGAGGCCGAACGGGTTGCCGATGGCCAGCACCTTCTGGCCGACCACGAGCCGGTCGCTGTCGCCCATCGGGACGACCTTCAGGGCCTCGCGCGCGCCTTCGACTTTAATGACGGCGAGGTCGGTGTCGGGGTCGCGGCCGACGATTCGCGCCGGGTAGGTCTTGTCGCCGCCGAGGCTGACGGTGACCTGGTCTGCGCCCTCGATGACGTGGTGATTGGTCAGGATGTGCCCCTGCTCGTCGATGACGGAGCCGGTGCCGCCGCCGCGCCTTCCGGCGTCGAAGAAGCTGCGCGGCTCGCGCGTCGTGCTGATCGAGACGACGCCGGGCGAGATGGCGCGGAAGACCTCGATGTTGTTCTGCTCGTCGGTGGCGACCGAGGGGTCTGCGACGGCCGCGATGTTGGCGGTGGCCGCGTCGCCGTTGAAGGCCGCGGTCGGCTGTTGCAGGCGGCCGCCCCAGCGGTCGAAGCACGCGACGCCGGCCGCCGCGATGAAGGCCGAAAGGAGTGCGATGGAGAGTATCTGACGTGCCGAGACGTTATACATGGCTCTGTTCCTTGAAGGTCTCATAGATCACCCGCCCGACTGATATCGAAACTAAGATGCCGCCCCGCGCGGGCGGCGTTGCGCCCCACACAGCCCGAACCAGCCCCGGCGCGGGAGACAATGTTACTACGAAGCGGCGCGCGCGGCAGTTCACACACGCGCACCACCGTCCTGAGATTCAGGCGGTGCGGCGAAAAAGTTCCAGCGTGGCGTTCTTGAGCTTTACGAGATGAGCGCGTAGACCTTCGAGGGGAGGTGAAGGACGGCGGCGAGCGCGTCGGGCGCGTGCCAGCCGAGGGCGGAGGCGCCGGTGGCGGCGTGGACGAGCATCAGCGCGAGGTAGAGGCCGAGCACGAGGCGCAGGCCGCGCCGCGCGAGCGCGTGGTTCGAGAAGCGGTAGAGCGTGTAGGCGACGAGCCCGCCGACCAGGAGCTTGGTGAAGAGGAAGGGCGCGTTGCCGAGGTCGAGCAGGTAGGCCATCAGGCCGTTGCCCTCTGTCGCGACGCCGCCGCGCACCCACAGGATGGTGAGCTGCGCGTCGAGCCAGTTGAGAAGGAAAAGCAGAAGGCTTTTTGAAAAGGCGCTCATCGAGGATCGCTCCCTCCCTGCGGCCAACCTCGTTTAACTTTCCGCCCCTGAAACGGCCGAACCCCCAGTCCGAACGGAACTGGGGGTCGCGGCTCGCACCAACGGAGGAATGGAAAACTCTCTCTGTCTAACAACGCATAGAAAGTCTCAATGACCCGAACCTTCCAACGCCCCGCCTTCACAATTCGGTCAAGTCCGTCAAATTGAGAAGGACGTTCCGCCAGTCTGACCAGAACGGCCGGCGAACGTCACCGCCGTCGCATGAGTTTCCTGAGAAATCCGCGACGACATCCCGTGGAATGCTCTTTGAAAAGCCGAGATGCGGCGACCCCCCCGGACAGATTACTGATTCCAGCGGAGACCTGTTGAAGATGAGACGCTCACCGTTCTTAACGAACCTTGCCCTCTTCGCGGTGCTGCTCTCGCAGGCGGCGCTCGCGCCGGCCGGCGCGCAGACGCGCGGGAGGGTCTCCGGCGGGGACGCGTTCGAGGCCCTCCCGGCCTACGCGCAGGAGTTGACCGACGCCGCGCCGAGCGCCGGGAACGTCCGGGGGGATGACGGCGCGGGCCTCCGCCTCGTGATGCGCGCTCTGGCGCGCGACGGCGGCCGCAACAACCCCTTGCTCGTCACCGAAGACCTAGCGGCGGGCGGCGCGCTCGTCGAGTCGCTCGCGCGTCGCGTCGCCGCGGGCGACGTGCCCGCGGCCCTGCGCGGCAAGCGCATCTTCCGGCTCGACGCGGGGCGGCTCCTCTCGGAGTCGGGCGGCGCGGAGTTCGCGCGCAGGTTCGACGCGATGCTGCGTGAGGCCGCGCGTCACGAAGGCCGCGTCCTCCTCTTCGTCGAAAACCTCGACGGGCTGCTTTCGGCGCGCGAGGCGGCGCAGGCGCGCGCGGCGCTCGACTCGCTCGCCGCCGCGGTCGGGCGCGGCCCCGTCAGGCTGTTGGCTACGATCACGCCCGCGGCCTTCGAGCTGAGGCTCGCACAGGACGAGAGGTTCAAGGGTCGTTTCCAGGAGGTCTACCTCGACCGGCCGGAGAGCGCGCAGTCGGACGACGAAGGAGAGTCGGACGCCGCCGCGGACGCGCGGCCGGAGGCCGACGGCTTCGTCGGCGACAAGATTTCGCCCGACCTGCGTGCTGCCCTGAACGGCGCGGGCGCGTCGGGGCGCGTGCCCGTCATCCTCCAGGGCGAAGACCTGAAGGACGGGGCGCTGCGCGAGTTCCTGAAGTCGAACGGCGCTCGCGTCGGCGCCAGCTATGCGGGGCTCGGCGCGCAGTCGGTCGAAGTGCCCGCCGGCGCGGTCGAGCGGCTGGCGGAGCTGCGCGGCGTCTCGCACGTCTCGCTCGACGGCGAGGTGAGCGCGCTCGACGACGACGGCGGCCACGTCTCGCGGACGACCGGCAAGGAGGACGTGGAGGACGACGAGGAGGTCTCGCCGACCGGCGTCGTCACCTACCGCAAGCTCGACGGCAGGAGCATCGGCATCGCCGTCCTCGACTCGGGCATCTACGCCGCGCACCGCATGTTCCGCGGGCGCGACGGCCGCTCGCGCGTCGTCTACAGCAAGGACTTCACGGGCGAGAACCGCACGGACGACCCGTACGGCCACGGCACGCACGTCGCCGGCCTCGCCGCGGGCAACGGCCAGATCGCGAACGGGGCCTACGAGGGCATCGCCCCCGAGGCCAACATCATCAACCTGCGCGTGCTCAACTCGAAGGGCACGGGCAAGGTCTCGGCGCTGCTCTCGGCGCTCAACTGGCTGCTCGCCAACCGCACCCTCTACAACGTCCGCGTCGTCAACGTCAGCCTCGGCGCCTCGGCCGCCAACTCCTACCGCAACGACCCCGTCTGCCGCGCCGTGCGCAAGCTGGTGGACGTGGGCGTGGTGGTCGCAGCCGCCGCCGGCAACGACGGCAAGGACGCGAGGGGGCGGAAGGTCTACGGGCAGATACACTCGCCGGGGCACGAGCCGTCGGCCATCACGGTCGGCGCGGCCAACACCTTTGGCACCGACACGCGCGCCGACGACGGCGTCGCCTCGTACAGCTCGCGCGGGCCGACCCGCGGCTCCTACCTCGACGCGGCGGGCGTGCGCCGCTACGACAACCTCGTCAAGCCCGACCTCGTCGCCCCCGGCAACAAGCTCGTCGGCGCGCGGTCTCAGCCCAACCTCCTCGCCAGCCTGACGCCCGCGCTCAGCAGCAACGTCAGCCCGGCCCCCGACAGCAACATGATGTCGATGAGCGGCACCTCGATGGCGACGCCCGTCGTCGCCGGCTCGGCGGCGCTGCTCCTCCAGGTCAACCCGAAGCTCACGCCGAACATGGTCAAGGCGATGTTGATGTATACGGCGCAGCAGCTCCGGGGCTTCAACGCCTTCGAGCAGGGGGCGGGCCAGCTCAACCTCGCGGGCGCGGTGACGCTCGCCAAGCTCATCCGCACCGACCTCTCGGCGACGACGCGCGTCGGCACGCCCGTCTTCATGAAGTCGCCGCCCGCGCCCTACACGACCATCGCCGGCTACACCTTCCCCTGGTCGGGCGGCGTCATCGTCGGGCACACCTTCGCCACCGGCTACGGCCTCGCGCTCTACCAGAAGGTCTACGGGCTCGGCACGCTGATGAGCGACGGCATCACGACGGCCGACGGCGTGATCATGACCGACCGCGCCGCCTGGTCGAGCGGCGTCATCATGTCCGACCAGATACTGACGAGCAAGGGCGCGCTGATGAGCGACGGCGTCCACTTCTGCGCGGCGGGCGCGCTCCTCGCGGACGGCGTGCTGCTGAGCGACGGCGCCATCATGGGCGACGGGGTCATCATGGGCGACGGCGCGCTCCTGGGCGACGGCGCGCTCCTGGGCGACAGCACGAGGGCGCTGCTGGCGCTGCTCTACGGCGACCCGACGGCCGCGATGGCCGTGGTCAGGGACTCGGGCGTCGTCAACCTGAACTACTAGGGAGGAGGCCGCGTGTCAGTCGCAACCCTGATGGACGACGTGATGTCGGGCGGCCAATTCCTCCCCGAGGCGGGGCTGCCCCTCACGACCGCGGAGTTGAGTGAGGCCGAGCGCGAGGAGGTGCTCGCCTTCCTCTCGGAGCGGCCCGTCCACACCGTCTGCATGGCCGGGCTCGTCCGCGACAACGGCCTGGCGAGCCCGCACAACCGCGGCACCTTCTACGGCTGCCGCAACTCCGAGGGGCGGCTCGAAGGCGTCGCGCTCGTCGGACACCACACGCTGTGCGAGGCGCGCACCCGGCGCGCGCGGCGCGAGCTGGCCCTCGCGGCGCAGGTCTCGACCCGCACGCACCTCATCATGGGCGCGGCCGAGGAGGTCGAGGAGTTCTGGTCTACTTACGCGGACGAGGGGCAGCAGATGCGCCGCGCCTGCCGCGAGTTGCTCTTCGAGCTGACGCGCGCCGTCGATTGCGGGGCCGAGGTCGGGGGGCTGAGGTTGGCCGCCGCGGAAGACCTCGACGCCGTCGCCCCCGTCCAAGCCGGACTCTGCGAGGCCGAGAGCGGCGTCAACCCGCTGGAGGTTGACCCCGAAGGCTTCCGCGCGCGCTGCCTGCGCCGCGTCGAACAGGGGCGCACCTACGTCTTGATGTCGGAAGACGGGCGGCTGCTCTTCAAGGCCGAGATACAGTCGCACACGCCCGAGGTCGTCTACCTCGAAGGCGTCTACGTCCACCCGTCGGCGCGGGGCACGGGGCTCGGGCGCCGCTGCCTGACGCAGCTCACGCGCGGGCTGCTCCTGAAGAGCACGCGCAAAATCTGCCTGCTCGCCGACGAGGAGAACCCGGCCGCCCACGCCTTCTACCGCATGTGCGGCTTCCGCCGGCGCGGCGTCTACGACACGATCTTCCTGAGCATCGACTGAGAGGAACTAAGAACGGCAGGCGGCAGGCAGTCGGAGGCAAAGTCCTCCGACTGCCTGCCGCCTGCCGCCTACTTCTGATTCCCCTAGAGCGGGTTGCGTTTGAGTTTACTTCTACCGTTTAGAGGCGGGCTGCGGCCCGCCGCCGCGTGCCGCGATGGGACTGGCCGCGGCGGGCATAGCCCGCCTCTAAACGAAGGGTAAGGTGATGCGCAAACCGCTCTAGTTGCCGGTGCGGCGGTAGTCGGTACGGGCGCTGCGGTTCTTGGTGTCGATGGTGCGGATGCCGTCGCCGGTGCGCTCGACTTCGTAGGTGCCCCACTCGAAGCGCAGCCGGCCGTTGGAGTAGCTGCCCTGGAAGCTCACGTTCTTAGTGAGTGAGCGGGCCGTGGCCGTCCCGTCGGCGCGGATGACGAGCTCGCTCTCGCCGGTGTCGGTCGTGCCGCGGAAGGTGCCGCGCATCCAGCGCGGGACGCGCGCGTTGTCGTCATCGTCGTCGTAGCCGCCGCCCGTGCCGCTCCGGAAGACCTCGGAGCGCGAGCCGTGGGCGGCGCGCATCTCCTCGCCCGCGCGGCTCACGTCCCACTCGTCTGAGTTGTTGAAGCGTATCTTCCCGTTCTCGTACCTGCCCTCTTCGCGCGAGCCGTTGCCGTAGAGCGCCGAGACCTCGCCGTCGCTCCCGACCGTCAGCGAGACGCGCCTCTGGTTCGAGGGGCTGCGCCCCCGCCACGAGCCGACGAGCCAGCGCGGGACGCGCCGGTCGCCCCAGCCGCCGCCGCCCCCGCCGCGCCCCCAGTCGTAGGTGACGCGCTCGATGTTCCCGTTGCGGTGGTTGACGGTCGCCTCGTAGGTGAAGGAGCGCGCGTCAGAGCCGCCGGGCGCGTGGCGGCCCGCGCCGCGCACGCCGGTCTGCCTGTCCGAGACGCGCCAGGTCTGCGTGCGCGACTGGTCGAAGGTGATGTCCTCCCAGGTGCCGCCGCGCTCCTGTAGAATCTTCCCGCTCACGCCGATCTGCGCGCGCTCGATGGCGTAGCGCGTCTGCTTGTCGTTCTGCGCCCGCGCCGCGGGGGCGGCCGCGCACAGCAAAAGCGCCAGCAGCCCCGCGCCGCTCAAGAACGTCCGGCGACTCCACACGTTGTACATTTGAATCTCCTCCTCAATCGGGTCACGTCCGCAGATGTTTGCGGGGAGATGCGCGGGCGCGGCGCAGGGGCCTGCGCCGCGCCCGCGCATACGATGAAGGCCGCCCCTCCGCGGGATGGCCGTTTCAAACCTCTCGTTCGTTAATCAGCCTGAGACGGCTGCGGCAAGGTTACATGTGAAAAATCAGGGAACGTTTATTCAACTCGATGTAGCCGAACGAGTCAAACCCTTCCGCAATCCTTTCGAGGTTGGAGAGGAAGAGAACCTCCAACTCCGAGTTTCCGATGTTGCCAGTCGAGATGAGTAGCAACTTGTGAGGGCGTCGGTTGAGGATAAATGAGTTCACGAAGTCAGAATCCTTCGTGACGACGGTGTAGTGTTCGCGGGCTGAGAGTTCGTTGATAAGTGTGTCGGTTGTCCGGTTGCCGAGCGGCAGGTCGAGCGTGTGTATCGCCTCGTGCCCCACCTCTCGCAACCTCTGAACCAGGCGCCGTGGAAGTTGAGCGTCAACGAGGAACTTCATCGAGAGCGGCCTCGATTCGCTTTACCTGGCTGAGACGAGTCGCAAAGGATAGCGCCGCCAAGATATCCTCCCGTTCGAGGTCTTCGTAATCCGCCAGAATCTCTTCGGTCGTCATCCCCGAGCTGAGCAGTTCCAGAATGCTCTCCACGGGGTAACGTAGCCCGCGGACGGTGGGCTTCCCGTGGCAGATGTCAGGGTCAATCGTGATCCGTTCGGCAAGTCTCATCAAGCTTCCCTCGTCTCTCCCGCTTCAACTGGCGGCGGCCTCTTCGGCGGTGATGATGCGCAGGCGCGGCGAGTCCTGGAGGACTCGCGTGCCGGGCGGGACGGAGTGCGTGAGCCAGACGTTGCCGCCGATGACCGAGCCGCGGCCGATGACCGTGTCGCCGCCGAGGATGGTCGCGCCGGCGTAGATGACCACGTCGTCCTCGATGGTCGGGTGGCGCTTGGTGTGGCGGACGAGCTGGCCGTCGGCGTCCTTGTCGAAGGAGAAGGCCCCGAGCGTGACGCCCTGGTAGAGCTTGACGTTCGCGCCGATGACGGCCGTCCCGCCGACGACGACGCCCGTCCCGTGGTCGATGAAGAAGCCGGGGCCGACGCGCGTCCCCGGGTGGATGTCGATCCCCGTCCGGCTGTGCGCGTGCTCGGTCATGATGCGCGGGATGAGCGGCACGTCCAGGGCGTGCAGCACGTGCGCCAGGCGGTAGGTCATGATGGCGTAGAGCCCCGGGTAGCTGAAGATGATCTCGTCGTAGCAGACGGCCGCGGGGTCGCCGTCGTAGGCCGCCTTCACGTCGGTCGCCAGGACCTCGCGCACGGCGGGCAGCCGCGTGAGGAACTCTTCGGCGCGCTCGGTCGCCTGCCGCTCGGTGACGGGGCAGGCGTCTTCGAGCCGGTGGCCGTGGTTGACCGCGCGCGCGATCTGCTCGGCCAGCGTCTCGTAGAGCCACGCCGCGCGCGCCTCGACGTGCAGCCGCAGCCCCGCGCCCGTCAGCCCCTGCGCCCCCGTGTAGCCGGGGAACATCAGCTCCTGGAGCGCGTCGAGCACGGCGACGGCCGCGTCGCGCGAAGGCAGCGGCCTGCGGTCGAGGTGGTGAATCTTGACGCCGCCGCGCTCGTACGACTCGACGAGCGCGGCGGCGGCGCGGCTGACCTTCTCGTTCATAAAACAGTAGGCAGTAGGCAGTAGGCAGTAGGCAGTAGGCGCTCCGCGTCGCGTGCGTCGCCGGGCTTCACCCGAACCGTCCGCCGACCGGGATTTGAACTGCCTACTGCCATCTGCCTACTGCCTACTCGATTTCAATCCCGCGCTCCTGCGCGATGCCGCGGGCCTTCATGATGACATCGTCGTCGGGCGGCTCGGAGCCCGCCATCCAGGCCGTGACCTCGCCGACGGGGCGGCCGAGGGCGACGGCGAACTTCTCGTCGTCCGACTCGAAGCCGTTGTCGCGCAGGCGGCGCAGCAGCTCAAGGCCGCCGGCGGCGTCCGTGCCGCGGTCGTCGAGGGCGTTGTCGTTCGCCTGCTCCAATTTGTTCTCAGCTTCAGCCATTGTTCGTCGCCCCCCGCTGCTGCTGGTCTCCCTCGGTCGCGTTGTAGCCGACGTCCTGCAACTTCTTGATCAGAGTCTTCTGCTGCACGACCGTTTCGTCGAAGTTGACGACGGCGGTCTTGCCGCCGAAGTTGACCTCGGCGCTGTGGACTCCGGCCGTGTCTTCGAGCGTGTCCTTGATGAGCGCGGCGCAAGAGTCGCCGCGCATGCCCTGTATGTGTAGCTCGGCCTTCACCTCTCTACCCTCCTCGATTTTCTGTCTTGCCTCGGTTGCCACGTATTATAGCCCAAAGCGGGCGGGGGGCGGGAGGCCGCGTGGTTCCACATCCGTTCGGGGCGGGAAAGTGGACTTCAACACGGACAGCGGGACCGCGCAGTCGGGGAGCGATTTCGAGTCCACCACGGGGACGGTCTCGTTCGCGCAGGGCGAGCAGACCAAGACGATCAGCGTCACCGTCTTCCCAGACACGCAGCCCGAAGGCGACGAGGACTTCTTCGTCAACCTCTCCAACCCGCAGGGCGCGACCGTCGCCGACGGTCAGGGGCAGGGGCTCATCTTGAACGACGACCCCGGCGGCGTCATGGGGTTCAGCCAGGCAACCTACACCGTCAACGAGGGCGACGGCACCGCGACCTTCACCGTCCAGCGCACGGGCAGCCTGATCGGCACCGTGACCGTCAACTACTTCACCGGCAGCATCTCGGCCATCGCCACCCAGGACTTCGGCTCCGCCGCCGGGACGCTCACCTTCGGCCCCGGCGAGACGACGAAGACCTGCGAGGTCTTCGTCGTGGACGACGCCTTCGACGAGGCGGACGAGACCTTCAACGTCTTGCTCCAAAACCCGACCGCCAATTTCACGCCGGGGACGACGGGTACCGTCGCCGTCACCATCACGGACAACGACAGCGGGACGGGGGCCAACCCCATCGACAACAGCACGTTCTTCGTCCGCCAGCACTACCTCGACTTCCTCGGGCGCGAGCCGGACGCCGTGGGCCTCGCCTTCTGGGTGGGCGGCATCGAGTCGTGCGGCGCGGACGCGGGCTGCCGCGACGCGAAGAGGATTCACACCAGCGCGGCCTTCTTCCTCTCCATCGAGTTCCAGGAGTCGGGCTTCTACGTCATCCGAGTCCAGAGCGCCGCCTTCGGCAGGCAGTCGGAGAATGAGGGGGAGCGCGTCGGCTACACCGAGTTCATCCGCGACGCGCGGCAGGTCGGCGAGGGCGTCGTCATCGGCCAGGCGGGGGCCGAGGCGCGGCTCGACCAGAACCAGACGGCCTACGCGCTGCGGGTCGTCACAGACCCCGAGTTCATCCTGACGACTCCGATTTCGATGTCGGCCGAGGACTACGTGATCACTCTCTTCCAACGGGCGAACGTCTTCGACCCGCCCGACGCCGAGGTGCAGGAGGCGGTGGACGCCTTCGGCATGGGCGACGCGGCGGGGCGGGCGGCGGCGCTGCGCTCAATCGCCGACTCCGACTCCGTCCGCCAGCGAGAGTTCCGCTCGGCCTTCGTGCTAATGCAGTATTTCGGCTACCTGCGCCGGAACCCGACCGACCCGCCCGACGAGGACGACGGCGGCTACCAGTTCTGGCTCTCGAAGCTGCACATGTTCAACGGCGACTTCGTCAGGGCCGAGATGGTCAGGGCCTTCATCCTCTCCGACGAGTACCGCAAGAGGTTCGGTAGTTAACGGCCCCGTCCGTCAGCGAAAGCGCCCGGCCGCTCACACGGCCGGGCGCTTTCATTTGCCGGGGGCGTGGAAGCGGGTTCGCACCGGGGCTACAATGGCGGCCACGGCGGGTAAAAGTATGGACGAGCTAAAAGAGTGTCTGACGATTGCCGGGGCGCTGCGCGCGGCGGCCGAGGAGCTGCGCGCCTCGGGCTTGTCAGAGCCGCGGAGGGAAGCGGGCTCACTCCTCTCGCATTCAATCGGGCGCGACCAGGCTTTCCTCATCACGCACTCGGACGACGAGCTGACGGCCGAACAGCTCTCGGCCTTCCGCGCGGCGGTCGAGCGGCGCGCCGCGGGCGAGCCGTTCCAGTACATCACCGGGCGGCAGGAGTTCTACGGGCTTGAGTTCGAGGTGAACGGGGACGTGCTCATCCCGCGCCCCGAGACGGAGCTGCTCGTCGAGGAGGCTTTGGAACTGCTGAAGGGAACTAACGCGCCGCTGCTGTGCGACGTGGGCACGGGCTCGGGCTGCATCGCCGTGACGTTACTTCATGAACGTAAGGACGCGGGCGGCGTCGCGCTCGACGTGTCAAAGGCGGCGCTCGCGGTCGCCGCGCGCAACGCCGCGCGCCACGGCGTCGGCGAACGTCTGCGGCTGCTCGTCTCCGACTGCTTCGACGCCCTGCGTTCGGACGGACATGAAGAACTCCGTTTCGACCTCGTCGCGTCGAACCCGCCCTACGTCGCCGAGTCCGACCTCGGAGGGTTGCAGAGGGAGGTGCGCGAACACGAGCCGCGCGTCGCGCTCACGCCCGGCGGCGACGGCCTCTCCGTCATCCGCCGCCTCGTCGCCGAAGCCCCGCGCTTTCTGAAACCCGGCGGCCACCTCCTCCTGGAGATAGGCTTCAACCAGCACGAACAGGTCGGCGCGCTCATCGACCCGTCGGTCTGGACGCTGCTCGACATACACAAAGACCTGCAAGGCATCCCGCGCACCGTCGCGCTCAGGCTCGCCCGAGCCGCCGGAATAACGCGCCCGTCGAAATAAGGCAACTCGCCTCCGCCGCCCGCTCGTCTCAACGCCGCGAACGAGCCGGACTCGCGGCCGCCCCCGCTCTACGACTTCAGGCGTAACCTTCCCCCGCGCCGGCCCGGAGGTGAAACATGCCGAAGCACTTCCTTCTCGCAGTCGCCATCGCCGTCTGCGCGGCCGCCGCCGCGCACGCACAGGAGCAGCGGCCCAGGACGGTCGGCCCGACGGGACGGCCCGAAGCGCCGCCCGGCCCCGAGGAGGTCGTGCGCACGAGGACGCGCGTCGTCTTCCTCGACGCGCTGGTCAAAGACCGCAAGACGAACGAGCCCGTGCGCGGCCTCCGGCCCAAGGATTTTCAGGTGCTCGACGACGGCCGGCCCCGCCCGCTCTCCTACTTCACGCGCGAGGGCGACTCGCGACGGCCGCTCGCGCTGCTGCTCGTCGTAGACCTCTGGTCGGTGTACGGCCGCCCGCACCTCAAGAGCGAGGCGGCGCTCGGCCGCCTGAACTCCGCGCTCTCGAAACTCGCGCCGGAGGACGAGGTGGCGTTGATGACGACCTGGATCGAGGAGGGGCCGGGCGGCGAGCCCGTCCCGTCGCTCAGGATGGTCTCGGGCTTCACGCGCGACCGCGCCGGGACGGCGGCCGCCGTGCTCTCGCTCCCGCGGCTCGTCGCCGAGCAGGAGCGGCTCCTCGAAGACCTCGCAGAGAGGCGCGGGCGCTACACGGAAGACCTGCGGCTCGACATCGTCTGGCGACTGTCGGAGATCGCCGACGAGGTCATCGCGCTCACGCGGCGCTTCCCGAACTCGCGCTTCGTCGTCGTCGGCCTCATCGACGACCTCTTCGACCTGAGGAAGGGCGAGCGGGAGGAGGTGACGGAGCGCGCCCTGCGCGCGGGGATAACCTTCAACGCCCTCGTCTTCAAGAAGAGCTTCGGCACGCGGTTCTTCGTCGGCACCTTGAACAAGCTCGTCATGAAGCCGCGCGGCCTGAGCGTCCACGCGGCCGACGAGATTGCGAAGCAGACGGGCGGCGAGGTGGCGCAGGTCGGGAAGCCGCAGGACTTGACCGACGGCCTCTCGCGCTTCATCGACGACATGCTGGCGCGCTACAGCCTCGGCTTCACGCTCGCCGAGTCGGAGCCCGACGACGGACGCCTGCACGCGCTCGCGGTGAAGGTCAGGGCGCGCGACGCGCGGGGGCGGGAGCGCGGGCTGACGGTGAGGGCGCGGCGCGGTTACTACGCCTCCGCGCCCTGAAGTCCGCCGCGCGCCGGGGCGTGGCCTGCCCCCGCGCGCCGTGTTAGAATCCCGCGCGACCTGACTCCCCAAAAACTTTATGGATAAATTTCGTATTACAGGCGGCCGGCGCTTGAGCGGGCGCGTGACGGTCAGCGGGGCGAAGAACTCGGCGCTGCCGTGTCTGGCGGCGGCGATACTGACGCCCGAGACGGTGACGCTCCACAACGTCCCCTACGTGCGCGACTGCATGACGCAGCGGCGGCTGCTCGAAGACCTCGGCGCGACCGTGCTCGTGCCCGACCTACGCACGCACAAGATCACGGCCGCCAACGTCGAGGTCTTTGAAGCGCCGTACGATCTGGTGAAGACGATGCGCGCGTCGGTGCTCGCGCTCGGGCCGCTCGTGGCGCGCTTCGGCAAGGCGAAGGTGAGTCTGCCGGGCGGCTGCGCCATCGGGACGCGGCCGATTGACCTGCACCTCGAAGCCCTGAAGGTGCTCGGCGCGCAGGTCAGCTTGGAGTCGGGCAACATCGTCGCGCGCGCGCCGAAAGGGGGCCGCCTCGTCGGCGCGGACGTGAAGTTCGCAAAGGTGACCGTGACGGGCACGGAGAACCTCATGATGGCGGCGACGCTCGCGCGCGGCACGACGACCCTGCGCAACGCTGCGCGCGAGCCGGAGGTCGAAGACCTCGCAGACCTGCTCAACCGCATGGGGGCGCGCGTGCGCGGCGCGGGCACCGACACGATCACCGTCGAGGGCGTCGAAGCCCTGGGCGCGGCCGAGCACACCATCATCCCCGACCGCATCGAGACCGGCACCTTCCTCGTCGCCGCCGCCATCACCGACGGCGAGCTTGAGGTGAAGGACTGCTGCCCCGAACACCTCACGGCCGTCATCGAGCGCCTGCGCGAGGCCGGCGTGCAGATCGAAGAGGTCAACCCGACGACCCTGCACGCGCGCCGGAGCCCGAAGGGGCTCAAGGCGCGCGACGTGACCACGGAGCCTTACCCGGACTTCCCGACCGACATGCAGGCGCAGTACATGGCCCTGATGACGCAGGCCGAGGGCTCCGCGCGCGTCGTCGAGACCATCTTCGAGAACCGCTTCATGCACGCCTCCGAGATGCAGCGCATGGGCGCGCGCGTCCGGGTGGAGAGCAACAGCACGGCCGCCGTCGAAGGCCCGGCGGAGCTTTCGGGCGCGCGCGTGCAGGCATCGGACCTGCGCGCCTCGGCCTCGCTCGTCCTGGCGGGCCTCGCGGCGCGGGGCGAAACCGTCATCGAGCGCGTCTACCACATCGACCGCGGCTACGAGAAGATCGAGGCGAAGCTGCGGGCCGTCGGCGCGGAGATCGAGCGCGTGCGCGAGTCGGTCACGGCGCAACTCCCGCCGGTGGAGACGGCCACGGCATGACCGCGGATTTGACTGTCGAAGTGAGGCGGCGCGCGGCCGTCGGCAGGGAGGAGTTGCGGCGGCAAGTCCTCGCGCTCGTCCTCGCCTTCGTGCTCGTCTGGTACACGCTCGTCGTGCCCGCGGGGGCTTTCACGCCGAGCCGCCCCGTCTACGACGACGAAGGCCACGACGGCGAGGTGCGCGGCCTTAAGCCGCAGGGCGCGAAGGCCGCTTCACAGCCGGTCGAAGACCTCGACTGGCCCGAGTACATCTACCCGTAAACGGCCGCGCGCCCCGGCGCTCCGTCGCCTCTCCCCGAGCCCTTTGGCGCTTACGGCGAAACCTCTTTAGCACAGCGCCCGCAGACAGGAGTAAGCGACCTTGAGAACCAACTCTCGCAGCAGGGTCGGACTGTATGCGCTCGCCGCCGCCGCCGCGCTCTGCCTCGCGGCGAGCGGCGCGGCGCAGTCCGCCGTCGAACACCTGAACAGCCGCGAGGCTTTCGCCGCGGCGTCCCGCGGGGTTTCGACCATTACGTTCGACTCGGTGGCGCCCGCCCGTGGTTTCGCGAAGCACCGGCCGGAAGACGGGCTCAGCGTGGGCGGCGTGACTTTCCGCGCGCGGGGCGGCGCGAGGTTCGGGGCGGGGCTCATCTACGTCCTGAGCGCGGGCTACGGCGCCGGGAACCCGATGCACAACACGGGGTCGCACCCCGTGCTCGGTTGGGCGGCGCCGAACCAGCCCGGCAACGCCTCGCTCGACGCGACGCTCCCGGCGGGCACGACGGCCGTCGGCTGCGACCTCTGGACGCAGCAGCCCTACGTGGGCACGGTCGAAGTCACCGCGGCGACGGGCGACGGCCGCGAGCACACAGTCGTCGTCAACACCTTCAACCGCCCGGCAGCCGCCTTCGTCGGCTTCATCTCCGAAGTAGATATCGTCGCCGTCAGCTTCCGCCCGCCGCGGGGGCAGGTGGGGCTGTTCCTCGATAACTTCATCTACGGCCGCAGGGCCGACGGTCGCGCCGTTCGCCCGACCGCTTCGCAGAGCGGTCAGGAGTCGCCGTCAACCCTGCCCCCCGCGCCGACGACGGGGCAGGCCCCGAACGCCGCGTCGATTCAGTCTACGGTCGCCGCCGTCGTCGGGAAGAATCAGCCCGCCACAAACGAAGGCCGGACGCCCACGCAGGACGCGGGTCAGACGCCCGCGCCGAGCACATCCCAGACGCCGGCGCCGGCCGCGGGCACGGCCGAAGCGCCCGCTCAAGCGTCGTCTTCCGCGCCCGCGCGGGGCACCATCGCCTACGTGCGCGGCGGAACCGAGATACGTCTCGTCGAGGCCGACGGGACGAACGACCGCCGCCTCTGGACGCACGAGTACGCGAAGGAGGGCTCGGCCATCCACGAACTCGCGTGGCGGCCCGACGGGAAGGAGCTGGCCTTCTCCAGCAGCCACATGAACGTGGCCTCGCTCTACCACGCCGACCTCTACGCCGTCGGGGCCGACGGCAAGGGCTTCCGCAAGATCACCAACGCGCCCGACCACGGCGAGCTGGCGCGCTACCCGAAGGGCGCGGTCACCGTCACCCTTCGCAACGAGCAGCCCACCTGGAAGCAGTCGCAGGCGAGTCTGGGCACCTTCTTCGTCTACGTCGTCGGCGCGGACGAGCCGCAGGCCGTCGTCCTGCCGCCCGGCTCTTCCAGGACGCTCGTCTTCAAGTCCGTGGCCGACTTCGGCGACCACGCCCAGCCCGTCGTCGCGATGTACGGCAACTACCGCTGGTTCATCCCCGGTGTGGACGTGAAGGCCGGGCGGACGCTCACCGCGCCGGCCTTCGGCATCAGCGGCGACGGCGTCCCGCTCTTCGGCGCCTTCCGCCCGGTCTGGCGCAGCGACGGCTCGCGCCTGAGCTACCGCGACGGTCTCTGCCTGGTCACCACCGTGCCCGCGCAGCCCAAGCCCGGCGAGCTGGTCTTCGACAAGCTGTTCGGGGGCGAGCCGCCGCCCGGCGCGTGCGCGTGGGACTGGGGGCCGACGCCGGCGCTTGCCGACCAGGTCATCTACAGCGCGAACTCCGACGGCGGAGGCAGCAGCATCTACCGCGTCAGGGAGGGCGGCACGCACCCCGGCGCCAAACTCCACCCCTTCAGCGAGCTCGACCTCCAGCTCGTCTCAGACCTGCGCTGGCTGCCCGACGGCTCCGGCTTCCTCTACTCGTTCCCCGACCTCGCTTACGAGTTCGGGAACCTCTTCCGCTACGACTCCGCGACGAAGCGCGCCACGCAGTTGACGAAGTTTGAGGGCGAGTACGCGCGCGCCTTCGACGTCTCGCCCGACGGGCAGTGGGTCGTCTTCGAGCGCGCTAAGAAATGGGACGACGATAAGGACGTTGACCTGTGGCTGATGCGGACGGACGGCCGCGAAGCGCGGCTGCTCGTGCGGAACGGGCTCGCGCCTTCGTGGCGCTGAGGCGTGTTGAGGTAGAATCCAAACCCTGCGGAATCCGACCCCGAGTCGAGGACTGAGGTTCACATGGCCGAACAGACCTGCATCTTCTGCAAGATCGTGGCGGGCGGGATTCCCGCGGCTAAGATTTTCGAGGACGAGCGCGCGGTCGTCTTCCGCGACATCAACCCGCAGGCCCCCACGCACGCGCTCGTCATCCCGCGCGCGCACGTCGCATCTTTAAACGAAGCGGGCGAGGGTGACGAGGCGCTGCTCGGCCATCTGCTTCTTATTGCCGCGCGCGTCGCGCGCGAAGAGGGGCTCGGAGAGTCGGGCTACCGCACCGTCATCAACACAGGGGCCGGGGCCGGCCAGTCGGTCTTCCACATCCACGTCCACCTCCTCGGCGGCCGCTCGCTCACCTGGCCGCCGGGCTGAGGCCCTTCTCTTCTTCGGCCGCGCGCGCGTTGCTCTCTTCGGTGCGCTGCGCGCGCTCCTCCTTCAACAGCGAGGTCTCGTACTTCACGTCGCCGGCGAGCGTGTCCATGATGGCCTTGGCGAAGCCGAGGATGGCGGGGCCCAGCACGATGCCGGGGATGCCGAAGGCGTAGACGCCCGTCACGAGCCCGACCAGCATCCAGTAGAAGTTGAAGCGCTCGGCGCTGCGCGAGGCGAGCTTCGGGCGGAGGAAGAGCGAGGAGCAGACGGTCATCGCGATGCCGATGAGGAAGTAGGCCGCGGCCGCGCCGGGCCTGTTCTGGAAGACGAGCAGGAAGACGCTGACCGGGATGTAGACGGCCCACTCGCCGAGGATGGGGAAGAAGCCGATGAGGAAGGTGACGAGCGCGAGCGCCACCGCCAGCGGCACGCCGAAGACGAGGTTCATGATGAGGATGACGACGGCCTTCGCCGTCTGGTCAACCATCACCGCGAAGAGCGCGCCGCGCAGCGCGCCGCCGACGTTCTCGCCTAAGCGTTCGTAGAAGGGCAGGAAGTCGCCCGGAATCCTCAGCTTGATGTAGGCCGCGAGGCGCACGCGCTGCGTCAGCACGTAGAAAAGCGTGAAGAAGAAGACCGTGGCCGAGACGAGCAGCATCGCGGTGCGCTTCTTGAACTCCTCGATGGCCTCGCCCGAGCGGACGAGCGCCTGCCCGAAGGCGTTCTGTAAGACGGCGCGCGTGTTCTCGACGGCGACGTAATCGGAGAGCGACTGGCTGATGCCGGCGATGATCTGCTCGCGGCGCCGCTCGTCCTGCACCTCGGCGGAGTAGCCCGACATCTCGTACCAGCCGTAGCCGACCGTGGCCGCCAGCGGCACGACGATGAGCGCGATGGTGATGAGCGCGCTCCCGGCGCGCGCCCGCAGACGCCTCTCCAGCCACTCCTGCACCGGCAGCAGGTACGCCGCGGCCACCGCGCCCAGCAGCAGCGCCACCAGAACCTCGCCGAGCAGGCGCACGAAGAGGAAGAGCGCCAGCGCGGTCAGCCCCGCGTAGATGGCCGCGCGCTTGGCCTCGCCCACCGTCACGTCGCCCAGACGCTTAGACTCGCCCTCCTGAGACATAAGTGCGCGTACTTTATCACGCGGCTTGTCGCTAGAGTCTGTCTTCGCCGCTACAAATTAAAGGCGAAGTCGGGAGCCGACGCCGCCGCGCGGCCGCCGCCTGCCGCCCTCCCCGTTTGTGCGCGCGGGCGAAGACGGGTAAACTCTCCGTTTCGGTTCTCATCCTTTTTTTCGGAAGAGTCTTCAATAGAGGAGCCATGAGCAGTAAGAGAGAGACGCCCCTTGAGATTTTCCTGAACCGCCACGACGACGCGGCGTGGCGCGAGACTTTGACGACGCTGCTGCCCGCGATCCACGAGGTGGACAGGAACGCGGCGCAGGTCTGGTTTCACTTCTACCCGCTGGCGCTGCTGCGCGCCTTCCAGGCGGCGGGAGACCCCGCGCGTCTCGCGCAGGAATTGTTGATGCAGGGCAAGTGGTTTTTGAAAGACCAGCTCGACTCGTCGCACACGTTCCTCTACGGCCATCGCTTCTGGCCCGAGGTCAAGCGAGCGGTCGCGCGCCTAGCGGAGGGCGGCGAGGTGCCGCAGGGCCGCACGCTCGCAGAGGTCGTGCGCGAGGTCGCGCGCGCGGTGGCAGACGAGAGGAAGGTTGAAGAGTCTCTGACGACGGCCGTCGCCGCCGTGGGCCTGATGGCGTTGCAGCAGGTCGGGCTCGAAGAGTTCAGGCGGACGCCGGGCGAAGTCCGCATCGACCGCCGCCACCTGAAGCGCACGCCCGAGGAGGTTTTGCGCGAGCGCGCGAGGGACGAGGGGCAGGGGCTCTTCGGCTTCCTGCGGACGGCTGACCGGCGCTGGACGGTCGTGTGGGACGAGAACGCCGACGACCGCCGCTTCAAGGCCCTCGACAAGCAGGAGGTCGCCTCGGGCGCGCAAGCGGACAAGCGGCCGTGGCACGAGTCGGACCCGCGCTGCACCGTCAACGAAGGCCCCATCCCCGTGCAGTGCCGCTCGGCCTCGTGCGGGACGTGCTGGGTCGGCGTGCTCAGCGGGGCGGAGAAGCTCTCCGAGACCGAGTGGCGCGAGCGCAAGATGATGCCGCTCTTCGGCTACGTCGAGACCGACGACCCGCGGCCGCTCATCCGCCTCTCCTGCCAGGCGCGCGCCGAAGGCCCGGTCTCGGTCGTCATCCCGCCCTGGAACGGCTACTTCGGCAAGTACCTGAAGCGCCAGAGTGAAGACGCGGCGGAAGAGGCGGGCGAGGCGGTCGCGAGTTCGTGATGGCGCAGTCTAAGTCAGAGGCCGCGGGGCAGGGGCCGCCCCTCATGCGCAGGGACGCGCGGGGCCGCGTGGAGCCCGCGTCGCTGGCCGCCGTCATCCAGTGGTTCCTCGACTACGACGAGCGCGTCGCGGTCGTGCGCTTCCCGGCGGTCGAGGCGCTCTTCCAGTGGCGGCAGGCCGAGGAACTGAAGGGGCGCGAAGACTCTTTCGGCTTCAACCGCGCGGAGGACAGGCTCGCCGTCGGCGTCATGCAGGCGCTCGTCGAGCACGACACGGAGCCGGGGCTGCACGGCTGGATCAGAGAGCTGCTCGCGGCGCTCGAAGACGCGCGGCAGACGAACGAGTCGATAGCCGAAGCCTACGGCCTGAAGCCCTCGGAGGACTCTTCGGTCGTCCACGAGGCGGAGAAGATTCCTTCGCGGCGCGAGCGGGACATCTATCTGAACTGCTGCTGGCTTGAGACGCTGTGTACGGCCGAGGCGCGCGTGCTCGGCTGGGCGTACCATGGGCTCTACGGCAGGGCTTTTCACCCCGATAATTTTTAGCGGACAATTTTTTAGAGGTAATCATTCGATGTCGCAAGAGAGACCCAGTTACACGAACAACTCGCAGACGGTCGTCGTGGACGCCGACACCTTCGAGTTCGAGACGCTCGAAGAGTCGAACGGCCACGCGACGGTCGTCCGCTTCCACATAGAGAACCCGGACGTGCGCCCGGGCGACGTGCTGCTCGTGCTCTCGGGCAGCGACATACACTTCCACGGCATGATCGGCATGATCGAGGACGGCCGCGGCGTCGCCACCGACCGCCGCGGCTCGCTCCTCCCCGCGACGGTGCAGTAGGCGGGAAGAGTAGGCAGTAGACAGTAGTCAGTAGTCGGTAGGAATACGAAACGGCGCGCCCGGTTATAAAGCCGGGCGCGCCGCGTTGTCTTTCTACTGACTACTGACTACTGACTACTGCCTACTCTCCTTCAACTTCCCTTCAGGTGCGTCTCGAAGAACTTCACGATGGAGACGGCCGAGCGGATGCGGTTCGGCGTCTTGCGCCAGCCGTGCCCCTCATCGGGGAAGAGGACGTACTCGACGGGGACGCCCCGCTTCTTTAAGTTCTCCACCACCTGCTCGGCCTCGACGACGGGGACGTTCGTGTCGTTCGCGCCGTGCAGCACGATGGTCGGCGCGCGCACGCGCTCGACGCGGTGGATGGGCGAGAGCCGCCGCAGCATCTCGGCCTCCTTCTCGGGGTCGCCGTACTCGACCTTCGAGATGGCCGCCATCCACGGCTGCGTGTGCTTGAAGAAGGTCTCGAAGTTGACGACGCCGAAGAGGTTCGCGCCCGCGGCGAACAGCTCCGGGTACTCCGTCAGGCCCGCCATCACCATGTAGCCGCCGTAGGAGCCGCCCATGATGCCGACGCGCTTCGGGTCGGCGACGCCCGCCGAGACGACGTAGTCCACGCTCGCCTTGATGTCTTTGACGCCGTTCTCCCTGAGCGCCCCGTTGTCGAGGTTGACGAAGCGCTTGCCGAAGCCCGAAGAGCCGCGCACGTTCGGCGCGAAGACCGCGATGCCGCGCGACAGCAGCGCCTGGTACGTCGAGTTGAAGCCGGGCCGCTCCTGCCCCTCGGGGCCGCCGTGGAAGCTGAGCACGACGGGGCCGGGGCCTTTCGCGCCCGCGGGCCGGTAGAGCCAGCCCGAAAGCTCCAAGCCGTCGTGCGCCTTGTAGCGGACGAGTTCCGGGCGCACGAGCTTCGCGAGGTCTACGCCCGCGTGCGGGCTCCTCGTCAACTGCGTGAACTGCTTCGCCTGCATGTCGAACATCCAGATGTCCGCGGGCGCCGACGCCCCCGACAGCACCAGCGCCAGCCGCCGCCCGTCCTTCGAGAATTCGAGCCGGCCCAGAATCTCTGCGGGCAGTTTCGGCCCGGGCGTCGTCTTCCCACTCGCCGTGTCGTAGAAGGAGAGCTCGCTCCGCCCCGCGACGTTCCAGACGAGCGCCGCGGTCGTCCGCTCCTCGTTCATCACGAAGTCGGAGAGTTCCGCGTCGTCGCGCGCCGCCAGCACCTCGACGGGGCCGGGCCGCCCGGCCCCGTCGAGCCGCACGCGCGCGAAGGCGACGAGGTCTCTGTCCTTGTTCGAGCCGAGGTAGACGGTGCGCCCGTCCGCCGAGAAGAGCCCGCTGCCGAACTGGCCCGGCCCCTCGTGCGGCGTCAGCAGCGTCTCTTTGCCGTCGGAGAGGTTAAGGAGGTAGAGGTTGTTGTCGCCGCGGTTGAGCAGTCGGCTGACCACGGCGTGTTTGCCGTCACGACTCACGTCCTCGATCCTGCCCACGCCCTTATTCTCCGCGACCATGCGCGACTGCCCCGTCGCCACGTCCAGCAGGTAAAAGTCGGTCGAGGCCGGGTCGCGGCGGTTCGAGGAGAAGAAGATGTGGCGGCCGTCCGGAGTCCAGTCGCCGAGGAAGTTGTTCTCCTTGCCGCCCTCGGTCAGGCGGCGCAGCCCGCTCCCGTCCGGGCGCACGACGTAAATCTGCTCGTTCAGGCCGCCGCCCGGCGCGACGTTGAAGGCGAGCCAGTCGCCCGCGGGCGACCAGCGCACGAAGCCGACGGGGTCGTCGAAGGCCGTGACGAGCACGGGGTAGCCGCCCGCCGCCGGCATCGTCCAGACCTGCGGCAGGCCCGACAGGTTCGTGACGAAGGCGAGCTGCCGGCCGTCGGGCGAGAAGCTCGGCGTGTTGGCGAAACCGACCTTCGCCATCATCGCCACCGTCCGCGCGAGTTCGTCGTCGTTGCGCGCCCGCACGACGTGCGCGGGGAAGAGGGCCGAGAGTAGCAGCGCCGCGAGCGTCGCGGCGAAGGCCGTGCGGCGCGCGGCGCGGGCGTCGGACTGTGCGTGTCTGTGTCTCATCGAATCTCTCCTAAAGGCTCGGACGGAAGGCGGCCGGGGAAGCTGCTTTTATAGCAAGAGCCGTGGGGTGTCAACCCCCGCGCCCGGGTTCGGGCCGCCGCGCGAAAAGTTGTTGACATCGGTGCGCGGCGGGAGTAGGCTTCACCGCGCTAAGCCGCCAGCGTCCCCAGTCCCAGTCACTTGCCCGACCTCCCACCGAGGGGCTCCACCGGCTAAAACTTCACGGGCTACGTAACACCTTCTTTGCTCCCGCGCGCGCGGCCCCGAAGGCGCGCGGGCGGCGAACTTCCTTCCAGGGCGAACACACGGGCGATAAACCAGAGACGCGGCGATCCTCTCAAACGCCGCGCCCCGCAACGCACCTTCCCGAGGGGGCCTCCCGCGCCCCCACATCGCCAGAGGAGAGACCGATATGAAAATCCTGAAACTGTCCGTCGTGACGGCCGTCGTCCTGGCGCTGGCGCTCGCCTCCGCTTCGAGGTCCACGGTCGAGAGCCAGTCGATGGAGGAGTCGGCCGGGGGCGAGAGCCACTCGATACAGGAGGCTCCGACCACCGACCTGAACATCCTCACCGACGACCTCTTCAACGGGCTCGGGGCGCGCGGCACGCCCATCGACGAGTGCGTCGGCGGGCCGCCCGTCCCTAACCGCTCTTTCGAGGATAACAAGTTCATCTTCGAGGAGCGCGAGACGGTAGACGACGGCCTCGGGCCGACCTACAACGACGTGGGGTGCGCCTCGTGCCACCAGAGCCCCGAGACCGGCGGCATCAGCCAGACCAACGAGCTGCGCGCCGGGCACCTCAACTCGTCGGGCGTGTTCACCAACCCGCCCGGCGGGCAGTCGCTCATCCAACTGCGCGCCATCGCCGCGCCCATCCAGGAGCGGCTCGACAACGCGCCGCTCGAAAACATCCGCACCTTCCGGACGAGTCTTAACGTCATCGGCGACGGCTTCGTCGAGGCCATCGCGAACTCCACACTCACCGCCATCCGCAACGCGCAGCCCGCCGAGTTCCGCGGCACCATCATCAACGTGCCCGTCGTCGAGGCGAACGGCGCTTTGCGCGTCGGGCGCTTCGGCTGGAAGAACCAGCACGCGAGCCTCGTCTCGTTCTCCGGCGACGCCTACCTGAACGAGATGGGCATCACCAACCCGTTCGACGGCAACGGCGGCACGGTCGAGAACAACTCGCTCGGCAAGTCGGTCGCGGCCTTCGACACGGTGGCCGACCCCGAGGACGACGGCGCGGACGTGGAAGCCTTCGCCAACTTCATGAGGGCGACGCGCGCGCCCGGCCGCGGCACGCTCACGGCCGCCGCGCAGACCGGCCAGACGCTCTTTACGCAAATCAACTGCTCGGTCTGCCACACGCCGTCGATCGTCACGGCCCCGGCGGGCACCGTCATCAACGGCGGGGCGTTCACCGTCCCGGCGGTCTTGGGCGACGAGCGCATCCGCCCGTTCAGCGACTTCCTGCTGCACAACATCGGCACCGGCGACGGCATCGTCCAGAACGGCGGGGCCGCCACCCGCAACATGGTGCGCACCCCGCCGCTCTGGGGCGTGCGCATGCGCCCGCTGCTGATGCACGACGGGCTCTCGTTCACCTTCAACGAGGCGATCCAGCGCCACGCGGGGCAGGCCACCTCGTCGCGCAACGCCTTTAACGCGCTGACCGCCGACCAGAAGAACGCCGTCATCGCGTTCCTCAAGTCGCTGTGAGTAGCTTGAGTTAAAGTCACGGACGGGGGCCGTCGTCTCTGGCCGGGGCGGCCCCCGTCCTTCCCGATTGAATCTCATAGAGGATAAAAGGATGTCGAGCAGAACCTTCACGCCAGCACTCATCTTGTGCCTCGCCGCGGCGTGCGCGCTCTCGGCCGCCTGCGGCGGTTCGACGCCGCGACGCCGGGCCGCCACGGCCGAAGCGCCCCCGCCCGCCGAAGCGCCCGCGCCGGAGGCGAACGTGCTTCCCGCGGCGGGTGAGGTCGCCGCCCGTAAGCTTCCACCGCCCGGCGTTGCGGAGGTGCGCGGGGCCGTCGAACGCATCTTCAAGGGCGCGGTGAAGATTGACTCCGTGCCCTCCTTCGCCGTCGGCGACTTCAACGGCGACGACTCGCAAGACCTCGCCGTCGCGGTCAGCCCCTCTCCCGGCAGGCTCGGAGAGATGAACGACGAGCTGGCCGCCTGGATTATCAAAGACCCGTTCGCGCCCCCGCCCGACGGCTCCTCTTCTTACGGCGCGGCGCGTCGGCGCGCCCTCGTCGAAGAGGACGACACGCTGCTCGCGGTCATCCACGGCTACGGCGCGGAAGGCTGGCGCGACCCGCAGGCGACGCAGACCTTTGTGCTGAAGGACGCCGCGGGCCAGGTCGTGAAGGCCCGCGCGCGGAAGGTCGCGCTCGCGTCCGCGCACGAGTCCAGACTGCCGAGGCTGCTCGGCGACGTGATCGACGAGACGGTCGGGGGGCGCGCGGGCTTCATCTACTACGACGGCGCGCACTACGCCTGGCACGACCCGCGCGGCTACAGGAAGCCGCCGCCCCTGCGCGTCGTCCACGGCGGGATGGTCAAGGCCGCGCAGCAGTGAAAGCGACGAGGAGGGGGAGGTGAAGAGAATGAGGCTCGACAGAACACGCGCGCTCGCGTGCGCGCTCGTCGCCGCGCTGGCGGCGACGTACGGCTTCGGCGGCACGCTCGCGCAGTCCGGGGCGGAACCCACGGCGGCCGAGTTCATCTCCGCCGCCGAGCTGAAGGAGAAGCTCTCGAAGGGCGAGCCGGTGACTCTGATCGACCTGCGCTCGGCCGACGTTTACGCTTCGAGCGACGGCAAGATCACGGGCGCGCTCCACATCAAGGAGCGCCGGCTCCGCGCGCGTCTGTCACTGCCGCCGCTGCGCGACCTCCCGCGCGACGCGTTGGTCGTCACTTACTGCGCCTGCCCCGACGACGAGGCGGCCGTCCGCGCCGCGCAGACGCTCTCGGCCGCGGGCTTCAAGCGCGTCCGGGTTCTCAAGGGAGGCTGGCGCGCCTGGCTCGACGCCCGCGGCCAGGTCGAGTCGAAGCCGCGCGGGGTGTGAGGACAGTAGGCAGTAGGCAGATGGCAGTTCATCCCCGCAGGGGACGAAGATAATAGCCGGGGGCAGAGCGAGCGAAGTGAGCGCCGCCCCCGGTAGACGGCGATAAAAATTTCCGACCCCGAAGGGGTCGCACCTTTGTGACGTGGTGCGACCCTTTCGGGGTCGGGATTATTTTGTCTCGCATACCGGGGGTGGCGCTCACTTCGCTCGCTCTGCCCCCGGCTATTATCTTCGTCCCCTGCGGGGACTAACTGCCTACTGCCATCGGCCTACTGCCTGCTACTCCGTGACCGTGAACTTGATGTCGCGGGCGCTCTCGGCGAGCTTCTGGTCGGAGGCGTTGTAGGCTTCGAGCTGGACGCGGTACTCGCCTTTGGGGAGCGGCTTGTCGGCGGGGAAGGTCGTCGCCTCGACGCGCTGTCCGATGTAGGGCGAGGTGATCGACGAGTCCGAGGGGTAGAGGCTGAGCTTGTAGTAGGCCGCTTCGGGGTACTCCTGCCACTTCAGCTCCAACCCTCCGGCGCTCACCTTCGAGCCCGCCTTCGGGCTGAGCAGTTTCAAGTCCGACTTGAACAAATGCGTGGGGCGCACGAAGAGCGTCTGGTCGGCCTTCACGTCGTACTTGGCCGAGGTGAGCCCGGCGACGCCGGTCGTGGCGAAGATGTAGCTGTCCGTGTCGAAGACGCGCGCCATCAGCCCCTCGTAGGTCGCGGGCGGGACGTCCTTGACGACGTAGTCGCCGTCGGCGTCCGACTTCGCCGTGTGGGTCTTGCCCGAGCAGCCGCCGAAGAACTGGTTGAACTTCTCGCAGAGCTTGACCTCGATGCCCTCGACGGGCCTGCCATTGTAGAGCACCTTGCCCTGGACGTTGCCGGTGCCGGGCGCGGGCTTGACCTTCTCGACGCCGGTCACGGGCTCGGCCGCCCCCGAAGAGCCCGCGGGGGTGGCGCTCGCGCGCGGCGCGTTGGCGTTGGCCGTTGTGTTCGACGCGGGCTCGCTCCCGAGCCTTCCGACGCCGCCGCACGCGAGCGACAGGAGCGCGGCGGAGCCTGCGCAGACCAGCAGCAGTTTGAAGAGTTTCATGGTCGTCGTTAGCCTCTCAGTTGACGGGGAAGGGGACGGGGCGTGATTCGGAACGGGCTCACCCGTCGCGGTGGACGGTGTCGGGCGAGAAGGCGGGCAGGCAGACGGCGACGTACTCGGCGCCCTCCTCCTCGGGCGTGCTGTACTGCACCCACTCGCCGCGCCGCGTGATGACGGCCTGCCCGGCGCGCACGTCCAGCGTCCCGCCCTCGGTCTTCACCCGCAGCATCCCGCGCAGGACGACGGTGTACTCGTCGAACTCGGGGCGCTGGCCGGGCTCCTCCCAGCCGCCGGGGCTGCGCATCCGCGCGACGCTCACTTCGTGGCTGCCGCTGTTCAAGCGGCCGACGTACTCCTCGATGATCTTCGGCTTGTTGCCCGCGGCCTCGACGACCGACGGCGCTTCGATGAACTCGGGCACTAACTCTCTCCTCAACACAGGTCAGAACCACCCGCGGTAGCGGGTGGCTCTTGATTAACCGGATGCTGCATCTGACAAAGGGCCACCCGCTACCGCGGGCGGTTCTGACCGCTATCAGCGGGGCGGCGCAGGGAAGCGGCGCAGAGATTAACACGAAAGGCGTGAGGCGTCGAAGCGTTTTTGTCAGGCCGGGTCGCCGCCGCCCTCGGGCGCGGCCGTGCCTACGGCGCGCGCGGCGTCGGGCTTGCGCAGGGTGAAGACGGTGCCGCCGCCTTCGCGGCGCGACCAGGCGGCCTCGGCCTCGATGAGCGAGGCGCGGGCGCGGATGCCGGCCAGCCCCCGCCCCTTCGGCTCGCGCTTGTGGTCGGCGTCGAAGCCGCGGCCGTCGTCGGAGAGTTGGAGGACGAAGTCGCCCGCGTCGTCGAGGTGGACGCTTAAGGAGACGTGCCCGGCGTCGGCGTGGCGGCAGACGTTGCTGACGGCCTCCTGCACGATGCGGTAGACCTGCATCTGCACGCCCGGCGCGAGCGCGAGTCTTTCTTCCAGGTGTTCGTCGCAGAGGAAGTCGTAGGTGAAGCGGCGCGCGGCGGGCTGCTGCGCGCAGGCGGTGGCGACGGCCCATTCGAGCGCCGCGGCGAAGCCGACGTTCTCGAGCACGGACGGCGAGAGGTCTTCGCAGATGCGGCGCACCTCCTGCGAGATGGACTCGATCTCGGCGCGCAGGCGCGGCGCGTCCGTGACCGTCGCCGTCGCCGAGAGGAGGGAGCCCGGCGGCGTCGCCGTCCCCGGCGGCGGCTGCATCTCGTCGGCGAGCAGGAGGAGGCGGCGCAGGTCTGCGAGCGTCTGGTCGTGCAGGTCGCGCGCGATGCGGCGGCGCTCGGCCTCGGCCTCGCTGGCGAGTTGGAGGCGCGCGGCGGCGAGCTGGTGGTTGGCCTCCTGCAACTCCCCGCGGCTGCGCGCGACGCGCCGGTGTTGCAGCAGCGCCCAGACGAGCGCGGCCGAAGCGATGGCGAGCAGCACCGAGAGCGCGACGATGGTGCGTGGGAAGGGCGCGCGCGCCACCTCGAAGTTGAGCTTCAGCGTGTCGGAGGCGACGAGGTCTAAGGTGTAGGCGCGCGCCGTGACGGTGTAGGCCCCGGCCGCGAGCGACTCGGTCTGGAACTGCGAGTCGCGCGAGAGCTTCTGCTTGATGACCTGCCCCTTCTCGTCGCGCAGCGTGAAGGCGTAGAGGAACTGCTCGGGGAACGTCCGGCTGGCCGCGGCCGCCACGTCGAGCGCGAGGCCGTTCTGCGGGTACTGCAAGCGGAGCGCGCCGCCCCGCAACTCCTCGGGCTGGATGGCGCGCGAGGAGGTGACGCGCATGAGCCTCAAGACCGGCGCGAGCGTCCCCGGCTCGTAGCGCACGAGCCCGCGCGTCGTGCCGACGAGGAGCGTCTCGGCCGCCCCGTCCCTCTCGCGCAGCACGGCGAAGGCGTTGTCGGTCGGGAGCCCCTGCTCCGTGCCGAGGCGCGAGGCGACGGGGCCGAACTGTTCGTCCAGCGTGACGCGCAACAGCCCCACGCCCGCCGTCACGCACCACGCCTGCGGCGCGCCGCCGCCCTCGGTGGCGACGACCGAGCGCGCGTCCACGCCGCCGGCCAGCGCGACGAACCTGCCGTTGGGGCCGAGCGCGTAGAGGCCGCGCGAGGTGGCGAGCCAGAGCCACCCCTCGGCGTAGGAGACGCCCCAGACCGTGCTCTTCCCGAGCGGCGCGAGCGCGGGCTCGGCCTTGACCGTCGCGCCGTCGAAGTAGAAGACGCCCGCGTTGGCCGTCCCGACCCAGAGGCGTCCGCGCGACTCGTCGGCGTAGAGGCTGACGACCTCGCGGCCGCGCTCGTCCTGGCCCGCGCGGGGCCAGACCAGCTCGCGGCGGCCCGGGCCGAGGAAGCGTTCGAGCCCGCGCCCGTAGGAGGCGACGTAGACGCCGCCCGCGAAGCGCGCGATGGCGCGCACGCTGCCGCTCAGGGCGGGCTCCGCGACCTTCTTCGTCTGCGCCGCCTCCGCGCCCTTCTCGCCCGACCCCGCCTCCTCCCTCGTCCCGTCCCCGCCCTTGCTTACGCCCTTGCCCTTTTCATCCGGCGCGGCCCCGACACTTCCGGGTTGCTTCTCGCTTCCGTCAACTCGGCCCTCACCTCCGGCCGGGGGCTTCTGCTCGGGTGCTTCGGCCGGCCTCTTATCGACGTTGTCTTCGGCCTTCTCCTCCGGGGCGAGACGCACGGGCGACCTCTCTTTGAGACCTTCCGTTTGCAGGCCGACGAAGAGCCCGGCGTTCGTGCCGACGAGCAGAAGGCCGTGGTGATTCTCCGCGACCGCGTAGACGGTCTTGCCCGCGACCTCCTCGACCTCGTGCCACGCGCCGCCCGACGCGTCGTCGCGCGCGAAGAGCCCGCGGCTCGTCCCCGCCAGCAGCCGCCCCGAAGGCGTGCGGTAGAGCGTGCGGATGAAGTTCGACTCCGACACCTCCGACAACTGCTCGACGCGCACGCCGCGCGGGTCGTAGCGGCAGACGCCGCGCGGCGTGCCGAACCAGACGACGCCCTCGCGGTCTACGAAGACGGCGTTGACCGTGTCGGAGCGGAGCCCCCCGGCCGTCCCCGCGAACGTGAAGCGCTCGACGACGCGGCCGTCCCGCAGGCGGAAGACGCCGCGCGCCTCCGTCCCCGCGTACAGCTCGCCGTCCGGCGCGGCCGCGAGCGCCGTCACCTTGCCCGTCGCCACACCCGCGACCTTCGACGGGCGCAGCGCGACTTCATTTTTATCCCTCGTGACTTCAACCTTGAAGAGGCCGCTGTCCGCGGCCGAAGTCTTCGCGCCGAAGAAGAGCGCGCCCGCGGAGTCGCGCGCCAGCGCCTCGACGTAGAAGGCGCGCGGCTTCGCCGCGACCTCCTTCGCCTCGCCCGGCAGCCCCGCCGCGACCGGCTTCATGGTCATAAGACCGCGACCCCGCGTGCCGGCGACGACCGTCCCCTCCAGCAGCAGGACGCTCGACACCTCAATCGGCTGGAGCTTACCCGTCGCGGCGGTCAGTTGCGTGGCGACCTGATTGGCATACATCCGGCCGTTCGGTTCGAGCACGCAGCCGTAGACGAGCCCGTCCGCGGTCGAGAGCAGCGCGCGGCCGGGCCCGTCCGCGGAGACGGCGAGCACGGTCTTGCCGCGCGTCTCCTCGACGCGGCGGAACTCCTGCGAGCCGGGCGGGCGCACGAAGGCCCCGCCGTCCGCGCCGACCCACAGCGCGCCGTCCGGCCCGACGGCGAGCGCGCGCACGCGCGGGCCCGCCAGCCCCTCGCTCGTCACCGACTGCACGCGCCGCCCGTCGTAACGCGCGAGCCCCGCGTCCGTGCCGAACCACATCACCCCTTCGGCGTCCTGCGCCACCGCGCGCACCTGATCCGACGGCAGGCCGTGGAAGAGCGTCACCGCGCCCCAGCGGTGGAGCGAAGCGGGCTCGTTCTGCGCGAGAGAGTAGGCGGTGGGCAGAGGAAGAGTAGACAGTAGACAGTAGACAGTAGACAGTAGGCAGAAAGAAAACAGGAGGCCGAGTCGCGTGGCCCCCCGCCTTCCGACTATCCCTTTTCGCCTGCCTGCTGTCATCCCACCTACTGACTACTGACTACTGACTACTTCCCCCTTCACTTATGTTCTTCGAGCGTGAAGCGCTTGCGGTCGCGTTCGATCCAGTTTTCGAGGTCGGCGGCGGCCTTCTCCAGCTCGTCGGAGTTGATGAGGCCGCGGCGCAGCGCCTCGAAGAAGGCGCGCGTGCGCATGTTGTAGGCGAGCTTGTCGTACGCCTCGTGCGGCGTGCCTTCGGGGATGGAGACGAAGAGCTTTTCGTAGAGCGTGGCGAGGCGGCTCTCGACGCCGCGCAGACTCAGGGCGCACTTGCGCGCGATGGCCCAGTTCGAGAGGCCGAGCGCGAGGTAGTAGAGCGCCTCGGCCTCGAACTCCGTGAGGAGCGGGCGCTTGAAGGAGTCTTTGAACGCGGGGTCGATCATGTCCGCGCCGTCTTCGAGCACCGCGGCGACGAAGCGGAGGAAGCGGCTCTCGGGGTTGTTCTTGTGGATGAAGCCGTAGGCGGGCTGCGGCTCGACCGAGCGGACGATCTTGCGCAGTTCGTTGATGTAGACCTCGTGCGCGAACTGAGTCCAGAAGATGATGCGCGCCGAGGGGAAGTCGCGCCAGACGGCGCGCGCCGCCTTGACGCCCGACAGGCGCGGCATCTGGATGTCGAAGACGCACAGCTCGGGCCTCTCCTTCAGGGCACAGCTCACGGCCTCCTCGCCGTCGGCGGCCTCGATGACGGGGGCGTGCGCGGCGAACTCGCGCTCCAGAAGCTCTCGCAGGTAGCGCCGCTGCGCGACGTTGTCTTCGGCGATCAGGATGGGCATAGGGTGGTCGGCGTCGCGGGAACAGATTGGCTGACGCGTGACATTGTGCAGCCTCACTCGGCGGGTTGTAAACACCAGCTCTTCAACAGCGCTTCGAGGACGGGCCTGTCCCTCTCGTACTTCGACCGCGGCGTGCGCAGGCCGAACGTGTAGAGGACCGTCTCCACGCCTTCGCCGCTGAAGGCGACGACCTTGTCGCTCACCATCTCCTCGCCGCCCTCCTCGTAGCGCAGGAGGACGCGCGTGGTGTGCAGGTCGCCGAGGCGCGGCGGCGTCCTGCTCAGCACCCGGGCGTCCCCCGCCTCCTCAAGGAGGAACCTCAGTTTCGCGTTGACGGCGTCGTCGAGCTGCCACCGCTTCAGAGTGCTGTAGCTGGCGTCCACGTAGACGTAGGACTTCGGGAACTCGGGGCCGCGACCCCAGCGGGTCGAGCGCGGGTTGTCGAGGTCAATGCCGAACCCTTGCTGCGGCACGGGCGGCGGCGCGCCCAGTCCGACAAAGCCGTCGGGGATGCGGACGGAGTAGCCGTACGTGTGGTTCACGTACAGGCCCTCAAAGACCGCCTCTTCATCCGCGGCCTCGTCCGCGCGCGTGTCGCTCATGCTGACCTCGGCGCGCGCCGGGTCGGCGGCTTTAACTTCGACGGCGGCGCACGCCCGACGCGGCTCGCCCTTCAGCGCGTGGGCCAACCCCGCGCCGCAGGCGAAGGCGAGCGAGGCGACGATGATGCCGCCGACCTTCTGTTTGAGCAGGTGGTCGCCGAGCCTGCTCATCCCGACGACGAGCTTCGTCAAAGCCTCCATGACTCTCATCGCAAGCCCTCCTCATCCTTAATCAATCCGACGCCGCTAACAATCGCGCGCGGGCGCGCGCGGGTCAATGTGGTTAGCCACACGCGCGGGGGTTGGGAGAGACACAGGCGCGCCGTGCACGCTGCCGTGCCGCGCGCTGTTGTTGCCCGCGTCGCGCGAATTTCGCTTTCGCGGATAATCGCACACGGCACGGCAGCCCCGGCAGTTTTCGCAGTTCGGCCGGGGCTTACGTCGCCTGTGCCCACGGACGCGGGGCGTGCACTGGGGAGGGCGCGCCCCGCACTTATCTTCAAAGGCCATGTTCGCGAGACTCACGCGCAGGCGCAATCTCGTCAGGCTGCTCGCGGCCGTCGCCGCGGTGCTCGCGCTGGCGCTCGTCGCGGCCGGGTGGCGTCGGGCGCGCGCGCCGCGCGTGTGGAGGCCGGCCGAGGTGTCGGTCGCCTTCTGGTCTTGGCGCACGGAAGCGCCCTCGCAGAAGGAGGTCGAGCGCGCCGCCGCAGAGACGGGCGCGCGCACGCTCTTCCTCCGCGCGGGGCAGTTCGACCTGAAGTCCTGGCGCGTCGAGCGCGTGCGCGCGGTCGAAGGCGTGATGCCGCGCGATGTTGAGTTGCACCTCGTCTACAACGCGACGCCGCGGCTCCTCGAAGAGTTCGGGCGCGTGGACGAGAAGGAGCTGAGCGCGGCCTTCGCCGAGACGCTGCGCGCGGACTCCGCCCGCGCCGAGCGCGACGGCGCGAGGGTCTCGGGTCTGCAAATAGACTTCGACGTGCCGACGCGGCTGCTCGCGCGTTACGGGCGCGTGCTGCGCGAGACGCGCTTCGCGCTGCCCGCGGGCGTGAAGCTCTCGATCACGGGGCTGCCGACGTGGATGGAGTCGCGCGCTCTGAAGGGCGTGCTCGCGGAGGTGGACTTCTGGGCCCCGCAGTTCTACGGCGCGGAGATTCCCGCGACCGCCGACCGCGTCATCCCCATCAGCTCGCCGTCCGACATCAAGCGCGACGCGGCCCGCGCGCGCGAGCTTGGAAAACCCTTCTACGCGGGGCTCGCCGCATACGGCCACGCGATTGTCTACGACGCGCGCGGGCAGTTGGCCGAGCTGCGCGGAGACCTCGACCCGGCGCTCGTGGCGTCGAACGCGAACCTTGAACTCGTCGGGCGGCGCGCGCATCGGGCGGGCGTCGAGGGAGACGGCGCGCGCTCGGGCGCGCCGCCGCCCGCGGGCGAGTGGCGATACGTTTTCCGCGCGCGCGCCGACACCGTCCTCGACGGGCTCGCGGTGCGCGCGGGCGAACGGGTCGTCCTTGAAGTGCCGGGCAGCGAGTCGTTGCGCGCTGGCGTCCGGGGGGTACGCGAAGCCGCGGGCGACAAGCTGCTCGGCATCTGCCTTTTCCGTCTGCCCACGCGCGGCGACGCGACCACGCTCCGCCTGAAGGAGATCGCCGCCGCGCTCGCAGACCGCGAGCCGGAGTTCTCGACGCGCCTGAGCTTCGACGAGAGGGGCGCGGCCGAGAACCATCTCGTGTTGGTGGCGGAGAACGACGGCGCGTGCGGCGCGGTCTACGGCGCGGGCGCGCTGACGGTCAGCTTGCGCGTGCCGGTCGGGGGCGTGCGCGGCGTGACGAGGCTCGAAGGCTTCGACACGTTCGAGACGCTGTGCGAGTCGCGCGACGGTTTGCGGCCTTGCAGCGCGGCGCGCGCGTCCGTGGTGCGGCTCGGCGCGCGGGCGTGGCCCGCGGGGGCGCGCGCGGGCGCGGGCCTCAGCTTCGAGCCGGACGGGCCCGCCGCGCTCGAAGCGAAGATAAACGTGCGCCGCGACGACGCGCGCGTGTGGGAGAAGACTTTGAGCGTGAGCACGAGGGGTGCGGAGGGGCGATGAGTCTCGACTCGAACGGCAGGGGTGAACTTTCAAGGCGCGCAAGGCTGAGTCCTGCGCGCCTTCGCATACTGCGTCTGCGGCGCGTCATGCGTCTGCGCCGGAAGCTGCGCCGCGCGCGGCGGAAGGCGGCGCCCAAGTCTGACCCCCCGGCCGAGGCGCGCGCGCGCGGGGCTTCGCGCGCGCCGTGCGCGACGGCGCTCGGGCTCGTCGCTCTCCTCCTGCTCGGCGCGGCCGCGGCCTTCGGGTGCGGCTGGTTCGGCACGGAGCACTCGGTGCGCTTCAACGCCTGGCATGACGAGCGGCTCTTCGGACGCCTGCCCCCGCTGCCCTTCGACGCGCGCGAGCGCACGCGGCCCGACTACCGTCAAGAGGACGAGGGGCAGGAGTCCGGGCAGTACCAAGACCCGCGGAAGCAGGCGGACGTGCTCTGGTCGCGCGCCGGAGAGGACGCGGCGCGGGGCGACCTCGGGGGGCTTCGGAAGCGTCTGGATGAATTCCTTCAATATACCGGCGGGAACGTCTGCGCCGACTTCTACGACACGGCCGGGCTCTGCCGACGGCGGCGCAACTCGGCGCGCGACCAGCTCGACGCCCTCGCGTCGAACGCGCGCGCCGTCGGCGCGTATCTTGAGGCGCGGCGCGCCTACGACGACTGGCTCGCCACGAGCGACGGCGCGGGCGACTCGTGCGCGACGCCCGAGGCGGTCGAGGCCGCGCTCGGAGAGGTTCCGCGCGGCGCGGGGCTGGATGACAACGTGGCGTACCTGCGCGCCGCCCTGCTCTTCGAGCGCGGCGAGTGGCGCGAATCTATCGGAGCCTTCGAGCGGCTGGCCGCGCGTCACCCGCGGAGCGAGAAGCGCGAGGCGGCGCTCTTCAACGCGGGGCTCCTCTGGATGAAGGGGGGCAGGGCCGGGCTCGGCGTCGAGCACGCGGCGTCGGATGAGGCTTGCCCGGACTGCGAAGACGAAGAGTGGCAGAGGGCCGTCGCGGCGTTCAGGCGGCTGCTCGGCGAGTACCCGCGCGGGACTTACGCGGGCGACGCGCGCGGGTGGCTCGCGTTCCTGCACGTGCGCGTGGGGCGGCGCGCCGAGGGGCTAGCAGAGTATTACCGCATGCTCGCCGACGAGGAAGACCCCGCGGCGCAGGGCGAGGCGCTGCGCTCGCTCCGGCTCGTGCGCGACGACGCGACCGAAGGGGAGATGGAGCGGGTCGGGTCTCTGATCGAGCGCGAGCCGCGCGTCGCGCTCGCCTACGCCTACCACGAGATTTACAACGCGGCGCTCGGCGACGGCTTCCGGGTCGAAGTGCCGGAAGAGGTGAACCCTTACCGCTGGTGCAGGGAGAGGGACGCGGGCTCGAACTGTTCGGGCGACTTCTACCGGTGGCAGGACGAGGAGCGCGTGCGGCGCGAGGGCGCGCTCACACGCAAGAGCTTCGCGCGCGTCGTCGCCTTCGCCACGCGGCTGATGCGGCGGCTGCCCGCCTCGGACGCAGGCGGCGCGTTCGCGCTGCGCGTCGCGCAGGCCGACCTCGAACTCGGCGAGGACGAGGCCGCGCGCGAGCTGGCCGGGCGCGCGCTCGCGTCGGGGCTCAAGGGCAACGAGCGCGCCGCCGCGCTCTGGGTCAGGGGCGTGGCCGAGTACCGGCTCGGGCAGTTCGACGCCTCGCGCCGCACCTTCTCGTCGCTCCTCAAGGAGTACCCCGAGGGCGACCTGACGGAGGGCGCGCGCCGCTTCGTCGCCATGGCGGCCGAGGGGTCGGGCGACCTCGAAGGCGCGCTCGAACAGTACCTCCTGCTCGAATACCAGGACGACGTGGCCTACTTCGTTGACGTGCTGTTGACGCCCGAGCAGCTCGAAGCCTTCGCCGAGCGCCGCGCCGACGCGGAAGCGCGCGACGTGCTCTTCTACTCGCTCGGCGTGCGGCTCATGCGCGCCCACCGCTTCGATGAGGCGCGCAGGGCCTACGCGCGCGTGCGCACGGCGGACGACCTGCGCGCCAACCCGTACGAGTTCGGGGGCAAGTGTGAGGAGGACTACCCGCCGCCCTACTGCGAGGACGTGAAGAACCCGCGCTGGCAGGACTGGGAGGGCGTGCAGGCCGCGTGGGTGCTGCGCGACCTGAAGACGATGGAGCGGATCGAGCACCTCGAAGCGCGCGCGCGCGACGCCGCCGGCGCGGAGGCGCGCGCCGAGGCGCTCTACCGGTTGGCGAGCTATCTCTACCAGTCGGGCGACCTGACGTTCTACAACCCGGCGGCGTGGCGCGGCAGGCGCTTCTACGACATCTACTACGACCAGCAGTTCCGCGCGCCCGGCGAGGCCGCGCTGATGCGCCGCTACATGGAGGAGCACGAGCCGCTCGTGCGCGCGCTGCGCATCTACCTGCAAGTCGCGGAGGAGTTCCCGCGGACGCGCGCCGCGCGCGACTCGCTCTACACGGCGGCCGTCATCCACCAGCGCCTCGCGGGCTTCGAGCTGTACTGGCCCCGGCAGTACGCGCAGGGCCTCTACCCCGGCGGGCGCTTCGTCACCTACGCGGACGTGCGGCGCGCGTACCCGGACTACCGCCTGCCCCACGGCACGTACGGCTGGGAGCCGCTGACGCGCACGGTCAGAGGCCGCGAGGCTTGGCCCGCGCCGCCGAAGCCTAAGAAGTTGACCGGCATGGAGCGCGCGCGGCTGAAGCTGAAGCGCGCGGAGGTGCGCGTCGGGCAGGCATGGGAGCTGTTCGGCGAGGTCTACGGCGGGCGCGTGCGGCGCTGGACGGTCGCGGCGCTCCTCGGGGCTGTCGTCATGCTTCGTTGGTCTGTTGTCGCCCTGGTCGCGCTGGCGGTGCTCTGCGTGTTCCGGCGCACGCGCCGCGCGCGCCACTTCCTCTACCGACAACTCTTGCGGCACATCAGACGGCCGCCCGCCGTCTACGCGCCGTCATCAAGTTACGCGGCGCACGAGGCGTACGCGCCCTACAGGGGGCTCGGCGGGGCGTTCGGGCGCGCCGTGGGCGGACTCCTGCGCCTCACCCTCCGCGAGCGCGGCCGCGCCGCCCTCGCCCTCAACCTCTTCACCCACGCCCTCCTCACCCTGCTGATGTGGGCCGTGCTCTGGGCCATGCAAAAGTGATGAGTGATGGGTGATGAGTGATAAGAGGAAGGCAAGGCCCGCCTTCTCTTATCACTCATCACCCATCACTCATCACTCCTACCTCATCCACGTCACCTTACTCTCGAAGTAGTCGGGTGAGCGGTCGGGGTGGCGGGCGTGGAACTCCTTGTAGCGCGCGAGGAGTCGGCGGTAGCGGCGCTCGGAGGAGGGGAGGTCTTTGTGCGGTATCTCTTGCAGGTGGCGCTCGACCTTCCAGACGTTGCGCGGCGAGAAGCGCCAGTCGTAGCCGCCCAGCTCGTACATGCTCGCCAGGCCGTAGCCGGTGATGCGCGCCGTGTCGTCCACGTAGGGCTCGAAGTAGCTGTAGGCCAGGTGGCGCAAGGAACGGAAGACCGGCCGCCGCCCGTGCAGCCCAAGGTCGCGCGAGCGCGCGACCGACCCCCAGCGCCCTCGCGCGCGGTAGACGAAGACAACGTGGTCGAGCTTGTCCTGCGACTCAAGGCTCAGGAGCAGCGGCGGGTAGCCGTGCTGCTCCAAGATGACGGCCGCGACGAGCGCCGCCTCCAGGCAGTGTGCCTCGCCGCGCCGCAGGACTTCGCGGAAGCTGCGCAGCGTCCCGCCCTCGCGCTCTCGGTTGTAGCTCATCCCCGTGAGCAGGCGCTGCACGCGCGCGGGCGTCCGGTGCGCCTCGACGACGCGCCACTCTCTGGCCGTGAACTCCTCCCTGCCGGGCACCCCGCTCATCACTTCACGAATAACAAAAGCCGCCGCCGAAGGCAAAAGCAGAGGTCGGAGGCCGGAGGTCAGTAGAAATCAACTTATTATTACTGACCTCCGACCTCCGGCCTCCGACCTCTGCGTAAGACGTGGCGGAGTCGGACGCATTCTGCTATCTTTGTCGGGCGCGTAAAAGCTTTCGGGCGCGCGGGCCCGGCGCGGCACACGACGGCCGCGCGGGCCGAGCAATTCTACCGGACAAGCAGGGCTGATTTTAGTGAGTACAAAAGGTTCAACTTCCCCCACGAAGCGGCTCACTCGCGCGGAGCAAGAGGTGCAGTCCGCGGCGGAGCGCGTGAATTTGCAGACCGAGGACGCGCTGGCCGCGGTGGCCGCGCGCTCGAACCCGGGCGGCGTCGAAGAGCTGGAGGCTTGCGCCGAACGCCTGGAGCGCGCCGCACGCGACCTCGCCGTCGCGCTGCGCGAGCTGGTCGAAGAGCGGCGGGAGAAGGACAAGCAGTTATAGCCGACGGGGCCACACTCTAGTCTGCCACCGCCACAGGAGCGCGGCCGTCTTCGGCACGCGCTCCTGTCGTGCGTCGGCCCCGGATTTGTTCAAGAGGTCAACAAAGAAGAAGTGAATGGTGAATAGTAAATGGTGAATGGTTAAGACAGGCTCTTACCATTCACCATTTACTATTCACCATTCACCAGGAGAACTTATGGCCGCCATTAAACAGACGGTCGCGCGCGAGCACGGGCGCAGGCGCAGCGACGTGGGGCTCGAAAGTTTAGGCATCAGACCCGGAGCGGACGTCTACTGGAATCTAACCACCCCCGAGCTGTATGAAACGGTGGCGCGCCGCGGCGAGGGCTTCATCTCGGCGCACGGCGCGCTGCTCGTGGACACCGGCGAGCACACGGGGCGCGCCGCCAAGGACAAGGCCATCGTCCGCGAGCCCTCGTCGGAAGAGAAGGTCTTCTGGGGCGAGGTCAACAAGGAGTTTTCGCAGGAACGCTTCGACGCGCTGCGCGACCGCATGATGCGCTACGCCTCGACGCGCGAGCTGTTCGTGCAGGACACCTACGCGGGCGCGGACCCGCGCTACCGGCTGCCCGTCCGCGTCGTCACCGAACTCGCGTGGCACTCGCTCTTCGCGCGCACGATGTTCATCAACGACGACGCCGGTACGGGGAATCACACGCCCGAGTTCACCGTCGTCAACATCCCGAGCTTCAAGGCCGACCCCTCGGCGGACGGCACGCGCTCCGAGACCTTCATCCTGATGGACTTCGCGCAGCGCCTCGTCCTCATCGGCGGCACCTCTTACGCGGGCGAGACGAAGAAGTCCGTCTTCACCATCCTCAACTACCTGCTGCCGCAGCGCGACGTGATGTCGATGCACTGCTCGGCGAACGTGGGCGCTTCCGGGGACGTGGCCGTCTTCTTCGGCCTGTCGGGGACGGGCAAGACCACTTTGAGCGCCGACCCCGAGCGCCGCCTCATCGGCGACGACGAGCACGGGTGGAGTGACGACGGCGTCTTCAACTTCGAGGGCGGCTGCTACGCCAAGGTCATCAAGCTCTCGCAGGAGGCCGAGCCCGACATCTACCGCACCACCCGCATGTTCGGCACGATCATGGAGAACGTCGTCTTCGACCCCGCGTCGCGCGTCCCCGACCTTGACGACGCCTCGCGCACGGAGAACACGCGCGCCGCCTACCCCCTGACGAGCATCCCGAACATCGTGCCCGAGGGCTACGCGGGCCACCCGTCGAACATCATCATGCTGACGGCCGACGCCTTCGGCGTGCTCCCGCCCGTCTCAAGGCTCACCCCCGAGCAGGCCATGTACCACTTCCTCTCCGGCTACACGGCGAAGGTCGCGGGGACGGAAAAGGGAGTGACCGAGCCGCAGGCGACCTTCTCGACCTGCTTCGGCGCGCCCTTCATGGTCTTGCACCCGGGCGTCTACGCGGACTTACTCGGCAGGAAGATTCAGGAGCACAAGGCCGCGTGCTGGCTCGTCAACACGGGCTGGTCGGGCGGCCCCTACGGCGAGGGGCAGCGCATGAAGATTCGTCACACGCGCGCCATGATCCGCGCCATCCTGAACGGCTCGCTCGCGCGGGTCGAGACGCGCCCCGACCCGGTCTTCGGCGTCCACGTGCCCGTCTCCTGCCCCGACGTGCCTTCGGAGGTCTTGCAGCCGCGCGGTACGTGGAACGACCCCGCGCGCTACGACGAGAAGGCGCACGACCTCGCCCGCCGCTTCAACGAGAACTTCAAGAAGTACGAGGCCGGCGTCTCCGCGGAAGTGCGCGCCGCCGCGCCGAAGGCCGGCTGAAGTAGCGCCACAGTCGGAAAAACGTGAGAAGGCGGACGCGCAATGGACGCGTCCGCCTTCTTCAATTTCGGTCGAGTCCAGAGGGCGCGCTTCAGGGACAGCCCGGTATGGTGCTGCCGAAGAGGAGGAGGGTCGCCCCGTTCAACGGCGCGACGACGGCGTACGCGCTGCCCACCGCGAGCCCGTAGCCGACCTTCCTGAAGAAGCTCCTCACCTTCGACGGGTACTGCACGGAGTCCACGTCTTCGTAGAGGATCACGGCGGCCGCGTTCAGCCGCCTCAGCTCGGGGCTCAGCCCGTCGGGCTCGAACGTTAGGCCGCGCTCGCGCAACTCCCCGACCCGTCCCGTGACGCTCCCGCCTTCCCTGAAGTTGATCGTCACGCGGCGGTCTTTGTCGCGCGCCTCTCTCAGGCGCGCCGCGACCTTCGCGTCGTGTGGCGTGACGCGCCCGCCTTCCTGCCCGCCTCGCGCGTGCGCCGCGGAGGCCGCCGCCAGCAGGACGAGCGCCGCCAGACAGACGAGGATGCCCTTCTTCATGCCGTCCCTCCTCTCCCTAGAACCTGTAGCCGAAGCCGACGCTGAACTGGAAGTTGTGCGTGGTGTTGCTCGTGGCGGTCGGGCCGCCGCTGAGGACGCCGAGCGTCGCGTTGCGTATGCGGACGATGGTGTCGCCCGCGTCGAGGCGGACGATGGTGCGCGCGGACGGGTAGAGTTCGAGCACGCCCCCAAGGTCGAGGGCAAGGTTGTTGTGGCTCGGGCGGCACGTCTGGCCGAAGCTTGTGCTGTTACAGTTGAAGCCCGACGTGACCTCGCCGATGAACATCACGCCCGGCCGCGCCTTGGCGAAGAGGCCGACGTAGCGCGAGCGCGCGCCGGCCCTGACGCCGGCGAAAGCCTGCGTCTTCTGCCCGAACTGCCGGTTGCCGAGGCGCGACTCCGGGAAGAAGCTGAACTCGGTGTCGAGCGCGAAGTTCTTGTTGAAGTTGTAGCCGAAGCGCCCGCCGAGGCCGTTGACCGTCTCGCCGAAGCCCTCAAGTTTGACGCCCGTGTAGAAGGCGCCGACCTCGGCCCTGTGCGCTTCAACGTCCGGGGCGTCGCCCGTCTGCGCGCGCGCCGCGGCGGGCGCGAGCAGCACCATGAAAGCCAGCGTGAAGAAAATTCTCCGAGACATAAAGCTCCACCTGAAAGATAAGACTGTTAAGACTCGCTCCACTCGTCGTCGTCGTCCGCGTCGTCGCGGTCGCGGCGGCGTTCGCGTCTGGGACGGCCGTCGCCGGAGGCGCGCACGTCCTTAATCTTCTTGACGATCTCTTTGCCCAGGTACTCGGCGGCGAGGCGGCCGTTGACGGCGACGCACTTGCCGCTGGTGACGATGACGGAGGTGCGGCGGTCTGTGAGCGTGAAGATGTAGTTGAGCGCCGTCTTGTCGATTGAGATGACGAGGTCGGCCGCCGCCGGGTCGGCGACGAGCATCAGGCCCCAGTCGCGCAGCTCGGCGTACTTGCCGAGCTTGTATTCGAGGTACTTCTTCTCGACGTGGTCGCTCGGCGCGACGTAGAGGGTGCGCGCCTCGCGGGCGAGCGAGCCGGGGCTCACGTCTTCGCGCGCGCGCGCGGTGCGCGAGCGCTCGCGCCGCGCGCCTGGGTCGTCCTGCGGGCCGGCGCTCGCGGTCTGCCCCAGGACGGCGTGGCCGGCGAACGCGAAGAGGGCGACCGCCGTGAGCCACCCCAAGACTTCCACAACTCTCTTCATGACAAGCAACCTCCTGGCGTCCCTCTCGCTCTGCGTCAACTGCTGTTCGACCTTCATGACTTTCATAGCTTCACCGCCCACGCCCGACGCCTCGGCAAGGTGCGTGCCGCCGGGCGTGCGTAGGAAAACGGAGGATTGAGAGGTGCGTGTATTATCCAAAGAGGCGGAGGGCCTGCGTCAGGTGAAAGAAAATTACGACGGCATCGGAACAGAACCGCGCGCGGTAGCGAGTGGGTCGGCGTTACATCAGGCGGGCCTTTACCGGAGCACGCACCCGCCCGCTACCGCTCGCGGTACTGATAAACTCCGGCCCGCGGGAATCGTATAAAAGACTTTGGCCTCCGATTCTGGCAAGATATGGGCGAGATGGCTGAGAGCAGAGACAACAGGCCGGAGGGCGCGGCCACGCTCGACACGGTGGCCGAGACCGTCAGGCGCATCCTGCGCGCCGACACCGCGAGCATCGCCAGCTTCTCCGAGGCCGAGCGCACCATCACCTGGCTGGCGACGAGCGGCTTCCGCAACCCCCTGTCCGGCCCGGGGGTCGTCCTCCCCGTGCGCGGCGAGTTCGCCGAGCGCGCCGCCGCCTTCGGGCAGGAGTCGGACGTGCCCGTCTTCGAGGTGCACGGCCTGACGGGCGACCTGCCCAAGAGCGAGTTCCCCCTGCACAGCGCCGAGGGCGTGCGCGACCTCGGCATCGCGCGGCTGCGCGCGCGCGGCGAGAGCCTCGGCATCCTCGCCGTCGGCTACCGCGAGCACCACCGCTTCACCGCCGAGGAGCGGCAGCAGTTGGAGGGCCTGGCCGACATGGCCGCGCTCGCGCTCGACAACGCGCGGCTGCTCGACACGCTCGGCGCGGCGAAGCGCGTCTGGGAGCAGACCTTCGACGCCATCCCCGACGGCATCATCGTCCACGACGACCGGATGCGCGTCGTGCGCTGCAACATGGCCGCGGCCGAGGCGATGGGCCGACACCCCTCGGACGTGGCCGGCATCTCCTGCGCCGAGGCGTTCTCGCGCCTCTTCGGCGAGCGCGCCGCCGCCTACCACATGCGCCCGGGCACGCCCCGCACCACCAGCTCCTTCGAGCTACAGGCCGAGGACGGCCGCCGCTACCTCGTCGCCGTCGCGCCCCTCTCAAAGCCGGGTTCCGGGTTCTGGGTTCTGGGTTCCGGGTTAGAAGACCAGGAGACGCCTGCCCCCGACACCCAACACCCAGCGCCGAACACCCCCTCCCCCTGGAGCGTCATCACGTGGAGCGACATCACGACGCTCGCGGAGGTGCAGGAGCAGTTGGCACGCTCGCGCCGCCTCGCCACCATCGGGCAGTTGGCCGCGGGCGTCGCGCACGAGATCAACAACCCCCTGGCCGCCATCACCACCTGCGCCGAGGCGACGCTGCGCGACGTGAAGTCCGACGCGGCGACGGCGCGCGTCGCCGAGGAGCGGCAGTGGGACTACTACCTCGAAGAGATCGTCCGCCAGGCGCTGCGCTGCAAGCAGATCACGCGCGGCCTGCTCGACCTCTCGCGCCAGAAGCGCGCGCGCCGCGACCCCGTCGATCTCAACCGCGTCGTCGCGCAGGCCGCCGAGATATTCGGGAGGCGCGGGCGCGAGGAGGGCGGCGTCCGCTTCGAGGTCGAGGCCGACCCTTCGGTCGGCGAGGTCGCGACCGACGAGGCGATGGTGCGCCAAGTCCTGGACAACCTGCTCGCCAACGCGCTCGACGCCGCGGGCGCGGGCGGGGTCGTGCACGTCTCGACGCAGCTCGAAGGCCACCGCGTGCGCGTCGAGGTCGCCGACACGGGCCCCGGCATCGCGCCCGAGACCCTCGCGCGCATCTTCGACCCGTTCTTCACGACCAAAGACCCGGGCCGGGGCTCGGGGCTCGGCCTCGCCATCTCGCTCACGCTGGCCGAGGCCCTGGGGGGCGCGCTCACCGTCGAGTCCAAGCCGGGGAAGGGGAGCCGCTTCCGCCTCTGGCTCCCGAGGCGCACGCCCGAAAAACAGTGAGTGCCCGGTGGACAAGCAGAGCGCCTTCAATGTTAATATGCGCTCCCGACCGACTTCTGCCTGCTTTGCACTTGTCACACGTCACTTGTCACTGTCCTTATGAGCAGAAAAATTCGCGTGATGGTCGTCGATGACGACGCGGTGCTGCGCAAGCTCGTGTCGGATCAGGTCGCGCGCATGGGCTTCGACTCGACCCCGGCCGCGTCGGGCGAGGAGGCGTTGGCCGCGCTCTCGAAGAGCGACTTCGACGTGGTGCTCTTAGACATACGGATGCCCGGCCTCTCCGGCTTAGACACGCTGCGCGAGGTGCGCAAGCTCGAAGACGCGCCCGAGGTCATCATGCTCACGGCCGACACCTCGCTCGGCACAGGGATAGAGGCGATGCGGCTCGGCGCTTACGACTACCTGACGAAGCCCGCCACCCTCGACGAGATCGAGGCCGTCGTCCGCAAGGCCGACGAGAAGAGGAGGCTGGTCAGGCAGAACGCGAGTCTGAAGGACGCCGTCCGCCAGCCCTCGGAGGACGTGGCCGGCGCGCTCGTCTACAAGAGCAAGGCGATGGAGGGGCTGGTCGCGCTGGCCGAGACGGCCGCGCGCGCCGACTCGACCGTCGTCATCACCGGCGAGTCGGGCACGGGCAAGGACGTGCTCGCGCGCTTCATCCACGCGCGCAGCCTGCGCGGCGACTCGCCGATGATCTCGGTCAACTGCGCGGCGCTGCCCGAGACGCTCTTCGAGTCGGAGTTCTTCGGCCACGAGCGCGGGGCCTTCACCGGCGCGACCTCGACGAAGAGGGGCCTGATCGAGGCCGCGGACTCCTCGACGCTCTTCCTCGACGAGGTCGGAGAGATGCCCGCGCAGACGCAGGTCAAGCTCCTGCGCTTCCTCGAAGAGGGGCGCTTCCGCCGCGTCGGCTCGACCCGCGACCGCGAGGCGGACGTGCGCGTCATCGCCGCCACCAACCGCAACCTCGCCGAAGACGTGACCTCGGGGCGCTTCCGCGCAGACCTCTTCTACCGCCTCAACGTCATCTCGCTCCACGTGCCGCCGCTCCGCCACCGGCGCGAAGACATCCCCGCCCTCTCCGAACACTTCCTCTCGCTCTTCCGCGAGCGCTTCAACCGCCCCGCCCTGGATTTATCACCCGACGCGCGCGGGCGTCTCAGCGCCTACGACTGGCCCGGCAACGTCCGCGAGTTGCGCAACGCCTTAGAGCGCGCCGCCGCCCTCGCCGACTCCGACACCATCGGAGCCGACCAACTCCTCCCCTCCACCTCTTCACCGAACACCGGAGGCACAACAGCCGCCCCCGACTCGACGCCCCTCACGCTCGACCAACTCGAACGCCAACACATCCTCCGCGTCCTCGAAGAACAGTCCGGCAACCGCGAGCGCGCCGCCGCCGTCCTCGGCATCTCCGCCCGCACCCTCTACCGCAAACTCCGCGAGTACGAAACCGGTGCTGACTCTTGAACAGGTCAGGAATGTAGGAATGTCGGGCGACTTAGTCGCCGTAATAACTGTTAAGCTCGGCGAAGTATTAGTGAGCTAGGAGCAGGACATCGCATAAAGTAGGAAGAGCTAATCAGAAACGTCATCATGACGTTCGATTCGCGCTAAACTCCGACGAGCGATATTTGCGTTGGGCGAGCCAAGTTCCTCAAAGATATTTACAGCTTCCTGAAACAACTGCCCTGCCTCCAGTGTATCCCCCTCAGCCTCAGCGAGACGACCCAACTGATGTAGAGAAACAGCTATGCCATATATGTCACCGATCCGCTTCCTAATATTCAAGCTCTCATTATAGAGCCGGCGCGCCTCGTCTAGCTTTCCCTGTGTCTGCGAGAGTCTACCCATCTCCTGTAACGTAACAGCTACGCCGTTGTGGTTACCGAGTCTCTTCTTAATATCTAAGCTTTCATTATAGAGCTTGCGCGCTTCATCTGACTCTCCATGTGCCTGGGCAATTATCGCTAGATTATGAAGAGCGATGGCAGCACAACTTTGATCTGCGAGTTTCCGTGAGAGCGCAAGGCTTTCTTTGTAAAGACGACCCGCTTCCTCAAAATCTCCCTGAATCAGGGCAAGGTTGCCTAGCTGTCCAGATGTATAAGCGACGCCACGCTCGTCCCCGAGCTTCCGCTCAATATTTAAGCTCTCACTGAAAAGTCGCCGGGCTTCGTCCAATTCACCCTGCGCTTGCTCTATGCGACCTAAGTTATGAAGAGCAATCGCTTCACCGGCATCATCTTCTATATTGCGTGAAATTGTCCGTGACTTTTTATATGACTCCCTAGCCTCAGTCCATTCACCAAGTGTCTCATGCGTCAGCCCTATTTCGTTTAGAATACTTGCTATTGCTTCTTGTTCGTGCGGAGTATTGCCTAGCTCACGGTAATCGTCTAGCAGCCCTTTGAGCATGACTAGTCGTTCACGCTTTGCTGGCTCTGAAAGACTATCGGTCACGTATACAGCTTCGCCGCGGACAGCCTTTAATGATTGCTCCGTCGTTTCGCGTTCAGGAGCGAATTCGTAAAGGCCGCTGCGCCAGGCCCATAAGTCGGGGGCTTTGCGGGCGAGGGCGGTGAGGGCGTAGTCGGGGAGCCAGAGGAGGAGCGGGTGCGGCACCTCCTGACGGAAGAGTTCGCGCTTGAGGTTGAGCGCCGAGAGGAGAGGCGGGTACGCCTCGCGCGAGGGGATGGAGCGTTCAAGGCCGTGGACGAAGATGGCGAGTTTGGGTTGGGGCGCCGCGGCCTCTTCGTTGTTTGCTTCTTGTGTGAGGCGTTCGCGGAGGACGGGGAGAAGGTCTGTGACCGGCTCGTTCAACTCGATTTCGAGGACGCGGATTTTGAGCGATTCGAGGAGGTCTTTGCACAGCGCGGCGAGCCTGCGCCGTTGCGCGGGCGTGTTGCTCTTGGCGAACCCGAGCCAGAAGCCCTCGGCGTAGTCAATCGCGCGCACGAGGCGGCGGATGACTAAGTCATCAGGCTCCGCCGCATCTTCAAGATTCAAGGGCGAGTCTTGAACGCTCATCTTTTAGAAATTCCTGAAAGCTTTTGAGCTTCTGTACTGCCGGGTGCACGTCGTGCCACGGCTCGACTCCATTAGCGTACTCTAGAACGATTTGATGGAAGAGCATGTACTGATGGTCAGCATCCTTTTCAATTTCATTCGTTAAGTGAACTTGCACGAGCTTTTCAAAGAATGTCTCCGGGATCATGCGTGAGAACTCGGAAATAAGCTTAGCTTCAGCGCGTTGTGCGGCGCGAAGTGTTAAGGGCTTGGGTTGCGTCTCGTCGGCATACTCAACGCTTTGACGGACGAGCCTCATCAGGTCGCGGGGGTGACCGCCGCTCGCGCGGCAGAAGTACTCGACGGCCCCCGGCTCACACAGCGTGCCGACGTCGATGCGCTGTCCGATGATTTCACTCAAACGTTGCATCCCAGCCGGTTCCTCACCTCCGCCCTGTTCACGCGGTCTGTGGGATTTAATCATAGGAAGCACATGGCACCTTGCGAATATTCCATCCAGATTCCGCGCGCTCAGCCCGTACATCATAGAGATAGGCACGGTATAAACGATGTGGCAGCGAAGCGCGCACAACTGGTCTCCGTGCTCGATGAAAAGCGCGTTGTGGGAGGTGCGCCCATCCCCAAGGTCTTTTCGGGTGACTCGGTCGAGGTTATCCACAATCACGGCCACACCCTTCTGGCCCCTCCGTTGCACTTCGACATGGGCGCGATGTAAGAGGTCATTGAGTCCGCTGATTAGTTGTGGAATTTGGCTATCAAGCTTCTGGCGAATCTCCCTTTTGACCTCATCGCCCGTTTTGATTTGACCAGTGAGTTTCGTTAGGAGCTTGCCGATAAGTGGAAGCCCCTTTGGTATCCCCAACCCGATTTCAGCTTCATTCCTTAACTCCTGCTCGACTGTTTCCCACTCGTTCTGCTGGTAGATGACTTCCGCGAACCATGTCTGGACAGTATCTAATGCGTTGCCTAAATCGATGTTGTCCTGACTCGTCTGTGCAACGACGCGACGGGCTATCGAGAGCAGCAGGTCGGTGTAGATCAGGTCGTTCGGGTCTAGGTCTTTATCAACTTCAAAATAGACGACGTAGAACTTATCAGCCTCCAATCGTTTCTGAAGACGCAGAAGCTCTGTGGACTTACCACACCCGCGATGCCCAGTGAAGAGTTGATGCGTATTCCTATCTGAATAGGAAATAGTTCTGAACATCTGGCTAACCGTATCTTCATCACCGCGCACGTCTCTACAGTCAACGTAACGAGGGTCTCCGGGAGGCAACGGGTCAGTCGGGTTAACTGCATTGTAGGCGTCGCGGAGGGTTTTCGCCGGGGGCATACGTGACCTCTTCAATTAAGTTCTCGATAACTAAGGCGACATTCTATCACCGCTGTGTACCTCGCGTGCAGACAGTCTGGGGGCGGCGGGCGGCTGACGTTTTGTCAGGGGCAGGACATTTTGTCAGCCGGGGCTGTCACGGGCCTGGGCAAGGGCTTGGCGGGATGGCGCAGGGGCATGGGGCGAAGCCGCGCGCGGTCAACAGTTTAAGTCGGAAGCAGTCGGGCAGGGACGGCGCGGTATGGGGGTTGTTAAGGGGTGTGTGCCGGGTGTTGTGTGTCCTGCCTGTGGGCCCGGCGAGTTTCATACGAACAGAGGAATCAAACTGATGGCGCGCGTGATGATTTGCGACGACGATGCGGCGGCGGCCGAGCAGTTATTAAGGGCGCTGCGCGCGGCCGGGCACGAGGCCGAGAGTTGTCGCCACACGATGGACGTGCTGCGCGCGGCCGCGCGCGGCGACTTCGACCTCATCGCCGTGGGGCTCGACATGGCCGGCTTCGGCCGCAGCGGGGCGGTCGCCGCCCTGGCCGAGATCGCGCCCCGCACCTCGCTCATCGCCTTCCACGACCGCCCTTCCGAGATCATGCGGGCGCACGCCCACGCGCGCCTCGCCGCCATCCTGCCGCGCCCCGTCCGCGTCCGCGACTTCATGTACGCCGTCGCCTGCGCCCTCAAGGAGGAGGCGATGGCCGACCCCGCCTGAGACGGCCGTCTCACACCCTTCATGCCCTGAAGCCACCTCGCTCTTTTAACCCGCGCCCACGCCGGCACTCGAACCCAGCCAGCCTCGCGCCTCAACCCCAGTAACAAATCATCGGAGGAGAGACTTCAATGAACAGACTCAAGAACAGAAGGGCCGCCGCCCCCCTGCTCGCGCTCTGCGTCGTCACCCTGATCGGCGGCGCGGCCTTCGCGCAGCGGCAGCTCAAGGCCGCCTCGTCGGCCGGCCGCCCCGAGGTCAAGGTCGAGCTGGCCGGCTCGGTCGAGCGCGGCGGCCAGACGCTCGCGCTCGACAAGGTCGAGCACGTCAAGCCCGGCGAAATCCTCGACTGGCAGATCACCTCGTCGAACGACGGGGCGGGCGCGGCGCGCGACTACAAGGCGGTCGGCCACATCCCCGCCGGCACGGTGCTGGTCGCGGGCTCGGCGGCCGGCGAGGGCGGCTCGACCGTCACCTACTCCATCGACGGCGGCAAGACCTTCTCGACGCAGCCCATCGTCGAGGAGCGGCAGGCGGACGGCACCGTGAAGAAGGTGCCGGCCCCCGTCTCGATGTACACCGAGGTGCGCTACGAGTGGTCGGACGCGCTGGCCCCCGGCGGCAAGCTGTCGGCCTCATACAAGGTGCGCGTCAAGTAGCCCAGAGGCGACCACCGGAAGGAATCAACGACGATGAATAAGAGAAACACATCCCCCGGACGCCCGCGCGCACTAGTCGGTGTGCTGGCGGCCCTCGCCGCGCTCTGCCTCTCGGCGGCGCCCGCGCTGGGCCAGGCCACCTCGGGCGGCACCTCGATCTCGAACACGGCCTCGGCCACCTACTCCGACGGCACCAACAGCTACTCGGTCAACTCGAACACCGTGACCGTCACGGTCGCCAACGTCGCGGGCCTCGTCATCACGCCCGACGGCGGCAGCGTCCCGACGGTCGTCGCCGGCCAGACCGGCGTGGACTTCACGTTCACCGTCACCAACTCTGGCAACTTCGCCACGCAGGTGCGCTTCCCCGCAGGCGGCGCGGCCGTCTTCCCGTCGGCGGGCCTGACCGTCACGCAGGCCGTCATCGACGTGAACGGCAACGGCATCGACGGCGGCGACGTTGACATCCTCGGCAACGGCGCGCCCGTGCTCTACCCGAGCAGCTCGCCGTACCTGGCGCGCAACGCCTCCTTCAACGTCGTCGTCCGCGCGACCGTCAGCTCGGCGGCGGCGGCCGGCGCGACGGTCGGCGTCACGCTCGGCGACGCCGCGGCCGACAACGAAACGTCGGAGGGCACGAACACCGAAGTCCGCACCTCCGTCCCCTCGGGCACGACCCTGACGGGCAGCGAATCGGAGGGCGTCGGCAGCATCACGACCACGGTGCAGAACGACGCGCAGCTCCGCCTGAACCTGACGGCCCCGACCGGCCCCGTCGCGCTCGGCTCGAACATCACCTACACGTGGTCGGTCGAGAACATCGGCGCGCGCGAGGTCACCGCGCGCACGCTGACGAACGCGCCGGCCGGCTCGAACACCGGCGTCTTCGTCGTCGCGCCCGTCCCGTCGCGCACGACCTTCTCGTCCGTCACGCCGCCCGCGGGCGTCACCGTCCTCTACTCGACCTCGGCGCTGACGACCGACCCGGTCACGGCCGCGGTCTGGACGACGACCGCTCCGCCCGCCGGCTCGGTGACGCGCGTCGCCTTCAACGTCGGCGCGTCGCTCGCCGCCTCGGCGTCGGTGACGAACATGCAGTTCGTCGTCACGGTCAACACCGGCATCAACGCCACGCTCCCCGTCTACGAGATCGGCGACGCGTTCGGCCGCAACTCGGTCAGCGCGAACCTGACCGACCAGTCGGGCGACACGGCCTACAACCAGGGCGACGCGAACGCCGACTTCAACGAGCCGAGGCGCGGCGTGCCGCCCGCCGCGGACGAGGCCGCCAGCCCGACGCAGGGCTACCAGCTCTACACGACGCTCACGCAGGTCGGCTCCGTCCTGCTCGGGCCCGCGGGCGCGCCCGCCGCGGTCGGCCCGACCAGCAACAACGACGACTACACGAACAGGTCGGTGGCGCCCGCGGCCATCTCGGGCCTGTCGCACCTGAACACGCTCTCCTCGGCCACGACCGTGGACTTCACCAACACGGTGCAGAACACGGGCAACGCCGACGACACGATCACCTTCACCGCGCCCACGGTTCCGGCGGGCTTCACCGTCCAGATCAGCATCAACGGCGGCGCGGGCTGGGCGACGCTCTCGGGCGGCGGCATCGAGGCGCTCGCCGTGCCCTACGGCGGTTCGGCCAACGTCATCGTGCGCGTCACCGCGCCCGCCGGCACGGCCGTCCTCCAGTCGGGCGGCTTCAACGTGGTCGTGCGCGCGACCTCGGGCCTGACGGCCTCCTCGTCGAACGACACGCACAACAACTACTACACGGGCTTCCTGAGGCTCGTGAAGTCGGTCACGGTTGACAACACGACCGGCGTCGGCGGCGCGACCGACGCCGTCCCCGGCGCAGACCTCGTCTACACGATCACGTACGCGAACGTCTCGGTGGGCGGCGGCGGCGCCGGCTGCGTTGACCTCGTGGCGTCGAACGTCGTCATCAGCGAGGACGGCGACTCGGGCGGCAACAACTGGGCCGCCAACACCACGCAGGTGACGAGCCCGGCCCCGGCCGACTCGAACGGCGGCACGATCACCGACGGCGACACCAACGGGGCCGTCACCGCCGCGACCACGTTCCTCAGGGACGCGGCCGGCACCGTCAACCCCGGCGTCTCGCGGACGTTCACGTTCCGCCGCCGGATTAACTAGGGCAGAGGGTGTTGGGTTCTGGGTGTTGGTTAAAACCCAAAACCCAGAACCCAACACCCGACACCCGACCTCAGCGTTACGTCTTCTCCGATGATTAACGCCCGCCCCCACATCCTCCTCCGCGCGCTCGCGCTCTTCGTCTCCCTCGCCGCACTGGCGGGGGGGCCGGGCGCGGCCGCGCGCCAGGGGGGCGTGGGGGCGGGCGTCGTTATCTTGAACCGCGCCGAGGCGACCTACGCCGACGACGCGGGGCAGGAGTTCCTGACCGTCTCGCCGACCGTCTCCGTGACGGTCTCGACGGTCGCCGCCGTCACCGTCGCCCCCGACGAGACCGAGCCCTCGGCCACGGTCGCGCCGAACGAACGCGTCACGCGCCTCTTCCGCGTCTGCAACACGGGCAACACGTCCGACTTCTACACGATAACTTCCGCCGAAGTCTCGGCCCCCGCCGCCCTCGTCTCGCTCCACTTCGACGTGGACAACTCGGGCACGCTCGACGCGAACGACCGCCCCGTCACGCTCGACTCGACGATGAGCCCCAGGCTCGCGCGCGGTCAGTGCGTCGGGGTTCTCGCCGTCGTAGACACGGGAGCCGGACGCCTGGGCGAGCGGCTCACCGTCCGCCTCGTCGCGCGCTCGTCCGTGGCTGACGCCCTGAACGCGGGCGCGCAGGACGCCGGGACAATCGTCAACGCCTACGGCAACGGCGCGAAGTTCACGTCCCCCTCCGACCCGAGCCTCCCGCCCGTCAAGCTCGTCGAGGGCCGGGAGAGCGTCACGACCTCGCCGGGGCAGGGGCTCAGCTTCACCATCACCTTCCGCAACAGCGGCGACACCGTCGCGCGCAACGTCGTGCTGCGCGACGACCTGCCCGAGGGTCTCGAATACGTCGCCGGCACGCTCCGCCTCGGCGGCCGCCAGCTCACCGACGCGTCGGACGCGGACGAGGGCTCGGTCGCGGGCCGCCGCGTCGAGGTGCGCATCGTGCAGTTGACGGTCGCCGAGGTGCTTGAGGTCACGCTCCAGGCGCGCGTGACGCAGGCCGTGCCGCACGGCACGGGGCTGGTCAACACGGCCGTCCTCACGGCCGACAACGCGCCGCAGGCTTCGAGCACGTCGGCCACGGCCGTCGCCAGTCCGTTCGGCGTCGTCTACCAGGGTCGCAGCGCGGGCACGCCCGTCCCCGGCGCGCGCGTCTCGCTCTTCGCCGATTCGACGACGGGGGCTCTGGTTCCTCTCAACTCCGGCGCGGACGCGGGGCTCGAGCCGAACAGCGACAACGCGAACCCGTTCGACTCGGACGGCGGCGGGCGCTTCAGCTTCGTGCTCTCCGCGGCGCAGCTCGGCACGGCTTCGACGCCCGCGCGCTACTTCCTCAACGTCACCGCTCCCGGGTATCGTGCGCGCCTCGTCGAGACGACCATCGTGCCCGACGGCGCGGGCCTCTTCACGCTCGCGGTGCGCGCGCTCGACGGGCTGCCCGTCGCGCAGGCCGGCGGCTTCGGGCTGACCGAGGAGCAGGTTGACATCCCGCGCCTCGCGGCCTACGCGCTCAACGTGCCGATGTTCGAGAACTCTTCGCTGGAGATCATGAAGAGCGCCGACCGTCCCTCGGTCGAGATAGGCGACACGGTCACTTACCGAGTCGAGCTGCGCAACGCGACGCCCGTCGCGCTCGACGGCGCGGAGGTGCGCGACCAGCTCCCGCAGTCGTTCCACTACGCCGAGGGCACGGCGCTCGTCGAGAACCCGCCCGCGCCCGCGCGCAGCGTCGAGCCCGAGCGCGCGGCGGACAACACGCTCGTCTTCCGCCTCGGCCGCATCGACGCGGGCGGGCGCGTGACGCTCGTCTACCGCGTGCGCGTCGGGGCGAACGCGCGCGAGGGCGAACAGTTCAACACGGCTTCCGCGGCGGGGACGCTCTCTACGGGAGAGCGTGTGTCCACCCCCCGGGCACGCGCGAGTGTGCGCGTCCGCCGCGGTCTCTTCTCCTCGCAGCAAGTCCTCATCGGCCGCGTCTACGCGGACGCGAACCTCAACGGCCAGTTCGACCGTGACGAGCGCGGCGTGCCCGGCGTGCGGCTCTATTTGAACAACGGCCAGTCGGTCATCACCGACTCCGAAGGTCTCTACAACTTCCCCGTGCTCAACGAGGGCGCGCAGGTGCTCTCGCTCGACCCCGTGACGCTGCCGCCCGGCTACGCGCTCGCCGAGACCGGCCGCCGCGACGAGCGGAGCTGGACGCGTCTGCTGCGCACCCCGCTCGGCGGCGGCGCGCTGCTCAGGCAGAACTACGGGCTGCGCGCGCCCGACTCCGAGGCTTCCGCGTCAGCCGCGACGCCCGCGCCGAAGAACAGTCTTACTTCCGACTCGAAGTCGCCGCTCGTCGGCTCGCTCTTCGGCGCGAGCGGGGCGAAGAACTCGGGCGAGGCGAAGCCGGCCGAGGCCAGGCCGTACGGCGCGGCGGGAACCTACGAGACGACGACCGAGGAGACGCTTGAGCCGGTCGCGCCCGGCGAAGTGCGCGTGCTCTCGCCCCGTCCTGACGAGGCAGTGGTGGGCGCGGCGCTTGAGATTGAAGCGCGCACCAACGCCGCGTGGAAGGTCTCGGTCGAGGTCGCGGGCCAGCGCGTCCCCGACTCGAAGATCGGCGAGACGCGCATCGACCGCAAGAACGACCTCGCCACTTTCACGTTCGTCGGCCTCGGCGTACAGCCCGGCCCCAACCGCATCCGCGTGACGGCCGTCGGCCCCGACGGCGGGGAAGGCAAGTCGGTCGAGCTGACGGCCTACGGCCGCGGCCCCGCGAAGCGGCTTGAGATCGTGCCCGAGAAGGTCGAGCTTTCGGCGGGCGGGCGCGACTCGACGGTCGTGCGCGTGCGCGCCTTCGACCAGTGGGGCCACCCGGCGGCCGACGGCTCGGTCGCGCTCGCGGTCTCTGCGGGCCGACTAGCGCGCGTAGACGAAGTGAACGCGGACGGGAGCCGCAACGGTAAGGCGATTGAGAAGGCGGCCGAGGCCGCGCTCAAGCAGAACGAGGGGAACACCCGCGTCGGCTCTCTGAACCAGCCGGAGGCCGACGTTCTCTCCGGGGAAGACGAGTCGGCGAGCGAGCAGATCGTCCCGCTCGTCGGCGGCGAGGGGCGCGCGGTGCTCTTCGCGGACAACGCGCCCGGCACGGCCGAGATTCACGCGACGACCGGCGCGGTCAAGGCCGAGCGCGAGATACGCATCACGCCGGAAGTGCGCCCCGCCATCCTCGTCGGCTTGGGCGAGATGACCTTCGGCTCGGCGGCCCCCGAGCTTTCGGGCGCGGAGTCGGACGCCGCCGTGCGCAGCCGCCTCGCCTTCTTCTACCGCGGGCAGTTCCTCGGCGGGAAGAACCTTTTGACGCTCGCCTACGACAGCAACCGGCCCATCAACCGCACGGGCGGGCGCGACCGCCTCTTCCAGTTCGACCCGCTCGACCGCGCCTACCCGCTCTTCGGCGACTCCTCGACGCGCTTCGAGGACGCGCAGACCAACTCGAAGCTCTACCTGCGGCTCGACCGCGGCCGCTCCTACTTCCTCTTCGGCGACTTCGAGACCGAGAACCGCCACGCGGGGCTCGCCTCCTACACCCGCAAGCTGACGGGCGTCAAAGTACACCTTGAGAACTCGAAGGGCGACTACGTCTCTCTGACCGGCGCGCGCCCCGACACGGCGTTCGCGCGCGACGTCTTTCCGGGCGGCGCTTTGGGCTTCGCGCGCCTGTCGCACGCCGAGATTCTGCCCGGCTCCGAGACGCTCGTCATCGAGGTGCGCGACCGCCGTAACCCCGAGACGATCCTCTCGCGCGAGTCGCTCATCCGCTCGGTCGATTACAACCTCGACGCCGCGACGGGCGAGGTCTTCTTCCTGCGCCCCATCTCCTCGTTCGACTTCTCCTTCAACCTCGTGCAGGTCGTCGCCACCTACGAGTACGCGGCGCGGGGGATGTCGCAGGCCGTCTACACCGGCCGGGCCTACAAGAACTTCGAGGGCCTCGGCCTCAAGCTCGGCCTCTCCGTGGTTGACCAGAGGCAGGGCGACTTCGGCTCGTTCGTGCTCGGCGGCATCGACGCGGAGAAGACCCTCCCGCGCAACGGGCGGCTGCGCGCCGAGTGGGCGACCTCGCGCGGGCGCTCCGTCGCGGGCGGCAACATCTTCTTCGGCGACACCGCGGACGACCGCCACGACGGCAACGCCTACCGCGTCGAGGTCGAGCAGCCGCTCGCGTGGCGCGAGACGACCCTGCGGATGTCCTTCGCGCGCGCCGACGAAGGCTTCCTCAACCCCTTCGGCCAGACCGTGACGCCGGGCTCGCAGCGCGCGGACGTGTCGGTTGACATGAAGGTTTCGAGGAGCGCGCGCGCGCAGTTCGCGTTCACCGACGAGCGGAACAAGACGGCGAACGTGGACAACAGCCGCCAGACCGCCTCGCTCACCTGGACGCAGCAGTTCGGCGACCGCCTGCGCGCGCAGTTCTCTTACGACTTCCGCCACCTGAAGGACGACATCACGGGGCGCGAGATCGACTCGAACCTCGTCTCGGTCGGCGCGGAGTACAGGGCGACCGACAAGCTCCAGCTCTCCGCCAAGCGCGAGCAGAACCTGGGCGAGGCCGACCCGACCTACCCGAACCAGACGACGCTGGCGGCCACCTACCAGTGGAACCAGTACACGAAGCTCTTCATGACGCAGCGCATGTCCTCGGCCCCCATCACGCCCATCGGCGACGTGTCGGGGACGGGCTTCGCCGCGACGGCCGCGCGCAACGAGACCGCCATCGGCGTCGAGACGAAGCTCGGCCGGGTGGGGAACCTCAACACGCGCTACCAGCTTGAGAACGGCGTCAACGGCACGGACAGCTTCGCCGTCATCGGCCTCTCGAACCGCCTGCCCGTCGGCAAGCGGCTCGCGCTCGACCTCGGCTACGAGCGCGGCTTCCACATCGCGGGCGCGGGCGAGAGCTTCAACGCGGGCCACCTCGGCTTCGCGTGGCAGCCGGTCGAGGGCTTCCGCACGACCGGCCGTTACGAGATGCGCGACCGCGGCGGGGTGGGGAGCGTGCTCACGCTCGGCGCGGCCGGGAGGCTCGGCGACAACGTGACCTCGCTCGGCCGCTTCCAGCTCTCGCGCACCGACTTCCAGGGGCGCAAGGGCTCCGCGATGGCGGCGACGGGCGCGCTCGCGTGGCGGCCCCTGCACAGCGACTCGGTGGGCCTGCTCTTCAGCTACACGCGGCGCGACCTCTCGCAGCAGAACGGAGCCGGTCAGGGCGAGACGCGCGACCGCTCCGACACGCTCTCGACCGACGGCTACTACCAGGCGACGCGCAACGTCGAACTCTACGGCCGCTTCGCTCTGAAGTTCGGGGACACGAGCTCGTTCGGGCTCTCGCGCGTCTCGACGCTCACCTACATGTCGCAGGGGCGCGCCGTCTACCGGCTCGGCCGCTACGTGGACGTGGCGGGCGAGGGGCGCTGGCTGGCGCAGCCCGCGTCGCGGACGGCGCGCGCCTCGTTCGGCTCCGAGCTGGGCTTCTGGGTGCTGCCCGACCTGCGGCTCGGCGGCGGCTACAACTGGACGGGCGCGTCGGAGCCGGGCGGCTTCGGCCTGACACCGGCGCGCCGCGGCTTCTACTTCACCATCTCCTCGAAGCTCTCGAACCTCTTCGACCTCTTCGGCACGAGCAAGGCAGGGCTCGACGGCGAGAAGCACGAAGAGGAGGAGGAAGAGTAGTTGAGACGAGCGGGGGCAAAACACGTCGGCGGGAACCGCCGGGCGCACGGCCGCCGGGCGCGCCGCGGCGCGCTCGGGGTCTGCCTCTCGCTGCTCGCGTGCGCCGCGCTCGCCATCGGGCTGCTCTCCGCGCCCCTCACGCAGAACGTCGAGGCGCAGAACGCGGGCGGCGGCGCGCCCGCCGAGTTGATCCCCGCCGGGTCGCTCGTCATCCCGATGGACAACACGCTCCAGGGGAGCGGCAGCCTCTTCAACCTCCGCGCCTACGGCATGGTCGAGCGCCTGCTGTGGGCGGGCATCCCCGTCAAGTGGGCCATCATGCCGGGGAAGGCGAAGGACGGGGTTGACTTCAGCGCCACGGCGCAGCGCATCTCGCCGACCACTTCCGGCGCCTCCTCTTTGAGCTTCAGCGGCGGCCCCTTCATCGTCCACCGCGACTTCAACGTCGCGGCGCGCACGATCATCTCGGCCTACAACGGGTCGGGCGCGGGCGTCAACGTCTACGAGACGACCGCCGACGCCACCGTCAACGTCCGCCACACGCTCACGCACCGCCCGAAGGTCGCCGTCTTCGACGACGGCGCGAGCGCCACCATCCACACCAACTACCTCGCCGCGGCCGGGTTCATCTCCGGCACGCACTACGACGTGATCCCGGCCGCCACGCTCGTCACCGTCAACGCCTCGGCCTGCTTCACCATCGGCACCGAGCCGCACTGGGACGGGGCCGGCGGCTCGGACGCGCAGGCCAACGCCGTCCGGCAGTTCATCCAGTCGGGCGGCAACTTCCTGGCCGAGTGCGAGGGCGTCACGACCTACGAGAACAACGCCACCTACGGCCGCTTCCAGACGACGACCGGCATGGTGGACGGCAACGTCCGCACCGGCATCTCGTACCTGAGCCCCGACCTCCCTTACAGCCAGTTTATCGGCGCGATGGCCGACGTGGGCGGCTCTGTGCGCGATTTCCAGCCCCGCTCGGGCGGCGCGTACCGCGCCTCGGCCGAGATGCACGCCAGCAGCCCCTCGGGCTCGCTCTCGGGCGGGCAGGCCGGCATCCTCCCGGCCAAGGGCACGGTCGCCAGGCTCTCCGGCCCCTCGACCGGCGGCTTCGTCTTCTACCTCGGCGGCCACGAGTACAACACGACCTCGCAGGACAACATCAACGGCGTCCGCATGTACCTCAACGCGGTGATGACGCCGACGAGCCGCCCCTCGAACTGCGGCCTGACGATTACGACGCGCACCATCTCCGGCACGGTCTACGAGGACGTGAACGGCGACAGCCAGCTCGGCGACGCCGCGGCCCGCCCGAACGTCTCGGTGCGCCTCTACCAGGACGTGAACAACAACGGCGTCGTGGACACGGGCGACACCTACCTCGCCGCCGCGACGACCGATGCGTCGGGGCAGTACAGCTTCAACGTCGCGCCGGGCTCGACGGGCAACAACTACCTCGTCGCCGTGAACTCGAAGGAGGTGACGCCCTCGGCCGGCCTCATCGGGGGGCGCGGCGACGCGTGGGCCGAGCAGACCTACGGCGACAACCCGGCGACGGCGGCCCTCGACCTCGGGTCGCGCTTCGGCGGGAGGCAGTCGGCCGTCTCCGACGCCTTCAACACTTCGACGACGGCGGTCGCCAGCAACACCTACGAGCACCTCGCGCGCGCGGACGTGACCTCCGCCAACGTCGCGAACGCCAACTTCGCCTTCAGCTTCAACGTCGTCACCACGACGCGCGGCGGCGACGCGGCGGACGACGACGCTTCGAGTACGACGCGCACCGTGCAGGGCTCGCTCCGCCAGTTCATCCAGAACGCCAACGCGATCAACGGCGCGAACTCGATGCGCTTCGTCCCGGCGGTCGCGGCCAACGCGGGCGGCGCCACCTACTGGCAGGTCGCGGTGACGAGCGCGCTCGCGGCCGTCATCGACGGCTCGACCACGCTCGACGGCACGGCCTACAACAGCTCGAACGGCACTTCGTTGCGCGACACGAACACGGGCTCGCTCGGCGCGGGCGGAACCGTCGGCGTGGACGGCCTCGCGCTCTCGCAGGTCGAGCGGCCGGAGTTGGAGGTGCTCGGCACGTCCGCGATTGCCGTCGGCCTCGACCTCCAGGCTTCCAACTGCGCCGTGCGCCGCCTCGCCGTGCGCGGCTTCGGCGCGACGCCCAACGTTGACACCAGCGGGAACGTCCGCGTCGGGAACAACTTCACCGGCACGCTCCTCGAGGGTAACTTCCTCGGGCTCGTCGCCAACGCCGCGACCTTCACGACGGGCGCGGCCACCTCGGCGGGCGACAACGTGCGGTCGGTCGGGGCGGACGCGGGCACCATCCGCAACAATCTCGTCGGCTTCACCAACGGCAAGGGCATCCAGCTCGGCGGCGGCTCGACCGGCTGGCTCGTCGAGAATAACGAGGTGCGCTACAACGGCATCAACAACGCGAACCTCGACGGCCTCGACGTGGAGAACGGGAGCGGGACGAACACCGTCCGCGGCAACCTCTTCGTCGGCAACGAGGCGGCGGGCGTGGACATGTACCAGTCGTCGGGCGGAAACACCGTCGAGAACAACACCGTCACCGGCAACGGCATCGGCCCGGGCGCGGGCGTCGAGTCGGCGGGCGTGCGCGTCTACGGGACGGGGAACACCGTCAGCCGCAACGTCATCAGCGCCAACTTCGGCGCGGGCGTGTTGGTCACCTCGTCCGCGACCTCGAACGTCATCACGCGCAACTCGATCTACGCCAACGGCACCATCACCAACAAGTCGGGCGCGGGGCCGAGCGGGCAGGTCGGCATCGACCTCCTCTCGGCCGCCAACAACCAGCTCGTCGGCACCTCTCCCTTCGTCACGACGAACGACAGCGGCGACGCGGACGCGGGCGGCAACGGCCTCCTGAACTTCCCCGTCTTCACCTCGGCGCAGGTCTTAAGCGGCAACCTGACCCTGAAGGGCTTCGCCGCGCCCGGCGCTGTCGTCGAGGTATTCGTCGCCGCCGCGGACCCGTCAGGCTTCGGCGAGGGGCAGACCTACGTCATGACGCTCACCGAAGGCTCCGCCGCCGACACGGACGCGACGACGGGCACCTACACGAGCCCTGTGAACGGCCTCAACGTGGGCGCGGACACGACCAACCGCTTCACGTTCACGATGGCGCTGCCGTCGGGCGTCGCCATCGGCACCGTGCTGACCGCGACGGCGACGAGCGGCGGCGCGACCTCCGAGTTCGGCGGCAACGTGACGGTCGCCGCCGCGCCGCCCGCGGTCTCGCTCGTGAAGGCTTGCGTCGCGCCCGCCGACTGCACGACCGCGGCGCAGCCGCCGGGCACGGAGCTGACCTACACGATCACGCTCTCGAACACCGGCGGGCAGGCCGCGCAGAACATCTACGTCGTGGACATCATCCCGTTCAGCGTAGACCTGGCGAACAGCCAGTCCGTGCGCAGCACCGAGTTCAAAGTCGGCTCGATGGCCTTCGACCCGCAGACGAGCGCGCTGACGCTCCCGGCCGGCGGGGCCAAATACTTCTCCGACGCCATCGGCTTCCCCGCGCCCGCGCCCCCCTGGGCACCCGCGACCGCCTACACGCCCGGCGGCGCGCCCGGCACCTTCGACCCGGCCGTCACCTACGTCGGCTGGCAGCTCGGCGGCTCACTCGCCCCCGGCGCCACCGCCACCGTCAGCTTCACCGTGCGCATCCGTTAGAAGGCGGTAGGCAGTAACAGTAGGAAGAGAAAGCGGCTCGCCCGGTCTGAAGGCCGAACGAGCCGCCTCTCTTTTCTACCGGCTACTGTCTACTGACTACTGTCTACTCGCCTATGCTAGAGTTGTAGTCCTACCGATGAAGGACGAACTTTTCAAGGTCAGCGACGAGGTGCGCGCGGCGCTCGGAGAGGGGCGCGCGGTCGTGGCGCTCGAATCGACGGTCATCTCGCACGGGCTGCCGCGGCCGCAGAACCTTGAGACGGCGCGGCGGCTGGAGCAGGCCGTGCGCGAGGGCGGGGCCGTGCCCGCGACCGTGGCCGTACTCGGCGGCCGCCTGTGCGTGGGGCTGGACGAGGCGCAGCTCGCGCGCCTCGCCGAGGGCGAGGGCGTGCGCAAGGTGAGCCGGCGCGACCTGCCCCTGGCCGTCGCGGGCGGCGAGGACGGCGCGACGACCGTCGCCGGCACGCTCTGGATCGCGAGCCGCGCAGGCGTCCGCGTCTTCGCCACGGGCGGCATCGGCGGCGTGCACCGCGGGCCGCTCCCCGACGTGTCGGCCGACCTGCCGGAGCTTGCGCGCACGCCGATGACCGTGGTCTGCGCGGGCGCGAAGTCGGTGCTCGACCTGCCCGCGACGCGCGAGTGGCTGGAGACGCACGGCGTCTGCATCCTCGGCTACGGCTGCGACGAGATGCCCGCCTTCTACGCGCGCCGCAGCGGCCTCCCCGTGGACGCGCGCGCCGACACCGCCGACGAAGTCGCGCGCGTCGCCCGCGCCCGCGACGCGCTCGGCCTCGAAGCCGCGCTCGTCGTCACCGTGCCCGTCCCCGAGGGCTTCGAGGTGGACGAGCGGGTGATGGAAGAGTCCCTCTCCGAGGCGCTCTCGGTCGCGGCCGCGCGCGGCGTCACGGGCCGCGCGCTGACCCCCTTCCTCCTCGCCCACATGAGCTGGCGCTCCGGCGGAGCCACCCTGCGCGCCAACGTCGCCCTCCTCGAAAACAACGCCCGCGTCGCGGCGGAGATAGCCGTCGCCTTAAGAGCGTGAACCGCGTGGAGCCGTGAACCGTAAACCGTGAACCGTGACAAGTAAGAACTGTCTTCCTCTTGTCAAGGTTCACGGTTTACGGTTCACGCTCTTTTTGTGAACTTCACGCCGCGCGCCGTCGTTGTCACTGCTGGATTACTCGGCGGGTGTCGTAAACATCATAAAAGTGGCGGCGGGCCGGGGGGCACGGCCGCCGGAAGGTGGGGAATGAAGGGCAGAATCTTCATAGTCGTGCTACTCGTGGCCGCCGCGGCCTTCGCCGGGCGTTGGGTGAACAGGTCTACCGACGCGGGCCCCGACGGCGCGCGCCGCGAGGAGACGCGCCAGACCTTCAGGCTCGACCCCGGCGCGCGCGTCGAGGTGGGCCGCATCAACGGCACGGTCACCGTGAAGACGGCCGACACGGACGCGGCCGAAGTCCACATCGTCCGCACGGCCGCTTCCGCGGCAGACCTCGAATACGGCCGCGTCAACGTCGAAGTCTCGCCCTCTTCGCTCGAAGTCCGCGGCGAGGGCAACGTCGGCCGCGGCCTCTGGCACCGCCTCTGGAACGGCGGCGGGGCGGTGCGCCAGGAGGTGACGCTGGTCGTGCCGCGCCGCGTCGAGCTTTCGGCGGGCCACGTCAACGGCGCGTTGAGGGTCGGCGAGGTCGAGGGCTCGGTCGAGGTCTCGCACGTCAACGGCCGCGTCGAGGTCGCGCAGTCCTCGGGCCGCGCCGAGGTGAGCCACGTCAACGGCGGCGTCCGTGTAGGCGTCTCGCAACTCGGCCGGGACGGGATGGACGTGAGCCACGTCAACGGCAACGTCGATATACGCCTCGCGCAGCTCGTCAACGCCGACGTGGAGGCGCAGGGGCACAACGGCGCGCTGACGCTGAACGTCCCCAACGTCACGATGCAGGAGCGCATGAACCGCTCGTACACGCGCGCTCGCTTCGGCGCGGGCGGCTCGCCCGTCCAGATCAGCCACGTCAACGGCAACGTGCGCTTCGAGTCCGCCGCAGGCGCGACGACCGCGACGACCAACGCCGTCACCACGGTCGTCTCCGCGGCGACGCTGCCGCCGCCGCCGCCCGCGCCGCCGGCTCCCCCCGCGCCGCCCGCCCCGTAAAATTTCCCCGCAGCCTGACCTGAAAGTCTGTCCAAGCGAACGTCCCGCGTCGAACTTTATCGGCGCGGGACGTTGTTTTTATGTCCGAACCGGCATAAAACATGAGGCCACACTTCAGACGAAAAGGAAGAGGCCGAAGGTGGGCGAAGAGGAGCGTTTGTGGGAGGTCGAAGACCAGCGCGCGCGGCTGGACGAGTTGACGGCGAGCGCCGTGGGAGAGAAGGAGTCGCCGCTCAGGCGCGACGTGCGCTCGCTCGGGCGTCTGCTGGGCGCGGTTTTGAAGGAGCAGGCGGGCGAGGCCCTGTTCGACACGGTCGAGGAACTGCGGAGCTTGACCAGCGCGCGGCGCGAGTCGTCCGACAAGGCCGAGCGCCAGAGGTTGATGGCGAGCGCCGAGTCGGTCGTCGGCCGCGCGTCGGTCGAAGAGGCGTACCGCCTGACGAAGGCGTTCGCCATCTACTTCGAGCTGACCAACCTCGCCGAGACGAACCACCGCAAGCGCCGCCGCCGCGCGGCCGAGGTGTCGGGAGCCGACCCGCAGGCGGGCACCTTCCGGGGCACGCTCCGCCGCGTGCGCGACGCGGGCGCGTCGGCCGAGGAGGCGCTGGAAATGTTGGCCCGCGTCGAGGTCGTGCCCGTCTTCACCGCGCACCCGACCGAGGTCGCGCGCCGCACGGTGCTCTTCAAGCGCGCGCGCATCGCGGCGGAGTTGGAGAGGCTCGACGGCCTGCCCCTCTCGGACAGGCGCGCGGGCGAGGCGGCCGAGCGCATCGCCGCCGAGATTACCGCGCTGTGGCAGACCGACGAGGTGCGCCGCCGACAGCCGACCGTGCGCGACGAGATCAAGATGGGGCTCGACTACTACCCCGCCTCCCTCGTCAAGACCGTGCCCGAGGTCTACGAGGAGATGGCCGACGCCTTCCGCGCGACCTACGGGCTCGGGCTCGAGGCGCGGGAGCTGCCGCGGGTCGTGCGCTTCGGCTCGTGGATCGGCGGCGACCGCGACGGCAACCCCTTCGTCACGCCGGGCTGCACGCGCGACGCGCTGCGGATGGCGCGCGAGACGGTGCTCGACTTCTACGCGGCGTCCGCGGACGAGCTGCACGAGCGTCTGAGCAGCTCGACGAAGCAGGCCCCCGCGTCTCCCGCCCTGGTCGGGGCGCTCGAAGAGTACGAGCGCAGGCTCCCGGCCGCGGCGGCGCGCCCGTTCGCGCCGCACGCGCCGGAGGAGGTCTACCGGCGCTTCCTCTCGCTCGTGCTGCGGAGGCTCTCGGCCACGCGCGCGACGGCGGGCGGGCCCGACGCTTACGCGGAGGCGGGCGAGTTCAAGGCCGACCTGCGCCTGCTGCGCGAGAGCCTGGCCGAAGGCGGGGCGCTGAGGCTCGCGCGCCAGTTGGTTGACCCGCTCGTGCGGCAGGTCGAGACGTTCGGCTTCCACCTGCACACGCTCGACGTGCGGCAGCACGCGCGCATACACGCGCGGGCTGCCGAAGAGCTTGCGCGCGGCGCTTCGATAACCGACGAGAGCGAGCGGGCCGGAGGTGAGGGCTCGGGCGGCGTCGAGTTGAAGCTACCTCAAGCGCCTTCGACCGAGACGGCGGCGATGCTCGACGCACTGCGCGCGGTCGCCTCCCTCAAGCGGGAGTTCCCGCCGGAGTCGATTCGCAGTCACGTCATCAGCGGCGCGCGCGGCGTGGGCGACGTGCTGCGGCTCGTGTGGCTGGCCGAGGGCTGCGGCGTGAGCGTCGCGGCCGACGCGGAGCGCGAAGACCCGGGGCTGATGCCCGTCCCGCTCTTCGAGTCCATCGAAGACCTGCGCAACTGCCCCCGCGTGTGCCGCGCGCTGTGGACTTCGGACGAGTACAGGCCCTACCTCGATTCGTGGGGCCGCCGGCAGGAGGTGATGCTCGGCTACTCGGACTCGAACAAGGACGGCGGGATGCTGACGAGCACGTGGGAGATTTTCAAGGCCCACCGCGCCCTGCACGAGGTCGCGCGCGGGTGCGGCGTCTCGCTGCAACTCTTCCACGGGCGCGGAGGCACCGTGGGGCGCGGCGGCGGGCCGACGCACCATGCAATCGTCGCGCAGCCTTCGGGAGCGTTCGAGGGCTCGCTCAAGATCACGGAGCAGGGCGAGGTGCTCAACTGGAAGTACGCCGAGCCCGTGCTGGCCGAGCGGAACCTTGAGCTGATGGTCGCCGCCTCGCTCGAAGCGCTGGCGCGGCCCGGGGGCGCGCCGTGGCGCGACGAGTGGGAGGAGGCGCTCGAATGGATGTCGCAGGCGGCCTTCGAGTTCTACCGCGAGCGCGTGGCGGAGAACCCGGACGTGGTGCCCTACTTCGAGGAGGCGACGCCGGTGCTCGAATTCGACCTGGCGAAGATCGGCTCGCGCCCGGCGCGGCGCTCTTCGCAGACGCGGGGTCTCGCGGATTTGCGGGCGATACCGTGGGTCTTCGGGTGGATGCAGAGCCGGCACGTGCTGCCCGCGTGGTTCGGCGTCGGGCACGCGCTCGAAAGATTCTTGGAGGAGCGCGCGGGCGGGGCGGAGCTGTTGCAGGAGATGATGAGCGTGCCAGTCTTCTCGAACCTCCTGGGCGACGTGGAGACGGGGATGGCGAAGGCCGACCTCTCCATCGCGCGTAGGTACGCGGGGCTGGTCGGGGACGAGAGTTTGCGCGAGCGCATCTTCGGGATGATCGCCGAAGAGTTCGAGCGCACGCGCCGCCGCATCCTGAGCGTGAGCGGGCAGACGCGCCTGCTGGAGCGCAACCCCGTGCTCGCGCTCTCCATCGCCCTGCGCAACCCTTACGTTGACCCAATGAGCCTGGTGCAGATCGAACTCCTCCGGCGAAAGCGCGCGGGCCGGGAGTCGGAAGAGTTGGACTACGCGCTCGCCGCCACCATCAACGGCATCTCGGCGGGGCTGCGGAACACGGGTTGAGTCTTTAAGGGTTTGAAATTCAAATAGGACTTATCGGTCGGAGTTGACCATCTTCCAAGCCTCACCGATGGAGCGGGCGCGTGGGGCCGCGCGCTGGAGGAGGTAGCCGGCCGACGCGAAGGTGATGAGCGTGAGGAGCACGGGCACCCACGTCCGGCGCAGGACGGCGCCAAGCCAGTCGCCTTCTCGCGCGCGCTTCATGCCGCGGTAGAGGCCGGAGAGCAGCACGCCCTCGACCAGTATCTCGGCCAAAAGCAGCGGCGCGGCGTAGACAACGTAAAGGGACGCGCAGACGCCCGCCACGATCAGCGCCAGCGCGAGCAGGAAGAAGACGCAGCCCTCCGAGTCCACGTCGAAGTCGAGGCCGGAGAGCAAGTCGCCGCCCCCGATGCCCCCGCCGCCGCCTCCCGAAGAGACGCCGCCCGCGGAGGCTTGTTGCAGTCCCGAACTCACCCCCTCGCCCCAACTTCCAGTCACGCCCCCGCCACCGAAGTCGCCCCCGCCGCCGAAGGTGTCTGCGGCCGGGCCCATCCCGTTGAAGCCGTCGAGCGCGATGTCGGTCGCCACGTCCGCCGCGTTCAGTTCTAAGTCGGACACGTCGGGCCCGCGCAACTCGCGCCCGTGCAGGAAGAGCCAGACGCGCAGCAGCACGATGAAGACCGCGTAGGCGAAGAGCACCGCCAGGGGGTAGCGCACCCACATCCGCCACACGCCCAGGTGCAGCATCACGAAGGACGCGACGAACCCCGCCGCGCCCGTCGCCGCGAGGATCAGCGACATCTGTAGGCGCGGCAGTCCCCGCCGCAGGAGGAGCCGACGCACGCGCTCGACGCGGCGCGCGGCAAAAGAGGCCCGCGGCGGCCACGCCGCGCGACCCCCCCTCCCGGCTGACTTGGTGCGTGACGCCATCGGACGCGGCGGTCTACTTATAACCGGCGGCGGCGTTGGCGCGCGCGGCCGCATTCGAGGCTGTGATCGGGGCGATGATCATCGCGAGGATGAAGGTGAGCGGGAGCGTGAGGAGCCCTATGAAGACGAAACAGAGCAGCAGGTTGACGAACTGGACGAACCAGTAGCCGAACATGAAGAGCAGCCCTGTCGCGACGTTGCCCGCGTAAAGATGTCCGATGCCGAAAGTCTGTAAGAAGAAGCCGGGCAGAATTTCCAACACCACGGCTGTACCCGAGGACTTGGGCGGCACTCGGTAGTGGTGGACGACGTGCTGGACGTGCTGCGGCGGGTAGGCATAAGGGGGCTGCTGCTGCGGCGGCCGGTACGGCCGCGGCGGCTGGTAAGCGGGGGGACGATACTGACTCATCGAAGGGCTCCTTTGGAGGCGTGAACCGTGACAGGGACGTGAACGGTGAACCGTAAACCGTGACAAGACTAATACGGCTTTTCACTCGTCACGGTTTACGGTTCACCGTTCACGGCTTTAAAAGTTGAAGGCGCCCTCGCAGGTTATCTCGGAGAGGGCTTTGCGGCCGCTGGGCGCTTCGCGCTCGCGGAGGCGCTCGGGGAGTTGCGCGGGGTCGCCGGGGCGGCCGACCGCGACCATCGCCTCGACGCGGAAGCCCTCGGGGATGTTCAGCTCCGCGCGCGCGCGCTCGTAGTCGAACCCCTGCATGCCGTGCGTGGCGAGCCCGAGCTTCGTCGCCTGGAGCGCCAGATTCTCCCACGCCGCGCCCGTGTCGAAGGAGTGCGTCGGGTAGGGCTTGCCGTTGAAGTCGAACGTCTCCTTCGAGACGAAGAGCAGCAGCGCGCCCGCGTCCTTCGCCCACGCTTGGTTGCCCTCGACGAGCAGGCCGAAGAAGGCGGGCCACTGCGCCGACTCGCGCCGCGCGTAGAGGATGCGCCACGGCTGGTTGTTGTAGGACGAAGGCGCCCACCGCGCCGCCTCGAAGAGCGTCAACAGCTCCTCCTCCGTCAACGACTCGCCCGAAAAGGCGCGCGGCGACCAGCGGTCGAGGAACAGCTCGTCAACCGGGTGCCGCGCCTGCGGCCCCCTCACTTCACTGCCGTCGATCATCTTTCCCTCCCTGTCCTGTCCGAAAATTTGTAAGCGGCGAGCGCGATGGGCAGCCCCACGAGCAGCATGTGCCCCGCCCCGTTGAGGGTGACTGTGTAGGGCGTGAACGTGGGCTTGAAGTAGGCGGCCGAGAGCGGCAGCACGACGAGGTACATGAACGCGTAGACCGCGAAGCCGTAGAGCAGCCCGCAGACGACCGGGCGGCGCACGAGCACCCTCAACTTGCGGCTCGCGAGCCAGTAGACGGCCGCCCAGATGAACGCGATGAGGAAGTGGAGCGCGCCGCCGAGCGCGGCCGTCGCCAGCCCGCCGTCCCTCGCCGCCCCGCCGAGCAGCCCCGACGCGACCGACTGCAACACCCGCACCGGCCCCACCCCGCTCAACCCGCTAACAACGAACGCGAACGCGATGTCGCCCACCCCCGCCAAAAGCCCGCCCCACACAATCGCCCGCCCCGCCCTCGATTTCTCAAAGGGAAGCTCGGCGGTGGCTACGCTCATGAAGTCGTTCTCCTTCCGCGAGGCTGAGTCGGTTGGGTGTTAAAGCGAAGGTGATTAGTCGAACAGTTCGTCAACGGGCAGTGTCCAGCCAGGGACGGCGGGCTCGGCCTCGGCCACTTCGCCGCGCCGGTAGACCTTCGGATTGTCGGGGTCGGACGCGCGGTAGACCTTGACCACGTCAACGCTCAGGAGGTCAACGTCCCAGACGACGAGCGTGCCGGCGTCGAAGTAGTCCCTGCGCTTCGCGGCCAGTTCGGCCTCCGCGTCGCGCCCGTAATCGTTCTCGCTCCTAATCTCCGCGGCGAAGGCCGGCGCGCCTTCGAGGAACTTCATGCCCGTGGGCGGCCCCGTGTAGAAGGCCGCGTCGGGGCTGAAGGACTTGCGGCGCGGCAGGTCAACTCTGAACCCGACGTTGTCCGGGTAAGCGCGCCCGCCCGCCCGGCGTTCGACGCCCCTCAGGCTCGCGTAGATCGCGCCGCCCGCGCGCCCCGGCATGTCACCGGTCGGACTCATGAAGACGACCTCCCCGTTGACAACCTCGGCCTTGCCCCGGTGGCGGATGCGGTACAAGTCTTCGACGGTCGCCTCTGTTTTAATGCCCATGGCGGAACCTCTTCCTCCGACTTCGCCGGGATGATATCAGAGAACGGGGGGCTTTTCTCACGCTCAATTCCCGGCCCGCGGCGGGGCGGGGTGGAAACGGGGCGGGATTGGGTGTTTCCGGGGGGTGTAAGAATACCGTTGTCGGCGCGGGGGATTTGGTTTAACCTGTGCGCCAGTATCTGCCAAACGGAAAGCAAGGAGTCGGATATGCTCTCAGGAAAGCGTACCGCGGTCGTCCTCGGCGTGTTGTTGCTGGCCGCCGCGGGCCTGGTCGCCACCTCTTCGCGCGCGGCGCACAAGGGCAAGGCCCCGCAGCAGACCGCGACGCCCGTGCCTCCACAGTATCAGCCGCCGACCATCCGGCTCGACCAGGACGCGCAGGTCGTCACGCTCTGCCCCGACGCCGAGTCGATGTCGAACCCGCGCGTCCGCCTCAAGGCGACCGGGGTCAGCCCCGAGGGCAAGCCCCTGCGCTACAAGTGGACGGTCTCGGGCGGGCGGCTCGACAGCTACGACGGGACGGACGTGGTCTGGGATTTGACGGACGCGCAGCCCGGCGTCTACAACGCGTCGGTGACGGTCGAGAGCGGGCCGGTGGATAACCCGCTCTGCACGGCCTTCACCTCGACGAAGATCGTCGTGCGCAACTGCCCGCCGCCGCGCCCCGTCTGCCCGAACGTCTCCATCTACTGCCCGGACGTGCAGCAGGCCGGGACGCCCATCACCTTCACGGCGTCGGTCTCGGGCGGCACGCCGGGCGTCACGCCCGTCTACAACTGGATCGTCTCGGCCGGCAAGATTCTCTCGGGGCAGGGGACGCCGACCATCACCGTGGACACGGCGGGCCTCGCGGGCCAGCCCATCACGGCGACGGTCGAGGTGGCGGGCTACAACCTCGAATGCCGCGCGCAGTGTCAGGCGGCGGTGCCCGCGCCGCCCAACCCGACGAAGTTCGACGAGATCGGCGAGGTGGCGCGCGACGACGAGAAGGCGCGGCTCGACGTGTTCGCCATCGAGTTGCAGAACAGCCCCGGCGCGCAGGGTTACATCATCGGCTACGGCGGCAGCGGCCGGCGCACCGTCACCGGCCAGAAGCGCGCGCAGAACGCGCGCGACTACGTCGTCACCACGCGCGGCATCGACGCCTCGCGCATCGTCATCCTCGACGGCGGCCAGCGCACGACGGGCTCGCTCCAACTCTGGCTCGTCCCGCCCGGCGCGACCCCGCCCCGGCCGTGAACGGGAGTTAAAGTTAAGGCAGGCCGAGGCGCGCCCTCTCTCTTGGAGGGGGCGCGCCTCTTCTTTGAGGGCGCGGCACGTCTCGCGGCCGCGAGAGGGCCCGCGCGTGGCGGCTTTCACGCGAGCTTCGAGAGGGGGGAGACCGGATGGAGGGGAGTCACACGTTTCGCCGGGCGGGAGCGGCCTGCGCGGCCGCCGTCGCGTTGGCCCTGGGCGTTTCGGCGCTGACTCGGTCGCAGAAGAGGCAGCCGGACGCGCCGTTCGTCCCGTCCACCGACGAGATTACGGAGGCGATGCTGGAACTGGCGGACGTGACGAAAGACGACGTGGTCTACGACCTGGGCAGCGGCGACGGGCGCGTCGTCATCACGGCCGCGCAGAAGTACGGCGCGCGAGGCGTCGGCGTCGAGATCGACACGCGGCTCGTCAGGGAGAGCAGGGAGAACGCGCGCAAGGCCGGCGTCGCCGACCGTGTCAGGTTCATCCGGCAAGACCTCTTCAAGACGGACATCAGCCGGGCGACGGTCGTTACGCTCTACCTCCGGCCGGAAGTCAACCTCAGACTCCGCCCGAAGCTCCTCCGCGAGCTTAAGCCCGGCGCGCGCGTCGTCTCGAACACCTTCGACATGGGCGACTGGGTGCCAAACAAGAAGCAGGCTGTCGGGCTGGAGAGCATCTACTACTGGCTCATCCCGCCGAAACCCGCCCGGCAAAAATGAGGAAGGCGGGGGAAGGCGTGCGCTCATACCCCGCCTTCCCCCGCCTTCTGAGTCACCTTCATCTCCGGGGGTAGAGCGGGCTCGATGTTGAGAGGCGGTTGACGGAGGTCGGCATGGCCGACTCGCCCTGGAGGAGCACCTGCTCCTCTTTGAGCCTCATCGAGCTGGGCTCGATCAGGTTAGAGGCCCAGGCCGCCTCGTTGGCGAAGGCGGCGCTGGCGCGCAGGCCGTCGGTCATGACGATGCCGTCGCCCATCAGGATGGCGCTGCCGAAGGGGTACTGGTCGCCCATCAGGATGGCGTCCCCCATCAGGATCGCGTCGCTCAGGAGAATCCCGTCGCCCATCAGGATGGCGTCGCCCATCAGGATCGCGTCGCCCATCAGGATGGCCGTGCCGACGATGCAGTTCGGCGCGACCGTGTGCCCGGTCGAGAGCAGGTAGGTGCCGTCGGGCAGGACGCGCCCGGCGGCCATCACCCAGCCGTCTTTGAGCACGCGCCCGTCGGGCAGGTGGAAGCCTTGCGTCAACGTCAGGCGCTCGTTGAAGGCGACGCCCTCGACCCAGATGACGCCGTTGTTGAGCGGCATGGGCTCGCCCGCGACGGGGGCGGTCAGGCCGAGGCTTGAGTAGGTCGTGTTCTTGGATTTGAGGAGGTTTTCGCCCGGCGCGGCGCGGTGCGCGTCCTGGCGAACCGCCTTGGCGACCGTCACCGCGGCGCTCGCGTTCAGCTCGCCCGCGCCCTCCGTGATGACGCGCTCGAACTGCGACATCTTCCCGTCGGCGACCAACTGCTCGTAGACGGGCAGGCGCTGCGCCGTCCTCATCAGCAGCGCCTTCACCATCGAAGGCGTCAGCGAAGGGTTGGCCTCAAGCATCAGCGCGACCGTGCCCGCCACGGCCGGCGCGGCGAAGGAGGTGCCGCTCATCACGCGGTACGTCCCCGTGGCGTCGGGCTTGTTCGTCTCCGTGCTGCCGAAGAGCACCGTGCCGAGCACCCCGCCGCCGCCCGTGGTCGTGTAGCTGTAGCTCTTCGGCGGCGCGTTGGCCGCCGTCTGGGCCGCGCCGAGCTTGTTGCCGGGCGCGACGAGGTCGGGCTTCATCAGGCCGTCCACGAGCGTCGGCCCGCGCGAGGAGTAGGTGGCGACCGCGTCGTCCGAGCGCGCCGCGGTCTGCTGCGTGTTCGCGGCCCCCACGGTGATGACGCGCGGCGAGTTGGCCGGCGAGAGGATGCCGCCGTAGAGGGTTCGCCCCTCGGCGTCCTTGCCCCAGTTGCCCGCGGCCACGACGACGACGATGCCTGCGTCCACGGCGCGCGCGAGCGCCTGACACAGGGGGTCTGTCTTGTAGCTCTGGACGGGCGGCGCGCCCAGGGAGAGGTTCATAACGCGCACGTTGTAGGTCTTCCTGTTCTGGATGACCCAGTCCACGGCCCTGACGACGTTCGAGACCTTGCCCGCGCCGTAGGAGTCGAGCACGCGCACGTCGATGAGGTTGGCGTTGGTGGCGATGCCGCCGTAGGTCTGCGCGCCCGCGTTGTTCGAGGCGTAGTCCTCGCTCGCCTGTCCCGTCCCCGCGGCCACGCCGGCCGTGTGCGTGCCGTGGCCGTACACGTCGTCGGTGCGCCCCTCGCCTGTGAAGTCGATCTTTTTGAGGACGCGCGGGTAGGAGGCCAGGTACTTCTGCGCGAACAGCCCCGTCCCCAGCGTGCCCGAAGACCAGCGCCACTCCCAGCCCACGAACTCGGCCGCGTCCGGGGGGGTGATGCCGCTGTCGAGGATGGCGATGCCGACCTTGTTCCCGCCGCCACCCTTCGCCAACTCGCCGTCGCCCACGGGCAGGAGCTTGCTCGCGCCCGTCACGACCTCGTGGTGGCTCGTGTTGTCGAAGCTCGTCGTGCGCACGTCCTGGTCGGAAGAGACCCACGACACGTCGTCGCGCGCCGCAAGCTCGGCCAGCTTTTCGACCGGCACGTCGGCGACGACGAGCCCGAGCGAGTTCAGCTCGGCCGAGACGCGCGCGCCCGCGCCGCGCAGGGCTTCGGCCGCGCCGGTCTGTCCTTCGGCCGCGCTCACGATGACGCGCGCCGTCTCGCCCCGCTTCGCGCTGCCGGCCCGCGCGAGCAGGTCGTCGGTCATCTTCTTCAACAGGCGACGCGTCGGCCCTTGCGCGGGCGACTTCGCGTCGGCCCTGAGCGCGCCGGCCAAAGGGGTCAAGAGAGAGAGCGTGGCGAGCGCCGCGATTAATCTGTTCCGGTGTCTCAAGTCGGTCGGCTCCTTCAAAGTCATCTGGGTCGGCCGTCTCAGGTGAAGTGCTCTGGCGACCGTGAGCACAAGAGCAACGCCCGTGCCGCCGCGAAACTCTGAAGAAAGGCAGGGCCGCCGCCCTTCTTCAATCAGTTTGGCGAAAGGCGTTGACAGAAATTCTGTCAGGGAGAACGCGCGGTCAGGCGGTTGCCGTTTGGTGCGGGGCGAAATAGAATCGCGCCAGCGGATAAAATTTCACTCTCAGGCGGGGCGGACGTTTAAGGTCTTGGCCGAAGGTCATTCAGAGGGGGCGGGACGCACGGGCGTGTGCCGCCACTGCGGGGCGCTCGTGGGCGCGGGCGAGGCGCGCTGCATGATGTGCGGCACGCCGACGGCGCCCCCCGCGGCGCAGGGACGGCCGCGCGCGCCGCACGCAGACCCGGAGACGCTGCGCTTCCTCCGCGCGGTCATCTCGCGCCCGGCCACCTTCACCTTCATCTTCCTCATCGCCAACGTCTTCCTCTACCTCCTGATGTGGCTCTCGGGCGGCGCGACCGGCGCGGTGCTGCGCGCCTACGGCGCGAAGCTCAACTACCTCATCGACCACGAAGGGCAGTGGTGGCGCTTCGTCACGCCCATCTTCCTGCACGTGCACCTGCCGGGCCTCGGGCCTCTGCACCTGCTCTCGAACATGTACGGGCTCTTCATGCTCGGGCCGTACGTGGAGAAGCTCTACGGGTCGGCGCGCTTCGTCGTCTTCTGGGTGCTGACCGGCATCGCGGGGGTCTTGGCGAGCTACCTGGCGGTGCAGCCCGAGTGGGCGCACGGCGCGGTCGGCCAGTTCCTCTTCAAGGCGTACGACAGCCCCTCGGCTGGGGCCTCCGGCGCGCTCTTCGGGCTGATGGGCGTCCTCTTCGTCTTCGGCATCAAGTACAAGAATGAGCTGCCCGAAGGGCTCAAGCGCGTCTTCGGGACGGGGCTGCTGCCGACGCTCGCGCTCAACCTCTTCATCGGCTACATGGGGCGGGGCTTCATCGACAACGCGGCGCACCTCGGCGGGCTGGTGTCGGGGATGGGGCTGGCGCTCCTGGTCGGCTACAAGCGGCCGGGCGCGCGCGGAGCGGTCGCCCACGCGTGGCACGCGGCGCAGGTCGCCTGCCTCCTTCTGGTCGTCGTGAGCTTCGTGATGGTCGCGCGCCACTTCGACGCGTCGCCGCCGCGCCTGTCGAACCTCGCCGAGCGCGCGCGCACGCTGGGCCGCTCGCCCGTCCGCCCCTACATCGAGGCGATCAACGCGGGGCAGAACGCGATCTCGAACTTCGTGAGCGGCGACGCGGGCGGGCTCGGGCCCGCCTCCGAGCTGCTCGAGAAGGCGCCCGCGCTCAGCCCGGAGGCGGACGCGCGGCGGCAGGAGCTGAGGGCGCTCGTCGCGCGCGCCCGCGACACCGCCGAAGACAAGTCTCTTAACCCCAAAGAGCGCGAAGGGCGGCTGCGGCAACTCGCCGCAGACCTCAACGGCTGGCAGGAGCGCTTCGCGCAGTGGGTCGAGGCCGAGGGCGAAGAGTTCGGCATCGGCATGCAGAAGCCGGACGCGCCCGCCGAAGGGAAGAAGTAGGCAGCAGGCAGCCGCCCCGCGTTTCTGACGTTGAAAGATTAAATCAGGGTTCTGGTGGCAGGGTTTTCAATAGCCTGCTGCCGTCTGCCTACTGCCTACTCTTAATCTGAACAGGAGAGCTTAAAGAGATGGAGATTAACAAAGTCGGCGTGCTCGGCTGCGGGCTGATGGGCTCCGGCATCGCCCAGACCGCGGCGGCCGCCGGGTGCGAAGTCGTCGTGCGCGAGGTGACGCAGGATTTGTGCGACCGCGGCTTCGCCGGGATCGAGAAGTCGCTGGCGAAGTTCGCCGAGAAGGGCACCATCAGCCCCGAGCAGCAGGCCGAGATCCGCGGGCGCATCCGGGGCACGACCTCGCTCGAAGACCTCAGGGACTGCGACCTCATCGTCGAGGCCATCGTCGAGAACCTCGAAGCCAAGCGCGACACCTACAACCAGCTCGACGCGATTTGTAAGCCCGAGACCATCTTCGCCTCGAACACCTCGTCGCTCTCGATCACGGAGATGATGACGGCCACGCGCCCCGAGCGGCAGGCGCGCTTCGTCGGCCTGCACTTCTTCAACCCCGTGCCCCTGATGAAGCTCGTCGAGGTCGTCCGCACCATCCTCACCGACGAGGAGGTCTACGAGTCGGCCGTCGAGTTCGGCCGCAAGCTCGGCAAGGTGCCCGTGCGCGCCGACGACCGCTCGGGCTTCATCGTCAACCGCCTGCTCGTCCCCTACCTGCTCGACTCGATCCGCGCGCTCGAAGAGGGCGTCGGCTCCATCGTGGACATCGACAACGGCATGAAATTGGGGTGCGGCCACCCGATGGGGCCGCTGACGCTCCTGGACTTCGTGGGCCTCGACACGACCTACTACATCGCCGAGATCATGTTCGACGAGTTCCGCGAGAAGCGCTTCGCGCCGCCGCCGCTGCTCAAGCGCATGGTCAAGGCCGGCCTCTACGGCCGCAAGACGGGCCGCGGCTTCTACGACTACACGGACCCGAAGAAGCCCGTCCCGATGAACCTCGTCTGAGCGCTGCCGTACGCCGCCCGCCCGGCCTTCTGCGCTAAGCTGCCGCCAAACCTACAGACCAGACAAAAGGGGGCGGCGATGAGCGAGCAGAAGTCGCACACGTTAACTTTCGAGTCGGGCGGCGCGGCCGCGGACTTCTCCAGGGGCTCGATCTACTTCGTCGGGACGGCGACCGTGATTCTGCGCTACGCGGGCTTCACGATCTTGACCGACCCGAACTTCCTGCACGCGGGCGACCACGTGCACCTCGGGTACGGGCTGACGGCCGAGCGTCTGACGAACCCGGCGCTGGAGATCGAACAACTGCCGCCGCTCGACTTCGTCGTGCTCTCGCACTACCACGGCGACCACTTCGACCGCGTCGCCGAGGAGCGCCTGCGCAAGGACGTGCCCATCGTCACGACCGAGCACGCCGCCGGCGAGCTGAAGGACAAGGGCTTCACCGCGCCGGTCGCGCTCGACACGTGGGACTCGTTCACGGCCGAGAAGGGGGGCGCGCGCGTGCGCGTCACGTCGATGCCCGGGCGGCACGGGCCGCCGGTCGTGGAGAAATTCCTGCCGCCGGTGATGGGCTCGATGCTCGAGTTCGAGTCCGCGCCGGGGCGCGCGGCGCTCAGGCTCTACATCACGGGCGACACGCTCGTCTTCGACGACTTGGGCGAGATACCGAAGCGCTACCCGGACATCGACCTCGGCCTCTTCCACCTCGGCGGCACGACCATCATGGGGATACTCTTGACGATGGACGCCGAGCAGGGCGTCGAGGCCGTGAAGATCGTCAACCCGAAGAAGGTGATTCCGATCCACTACAACGACTACGAGGTCTTCAAGTCGCCGCTCGAAGACTTCAAACGCGCCGCCGAGGACGCGGGCCTCTCCGAGCGCATGGTCTACCTCAGCCACGGCGAGACCTACGACTTCGAGGTGCCGGCCGCGCGCTGGCAGCAGGGCGCGACGCCTTGACCGGGGAAGGGAGAGAAGAGGAAGCGCGTCGCGCCGAAGGCTCGGTCGTCACAGGGGAGCGCGGCGCACTCCTCTTCGTGCGGCTGGAACGGCCCGCGAAGCGGAACGCGTTGACGCGCGCGATGCTCGAACGGCTCGGCGAAATCTTCGCGTCCGTCGCGTCGCGCACCGACCTGCGCGCGGTGATTCTGAGCGGCGCCGGCCCGGACTTCTGCGCGGGCACGGACATCAACGAGCTTGAAGGCATGGACGGGGCGGGCGCGCTCGCCAAGGCCGCGCTCGGGCAGGAGGTCTGCGACCGTATCGAGCTGTGCGGCACGCCGGTCATCGCCGCCGTGCAGGGCGCGGCCGCGGGCGGCGGGTGCGAGCTGGCGCTCGCCTGCCACCTCCGCGTCGCCTCACGGGACGTGCGCTTCAGCCTCCCCGAAGCGCGCCTCGGCCTCATCCCGGCCTACGGCGGCACGCAGCGACTCGCGCGCACTCTGGGCGCGGGCCGCGCCCTCTCCGCGATGCTCGCGGGCGAAGAGGTGAGCGCGGAAGAGGCCCGCCGCCTCGGCCTCGTCAACCGCGTCGTCGAGCCCGACCGCCTCGTCGCGGAAGCGGAAGCCCTCGCGCAAGCAATCATCGACCACGCCGCCCCGCGCGCCGCACGCGCCTGCCTCCAGGCCGTCACGCGCGGCGCGCGCCTCCCGCTCGACCAGGCCCTCCGCCTCGAAGCCGAACTCTTCGCCAACCTCTTCGCCACCGCCGACGTGCGCGAAGGCACCCGCGCCTTCCTCGAGAAGCGCAAGCCCTCTTTCAGAGGAGAGTAGGCAGAAGGCAGTAGGCAGTAGGCAGCCTCTCCGCGTGACGGACGTTGAAATATTGTGTCGGAGGTTTCGACAGCCGGGCTCTTAACTGCCTACTGCCTACTGCCTTCTGCCTACTTTTCATCCTCACTTGTAAGTCGCCACTCACTTTTCTATACTGCCTTCAGTTCTTAACTCCCACGTGATTCGGAGAAGTCGAGGAAGACTTTGGAGCCTGTGACGCATCAGGGGCGGTTGAGCGCCGGGGGCTTTCGCTTCGCGCTGGTTTCCAGCCGCTGGAACGACTTCCTGACGGGGCGGCTGGTCGAGGGCGCTCTGGACGCGCTCGCGCGGCTGGGCGCGGACGAGGGCGCGGTCGAGCACTTCCGCGTGCCCGGCTCTTTCGAGATTCCGCTGGCGGCTTTGAAGGCCGCGCAGTCGGGGCGCTTCGACGCCGTCGTCTGCCTGGGGACGGTCATCCGCGGCCAGACGCCGCACTTCGAGTACGTGGCGGGCGAGGTCACGAAGGGCGTCGCGCACGTCAGTCTGCAGACGGGCGTGCCCGTGCTCTACGGCATCGTCACCGCCGACACCTTAGAGCAGGCCATCGACCGCGCGGGGGTTAAGGCCGGGAACAAGGGGTTCGAGGCCGCCATGTCGGCCGTCGAAATGGCTAATCTGTTGAAATCAGTGAATGGTGAATAGTAAATGGTGAATGGAGTTAGGAAGTATCCATTCACCATTTACTATTCACCATTCACCGGCATTTATACATATGGGTTCAAGGCGTAAGGCGCGCGAGTGCGCCTTGCAGATGCTCTTTGCGGCCGACCTGGGTGGCGCTGCTGTGCGGCCGGACGACCTCGTCCGCTCATACTGGGAAGAACTGGGCGAGCCCGAGATGGACGAGGGCGCGCGCGAGTTCGCGACCCGCCTCGCCGTGGGCGCGCTCGCCCACCTCGAAGAGATCGACGACCGGATACGCTCGCGCGCCGAGCACTGGCGCATCTCGCGCATGGCCGTCGTGGACAGGAACATCCTGCGGATGGCCGTCTACGAGTTCCTGCACGAGCAGACGCCGCGCACGGTCGCCATCAACGAGTCGCTGGAGATCGCCCGCCGCTTCTCGACCTACGAGGCCACGCAGTTCATCAACGGCATCCTCGACGCCATCAAGCGCGACCTCGACCGCGAGCGCCCGCAGGAGGACGCCGTCGCGCACCCGGACGAGGAGCCGCCCGGCGACGAGGGTGGCGACCAGCAGGCTGAAGGCGAAAGCAAGGTAGCCAGTAGTCAGTAGTCAGTAGTCAGTAGTAGTCTAGAAGGCGGTGCGCCCCGACTTCGTGGTCGGCGCATCGCCTCTTGTCTTTTCTACTGACTACTGACTACTGACTACTGGCTACTCTTCACTCATGGACGAACGCCTGCTCAGAGAGTTCCTGGCCGAGGCCGAAGACCTGATCGAGGGGCTGTACGGCGACGTGGCCGAGCTGCGCGCGCGGCGGGGCGAAGGGCCCGCGCGGCGCGAGCTCGTGGCGCGCACCTTCCGGCACGTGCACACCTTGAAGGGGACGGCCTCGGCCGCGGGGCTCGAAGCGGCCGGGCGCGTGGCGCACGAGTTCGAGTCGCTCCTGGACGCGGTGCGGCGCGGCGGCGCGCCGCTCGACGAGGAGGCGCTCGACGCGTCCGAGGAGGCCGTCGGCGCTCTGGCCGAGAGCCTGGACGCGGCGGCGGGCGGGCGGGAGTGGTCGGTGCCCGCGCGACTCGTCGAGCGCCTGCGACGGCTGTCCGCTCACAGGCCGCCCGCGGCCGTGCGGCCGGCGGAGGAGCTTCTGCCGCCGGAGGTCGCGCGGACGTTGAGCGCGCCCGAGCGGCAGCGTCTGAGCGAGGCGGTCGCCGAAGGGTCGCGCGCCTACCTCGTCAGCGTTGACTTCGACCTGTCGGACTTCGACGAGCAGTACAGGCGTCTGAGCGAGTCGCTCAAGGAGTCGGGCGAGGTCGTCTCGACGCAGCCCTTCGTCAGCGACGTGGGGCCCGGCCGCGTCGGCTTCCGCATCGTGTACGCGAGCGCCGAAGAGTTCACGCAACTTTCCGGGCGCGCCGACGCCTTCGGCGCGCGGCTCGAAGCCACGCGGGCGGACGCCGCGCCTGCGGAGCAGACGGCCGAAAGAGGCGGGGAAGGAACGTCGGGGGCCGCGACCGTCGAGACCCCGGCCCCTTCGTCGGGCACGTCCGCGACGGGCGTGCGCGTGACGCTCGAAGAGCTGGACGAACTCATCTCGGCGACGCACGGGCTCTTCGCGGACACGCTCGGCGCGCTCGACCTGGCGCTGTCGAACGCCGGGGGGGGCGGGGAGTTGGAGGAGCGCGCGCGCGGCGTCCGGCGTCGCTTCTTCGAGCTTGAAGAGCGTCTGATCGGGCTGCGCATGGTCACGCTGCGCGGCTCGCTCCTGCGCGCGGCGCGGGCGGGCCGGGCGGCGGCGCGCGAGGCGGCCAAGCGGGTCGAGTTTGAAGTCGCGGGCGGCGACGCGCGGCTCGACCGCTCGCTCGCCGAGCGCGTCGCAGACCCCCTGCTCCACCTCGTGCGCAACGCGGTCGTTCACGGCGTCGAGGCCGAGGCGGAGCGGCTCGCCGCGGGCAAGCCCGCCGCGGGGCGGGTGCGCGTCGAGGCGGATTCGGAGGGCGGGCTCATCGTGCTGCGCGTCACGGACGACGGGCGCGGCGTGGACGTGGGGGCGGTCGCGCGCGCGGCCGCGGCCGCGGGGCTGGTCTCGCCCGGAGCGGCGCTCACGGAGGCTCACGCCTTGCGTCTCATCTTCCGCCCGGGCTTCTCGACGGCCGCGCGCGCCACCCTCGTCTCGGGGCGCGGCGTCGGGCTCGACATCGTCGAGCGCGCGGTCGAGGAGGCGGGCGGCGAAGTCCGCGTGCGCAGCCTGCGCGGGCGCGGCACGACCTTCGAGCTGCGCCTGCCGACGACGCTCTCGCTCCTCTCCGCGCACGTCGTCCGTTCGGCCGGCCGCCGCTACTGCCTCGGAGCGTCGCACGTGGTCGAGGCCGGCCACGCCGAAGCCTCGGAGGTCTCAAACGGGACGCTGCGCTGGCGCGGGCGCGAGCTGCCGCTCGTCGAGCTGCGCGAGCTTCTCGGGTTGAGTCATCAGGAAGTTGAGGCTAACGGCGAGGCCCCGCGCGCCTACGTCGTCGCGCGCGCGCGGCAGGGTTCTTCGGAGGGGGAGCCGCGCGCGGCCATCGCCGTGGACGGGCTGGAGGGGCCGAGCGAGGTGCTCGTGCGCGGGCTCGGCCGTCACGCGAAGCGCTGGCGCGCCGTCGGCGGCGCCGCCGAGCTGCGCGACGGCACGGTCGCCCTCGTCCTCGACCTGCCGCGCCTGTTAGAAAATTTGGACTGAACAGTTAAGGGATGAGAAAGAGAAAGCGGCCCGCGCTCTCAAGGGAGCCGGGCCGCTTCTTTAGTTCCGCCTCAGCGGCTCGTCTTCTTAGCGGAAGATGAGGCCGATGCCGACGCGGAAGTTGTGCGAGGTCTGGCCGTTGTCACGGGTCGGGTTGTAGTCGAACTGCACGGCGCGCAGGTCGACGCGGTCGCTGAGACGGAAGTCGACGCCGCCGCCGATGGCCGCCGCGAAGCCGGTCTCGCTCTCGTCGAATGAGACGGTGTTGTTGCTCACGTCGGCGCGCGCGTGGCCGACGCCGGCCAGGACGTGGGCGAACGGCTTCACCGAGGTCTCCCTGGCGTTGTCCTTGAACTCGACGCCGCCGAGGAACTGGTGCAGGTTGGCGTCAACGTCGAAGGTGGTCGCCGCCGTGTTGCCGACGATGTCGAACGACTTGCGGTTGAACGAGTACGAGCCCTTGAGGCCGACGTAGCGGCTGACGTTGCCCTTGACGAACGCCTCGAAGCCGTGGAAGCCCTCGCGCTCTTCGAGGAAGTTCTGGTTCGGGGCTTCGACGCCGATGTCCTGACGGTTGTGCGAGTAGAGCACGCCGACGTCGTACTTGTTGTAGTCGTCGCCGGTCTGCGCGAGGGCGAACGACGAGGTGCAGGCGATGAAAAGCGCCGCCATGAAAAGCTTACGCATGAGTTTGAAATCTCCTCCTGGTTGTGTGTACTGCCTGTCTTGCGGTCATCACTTGATGAGCCGAAGCCGCGCGCGGGTTGCCACCGAAAATTTTCGGCGCGGCCGTGAGTCTCGCCGAAAAGTCGTGACACACGCGCCGCCCGCGTGACACTTCTGCCATCGTCACACGGCGCGGCCGCGCACCCGCGCGCTTAAAATTTTCAACATGAACCCGTATCAGAGTTCGTTATCGAAACGCGGTGTTTGATAAGGCAAAGGCGATGCCGGAAGGGAGCGGCCCGAGAAAGCCTGAGGAACCGCGGGGCGCGTGAGGGATTGAGCGCAGGAAGAGTCCGACAGTTGCAGCCGCGTCCGAAAGAATGGAGGCGGGCGTCGGCGTTTTCGGATGAGGATGGTCGGGTTGCCCGATTAAAAAAATCGAGGGTTCAAGATTTCTTCTCTAAAGTTACACGGAGACGCCCGGATTAATTTCAAATCAGGCGGGCTCGGGCGGGCGGCGCGTGTGCCAGTCGGTCGCAGACTGGTAGGCGACCGACAGCTCAAGCAGTTCGCGCTCGCCCCAGGCGGGGCCGACTAATTGAATGCCGGTCGGGAGTCCCACCTGTCCGAAACCGTTCGGCACGGAGACGGCGGGCACGCCGACGAGGTTGCTCGCGCCGATGGGCGAGGTCGCGCCGATGCCGGGGTAAGCCTTGTCGAACGTCTTGTCCACTGGGTACGAGACGGTCGCGCGCGAGGGCGCGGCGAGCACGTCCACCTTCCTGAACATCTCGGCCCAGGCGCGGCGCATCGGCGCGCGCAGGCGCATCGCGTGCAGGTAGTCCACGGCCGTCACCAGCGACGCCGCGAAGCCGCCGACGCGCCCCTCGGGCGAGGCCAGCTCCGCGACGCGCCCCGACTCGATGAGTTCGCGGAAGGCGCTCGCGCCCTCGGCGTCCACGATGGTGCCGACCGAAGGGCCGTAGGGAAACTCCGGCAACTTCACGTCCATCTCCACGTCGGCGAAGCGCTTGAGCACTTCGACCGCGGCGAGGAAGTTCCTGTTCACCTCGGGCTGCGCCTTCTCGTACGAGTCCTTCAACACGCCGACGCGCAGACGCCGCGCGGGCCGCCGCGGGTTGAGCAGCCGCCCCTCCTTCGAGTAGCGCGGAAGTTGATCGGACGCGCGCGAAGTCGGGTCGAGCGGGTCGCGCCCGGCAATCGCCGCGAGGACGAGCCCCGCGTCCTGCGCCGAGCGGCACATCGGCCCGAGCTTATCCAGAGTCCACGAGAGCGCCATCGCGCCGTGGCGCGAGACCGCGCCGTAGGTCGGGCGCAGCCCCGACAGTCCGCAGAAGGCCGCGGGCGTGATGATCGAGCCGGAGGTCTCGGAGCCGATGGAGAAGGCGACGCACGCCGCGGCCGTCGCCGCGCCCGGCCCCGAAGAGGAGCCGCCCGACCAGAAGCCCGTGTTCCAGGGCGTGCGGCACGCGCCCGTCCACGAGGCGTCGGCCTGGTTGTAGCCCATCCCGCCGGCCAGCTCGATCATCGCCAGCTTGCCGATGAGTACGGCCCCGGCCTCGCGCAGGCGCGTGACGACCGTGGCGTCGTAGTCGAACCGCTGCTCTTTGTACGGCGTCGCGCCCCACGTCGTCGGAGCCTCGCGCGTGGCGCAGAGGTCTTTGACGCCGTACGGGATGCCGTGCAGAGGCCCGCGGTAGCGCCCGCGCCTGATCTCGTCCTCGGCCGCGCGCGCCTCCTTCAGGGCCGTCTCGCGCATGACGTAGGCGACGGCGTTGAGGCGCTTGCCCACGGTCTCAAGCCTTTGCAGGTAAGCCTCGGTCAACTCGACGGGCGAGAGCTTGCGGGCGCGTACCTGCGCCGCGAGTTCGGAGACGGGCGCGTAGAGTGTCTCGACTGAAATCATGCGCGTGGCTTTCTCTTAAGCCTCGAAGACGAAGTCGGGCTCGTCGGAGTTCTTGAGCTTGGCGGCGCGCAGCCGCTCGGCCGTGCGGACGTTGCCTTCGAGGTCGCGCTTGACGGCCTCAAGCTGTTCGGGCGTCAGCCGCTCGCCGAAGCGCCGGCGCGCGACCTCGAAGTAGGCCAGCGCGAGCGGGGAAGGCGCGGGCGGGCCTTGCGGCGCCGGCGTGGGCTGCGGCTGCGGCGGGGCCTTGGGCTCGGCCGCGGCGGGCGGCGTCTGCGCCTTCGCGGCCAGCGCGGGCGCGGCGACGAGGGCCGCGGCCAGCGTCTTCGTGAAGCGGCGGCGCGAGGCGCCCGGCCCCGCGTCGCGCGTCGCGCGATTCCCGACCGCGTCACTCTCGTCGTTCGTCTTCCGTCTTCTCATAAGCTCACTCCGACATTTGCGGCAGGTGCTCGTGCCCTTCGGCCGTGGGGCACTCGGCGAAGATTTCGGCGGGCGTGCTGTAGTCGTCTTTGAGGAAAGCCTTGACGACGCCGACCAGCTCTTCGAGGCGCAGGAGCGGAATCATGTGGCCCGCGCCGGCGAAGGTGCAGACGAGCGCACGCGGGTAAGCCTCGCGCAGGCGGCGCCGCTCCTCGGGCGGGATCATCGGGTCGTCGTCCGACTCGATGACGAGCACGCGCCCGGGCCAGCCGGCCGAGTCCCCGGGCGCGTAACGTTCGTTCCGGTTGAAGTCCACACTCAGGGCGACGCGCGACAGGAGCGTCCGCTTCGTCAAGGTGTGTTCAAAGTAGTGGTCGAGCCTGCGCCGGAACTCCGCGATGCGCGCGGCCTGCTCGGCGGGGACGGGCGCGTCGAGGTGCCTTGAGATTTCGAGCCGCATCATCCCGCGCATGAGCGGGAAGGGGAGCAGGCGCATGAGCGCGGTCATCCACTTCGTGCGCGCGCCTATCTTCGGGCTCGGCGCGCCGGTCGAGAGCAGGACGAGGTCCTGCACCTGCGCGCGCCGCCGGTGGAAGAACGCCTGCGCGACCATCCCGCCGAACGAGCCGCCGAAGACGACGGCGCGCCCGACGTGCTCGCGGTCGAGGATGGCGCTCGCGGCGTCGCAGACCTCCCCGAGCGTGGACACGTCGGCGACGGTCGGCGTGACGGTGCGGTACTCGTCCTCGAAGGCGGAGGCCAGCCAGCGCATCGTCTCGGCCCCGCCCACCGCGCCGTGGAAGAGCAGCAGGGTCTGCTCGCCACGGCCGCCGGTGACGTAGTGCCACTCGACGCCTCCGATCTTTATGCTCTTGTCAGGCATTGGGTCGCGGGGTGCGAACTATTCGGTCGCGGGCAGATGATAGTGGCTCGCAATCAGCCCCGCAACCTCGGCGGGCGCGAGCGCCGTGTTATCTATCTCAAGGCTCTCGCGGCCGGGGATGGGCGAGAAGAGGTCGTGGCGCGTCAGCAGTTCGCGGAACGTTTCGAGCGAGGCCAGCTTGCCGGCCTCGGCGCGGCCGGGCCGCGGGAGCCTGCGCTCCAACTCTTCGCGCGTGCAGAAGAGGCGGACGAGCAGGGCGCGCCCGCCCCGCGCCTCGAAGAAGCCGCACAGGCGTTCGACGCTCGGCATGTCCAACGGGTGCGAGTAGACGAAGGTGAAGATGAGCGAGACGCCGCCCGCCGCGGCCTCCTCGAAGACCAGCTCGCGGATGGTGCCGACGACCCGCCAGAAGGGCTTCGTGCCGAACTCGAAGACCGAGTCGGCGCAGCGGATGCTGACGTGGTTGTCGAAGAGCTTGTAGCCGGTCGCACGCGCCAGCTCCTTCGCCACCGACAGCTTCCCGACGCCCGGCGGGCCGTAGATGAAGACGAGGTTCATTCTCTCTCCCGTGTTGGCGACCGTGTGACCCGCCGGGCGACAATGACGGCCGCGAGGCACAGGCCCGCCGGGAACCAGACCCAGAGCAGCTCGCTCTTGATGACGGCGAGCCCCCACTCGCTGAAGAACGCGCCGACGCCTATGGGCGAGACCTCCACGGGGCGGAAGGGAAAGAAGTAGCGCCGCCCGCTGAAGGGCGCGAAGAGGGCGACGCCGAGCCCGCCGTCCGTCAGCGCGTCGAGCGCCGCGTGCGACGCGGTCGCCAGCGCGAAGAAGAGCGCGAGCGAAGCTTTCCGCGGCGAGTCGCGGAAGAAGACGGCCGTCACCAACACCCCCGACAGCGCCGCGAAGGCGAGCGAATGCGTAAACCCCCTGTGCCCGAACATGCTGCCGTAAGGTATCCCGAAGCCGAAGGCCAACACGTCCGCGTCCGGCAGCACCGCGCACAGCATCGCCAGCACCCAGAACCGCGCCGGCACGCGCCCGCGCACGTACGCCCCGCCCATCGCGGCGGCGAAGAACGCGTGCGTGAAGACGGAAGCCATAAGAGCGTGAACCGTGAACCGTGAACCGTGACAAGTAAAGACGGCGTTTCTCCTGTCACGGTTTACGGTTCACGGTTCACGGCTTTTAAGAAGTCGAGCAGCGCGCGGTTGAACTCCTTCGGCTTCTCGACGGGCGGGTGGTGGCTTGAGCCTTGAATGATGACCTTGCGCGCGCCGGGGATTCGGGAGGCGAGCGTGTCGGCGATGTTGCGGAGGTTCCGGCCGTCGCGCGAGCCGATGATGACGAGCGTCGGCGCTTTGATGTCGGCGAGCCTCTCGGCCGTCGGCGTCTCGGGGTACTTGATGAGCCCCGGCCGCAGCGACGGGAGCGCCTTGAAGTTGTCGAGTAGCATCTGCCGCAGCCGCGCGTGCTCGCGCGTGCCCGGCCGCACCGCCGCGTACAGCTCCCGCTTCATGCTGGCGTCGGCGAAGGCTTCCGGCCCTTGTTTGATGGCCTCCAGGGCCGCGGCGGCGTCCTTCGGCGGCGGCTGCCTGTCGCCGCGCAGGCCCGGCCCGACCAGCACGAGCCGCTCCACCCGCCCCGGGTGTTCGAGCGCGAAGTCCGCGGCGACGATGCCGCCGAGCGAGAGGCCGACGAGCGTCGCCTTCTCTATCTTCAGCAAGTCGAGCAGGCCGCGCAGGTCTTCGAGGTGGGAGAAGGGCTCGGCCGCCGCCGCCGAACGCCCGTACCCGCGCAGGTCGTAGCGCACGACGCGGAAGCGCTTCGAGAGCGGACGCATCTGGTCGTCCCAGAGGCGGCTGTCCACGAGCCCGCCGTGGACGAGCACGACCGCGGGGCCTCCGCCCAGCGACTCGTAATACAACCTCGCCCCGTTCACCTCCGCGAAGCCCGACGCGGGCGGCTGCGCGAAGGCCGGGCCGCGGGCCACACAGAGCAGTACGAACGCCGCCGCGGCCAGCACGAAGGTTCTCGACCCCACGTCTCTCATCCTCAAAACCCCCGCCTCCCTTCGAGCCGCATGATAGCCGCGCGGGAGAAGCCGCGGCAATCTTTATCTCGGTTTCGCCCGGCGCGGCGGCGGCGCGCGAGGTGTGTGCAAACGGGTGCGGTTGGTGTTAGGCTATAGGGTAAATTTCAGCAGGATGATTTCAGCGTGTGCGGCCGCCGGGCGGTTCGGTCGGCGCGTGCGCGTGTTGAGGTGACAAGACCTTGAGCGAAGAGATTAACGGGCAGGATTTGTCGGAGATCATCGCGGAGAGCTTCGGCGCGAACGCGACCTACGTGGAGGGGCTGCTGGGTCGTTACCGCAGCAACCCGGCGCTGGTGGACGAGGCGTGGCGGGCCTACTTCGCGGAGCTTCTCGGCGACGGCGGCAACGGCGCGTCGGCCCCGGCCGCCGCGAACGGCGGGCAGGCCGCCGCGGCGCAGCCCCGGCCGGAGGCGCAGCAGGCCGAGGCCCGCCCCGAGCCCGCGCAGCAAGCGCCCGCGCAGGCCCCGGCGGGCGCGCAGGCCCCCGCGGCGCAACCCGCGGCGGCGCAGGTGCGCGGCGAGGCGCAGCCCATCCGCGGCGGCGCGCTGAAGATCGTCGAGAACATGGAGACGAGCCTGGCGGTTCCGACGGCCACGTCGAACCGTCAGGTTCCCGTCAAGGTGCTCGAAGAGAACCGCGCGCTCGTCAACCAGTACCTGAAAGAGCACAAGCGCGGCAAAGCCTCCTACACGCACTTCGTCGCCTACGCCATCCTGCGCGCCGTCGAACGCTACCCGCAGATGAACGACGGCTTCGCGGTAGTTGACGGCCAGCCCGCGCGCGTCCGCCGCTCGGAGGTCAACCTCGGCCTAGCCATCGACCTTGAGAAGAAGGACGGCACGCGCACGCTCCTCGTCCCGAACGTGAAGAACGCGAACGCGCTCAACTTCGCGGAGTTCCTCGCCGCCTACGACGACGTCGTCAAGCGCGCGCGCACGGGCAAACTCGGCGTGCCCGACTTTCAGGACACGACCATCTCCCTGACTAACCCCGGCACCATCGGCACCGTCTCCTCGACCCCGCGTCTGATGGCGGGGCAGTCGGCCATCATCGCCACGGGCGCGATCGAGTACCCGGCCGAGTACCACGCGATGACGCCGCAGGCGCTCTCGCTTTTAGGCATCAGCAAGGTCGTCAACGTCTCCTCGACCTACGACCACCGCGTCATACAGGGCGCGGAGTCGGGCGCGTTCCTCGCCCACGTCCACGAGCTGCTGCTCGGCGAGCACGACTTCTACGTGAACATCTTCCGCGACCTCGGCATCCCGTACCAGCCGATGCGCTGGGCGCGCGACTTCAACCCGGCGCTCCTGGGCCGCTACGACGCGCGCGAGGAGGTCAGCAAGGAGGCGCGCGTCCTCGAACTCATCAACGCCTACCGCGTGCGCGGCCACCTCGTCGCCGACATCGACCCTTTGAACGCGCTCCCCATCCAGTACCACCCCGAGCTGGACATCGAGACCTACGGGCTGACCATCTGGGACTTGGACCGCGAGTTCATCACGGGCGGCCTGGGCGGCAAGGAGAGCGCCAGCTTACGCGAGATACTCGACATCCTGCGCCGCGCCTACTGCGGCAAGGTCGGCACGGAGTACCGCCACATCCAGAGCAAGGAGCAGAAGCTCTGGATACGCGAGCGCATCCGGCAGGAGCTCGTCGCGCCCGAGCCGCTCGACGTGGAGACGAAGAAGGCGCTGCTCATGCGCCTCATCCGCGCCGAGCAGTTCGAGCGCTTCCTCCACACGAAGTACCTCGGGCAGAAGCGTTTCAGCTTGGAGGGCTGCGAGACCATCATCCCCCTGCTCGACCAGCTCGTCGAACTCTCGGCCGAGAAGGGCGTCGAGGACATCACGTTGGGGATGGCCCACCGCGGCCGCCTGAACGTGCTCGCCAACGTCGTCGGCAACTTCTCCGAGCGCATCTTCACGGCCTTCGAGGGGTCGGTGCACCCGGACTTCCCGGCCGACGAGGGCGACGTGAAGTACCACCAGGGCGCGAAGGGCGTGCGCGAGACCGCCTCGGGCAGGAAGGTCTCGATCACCATCTCGCCCAACCCGAGCCACCTCGAATTCGTAGACCCGGTGGTCGAGGGCATGACGCGCGCCAAGCAGGACGCGTGGGAGCTTGCGGGCGCGAAGCGCGAGGAGGTCATCGACCGCGCGCTCCCCGTCCTGCTGCACGGCGACGCGGCCTTCGCCGGGCAGGGGATAGTGATGGAGACCTTGCAGCTCGCCGACCTGCACGGCTACCGCACGGGCGGCACCGTCCACATCATCATCAACAACCAGATCGGCTTCACCACCTCGCCCGAGGACAGCCGCTCGTCCATCTACTCGACCGACGTGGCGCGGATGACGCAGATTCCGATCTTCCACATCAACGGCGACGACCCCGAGGCCGCCTTCCGGGTGCTCCGCATCGCGCTCGACTACCGGCAGGAGTTCAACAAGGACGTTGTCTTAGACGTGATCGGCTTCCGCCGCCTCGGGCACAACGAGGGCGACGAGCCGAGCTACACGCAGCCCTTGATGTACGCGCGCGTGAAGGCGCACCCGGGCGTGCGCGCCGTCTACACGCAGCGCCTGGTCGCGGAGGGCGTCGTCACCGAGGAGGAGGTCGAGCAGATGACGCGCGAGGCCGTCGAGCGCTACGAGCGCAGCCACGCCCGCGCCAAGGAGATCGTCGCGCAGAAGGAGCCTCTGAAGGAGCTGCCCCCGCCCACGCCCGAGGAGGACGGCTCGGAAGTGATGGAGACGGGCGTCCCGGCGGAGGTCATCCGCGACCTCGCGCACCGCATCGCGGTCGTCCCCGAGGGCTTCAACATCAACCCGAAGATGGTGAGCCAGCTCGCGCGCCGCGCGAAGATGGGCGAGGGGCAGGCCCCGCTCGACTGGGCCTTCGGCGAGCTGATGGCCTTCGGCTCTCTGGGGCTGGAGGGGGCGCGCGTGCGCCTCTCGGGGCAGGACTCGGGGCGCGGCACCTTCTCGCACCGCCACGCCATCCTCTACGACACGCAGACCGGCAAGCACTGGGAGCCGCTCGCCGAGATGACGCGGCGCGGCGAGACGCGCTCGCTCGTCGAGGTCTTCGACAGCTCCCTGTCGGAGCAGGGCGTGCTCGGCTTCGAGTACGGCTACGCGGTCGAGGCGCAGGACGCGCTCGTGCTGTGGGAGGCGCAGTTCGGCGACTTCTCGAACGGCGCGCAGGTCATCATCGACACGTTCATCGCGCCCGGCGTGGACAAGTGGAACCAGCCCTCGCGCCTCGTCCTCCTGCTCCCGCACGGCTACGAGGGGCAGGGGCCGGAGCACTCGAACGCGCGGCTGGAGCGCTACCTGCAACTGTGCGCCGAGAACAACATGCAGGTCTGCTACCCGACGACGCCCGCGCAGTACTTCCACCTGCTCCGGCGTCAGGTCAGACAGCCCCACGCGCGCGAGCTGGTCGTGATGACGCCGAAGAGCCTCCTGCGCCTGCCCGCGGCCGTCTCGACGATTGAGGAGTTGACGGCGGGCGGCTTCCGCCCCGTCATCGACGACGCGGAGGTGGCGGACAGGTCGGCGGTGCGCCGCATCGTCCTGTGCAGCGGCAAGGTCTTCTACGACCTCGCGGCCGCGCGCAAGAAGGCGGACGACTACCGCGTCGCCCTCGTGCGGCTCGAACAGTTCTACCCGTTCCCCGAGCGCGCGCTGCGCGAAATCTTCGCGACCTACGAGCAGGCGACGCAGCTCGTCTGGTGCCAGGAGGAGCCGAAGAACTACGGCGGCTGGCACTTCGTCGAGCCGCGCCTGACGGGCCTGCTCTCTGCTTGCGAGCGCCCCTTCTACGCGGGCCGCGCCGCGTCGGCGAGCCCCGCGACGGGCTCCTACACCATCCACGAACTCGAACAGCGCAAGCTCATCGACGACGCGCTCACCGAGCACGCCCCCTACGTCTCCGGCGCGAGCACCGCCCGCTTCGCCGGGCAGGCGGACTCCTGAGGAAATAGGCCGGTACGTGCCTGAGCATGCCATGCCCGTCGGTGCGCATCCTTTGCGCGCCGACGGGCATGGCATGCCCACGCGTGCGCACAACATTCAAATTTATGGGAATGCGAAGCGCATAAATGCGCTTATCATGCGCACGCGTGAGCATGCGATGCGCAGGCGTGCGCATTACATGTCCTCGTGTGGGCATTGCATGTCCTCGCGAGAGCAAGGCATTCCCTCGCGAGGGAATGGCACTCCCTTCGACCGGCATAACATTCCCACGCGTGCGCAAAGGATTCGCGCCGGTGCGAAAGGCTTTCGCGCGCGTGCGCAGCGCGTTACCGCCTTCCGCCTCTCCAACCTTCCGCTTTCATCGTCCCGAAGAACTCGGGCCACGCGTCGTAGAGGTAGAGCGAGAACGGAACCCACCAGATGAGGTCGTTGGTGAGACAGAGGATGATGGTCGAGGGCGGCCACGCGCCACTGTGGATGAGCTGTGCGAGGCCGACGGGGCCGAGCACCTTGCCTAAGAGCCCGACGGCGGCGAGGAGCCAGCCGCGCTCGGGCGCGCGCGCGACCTCAAAATAAATTATCCCGTAGAGGCCGACGACCATGCCGAGGCAGGCGAAGATTTGCGGGTGGTTCTGAAGGGGCAGCCCCGTGAGCCGGAAGAGCCACTGCGGGTCGAGCGCCGAGTAGAGCCCCCAGAGGATGTTGTAAGCGCCCGCCGCGCAGAAGACCGCGCGGTGAAACTTCCGACGCCGGATCAAGCCTTCACCCCTGCCGACGCCCAAGGCCACGCCCCGCCCGGCAGCCCCAGCGCCGCGTACGCGTCGCGCAGCCCCGACAGCGCCACGCCCGCCGACATCAGCGTCAGCACCCAGACGAGCCCCTCGGGCACGACTTCCGTGTGCGGCACGAGCGCCGTCGATTGATGCCGCCAGGCGTTAAGTACGGGCAGAAGGTTCGCCAGCATCGCGCCGTAGATGATCGCCATCAGGGTGTGCGTCGTGCGCTCGCCCGCGAAGACGCCGCCGAGCGGCGCACGCACCGCGTCCTCGACCACGAAGTCGCGGAGCGTGATGAAAACTTCCGCCGCGAGCAGGGAGGCGAGCACGTAGGCCCACGCGCCGCGCCACTCGACGCGCGGCAGCAGCGCGAAGAGGGCGGCGTAGACGAGCGCGCGCAGCGCGTGCAGCCGCAGCTCCGCCCGCGCCCCGGGCAGCGCGGGCAGCCGCGCGCGCCACTCGTGATAGTAGACCGTGTCGAAGGCCCCTATCGCCCCCTGAACCGCCAGCAGCCACAGCGCCGTCGTCAACCTGCTTCCTCCTCCGTCCTGACCAAGCCTTCGTAACTGATGAGCGGCCCCGTGAGCGGCGACGTGACGCACACGTAGACGCGCACGCCGCCCCCCTCGTCCGCGCGCTCCCAGGCCGCCACGCGCGGCGCGAGCAGCCGCGGCAGCCTCACCCTCAAACTTCTAACGCGTAAAAACGCGCCCTCCGAGTCGTACAAGAGCGCGCCGCCCTCGGCCGTCAGGCGGAAGAGAATCTCGAAAGGCCCGTTGCGCTCCGCCATCAACCCCCCTTCGTGCTCGCCCTGCTCGGTGACGAACTCGCTGCCCGCGAAGTTGCGCCGCCAGCGCTCGCCGCCGCCGTGCGGCTCGACCGAGAGCCGCAGCGGCACCTCCTCGCCGCCTTCGGGCAGGCCCATCAGCCGCGCGACGACGCGCGCCAGTCGCCTTGTGCCGCGGCGCACGGCGAACACGCCTGCGCCGCGCGAGCGCAGGTGGAGGCGGCGCACGGGCTCGTCCAGAACGTCCCAGCCCTCGCCGACCAGACGCTCGTAGAGGCCCGCGCGCGCCTTCCCGACCGTCTGCGCCTCGCCGGACATAACGCGATGATAACCCGAACGCCGCGGCGTCCGCGTCAGCAAATTGGCTTGGCTTAACGTGGCGTTTGAAATAGAAGGCCGCGGCACTTCGAGCCGCACCCGCAATCCGCCGGCCGAACTCCCGTCGTAGTTAGACGCGAGCGCAATTCAAACCCTACGGCCGCCGACTCGGCGGCCCCACCCGTTTCCGACACCCGAAAGGAGTCTGACTTTACATGAAGAAGATGCTTGCCCCGCTCGTCTCCGCGGCCGCCTGCATCGCGCTGGCCTCCTGCCAGCCGCAGCCCGCGCCCGTCCAGCCCGCCAAACTCGCCGACGACGTGAAGCCCGCGGCGAAGCCCGCGCCGACCGACCTAGAACAGCTCGCCGAGCGTCTGGTCAGGCAGAGCGCGGGCGTCAGGGAGGGCGAGGTCGTCCTCATCAGCAGCGGCGCGGAGAACATGGAACTGCTTGAGAACATCGCCGTCCAGGTGCGCAAGGCCGGCGGCTTCCCGCTCATCACCGTCGGCTCCGACCGGCTCGCGCTGCGCATGTACAAGGACGTGCCCGAGAAGTACGACACGCAGACCGACCAACTCGGCCTCAAGCTCGCCGAGGTCGTGGACGTGACCATTAACGTCGGCCGCAGCGCCGCCGAAGGGCTCTTCCGTGACGCCGACCCGAAGCGCCTGGCCGCGCGCGCCGCGGCGGACGAGCCCGTCGCCGAGGCTTTCCTCAGGAAGGGCGTCCGCTCGGTCGAGGTCGGCAACGGCCTCTACCCGCAGGACTGGCTGGCGAAGCGCTACGAGATGACGCCCGAGGAGCTGGCGAAGACCTTCTGGGGCGGAGTCAACGTGGACTACACAGACCTCCAGGCGCGCGGCGCGCAGGTGAGCGCGGCGCTCTCGGGCGGCAGCGAGATACACATCAAGGACGCCAACGGCACCGACCTGAAGGTCAAGGTGCAGGGCCGCGCCTACGGCGTGAGCGACGGCATCATCACGGCCGAGGACTTGAAGAAGGGGGCGGCGGGCCTGAGCGTCTACCTGCCGGCGGGCGAGGTCTACACGACGCCGGTGCCGGGGACGGCCGAGGGCAAGGTCGTCCTGAAGAGGGACTACTACCAGGGTCAGGAGATCAACGACCTGACGCTCGTGTTCGCGGCGGGTAAGCTCACGTCCATCACCGGCTCGGGGCCGGGCTTCGAGAAGATGAAGGCGGCCTACGACGCGGCGGGCGAGGGCAAAGACCTCTTCGCCGTCGTGGACTTCGGCATCAACCCGAACGTCAAGCTCCCCGCGGGCAGCAAGATCGCCACCTGGGTTCCCGCAGGCACGGTCACCGTCGGCGTCGGCAACAACGTCTGGGCCGGCGGCGACAACAAGACCTCCTACGGCTACTTCGTCTCGCTGCCCGGCACGACCGTCACGCTCGACGGCAAGCCGGTGGTAGAGGCCGGTCAGTTGAAGCTCTAAAGCGGTTCGAGTTTGCATTTACCCCGTCCCGTTTAGAGGCGGGCTCTGCCCGCCGGCTCGACCATCGCGGGTTGAGCCGGCGGGCAGAGCCCGCCTCTAAACGGGCGGTATAGTGATTGGCAAACCGCTTTAGGGATATAAATCCCCCGGAGGAGATGAAGACCTCGCTTACGGTTTTTTCTCCGGCGGCTTAGTCGTCGGCGGCGGGGGCGGCGGCTCCTCGACGGGCACTCCCTCGTCGAGGAAGTCGTCGTCGAGAATCTTCAACTCGGTGCCGAATTTCTGGTAGCTGCGGAAGCGTATGTCGTTGCGCGATTGCAGGGTCTCGCCGCGGGCGATTGTCGTCATCACGACGAGGGAGCGCGAGGGCAGGAGGTATTCGCCCTGGCTGGGGATCGTCACCCAGTCGTAGTCGATGGCGACGTTGGCGGCCTGGATGGGGAACGCGGCGGGCACGTCCGTTGACTCGAACTCAACGCGGAGCACGCGCGCCTTCTCGCGGTCTACCCAGATTTTGCCGCGCTGCCCGGCGATGACGGCCGCGCCCCCCGTCTTCAGCTCCCAGCGCGAGTTCGCCTTCTTGATGTCGAAGGCGTAGACGATGGTGCGCCGGCCGCGCAGCGTGTCCGTGTCGAGCGGCTTGAACTCCGCCCGGCTCCTCTCGGCGAACAGCTCCTTGAGCACGGTGACGAACTCGCCCGTCGAGCTGGCCCCGCCCGCCTCGACGTAGTCGCTCTTCTCCCTCGCGTCCGGCCCCGTGACGCCGTTGACCGAGAGCAGGCGGTACTTCTCGCCCTCGCTCGGGCGGTAGCTCACGCCGACGACGAGGTGGTCGTCCGTGCGCCAGTTCTGCGAACGGCCCCGCGCGTAGGCGCGCGAGACGATCTGCTTGACGACGAAGTCCGGCATCTGGTCGAGCGCTTCGAGCGTGGCGGCGCGCGTCTTCGCGAGCAGGTCGAGCGACTCGGCCTCTCCGGGGAGCGGCTTCGCCTCCGAGGGGTTGAGGAAGCGGCGCTCGGCCTCTTCGAGCGCGCGCCGCAGCTCCACGTCGTTGCCGCTCCTGGTGGCGACGAAGGCGCGCAGGCCGGAGGTCAGCGGGAAGGCGATGCCGCGCCTCCGCACCTCCGCGAGGATCTGCTCCTTGACGCCGGGGCGCGGGAGTTGCCGGACGAGCGCCAGAAACTCCGCGTTCGTCAGCGGGGCCTGCGGCTGCTGCGCCACGCCCACGCCGGCGAGCGCCGACGCGCACAGCACGAGCGCCGCGAGTCTTAAAAAGAAATTTCGGAAAAGGAAAAACTTCATTTAGGAAAGCCTCAAAACACAGTAGGCAGTTGAAGACACTTATTTGGGTTACTCCGAGTTAATTCTTCAACGTCCGAAGCGCGGAGCGGCTGCCTACTGCCTACTGCCATCTGCCTACTGTTTTATTGATGTCCCGAACCGCAGAAGCGTTCGATTGTGCGGCGGAGGATTCGGGCGCAGTCGCGCAGCTCGGCGGCGGGGACGAACTCGCCCGTGCGGTGCGCGACGCGTATGTCGCCTGGGCCGAAGACGACCGCGTCGGCCCCCAACTCGGCCAACTGCGGGGCCTCCGTGCCGAAGGAGATGGTGCCCGCCGCCCGCCCCGTCAGCTCTTCGAGCGCTTTGACGAGCGGCGCGTCCCCGGGCGTCTCGGCCCCGCCGTCGAGGCGCGTGACCGCGACCTCGCAGTCGAAGTCTTGATCCTCTTTACGCAGCGCCTCTGCCTCGCGCCGCACGAGGTCGGCCACCAGCTCCGGCCTCTGACCGGGCACGGGCCGCCATTCGAGCGTGAAGCGGCACCGGCCCGCGATGACGTTCTTCGCCGTGCCGCCGTCGATGAGCCCGACGTTGAGCGTCGTGTGCGGCGGGTCGAACGACTCGTGCGCGAGCCCCTTCAACTCTTCCGCCACCGCCCCGATTCTGTTGACCAGCCGCGCGGCGCGCATGATGGCCGACGCCCCGAGGTGCGGGTAGGCGCTGTGCCCCTCGCGGCCGCGCACGGTCACTTCGGCGAGGCAGTAGCCTTTGCCCGCGCGCATGGGTCTGAGGGAGGTGGGCTCGCCGACCACCGCGTGGCGCGCGCGGAAGGGCCTCGCGTCGGCCAGCCGCTTCGCGCCGAGGCACCCGACCTCCTCGTCCGCCGTCAGCACGAGCGCGAGGGGCCGCGCGAGCCTTTCGAGGCCCACCCCTTCCAGCGCCGCCAGCGCCGCCGCGATGAACCCCTTCGTGTCGCACGCGCCGCGCCCGTACAGCCTGCCGTCGCGCTCCTTGAGCGTCAGGGCCTCCGCCCACGCCGGGTCGAAAGGCACGGTGTCGGTGTGCCCGACCAGGGCCAGCTCCACCTCGCCGCCCTCTTTAAAATCTTTCGAGCTGACTGCGACGAGTTGCAGCTTCTCCACGCCGCGCTCGTCCGTGTAAGGGTAGAGGCGCGCGGACAGTCCTAAGCCTTCGGCGCGGGCGGCGAGGTGTCTGACGACCTCGGCGTTCGTGCGCGCGGAGGTGGAGTCTATCGCCACCAGCTCAGACAGTATCTCTTCGACGCTCATGCTTTCGGCCAAACAGAGGGCCGCCGTCCGCCGCGGCTGTCCGAGCCGGGCGTCCGGCGGCCTCTATAAGTCTTGAAGGTTAAATCCGGGGCGCGCTCACCAAGGCACGGTGAACTCGACCGAGACGATCTGCCAGCGGCCGCCGCGCTTCTCGAGGTGGCGCGTGTAGCCATAGCGCGGCGTGTTGAACTCGCGCCCGCGGAAGCTCCCCTTGAGCTTGGCCGCGCCGGTCACGACGGCCTCGCGGCCGTTGACGACGACCTCCACGCCTTCGGTCTTGAGCGAGGTGACGGCGAAGAGGGGGTTCGAGATGAGGGCGAGGCGGTGCGACTTCTTGACCCGCCCGCCGAACATCGAGAAGTCGTCGGCCAGCGCGCGGTCGAGCGCCGCCACGTCGCGCTCGACGTGCGCGCGGACGTACTCGCGCTCGACGGCGAGCACGTCGCGCTCGTCCGAGGAGCCTAAGACGTAGGCCCCGAGGTTAGTCGCGGCGACGCCGAGGACGAAGGTGATTAAGGCCGCGGGGATGCGTGTGGCGTAATATCTCATCATACCCTTTACTCCTTGGTTGTGCCCCGAGCGTAGCACGCGCGGCGCGGCGCGACAAGAGTCACCGGTTAACTCCACAGCCTCCTTTGAAGTGCGGCGAAGCGCGAGACGATCTCGTCCTGCGCGGGGTGGCGGCCCGCTTCGACGACGAGGCGGCCGCCGACGGCGGTCTCGCGGACGGCGGCGCGCGAGAGAGAGAAGACGACGGCGGGCAGGAGGTCTTCCGCGCCCGCGCCCGCGACGGTCGGGTCGTCGAGGTCTACGGTGAAGAAGTCGGCCACGCGCCCCGGCTCGAACTCGCCCGCGAGCGCCCCGATGCTCTCGGCCCCTTCGACGGTCGCACAGCGGAAGAGGCGCGCGGCGAGACGCGCGCCTTCGGGACTTCCTTCCGAGCTACTTTCATCGACGACCGGCGCGAGGACGTTGCGGCGGAGTGTCTTCAGGCGCAGGTGGTACTCAAGCCCGCGCGCGTCTTCGAGCAGGTCGATCTGCGTGTGGCTGTCGGTGCCGAGCGCCACGCGCACGCCCCCTCCGAAGAAGAGGTCTGCGGGCACGACGCCGTCGCCGAGGTTGCGCTCGGTCGTCGGGCAGGCGCAGACGCAGGCGCGCGCCCGGGCCAGCATCTCGACCTCCTCCGGCGTGACGTGCACGGCGTGGACGCCGGTGAAGCGCGGCGAGAGGACGCCCTCGTCCGAGAGGAGCGCGACGGGCGTGCGCCCCGTCTCGGCGAGGCACGCCTCGACCTCGGCCGGCTGCTCCGCGACGTGCATGTGCAGGGGGAGGTGGCGCGCCTCGGCGTACGAGCGCAGCGCGCGCAGGTACTCGACGGGGACGGCGCGGACACTGTGCGGCGCGACGCCGACCCAAGCGCGCGGCTCGCCTCCGAGTTCGCGCGCGAGCCGCTCGGCGTGGCGGACGAAGACTTCGGGGTCGGGCTCGATGAAGCGCCGCTGGCGCGGGTCGGGCTCCTTCTGAAAGCCCGCGCGGGCGTAGGCGACGCGCAGCAGCGCGACGCCGAGCCCCACGTCGCGGGCGGCGCGCACGACCTCAAGGGCCAGAAGGTTCGGGTCGTCGTACTCGGAGCCGTCGGGAGCGCGGTGCAGGTAGTGGAACTCCCCGACCGAGGTTATCCCGGCGAGCGCCATCTCCATGAAGGCCATCCGCGACGCGTCGTAGATGTCCTCCGGCGTGAGGCGCTCGGCCGCCGCGTACATCATCTCGCGCCACGTCCAGAAGGAGTCCGAATGGGACGCGCCGCGGTACTCCGTGCGCCCGCGGATAACGCGCTGGAAGGCGTGCGAGTGCGCGTTGACCATGCCGGGCAGCAGGGCCCGGCTGCGGAGTCGAACCGCGTTCGACCCGTCCGGCAACTCCTCGACCCGCGAGACGGAGATGACCCGGCCCTCCCGGTCGCACACGAGCGCGCGCCCCGGGAGGAAGCGCCCGCCCGCGTAGAGCAGGTCGGGGATGAAGGCGGCCGGGTCGGAAATGTCTGCGCCGGTCGTCACTTGTTCTGCGCGCGCCGGCTGACGGGTCGCGCCTTCTGCCGCCTGAGCCACTCGTTGACGTTCTGCTCCAGAACGTCGAGCGGGACGGCCCCGGAGCCGAGGACGAGGTCGTGGAACTCGCGCACGTCGAACTGGTCGCCCAGCTCCGCCTTCGAGCGGGCGCGCAGCTCTTTGAACTTCAGCTCGCCGATCTTGTAGGCGAGCGCCTGGCCGGGGTCTGTGATGTAGCGGTCGATCTCGTTGGTTACGTCCAGCTCGGTCTTGGCGGCGTTGTCGAGGAAGTAGTCTATCGCCCGCTGCCTGTCCCACTTGTAGTAGTGCATGCCCGTGTCCACGACGAGCCGGACGGCGCGCCACATCTCGTAGGTGAGCTGGCCGAACTTGGAGTAGGGGTCGTCGTAGAGGCCCATGTCCTCGCCCAGGGATTCGGCGTAGAGGCCCCAGCCCTCGACGAAGGCGGTGTAGCCGCCGTAGCGGCGGAACTTCGGTATCTCGCCCAGCTCCATCGCGCGCGCGATCTGGAAGTGATGCCCCGGCACGGACTCGTGCAGGCTCAAAGCCATCATCTCCCACTTGGGGCGCGTCTCGGGTTTGTAGAGGTTGACGTAGTAGTAGCCGGGGATGGAGCCGTCGGCCGCGGGCCGGTTGTAGTAGGCGGTGGTCGTGTCGGGCGCGAGCGTGTCGGGGATGGGGATGACGCCGTAGGGCATCCGCGGGATGGTCTTGAAGACTTTGACGAGGTTCGGGTCGATGCGCTTGGCGACGGCGCGGTAGGCGTCGAGGAGGTCTTCGGGCTTCTTGTAGTAGAACTCGTCGTCGGTGCGGAGCTTCTTGAAGAAATCTTTGAGCGAGCCTTTAAACCCGACCTGCGTCATCACCTTCTGCATCTCGGCGCGGATGCGCGCGACCTCCGAGAGCCCCTTCTGGTGAATCTGCTCGGGCGTCATGTTCGTCGTCGTGTAGCGGCGCGCGAGGAAGGCGTAAGCCTCCCCGCCGTTCGGCCACTGCCACGCGCCGACCTGGTCGAAGGTGGCGGGCAGGTACTCCTTGACGAAGTAGTCGCGGAACTTACGGAGCGCGGGCATGACCGACTGCTCGACGGCCTCGCGCCCCGCGCGCGCGAGGCGTTCGCGCTCGGCCTCGGGGATGTCTTCGGGGAACTTGCGGAAGGGCTTGTAGAAGCCGCTCTCCTCGGTGCGCGCGTTGAGCTGGCGGTCGAGCTGCCCGGGCACGCGCTGCAAGGTCACTTTCGGCCAGAGCATCTTCGCGCGCACGCCCTCGCGCAGAAGCTCCGTCGTCTGCTCGACGTACGCGGGGTAGGCGCGCAGGCGCGCGAGCCAGTCCTCGTAGTCCTTGACCGTCTGGAAGCGCAGGCGGTCGCCCAACTGGTCGGCGCTCTGGATGCCGCCGCCCTGGTTGACCGGCATGAGGTAGAAGCGGAACTTGAACTCCTCGATGTCGTCTTCGAGGTCTTTGCGGAAGAGGTCGTAGTTGAGCCGGTCGGCCGCGGGGAGCCGCGAGCGGTTGATCTTCAGCAGGCGCGCGAGCGTCTCCTCGCGGTGCTTCTGGCGGCGCTCGACGGCCGGGAGGCTCAGGTCAGTCCAGCGGTCGTTGTAGCGGCGGTCGCCTAAAGATGAGGCGAAGGTCGGGGCCTCGCGCATCGTCCACTCCCACTCGTCTTCAAAGAGCTGGTTGAGGGCGGCGGCCGGCGAGGCGGCGGCCGCGCGGCGTTGCGCGGCCGCGGGGCCGGACTGCCAGATGACGACGGCGGCGAGCAGCGCAGCCGCGAGGTGCTTCGCAGGGGAACGCATGACGTTTCGAGTCCTCCGAATTGGCGCGGGATTGGAAAGTCAGGAGACCGGGTTGGAGGATACAACAGGGGAGTAGACAGTAGCCAGTAGTCAGTAGCCAGTAGTGCCCCGCGTGGACGCGTCGAGTTTTTCACGCAGAAGTCACGTTAGTGAAGCTTTTCTACCGGCTACTGACTACTGGCTACTGTCTACTCCTTTTCAAGCATCAAAAGCTCATCATGAGTGTTTCAGTCAAGGAGTTGAGGACTTATACGAGTTTCGCGCGGCGGTTCGCGGGGAAGTTCGTCCGCGACCGCATGGAGGAGCGGCGAGTCCCCGTCCTGCCCGCGCCGCACAGGCCGGAGCCCGCGACGTGGAGCGACGAGCGTCTGACGGTGGCGTGGCTCGGGCACGCGACCGTGCTGATGAATTTCTACGGGACGTGGCTGCTCACAGACCCCGCGCTGCGGCCGCGGGTGGGCGTGCGCGTCGGGGGCTTGACGCTCGGCCCGAGGCGTCTGGTGCAGCCCGCTTTAGGTGTTAAAGAACTGCCGCCGTTAGACGCCGTGCTCGTCTCGCACGCGCACATGGATCACACGGATTTGGGGACGCTCAAGCGCCTGCCGCGGCGCACGCGCGCCGTCGTGCAGGAGGGGAACGGAGACCTCGTGCGCCGCTTCGCGCGGGTGGACGAGTTGAAGTGGGGCGAGTCTGTGGAGGTGAGCGGCGCGCGGGTCGAGGCGATTGAGGTCAACCACTGGGGCGCACGTCGCCTGACCGACAAGCACCGCGGCTACGGCGGCTTCCTCGTCGAGAAGGGCGGCCGCGCCGTCGTCTTCGGCGGCGACACGGCCTACACCGAAGCCTTCGCGCGCCTGCGCCGTCGCGCGACGCCGGTCACGCTCGCCATCCTCCCCATCGGCGCGTACGACCCGTACGTCTACGTCCACGCCAACCCCGAGCAGTCCTGGCGCATGGCGCGCGAGATGGGGGCCGACTACATCCTGCCCATGCACCACTCGACCTTCCGCCTCAGCCGCGAGCCTGCGGACGAGCCCCGCCGCCGCATCCTCGCCGCCGCCGGGGCAGAGAAGTGGCGCGTCGCCCTGACCGAGATCGGGCAGACGTGGGTGCTGCCGGAGGAGTAGTCAGTAGTCAGTAGTCAGTAGCCAGTAGAAGACAATCGGCGGGCGTCGAGGATTAAACCCGACGCCCGCCGACGTTGTTTCCCCTACTGACTACTGTCTACTGCCTACGGTTTACGGTTCACGGTTCGCGGCTTTATTCTTGTCACGGTTTACGGCTTACGGTTCACGCGCGAACGGAGTGAGCGAATGGTCGCAGCAGCAATCCCCCAAGGGCCGCGCGGCGGGCGCGTGCTGGGCAACATGCGCGAGTTCAACAGCGACTCGCTCGGGTTTGTCGAGCGCTGCGCGCGCGAGTTCGGCGACGTGGTGCCGACGCGCTTCCTCTACGTCCCCGCGCTCTTCCTCTTCCACCCAGACCACGTCGAATACGTGCTCACCGCCGGCAACAAGAACTTCATCAAGGCCGCCTCCCTGCGCTCGCCCTTCTTCAACCGTCTGGTGGGCCGCGGGCTCGTGACGAGCGAGGGCGAGTTCTGGCGGCGACAGCGGCGGCTGGCGCAGCCCGCCTTTCACCACCAGCGCATCAACTCTTACGCCGAGACGATGGTCGCCTACGCCGAGCGCATGCTCGCGGGCTGGCGCGACGGGCAGACGCTCGACGCGCACGAGGAGATGTTGGTGCTGACGCAGGCGGTCGTCGCGCAGACGCTCTTCAGCGCCGACGTGTCGGGCGAGTCGCGCGAGATCGGGCGGGCGCTCTCGAACATCGTCCGGCCCTTCGCGTCGCAGGCGACGCTCAAGTGGATTCTCGACAACCGCCTCCCAACGCCCGCGCACCTGCGCTTCAACCGCGACGTGCGCAGGATCGACCGCTTCGTCTACCGCCTCATCGAGGAGCGGCGCGCGGGGCGCGAGGACACCGGAGACCTGCTCTCGATGCTCCTCGCGGCGCAGGACGAGGACGGGGGCGGGATGACGGACAAGCAGCTCCGCGACGAGCTGATGACCATCTTCCTCGCCGGCCACGAGACGACGGCGCTCGCGCTCACCTGGGCGTGGTATCTGCTCGCGCGCAACCCGGAGGCCGAGGAGAGGCTCGCGGAAGAGTTGGGGGAGGTTCTGGGGGGGCGCGCGCCGACCGTCGCGGACCTGCCGCGGCTGCGCTACGCCGACTGGGTCGTGAAGGAGTCGATGCGCCTCTACCCGCCGGCCTGGGCCGTGGGGCGCGAGTGCGTGCGCGAGTGCGAGGTGGGCGGCTACCGTGTGCCGAAGGGGATGCAGGTCTTCGGCTTCCAGTGGGTCATCCAGCGTGACCCGCGCTGGTTCAGAGACCCTTCGGCCTTCCGCCCCGAGCGCTGGGGCGAGGAGTCGATTTCGCGTCTGCCCCGTTACGCCTACTTCCCCTTCGGCGGCGGCCCGCGCCTCTGCATCGGCAACTACTTCGCCACGATGGAGGCCGTGCTCATCCTCGCCACCATCGCCCGACGCTTCCGCCTCCGCCTCCTGCCCGGCCACGAGGTCGAAGTGCTGCCCGCCCTCTCCCTCCGCCCGAAGCATGGCCTGAAGGTGAGGCTGGAGGCGCGTTAAATACCGGGTCAGTACCACCCGCGGTAGCGGGTGGGCCTTGATTAACCGGGCGCGCCGGGTCACACAGGCCCACCCGCTACCGCGGGTGGTACTGACCGCTATGGCCGCGCTTCACCTTCCCATGTAAACCATATCAACGCAACGCTTTAATACCTTCCACATCTCCCCGGCCGGCGGGCTCAAGAATTCCTCAAGTCCCGCGGCGTACATTCCCCACGGTTTTAGCATCGGGGGCTTACAGCCCGCCCCCGCCCGTCGGAAAATTTTCGCCCCGGAGTGAAGACGTTGAACGCCTCACTGAGAAAGCTCAGAGGAACTCACATGGCGCAGGTGATCCCCGAAAAGATTACGCCCCCGGCCGAACTCCCGCGCGTCTCGCGCGAGCGGCTCCTCCGGACGCTCTCGGAGAGCGTGGAGGGCTGCAACTCGACCGTCGTCGCCGGGCGCGCCGGCACCGGCAAGACGATGCTCGTCACGGACTTCGCGCGCCGCTCGGGCCGCCGCGTCGCCTGGTATAAGCTCGACGCGCCCGACTCGGAGCTGGGCGTCTTCCTGCGCCACCTCTGCGCGAGCCTGGGCCGCGTGCGCCCCGGCTTCGGCCAGAAGACGCTCGAACGGGTGGGGTTTGAAGTCCGGGCGGAGGACGTGCCGCTGGCCGTCGAGTACCTGGTCTATGAGCTGCTCGAATCGAGCGAGCCGGCGCTGGTCGTCATCGACGACCTGCACCTCGTCTACGACGCCGAGTGGATGGTGCCCTTCTTCCGCCGCTGGCTGCCGCTGCTGCCGCCGGAGGTGCACGTGATGCTTCTGGGGCGGAGCCTTCCGCCGACGCCGCTCTGGCGCATGCGCTCGAAGCAGACGCTCTGCGTGCTCGAAGAGGAGACGCTCGCCTTCACTCTGGAAGAGGCGCGCGCCCTCTACGCCAGCTACGGACTTCCGGTCTCGGGCGCCGACACGGCGCTCCGCGAGACGCGCGGGCGGGCGGCGACGCTCGACGCGCGCGCGCGCCGCGACGGCGTCACCGAAGAGGCTGACCGGACGCCGTCGCGTGCGCGGCAGTCGGGCCGCCTGTCGCTGCGGCTCGTGAAACCACCTCGCAAGTCTCTGGGCACGGCCTGAAGAGAACCGCGAGCGGTAGCGAGCGGGTACGTGCCTCGTGAGTGAACCGTCTGAGGAAACTCCGACCCGCTCGCTACCGCTCACGGTTCTGTTATACTGCCCGACCCGACCAGGCCCGAAGGTTTCGACACACACACGCTTTAAGTCCGAGCGGAGGCCCCGGCCCGTCCAAGCCCCGGACGAGCCCCGCAGCTTTAGAAGCGATGTCCAACTTGCCGCACCGCCAGGAAGGGAGCATCCGCGACGCGCAGCCGCCCGCGCCGGCCGCGCCGCAGCTCCCCACGTTCTTCCTGCGCACGAAGCTCCTGCCGCCGCGCCCCGCGCCGTCGCTCCTGCCGCGGCCGCGACTCGTCGAGCGCTTGCAGCAGAACCTCGCGCACGCCGTCACGCTCGTCACCGCGCCGGCCGGCTCGGGCAAGACCACGCTCGTCGCGGACTTCATACGCACCGGCGCGCGCCCCTTCGTCTGGTATCAGCTCGACCGGGCCGACTCCGACCCGCTCGTCTTCCTCGGCTACGTCGCGCACGGCATCAGGCAGATCGTCCCCGGCTTCGGCGACGCCACGATGGCCTACATGCAGGAGGCGTCCAAGGAACTGGCGCAGCAGCCCGAGCGCGCCGTGGACGTGCTCCTCAACGAAGTGCTCGACCGCGTCGAGCAGCAGTTCATCCTCGTCCTCGACGACTACCACCACCTCGGCGCGGAGACGCCCGTGCACAAGGTCGTTGACCGCTTACTCGCCTACCTCCCAGACCTCATCCACGTCGTCATCGTCTCGCGCGACATGCCGCCGCTGGCGCTCGCGCGCATGCGGACGCAGGCCAGCCTCGCCGTCATCGACCGGCAGGAGCTTCTGTTCACCGACGACGAGACGCGGGAGCTTTTCCGCACGGTCTTCGACCTGGAACTCACCCCCGAACAGCTCGCCGAGTACCGCGAGCGCACGCACGGCTGGATCACGGCGCTGCAACTCGTCCGTCAGGTCGCGCAGCGGCAGGCGCTGGCGCGCGGGCCGGAGTCTCCGACGGCGCCGCCCGACCTCGTCGAAGTCCTGCGCCAGAGCGAGCGCGACATCTTCGACTACTTCGCCGAAGAGGTCTTCGCCGACGAGACGGAGGAAGTCCAGCAGCTCCTCCTCCGCGTGAGCCTGCTCGAACGCGTCGAGCCCGACGCCTGCAACCGCCTCTACCCGCAGTCCTCGGGCGTGCTGCACACGCTCGTGCGCCGCAACGTCTTCATCTCGCTCGCCTCGGACGGGCGCGGCGAGGAGTACCGCCTCCACCCGCTCTTCCGCGGCTTCCTCCAGCGCCGCTTCCGCGCCGAGCAGGGCAAGGCGGCGGTCGCCGCCGAGCACGCGCGCCTCGCAGACTTCTTCCTCGAACGCGGGCAGTGGGAGCAGGCCATGCACCACCTCGTCGCCGCCGAGGATTTTCATCGCGCCGCGAAAACAATCGCCGAGCGCGGCGGCGCGTGGGTCACGGCCGGCGCGCTCTCGTCGCTCGCCTCCTTCGCCAACGCGCTGCCCGCTCAGGCGCTCGAAGCGCACCCGCGCGCGCTCGCGCACCGCGCCGAGGTCGCGCGACTGCGCGACGAGCACGACCGCGCGCAGTCGCTCTTCAACCGCGCCGCCACGCTCCTGCACGAGCAGGGCGACGCGGAGGGCGAGGCCGAGGTCCTGCACTCGCTCGCCACAATCGCGCGCCGCCGCGGCGACTGCGACACGGCCTTCCAGTTCCTCGACCGCGCCGTCGAGCTGACGGACGAGCGCTCCGAGGTCAGGACGAAGTGCGGCAACACGCGCGGCCTCTGCCTGGTGGGTCTGGGTCAATGGACTGAAGCCGAGCGCGAGTTCCGCCTCGCCCTTCAGTCGGCCGAGGAGCGCGGCGACCGCTACTACGCGCAGCTCGTCGCGCACAACCTCGGCATCCCGCCCGGCGTGCGCGGCGACTTCGGCGAGTCGATCAGGTGGATGCGGCGGATGCTGCGCGAGGAGGGGTCGTCAGCGCCGCCCGTCCCGCGCGAGGCGATTGCGCACCTCAACGTCGGGCGCTGCCAGTGGTTCCTCGGCGACTTCGAGGGCTGCGAGCGCAACCTCGACCGCGCGCTCGAAATCTGCCAGCTCTTCAACCTCTCGGGGCTGCGCGGCGAAATCTTCGAGTTCTACGGCAACCTCTACCGCGAGCGCGGCGAGTTGCAGCGCGCGCACGAGTTCTACGAACGCGCCACGCGCGCATACGACGAGGCCGGCGTGGACGTCATGCGCCAGGAGCTCCTCGAAGAGCGCGCCCTGCTCGCGCTGCAACTGGGCGACCTGACGGAGGCGCGCGCTCTGCTCGACCGCCTCATCGAGGGGCGCGCCGGGGACGTGCTCTACCGCCACCGGGCGGTGCTCGCGCGCGCGCGGGTGGACGTGGCCGGCGGGCGCTACGAGGAGGCCGCGGCCGACCTGCGCGAAGTGCTCCCCTTCATCCATTCGACGAAGCTCTACTACAGCGAGGCGCAGGCGACGATGCTGCTCGCCGTCTGCGAGCACGCCACGGGCCGCGACACGGAGGTGCTCCCGCACCTGCGCCGCGCGCTCGACCTCGCCGCGCGCTACGACTACGAGTACTGGTTGCAGCGCGCGGTCGCGCAGTTCCCGCAGGTCTTCTCCGCGCCCGAGGCCGCGGAGCTTCTGCCGACGGACTTGCGCGAACAGCTACCCCAGCGCGCGGCCGAGGCCCGCGCCGCGGCAACGGCCGAGCGCCCCGCGCTCTTCGTCGTGCAGCAGGGGCCGGCCGCGGATTTAACTATCAACATGCTCGGCGCGGTCGAAATCTTCCGCGAGCCCGCCAGGCCCTTAGCCGCCGACGCGTGGGTCACGCGGCGCGCGCGCGACATCCTCTGCTTCATCGCCTCGCGCCGCCACCGCCGCGTCTCGAAGGACACGATCATCGACACCTTCTGGGGCGAGTCGGACTTCGGCTCGGTCGAGAAGAATTTTCACCCGACCATCTCGCACATCCGCAAGGCCCTGAACAGTAACCAGCCGTTGAAGCAGAACTTCCTGCTCTACCGCGACGGCGACTACCAGCTCAACCCCGAGTTCTCTTACCGGATAGACACGGAGGAGTTCGACCGGCTCCTCGCCGAGGGCGACGCCGCCCGCCGCTCGCGCGACCAGGAGGCTTTCGTCAAGGCTTACGAGGAGGCCGCCACGCTCTACCGCGGCGAGTTCATGCAGGGGAGCTACGACGAGTGGGTCGAGGAGCAGCGCTCATACTGCCGGGAGCAGTACTTGCGCATCTTAGATATACTGGCGCAGACCGCACAGAAGTTAGAGGACTGGGCGCGCGCGCTCACGCTCTCGCAGCGCATCCTGCGTGAAGACCCCTTCCGCGAAGACGTGTACTGCCACCTCATGCGCGCGCACGCCGCGCAGGGGAACCGCGTCGCCGTCCGCGAGCAGTACGAGACCCTGCGCAAGCTCCTGCGCAAAGAGCTGGGCGTCGAGCCCGCCGCGGAGACGCAGAAGGTCTACAGGGAGCTGCTTAAATGATTAGCTTTTAGCTGTTGGCTTTCAGCTTTTTGTTCGGCTAAGAGCTATTTAAAAGTAATTCACAAGAAAACCGTAACAATTGGATTTATGGGATGATATACAAAATTAATGTCAGTTCCTGGCGCGCAAACCTCGCACAGACCTGCTCCCGACGCGGGCCCCGACCTGCGCTGCGAGCCGGAAACAACGTCGGCCCCAAAGCCCCAAAGATGCTCCGAACACATACTTCCGAAAGTCTGCGCAGGGCCACGGCTCTGGTCATGGTCTTCGTCCTGTGCTCGATGCCCGCGAGCGCGGGGATAATCATCCACGGCACGCAGGGGATCACGGAGACGCCCGCCGACGGCGTCTACTACGACAACGTCTCCGGCCTGAACCTGACCGGCGCCGACGCGCTCACCTACCGGGTCAACGGAATCTCCGGCACCACGACGACCGACGGCCTGAACCTGACGGGCGCCGACGGCTCCCCGGTCGCCACCGTGGACGGCGTCAGCTACACGGGCGCGAACAGCTATGTGGCGGCGCACGCCGACGGCCTCAACCTGACCGGCGCGGACGGGCTGAACCTGACCGGCGCGGACGGGCTGAACCTGACCGGGGCCGACGGGACGACGTGGCGAGTCTCCTCCGTCACCTTCCGCAGGCCGCAGGGCCTGAACCTGACCGGGGCGGACGGCCTGAACCTGACGGGGGCCGACGGCCTGAACCTGACCGGGGCGGACGGGCTCAACCTGACGGGGGCCGACGGCATCACGGCGGGGCGCGTGCAGTCCGTGCACGTGGACTCCGCGTCGCAGGTCGTCGCCAAGCGGCTGGACGGGACGATCTTCTACGCGCCCGTCAACGGCCTGAACCTGACGGGGGCCGACGGGCTCGTGATGACGGGGGCCGAGAACGTCCGCGCGTGGGGCGTGCAGGGGCTGAACCTGACGGGCGCGGACGCGCTCGCCGCCATCGGAGCGCAGAGCCCCGTCGGCGACGCGGGGCTGATGAGCGTCAGCCCGGAACTGGCCACGGCGCTCGACTGGATGACCGACGACAGCAACGTCAACGCGGCCGTCGTCTACCACCGCCCGGTCACCGACGCAGACATCGACACCCTCAAGGCGCTCGGCGTCCGCGGCGGCACGCGCTTCCAGTCGCTCCCCGTCGTCGTCATCACGGCGGCGAAGTGGCAGATTTTTGAGATAAGCAAGCTCTCCTCCGTGCGCCACATCACGGACGACCGCACGCTCCAGTGGAACGCGGACGACAGCCGCACGCAGGCGGGGCTGCTGCGGATGCGGCAGGACTCCGACCTCCAGCGCTTCCGCGGCCAGGGCTCGCTGCAAGGCGACGGCGTCGTCGTCGCCGTCCTCGACACGGGGCTGGACGCGACGCACCCGGACATCTCGAAGAACGTCCTGCGCAACGTCAAGCTGGCCGACCTCCAGGGCGCGAACCTCGTCGAGTTCCTGCCGCCGGCCAACGTCGAGCACCTGCCCGACACCGACCAGCTCCTCGGCCACGGCACCTTCGTCGGCGGCATCATCGCGGGGACGGGCGCAAGCTCCGCGGGCAAGTACGCGGGCTACGCGCCGAAGGCGAAGCTCGTCGGCCTCTCGGCCGGCGACTACTCGCTCTTCAACGTGCTCGCGGGCTTCGACTACGTCCTCTCGCACCCCGAGCTGAACGTCCGCGTCGTCAACTGTAGCTTCTCGGCCAACACGACCTTCGACGCGAACGACCCCGTCAACGTCGCCACGCGGATGCTCTATGAGCGCGGCGTCAACGTCGTCTTCTCGGCGGGCAACTCGGGGCCGGGCCTGCACACGCTCAACCCTTACGCGGCCGCGCCGTGGGTCGTCTCGGTCGGCGCCCTGGACGAGCGCGGGCGTCTGGCGAACTACTCGGCGCGCGGCGACTTCGGCAGCCGCAACTTCCGCCCGACCCTCTCCGCGCCGGGGACGAGCATCGTCTCTCTGCGCGCCTCGGGGACGAACCTGACGGGGGCGACCGCCCTGCCGGCCGACGTGCAGGGCCTGACGCCCGCCGAGCTTCCGTACTACACGACGGCCTCTGGCACCTCGTTCAGCGCGCCCGCGGTGGCGGGCACCATCGCGCTGATGCTCGACGCCGACCCGACGCTCACGCCCGCGCGCGTCCGCGACATACTCCAGCGGACGGCGACGCCGATGCCGCCCTACTACCAGCACGAGGTCGGCGCGGGCGCTCTGAACACGCACGCCGCCGCCTTGCAGTCGGCCTTCCCCGACCGTCAGATCGGGATGTTCCGCGCCGTGATTAACCGCGGGCAGGTGCGCTTCGTGAAGGAGCCGGTGCAGAGCTTCTCGGGCACGGTCAACCCGGGCGGCGCGGTCGAGGTTAACTTGAACGTGCCGGCCGACGCCGTCTTCGCCTCGACCGACGTGGCGTGGGGGCCGATCATCACGACGAACGACCTCGGGCTCACCACGCTCAACCCCTTCGGGCAGATCGCGGGGCAGTCGAACTACCTGAACCTGCCGGGTCTGACCGGCAAGCACGAGCGGACGCTGGTCTCCGTGCCCGTCAAGGGCATGTGGCGCGCGCGCGTGACGCACACGCTCTCGGCGGTGGCTACGCCGCAGGAGTTCTCGGGCACGTTCGAGACGGCGCGCGCCGTGTACGCGCCGATGGCCGACCTCGCGGGGCTCGACGCCTACACGGTCGATAACATCCGGCGGGCGGTCTCATCGCTGGCGATGTGGCCGGGGGCCGACGGGCTCTTCCGGCCGGGCGGCATCGTCTCGCGCGCCGAGCTGGCCGAGGCGATGATCGCGGGCGCGCGCGTCCCACAGTACGTGCCGAACACGCCCTCCTTCGTGGACGTGCAGGACACGACGACGATGAACTTCGCCGAGGGCGCGCAGTCGCTCTTCCCAGACGCCGTGCGCGGCGGCACGTTCCGCCCCGACGACCGCGCGACGCGGCTCGTGGCGGCCGTCGTGCTCGTGCGCGCCGCGGGGCTGCGGGCGGAGGCCGAGTCGAAGGCGGGCGCGTTCCTGCCCTACGCGGACGCGGCCTCGATACCTTACGAACTGCGCGGCTACGTGCAGGTGGCGGTGAGCCGCGGGCTGATGAGTTCGGCGACGCAGTTCAACCCCTCGGGCGCGCTCACCCGCGCCGAGCTGGCGCGCGGCGTCTCGACCATCCTCCAGATGAACATGGTGCCGGACTCTCCCGCGAGCATCGTGCCGTAAGCTTAACGGTAGGGTTTCAGGGCGCGAGGCGCGGCAGACTCTGTCTGAGTCTGCCGCGCCTTCGTCTTGTCGCGGCGGAAAACAGGTCAGAACCGCCCGCGGTAGCGGGTGGCCCTCGATTAACCGGCACGTCCGGTCTACAAAGGCCCACCCGCTACCGCGGGCGGTTCTGACCGTTTTACAATCGGGGCAAATTCATATCACGGAGAAGGTAATAATGGACTGGCGGGTTTTTATGACGACGTTCGCGACGATCTTTCTGGCGGAGATGGGCGACAAGACGCAGCTCGCGGCGATGACGATGGCCGCCGACACCAGGAAGCCCCTGACGGTCTTCCTCGCCTCGGCGCTGGCGCTCGCGTGCGTCTCGGCGCTCGGCGTCGCCGTCGGCGGGGCGCTCGGCCACTACCTGCCGCTCGAATGGATCAGGCGCGCCGCCGCCCTCGGCTTCATCGCCATCGGCGTGTTGATTCTGCTCGACAAGTTCTGAAGGGTGTTGGGTGCTGGGTGTTAGGTGTTGGGTAAAAGCAGCGGTCTTACCCAACACCTAACACCCGGCTTGCCCTGAAGGTGCGGCGAAGGGTAATCTCTAGGACGAGCGATGCTGAAAGGTTTCACAGGCGGGTTGGCGAGGCTGCTGCTGGCGGCCGCGCTCGTCTGCGCGTCGGCGGCCGTCGGCCTGGCCGCGCCCGCGCGGCGCGGCAACCCCGCGTGCCCTCTGATGAGCCGCGCGCACGCCTGCTGTAAGCGCGCGCGTAAGGCCGCCGAGTACCCGCGCCTCCTGCCCGTGCGGCTCTGCTGCGTCACCGACGCGCCGCAGCCCGCGCCGGCCGGGACGAGCTACAACGCGCAGCCCGCGCCCGGGGCCGCGACCGACCCGCGCCCGGCCGCCGCGACGCTCGCGCCCGCGCACGTCGCGCTTCACGCGCGCGCGTCCGCGCCGACCTTCAGCCCCGCGCACTCACCGCCCGCGTACATACGCCACGCCTCATTTCTGATCTAGACATCCCGACAGGCCGCAGTGTGTCCGCACGCGACCCGCGACGAGCGCGCAGAGCTACGTCTGCGCGAGCCTGAACGGCGTCCCCGTGCGTGACGGCGCGCGGCCCCCTTTTCGTCCCCCGAGAACAGACGAAGACGACAGGGCACGAACGTCAGCCTGCGCGCGCAGGCCGCAGACGCACGCGCCCCGGCGTCCGCAGACCCGAGCAAAAGTGGAGGATTTATGAGCAAGGATTCAAACGCCCCCGAGTCTTTCAGGGAGGCGAAGCGCGCGCAGTTCGCGCAGGAGACGGAAGGACGTTCCGGCAAGAACGCCGTCAAGATTCTCGCGCTGGTCGCGGTGGCCCTGGCGGCGGTCGTCGCCTACTTCGTCGTCGCGGGCGCGGGCGGCGAGCGCGCGACCGCGGTCGCGGGCGGCGGCGCGGCCCGTGCCGCGGGCGAGGGCGTCTCCATACCCCTTTCGGAGCTGAGCGGCAAGGCGCGCTTCTACGAGTACAAGACCGCCTCAGGCAAGACCGTCCGCTTCTTCGCGGTGAAGAGTTCGGACGGCGTCTACCGCGCCGCGCTCGACGCGTGCGACTCCTGCTTCCACGCGAAGAAGGGCTACAGCCAGGAGGGCGAGGAGATGGTCTGCAACAACTGCGGGATGCACTTCCACTCCGCCAAGATCAACGAGGTCAAAGGCGGCTGCAACCCCATCGGCCTCGAACGCAAGATCGCGGGCGACCGGCTCAACGTCAGCGCCGAAGAGCTCGAGGCCGGCGCGAACTACTTCTGAAGAATTTCAAATTTCAAATTTGAGATTGGGGGCTTTGCTATGCGCATCAGCACGATTGCGTGGGCCAACCTGAGGCGGCGGAAGAGCCGCGCGGCGCTGCTCGTCGGCGGGATCGCGCTCGGCATCGCGACGGCCGTCGCGCTCCTGACGCTGAGCCGTTCGATCAGCGAAGAGATAGGGCTCCAGCTCGACCAGTTCGGCGCGAACATCGTCGTCGTGCCGAAGTCCGACCAGTTGGCGCTCGACTACGGCGGCGTCTCGGTCGCGGCCGCCGCCTTCGACGTGGGCGAGCTGACGGACGAGGACGCGCGCCGCATAAGCGAGATTCCTTACGCGAACCGCCTGGCCGTCGTCTCGCCGAAGCTCCTGGGCGCGGCCGACACGGGCGGGAGGAAGGTCGTCGTCGCGGGCGTCGATTTCGAGAGCGAGTACGCGCTCAAGCGCTGGTGGCGCGTCGTCGGGCGGAAGCCGGCGGGCCCGGGCGAGCTGCTCGTCGGCCACGACGCGGCGCGGGCGCTCGGCCTCGTCGAGCCGTCGGCCGAGGACACTTCGCAGCCGGTCGTGCCGACCTCCGCGAACACCGTGGACGCGTCGCAGCACGCGACGATGTCGGCCGAGGAGCACGCGGCGATGATGCAGACGGCGCCGCCGCAGCACTTCAAGCTCGCGCGCGACCGCCTCGACCTGAACGGCCGCGAGTTCCGCGTCGCCGGGGTGCTCGCGCCGACGGGCGGGCGCGATGACGCGCTCGTCTTCGGCGGTCGCGCGGAGGTACAGGCGCTTCTCAAACGGCCGGGGCGCCTGAGCCTCGTCGAGGTGAGCGCGCTCTGCAAGGACTGCCCCGTCGAGGACATCGTCGGGCAGATCGCGCAGAAGCTGCCCGCGGCGAAGGTCTCGGCGCTGCAACAGGCTGTGCGCGCGCGCGCCGAGGCGGTCGGGCGTCTGACGCGCTTCGGCGCGGCCGTCTCGGGCGTCGTGCTGATTATCGCGGCGCTCCTGATCTTCACGACGACGACCGGCGCGGTCGTCGAGCGCACCAAGGAGATCGGCGTCATGCGCGCCGTCGGCTTCCGCCGCGCGCACATCGTCAAGGAGATGATGCTGGAGGTGCTGGCCGTCAGCTTCGCGGGCGGCGCGCTCGGCTGGGCCGCGGGGGCCGCCGCGTCCTGGGCGCTCATGCCCTACTTCAGTCAGACCGGGCAGGGCTTCAGGCCCGACGCCTCGCTGGCCGCGCTCGCGCTCTTCGCGGCGCTCGCGGTCGGCGCTCTGAGCAGCCTGTACCCGACGCTGCGCGCCTCAAGGCTCGACCCGTCGGAGGCAGTCCGGCACGTGTGAGGAGTGTGCAGAAGATGTCTTTCATCGTCGTCGAAAACGTGGGCAAGGTTTACAGCGCGTCGGCGGGCGGGCCGGAGACGCGCGTGCTCGAAGGCGTGAGCTTTCGCGTCGAGGAGGGCGAGTTCGTCGCGCTGATGGGGCCTTCGGGCTCGGGCAAGACGACGCTCTTGACGGTCGTCGGCGCGATGAACCGCCCGACCGAAGGGAGCGTCGTCGTGGACGGCATCGACGTGTACGCGCTCACGGAGGAGCGGCGCGCCGACTTCCGCCGCGAGTACCTCGGCTTCGTCTTCCAGCAGCACCACCTGATGCCGTACCTCTCGGCCGTCGAGAACGTGATGCTGCCGCTGGCGACCGTGCGCACGCCCTCGCGTGAGAAGCGGGAGCGTGCGCTGACGGCGCTTGAGAAGGTCGGGCTCGGGTCGAAGGCGGCGCGCCTGCCGAACCAGCTCTCGGGCGGGGAGCAGGGCCGGCTCGCCATCGCGCGCGCGGTCGTCAACGAGCCGCCGCTGCTGCTCGCGGACGAGCCGACGGGGTCGCTCGACACGCGGACGGGCGAGGAGGTGATGAATGTGCTGCTCGACCTCAACGGCCGCGGCCAGACCGTCCTGCTCGTCACGCACAACCCCGACAACGCGGCGCGCGCGGGCCGCATCCTGCACCTGCGCGACGGCCGCTCGCTCCGGTCGAATTCAAATCGGGAGATGGTTAACAGCAGGGGCACAGAGACACAGCTCGTACACGGCTAAGGTCATGAAGCCGTGTCCCTGTGCCCCTGCGGTTCAAGTTCTGATAACGGAGGAACGTTAAAGTGAAGAAGCTAATTACGACGGCCGCCACACTCGCGCTGCTCGCGCTGGCCGCGGCCTGCGGCAGCGGCGGCGCGGCGGGCGACAAGGAGATTGTGAGCGGCAAGGTCGGCGCGCTGACCGTGACGCTCGCCAACTCGGACGGCGTGCTGCGCAACGGCGACCAGGAGCTGAACGTCATCTTCAAGGACGCGTCGGGCAAGCCTGTGGACGTGGGCTCAGCCTCGCTCAACTTCCACATGCCGGCGATGGGCACGATGCCCGTCATGAACGACGCGGCCACGCTCACCACGACCTCGACGCCCGGCGTCTACCGCGGCAAGGTCAACCTCCAGATGAAGGGCGACTGGCAGGCGCAGGTCGCCTACGAAGGCCCCGCCGGCAACGGCAAGGGCTCGTTCCCGGTCTCGGCGCAGTGAAAAAGTGCTGAGGACTGAGGACTGAGGACTAAGTGGAAGAACAAGTTTCTCTTTCACCGGCTCTCCAAACTCAGTCCTCAGTCCTCAGTCCTTATGATTTCGAGGCTCATCGAGTTCGCGCTGCGCAACCGCGCGCTCGTCATCGCCGTCTATCTGGCGCTGGCGGGGTGGGGTTACTGGGCGCTTTTGGCGACGCCGATTGACGCGATACCCGACCTGTCGGACAACCAGGTCATCGTCTTCACCGACTGGCCGGGGCGCTCGCCGCAGGAGGTCGAGGATCAGGTCACGTACCCGCTCGTCACCAGCCTGCAAGGCTTGGCGGGCGTGCGCGTCGTGCGCGCGTCGTCGGCCTTCAGCTTCTCGATGGTCAACGTCATCTTCGAGGACGACGTCGAGCTCTACTGGGCGCGCACGCGCATCCTCGAACGACTGAACCTCGTCGCGGCGCAACTGCCCGAGGGCGTGCGGCCCACGCTCGGGCCGGACGCGACCGGCGTCGGGCAGGTCTTCTGGTACACGCTGGAGAGCGAGCGGATGTCGGCGCGCGACCTGCGCACGTTGCAGGACTGGTTCGTGCGCTACCAGCTCAACTCGGTGCCGGGCGTGGCCGAGGTCGCTTCGGTGGGCGGCTACGTGCAGCAGTACCAGGTGGACGTTGACCCGAACCGCCTGCGCGCGTACGGCCTCCCGCTCTCGGCCGTGGTCGAGGCGGTCGAGCGCTCGAACACGAACGTCGGCGGGAACGTCGTCGAGCAGGCGGGGCAGTGGGCCGTCGTGCGCGGGATAGGTCTGATCGAATCGACCGCCGACGTCGAGAACATCGTCCTGGGCGCGCAAAACGGCACGCCCGTCTACGTGAAGAACGTGGCGGAGGTGAAGCTCGGCAACGCCTTCCGCACCGGCGCGCTCGACAAGAACGGGGCGGAGGCGGTGGGCGGCGTGGTCGTCGCGCGCTACGGCGTCAACGTGCTCGAAGTCATCGAGGCCGTCAAGCGGAAGATAGAGGAGCTGAAGCCGGGCCTGCCCGAGGGCGTGCGCGTCGTGCCGTTCTACGACCGCACGCAGCTCATCAACCGCGCGACCGACACGCTGAAGTGGGCGCTCGTCGAGGAGCTGATACTGGTCACGCTCGCGAACCTCCTCTTCCTCGCGCACTTCCGTTCGGTCTTCATCGTCACCGTGCCGCTGCCGCTCGCCGTCCTCTTCTCCTTCCTCTTCATGAAGTACTTCGGCATCACGTCGAACATCATGTCGCTCGCCGGGATAGCCATCGCCATCTCCGACCTGGTGGACGCCGGCATCGTCGTGACGGAGAACGCCTACCGCGCGATCGAGAAGGAGGGGATAGACACCCGGGACAGGGCGCGCGTGTGGCGCGCGGTGCTCGACGCGACGAAGACGGTCGGGCTCCCCATCTTCGCGTCGATGGCGATCATCGTGCTGGCCTTCGTGCCGGTCTTCGCCCTGACGGGGCAGGAGGGAAAACTCTTTCACCCGCTGGCCTTCACCAAGACCTTCGCGATGGTCGGCGCGGCCTTCATGGCGGTGACGCTCGTCCCCGTGCTCTGCACCTACTTCCTCGGCGGCAAGCTGCGGCCCGAGGAGGCGAACCCCGTCATGCGCTTCCTGCGCTCAGTCTACAGGCCGCTGCTCCTGACGGCCGTGCGCCACCGCGTCGTGACGGTCTCGCTCGCGGCGCTCCTCTTCGCGGGTGCTCTTCTGGTCTCGACGCGCATCGGCAGCGAGTTCATGCCGCCCCTGAACGAGGGCGACCTGATGTACATGCCGGTCACGGACCCGGCCATCTCCATCGACGAGGCGGCGCGCGTGCTCGCACGCCAGGACGAGATACTGAAGAGTTTTCCGGAGGTCGAATGGGCGGTGGGTAAAGCGGGGCGCGCGGAGACTTCGACCGACCCTTCGCCCGTCAACATGAACGAGACGATCGTTCATTTGAAGCCGGAAGGGCAGTGGCGCGACGGGATGACGCGCGAGCGTCTGGTGGCCGAGATGGACGCGGCCTTGAGGATGCCCGGCGTCACCAACATCTGGACGCAGCCCATCATCAACCGCATCGAGATGCTGGCGACGGGGATGCGCTCGCAGGTCGGCCTGAAGGTCTTCGGCAACGACCTGAAGACGCTCGAAGAGACCTCGCGGCGGATAGCCGACGCGCTGCGCACGGTGCCCGGCGCGGCCGACGTCTACCCCGAGCAGATCGGTGGCACGCCCTACGTGGACATACGCGTCAACCGCACGGCCGCCGCGCGCTACGGCATCGACACGGGGACGATTGCAGACGCCGTCGAGCGCGGCATCGGCGAGACGAACCTCTCCGTCACCATCGAGGGGCGCAGGCGTTTCCCCGTCCGAGTCCGCTACGCGCCCGAGTTCCGGCACTCGCCCGAGGCCATCGGGCAGATTCCCATCACCTCGCCCGCGGGCGTGCCCGTCCCGCTGGCGCAGTTAGCGGAGATACGCACCGTCGAAGGCCCTTCGATGATTCAGAGCGAGAACGGCCTGCTGCGCGGCACGGTGCTTCTGAACGTGCGGGGGCGCGACATCGGCGGCTTCGTCGAGGAGGCGAAGGAGACGCTCGCGCGGCGCGTCGCCGTGCCGGCCGGCTACTACTTCCAGTGGAGCGGCCAGTACGAGAACCAGGAGCGCGCGCGCAAGCGTCTGTTGATAGTGGTGCCGGTCGTCATCCTCATCATCTTCGCGACGCTCTACCTGACCTACAACTCGGCGCTCGAAGCGGCGCACGTCCTGCTGGCCGTGCCGTTCGCGCTGACGGGCGGGTTCTACCTGCTCTGGATGCTTCAGTACAACTTCTCGGTCGCGGTCTGGGTCGGCTTCATCGCGCTCTTCGGCGCGGCCGTGCAGACCGGCATCGTGATGGTCGTCTACCTGGAGGAGGCGGTCGAGCGGAAGAAGAGGGAACTCGGGCGTCTGACGCGCGAGACTTTGCTCGAAGCGGTGACGGAGGGGGCGCTGCTTAGACTGCGGCCGAAGGTGATGACGGTCTCGACGATTGTCGTCGGCCTGCTCCCCATCATGTGGTCTACGAGCGCGGGGTCGGAGGTGATGAAGCCCCTGGCGACGCCCGTCCTCGGCGGGATGCTGTCGAGCCTGCTCCACGTGCTCGTCGTCACGCCGGTCATCTTCTTCTGGATGCGCGACTACAGGCTGAAGAGGGAAGAGCGGTCAGAACCGCCCGCGGCAGCGGCTGGGTCTGTGGAGCAAGACGCCGCCGGGTAACAAAGGCCCGCACGCTACCGCGGGCGGTTCTGACCTGGCTGCGAAGGAAGTGTTAAAGATGAGAGTGAAGAAGCATTACGCACGTACGGCGCTGCTCGCGCTCGTCCTCCTCTCTCCCGTCTACGCCGCGGCGCAGACGGCGACGGACGTGCCGGCCGACGACCGTCGGCCGCGCGCGGACGAGGCGACCGTGCGGCTCTACTACGACCCGGCGGGCGGCGTGACGGCCGACGAGGCGGTCGCCCGCGCGCTCGCGTCGAACGGCGAGCTGCTGGCGCTGCGCAAGGAGGTCGAGGCCGCGCGCTCTCTGGTCAGGCAGGCCGGATACCGCGCCAACCCGCGCCTGGACGTGTCGGGCTCGAAGGCCGTGACGACGCCGGACAACCAGTTGATGGTCGAGGGCATGCTGCCTCTGGAACTCGGCGGGCGGCGGGCGGCGCGCGTGCGCGCGGCCGAGCGCGAGGTCGAAGTCCGCGAGGCGGCCCTGGCCGACCGCGAGCGGGTGTTGGCCGCCGAGGTGCGCTCGAAGTTCGGCGAGGCCCTGGCCTCCGTCCTCAAGCTCGGCATCACCGAAGACCTTCTGGGCAACAGCCAGCGCGGCTACCGCCTCGTCGTCGCGCGCGTGCTCGAAGGGCGCACCGCGCCGCTCGAACAGAACCAAGTGCTGGTCGAGGTCAACCGACTCCGCTCGATGCGCGAGGCCGAGCGCGGCCGTGTCGAGGTCGCGCTGCTTGAGCTGCGCAACCTCATGGGCTCCGAAGCCTCGGAGCCGCTGAAGCTGCGCGGAGACTTCGACGGACTGATAGACCCTCTGCCTCCGGCCGCGGAGGCGGCCGCGCGCGCGCTCGACGCGCGCCCCGACCTGCTCGCCGCGCGCGCGGCCGAGAGGCTGGCCGAGTCGCGCGTCGCAGAGGCGCGCGCCGGGGGCCGCGCCGACGCCGAGGTGCGCGCCGGCTACCAGCGCATGCGCTCCGGCTACATGCTGAGCGGCATCGACGAGCGCGGCGCGCTCGCCCCCATCGACGACACGTTCCACTCCGTCACCTTCGGCGTCTCTGTGACGCTCCCCGTCCGCGACAAGAACGTCGGCGCGGTTGAGGCGTCGCTGGCCGAACTCGAAGCGGCGAAGCGGCGGCGCGAGTTCCTTGAGCTGACCGTGCGGCGCGAGGTGGCGGCCGCCTACGCCGCTTACGAGGCGGCGGCGCGCGCCTCGGAAATCTACCGCGTCGGCGTGCGCGGGCAGGCCGGGCAGAACCTTTCGGTCATCCGCCAGACCTACGAGCTGGGCGCGAAGACGCTGCTCGACTACATCGCCGAGCAGCGCCGCTTCATCGAGCTTGAGAACGACTACGTCAACTCCATACTCGAAACCTACCTCGCGCGCGTCCGCGTCGCGAGCGCGTCGGGAAGTGTGAGGTAGGGACGCCAGACGACGAGCTGAAGACTAGAAGATGGAAGAGAAGCAAGAGAAGTCGGAGCGGACGGAGGGGCTGACCGTCGAGCAGACCGTAGAGGCGACGCCGACGGCCGCCGTAGCGAAGCGCGTCGAGAGCGTGCGCGTGACGGGGCCGCGACGTTCGAGGACGGCCGTGCTCGTCGTCGTCGCCGTCTTCGCGCTGGCCTGCGCCGCGCTCCTGTTCTGGTGGCTGAACCGCGCGGGCGGGGGCGCGGGCCGCGTCGTCACCGCGCCGCGCAACGTCAACTTCGGCCAGCCGGCCGCGCCGCCCGGCGAGGCCGCCGCCGTCGCGCAGGGCGAGCCGACGCTCTCGGTCGCGCCCGAGGTGGCGGCGCGCGCGGGCGTGAAGGTCGAGGCCGTGGGCGAGCAGCTCGCGCCCGAGGCTTTGCAGCAGGCGGCGACCGGCGTCGTGCAGGCCGACGCCTACCGCTCGACCCCGGTCGTCTCTCTGGTCGGCGGCCGTCTCGTGAGCGTCGCGGCCGAGGCCGGCCAGGGGGTGCGGCGCGGGCAGACGGTCGCCGTCGTCTTCAGCGACGAGCTGGCGATGGCGCAGACGCGCTACCTCTCGGCGCAGGCCGAGCTGGAAGAGCACCACCAGCACCACATCCGCACGGCGCGGCTCATCGAAATCGGCGCGGCCAGCCGCGAGGAGTTCGAGCAGGCGACCTCGGTCTTGAAGAAGGCGGAGGCGGAGGTCGCGGCGCAGCGTCAGCGCCTGCTGCTGCTCGGCCTCACGCCGCAGCGAGTCGCGGCGTTGCGCACTTCGTCGCAGGTCAGCTCGGAGGTGCCGCTGCCCGCGCCCACCGGCGGCACCGTCATCAGCCGCGCGGCCAACCCGGGCGAGGTCGTCGAGGCCAACAAGGAAATCTTACGCGTCGCAGACCTCTCGAACGTCTGGGTCTTGGGCCAGGTCTTCGAGCGCGACCTCGCGCGCGTGCGCGTGGGGAGCGGCGCGAGCGTGACGAGCGAGGCGTACCCGGGCCGCGTCTGGCGCGGCCGCGTGACCTACGTTGACCCGCAGCTCGACCCCGCGACCCGCACGGCGCAGGTGCGCGTCGAAGTGGCGAACCCGGGCCAGGCGCTCAAGCTCGGCATGTACGTCAACGTCGGCTTCGGCGCTCTCGGGTCGGCCGAGGCGACCGCACCGACCGTGCCGGCCAGCGCCGTCCAGACCATCGGCGGCCGCACGGTCGTCTTCCTCGCCACCCCGGACCCGAGCACATACGTCCTGCGCCCCGTCCGCCTCGGCGCGGAGGCTGCCGGCCGCCACCCCGTCCTCGAAGGCTTGCACGTCGGCGACCGCGTCGTCACCGAGGGCAGCTTCATGCTGAGGGCCGAGTGGCTCAAGAGCGGTAGGCAGTAGGCAGTTCGGACGTGAAGGCGGCCTGTTGTTCATTGCGGGTGCGTATACCCGAGATGCGCTGAACACGGAGACACAGAGGCACAGAGACACGGCTTCTTGAGCTATTCGCATCAAGCCGTGTCTCTGTGCCTCTGTGTCTCCGTGTCGAAATTGCTCCCGCTATCCGCCCGACTCCAAACAACCCGAACTGCCTACTGCCATCTGCCTACTGCCTACTGCCTGTTGCCCCCGGGACGTGTTTGGGGTAGGCTCTTCGCCACAAAAGCTCCCAGGACGGCCGTCACCCACGTGCCGACCGCCCGCCGTTAGACAGACTCCTGCCGAAGATCGAGGAAGGATATTTCCCGTGTCACAGAATCAAGCGCACAAGTGGGTGTACCTCTTTGAAGAGGGCGACGGCGGCGCGCGCGCGCTGCTCGGCGGCAAGGGCGCGGGGCTCGCGGACATGACCCGGGCGGGCCTGCCCGTCCCGCCCGGCTTCATCGTCACGACCGAGGCGTGCAACGCCTACTACACGGACGGCAAGAACTTCCCCGAAGGGATGTGGGAGCAGGTCATCGACGGCCTGCGCGCCATCGAAGCCAAGACGGGGAAGAAGTTCGGCGACCCCGAGAACCCCCTGCTCGTCTCGGTGCGCTCGGGCGCGCCCTTCTCGATGCCGGGCATGATGGACACCGTCCTCAACCTGGGGCTGAACGAGCAGACCGTGCAGGGCCTCGCCCAGCAGACCGGCGACCTGCGCTTCTCCCTGGACGCCTACCGCCGCTTCGCGACCCTCTTCGCGGAGATCGTGATGGGGGTGGCGCACGAGAAGTTCGAGCGCGTGATGGAGCGCTACAAGGCGCAGACCGAGGGCGGCCGCGACACGGACCTCTCCCCCGAACAGCTCCGCGACATCATCGCCGCGCAGAAGCAGATCATCTTCTCCGACCAGTCGGGCCTCGCCATCCCCGAAGACCCCTACGAGCAGTTGCGGGTCGCCATCGCCGCCGTCTTCAACTCGTGGATGGGCCGCCGCGCCATAGACTACCGCCGCGTCAACCGCATCCCCGACGACCTCGGCACGGCCGTCAACGTGCAGGCGATGGTCTTCGGCAACATGGGCGCGGAGTCGGGCACGGGCGTCGCGTTCACGCGCAACCCCTCGACGGGCGAGAAGAAGCTCTACGGCGAGTACCTTTTGAACGCGCAGGGCGAGGACGTGGTCGCGGGCATCCGCACGCCGAACCCCATCAGCCAGTTGCAGGAGGAGCTGCCCGCCGTCTACAAGCAGTTCGAGGGGATCACGACCCTGCTCGAAAAGCACTACCGCGACATGCAGGACGTGGAGTTCACCATCGAGCGCGGCCGCCTCTGGATGCTCCAGACGCGCACGGGCAAGCGCACCGGCGCGGCCGCCGTCCGCGTCGCCGTGGACATGGTCTTCGAGGGGCTCATCGACAAGGCCACGGCCGTCCGCCGCGTCACGCCCGAACAGCTCGACCAACTGCTGCACCCGGCCGTAGACCCCGACGCCGACGCCAAGGTCGTAGCCCGTGGTCTCCCCGCCAGCCCCGGCGCGGCCCAGGGCAAAGTCGTCTTCGACCCCGACGAGGCCGAAGAGATGGCGCGCGAGGGCGAGAAGGTTATTCTCGTCCGTCACGAAACGAGCCCGGATGACTTTCACGGCATGGTCGCGGCGCAGGCGATTGTGACGGCGCGCGGGGGAGCTACGTCGCACGCCGCAGTCGTAGCGCGCGGCATGGGCAAGTCCTGCGTGTGCGGGGCGTCGATGCTTAACATCGATTACAGTCAGCAGCAGTTCAACGTCAACGGCACTGTCATTCCCAAGGGCGAGTGGATCACGGTTGACGGCTCGACCGGCCGTGTCTTCCTCGGCAAAGTGCCGACCGTGCAGCCGTCTCTGGGCGACGACTTCCGCGAGCTGATGCGCTGGGCCGACGAGTTCAGAAAGCTCCGCGTGCGCGCCAACGCCGACACGCCGCACGACGCGCGCGTGGCGCGCGAGTTCGGCGCGGAAGGCATCGGCCTGTGCCGCACCGAGCACATGTTCTTCGGCGACGAGCGCCTCGCCGCGATGCGCGAGATGATTCTGGCCGACGGCGTGGGCGCGCGCGAGAAGGCTCTAGAGCGTCTGCTGCCGCTCCAGAAGAACGACTTCGTCGGCATCTTCCGCGCGATGCAGGGGCTGCCCGTCACCATCCGCCTGCTCGACCCGCCGCTCCACGAGTTCCTGCCGAACATGGACGAGCTTTTGGGCGAGCTGTCGGAACTGAAACTCTCGTTGCAGCGCGCGGCCAGCATCCGCGAGATGGACAGGACGCTCGACTCCATCGACAGCAAGCGCAAACTCCTCCAGCAGGTCGAGCGCCTGCGCGAGGCCAACCCGATGCTCGGCCACCGCGGCTGTCGCCTGGGCTTAATCTACCCCGAGGTGACGCGGATGCAGGCGCGCGCCGTCTTCGAGGCGGCCTGCCAGGTCGCGGGCGAGGGCATCGACGTGAAGCCCGAGATCATGGTGCCGCTCGTCTCGACGGCCGAGGAGCTGCGCGACCAGGCGGGCCTCATCAACGAGGTCGCGCGCGAGGTCCTGGGCGCGCACGGCATGTCCATCGACTACACGGTCGGCACGATGATCGAGCTGCCGCGCGCGGCGCTCACCGCCGACAAGATAGCCGAGTACGCGGACTTCTTCTCCTTCGGCACGAACGACCTGACGCAGACCACGTTCGGCCTGTCGCGCGACGACTCCGGCCGGTTCCTCTCGAAGTACGTCGAGATCAAGATTCTGCCCGACGACCCGTTCCAGGTCTTAGACCGCGAGGGCGTCGGTCAGTTGGTGAAGATGGGGACGGAGCGCGGGCGCTCGGTCAAGCCCGGCCTCAAGGTCGGCATCTGCGGCGAGCACGGCGGCGAGCCCCGCTCCATCGCCTTCTGCCACCTGACGGGGCTCGACTACGTGTCGTGTTCGCCCTTCCGCGTCCCCGTCGCGCGCCTCGCCGCCGCGCAGGCCGCGCTGGAGATGCAGGGCGGCGCGGTTCAGGCGGACAAGTAGGGTGTTGGGCTCTGGGTTTTGGGTTCCAGGGGGTAAGGGGCGGATGTCTCTCCCCAACACCTAACACCCGAAACCCAAAACCTTTTTCTATGCGCGAGCGGGCGATCGCAGAGTTCCACGAGCTACTGTCGTCGGACGAGAGTCTGGGCGCGGAACTGTTCGCGCGTCTGCGGGAGGCGATGCGCGCGCGGCGTCTGCTGTACGGCGGGCGCGAGATCGGCGTCAGCCTGAGGCCGCACCTGCTGGACGCGTCGCAGTACGCGCGGCTCGCGCGGGCGTCCGAGGCGGTGGCCGCCGCGTTCGAGAAGGTGTCGGCGGCGATGGCCGAAGAGCCTTCGTTGATGAAGGCGGTCGGGATGAGCGAGCCCGAGACGAGGTTCGCGCTCGTCGAGCCCGGCTACCGCTGCCCGTCGGTGACGGGGCGGCTCGACGCCTTCGTCCGCGGCGAGGAGGTCAGGTTCGTCGAGTACAACGCGGAGAACCCTTCGAGCCTCACCGACCAGGCGGGCCTGAACGAGGTCGGCTTCGAGGTCGCGGCGATGCAGCAGTTCGCCGCGCGCTACCGCCTGCGGCAGTTCGACCCGGCGGCCGCGCTCCTCTCTTCGATCGTCGAGACGTACGCCGAGTGGTGCGGCGGGCGCGCGCTGCCGAACGTCGCCGTCGTTGACTGGCGGGGCCTGCCGACTGAGCACGAGTTCTTCCTGCTCCGGAACTACTTCGCCGCGCGCGGCGTGCCCACGATAGTCTGCGCGCCCGACGAGCTTGAGTACGACGGACGGAACCTGAGGCGCGGCGACTTCCGCGTCGATCTGGTCTACAAGCGCGTCATCATCCACGAGCTGCTCACGCGCTGCGGCGAACGGCACCCGCTGCTGCGCGCCTACCGCGAGGGCCGCGTCTGCCTCGTCAACTCGCCGCGCTGCAAGCCGCTGCACAAGAAGGCGGCGTTCGAGCTGCTGACCGACGAAGGGCGCGCGGGCTGGTTCACCGCGGCGGAAAGGGAGGCCATCCATTCGTGCGTGCCCTGGACGCGGCGCGTCGAGGAGCGGAAGACGACGCACGAGGGCCGGCGGGTCGAGCTGGTCGAGCACGTCAGGCTTCACCGCGGGCGGTTCGTGCTCAAGCCGAACGACGACTACGGCGGGCGCGGGCTCACTTTCGGCGCGAAGGCGAGCGAGGCGGAGTGGGACGAGGCGCTGGCGCGCGCGCTGGCCGAAGACTACGTCGTGCAGGAGGCCGTCGAGCTGCACACCGAAGACTTCCCCGTCTTTAACGAAACGGCCTGGGGCTTCCAGCCGATGTACGCGGACACGAACCCCTTCCTCTTCCGCGGCCGCGTCGAGGGCGCGATGGTGCGCCTCTCCGCCTCGCCCGTCGTCAACGTCAGCTCCGGCGGCGGCGAGGCCGGCCTCTTCGTCCTCGAAGAAAAGCTCGGCGGCTGACCCTTCCTCAACATCTTCTCAACAACTCGGCGGGGCGGCGGGTGTTATAGTAGGCGGCACGCGCTTACTTCTTATGACACTTCTTCTATTCCCGAAGCTCACGACCATCCTCTTCATCGCCGCCGTCGGGACGGCGTCGGGCGTCATCGTCGTCTACCTCTTCTGGTGGGTTAAGTCGCGCTACAAAATCCTGACGGCAGAGGAGCGGCCGTTGCGCGCGCGCAAGGTCTCGCTGTGGCGCGACCCGGGCGACGTCGGGAGGCTCGACTTCCGCGGCGGGTACGGCGGGCGCGGGCGCGAGCCGCGGCCCCCGTTCCGGTTCGTCGAGGAGCACGCGACGGGCTCGAACCCGTGCATGAGCGTGCACGACGCGCGCGACCTGCGCTGGCGCGTGAAGTGGGGCGACGAGGTGAAGAGCGAGACGTTCGCGACCCGCCTGGCGTGGGCCGCCGGCTACCACGTCGAGGCCGCGTACTACGTCGCCGAGGGGCACATCAACGGCGCGGTGAACCTGGGGCGGGCGCGCACCTGCGTCGCCGAGGACTTCAGCTTCAAAGACGCGCGCTTCGAGCTGGACGAGGAGGGCGTCCGGAAGCTCTTCGACGAGCACGGCTGGTCTTGGGACGACAACCCCTTCGTCGGCACGCGCGAGCTGGCCGGGCTGAAGGTGCTGCTGATGCTCGTCTCGAACTGGGACAACAAGGACGTGCGGGACGTGGCGCGCGGCTCGAACACGGCCATCTTCGAGCACGTGCTGCCGGACGGGAGCATCGAGGCGCGCTACCTCATCATCGACTGGGGCGCTTCGATGGGGAAGTCCGGGAGCCCCCTGACGCGCACCAAGTGGGACTGCGAGGGCTTCGCCGCGCAGTCCGCGGACTTCGTGCGCGGGGTGAAGGACGGGGTCGTCGAGTGGGGCTACACGGGGCAGCGGACGGACGAGGCGACCGAGGGCATCCGCGTCGGCGACGTGCGCTGGCTCTACTCCTACCTGGGGCGCGTCACCGACGGCCAGTTGCGCGAGGGGCTCCTGGCCAGCGGGGCCACGCGCGAGGAGGCCGACTGCTTCACGCGCGCCCTGCGCGAACGCGTCGAACAGCTCGGCCGCGTCGCCGGGCTGTCAGACGGCCCCGGCCCCGCGTGACCTGAGTTAATTCCGCCCGGGCTGACGGGCTCGGCGCGGGAACGGTGCGTAAGCTATCGGGGAGTGACTCCCCGCGGAAGTGCGAAGCGGACGCCCCCTCGCCGTTGACAAAGGCGACCCGGTGAGATATATCCTGCCGCCGTTCCGCATGGCCTGCCCGGGCGCGGCGCCCGACGTGCTGAGACGGAAAGCTCACGTTCGTCACACAGATCAGAGGGAACGAGGAACGGGCTTTGTCCCGCGTGGCGCGTCGCCCGCGCGCTTGAGGATGGGGACGCGGTACGCCAACGGTTCGTGAGAAAGGAGATCGGCGGTGACAGAAGAAAAAATCCCATTCGAAGCCCAGAGGAAGTTGGTCCTCGACTTCGACGTGCCGGCCATCCGCGCGGAGATGGCGAGGTTGCTCGCGCGCCCGAGGTGTGCGAACTTCGTCCGGGAACTGCTCGAGAGGGTGTCGCGCAACGCGTCGCCCGGCAACAAGCTGGTCGCGGACGGCAACGTGCTGGAGGTCTTCGACATCGTGGTCAACGAGCAGCGGGGGCTGGTGCGCGCGGGCGACACGGCCAGGGGCGCCCTGGGGGGGGCCAACTTCGCGGACGGGAGCATCGAGGGGAAGAACGCGCGGATTCAGGTCGGCAACTTCACCACCGGCGCGGCCGTCACGATGAAGGAGCTGAAGGCGCTGTACGTCAAGAGCGACGCGCAAATCTGCATCCACGAGACGCTCCACCACTGCGGGCGGCTCGTCTACTCCGACCACGAGTACGCCATCGCGGTCAGCTCGATGAACGGCAACAACCCGCCGCTGCCGATCCCGCCCCCGGGCATCGACAGCCGGTTCATGTTCAGCAACTACTGGGATCAGGAACTGAGAAAGACTTACAACTAAGATGGGCAAGCTTAAGGTCAAGGGGGTCTTCGCGGCCTGCGCGTGTGCCGCGCTGCTGCTGGCGGCGGCGGCGCACGTCCAGGCCAAGGAGTGGCGGCGCATCGTGCCGCTGCGCTCGACGCGCGCGCAGGTCGAGCGGCGGCTGGGCAAGCCGCGCCGCGGCGGCCACCACGAGCTGAAGACCGAGCGCGCCTTCTTCCACTACTCGTCGGGGCGCGGCTGCGCGGGCGGCGAAGGCTGGAACCTGGCGCGCGACACGGTCGTCCGCATCGTCGTCACCCCGAAGCGGAAGCTGCGGCTGTCGGCGCTGCGCCTCGACATGAAGAGGTTCGAGAAGTCGTTGGACGCGGAGATCCCGACGCACGCGCTCTACAGGGACAAGGAGGCCGGCCTCACCTACGAGGTCTACGAAGGCGGCGGCGAGTCGAACGGCCTGATCCTCCACGTCCAGTACGACCCGACCGCGGGGGACGAAAAACTCTTCCGCTGCCCCGCCCCCGACTGAGCGCCGCGCGCTACGAGACCCCAGGCCGCTCCCTCCGCGGGTCGTCCCCGCCGCCGGAGTCCTTCCTGATGACGCTGACGTGGCCGTCGCCTTCGAGGTAACACCACTTCACCTCGGAGAGGTGCTCGACGCCCTGCTCGCGGAGCTGCGACATCAGCTCCTCCATCGAGATCATCTCCTTGCGCATGTTCTGCCGGAGCGCGCGCCCGTCCTCGACCAGGGGGAGCGGCGCCGGGCGCAGGAGACGCTAGACGGCGGGGAAGCGGTAGCCGAGCCAGTCGAGGAAGAAGTCCCACCCCATGATGGTGCCGACGAGCACCGCGCCCTCCGTCACAGACTTGTACTCGCTCGACATCGCGTTCTGCGCCGCGTCCGCGATGAGCACCACCACCAGCAGGTCGGAGATGCCGAGCGCCCCCGCCTCCCGCCTGAGCACCCGCAGCACGAAGAAGAGCAGCAGGTAGACCAACGTCCCCCGCAGCACGACCTCCGCCAGCGCGACCTCCGGGACGAAGACAGACTTCCAGTCGATTTGAAAGAATGTTTCCATGCGTGGCCGGAGTATAGCACCGGCCCCGCCGGCACTTTTGTGTGAAGGGGTGATTGGCCGCGGAGACATGGAGACGCGGCCCGGAGTCTGATACGCCTTTAAGCCGTGCCCCCGTGTCCGCGGTTAAATCCCTCGCCCCTCAGCCTCTCGCCGGCAGGACGTACAGCAGCACGGCGACGTAGTGGCAGATGCTGCCGCCGAGGACGAAGAGGTGCCAGATGGCGTGGTTGTGCGGGATGCGCTTGGCGGCGAAGAAGAAGACGCCGGCCGTGTACGCGAGCCCGCCGGCCGCGATCCACGCGAGCGCGCCGAGCGGGACGATCTCGAGTATCGGCTTGACGGCGACGACGCAGAGCCAACCGAGCAGCACGTAGGAGGCGACGGCCAGAGGCCGGTGGCGCTCGCCGCAGAGGACGCGGAAGAGGATGCCCGCCAGCGCCAGGCCCCACACCAGCCCGAACAGCGTCCACCCCCAGGGCCCGCGCAGGGTGACGAGCGTGAAGGGCGTGTACGTCCCCGCGATGAGCAGGTAGATGCCGCAGTGGTCGAGCGCCCGGAAGAGCTGCTTGGCGCGCGGGGCACGCGCCCCGTGGTAGAGCGTCGAGGCGAGGTAGAGCGCGACGAGCGAGGCCCCGTACACGCCGCAGCTCGTGACGTGCCACGCGTCGCCGTAGGCCCACGCGAGCGCGACCAGCGCGACGAACCCGGCCACGCTCAAGGCCAGCCCCACCCCGTGCGTCGCGCAGTTCGCGACCTCCTCCAGGGGGAGCCTCTCCTTCGCCTGCGTTGACATGGGTTAACTCCTGAGACTCTCCGGCCAAACGAAGGGGGGCGGGAGGAGCCATTCTAAACCCCCCGCCACCCCGCCTAAAAGCCTTTTAGCTGACCGCTGACCGCTTACAGCCGAATGATCTTGGCGCAGCTCTGGCGGCGCTGGTCGCGTGAGAGCGCGTTGCGCGTGTCCACGATGAGTTTCGAGAGCCGGCAGACGCGGTCGTAGTCCACCTGCGAGTGATCCGTGACGATCAGCGCGCAGTCGGCCGCCGACAGCACCTCGTCGGTCAGCATGATGGAGTGCAGCGGCTCGCCGGAGCCCTGCGTGTGCGCGTCGTCGAAGCGCACCTCCGCGACGAACGGGTCGTGGTAAGAGACCTCCGCCCCCTTCGCGCGCAGGCGGTCGATGATGGAGAGCGCCGGGCTCTCGCGCACGTCGTCGATGTCCTTCTTGTAGGCGACCCCGAGGACGAGGACGCGCGAGCCCTTCAAAGCCTTCTGCTCCTCGTTCAGGGCGTCGGTGACGAGCGTGACGACGTGCTCGGGCATCCGGCTGTTGACCTCCTCGGCGAGGCCGATGAAGCGCGAGTCGAACCCGTGCTGGCGCGCCTTCCAGGAGAGGTAGTGCGGGTCGAGCGGGATGCAGTGGCCGCCGATGCCGGGGCCCGGGTAGAAGGCCATGAAGCCGAACGGCTTGGTCGCCGCCGCGCGGATGACCTCCCAGGTGTCGATGCCGAGGTGGTAGCAGAGCCGCGCCATCTCGTTCGCCATGCCGATGTTGACCGCGCGGAAGGTGTTCTCTAAGAGCTTCGCCGCCTCGGCCACGCGCGCCGAGGAGACGGCGTGGACTTCCCTCACGATCAGCCCGTAGAGCGCCGCGGCCACCTCGGTCGAGTCGTCCGTGCAGCCGCCGACGACCTTCGGGATGTTGTCAGTGTGGAACTGCGGGTTGCCGGGGTCTACGCGCTCGGGGCTGAAGGCGAGCAGGAAGTCGGAGTCCAGCCTGAGCCCGCCCTCCTCGAACATCGGCAGGAGCACCTCGTCGGTCGTGCCGGGGTAGGTCGTGGATTCGAGGATGACGAGCTGCCCGCGCCGCAGGCGCTTCTGTATCTCGGAGGCCGCCGCGAGGATGTAGGAGATGTCGGGCTCCTTCGTCTTCCTGAGCGGGGTGGGCACGCAGATGATGATGGCGTCGCAGTCCGAAAGCTCGTCGAAGTTCGTCGTCGCGTGCAGCCGCTCGGCCTTGACGGCGTCCGCGAGGTCGGACGAGTGCACGTCGCCGATGTAGCTCTCGCCCCGATTTATCATCTCGGCCTTGCGCACGTCCACCTCGAAGCCGACGGCGCGCAGCCCCTTGCGCGCGAACTCGACCGCCAAAGGCAGGCCGACGTACCCGAGCCCGATGACGCCCACCCGGGCGCCCTTCGCCTCGACGAGGCGCTTGATCTCTTCTTTGACCATGATTTTTTCGTTTAGCGTTTCCGAAATGTCTTCGACGGGATTAAAGCGTCGGACTTCAGTGTGCGGCGGGAGTGCGCTAAGGGACTCTCCACACGAAAGACTAGGGAACGCGCGGCGCGGCTGTCAAGCGTCGAGCCCCCTTGAAAGAAGTAGACAGTAGTCAGTAGACAGTAGTCAGTAGAAAAAAACGGGCGGCACGTCCGAATCCTTCAGGCCGGGTGCGCCGCCTTGTCTTCCTACCGTCTACTCCCCCTCACTTCACCCACTCGTCCGTGACCGCCGACTCGACCTTGACGGGGACGGCCTTGACGTACTCCTGCCCGGCGTCGCACATCGCCTCCTCGACGACCCGCGCGAACCCCTCGGCCCCCTCCCCCGGGCACTCGACCACGACCTCGTCGTGCACGACGTTCACAACCCGCGCCTCCGTCCCCTTCAGACGGTCGTGCAGCAGCCGGAGCGCGCGCTTGATGATGTCGGCCGAGCTGCCCTGCACGGGCGCGTTTTTGCCGTTGCGCTGGGCGAGGGAGGTGGCCTGGCGGTCTTCGGGGTCGAAGTTGAAGCGGAAGAGGCGGCCGGCGACGGTGCGGGGGGCGGTGCGCTCGCGGACGGCCTTGAAACCCGCGTCGCGCAGCCACGAGTCGAGGTCGCGGTAGGTGGCGAAGTAGCGCTTGAGGAGGTCTTCGGCCTCCGTCTCCGAGAGCCCCGTCAGCAGGGCGAAGCGGCGCGCGCCGATGCCGTAGACCACGCCGAAGTTCAGCCGCTTGGCGAAGTCGCGCTGCTCCTTCGACACCTCTTCGAGCTTCACGCCGAAGACCTGCGCCGCCGTCACCCGGTGCAGGTCCGCGCCCGAGCGGAACGCGTCCACGAACCCGCGGTCGTTCGTGAAGTCGGCGAGGATGCGCAGCTCTATTTGCGAGTAGTCCGCATCAATCAGTTTCCGCCCCGCGGGCGCTCGGAAGCAGCGGCGCATGTCGAAGGCGTGGGGCACCTGTTGGATGTTGGGATCCGTCGATGACATGCGTCCGGTCGGGGCGCCGATCTGGTGGAAGTGGGAGTGGATGCGGCCGGTCTCTTGGTTGACCGACTCCAGCAGCGTCTCGCCGAACTTGAGGGTCTTCTGGAGCGTGCGGTAGTCGAGGATGTTGCGGACGACCGCGTATTTGACGGCGAGCGGTTCGAGCTTCCAGTTGCGCGTCGAGTCGGGTATCTCCTCGCCCGCGGGCAGCACGCGCTTGAGCGCACGCGTGAGCTGGACGTGCGAGTCGAGGTTGATGTCGGCGCGCGCGGGGCCGAAGAGCGACTGCTGCGCGGGCTCCTCGGCCAGCTCGTCCTGGAGCAGCTCGTGCAGCGCGTCGCGCCGCTTCTCGATCTCCTTGAGCTTGGCGCGCCAGCAGTCCCGGTCGAGGTGGACGCCGTTCATCTCAAGCTGGGCGAGCGGGACGACGCACTCGAACTCCAACTGCGCGGTGCGCGTCAGGGCGTTGGCGCGGAGCTGCTCGACGAGCTTGAGGCGCAGCGGGAGCATGACGGCCGCGTCGCGCGCGGCGTATTCGAGCTGCGCGGCCGAGAGCGCGCCGCCCCAGTCGCTCACCTGCTGCGTCTTGTCCATGGGGCGGCTGAGGTAGCGCTCGGAGACGGAGGCGAGCGAGTGGCGGTCTTCCTGCTCGCCGGCCGAGACGAGCTGGCTGGCGAGCAGCGTGTCGAAGAGCCCGCCGCGCTCGACCTCGTTCCGGTTCTCGCCCCCCGAGTCGAAGTCGCCGCACAGCTCGACGCCGAGGTAGTGCCGCACCCACTTCCCGTCAAATTTAAGGTTGTGCCCGATCTTGACCGGGCGGGTCGCGGCGAGGAGGCGGCGGAGCGGTTCGAGTGCTTCGGAGGTGCGGGCGCGTTCTCTTCTTACGGCGTCGTCGCCTTCGCCGGTGAAGGCGTCGAGGTCGATGACGTAGGCGGGCTCGCCGGCCGCGGCGAACTGGACGAGGCGGACGCGGCCCTCGAAGGGCGAGAGTGAAGTCGTCTCCGTGTCGAAGCCGACTTCGGGGTGGCGCGCGAGGCGCTCGCACGCGGCCGAAAGCTCTTCGGCGGTCTCGACGAGTCTGTAGTCGATCTCTTCCATCTTTTTCTATCGGTGTACGTAAGCTACCTGAAAACCGCACGCCTGTCATGCGAAGAAGGGCGGTGGCAGTCGAGCCCCGGCCGGGGCTCGACTGCCACCGCTCACCTTCCGTCCGCCTGCCTGCCGCCTGCTGCTCACGGCAGCCAGACGTGCATGTGGTTGTTGTGGTCGAGGGTGGCGCGCACGAGGCCGGCGGAGACGAGCGGGGGGTCGTCGAAGTAGACGACGGCCCTGGGGTTCATCTGGTTGATGAGTTGAATCAGCTCGGTCGTGAGCTGGCGCGAGTAGTTCGGGGCGAAGATGTTGGTCGGCTCCGGCTGGCCGTTGGTGGTGAGCGGCCAGACGTCGGCCTCGCGGCCGTCCTGGTGGTCGCCGCCGTGCGAGGGGAAGTTGCCGCCGCCGCGGAGGCTCAGGTCGCCGACGACGAGCTTGATGTCGGGATGGCGCTTGTGCCACTCGGCGGCGACCGCGCGAAGCAGCTCGACCAGCTCGGGGCGGCCGTAGGCGTGCTCGGCCTGCCGGTTGAAGACGACGTAACCCGGCCCCTCGGCCGCGAGCTGCGTCTGGATGGCGGGGTCGTTGCCGGGGTTGGGCGCGCCGATGGGCTTGCGCGCGAGCGGCGTGCCGATGCTGCGCTTCAGCGTGAGCGCCTTGCGCAGCAGGGACGCGACCGCCGCCAGGTCCTCGCCGCTCAGCGGGTAGTAGAGGTTCTGCAGGAAGGCGGCCGTCTCCTCGTACTTGGTCGCGAGCGCGTCGGGGTCGTCGCGCAGCACCTCCTCCCAGATGGCGAGCGCCTTCCGGTACTGCTCCTTCGCCTTCTCGCGCGCCGGCCGCATCGCCGCGTCGCGCGCCGCGTCGGAGCGCTCGCGCCCGCCCGCGTCCGCGGCGTCGTCGTAGGCGGCCGCCGCCTGCTTCAGGTAGAGGTCGGCCAGGTCGTTGTAGACGCTGGCCGTGTTCAGACGGAAGTACTTGTCCTTCCCGGCGGAGGCGGCCGCGAGCATCGCCGCGAGCCGTTCGAGCTGCTCGACGGCCGCGTTGTAGCTGCGCTCCCCTTCGAGCGCGTGGCCGAGACCGTCGAGCGTGCCGACCGAGTCGAGCCCGAGCCGGCCGTGGATCATCATCTCCGTCTGCAGGGCCGACTTGAAGAAGGCCGCGGCCTGGTCGTGCCGCTCCAGCTTGCTGTTCAGCTCGCCGAGGTTGTAGAAGACCCACGCGCGGTTCTCTTGCCCCTCCCGGTCGTTCGCCGTCATCGAGTACAGCTCGTTCAGCTCGCGCTCGGCCTTCTCCATCTCGTAACTCTGGATGAACTTGGCCGCGTTGCGGCTCTTCTGGAGCTTGTGGCGCGCGCGCTCGACGGCCTCCTGCGCGGACTGCGCGCGGCGCTCGGCGACGACGGCGAAGACGAGCGCCGCCAGCGCGCCGAGGAAGACGACGCCGAGCACCACCACGACCGAGCGCAGCCGGCGCGCCGCGCGCCGCTGGTCGGCCGCGTAGCGCTCGGCCTGCTCGCGCTCGCGCCGCTCACGCTCCAGAAGCTCCTGGCGCTGCCGCTCGCGCTCCTCGCGCTCGCGCTCGCGCGCCGCGCGGCTCTCCTCGAAGTAGGAGAGCGCCGCGTCGTAGTCGGGGTGGTAGCGCAGGCCCCACGCGCGGTTCGGCTGGTAGCGCTCGCGCCAGCGGTTGACCCAGCCCAGGGTCACGTCGTCGAGCAGGCCGGACTCGCCCGCGCGGTGCGCGGCCGCGGCGTCGGCCAGCCGCCGGTAGATGCGCGCCGCGTCGGCCTCGTCCTTCACCCACTCCTTGAGCCGCTCCCAGTTGCGGATGAGGCTCTCGTGCGAGATGTCGATGACGGTGTCGGGCTCGAGCGCGACGCCTTCGGGCGGCATCAGGAAGGTGCGCCCCTCCCGCCGGAAGACCTCGACGACCTTCGAGACTTCCTCCTCGCTCGCGCCGGCGATCTCGCAAATCTCTTTGAGGCGCGTCGGCCTTCGTATCTCGCGGTTGTCGGCCCCCTTTTCGGTGAGCGCCTTGAAGAGCAGCGCCGCGAGGTGGCGGCTGCGCTCGTCCTTCAATTCCGAATACGCCTCGTCGGCGTGGCGCGAGAGGGCGGCCGACATGCCGCCGATGGCCTCGTAGCAGCAGACGTCGATCTTCTCGCCCGCGGCGTGCGCGGCCTCGTGCTCGGGGCGCTTCCGCTTCCACTCGTCCCACGTCCGCATCAGCGCGTGCTGGAGGATGGGCAACTGGTCGGGGTTGTCGCCCACGTCGTTGAGCAGGCGGTTGACGAGCGGCTCGGTCATGCGCGCGCGCGCGACGCGGACGGGGCCGACGATGGCGACGCGCCGCTCGTCGCGGGTCATGCGCGGGATGAGGTACTGGCCGTCGTTGATGGCCTCGGGCAGCCCCTGGAACTGCGCGCAGTCGCCGAGGAAGTCCGACCGCATGGTGAGCACCACGTAGACGGGCACGTCGCGCTGGCGCGCGGCCTCGAGCAGGAGCTTGACGAAGGCCGAAGCCTCGTCGTCGGCCGCGACGGCGCGGGCGGCGCGGAAGCGGAACAGCTCCTCGAACTGGTCGATGACGACGAGCAGCTTGTTCGCTTCGAGCCGGGCGGCGCGCGCCGCGTCCACGAGCCCGAGCGAGCCGCCGCGCAGCATCGCCCCGATGACGGCCTCGCGCTCTTCGGCCCGGAGCCCCGCGCCCGCCTCCGCGAGCACGCCGTCCTCGGCCAGCGCGTGCGCGAGCTTGCCGAGCGGGTCGTGGCCGGGTCTCGCTACGGCGACGCGCCAGCCCGCCCCCGCGCCCGCCATCATCCCGCCGCGCAGGGCGGGCAGGAGCCCCGCGCGCACGAGCGAAGACTTGCCGCTCCCCGAAGTGCCGACGACCGCCAGGAAGCGCGAGCGCTCGAGCCGCGCCAGCAACTCGTCCGACTGCCCCTCGCGCCCGAAGAAGAGGCGGTACTCGTCCGTCTCGAACGGGCGCAGGCCCGGGAAGGGGTTGGTGGCGCGCGACAACGCGCCCGGCAGCATCGACGACAGTGTCGTGAATTCCCTCGTGCTCACGCCCTCTCTCCTTCGGCCTCGCGCACCGCCCGGACGAAGTCTTGCAGGTCTTCCGGGTTGAACCCGCTCAGGTTGTGTATGACGTAAGGCACCATGTGCGTCAGGAAGTCCTCCTTCTCGTCGCGCGGCGGCTGGCCGACGTAGACGGCGGAGGCCGCCCAGTCGTCGTCGCGCCCGTAGCCGTAAGCCTTCTCAAGGTCTTCGAGGTTCTTGCGCACCCACGGCTCGTCGCCGCTGCCGAAGTAGATGAGCGCGGCGTCGCACTCGCGCAGGTTCTTCCGGTGGTACTCGGTCAGGCGCTCGGCTGTGGCGTCGCCTTCGAGCCAGGTGATGACCTCGAACTTCTCCTTGAAGAGGTACTGCCTGATGGGGCGCACGAACTCGCGGTCGCGGTTCTCGCAGATGAGGTAGACCTGTTTGAACTTCTTGCGCTGGGGGCCGGCGGAGGAGGCGACGGCCGCGGCCTGCGCCTTCTCCATCGCCGCGAGCTTCTCGACGGCGCGCGTCTTCAAATCTTCGACCGTCGTCTGGAGCAGCTCGGCGTTGCTCGTCAGCCCCGCGTGGAGCGTCTCGACGAAAGCCTTCTGGCGCGCGTCCGTGATATCCAGCGCGGGGGTTCCGAGGCCGGGCGGCGTCCAGAGCAGTCGCTGGAAGGCGGCCTCGCCCGCGCCGCGCTCGGCCGCGAGGCGCTCCTGTATCTGCACGACGGAGGCCGGGTCGTCCTCGGGCGTCGAGCCGTAGCGCGGGCCGATCATGTGGACGGAGAGGCGGCAGCGCGCGAGGTCTGCGCGGACGGCCTCCTCGATCCTGCGCCGCTCTTCGAGCGGCAGGCGCTGCTCGGGCAGCACGCCGTAGCCGCGCTGCCGCAGCTCGTCGCGCACGTCCTCGCGCTCGCGCGCGAGGTCGCCGGTCGTCTCGGCCAGGTAGACGAACTTCGACGGCAGGCCGTTGGTCGCGGGCGTCGCGTGCGCGGCCGGGGCGGGCGTCGCGGGCGCGGCCGAAGGGGTCGGGGCGGAGGCGGGCGTCTGCGTGCGCGCGGGGGGGCTGTGCTTCAGCTCGATGAGCGTCTGCTTGATGTCCGAGACGAGGCGGGCGAGCGTGCGCCAGTACTGCTTGTCGTTCGGCGCGGGGCTGAACTCGGTGAGCACGCCGCTCGCCTCGTCCTCGCCGTAGAACTGGTAGCCGATGAGGTTGCGAATCTGCGGGGGCTCGGACTCACGCAGGTGCTCGGGCAGGGGCGTCTTCACCACCTTGAAGACGCGCGAGCGGAAGCCGGGCGAGCCGGGCAGCGGGCCCTGTCGGGCCTGCGCGGCGTGGAACGCCTCCATCTCGCGGTTGCACCAGTCGGACTGCACGTAGCGCGGCGAGATGACGGGCACGAGCAGCAGCGAGCGCGTCAGCCCCGCGCCGATGGCCCCCGACAGCTCGTCGTTGCCTTGCAGCCGGTGGCCGTCGCGCCAGATGCGCGGCTCGTAGCCGAGCGCCTGGGCGAGCAGCACCGAGAGGCGCTCGTGCAGAAGGTCGATCCAGCCCTTCTCCTCGCCGAACGGGCTCAGGTCGTCGATGTGCGCGTAGCTGATGAAGAGGTCGTAGTCGTACTCCATGGCGCGAACGGGGCAACCCGGCCGTCGATACTCGCTTGTGACTGAGGCTCGGAAGTGGGACGCGCGGCGGACGGCCCCGGGCGCGGGCCGTCCGCCGCGACAAACGCTCTTAGGCTGTATACAGCCTGCGCGGAGAGGCTGTCAACGCGGAGGGCTCGGCCCGCCTCACATCTCCGTCTTGAAGCGGCGGTAGAGCGAGGCGGCGACGACGGCCAGCAGCAGTGGGACGAGCACGGCGCCGAGCAGGCGGTGCGCCGAGCCGTAAACGTCGTAAGGGGTGTGAAGGATTTGAAGGTCGCGCCTCACGAACCAGACCCAGTAGTTTTTGTTCTGCGAAGGCTTCCAGCGGCTGCCCGAGGGGATGTCCACGACGGGGAGGAACTGCGAGAAGCTGAACTTCAGCGCGTCGGGCCATTCCAGGTCGAGCGGCCTCGCCTCCTGCCTGTCAACCCTGAGCTTCCAGGGCTCCCGGGCCGGGGGCCTCTCGATGGTCGCCGTCAGCGGCGATTCCGGGTCGGGCTCCCTGTACTGCACGGCCCCCTTGAAGGAGAAGACGAACGTGCCGACGACGATGACGCCGACGCCGAGGGCCAGCAGCCTCTCGGGCTGGACGCCGAACTGCGCGATGGCCCAGAGGGCGAGGTCGAGCAGCAGGTTCGCCAGGCCGCGGAAGGCGCGCCAGAGGAGCAGGCTCCTGAGGTCGAGCAGCAGCCGGTTCCAGGTGACCGCCAGCTCGCGGATGCGCTGCTTGACGTAGACGAACTCGGCGCGGCGGTCGTCGCCCACGGCGCGCAGCGCCTTGCTCATCTGCGTGTAGGGCTGCCGGTCGTACTTCTGCCGGTCGTCGGCCTCGGTGGCCGCGACCCGTTTGAGCAGGCTCCTCAGCTTCACCTCGATGCGTTCGTAGACGCACCCGCGCAGATCGACCGTCCCGCGGAACTGCCGCGCCTTCGCCTGCGCGTCGGCCCGCTGCCGCCTGTACCTGCTGTAACTGGCGCGGCCGCGCAGGGCCCACAGCCCCGCGGGGACGCTGAGCAGCAGCCCCGAGCGGCGCGGCCCGTTGCGGTCGAACCGGAGGTAGGAGAAACGCGCCTCGCGGAAGACGACGTCGGCCCTGAACTTCGCCCCCTCGAAGTTGACCTCGCCGGAGCCCCTGACGCCGGTGAAGTCGGCCCTCTTCTCGAAGACCACGCCCTCGAAAGAGACCCGGTTGTCGAAGGTCGCGCCGTCGAAGTCGGCCGCGCCGTGGAACGAGGCCGCCCCCGTCTGGTTCTGCCCGTCGCCCCACCGGTCGAAGTAGGCGTTGCCGTGGATGTGCATGCCCGTGAAGTCGGCCCCGGCCACGAAGGAGGCCCCGCTGAACCAGGCGCGCCCCTTGATATCGACCCCCGTGAAGACGGCCCTCTTCTCGAAGCGGGCGGTGGCGTCCGTGCCCGACCGCGGCCGCAGGGAGAAGCTGCCGCCGACGACCATGCGCGCGAAGTTGGCCTCGTCCCTTTCGGCCGCGCCGTTCTGCGGCGGCGGGGCGGCGACGAACTGCGCGCCGCCGAACTCGACGTTGCTGCGCGTCTGGCAGCCGTGGAAGCGCACGGAGCGCTTGAACCTGACGGGGACGAGCACCCTCTCGGCGGCGGCGTCCGCCGGGTCGGGCTCGGGCACGTAGGTGCGGAAGTAGAGGCTCCCGCCCGTCGTCAGCCGCTCGAAGTCCGCGTCGCCCTCGAACTGCGCCCCCTCGAACGAGACCGAGCCCTCGATGTCGGCGTCGATGAAGTTGACCTCGCCGCAGAACTCCGTGCTGACGGGCCGGCGGGCGGGGCCGGCCGCGTCGAAGTAGGCGCGCCGCCCGACCTGCACGTGCTCGAAGTCCGCCCTGCCGCCGAAGTGGGCGGCGTCGAACCGGGCGGCCCCCTTGATGCCGGCGTTCCAGAAGTTCGCGTCGTAGTGGAAGCTGACGCGCCTGAAGGTGTTCGACTCTTTGTGCGCGAAGGGGTCGAAGAGCGCCGTCCCCTCGATCTGGACGCGCCTGAAGTCCGCGCGCGGGGCCGACTCGTCGCCGGCGGCCGGGGCGGGCGCGCCCTCCCTGCCGAACCGCGCCCCGCTGAACGAGGCGCTGCCGTTGATGCGCGCGCCGATGAAGCTGGCGGTCTCCTCGAACTCGGTGGGGAAGAAGACCGCCCTCGCGGCCTCGACCCGGCGCCGCGGCGGGCGGAGGCGCTCGTGCCTCGGCTGCGAAGGGTCGAGCCTCGTGCCGAGCAGGTCGCAGTTGAAGAAGGCCGAGCTGTCGAAGCGCGCGCGGTCGAAGTAGGTCTTGTCGCAAAAGTGCGCGCCGCCGAAGTAGGCCGGCCCGCCGAGGCGCGCGTCGTTGAAGGTGGCCGCGCCGCGGAAGCGCGTCCGGACGGCCAGCCCGTCTTCGAGCAGGGCCCCGCAGAAGTAGACGCTCTTGCGCACCTCCGCGCGGTCGAAGCAGGCCGCCGCGAAATCGGCCCCCCCGGCGTCGAGCACCTCGCGCACGTAGAGGTCCTCGAAGCCGGCCGGCGCGGCAAAACCGGCCAGCGGCATGCGGAAGTCGCCCTCGGCGCGCGCGCCGCGGAAGCTGGCCCGCCCCTCGAAGAGGGTGCCGCTCAGGTCAACCCCGCCCTCGAAGGTGCAGAAGGAGAAGTCCACGTCGCCCTTGAAGACCGAGTCGGTGACGCAGAGGCCGCGCTTGAAGGTCAGACGGCTGAGGTCGAGCGTCTCCCCGGCCCCGATCTCGATGACCGCGTGCCTGATGACGACCGGCCCGGAGACCGCGCCGTCCTCGGCCCCCAGCTTCCGCTTCAGCCATTCGGCCTTGAGGCGGCGGGCCTTGGCCTCGCCGGTGAAGTCCAGGTTGCCGAGGGCGCTCGCGGCGCGCGCGCCGGCGTCGCCGGGGTCGGAGCCGTTGGGGCGCGCCGCCGCGCCGCCCTCCGTCTCCCAAAGAAGAAGCGCGAGGGCCGAGGGGTCGTCCGCGCGCCGTGGGGCTTCAGCTTTCGACCCCGCTACGACTTCGCTGTCGTCGGAATTTACGAGAGCCATGATGAGGGGCACCTCCAAAGGTCGGCGGTCGATGCGCGTCGGTGGGGCGGCGCGGCGAGTCGGCGTCCGCCGCGAGACGACACGGAGACCTGCGAGGGGCCGTCCCCGGCGGAAGTCGTGGGTTGTTAAGGGCCGTGAGTGTGTCGGAACCAGACCCCGACGCGCCGCGTCCGAACGCGTTGGGGCTGCGCCCCGGCCGGCGGGCCGCTTATATCTTAGCCGCCGCCCGCGTGTCAATACCCCGGCCGGCGCGCCGCGCGCGCGCCCGGGCGGACGAAGAGCGCGAGCAGCAGCGCGGCGGTCGCGCCCGTGGCGGCGCTGACGATGAAGGCCACCTCCGGGCTCCAGGTGTCCCAGAGCGCGCCCATCAGCAGAGAGGCCGGGAGCACCGTGATGCCGAAGGCGAGGTTGTAGAGGCCGTAGGCCGTGCCGCGCTGCTCGGGGCGGACGAGGTCTGCCACGAGCGCCTTCTCCGCGCCCTCGGCCAGCCCGAAGTAGACGCCGTAGACGAGGAAGAGCGCCCACGCCGCGCCCGGCGTCGAGACGTATGCGAAGCCGAGGTAGACGGCCGCGTACAGGAGCCACCCGGAGACTATCAGAGTCTTGCGGCCGAGCCTGTCCGACAGGTCGCCGCCGACGACCGAGCTGACGACCTTGCTCAGGTGCAGCGCCGACCAGAGCAGGAGCGTCCCCTGTCCCGTCGAGACGCCCGCCATCTGCGCGCGGCGGATGAGGAAGGCGTCGGTCGAGTTCGAGAGGGTGAAGAGCGCGACCAGCACCAGGAACCATTTGAAGTTCGTGTCGAAGCCGCGCAGCGTGAGCCGCACCTTCCCGCCGGCGGGGGCGGGCGCGGGATTTCCTTCCCGAGTTCTTTCATCCTTAACCTTCGCCGCGCCCTTGTGCGTCTCGCGCACGGCGAAGATGAGCACGAGCATGGCGAGGAGCGCCGGCACCGAGGCGAAGAGGAAGATGGTCGAGTAGTCCGCGGCCGAAGGCGTCTGCGGGTCTGCGGCGACGAGCCAGAGCAGCGCGAGCCCGATGAGCGGCCCCAGCACCGCGCCGCCGTGATCCATCGCGCGGTGGAAGCCGAAGGCGAGGCCGCGCTCCGAAGGGGGGGCGGCGTCCGCGATCATCGCGTCGCGCGGCGCGCTGCGCAGCCCCTTGCCCACGCGGTCGGTGAAGCGCACGGCGAGCACCTGATGCCACGTCGTCGCCAGCGCCAGGAGCGGCCGCACCACGCTCGCCAGCCCGTAGCCGAAGACGACCAGGCCCTTGCGCCGCCCCGTCCTGTCGCTGAAGTAGCCGGAGAAGAGTTTGAGGAGGCTTGAGACCGACTCGGCCACGCCCTCGACGACGCCGATGGCCTTCGGCGAAGCGCCGAGCGCGAGGGCGAGGAAGGCCGGCAGCATCGGGTAGATGATCTCGCTCGACGCGTCGTTGAGCAGGCTCACCAGGCTGATCCAGACGACGTTGCGCGGCAGCCGCCACACGCGCCGCCAGAGCCCCGGCGTGGACTCGTCCAGCCGCCCCTCGCGCACCCGCGCGTCGAACTGGTCGGCGGCGTCGGTGTCCGTCTCCCCCATGCCCTTCGCGCGCTCCCCCTTAACGTGAGTTGCGGTTGGAGCGCGCGGGCGCGTTGCGGTTCGCGTTCGACGAGCCCCCGAACGGCTCGTACCACCACCACGCCACCGCGCCGACGAGCAGCGCGAGCAACAGCCCGCCGACGATGGCGAGTCTAATTGCCATTCTTAGTACACGCTTGAGGACGAAGAAGAAGAGCCAGAATCCGACGAGGGCCGCGACGATGATGACGACAAGTTCCATGATTGAACTTCAGCAGGCAGTCAAAAGCGCCGCGTCAGCGGCGTCTGAATTTAGCCCGGCCTTTCAAGGTCGGGGCGGCGTTGAATTAAATGCCGCCGCGTCGCGTCGGCGACGCGTGAACCGTTCAGCCGTCGCCGACGCGACGCGGCGCACCGGCCATCATCTCACCCGGCCTTGAAAGGCCGGGCTAAACTCACGCGCCGCTGACGCGGCGACCGCCTACTTCTTCTTGTACGACGCGCGCACCGTCGTCTTGATGTTGCCGCGGACGTTGAAGTCGCCTTCGAGGTTGACCTCAAGCGGGTCACAGGCGCGGACGAAGTCTTCGAGGATGACGTTGACGACGTGCTCGTGGAAGATCTTCACGTCGCGGAACGAGTTGACATAGAGCTTCAGGCTCTTCAGCTCGACGCAGCGCTCGTTCGGCACGTATTCGAGGCGGAAGGTGGCGAAGTCGGGGAAGTCCGAGAAGGGGCAGACGCAGGTGAACTCGGGCAGCTCGAAGCGGACGCGTATCTCGCGCCCCGCGTAGTCGTAGGGGAAGGTGTCGAGCGGGTAGAGGTTCATCTCCTCGCGCGGCGTCGAGCGGATGTCGAGACCCTGCCGGTTCGCGGGCGGCAGCCCCGCCTCTGTCGTAGCCATGTCCGTCACTCCTTTATCTTGAAAGAATCTTAACCGACGGCCCCGACCGTCACAAACTCGCGCGCCGCCCTCGCGCTCGACACAGTCGTGTGGTACAAGGCGCGAAACTTTCGTGCGGAGGACTTCGGCGATGGCCGGTTACTCGGGGACGCCGCTCCCGAAAAAGCTCTGCATCAAGGAGGGCGCGCGGGTCGCGCTCGTCAACGCGCCGGAAGGCTTCGAGTCGGTGCTGGGCGAACTGCCCGCGGGCGCAGAGTTCGTCTCGCCGTGGCGCATGGGGTTCGACGTGGTGCTGCTCTTCGCGCGCTCGCGCGACGAACTGGTGCGCCACTTCCAGACTTACGCCGCGCGCATCAAGTCGGACGGCTCGCTGTGGGTCGCCTGGCCGAAGAGGGCTTCGGGCGTCGAGACGGATTTGGCCGAGCCTTACGTCCGCCGGCACGGGCTCGACGCCGGGCTCGTGGACGTGAAGGTCTGCGCGGTGGACGAGACCTGGTCGGGGCTGCGCTTCGTCTACCGCCTCAAAGACCGCCCGCGCCGCTGACAGACGCCCGGCGCGAACCGCGAATCCGTTTCCTCCGGCCCTTGCGTAAATCAGGACGTTGGAGCAACGCGCGGCAGGCATTCACGCCCGCCGCCACCCCTTTACACGTCTTGAGGAGGAGATTATGAACCTGCGCCGGAATGCTTTGCGAACCGTCTTTGTGTCCCTCGCCCTCTCGCTCTCGCTCGCGACCCTGCTGTCGGCGTCGGCGCAGGACGGGATGATGAAGAAGTCGCTCTACGAGCGGCTCGGCGGCTACAACGCCATCGCGGCCGTGGTGGACGACTTCGTCGGCCGCCTCGTCGCCGACAAGCAGTTCGAGCGCTTCTTCGCCGGCCACAGCACCGACTCGAAGAAGCGCATCCGCCAGCACATCGTAGACCAGTTCTGCGCGGCGGCCGGGGGCCCCTGCGTCTACACCGGGCGCACGATGAAGGACTCGCACGTCGGGCTCAACATCTCGGAGGCCGACTGGGACGGCGCGGCCAAGCACCTCGTCGCCACGCTCGACAAGTTCAAGGTGCCCGAGCCCGAGAAGAAGGAGCTGCTCGCCTTCGTCACTAGCCTGAAGGCCGACATCGTGGAGAAGAAGTAGACAGAGCCAGTAGACAGTAGACAGTAGTCAGTAGCCAGTAGAAAGACAGCGGCGCGCATCAGCCTTCGGGCCGGGCGCGCCGCTTTGTATTCCTACTGGCTACTGACTACCGACTACTACTCTTACCTGTTCGAGTTACCGTTCGAGTTGGTGTTGCCGCCCGTGCCGCCGCCGTTGGAGTTGCCGTTCGAGCCCATGCCGCTGCGGCGCATGTTGACCTTGTCGTTGAGGCGCTGCGCCATGCGGAGGTGCTCCTGGAGCGCCGGGAGCTGCGCCGCGGCGAACGCCTTGAACTCGGGGTCGGCGCCGCGGTCGGCCTCCTTCTGGAACTCGCCGACGGTCTTCCTGTGGTCGGCGACCATCATCTTGGCGTACTCGCGGTCGAACTTCTCGCCCGAGAGCGCCGACATCTTCCGCATCGCCGCCTGGTGCTTCGCGTCGAGCGCCGCGGGCGGCTGCATACCCTTCGAGGAGGCGATGCGCATCAGCTCCTCGTTGGCCTTCGTGTGGTCGTCAACCATCTTCTGGCCGAACTGCCGCACGTCCTCGCTCGCGCCCTTCTGCGCGGCGAGCCGCCCCATCTCGACCTCGGCCATGCCGCCCATCGCCGCGAACATGACGAACTTCGAGTCCGCCCCCATCTGCCCCGAGCCGTGCTTCATCCCGCCGGAAGAGTTGGCGTTCTCCGTCGTGCTCGAGTTCTGCGTGCCGGACGCGCCGGCCGTGACGACCAGCGCGAGCACCGCGCACATGCCCAGGACGAGAACCGCCCCGCTGAAAGTGTTCTTGCTCATCAATCCCTCCTTGTTCTGAAAGGGTGTTGGGTTCCGGGTGTTAGGTTAAAACCCGGTCCCCTCCCGACACCTAAAACCCAACACCCAACATCCTCTGTTTCAGACGCCCGCGCCCGGCCCCTTCCCGAGGTTGCCGAGCTGGTGGCGCGTCTCCTTGATCTCCGCGAACTGCCGCTCAACCAGCGCCCGCACGCTCGCGGGCAGGTCCCTGCCGAGCGCCGAGCGGTATGCGGACATCGCCGCCTCCTCGCCGCGCTCGCACTCGCTGATGATGGCGCGCTCGTCGCCGCCTTCGAGCGCCGCCCGCAGGCCCATCCAGCCGCGGTGGAGCGAGGCGACGAGGCTCCCCGTCTGCTCCGGCTCGCCGCCGAGCCGCCGCACCTCGTCCTGCAACTCCCCGGCGAAGGCGGCGCGCTGGCGCGCGTAGCCGTGGAACAACTCGCGCGGCTCCGCGCCCCGTACGCCCTCGGCGGCCGTGCGGAAGCCCTCCTGCCCGTCGCGGCAGGTCTCGATCAGACTGTTGAGCGTCGAGACGACCTCTGCGTCGCTTGCCATCTAAAGACCTCCCGGCCGAAATTCAGTAGCGCCCCCAGCGCGCGGGCGCGGGGCGCGCGGCGCGCCCCAGCGCGAAGAACTTGATGAGGGCGAGCCCCGCGATGAAGCCGCCGATGTGCGCCGCGTAGGCCACGCCGCCCTCCTGCGACCCGCGCCCGAGAATGCCGAGGCCGCTCACGAACTGGAAGACGAACCAGAGCCCGAGCGCGACGTAGGCCGGCACCTGCGTCACCAGGCGGATGAGAATGATGGTCACGCGGTTGTGCGGGAAGAGGAGGATGTAGCCGCCGAGCACGCCTGAGATGGCCCCCGAAGCGCCGAGGCTCGGCACGAGCATCCCCGACCCGCCCTCGCTGAAGGCCAGCGTCGAGAAGACGTGCGCGAGCGACGCGATGAGCCCGCACAGCAGGTAGAAGACGAGATACCTCACGCGGCCCAGGCGGTCTTCCAGGTTGTCGCCGAATATCCAGAGGAAGAGCATGTTGCCGAACAGGTGCATGAAGCCGCCGTGCATGAACATCGAGGTCAGCAGCGTGAGGTAGACGCTGCCCGGCGTCGGCTGGAGGCCCGGAATCTGCACCCTCTGGTTCGTCGGCTCGACGCGCACGACGCGGTCGGGCGTCGTGTAGTCGCGCCCCGTCACGATCTCGGCCGGCACGGTTGACCAGGCGTAGGTGAAGCGGTCGTTGGAGCCCAGGCCCTGAAAGAGGACGAAGACGAGGACGTTGGCGGCGATCAGTACGTAGTTGACGACCGGCGTGGTCGCACGTCCCGAGTTGTCGTCGCCGATGGGGAATACCATTGAAACGAAGCCCTCTCCCCGCGCGTACGCGGACGAACACACAACCCCCTTGCCCGGAAGCCTCAAAGCTTCGGACAGTCTTCTGCCGGAAGTTTTACGGGAGTATCAAAAAGCCGTTAACCGTAAACCGTAAATCGTGACAAGTGAAGGCGGGTTCTTCTTGTCACGGTTTACGGTTTACGGTTAACGGCCTTTTCAGGAGGCGCGCGCGAACGCGCCGTCGAGGTAGACGGGCTCGAGCCCCGAGGCCCAGTAGCGGAGCGCCTCCCGGTTCGGCTGCGTCGTCTCGCGCCCGGTGCGCCGCACGTCGCCCGCGGCCGAGCGGAACTCTAACCACCCTTCCCAGTTCCCGTCGGCGCGCGCCTCGCCGTAGGCGTGCGCCGTGAACTCCTCGCCGCCGGCGTCGCGCAACGTCTCGGCGTACGTCTGGATCAACTCGGCCATCGTCTCCCCCTTTACGCCGTGAGCCTTCAGTCGAGCACGTCGCGGCTGCTCGGCCCGCCCCGGACGACGCCGGCCGCCTCGAGCGCGGGCACGTGGGGTTGGAGAAGCTCGAAGCCTTCGGAGCGCGCGACGTAGGTGGCGGCCGTGAGGTCGCCCGCCACGTTCAAAGTCGTCCGGCACATGTCCAGAATCCTGTCCACCCCGAGGATGATGGCGATGAGCGCGGGCGGGATGTTGTAGGTCGCCAGCATCAGGATGATGAAGGGGATCGAGCCCGAGGGGACGCCGGCCGTGCCGATGCCGCCGAGGATGGCGAAGTAGGCGACGCCCAACTGCTGGGCGAGCGTGAGGTCTACGCCCGCGAGCTGCGCGAGGAAGAGCACCGTCACGCCCTCGTACAGCGCCGTCCCGTTCTGGTTGGCCGTCGCGCCGACGGTCAGGACGAAGCTGTTGATCTCGCGCGGCACGCCGAGGTTCTCCTCCGAGACGCGCAGCGCCGTCGGGAGCGTCGCGTTCGACGAGGAGGTGGAGAAGGCCGTCAGCATCACGGTCTTGATGCGGCGGAAGAACTCCAGAGGGTTTATGCGCGAGAGCAGGTAGACCGAGAGCGAGTAGACGCCGAACATGTGCAGGGCGAGGCCGAAGAGCACGGTCGCCACGAACCACGCGAGCGCCTGTAAGAGGTCGAGCCCGAAGCGCGCCGTGTTGTTGAAGAGCAGGCACGCGACCGCGAAGGGCGCGAGCTTCATGATGATGTCGATGACCTTCGCCGAAATCTCGAAGAGCGCCTGGAAGACGCGCAGCAGCGGGGCGGCGACCTCCGTGGGGACGAGCGTGGCGGCGATGCCGAGCAGCAGCGCGAAGAACATCACGTGCAGCATGTCCGGCGTGTCGGTCTGCCTCTCCTCGCCCGGCCTGATGCCCGCGAAGGACGCGACCGGGTTGACGGGCACGATGGTCTTGACCACCTGCAAGAGCGGCGAGTCGGTCGTCGCGGCCTTCGTCGCGTCGGCCACGCGCTTCTCGGCGTCGCCCCTGTAGCGCGCCTCCAGCCCCGCGCGCGTCTCCGGGTCGAGCCGCTCGCCCGGCCGGATGGTGTTGGCGAGCGTCAGCCCGATGACGACCGAGAGCGCCGAGATGACGAGCGTGTAGCCGAAGGCTTTGAGGCCGACGCGCCCCAGCCGCCGGATGTCGCCGATGCCGGCGACGCCGACCACCAGCGACGAGAAGACGAGCGGCACGACGATCATCAGGAGCAGCCGCAGGAAGAGCTGCCCGACGGGCTCGGTGATGCGCGAGATCGTCCACGCGACGCCCGCGTGGTCGCCGCCCCAGACGCGGTTGGCGGCCACGCCCGCGACGACGCCGACCAAAAGCCCGATGAGGATGCGCGTGTGCAGAGGCATCCCGCGGGGGCGGTCGGTCGTCGCGTCCTTCAGGTCGGTCGTCGCCTCGCGCTCGTACGCGTCCGACTCCAGCGGGCGTCGCGTCTCGTCTTTGTCAGCCATTGTTTCCGAAGTACTGAGGACTGAGGACTGAGGACTGAGTGGAAGGCAGCGGGCTCTTCACTCAGTCCTCAGTCCTCAGCACTCAGCACTTTCCTACCTCCCCCACTTAAGTTTGTTACGGAGCACGTCGAAGTAGTTGCGCGTGTGCGCCTGGATCAGTCGGAAGCCGGTGCGGCTCTTGCGCACGGTGACGCGGTCGTCGTATTCGAGCGGCATCCCGACCTGCCCGTCGAGCGTGAGCGCGACCTCCTCGCGCTGCGTCTTCAGGACGAGCTCGAACTCGGCGTCGTCGGGGACGACGAGCGGGCGGTTCGAGAGCGTGTGCGGGCAGATGGGCGTGATGCAGACGGCGTTCATCGAGGGGTAGATGACGGGGCCGCCCGCCGAGAGGTTGTAGGCCGTCGATCCCGTAGGCGTCGAGATGATCAGGCCGTCGGCGCGGAAGCGGTTGACGAACTTCTTATCGACGTGCGCCTCGATCTCGATGATGCGCGCGAGCGCCGACTTCGAGATGACCACGTCGTTCAGCACGCGGTCGTGCATCATCCGCTCGCCGCCGCGCTCGACCGTGGCCGCGAGCATCAGGCGGCGGTCGATGGTGTAGTCGCCCGCGAGCACGAGTTCGAGCGCCGGGATCATGTCCTCGACGGTGAAGTCGGCGAGGTAGCCGAGCGTGCCGAAGTTGACGCCGACCACGGGCTTCTCCTCGTCGCCGATGAGGCGCGCCGCGCCGATCATCGTCCCGTCGCCGCCGAGGACGACGAAGAGGTCTGAGGTCTTGACCAGCTCGCCGTGCGCGAGCGACTCGACGGGGCAGCCGGTCTCGGCCTCGATCTCTTCACGCCGCAGTCGCGGCCCGCCCGCGACCTTGATGCCGCGCCCCGAGCACCACTCCACGAGGCGGCAGATGGTTTGCAGCGCCTCGGGCTGATTCGGCTTGACGAGCACGCCGACGCGTCGGACTTGCAGCTTCTCCATAAGCAGCCGCGGGAGGCAGGTCTCAGGCTCTACAGTAGGGGCTCTTAAAATGGCGCGAAGAACTGGCGCGGATGATAGCCGCGCCGGTTGCGAAGGGTCAAGAGCAGCGGGCGGTAGGCAGACGGCGGTAGGCAGTAGGCGGTTCTATCACCTTCGGGGATTTTCAAACCGCCTACTTCCTCTCCACACGTCCGAGCGTGCGCGTCGTCTGTTCGGTGATGCTGCTGGGGGCGGGGGCGGGGTTGAGGGAGTCGAAGCGCGGGGCGTCGAGGCCGCGCGTGTCCTGCGCCTTGGGTTGGGGGAGCGCGGCGGGGGCGTCCCTGCGCGCGGAGCCGACGCCGAAGAGTGTAGACCAGAAGCGCAGGAGCATCGCGACGCAGCCGACGACCGCGAGCGCGACGGACAGCGCGATGAAGACGACCGCCGTCGTGTCCATGTGGCGCGCGGTCAGCTCGGACGTGATGGGGAAAATGATTCCCAGTCCGATGATGGCGACGGCGGATGTGGTCAGCCCCGCGGCCCAGGCCGCGCCGGGCGCGATGATGACGCGTGACTCCTGCGCGGGCTGTGTGAGCGGGGCGAGGTTCCCGCCGCAGCGGTTGCAGTAGTTCAGACCTTGCGTAGTCTCTGTGGCGCAGTAGGGGCAGAACATAAGACCTCCGTGTGTGTCGCGCGTGCCTCTTCGGGCTTCCGTGCTTGGCAGGCCGACCCCCGGCTTTACGCGCGCAGGACGGGCAAAGTTCTGCCCTTCAGCCGCGTGCGGACGGGCGCGTGCCCGCGCGCCGCGCGAGCCGGGCGCGACTCCCAGGCGCGCTCAAGCCTTCGCAACTCCGCGCCGTCCGCGTAAGGGTCTACGAGCGTGAGCCAGACGGGCAGCGGCAGCCACTCCCAGGCCGCGCCGTAGACTTCCGTGTTGAGCCGCTCTATCCGGCCCTCCTCGCGCCACTGCCCGTCGAGCGGCGGCACGTCCGACCAGTCCTCGTAGCACGCGTGCTGCACGCACGGCGCGGGCTTCGCGCGCTGGTGGACGAGGCACCCGACGCCCTTCAAGAAGAGCGGGCAGGAGAAGGTCTGTGCGAGCGTCTCGCCGTGCGCCGTCAGGCCGTAGCGCCCGACCGCCGCGCGCGCCCTCGCGTAGACGGCGCGCCTCTCGTCTTCATTCAGGCGCGGCGTGCGCGCGAGCGTGTCGCGGATGGCGACGGCTTCGAGCCGCGTGATGTGGACGTTGACGAAGTGCGCGTCCGTGCAGCAGACGCCGGGCGTCGGGCACGCGCGGCAGCTCAAGGCCCTGTGCTCGTAGTTGAGCTTGACGTGCGTCTGGAAGCGCACCTTGCCGCGCTTCAGGCGCGCGACCGCCTCCCGTTCGTTCAACTTCCGCATGCTATAATTCGCCCGCCATGAAGTACGTCATCCTGCTCGCCGCCATCCTCTTCGTCTGCGTCGCCGGCACCGTGCTGCTCATAGTCTACTACTACTGGGGGCCGAAGGGGCCGCCGGGAAGAAAGTAGACAGTAGCCAGTAGTCAGTAGTCAGTAGAAGAACCTTCGTCGCTCGAACCCTCCGGCTGTCATTCTCAACCTCCCCGGCGCGGAGCGCTACTGTCTACTGACTACTGTCTACCGTCTACTTGTTCCGTTCGTAGAGCGCGAGGAACTCACGGTTCCCGTCCGCGCCGGTGATGGGCGAGTCGGTGACGCCTGAAACCTTAAGGCCGAGGGCGCGGGCGGAGGCGTTGACCTCTTCGACGACGCGGGCGTGCTGCGCGGGGTCGCGGACGACGCCACCCTTGCCGACCTCGCCCTTGCCCACCTCGAACTGCGGCTTAATCAGGACGACGACGCGCCCGCGCTCTTCCAGGAGCGGCACGACCGCGGGCAGCACCTTCGTCGCCGAGATGAAGGACACGTCCATCACGGCGAGGTCGAAGCGCTCTTGGAACTCCTCCCGTTTGAGGTGGCGCGCGTTGACGCCCTCGCGCACCTCGACGCGCGGGTCTGTGCGCAGGCGGTAGTCGATCTGGTTGTGCCCCACGTCCACGGCGACGACGCGGCGGGCCCCGTGCTGTAGCAGGCAGTCGGTGAAGCCGCCGGTCGAAGCGCCCACGTCTATGCAGGTCATCCCGGTCGCGTCTATCTGAAACTCGGCGAGCGCCTTCTCAAGCTTCAGGCCGCCGCGCCCGACGTAGCGCGCCGCCGGGTCGTCGCCGCCGCGCACGCGCAGGGGCGCGTCCGAAGGGAAGGTCTCGGAAGGCTTCTCGACCCGCCGCTCGCCGGCCAGCACGCGCCCCGCCATCACGAGCGCCTGCGCCCGCGTCCGCGTCGGCGCCAGCCCCTTCTCCACCAGCAGCCTGTCCACACGCTCGCGCTTCACGCGATGAATTTTAGGCCGTAAACCGTAAACCGTAAACCGTGACAAGAAGAAGACGGCCTGCCTTCTCTTGTCACGGTTTACGGTTTACGGTTTACGAGTCTTCAAGGGCCGCCTTCAAAGATACGGCGGAGGCGGTCAACGTCGTCGTCGCGGCGTGTGCGACGTTCGGCGCGGCGGGGGCGGCCGAAGATCGTGTCAACTTTTCGTGCCTCGGGCCGGTCGGCGCGTGCGGCGTTGCCGTCGGGTCTTGAGTTCGGGCGGCGTTCAAGCTCTCCGTCGCGGTCGCCCTTCTTGCCGCGCCTGGGCGCGCCCTCCGAGGGTTCGGTGCGGCGCTCGGCGGCGGGGACGTTCTCGGCCTCGCGCGCGGGGGCGGTGGCCGGCACGTCCTCTTCACGCGTGGGCGGGGCGGACTCTTCGGCGTGCGGCGCGGCAGGAGTGGCTGCCTGTTGGGCCGGCGATTCGGCGTGCGGCGCGGCCTGCTGAACCGGGGCCTGCGCCGCGTCGGCCGCGGGCTGCTGCTGCGCCGCCGCGGAAGGGCTCACGGCCGGGTCTTGCGACTGCCTCTGGTAGAGGTAGAGGCCCGCGCCGCCGAGCACGCCGCCGATGAGGACGGAGACGAGCACGAGCGCGAGCGTCCACGAGCGTCGAGGGGCGTAGGGCCTTCGGTATTCGTGCGCGGGACGCGCGGGACTGCGTGCGGGCGCGGGGGCGCCCCCGTTCCCCCCGAGCGGCACGACGGGACGCGCGACCAAAGTCTCCTCGTCGTCGAAGCGCGGCGCGACGAGCGTCGTCTCCTCGCCTCCGACGACGAGCGTCGCCTCGTCGTCAAAACGGGTCTGGTGCTGGGGCTCTCTCATTCGCTTCCTGCAAGAAAGGCCCGCCGTCCGTCCGGCTACGCCCAGGCGCTCCGAACGAACCGCAGGCCGGAGTCTACGGTCTTTTGATGTCCCGGACTTTAAACCTGCTGCCCCTTAAAAAATTACAAAAAGGTTGCGGCGGGCGTGTTTCTTAGAACGTATTTCGCATGAGCATACCGACTCCCGTTTAGAGGCGGGCACAGCCCGCCTCTAAACGGGAGGTAAAATGATCGGCAAACTGCTTTAGGTGGGATACTCGTCGCGTGCGCCCGCCGCGGCGAGCGGCGCGGGCTGAGACTCTTTCAGGTCGCCGAGCAGTCCCCTGACCGAGTCGTTGACGATGCGGCCGACGACGCGCGGCGAGAAGTGCCGCTCGACGTGCGCGTGCGCGTTCGAGGCGAGGCGACGCCACAGCCCTTCGTCGCGGTAGAGGCGCACGACCGCGTCGGCGAAGGCTTCGGCCGTGTCGGCGATGAGCGCCTCCTCGCCGTCGCGCAGGGACATCCCTTCGGCCCCGACCGTGGTCGTCACGAGCGGGACGGCGTAGGCCAGCGCCTCGCCGATCTTGCCCTTGATGCCCGCGCCGAAGCGGATGGGCGCGACGAAGACGCGCGCCCGCGCGAACAGAGGGTCAACATCCGGCACGTAGCCGAGCAGCCGCACGCCTTCGGCCGAGAGCTTTGAGAACTCCTGCGGCGCGCCGTCGCCGACGAGGAGCAGCTCGACGCCCGGCAGTTCCCGTCTGACTACGGGCAGCACCTCCCGTATGAAGAAGCGCACGCCGTCCTCGTTCGGGCGGTGGCGGAAGTTGCCGACGAAGAGCAGGTGCTCGCGCTCTTTGAAGGGGAGGCCGGGGTCGTGCGCGCGGTGGATGGTCGGGACGACGACCGAGGGGACGCCGGGGGCCTCGCGCCCCATCACGTCGAGGTCTGTGGAGGAGGCGAACCAGACGAGGTCGGACGCGCGCGCGAGCCGCGTCTCAAGCTTCCGGTAGCGCTCGGCCTCGCGCGCGAGCGCGCGGTCTCCGGTCAGCTCCGCCTCTCGCCCGAGGCGGACGAAGTGCAGGTCTACCGTGTCGAAGATGACCTTCACGCGCGGGTCGGCGCGGCGGATCGTCCCAAGGACGCCCGCCGCCACCTCGGGCCGGCTGACGACGGCCGCCCGGAACCCGCGCGCCTTCAACAGGCGGCGCAGCCCGAGCGCCGGGGCCGTCTCGACGCCCTCCTTCCACAGGAGCTTTTCATACTCGGGCCAGACCTGCTTGCTCGTGGTGATGAGGACGGGGTGGCACCACTCGGAGAGCGCGCGCAGGACGTTGAGCATGCGCAGGCTCCCCGCGTCGCGGTCGGGCGTCGGGACGCGGTCGTCGATGACGGCGACCTGCGTGGCCCAGCGGCGGTTGGCGGCGCGCTCCACCAGCGAAGGGTTCTCCGGGTGGTGCTCGCGCGCGAGCACGTCGCGCCACTTCTCGTAGAACTTGTCGCGGTTGATGACCTGGTAGCGGCGGAAGCCCGTGCGCGTGTCGGTGCCGGCCGTCCCGCCCTCGAAGTGGTAGAGGCGCGAGGCCGGCTGGTAGACGACCTTGTAGCCGAGCGAGCGGACGCCCATGCAGAGGTCTGTGTCCTCGTAGTAGGCGGGCGCGTAGCGTCGGTCGAAGCCGCCGAGCCGCTCGAACAGGTCGCGCCGGATGAGGAGCGAAGCGCCGGAGCAGTAGTCAACCTCGCGCGCGAAGCCGAAGCGTCGGTCTTCGGGCGAGCGGAGCCGGCCGTACTTGAACGTCTCGCCGTTCGACCAGATGACCGAGCCCGCCTCCTGTATGCGCCCGTCGGGGTAGAGGAAGAGCGAGCCGACCGCGCCCGCGCGCGCATCGCGCTCGACGGTCTCGACGAGCCGGTCGAGCCAGCCGGGCAGGACGACCGTGTCGTTGTTGAGGAAGAGGAGGTAGCGGCCGCGCGCCGCCTCCGCGCCCTGGTTGCAGGCGTCCACGAAGCCGCGGTTCTCCTCGTTCTCGACGACGCGCACGAAGCCTCGGAAGTGTGAGAGCAACTCGCGCGTGCCGTCGGTCGAGGCGTTATCGACGACGATGACCTCGGTCTCTTTGAAGTCAATCTCCCGCAGGAGCGAGCGCAGGCACTGGAAGGTGAACTCGACCTTGTTGAAGACGGGGATGATGACGGAGGTCGTGACGGGGCGCGCGGGGTTGAGGCCCGCCGGGCCTCCTGCGGCGGCGCGTGCGAGGAAGAGGAAGTCGGAGGCCCCCCAGACCAGAGCGTGCGGCGTGCCCGGCCGCTGCGGCGCGTCGAAGGCGCGGCGCAGGTCTACGCCGTTGGCCTCGGCGCTGCCCGCGAGGCGCTGGGCGAAGTTGTACGCGCGCCCCGCGAGCCGCACGGCCCACACGACGGGCGCGAAGGCCGCGCGCTTCAGCCGCAGCTTCGACGAGAGCGAGAGCCTTTCTTGCAGAAGGTGTTTCAAAACGCATTAGCCACGGAGGCACAGAGACACGGAGGTTAAGGAAGGATTGTCGGAAATTCTTTCGCTCTATTCTCTGTGTCTCTGTGCCTCCGTGGCAAATTTTCACCCGGCCATGTCGGCACGGGTTTCCCATTCCAAGAGGGGGCGCACGACGCCGGGCATCGGGCCGGCGTAGTCGCCGCGCGCCGAGACGCCGCCGGGCTCGTCCAGCACCTGGAAGGCGACGGCGTGGGCCGCGCGCGCGTGCAGGATTGTAGACGGAAAGTGCGACATTATCGAGACGTGCGCGATGAGCGTGCCCTCGGCGAGCAGGTTGCCGGGGAGCCTGACGGCGCTCGTGTAGCGGCCGCGCGGGCGCGGCCGCCTGCGCCACTCCGCGCCCGTGTCGTGCGTGCTGAAGACCTCCGTGCCCTCCTCGTTGTACAGCTCGATGACGGGGACGAGCGCGTGCCCCTCTTCCAGCACGTCGTAGGTGATCTCGATGCTCGACGCGCGCCGCACGTCCACGGCCGCGGCCGTCTCGCCGTCTTCGGACGCGACGCGCACGCGCCGCAGCCGCGCCACCGAGTTGCCGGGCGCGTCCTCGCCCCAGACGCGCTCGGCCCCCGCGCCCCAACTCGTCGAGAGGTAGCGGTTGACGACCTCCTGCGGCTGGCCGTCGGCGACCAGTCGCCCCTGTTCGAGCAGCACGGCGCGCTTGCAGAGGCGCGTGATGGCCGGCAGGTTGTGCGAGACGAAGAAGATCGTCCGCCCCTGCCGCCGTATCTCGTTCATCTTGTCGAGGCACTTCTGCTGGAAGGCCATGTCGCCGACGGCGAGCACCTCGTCCATGATGAGTATCTCGGGCTCTAAGTGCGCGGCGACCGAGAAGGCGAGGCGCACGTACATCCCCGACGAGTAGAACTTGACCGGCGTCTCGATGAAGCGTTCGAGTTCGGAGAAGGCGACGATCTCGTCGAACTTGGCCTCGATCTCGACCTTGCGCATCCCCAGCACGGCCCCGTTGAGGAAGACGTTCTCGCGCCCCGTCAGGTCTGGGTGGAAGCCCGTGCCGACTTCGAGCAGGCTCCCGACCCGGCCGTAGATTTCGACCTGGCCCGCGCTCGGGCGCGTGATGCGCGAGAGGATTTTGAGGAGCGTCGATTTGCCCGCGCCGTTCCGGCCCACGATGCCGAGGATTTCGCCGCGGCGCACCTCGAAGCTCACGTCCTTCAGCGCCCAGAGCGTCGAGTCGTCGTCGTCGCCCCCGCCCTGCCGCAGCCGCCTGAGGCGCGCGGTCAACTCGCGCACCAGCGACTCGCGCAAAGAGTCGTAGCCCGCGGGCAGACGCCCGATGCGGTAGCGCTTACTCACCCCCTCGACGCTGACGACGACAGGCTCCATCTCTCCTCAGATGATGTCGGCGAAGGTGTCCTCCAGCCGGCGGAAGACGTAGAAGGCGACGAAGACCAGCACGGGCGCGGCCGCCGCGGGGACGGCGATGAGCTGCCAGTCGAAGGGCGTCCCGGTCAGCGCCGAGCGGAAGCCTTCGAGCACGCCCGTCATCGGGTTGGCCGCGAACGCCCAGCGCCAGCGCTCGCCGACGAGCCGCACGGGGTAGAGCACCGGCGAGGCGAACATCCACAGTTGCAGGAGGAAGGGGAGCGCGTGGCGCAGGTCGCGGTAACGCACCGTCAGCGCCGACGCGACCATCCCCACCGAGAGCGCCAGCATCGCGCCGAGCAGCACGAAGAACGGCAGGAGCAGCAGGCCCCACGTGACCTGCACACGGTAGTAGACGGCGAGCGCCGCGAGCGGCACCGCCGCGACCGAGAGGTCGAGCAGCCCCGCGCCGACGGCCGCCGCCGGGATGAAGGCGCGCGGGAAGTAGACCTTCGTGATGAGGCTCGTGTTGGTGATGAGGCTGTGCGTGCTCGACGTGACCGAGACCTGGAAGAACGTCCAGAGCATCAGCCCCGCGTAGGCGAAGAGCGGGTAGGGGATGTCGCCCGCGTCCGCCTTCACGAAGCGCGTGAAGACGAGCGTGAAGATGAGCATCGTCATCAGCGGCTGGAGGACGACCCACGCGACGCCCATCAGCGTCTGCTTGTAACGCACCTTGATGTCGCGCCACGTGAGGAAGTAGAGCAGCTCGCGGTAGGCCCAGAGGTCTCGGAGGTTGAGCTGGACGCCCTCCGGCTCCGGCCTGAGCACGGTGTGCGGCAGCCCGGCGAGCGGGGCCGCGCCCCCGGCCGGCCCGACCCGCGTGCGCCCCGCCGCGGGCAGGCCGCCCTCTGTCGTTTCGCTTGTCTTGGAACTCATCAACTCTTCGACTTCGGCAAACGGCTAAGTCTGCCAGCCGCGACCGCGAGCGTCAACAACGCGCGGCTATCGACTTGCAAAACGGAATAAGGCCGCCCTTCGCTGGGAGCGCGGGCAGGGATGCCCGCGCTCCCAGCGAAGGGCGGCCTTATTTTATTTCGCAAGTCGGTATTAGTGAGCAGTGAGCGGTGAGCAGTGAGTGGTGTGAAGAATTAACGCCGCGTCTGCCTGGCGGGAAGGTTCTCGGGTAAATCCAGCTCGTCGTCCGCCAGAACTTCCATGTGGACGCCCGCGACGTGCGAGTACGCGAGGAGTGTCAACAACGACGGCTCACGCTGCCCCGTCTCGTACTCCGAGATTCTCGCGTACTGCATACTCTCTTCAAGCCCCAGGTGCTTGAGCATGTCCGGCTGAGAGAGTCCGAGCGCGAGCCGAATCTGTCTTAACTTCTCGGCCAAGCGTTCCGGCTTGGGGCGTGCCGTGCCCATCAGGAGACACTTCCTGTCTGAACCGTGATGAAAAATTAACGCCGGGTGTGCTTGGCGGGAAGCTCTTCGGGCAGGTCTAGCTTATCGTCGGCTAAAATTTCCAGGGGTATGTTAGCCAGTCTAGCGTAAGCCAAAAGCAACTGTAACGGCGGCTCGCGTTTACCCTGCTCGAAGTTAGATATCTGCGCGGCGTAGAGCGGAGACTCCTGATACTCAAGCCTCTCTACAATCCCTGTCTGGCTCAACCCTAAAGCCGTCCTGATTTGTAAGAGTTTCTCTCCTAAACGCTTCGGGGCCGGGCGCCGCGCCATCAGGAGTCACCTCCTGACAACATTTGGCCCTTGCCCCCACTATCAACTGATAGTAGAATGCGTCTGCGTAACTGTTCCGCCGTGAGTAGAGACCTCTCGTGCTCAACGGCGATGCTCATCTCTCCGACACTGAGGGTGAGCCACGCATCCGCATCCGACCCGTTGCCGTATTTTCAAACAGAGCGCGCGCATGATAGCAGACCGCGCGCCGCGTTACCCACTCCGATGTGCTCACGCCGCATACCCCAGGTAGCCTCACACCGCATACTCTACGCCGGGGATGATATTGACCTGCCTAAGCACCTCAGAGACGGCCTCAAAGGTCTCGGCTGCTTCGTGGTGCGCTCGCCCGTTCCAGGTGCCCGCACGCTCATAGGGAGCGACATCGAATATTCGCTACTACTTTTTGACAAGACGGCGGCGGGGGCGGAGTTGAAGGGTTGCGCCCGCACGCTCCCACACCGCGAACATACGCCCGTCATCGTCGTCAAAAAGTCGGAAGGCTCGGGCCGGTTGCTTGATGCTATCAGGCGGCGGCTCGGCACCGGCCGTGTGCCGTAACGTCAGAGCGTACACACTGATTCACCCAACTACACGGCGGACGCGAGGCTTGAACCGCCGCGGGCGCGTTTGTAAACTGGCCGCCGTTGAGCGTCACGAGCAAAATCAAACGCGCGTTGCGCGGTCGCGTCCCGTTCGGCGCGGCGGCGCTCGAAGTGGGGCGGCGGGGGTTCGCGGCCGTGCGCCTGCGCGGCGAGCGCGCGGCGTTGAAGAACGGCGAGCCCGGCGTCGAGGCCGCGCGGGCGCGGCTCGCGCCGGAGTTCGCGCGGATGGGCGGCGCGGAACTGCTCGAACACTTCAGGACGCGCGAGTCGCCGCGCCTGTTCGCGGGGTTTGAAGCGGCCGGGGGCGTTTACCTCACGGCTAAGCGGGATGAGTTGGAGGCGGAGGCGCGTGAAGTCCTCCGACACCGCTGGCCTCTGCTCGGGTACGGCGCGCGGGAGTTCGGCGGGCGCGTGGACTGGCTGCGCGAGCCCGCGTCGGGCGTGCGCTGGCCGCTGGGGTTCCACGGTGACGTGCGGCTCGTGCGCGGCGACGGGTCGGACGTGCGCCTTCTGTGGGAGTTGAACCGGCTCGGCCACCTGCTCGCGCTCGGCCGCGCGTACGCCGCGGGCGGCGGTGAAGAGTTAGCTCAAGAGTTCTTCGCGCAGATCGAGGACTGGGCCGGGCAGAACCCCCCGGGGCGGGGGCCGAACTGGGCCTGCGCGATGGAGGTCGCGCTGCGCGCCGTCAACCTGCTCGCGGCGCTGCGACTGTTCCGGCGCTCCCCGTCGTTGAATGAGGAGAGGCTCGCACGTCTCCTCGCGCTCTTCGACGCGCACGGCCGCCACGTGCGGCGCAACCTCGAATACTCCTACATCGCGACGAGCAACCATTACCTTTCGGACGTGGCGGGGCTGCTCTGGCTCGGCCTGCTGATGCCCGAGTTGGGGGACGCGGGCCATTGGCGCGGGTTCGCTTTGAAGGAGTTGCTGCGCGAGCTGGGCAGACAGGTCTTGCCGGACGGCGCGGACTACGAGGCTTCGACCAACTACCACCGCTTCGCCGCGGAGATTTTCCTCTACTCTTTTCTGCTCTGCCGCGAGAACGGGTTGGACGTGGGCGGGCGCGCGTGGGCGAGGGTGCGCGCGATGCTCGAATACGCGCGGGCCGTCCTGCGGCCGGACGGGCGCGCGCCGCTCGTCGGCGACGCGGACGGCGGGCAGTTCCTGCCGCTCGCGCGCCGCGGCGCGGACGAGCACGCATACCTGCTCGCCGTCGGCGCGGTCGTCTTCCGCGAGCCGCGCTTCAAGGTTTTAGAGGAGACGCCGGAAGAGGTCTTCTGGCTCCTCGGCACGGAAGGCGTCCGAGTTTATGAAGAATTGAAGATGACGACTGCTCCCGCCTCCGAGTCGTTCCCGCACGCGGGCGTGTGCGTGCTGCGCGAGGGCGACCTGTACCTGCACCTGAACGCGGGCGGCGCGGGGCTCGAAGGGCGCGGCGCGCACGGGCACAACGACGCGCTGAGCATAGAGGTCTCGGCCTGCGGCGTCAGTTTCATCAAAGACCCGGGCACGTACGTCTACACCTCAGACCTGCGCGCGCGCCACGAGTTCCGCTCGACCGCTTATCACTCGACCGTCGAGGTTGACGGCGCGGAGCAGAACACCACACCTGAGTCCGCGCCCTTCTTCAACGGCGACGAGGCGCGGCCCCGGCTGCTCTCTTTCGACACGACGGACGAGAGTGATTCGGTCGCCGCGGAACAGCACGGCTACGAGCGCCTGCCCGCCGGCCCGGTCACGCACCGCCGCGAAGTCACGTTCCACAAGCGCGGCCGCTACTGGCTAGTCGAAGACATCCTGGACGGCGAGGGCACGCACGACTTCCGCTTCGTCTTCCACGCCGCGCCCGGATGCAAGCTTAGTGTCCAAGGCTCTGCCGTCGAGATTCTTGACATTCCTTCCGGCGCGCGGCTCTTCGTCATCTCGGTCGAAGGGCACGAGGGCGTCGTCGAGCCGCGCTGGTCTTCCCGCGACTACGGCTCGAAGGAAGAGTCGGCGGCGGCGGTCTGGAAGATTAAAGCGCCCGCGCCGCTCCGCGCGCGCTGGCTGCTCCTGCCCGCCTGCGCTGGCGAAGACGCGGGCGCGCGGTTAGAGTTGCTGAGCAATCTCAAATTTCAAGTTTGAAATCTCGAATTACTTATGTGCGGCATCTGCGGAGTCTGGGAGTACGGGGCGCCCGAGGGGCGCGTCGGGCGCGCGCTCGTCGAGCGGATGCGCGACCGCATGCCGCACCGCGGGCCGGACGACGCGGGCGTCGAAATCTTCGACGGCGGGCGTCTGGGGCTCGGCTTCCGCCGCCTCTCGATCATCGACCTCTCGCCCGCCGGCCACCAGCCGATGCAAGGGTGCGAGGGCTCCGGCGTCTGGCTCGTCTTCAACGGCGAGATTTACAACCACGCGGAGCTGCGCGAAGGGCTCGAACGGCGCGGCCACACCTACCGCTCGCGCACGGACAGCGAGACCATCGTCCACCTTTACGAAGAGCGCGGGCTCGACTTCGTCAAAGAGATCGAAGGCGACTTCGGCATCGCCGTCTGGGACGAGGCGCGGGGCCGTCTCGTGCTCGTGCGCGACCGCGTCGGCGTCAAGCCGCTCTACTACTATCTCAATAACGGCCGCCTCATCTTCGCCTCCGAGATAAAAGCGATACTCGCCCACCCCGAAGTGTCGGCCGGGCTGGACGAGGAGTCGCTCGTCCACTACCTCTCCTTCCTGACCACGCCCGCCCCGCGCACGCTCTTTCGCGGCGTCAGGAAGCTCCCCGCCGGCCACATGCTCGTCTGCGAACGCGGCGGGGAGGTGAAGACGATACGCTACTGGGACGCGCTCCCGCCCGAACAGCCCGCGAACGGCGCGCGCCCGAAACGCGAAGAGGAGTACCGCGAGGAGATCCTCCGCCTGCTGCGCGAGTCGATAAAGAAGAGGATGATGGCCGACGTGCCCTTCGGCGTCTTCCTCTCGGGCGGCGTGGACTCCTCGGCCAACGTGGCGCTGATGGCCGAGCAGATGTCGCGCCCCGTCGAGACCTTCACCGTCGCCTATAAAGACCACGAAGAGTTAAATGAGCTTGAGTCGGCGCGCGACATCAGTCGGCGCTTCTCGACGAGCCACCACGAAGTCCTCATCGGCGAGCGGGAGATGCTGGACTTCCTCCCCGACCTCGTCTTCCACCAGGACGAGCCGCTGGCCGACCCCGTCTGCGTGCCGCTCTACTACGTCTCGAAGCTGGCGCGCGAGTCGGGCACCGTCGTCGTCCAGGTCGGCGAGGGCTCGGACGAGCTGTTCAGCGGCTACGACAAGTACGTCAAGTACCTGCGCCTCTACGAGCGCTTCTGGCGGCACACCGAACAGCTCCCCGCCTTCGCGCGGCGTGCGGCCGGGGCCGTCGCGCAGCCCCTGGTCGGCGCGGCGACGGGCAGCGCCGAGGCGGCGGAACTCGCGCGCCGCTTCGGGGCGGGCCAGTCGCTCTTCTGGGGCGCGGCCGTCGTCTTCGACGAGACGCTTAAACGTCAACTTGTCTCCGAGGAGGTGCGCGCCCGCCTCGCGGGCCTCTCCTCCTACGAGGTCGTCAGAGAAGACCTCGAACGTTTCGTAGGCCAACGCCCCGCATCCGACTTCCTCGCGCGCATGACCTACCTTGAGCTGAAGCTGCGCCTGCCCGAGTTGCTCCTGATGCGCGTGGACAAGATGACGATGGCGACCTCGGTCGAGGCGCGCGTGCCTTTCTTAGACCACCACCTCGTCGAGTACGCGATGGGCGTCCCGCGCGCGCTCAAGGTCGAGGGCCGCAGCGGCAAGCACGTCCTCAAGCGGGCGCTCGAAACGGTGCTGCCGCGCGACGTGCTCTACCGGCGCAAGCGGGGTTTCGGCGCGCCGGTCGAGGGCTGGTTCCGCGGCCCGTCGGCCGACGAGCTTCAGTCGCGCGTGATGGACTCCAACTTGCGCCCCCGCGGCCTCCTCGACTACGCCTTCGTCGCGCGCCTCTTCGACGAGCACCGCCGCGGCGCGCGCGACTGGGGCTTCCACCTCTGGGCCCTGCTCAATCTCTCGCTCTGGTACGAGCGTTGGATTGAAAGGGCGTGATGAGTGATAAGAAAGAGCTGAAGTTTTTCTTATCACTCATCACTTATCACCCATCACGCCTCCGTAGCGTCTGGCCGCGCTCGTCTGCTTACGCCGGTTGCGGCGGCGGACGAGTGAGTAGGGCGTGACGAGGCGGAGGGCGACTTTCGCCAGTGCCGCGGGCGAGGGCGCGCCGGCGAGACCGCGGCGGAGGTAGCGGAGGGCGGCGCGCTTGTCGCCGAGGCGGAGGAGGTCTTCGGCCCCGGCGAAGTTGAGGGCGCGCTGGTAGCGTTCGAGCTGCGCGGGGCCGAGTTGAAGGTGGGGGGCGGCGTTGCGCTGCGCTTCGAGCCGCGCCTCGATCATCCAGACGAAGTCGCCGCTGGTGTTCGTGCCGTGGCGGCGCCAGGCCGAGAGCACGCGCGGGTCGAAGGCGAAGTCGCCGTCGGCGCTCAAGCGGAGGTAAAGCTCGTAGTCTTCGAGCCGCGCCCGCTCGTTCCAGCCGTAACGCTCGACGGCGGCGCGCCGGTGCAGCACGGTCGGGCTCATCGGCGCGTAGGTCTCTTCGAGCAGCATCGCGCGCGCGTCGCCGTCCGCGTAGCGCGCCCAGTCGAGCGTGCAGTCGTAGACCGCGCCGCCTTCGTCGATCAGGTACGCGTGGCCGTAGGCGAGCACGGCGCGCGGACGCGCTTGGAGGAGTGCGACGCGCGCTTCGAGGAAGTCGGGCAGCCAGAGGTCGTCCGAGCCGAGGTAGGCGAAGTAAGCCCCCTCGGTCTTCGCCAGCCCCTCGTTGAGCGTGGCGCAGAGGCCGCGGTTCCCGCGCGCGACGAGTTCGCAGGGGAAGGGGCAGTCCTTCAGAACGTCTTCGATGACGTGCGGCGAGCCGTCGCGCGAGCCGTCGTCGATGACGAGCAGGCGCGCGGGCCGGCGGGTCTGCGCCAGGACGGAGCGCAGCGCCGCCGCGACGAAAGGCGCGTGGTTGTAGGAGGGCACGACGACCGCGACGCGCGCGCCCCCGTCAGAGTTCTCAACGTCCTTCGGCATGAGCAAAAAGGTCGTACTGCTGGGCCCCTCCCCGCCGCCCCACGGCGGGGTCTCGATCTACGTCAGCACACTCTTCGGCCACCTCGGGGCGCGCGGCCTGCGCCTCTGGACGTACGGCGAGCGCGAGGCGCGCGGGGCCAACGTCCGCTTCATGAAGGACAAGCGGCGCGACCTCGTCCCCGTCCTCCTGCGCGAGGGGCGAGGGGCGCGCGTCGCCGACTGCACGCACTTCCTGCTCGAATACCCGAGCGCGCTCGTGCCCGTCTGGGTTCTGCTTAAGCGCCTGCTCGGGTTCGAGTGGGTGAAGATTCTACACGACGGCTCGCTCCCCGCGCGGCACGCGGCCTTCGGCGGCGTGCGCCGGGCGCTCTTCCGCCTCGCGGCCGGCGGCGTGACGGAGTTCGTCGCCGTCAGCGACGAACTCGGGCGCTGGCTGCGCGAGGAGTTGAGGGTCGCGCAGCCGGTCTCGGTCGTCAAAAGCCTTTTGCCCGTCGCGCCTGTCGGCGGCGACGCGCTGCCCGAAGGACTCGAAGAGTCGCTCAAGGATTATACGCGACGCGCGCGGCGGGTCTGCTCCGTCGGCGCGTTCATCCCCGAGTACGGCTTCCTGCACGCGGCCGAAGCCGTCGGGCGCGTGCGGCTTGAGACCGGCGAGGACGTGGGGCTCCTCCTGCTCGACGGCGGCTTCGCCTCGGACGAAGCCTACAGGCGGGAAGTCCTGGGCGGGCGCGAGTGGGTCACGGTCTTGAGATCGGTCGCGCACGCGGACGTGTTCCGGCTCATGCGGCGCTCGCACGCGTTTGTGCGCGGCTTCGGGCCGGAGAGCTACGGCCTCTCGCGGGTCGAGGCGCTCTGGGTGGGGCTGCCCGTCGTGGCGACGCGCGCGGGCGAGACGCGCGGCATGCTCCTCTACGACTTCGGCGACGTGGACGAACTCACCCGGCAACTCAAACACGCCCTCGACGGCGGGCACGCGCAGGCGACCGCCGAGTGGGCGGCTAGATATCAGCAGGAGGCCGAAGAGAACCTGAAATCGATTACCATGAAGCTCGGGCTGAACGAGAGTTAGAAAGCTAAGCTCTCTGCGCCGGGTTGGGAAGCCCCGAAGGGGCGTAATGAGAAAGCCAGGGGCAAAGCCCCTGGTCAACGGCCGTTAAGAAATAGTAAGCCCTGAAGGGGCGGAATAACCGTCGGTGTTATTCCGCCCCTTCAGGGCTCAACATATTTACCCGGACGTGACCAGGGGCGGCGCTCAGGCTTTGCCTTCGCTCTGCCCCTGGCTTTCTCATGACGCCCCTTCGGGGCTTTTCAGACGGGCTGTAGATAACGCTTGCCGCGCCGCGAGCCACCCGCGTTGGAGCGCGTAGGCCGCGACGACGAAGAGGAGGTAGTGGACGGCGAGCACGTAGCGGTACTCGGTGTGGAGCGCCGACTGCACGCAGAGGAAGTAGAGCGGGACGGTGAGGAGCGCGGCCAGCTCGCGCCGTTTTCGTCCACGTAAGAGCAGCACGAGCCCCGAGAGGTAGAGCGGCAGGAAGACCGCCGTGATGAAGCTTTTCTGTACCGCGCGCAGAACGACGCGCGGCGCGCGCGCCCACCCTCCTGAGACGGGGGCGTCCGATGAGAGCGGCGTCCTCTCCAACTTCAACATCGAGCCCGCGCGCCTGAGCATCACGCCCGCGAACCAGACGGGGTTCTCCCGGATGACCTTGAGCGCGCGCCGCGTCCGCCAGCGGTCGCGCTCGATGCCGTCGGGCTTGAAGAGCGCCGCGGCGTACTCGGGCCGCCCCGCCTCCTCGGCCTCCATCCGTTGCAGCTCTACGTCCGTCTCCGGCAGCCCGAACCTGCGCTCGCGGTCGTAGTCCGCGATGCCCTCGACGAGCGTCTGCCCCGCGCCCAGAGAGACCGGGATGAAGCGGCCGTAGACGACCGCGTTGCGAATCGTCAAAGGCGCGACCGCCAGCAGCGCCCCCGCGACCAGCGCCAGCCCCGGCCGCAACCTCTCTCCCTTCGCGAAGAGCAGCGGCACGGCCGCCACGGCCGCGAACGGTGCGAGCAGCAGCGCGTTCGCGCGCAGCCAGCACGACAGCCCGATGAGCACCCCGGCCCCGAGCGCCTTCGCCAACGCCCGACCCTCGCGCGCGCGCACGAGCAGCCACACGGCCGCCAGCAGCGGGAGCACCGCGAGCGTGTCCGGCAGGAGCATCAGAGAGTTCCAGCAGAACTGCGGCGCTACGCAGGCGAGCGCGCCCGCGACGACGCCGACCCCGTACGTCAGAAGCTCCGCCGCGATGAGGAAGACGAGCGCCGCCGCCAGCGCGTCGCAGGCGGCCTGGAAGACCTGCGCCGCCGCGTCCGACTCGCCGAAGACCGCGTAGACGGCCGCGAGCACGAAGGGGTAGCCCGGCGGGTGGCCGAGCAAATCCGGCTCGCTCGTCGGCGAGCCGGGGTCGTAGAACGACGACGCCCCGTTCTCCGCGAGCAGGCGCGCCAACTGCCTGTAGTTCTCCGTGACCGCGGTCTGAACCTTGTACGCCTCGAACCGCACGTCGCGCCAGCAGAGGAGCCGCACCCCGAACGCGGCCGCGAAGACCAGCGCGAACGCCAAGACCCTCCGCCGCGCGCCCCCAAGAAGTTTTCCGGGGGCGTGCTCCTCAGGAATCGTCGGGTGCTGCTCAGGAGATATCATCCCTGTTCTCTGCTGAGATACGTTCAGGCCGAGCGCGCGCCATTATACAAACACGGCCGGCCTTCTTTTCGGGCGCGGCAGAAAAAAGGCGGCGCGCGCCGGTTGCCGGCGCGCGCCGCACGCGTTTCAGAAGCGCACGAGACGATCCGGGCGCTTCAAAATCTTCTATACCGAACTTTCCCGTAACCCACTGCGGGGAGGAAGTCGGCCTCAAGTGCGAAGATGCCTTCCGGGGTCATGCCGACTACGAAGGGCCGGTCGCGCTCATCTTTAAAATAAAACATGGCGTAGCCGCCGGGATAAAAAACCACGTCGCCTACGTCCGGGGCGGGCGCGTCGGGTAAGACCTGCCGTAACCCGTAATGCACGTCGGACGGCCTCTGACTTATCAGCCTATGCTCTGCGAGCATGTAGGCGGCGAAGCCCGGCGAGTCGAAACCTTCGCCGGGAGAGACTCCGCCCCTTCTCCACGGGACGCGCCTCCTCTGCATGTCCAGAATGGCGTCGAGCATGCGAGCCTGGCTTTCGTACGACTCGTTCCCCGCGAGACGCTTGTACGTCATGTATATGTCGCCGCGGTACGCGCGTCGCTCGAACTCGGTCGTCCTGGCTAAGCCCTCGGCCTTTTCGTTCAGCAGGCGGGTCAGCTCGTCGATCCTCTTCTGCAAGTCCGACACCGTCTGCTCCGCCCGCTGAATTTTAACCTCGGCGGCCGCGAGCCTGTCCCGGGCCTCCCGTACCGCCCAGAAGGACGCGGCCAGCAATAAGGCTGCCAGAGGAATTGGTATGAGCGAGTATAGAAACGCGCGGCGCCGGGCTTTTTGCTCGTGCCGTTCTGCCACCTTGAAGAGCGATTGCAGTTGTTCTTCCGTGTAAGCCATAAGTTAATTGCCTACCACGATCTTCTCCACCGACTGCCAGACGACGGTGTCAATTCGTTCACGCTCTGCCTTGCTCGCTTTGTCCGTCGCCTTTTCGAGCAGGAGGCGTTTCTTCTTGACCGCCTTGAGCGTTTCGGCTTTTTCTTTGCGGTTCATAATCTCTTTGAAGGGGAACGCGCTCAGCGACGAGATGAAGCCCCCGCCGAGGGCCAACAGTTGTTTGAAGATGTCTTGACTCAGACCCGGATACATTTGGGAGAAGAGAATGATGAGGACGCCCACCGCCAGCAGGATGCCCGCGAAGACCAAGTAGAAGCGTCTGGCGCGATACTGGTTCGCGATCAGCAAGTCTAAGTAATCATGGCTGCCGTTGTCTGACATGGGAAAGGGGACTGGCTTTGCGCGCGGGCGACATCCGCATGGGTAAAACTTACGCCTTCAGTGCGCGGTCTGGAGGTGTCATTTCTATTTTAATTCCGGGGGCGAGTCAACAGTTTTGTAGCCCTGAATGGCCCCGGCGGGCGTGCGCTTTCCGCCGAGTTCAGGGTCGGCTTCGCGGCTGCTATTATACAGACCGAGCGCCGGGGCACGCCGTCCGAACTTCTACGCGCGCGGCGGCGTAAAGCCGGCAGTAGTCCGAAACGCCGCCCCGGCCACAGGTGAAAGAGATGTTCTGTCCCAAGTGCGGTCAGCAGTCTTCCGACGAGGTGCGCTTCTGCCCGAGGTGCGGGCTCCAGCTCGCGGGGCTCCCCGCCTACATCGCGGGCAATGACCTCATGGCTAACCGGCCCGCCCCGGCGCGGGCGGAGGAGATGACGGCGAAGAAACTCGGCACGCGCCGCGGCGCCAAGCTGATGTTCTTCAGCGTCATCCTCTTCCCGATCTTCATCGCGCTCGGCATCTTCGCCGACAACCCCGTCACGCTCCTCGTCCCGCTCATGGTCTTCCTGACGGGGCTCGTGATGCTCCTCTACGCGCGCATCTTCGGCGACGAACTCATCCCCACCCGCCACCGCGCGTCTAACAGAGACCTCGGCGCGGGCGCAGACCGCCCGGCGCTCGGCGGGCCGACCTTCGCCCCCGCGCCGCTCTTCAACCAGCAGCGCGCCAACACCGCCGAGATCTACCAGCCGCCCAGCGTCACCGAGAACACCACCAAGCTGCTCGACAAGGACTCCTGAGACCCCGCGCCCCCGCGCCCCCACATGAGCGCGCCGCCGCCGCGTGCTACTATCTCCCGTCCCCGTCGGGGCGTGGCGCAGCCGTGTCTAATCGCAAACTCAAACGAGGCCGCCGGTGCTGAACGGCCGGAGCATCATCTGCTTCGGCGGCGAGGACTGGTGGTATCACCACCCGCACTCGAAGAACCACCTGATGCGGCGGTTCGCGCGGGCGGGGAACCGCGTGGTCTTCGTGAACTCGATCTCGATGGGACTGCCGGGGCTGGGGAACAAGGACCTGGTGCCGCGCGTCGTGCGGAAGCTGCGCTCGTACGCGAAGCTGGCGCGGACAACGCCCGAGGGCATCACGGTCGTGTCGCCGGCGGCGCTGCCCTTCTACGGGAGCCGCGCGGCGCGCGCCGTCAACCGGAGTCTGCTGGCGGCGCAGGTCGGCGGGCTGGCGCGCGCGCGCGGCCTAAGAAACCCGATCCTGTGGGTCGCCATCCCGACCGCGGCCGAGATGGTCGGACGCCTAGGGGAGTCGCTCGTCGTCTACCACGTCTCGGACAAGTACGACGAGAACTCGATGGATCACGCCACCGACCCGGCGACGATCCGGCGACTGCACGAGTACGCCGTAGACCGCGCCGACCTCATCTTCTACTCGGGGCGCAAGCTTTTGGAAGAGGCCGCGCGGGGGCGGGAGCGCTCGCACCTGCTGGAGCAGGCGGTGGACTTCGACCACTGGTCACGCGTCGGGGGCGGCACACTCGAAGTCGCCGAGGCGGTCGCCTCGATCCCGCGCCCGCGGCTCGGCTACTTCGGCGCGGTGGAGCCCTGGCTGATAGACCAGGAGTTGATCAAGCGCGCGGCGGCCGAACGCCCCGGCTGGCAGTGGGTCTTCATCGGCAACAAGTCGCGCGGGGTGGAGGTCGAACAACTTCCGAACACGCACTTCCTGCCGCCGGTCGCGTACGACGAGCTGCCGCGCTACGCCGCGGGGTTTGATGTGTGTGTGTTGCCGTGGGAAACTGAGCGCGCGTTCACGAGCTACGGGTCGGCCATCAAGGTGCGCGAGTACCTCGCCACGGGCAAGCCCGTCGTCATCTCGCCGCTGCCCGAGTACGAGCCGATGGGCGACGTGCTGCGCATCGCGCGCAGCCGCGAAGAGTTCTTCCGCCTCGTCGAAGACGCGCTCGCCGAAGATGACCCCGAAGCGCGACTGAGGAGACAGCGCGCCGTACAGGGCGGCACCTGGGACGCACGCGCCGAATGGGTCAGCGGCCTCATCGAAGAGGCGCTGGCGAAGAAAAGTAGGCAGTAGGCAGATGGCAGTAGGCAGTTAAAGACCCTATATCGAGAACTGTTAATTTATCTTTCAAGCTGCGAGACGCGGAGCGACTGCCTACTGCCATCTGCCTACTTCTTTTATGAAGCAGCTACTCCAAAACCTAAAGACGGGCGAGGGGCTCGTGGCGGACGTGCCGGCCCCGGTGGCGCAGCCGGGGCGGGTGCTGGTGCGCGCGGCCGCGTCGCTCGTGAGCGCGGGCACCGAGCGCGCGTTCGTCGAGCTGGGTCGCAAGAGCCTTCTGGGGAAGGCGAAGGAGCGGCCCGATCTGGTCGGGAAGGTCATAGAGAAGGTCAGGAGCGAGGGGCTCTTGAGCACGCTCCAGTCCGTGCGCGAGAAGCTGGACGAGTCGCACGCGCTCGGCTACAGCGCCGCCGGGGTGGTCGTCGAGGCCGGCGAGGGCGTGACGGAGTTCCGCGCGGGCGACCGCGTGGCGTGCGCGGGCACGGGCTACGCCGCGCACGCGGAACTGCTGTCGGTTCCGAAGAACCTGTGCGTGCGGCTGCCCGACGAGGTCGATTTCGAGACGGCCGCCTTCGCCACACTCGGCGCAATCGCGCTCCAGGGCGTGCGGCTCGCCGAGCCGACGCTCGGCGAGTCGGTCGTCGTCATCGGCCTCGGACTCATCGGCCAGCTCGCCGCGCAGCTCTTGAAGGCCAACGGCTGCCGCGTCTTCGGCGTTGACCTCGACGAGTCGAAAGTCGAGCTGGCGAAGTCACTCGGCATGGACGACGGCTGCGTCGCAGGGGCGGGCGTGAAGCAGGCGGTGTCGGGGTGGTCGCGCGGCCGCGGGGCGGACGCGGTGCTTTTGACGGCGGCGACGCAGTCGGACGAGCCCGTCGAACTCGCGGGTGAAATCTCGCGCCTGCGCGGGCGCGTCGTCGCGGTGGGCCTGGTCGGGATGAACGTGCCGCGCGCGGTCTACTTCCAGCGCGAGCTGACGCTGCGCGTCTCGATGTCCTACGGGCCCGGGCGCTACGACCCGGAGTACGAGGAGCGCGGGCACGACTACCCGCTCCCTTACGTGCGCTGGACGGAGGGGCGCAACCTCGAAGCCTTCCTCGACCTCGCCGCCGCGGGCGCGCTGAAGACCGCGCCGCTCGTCACACATCGCTTTGACATAGAGGACGCGGCGCGCGCCTACCGACTCATCTCGCCGGGCGGGGGCGAGCCATACCTCGCCGTCCTCATCAACTACGACACCGGGCGCGAGCTTGAGCGGAACGTCGAGAACCCTGGTTCAAAGTTCAAAGTTCAAAGTTCAAAGTCCGTCGTGCGCGTCGGGATGGTGGGCGCGGGCGACTACGCGCGGCGGCTGCTCCTGCCGCACTTCCGCGAAGAGGGCGTCGAGTTCGTCTCGATAGCGACGGCGTCGGGCGTGACGGCGCGCGACGTGGGCGGCCGCTACGGCTTCGCGCGCTTCGTCTCGGGGGCGGAGGAGGTTCTGAAGGAGGAGGGCGTCAACCTCCTCGTCGTCGCCACGCGCCACGACACGCACGCGGAGCTTGCGCGCCGCGGGCTGGAGCGCGGGCTCGACGTGTTCGTCGAGAAGCCGCTCGCGCTCGACGACGACGAGCTGGACGCGCTGCTCGAAGCGGCGAGGGGTTCGGGGGGCCGCCTGACGGTCGGCTTCAACCGCCGCTTCTCGCCGCACGCGCGCGAGGCGAAAGAGTTCTTCAGGGAGAGGCGCGGGCCGCTCTCGATTCTCTACCGCGTCAACGCGGGGCGCGTGCCGCGGGCGCACTGGACGCAGGACGCGCGCGAGGGCGGCGGGCGCATCCGCGGCGAGGTCTGCCACTTCGTGGACTTCATGCAGTACCTGACCGGCGCGCACGTCACGCGCGTCTACGCCGAGCCTGTCACGTCCGACGACCGCGAGGCGGTGGACGACGACTCGGTCTTCGTCACGCTCAAGTTCGCCGACGGGTCGAACGGCTCGATTGCCTATCTCGCCGAGGGCGACCGCGCGCTCCCGAAAGAGCGCGTCGAGGTCTTCGGCTCCGGCCGCAGCTTCGTCGTCGAGGACTACCGCGCGGCCGCGGGCTACGCCGGGGGGCGCGAGACCCGCGCGCGGCTGCGCGCGCAGGACAAGGGGCAGCGCGAAGAGGTGCGCGCCGTCTGCGCCGCCCTCCGCCGGGGCGGCCCCGCGCCCATCCCGCTCGCCGACCTCGCCAACACCACGCGCGCGACCTTCCGCATCCTCGACTCTTTGCGCACGGGAGAACCGAAAGAGGTAAATAGTGAATAGTAAATGGTAAATGGATAAAGCAATTTCCATTCACTATTCATTATTCACCATTCACTAGCCATGTGTGGCATCGCCGGACTCATCTCTGTCAATCCTGAACGCCGCGTCGGCGCGATGCTGAAGTCTATCGAGCACCGCGGGTACGACGACGAGGGCGTGTGGGCGTCCGCGTCGATTGACGATGAAGGGCGGCGGGCGTGTCTGGGTCATAGGCGTCTGGCGATCATCGACACGAGCAGCGCGGGGCACCAGCCGATGCTGTCGGCCGACGGGCGCTTCGCGGTCACGTTCAACGGGGAGATTTACAACTACAGGGAGCTGCGCCGGAGGCTCGAAGGGTTGGGGCACGAGTTCCGCACCGACACCGACACGGAGGTCATGCTCGAAGCCTTAGCCGAGTGGGGCGTCGAGGGCGCGCTCGGACACTTCAACGGCATGTTCGCCTTCGCCGTGTGGGACGGGCGGGAGCGGACGCTCACGCTCGCGCGCGACCGGCTCGGCGTCAAGCCGCTCTTCTACGCGGAGACGAAGACGGAGGAGGGCGTCTCCTTCGTCTTCGCTTCGGAGGCGAAGGGCGTGCTCGCGTCGGGGCTCTTGAAGGCGGAGCTTGACCTCGAAGGGCTCAACCAGCAGCTCACCTTCCTGTGGACGCCCGACCCGCACACTCTCTTCCGTAGCGTGCGCAGGCTCCCGCCCGCGCACGTCCTGACGTGGCGCGACGGTGAGACGAGCGTCCGCGAGTGGTGGGACGTTTCGTTCGACGAGGTAGAGGAAGGGAAGAGCGAGGCTTGGTGGCGCGAGCGCGTGTCGGAGGCGTTGGAGCGCGTGGTCGGGATGGAGATGGTCTCGGACGTGCCTCTGGGGTCGTTCCTCTCGGGCGGGGTGGACTCTTCGGTCGTCACGGCCCTGATGGCGAGGCGGGGCGGCGGCCGTCGCGTCTCGACCTACACGGTCGGGATCGAGGAGGACGACCTGCGCTTCGACATCATCCCGAGCGACGTGCCCTGGGCGCGGAAGGTCGGGCGGTTGCTTAACGCCGACTACCACGAGACGATGCTCCGGCCCGACGTGGCGGGCCTGCTGCCGATGCTCGTGCGACACCTAGAGATGCCGGTCATCGACATGGCAATCTCAAGCTACCTGGTCTCGCGTGAGGCGCGCGAGACTTTAACGGTGATGCTGTCGGGGATGGGCGGCGACGAGGTCTTCGCGGGCTACCCCCGCCAGGTGGCAATGAGCCTGGCGGGCGCGCTCGACCCCGTGCCCTCCGTGCTGCGGCGGCCGGCGATGCGCGCGGTGGCGCAGGCGCTTCCGGGCGGGAGGCCGGGCCGCCTGACCGCTCCGCTCCGCAACGCGAAGAAGTTCGCGAGGAGCGCCGCGCTCGACTTCGAGTCGCGCTACATGGGCTTCGGGACGTACTTCACGGACGAGGCGAAGCAGAGGCTCTACACGGACGAGGTGCGCGCCGGGGTCGGCGAGGCGGACGCGTACTACCTGCACCGCCGCTACTTCAAACGCTGCGCGAAGGCGGCCCCGCTCAACCGTCTGCTCTACGTCGACATGAAGACGTTCCTGCCGTGCCTGAACCTCGACTACACGGACAGGACTTCGATGGCGGCGACGCTCGAAGTGCGCGTGCCCTTGCTCAATCATGAACTGGTCGAGCTGACAGCGCGGATGCCTCCGCGTTTGAAGTTGAAGGGGCTCAGGCGCAAGTACATCCTGAAGAAGGCGGCCGAGAGTTGGCTTCCGCGCGACGTGGTCTGGCGGAAGAAGGCGGGCTTCGGCGCGCCGATCCGCGCGTGGCTGCGCGGGCCGCTCAAGCCGCTGGTGGACGAGATGCTGTCGGAGGAGGTGGTCAAGCGTCGCGGGCTCTTCCGCCCCGAGGAGGTGCGGCGCGTGGTCGAAGCGAACCTCTCGGGGCGCGAGGACTTCAACCTCCAGGTCCTCCAACTGCTCACGCTTGAGATGTGGCAGCGCGAGTTCCTCGACACGTAGATGAAGAAGAAGAGGCACGCCCAACCTCAAGAACAGAAGGCGCCGCTCGCCGCATGGTTCGACGCGCGGGTCGCGGGTCTCGTGCTGGCGGTCAAGGCGCTGGTGCTTCTCTACGGCGTGCAGGCGTACGTCGTGTGGAAGAACGAGCGGGTCGGGTCTCTCTACAACTGGCTCGCCATCTGGAACCGCTGGGACGCGCCCCACTACCTAGACATCGCGCGCGTGGGCTACGTCTCGCAAGGGGTCGAGGCGCGCTGGATCGTCTTCTTCCCGCTCTACCCGTGGCTGGTGCGTGCCGCCTCTTTCGTACTGCGCGACGGGCTGCTCGCCGCCTTCTTCGTCTCGGGGGTGGCGTCGGTCGCGGCGGGGCTCCTGCTCTACAGGCTCGCGCGCGCGGGCGGCGAGCCGGAGGAGGTCGCGCGCGCCGCGGTCTTCTACCTGCTCGTCTTCCCGACCGCGTACTTCCTGCACATAGGCTACAACGAGAGCCTCTTCCTCGCGCTCACGCTCGGCGCTTTCCTGGCGGCGCGCCGGCGCGTCTGGTGGGCGGCCGGCGTGCTCGGCCTCTGCGCGGCGCTCACGCGCATCAACGGCGTCGTGCTGCTGCCGGCGCTGGCGTTCGAGGCGTGGGACGAGTACCGCGGCGCGGGGCGGCGGGCGCGCGTCGAGTGGCTCTGGTTGTTGTTGGTCGGGGCCGGGTTCGGCGTCTACCTCTTCATCAACTGGTGGGTGCTGGGCGACCCGCGCGCGTTCCTGACGATGCAGGGCGAGCACTGGTTCAAGTCGCCGACGTGGCCGTGGGTCGGAGTCGAGGGGGCCTGGAACTCGACCCGGGGGCTCGCGCCTTCGGAGGCGCAGATGGTCGGGTGGCAGGAACTCCTCTTCATCCTGCTGGGGCTGGGGCTGACGGCCTGGGCCTGGGCGCGCCTGCGCGCGTCGTACGCGGTCTGGATGACCTGCAACTGGCTGATGTGGACGAGCACGAAGTTCGCGCTGAGCGTGCCGCGCTACACGCTGGTGCTCTTCCCGGCCTTCATCCTGCTGGGGCGTCTGCGCGCGTCGCACCCCGCGTGGGGCGCGGCCGTCGTGGTCTGGTCGCTGCTCATGCTCGCGCTCTTCTCCGCGCGCTTCGCGCAGGGCTACTGGGCGTTCTGAAGCCAGGTCAGAACCGCCCGCGGTAGCGGGTGGTACTGACCTGTTTGCCGCAGCGGCCGTAATCATTCACAGGGGACTGACAGATGAGACTAGCTTTGACTCTTTTAACCGTCGCGGCGTTCGCGCCGTTAGTGAGGACAGAGGTTGAGGCACAGTCAGAATCGCCGCGGCCTCTGCGCCCCGTCCACACCTACTCCATCGTGGCGCGCGACCCCGCGACGGGCGAGATGGGCGTCGCCGTGCAGTCGCACTGGTTCTCGGTCGGGTCGAACGTGGCGTGGGCGGAGGCGGGCGTCGGCGCCGTCGCCACGCAGTCCTTCATAGACCCTTCGTACGGGCGCAACGGCCTCGAACTGATGCGCGGCGGCGCGTCGGCGGAGGAGGCTCTGAAGGCCCTGGTCGCGAAGGACGAGGGGCGCGACGTGCGGCAGGTGGCGATGATCGACTCGAAGGGGCGCGTCGCCGCGCACACCGGCGCGAAGTGCATCGAGGCGGCGGGCGACCGCACGGGCGCGAACTACTCGGTGCAGGCCAACCTGATGGCGAACGAAAGGGTCTGGCCCGCGATGGCGCGCGCCTTCGAGTCGGCGAAGGGCGACCTCGCCGAGCGGATGCTGGCCGCGCTCGACGCGGCCGAAGGGGCGGGCGGCGACATCCGCGGAAGACAGTCGGCGGCCCTCGTCGTCGTCAAAGGAGAGTCCACGGGCAAGCCGTGGGCCGACCGCCTCTTCGACCTGCGTGTGGACGACCACCCCGAGCCGCTGAGGGAGCTACGGCGGCTCGTCAGGCTCCAGCGCGCATACAATCACATGAACGCGGGCGACGCGGCCGTCGAGCGCAAGGACAACGAGGCGGCCCTGCGCGAGTACAGCGCGGCCGGGAGGCTGGTGCCCGACAACATCGAGATGGGCTACTGGCACGCCGTCGCGCTCGCCAACATGAACCGGGTCGAGGAGTCGCTGCCGCTCTTCCGCCGCGTCTTCGCCGCCGACCCCAACTGGCGCACGCTCACCCCGCGCCTCGTCAAGTCCGGCATCCTGCCCGACGACAAGAGGCTGATCGACCGCATCGTCAACGTCGGGCGGCCGAGGCGGAACAAAAAGTAGCCCCCCGCGTGTCTAAGACCTGAGGGGATGATAAGCACGGAGGGACTGACGAAGTTCTACGAGACGCACCCGGCGGTGCGGGAGGTGAGCCTGTTCGTGCCGGCGGGCGAGACGTGCGCGCTGGTGGGGCCGAACGGGGCGGGGAAGACGACGCTTCTGAAGATGCTGGCCGGGCTGCTCCGGCCCACGAGCGGCCGTGTCGAGGTCGCGGGCGTCGAGGTCGGGGCCGAGCCGAAGCGCCTGCACCGCATCGTCGGCTACGTGCCCGACACCTTCGGCCTCTACGACGACCTGAGCGTCCGGCACTTCCTCGAATACTTCGCGCGCGCGCACGAGGTCTCGCGCGAGAGTATGGGTAAGAGGATCGACGGCGTGCTCGGCCTGACCGACCTCACGTCGAAGCGCGACGCGCAGGTCGGCTCGCTCTCGCGCGGGATGCGGCAGCGGCTCGTCATCGCCAAGACGCTGCTGCACGCGCCGAAGGTTCTGCTGCTGGACGAGCCGGCCTCGGGGCTCGACCCGCACGCGCGCAGGGAGCTGCGCGACCTCATAAGGCAGCTCGCACAGCTCGGGACGACCATCCTGGTCAGCTCGCACATCCTGACCGAGCTGGCCGACTTCAGCACCTCGGTCATCATCATGGAGCGCGGGCGCGTGGCGCGCGCGGGGCGCATCGACGCGCTGGTCGAAGAGCTGGCGGGCGGCACGCCCGTCCGCGCCGAGTTTCTTGAAGCCGAAGGGGCGGCGCGGCTCGCCGAAGATTTAGGCGAGCGCGCGGGCCTGAAAAAGATTAAAGTGGAGGGCGCGACCGTGGACTTTACCTTCGCGGGCTCCCGCGCGGAGCTGGCCGCGCTGCACCGCGAGCTGTCGGCGGCGCACGCGGGGCTGGTCTCCTTCTACGAGCGGCGGCTGACGGTCGAGGACGTCTTCCTCGCCTCGGGCCGCCGGGACGTTTCGTAAAAGGCATTGGCGCGACCGCGAGACAGGTCAGCACCGCCCGCGGTGGCGGGCGGTACTGACCGCTGCGGCGAATGAAGACGGAGGTATGTGAGATGGCCTGGAATCCTTCGTTGAGTCTGAACCCGGAGTTCGTGCGGGCGTTGCGGACGACGCTGCCGCGTCGGCGCGCTCTCTTCGTCGCGGGGCTGACCGTCGTGCTTTTGGCGGCGGGCGCGTGGGTCGTCTGGAACAGGTCGGCACCCCCGATCCCCTACGACGCTTATCGAGAACTAATCGACGACCCCGCCCATGCGTCCCGGATGTGGGCGCGGCAGGTGAAGGGCTTCGGCTCGGAGTCCTACGGCATCCTGACGGTACTGCTCTTCGCGCTGCTCTTCGTGTTGGGGCCGGCGCTGGCGGGGCTCTCGTTCGTGCAGGAGCGCCTGCGCGGGACGGCCGTCTTCCAGCAGATGAGTCTGCTCTCGCCCTTCCGGCTGGCGGCGGGGAAGTTCTGGGGGGCGGGCGCGCTCGCGTACTTCGTCGCGCTGCTGCTCCTGCCGTGCGCGCTCGCCGCGGCGTGGCTCGGCGGGGTCGGGTTCGAGAAGGTGTCGCGGCTCTACCTCTTTCTCGTGGTCGGCGGCTTCGCTTGGCAGGCGCTCGGGCTCTACGCGTCGGCGGCGCTGTGCGGGGCCGGCGGGGGCGCGCCGCGCGGCGGGCTTCTGGTGGGGCCGCTCGTCGCGGTCGGGGGTGCGGTGACGGCGCTCGCGCTCAACCAGTTCTTCACGGCCGACTACGAGCTGATGGCGCAGAGGCTCGCCGCGTACGCCGCCGGGGGCGAGTACACCGACGAATACTTTTACAGGAGCTATCAGGCGTACTGGTGGCACTTCTACGGCGCGCGCGTGCCCGCGTACGCGGTCGTGCTCGGGCTGGTCGGGTTCGCGGGGCTGTGGGCGTTCGCGGGCGCGGTCAGGCGCGTGAAGACCTGGCAGTTGATCCCCGTCGGGGCGCGCCCGGCGTGGCTCTTCTTCGGGAGCGCGTGCGCGCTTGTCGTGGGTCTGCTCTGGGGGCGTCATTTGGACGACTCGGTGCCGGCCTCGCGCCTAGAGGTCTACATGCTCCTGTGCTGGGGCGCGGTGGCGGCGCTGGCGGGCGACTCGGCGCTGACCCGGAGTCGCCTGCGCGAGTGGTGGAGCGCCGAGCGAGACCCCCTCTCGCTGCTCCAGCGCTCGGAGATCAAGGCTTCGGTCACGACCATCCTCGTCGCCGCGGGCTGCTCGCTCGCGGGGCTCTTCGCCCTCTGGATGAGCTACCACGTAGACCCGCTCGGGAACCGTTTGGAGTACGGCCTCGGCACGTTCCTGGCGGTCGCGCTCTGCTTCGCGCTGACGCTCACGGCGACCGTCGCCTTCGTGCAGTTGTGCGCGATGTTCCGCTTCCGCCTGGGCGGCTGGGCGGGCGTGGCGCTGCTCGTCTTCGTCTACGCCTTCGCGGGGCTGGCCGGCACGCTGCTGAAGGGCGAGGCCAACACGCCCGCGCTCCTCAACCCGCTCGCCTACGCCGTGGCGGTGACCAAGGGCGACTACTACCTCGACAGCGACTACAACTCGCTCGCCTGGAAGTACGACCCGGCCGAAAGGAGCACCCGCCCCTTCGTCAGCGCGCCCTCCGACTACACGACCCGCTCCCCCGCCCCCTACGACCAAGCCTCCGCCACCACCCGCGGCCTCGCCGCCCAAGGCGGCTTCGCCCTCCTCTGCCTCCTCCTCGCCACCCTCAAATACCGCCACACCCGCCGCACCATGCTCCAAGACCCCGGCGACTGAGGCGAAGACACCGAACCCTGTTCTTCAAACACCGAGGGCGGAAGGTAGACGACCTTCCGCCCTTGCTCTCTCTTCCCTGTCTCTGCCTTACAGTCCCTAAGCATTACTGGCATTCGTGACGCTTGTGTTTCTCTCAATCGCCGCGCCGATTAAGCGCACGGGCTCGTCCTCGACCTTTAACCGCCCCTCCTGCGCGAGCAGGTACAGCCTGAGCGCCGCGGCGTGAGCGCGCGAGTGCGCAAAGGTCAATTCAACGGCCGCCGCCAGCGTCTCGCTCGTCCGGTTAATCCCCTCCAACCCGCCCGCGATGGCCTCACGCAAGATGATGAACAGGTGCGCCAACGCCTCGGCCGAATACTCGTCGCCCTTCAGAATCGAAGCGATGTCGGAGGCCAAATCCTCGCGGGTAAAGAGCAGATTTCCCTCAGCGCCTCCGCTGTTATCTGCTAAACTCACCCGCGATCTGCCTTTCGTCAGGACGTAAAGGGGGCGGGCTGCGACGCTGTAACGGGTGCGCAGCCCGCCTCGCCATCGTACTCTGCACTATCTTCATCGAGATAATATCTCGATGAAGATAGTAAGTCAAGCGAAAATTATCTTCATCGAGATAAGTCCCGCTATGGTTGAACTGAGGGTGAGAGAAGTGGCTGAACAGAAGGGAATAAATAACCCTTTGTCGCTGTCGAGAGAGAGCGGGATAGCATACGCTAATTGTCACAAAATCTGGAATAACCAGCAGAAGATGATTAGCCTCGATACACTCGACCGTCTATGCAAAGCCCTCAACTGTGAGCCCGGCGATATTTTGGTTCGGGTAGATGAGAGTAATTCCAAAAGCACGCGGAAAGTAAAAGGGAAGTGAGCCGAATCAAGCACAACAGCCTCTAAACCGCACCAGCGCATTAATGCGGGCCGTTTAGCTGGGAGCGCGGGCATCCCTGCCCGCTAGCGCGCGCCAGCGCGCTGACCGTCTCCCTCTTTATCTCAACATTGAGGTTTTAAGTTCCTCTGCTTTCGCGCTGCGCGCTCATGGCGGGCAGGGATGCCCGCGCTCCCAGCGAGGAGGGGCGTAATTCTGAGCCGGGCCGTTTGGCGCGGGTGGGAGCGGCATGGTAATTTCCTGAGTTTCTCGGTGGGCGGCGGGGAGTCGCTGTGTGGCGTGGCTTGAGGTGAAGTTGGTGTCCAGGTGTCGGCGAAGTCTTTCATGGCGGACGAGCGGCAGAGTCTGAAGGAGCGGGTGCGGGCGTTCTGGCAGGAGCACCCGTGCGGGACGAAGTTCGCCGACGCGGAGGTGGGCTCGCGCGCCTTCTTCGAGGCCGTCGAGGAGCACCGCTACCGCACCGAGTGGCACATCCCCGAGGCCGCGGGGTTCGACAGAACGAAGGGGCTGCGCGTGCTTGAGATCGGGTGCGGGCTCGGGACGGACGGGGCCCGGTTCGCGCGCGCGGGAGCAGTCTACACGGGCGTCGATCTGACGGAGGCGGCCGTCTCGCTCGCGCGCAAGCGGTTCGAGCTGGAGGGCCTGCCGGGCGAGTTCCGCGTGGCCGACGCCGAGGCCCTGGAGTTCGAGGACGAGAGCTTCGACCTCGTCTACTCGCACGGCGTGCTGCACCACACGCCGGACGGGCGCGCGGCCGTGCGCGAGGTGCACCGCGTGCTGCGCCCCGGCGGGCGCGCGGTCGTGATGCTCTACCACCGCGACTCTTACAACTACCGCGTCAACATCGGCGTGCTCCGCCGCCTGGGCGCGCGGCTGCTGCGGACCGAGGGCGGGCTCAAGCTCGCGCACAGGCTGACGGGCGAGCCGGTCGAGAGCCTGCGCGAGCACGCGGCGCGCCTGAAGGAGGACGCGGCGCAGTACCTTTCGGCGGGCGAGTTCCTGAGCCGCAACACGGACGGGGCCGGCAACCCTCTGACGCGCGTCTACTCGCGGCGCGAGGCGCGCGAGCTGTTCGGGGAGTTCGCGCGGGTGGAGTTCGCCGTGCACTTCCTCAACAAGCGCTGGCTCCCCCTCTTAGGCCCGCGCCTCCCGCGCCCCGCGGAAGCGCGCCTCGCCGCCCGCTGGGGCTGGCACCTCTGGATTTACGCTTTTAAGGAGTAGACAGTAGACAGTAGTCAGTAGACAGTAGAGACCCGCGTCGCGCACGTTGACACTGACACCCGAACGGTTCGATATATGGAATGCTTTTCTACTGGCTACTGACTACTGTCTACTGACTACTGTTCCTATGCGCAACGTTCTAGTCACGGGCGGGGCGGGGTTCATCGGGTCGCACTTGGTCGCGCGGCTGCTCGCCGAGGGGCCGTGGCGCGTGACGGTGGTGGACGACTTCAACGACTTCTATGACCCCGCGCTGAAGCGCCGCAACATCTCCGCGCACCTCGGGCGCGAAGGGTTCGCGCTCTTCGAGGCGGACATCCGCGACCGCGCGGCGCTCGACGAAGTCTTTAGAGAGACGGAGTTCGACTGCGTCGTCCACCTCGCGGCGCGCGCGGGCGTGCGGCCGTCGCTCGCAGAGCCGGTGCTCTACACGGAGACGAACGTCGGCGGGACCGTCAACCTGCTCGAGCTGGCGCGCGAGCGCGGCGTGAAGCAGTTCGTCTTCGGCTCCTCCTCCTCGGTCTACGGCGAGAACGAGAAGGTGCCGTTCGCGGAGGACGACCCCGTCTTCAAGCCCATCTCGCCGTACGCGGCGACGAAGGCGGCGGGCGAGCTGCTCTGCCACACCTACTCTCACCTCTGGGGCCTGCGCTGCGTGTGCCTCCGGTTCTTCACCGTCTACGGCGCGCGCCAGCGCCCCGACCTCGCCATCCACAAGTTCGCGCGGCTCATCTCCGCGGGCGAGCCGATCCCCGTCTTCGGCGACGGCACGACGCGGCGCGACTACACGTACGTTGACGACATCGTCGCGGGCGTGCGCGCGGCGATGGATTACGAGGCGAGCGACTACGAGGTCATTAACCTCGGCGGCTCGCGCACGGTCGAACTGCGCGAGCTGATCGCGCTGCTCGAAAAGGAACTCGGCCGGAAGGCCGTCATCGACCGCCGGCCCACGCAGCCCGGCGACGTGCCGCGGACTTACGCCGACGTGTCGAAGGCGCGCCGCCTGCTCGGGTACGACCCGCGGACGCCCATCGAAGAGGGCGTCCGCCGCTTCGTCGAATGGTATAAAAGCCGTGAACCGTAAACCGTGAACCGTGACAAGTAAGAGCAGGTTCAAATCTTGTCACGGTTCACGGTTTACGGTTCACGCGCGAACGGAGTGAGCGATGAAGATTTACGACGAGGAAGAGACCGTCATCAGCCCGGTCGAGGAGGAGACGGTGGCGGCGACCGTGGCGGGGCCGGGCGCGACGCCGGAGATTTCGCTGTTCCTGCCGGTGCTCAACGAGGAGCCGAACCTGCGGCCGCTGCACGCGAAGATCGACGAGGCGCTCCTGCACCTCGGGCGCACGGCCGAGATTATCTACGTGGACGACGGCTCGACGGACGGGAGCCTCGAAGTCCTGCGCGAGCTTTCGCGCCGCGACCCGCGCGTCCGCGTCGTCGCGCTCCGGCGCAACTACGGCCAGACCGCCGCGATGGCCGCCGGGATAGACGCCGCGCGCGGGCACGTGCTCATCCCGATGGACGCGGACCTCCAGAACGACCCCGCGGACATCGGCCGCCTGCTCGACAAGCTCGACGAGGGCTTCGACGTGGTCTCGGGCTGGCGCAAGGAGCGGCAGGACAAGATGGTCTCGCGCAAGATTCCGTCGATGATCGCCAACCGCATCATCTCCTTCATCGGCGGCGTGCGGCTGCACGACTACGGCTGCTCGCTGAAGGCTTACCGCCGCGAGTTCCTGAAGGAGGTGAGGCTCTACGGCGAGATGCACCGCTTCATCCCCATCTACGCGAGCTGGGTCGGCGCGAAGGTGACGGAGATTCCCGTGCGCCACCACCCGCGCACGATGGGCCAGTCGAAGTACGGGCTCTCGCGCACCTTCAAGGTGATGCTCGACCTGATGACGATCAAGTTCATGGCCTCGTACCACACGAAGCCGATCTACGTCTTCGGCATGTTCGGCTTCTCGTCCTTCATCATCTCGGCCGTCGCCTTCGTCTGGGCGCTCGTCCGCAAGTTCGGCGGCGAGTCGTTCATCCGCAACCCGCTCTTCACCATCACCATCGTCATGTTCGCCGTCGGCGTCCAGTTCATCCTGATGGGCCTTCTGGCCGAGATGCTGGTGCGCACCTACCACGAGTCGCAGTCCAAGAGCATCTACGCCGTCCGCGAGCGCCTCGGCTTCCGCGACGAGGAGTAAAAGAGCCCCACGAAAATTCCCGCGCGCGCCGCCAACCCTGCGGCGCGCGTCCGTGTCTTAGGAGTTAGGGCGGTTTTCGGATGGGTATATCGACATCCGTTTAGAGGCGGGCTGCGCCCGCCGACGCGGCTTCGACGTAACGCGCGACGGCGGGCCGCAGCCCGCCTCTAAACGACAGGTAAGGTGATGCGCATCCCGCTATGTCGTCGCATCCGAGTAACAAATCAACGGACGAGCCATGAGGAAGCTGCTGCTCTCGTTCACACTCCTTCTGATGACGTGCGCGCACGCCGACGGACAGACGGAGGGCTCCGCGCCGCCCTCGCCCTTCGGCGAGGCGGAGGCCGGGCGGCTGCTGAGGTCGCAGGTCAACCGCGAGCGCGCGTGGGGCGCGTACCTCGCCGGGGCGTACGGGGCGAAGGAGCACGCGCCGCTCCTCGTCGGCCTGCTCGAAGCCCCGGGCCTCGCCGCGGGCGGCTGGGAGGAGACGGCCGTGCTTCAGGCGGCGCTCGACGCGCTCATCCGTCTCGACGCGGAGGTGCCCGCCGAAGTGCTGCGCACACTCCCGCAGCATTTCTCCAACGAAGTCCTCATCCTCTTAACTAGGTCGCCGGAGAAGAACCAGGACGCGCTGCTGGAGACTTTCGCCTGGCTGGACGAGAGCGCGAACCCCGGCGCGCGCTGGCTGGCCGCCGGCAACCTTCTGGCGGCGTTGAAGGCGCGGGGCTTCGCCGCGCGGCTGTTGGGCGGGCTGAAGGTCGAGGCGGGCGTGACCGTCCTCGACGGCGACATAAGCCACGGCAGCGGCCTCGGCTCCGGCGGGGGCGGCGGGTGCGGCTGCGGCGGAGATTTCTACCCGCGGACGGACTTCCCGCCGGTCGGCTATTACGTGCTGACGGGCGCGGCGCAGCCCGGCGCGGTCGTCGTCGTGGCGGGCCAGCGGCCCGTCTTCTACCTGCGCACGCCCTACCCGGGCGGCGGGGGCTGCTACTTCCTGTCGCCCCCGGCGGACGCGGTGCGCGTCGAGTACCTGGCGGCGCTCCTCGACACGACCGAGGAAGCGCTCGGCTTCGACGCGCGGCCGTCCTTCACCCTCGTCTGCAAGGACACGAAACAGTGCCGGCGCGAGCTGGCCGCCGTGCGCGGGCGCGTCGAGCAGTCGTACGCGGCGGTCGTGGGGAGGCTCGTCGAGAAGGGACTGCTCGACGGCACGGCCGACGCGCCCGCCTCCCCGCCGATGACCTTCACGCTCTTTGACGAGCGCCGCCGCAAGACCTTCCCTCTGCCCGAGACGCTTAAGGGCGTCACGATTCTCGTCGAAGGGCGGGGGACGGACGAAGGGGCCGGGGCCGAGTCGCCCTAGCCGTTCGTCCCCCCGCGCCGTCGTGTTGTATCTTGGCGGCGATGGGGGGAGAGCTTGAGCGCGTCTACGAAACCTTGAGCGCGTGGTGCCGCGAGCGCGGCCACGCCGGGCACGACCCCTTCGACGCGCTCAACAGCCGCCTCTTTCAGGCCACGCCCTTAAAGCATTCGCGCCTCGCGCGGCTCGCCTGGACGCAAGCCTTCAAACGCTCGCCCTTCAACCTGCGCGCGCTCGCGCTCGTCCCCGCGGGGAGGAACGCGAAGGGGACGGCGCTCTTCGCGCTCGCGGCGCTCTCCCGCTTCCGCGCGACGGGGAGGGAGGAGTACAAACGGGAGGCGCGCTCTCTGCTCGACGACCTGCTCGCCGCGCGCGCGGAGACGGGCGGCGCGGCGTGGGGCTACAACTTCGACTGGCAGGGGCGCGCCTTCTACGCCCCGCGCGGCACGCCGACCGTCGTGCCGACGGCCTTCGCCGTCCGAGCGTTAATCGAAGCGACTCAAGCGCTCGACACGCCCGGCGAAGAGGGCACGGTCTCGGAAGACGTCTGGCCGTACCTCACGGCGGCCACGGCGGCCTGCCGCTTCATCCTCGACAAGCTGAACCGCTCGGACGAGACGGACGACGAAGTCTGCTTCAGCTACACGCCGCTCGACCGCACGCGCGTCTTCAACGCAAGCTTGCTCGCGGGCGAGGCGCTGGCCGCCGCGGGCGCGGTGACGGGGCCGAAGACCTGGCCGGACTACGCGCTGCGCGCCGCGCGCTACGTCGTGCGCCGGCAGCGCGGGGACGGCTCGTGGGCCTACGGCGCGGACGGGTATCAGAGCTGGGCCGACAACTTCCACACGGCCTTCGTGCTCACCTCGCTCGCGCGCATCCTGCGCGACTGCGCCGCGCGGCTCGGAGAGGACGAGGCCACGCGCGCGGAGATGGAGGGCGCGCTCGCCCGCGGCTACCGCTTCTGGCGCGAGGGCTTCTTTCTTGCGGACGGCTGGCCGAAATACTACCATCGCACGGCGCACCCTGCCGACGCACACTCCGCCGGCGCCGCCCTCGTCGCGCTCGCGGAGCTGAAAGAGAGGGAGCCCGACGCGCGCGAACTCGCCGGGCGGGTCGCCGCCTGGACGCTCAGCGAGTTGCGCGACCCTCGCGGCTTCTTCTACTACCAGAAGCGACGCCTCCGCACCGTGCGCACCCCCTACATGCGCTGGTCGCAGGCGTGGATGGCTTACGGACTCGCGCGGACTTTGGAAGAAGAAAGTAGGCAGTAGGCAGATGGCAGTAGGCAGTTGAAGACCCTGCTGTCGGGAACCCTGAATATATTTCAACGAGCGTCACGCGGAGCGACTGCCTACTGCCGTCTGCCTACTGCCTGCTTCTTCATGCGTATTTGGATCGACCTTGCGAACTCGCCGCACGTGCCCTTCTTCCGCGCGCTGGCCGGGGAGTTCGGGGCGCGCGGGCACGAGGTCTCGGTGACGGCGCGGGAGTTCGCGCAGACGGTCGAACTGGCGAGGGCGGCGGGGCTGCGGCCGGAAGTCGTGGGCGGGCACGGCGGCGGGCGTCTGTCGGGGAAGGCCGGGAACCTCGTGGGGCGCGCGTGGGCTCTGGCGCGGTGGGCGAAGGGGAAGGGGTTCGGGCTCGCCGTCAGTCACAACTCCTACTCGCAGGTGTTGGCGGCGCGCGCCCTGGGGCTGCGCCCGGCGACCTTGATGGACTACGAGCACCAGCCCGCGAACCACCTCGCGTTCCGCCTGGCGTCGCGCGTGGTCGTGCCGGAGTCGTTTCCGGAAGAGGCGCTCGAACGTTTCGGCGCGGGGCGTCGCAAGGTGAGGCGCTACCGCGGGATTAAAGAGGACGTTTACCTCTCCGACTTCGAGCCGGACCCGGAGTTCGCCGGGTTGTTGACGGAGAGGTTCGGGATCGACGTGAGCCGGGACACGCTGGTCGTCATCCGGCCGCCCGCGGGCGAGGCGCTCTACCACCGTTTCGAGAACGAGCTTTTCGGCGGGCTGCTCGCGCGGCTGCTGAACGCGCCGAACGTCAAGCTCATCCTGCTCGCGCGCACGGACGCGCAGCGCGAAGAGATCGTCTCGCGCCACACGGCCGGCAACCTCTTCGCCCCGCGCGAGGCGCTCGACGGCGCGAACCTCGTCGCGGCGGCAGACCTCGTGGTGAGCGCGGGCGGGACGATGAACCGCGAGGCCGCCGCGCTCGGCGTCCCCGCCGCCACGGTCTACGCCGGGCGCTGGGCCGCCGTGGACGAGTACCTCGTCCGCGAAGGCCGCCTCAAGCGCATCAGTACGCGCGAAGATGTCGAGACCTTGCGCGTCGAGAAGAAGGGCGCGACGAACGCGCGCCGCCGGTCGGGCGTGCGCGCCGAAGTGGCTGAGTTGATTTTGGAGTAGGCGTGACGTTGACAGCCCCGACTGGGGACTCGGGCGGAGGCCGTCGGATGGAGACGTTAACACAGACCCTCAGCAGTCAATCCTTCTTACAGGGCGTCTTCCTCCTGCTGTTGACCGCCCTGCTGACGGGGCTGCTCGTCCCGCTCATCAAGTCCCAGATAGACCAGAAGCGGCTGCTACAGCAGAAACAGTTCGAGGCCGACCTCGCGCGGCAGGGGCAGGTTATTGACGCGCAGGTGAAGCTTCTGGAAGACCTGGCGCAGATCCTCTGGGAGTACGAGTTTCTGGCGCTCAAGGTCTCCTACTATAAGGTCAAGGACGAGTCTCGATATTTGAAGGCGGTCAAGGAGTTCGATGAGTTGTCATGGCAGTCGTTTGCGAGAATCAGGGCGGAAATCAGCAAGTCGCGGAGGCTGACATCCAAGAAGACCTATCAGGGCCTGCGGGAGTTGTACAAGTGGATGATCGGAAAGGACACAGAACTCTCGACCATGATTCAGAACGTCAAGAAGACGACCTTGGCCGACTGGGAACGGCGCCACGATGAATTTTTTACGGAGGGCGCGTGGAGGATAGATAACACTCTGGCGCTCCTCGCCGAAGACCTCCGGCTGACCAGCAGCCGGGCCGAAATCAAGGCCGAAGCGCCGGCCACCGACGCGCTGCCCGCGGCACCCGCCCGGGAGTCACTGAAGCCTTAGTCTAAAGTCTAAGGCCCCGCGCGCAGTCACGTATGCGAGTCGAGCAGCAGGAGAAAGTACGGGTGAGGGCGGCGGCGGCGCCGCGGGCGGCGGCGCGGGCGCCGGGGTGGGTCGTCCCTTTGGTGAAGGCGGCGCTGGTGTTGGCGGACGCCGCGTTGGCCGCCGCGTGTTTCGGCGTCGCTTACGTGGTGCGCGAGGGCGGCGGGTTGCTCGTCGATTTCAGTTTCGCGCGCGGGTTCGCGTGGGAGCCGCAGTTCGAGCCGTACGCGGCGCTGCTGTGGTTCGTCGTGCTGGTGCGGCTGGTGTCGAACGCGTATTACGACCTCTACCGCCTGCGCGGCGAGTTCTCCTACCTCGACGAGTGCGTGCGCGTCTTCCGCGCGGCGGCCGTCGGCTCGCTGCTCATCGTGGCGTGGGCGTTCCTCTACCGCGGCGGGTTCGAGTTCCGCGCCTTCTCCTACGCGCGCGGCGTCTTCGTGCTCGACTTCCTGCTGGCGCTCGCGGCCTACACGCTTTTGCGCCTCGCCACGCGCGCCGCGCAGAGCGCGGTCCGCAGGCGCGAGGTCAACCTCATCCCGACGCTCGTCGTCGGCCGCGGGGCGGAGGCCGCGCTGTGCGTGCGCGAGATGCGCGCGCGGCGCGAGCTGGGCTACAGGGTCATCGGCGTGGTCGAGACGGGAGCGGGGCCGCTCGACGAAGAGTTCGAGGGCGTGCCCGTCGTGGCGGACGTTACGGGGCTGCCCGAGGCCATCCGCGAGACGGGCGCGAACGAGGTCATCATCACAGACCCGACGCTCTCGGGCGACATGCTCTTCGAGGTGATGATGCGCGTCGGCCGCCGCCGCGGCGTCGAGTTCCGCGTCGCCCCCTCGCTCTTCAACTGCCTGCCGCGCAAGACCGAGGTTGACCAGATCGGAGTCCTCCCCGTCATCACGCTCTTCCGCGAGCCGCTCGGCCAGGGCGCGCGCGTCGTCAAGCGCGCCTTCGACATCGTCGTCGCGACGCTCGCGCTCGTCCTGCTCCTGCCGCTGTGGGTCTTGATGGCCGTGCTCATCAAGCTCGACTCGAAGGGGCCGGTGCTTTACAGGCAGGAGCGCGTCGGGATGGACGGGCGCATCTTCCTCTTCCTCAAGTTCCGCACGATGCGGACGGGCGCGGACGACCGCATCCACCGCGAGTTCCAGCGCCAGTACATCGAGGGCCGGCCCGAGACGAACCTCGGCGACAGCCTGCGCCCCGTCTACAAGCTGCACGACGACCCGCGGGTCACGCGCACCGGGCGCTGGCTCCGCCGCACGAGTCTGGACGAACTGCCGCAGCTCCTGAACGTCCTGCGCGGCGACATGAGTCTGGTGGGCCCGCGCCCGCCGATTCCTTACGAGGTGGAGGCGTACGCGCTCTGGCACCGCAAGCGGCTCGACATGAAGCCGGGGATGACGGGCCTGTGGCAGGTGTCGGGGCGCAACCGCCTCTCGTTCGACGAGATGGTCAAACTCGACCTCTTCTACATCGAGAACTGGTCGCTCTGGCTCGACCTCAAGATCATGCTCCGCACGCTCCCGGTGCTCCTGCGCGGCGAGGCGTATTAAAAGTACTGAGGACTGAGGACTGAGTTGCCCGCTGATAGTAAGAACGCAGACTCTTTGAGCGAACGAGCCACACTAAAGCCCGACTCAGTCCTCAGTACTCAGCACTCAGTACTCTCCCTTTGGCTTGAGCGCGCGACGGTCGGGTGCCTCTTCCTGTACGCGGCGGCCGCGCCGCACTCGATTGCGGGGACGCAGACGGCGTGGCTTCTGGCGATGCTCTTCTGGGTGCTGCGGCTGTGTGTTAAGCCGCGCCCGGCGCTCTTCCGCACGCCGGTAGACCCGTGGCTGTTCGGCTTCTTCGTTCTGACTTTCCTGACGGCGCTCACCTCTTACAACCCCGAGGTCTCCATCGGCAAGCTGCGGGCGGCGAGCCTCTTCACGGTCGTCTACGTCGCGGCGGAGAACGTCCGGAGCGCGCGGGTGCTGCGCGCGCTCGCGCTGACGCTCGTCGTCTCGTGCGCGCTCGGGCTCGTCCACACGTTCGGCGTTTACGCGCGCGGGCGCGGCGTGAAGTTACAGGCGCTGGCGGCCGACAGCCCCCTGCGCGCCGTCGGCTTTATCGAGGGCGACACGATCATCTCGGTTGACGGCGTCAAGGTGGAGCGACCCGTCGAGGTCGTCGGCGCGATCGAAAGGGAGCGGCCCGCGCCGCGCGAGCGCGTGCTGCGCTTCCCGGACGGGCGCGTCTCGTGCCGCTGGGACGAGACGACGGCCTGCGTGCGCGTCTACCGTGCGGAGGCGACGCCCGACGCGAACCTTCCGCGCGCGGGGCTGCCGCAAGCGGCGACGCCCGAGGCGCGGCTCGGCATACTCCGCTGGTCGAAGGGGCGCGACGAGCGCGCGAGCGGGTTTTACGGTCAGTACCAGACCTACGCGGAGGTCTTGCAGTTGGTCGCGTCGCTCGCGCTCGGGATGCTGCTCAGCTTGCGGCGGAAGCTGAGCGTGAAGGGACTGTTGTTGGGGGTCGCGCTGGCCGGATTAGTCTTCGCGCTGATTCTCACGGTGACGCGCGCGTCCTGGGCGGGGCTGCTCGCGTCGGCCTTCACCGTCGCGCTCGTCGGGGCGAGCCGGCGGACGCTCCTCTGGACGGCGGCGCTCGCGTTGCCGCTCGCGTTGGCGGGTCTCTTCGTCCTACAGCAGAAGCGGCAGGTCGGCTTCATCGACACGAGGGAGGGCTCGACCTCCTGGCGGCTGTTGGTCTGGCAGGAGGGCGCGCGCATCCTCGTCCGTCACCCGCGCCACCTGCTCGTCGGCACGGGGATGGACTCCCTAAAGCGACGCTGGCGCGAGTGGGGCATGTTCGACAAGGGGAGACAGCCCTGGGGCCACCTGCACTCGACGCCCTTGCAGATAGCCTTCGAGCGGGGCGTGCCGGCGCTTTTGGTGTGGGTGGCGTGGCTCTTCGTCTACGGGCGGATGCTCTGGCGTCTGGCGCGCGGGGGGCTCGGGGACGACTGGGTCGTGCGCGGGCTGGTGCTGGGGGCCCTGGGCGGGCTGGTCGGCTTCCTCGCCGCCGGGCTCGTCCACTACAACTTCGGCGACTCCGAGGTGGTCATGGTCTTCTACCTCATCATGGGGTTGGCGCTCGCGGCCGAACGTCTGAACCGCGAGCCCGGCGCGCGCGTATACAAAGCGGGTTAGAGGAAGGGAACGAAGATGAAGAAACTTGTCGGCCTGCTCGCCTTCGCCGCCGCGCTCGTGGGCGCGATTATGCTGACGCAGTATTACACGAAGCGTTACGCGACCCCGCCTCCGCCCACGCCGCCGGCCTCCGCGCCCGCGCCGCCCGCGACCGGCTCGGGCGTCACGACGGAACGGCAGTCCGCTTCGACCTACACGGACGCGCGGGGGAACGCCCCCGTCACCTTCAAGACGCAGCTCGCGACGCTCGACCTCGCGGCGGAGAAGGCGCGTTTGACGCTCGCGCTCGAACGCGACCCGGCGCGGCAGGCGGCCCCGGGCGTGTGGGTCTGGGCCTACTTCTTCAGCCCCGAAGCGCCGGGCCGCTACTGCGCGGGCGACTCCGTAGAGGTGCGCCAGCCCTTCGCCTCCGGCGGGGGGCGCGCCGAGGTCAAGGTCGAGCTGCCCGTCAAAGGCTGCCCCGCGCCCGTGAGCCCCTCCTCGACCTACTACGCACGCGTCAACGTCTCGGCCGAGTCGGCCTTCGCCGCGCGCCTCACAGAGCAGCGCATCAGCTACGACGTGTCGCAGGCGTCGCCCGTCGTCGTCGAGGGCGCGAAGCCCGCCAGCCGATAAGTCTCAGAACAGAACCGCGAGCGGTAGCGAGCGGGTGCGGGTGACTTCATACGAACCTATGAAGTCACCCGCACCCGCTCGCTACCGCTCGCGGTTCTGTGCAAGTCCTCCGTGGGAGCCGCGTTCAGACGTTGTCAGCGGCGGAAACTTTCGGACGGAGGAACCAAATGAGTCACGAAGAACGACGGACGGCGCGGGGGGCGCGTCCGCTCTCCCTGTTGCTTCTCGCGGCGCTGCTCGCCTCCTCTTGCGGGGGCGGAAGGGAAAGTGCCAACTCGACCGGGGGGAACTACCGCACCGGCGAGTCGGCCGAAGTCACGAAGTCCGCGCCGGCGCAGGGGCTGGCCGCGGCGAACACGAACACGCCGGAGGCTCGTGCGCGGGCCTACGGCAACCTTGATGTCGTCCCGTCCGCGCGCGAAGGGCGGGACGCGGGCGAGTCGTACGCCGAGATAGACGAGAACCCTTTCCTCGAAGCCGCGCGCGCGCCGCTCTCGACCTTCTCCATCGACGTGGACACGGCCTCCTACAGCAACACGCGCCGCTTTCTCAACGAGGGGCGGCTCCCGCCGCGCGACGCCGTCCGCATCGAGGAGCTGGTCAACTACTTCTCGTACGACTACCCGCAGCCCGACGGCCAGACGCCCTTCTCCGTCACGGCCGAGGTGGCCGACTGCCCCTGGAACACGCGGCACAGGCTCGTCCACATCGGCCTCCAGGGGAAGAGGCTCGCGCAGGAAGACCTGCCGCCCGCCAACCTCGTCTTCCTCATCGACGTGTCCGGCTCGATGAACGCGCCGGACAAGCTGCCGCTCGTCAAGTCTTCCCTGCGCACGCTCGCTAATCAGTTGACCGCGCGCGACCGCGTCGCCGTCGTCGTCTACGCCGGGGCGAGCGGTCTCGTCCTGCCCTCGACGCCCGGCGACCAGCGCGGCGAGATCATCTCGGCCGTCGAGCGCTTGCAGGCGGGCGGCTCGACCAACGGCGGCCAGGGGCTCCGGCTCGCCTACCGCGTCGCCGAGCAGAACTTCATCCGCGGCGGCACGAACCGCGTCGTCCTCGCCACGGACGGCGACTTCAACGTCGGCCTGACGGGCGACGACGAACTCGTGCGGCTGATCGAAGAGAAGCGGCGCGGCGGCGTCTCCCTCTCCGTGCTCGGCTTCGGGACGGGGAACCTCAACGACTCGATGATGGAGAAGCTGGCCGACAAGGGGAACGGCAACTACGCCTACATCGACACCGAAGGCGAGGCGCGCAAGGCGCTCGGCGAGCAGGTCGCGGGCACGCTCGCCACCATCGCGAAGGACGTGAAGATACAGGTCGAGTTCAACCCGCGGCTCGTCGCGGGCTACCGCCTCATCGGCTACGAGAACCGCCTGCTGGCCGACAGGGACTTCAACGACGACACGAAGGACGCGGGCGAGATCGGCGCGGGCCACACCGTCACGGCGCTCTACGAGGTCGTCCCCGCGGGGCAGAAGTTGGAGAACCCGGGCGTGGACGAGCTGAAGTACAGCCGCCCCGCGGAGGCGGCGCGGGGCGCGAACGCGAGTGAGCTGCTGACGGTGAAGCTGCGCTACAAGGAGCCGGAGGGCGACACGAGCCGGCCCTTAAGCGTCGGCGTGCCCGACCGTCAGGCGAGCTACCGCGACGCCTCAGACAACTTCAAGTTCGCCGCCGCGGTCGCCGAGTTCGGGCTGCTCCTGCGCGACTCGCGCTACAAGGGTCAGTCGTCTTACGCGAACGCGGCCGGGCTCGCGCGGGCCTCGGCGGGCGCGGACTTGAACGGCCGCCGCGCGGAGTTCGTCAACCTCGTCGAGACGGCCGACCGCCTCGCGCCGCGCGAGACCGCAGCCAGATAATCCCTCAGTCGGCACCGCGAGCGTTAAGCGAGCGGGTCAGGGTTACGGCAGGCATTCACGTCACGTAAGCCCGACCCGCTCGCCCTTAAAACATCCGGATCAGCCGGCGCGCCTCACTCGAACCTCACGACGTCCCACAGCCCCGGCCCTGGGTGCTTCCTCTCAAGCTCAACGAGCATAGGGCGCACCATCAACTTCTCATCCTCGTCCCAATTGTTCACCCAGCACAGAAATCGCCGTAGAGCCTCCCGGTCTTCGCTGACACTCAGCGCGCCCGCATTGACGAGGTCTACGACCCGCTGCACGTAGTTACGCCTCTGGTTGTTCTGGTGCGGTCTAGCAGAATCACCGTACGAATAAGGGTGGCGAAGCCATCGCAGGAGAAGTTCGTCCACGCGGCCGCGCAAAGAATCTGTATGGAGTCCGGGGGCAGTGATGAGGAAGGAGAAGAGAGCCGTAGTCTGTTCGTTGACCGCCTGTGGCAGGGAGGCGTTACGCGAGAGGAGCGTACCTAACACCGCCTCTGACGCCGCACATACTTCTTCCGCCACTTCCTCTCCTAGAAGGTGTCTGCCTAACTGCCTCAGCCGCCATATGGCGTCTTCGTTAGCCGAGAATTTACGACACCAGTTCAATACGTTTTTAACCGTCTCGACCGGAATGTCGGGCTGCTTGGCAATGAACTTGGTTAAGAAGACCGCCTCCTCTCGATCATAATTTCGACTTAGCCACTGGAGGGCATGTGGGCGTATGGCTGAGAAGGAGCCTTCCTTTTCGAGCCAAGCTTTGAAGATAAAATCTGCTTCCGCGCTAGCCCCGTGTTCGTCAAGCCAGGCGAACAGATGCTCTTGAATCAACTCAATGCTACCCCCCGCGTCAATCCAGCCGCGGTAGACAAAATTTGCTGTCTCTAACTTCATGTACGTGGAAAGCCACGCCAGCAGAGATTCCCGGACGACTTCTATGCCGCCGCCAGCGTCGAGCCAGGACCTGTAGACGAACTGCGCCTCGGCGTCCGCCCCGTGCGCGGCGAGCCATGCCTTCAGGGATTTTTGTATGGTCTCCTTGTCGCCGCGCGCGTCGAGCCAGGATTGGTAAACGAACCTCGCCTCCGGGGCCGTGCAGTGCTCTTCGAGCCACGCCTTTAAATAGTCTTGAACAGTCTCTACCTCACCGCCAGCGTCGAGCCAAGACTGGTAGACGAACTGCGCCTCGGCGTCCGCCCCGTGCGCGGCGAGCCATGCCTTCAAGAACTCATGAATTATCTCAACGCCGCCCCCTGCATCGAGCCAAGACCGGTAGACGAATCTTGCGCCAGAAATCGCCTTGTGAACAACTAGCCACTTGGCGATACGAGCACGAACTAATTCCTTGTCACCACCTGCGTTAAGCCATGCCCAAAAAACAAAACTAACGTCTGAACTGTCAGAGAATTTTACAAGCCACTGCTCTACGAAAGGAGCTATCTGTTCCGGTGGAAGCTTCTGCCTCAACCACGCCACCATTAGATAGGTTGTTTGAAATTCACGGGGGCGAGTACGTATCCAATTCAACGCGACTTCGCTGACGAGTTCCGGGCAGAACTTTAGGCCAGAGGTGATCACGTAGTTGTTCAGGGTAGCGTGGGCAGACGTTTTCTGAAGCCATGTTTCGAGGGTCGAACGTTGAGATTGATCGAGTTCTACTCCCTTTTGCTCCAAGGCCCACCGTGTGAGCCATCCCACGGCGAGCTGAAATGTCGGTTGCTCTTCCGCGCCCTGCCAGACCTCCATGTGGTGGCCGAGGAGGTCAATTGTCTGTAATGGGGTGAGGAGCGAGGTGCGGACGAGCAGGTCACGGACTGCGCGCCAGGCGGATGGGTCTTCGGCGATGGAGGCGTCGAGGACGGCGGGCCAGTCGAGCGCCTTGAGGGCGGGCTTGTCCACGAGCCTTTGCAGCGTGATCAGCGCCGAGCGCAGACAGCCGACGCGGCGCGCGAGTGTGAGGAGGCCGCGGACGAAGTTCTCGACCGTGTGCGGGTTGCCCTTGAAGTAGGAGAGAAGAATTTGGTCGGCCAGAACGTCGTGCGCCATCACCCAGATGTCTACGTCGCGCGTTTCGTCGGCCGGGAGCTTCTCGATCCACCCGTCGGTTGCGAGCCTGCGGAATAAGACCTCATGCTCCTTTAATTCGGCGCTGTTCGCGGCGGTGTCGGGGAGGGGGAAGAGGGTGACGAACTGCGCGAGGGTCGGGGAAACGGTCGCGTCGCCTAAGCTGAGTTGCAGCCGCTTGATAAGCCAGCGGCTGAAGTCCTGCTCTTCTAGCAGGCTCTCCAGTTCCGTCTCGCGGCCGGTGCCGCGGAGGTACGACATGAAGACCGCGAAGACCGGCACGTCGCGGCAAATTTTCAGGTGGCGCTCGGTGGCCTCGATGCCGCTGTGTTCGAGGATGTGGCGGACGGTCTGTTGCTGGTAACTCTCGAACCACCCCGCAACGGCCGGCTCCTCGGACACGGGCGAGATGTTGACCTCGGTGTGGCGCTCGGTAGTGGCGATGGTCGAGTAGTAGCTCGCGCGACAGTTCGCGACGTAGCGCAGGCGCAGGCCGAGGCTGTCGTTGAGATCGTTGAGCACCTCCACCAGTTCGGCGAAGTCACGCTGCGTCTCGACGTAGTCGATTAGCAGGAGGACTTTCGTCTCCGGCGTGACGGACTGCGCCAAGTGCTCGACGGCGTCCTGCCGCAGCCGACGCAGCACGCGCAGCACGACCCAGCCTTCGGCCTGCGCCAGCCACCCTATTTCGAGCGTCAGGCGCGTCTTGCCGACTCCTCCGCTCCCCGTCAGGACGAGCCCCGTCAGGTGCCCCCCGTCGATGAGGCGCAAGAGCCCCTCTTCGTCGAGAATGTCGGCACCGTCCGGCGCGGGCGTGACGCCGAGGTGCTGGCGGCGCGAATAGTAGGGCAGCCTGTCGCTGAAGAGGTATGAGCGGAACGTACTGTAGTCGGAGCGTTCGTCGAGCGTCCCCAGCCCGTAATGGCGCGCGAGCCTGAACCAGCGGAAGAGCAGGTGTGGGTGTCTGCGCAGGCGCGTCTGGAGGTCGTTCCAGTCGAGCACCGTGATCGGGAGTCCGAACAGGTGCGCGAGGTGCGCATGCCTCGCTGCCATTTCGCCGAAGAAGTTCGCGATCTCCTCGCAGAGCTTATCCGACTGCTCCAGGTTACCCAGCACGGAACTGACGCAGAAGATGTATTTCCCGATTGGCGGATCGGTTCGATACCAAGGGCCGTATTGCGCCTGGCCGCGCGTGGGGCCCGTGGCGTCCGACAGGTGCTCCGCCAAATGCCCCGCGACTTCAAGCCACCGCTGCCGCGCCGCTTGCAGCCCGTCGGTGCCGACGTATTTACACTCGACGACCGTGCGCCGCCCGTCCCTAGACTCGACGAGGTCTATGCCTCCATCCTTCCCGCCGGCCGGGAAGGGATGAAGGTCTGGATAGTCTTGGTGAAGCAGTTCGTAGACAAACGTCTGGAACGCGTCGCCGACGCTTTGGGGCGTGGCGGCCGTCATCAGGTGGTCTTCAAAGCGAGGGATGTCCATCGCGTGCGGTACGTGAGTGAAGGTGTTTAGTCCCGGCGGTCGCGTCTAATCACGGTGTGCCGCCGTCCTGCGTCTTATGCCAGCCGAATTAGAACAGATGGCCAGCCGGTTTACAATTACTAAAGAGCCTGGGCGTCCTCTTCGTCGCCGAGAAGGACGCCCAGGCTCTTAGCGCCTTTGCGCCTTTGCGTGAGGTTAATTTTACGCAAAGGCGCTAAGGAGAGTTTCGGACTGGTTCGCAGAGGTTATTGCTCGCCGCGCTTGGGAGCCTTCGCGGCGGCCGGGTGTTTCTTCTGCGGGGCGCGCTGCGTCTCGGCGGGCGCGGCTTCGTCTGCGGCGGGTGCCGGAGGGTCGGCCGCGGGAGTCGCCTCGGTCGCCTGCGGCGGCGCGGGCTCGGCCGAAGGCGGCGTCTCCGCAGACTTCTTCTCCTTGCCCTCGTCCTCCTTCTCCTTCTCCTCCTCCTCCTCCGCGGCGGGCGGCGGCAGGTAGATGAGGAAGGGGGCGTAGACGTTAACCGGTGCCGCACTCGGCGCCGCCGCCGGACTCGCGGGCGCCGCGCCCTGGGCCGAACCGGCGGTGTCCGCGACCACCTTCTTCCTGTTGGAGTTTCTCCCCAGGTCTGTACCGCCGGAGGCGGCGGGGGCGGTGATGATCGGGGCCGGGCTGTTCTGCGCCTCGAAGTTGATGAAGAAGCGGAACGGGCCGGTGCGCTGGACGCCCAGCTTGAAGACCACGTTGATGCTCTGCTTGTCCGGCAGCGGCGTCGCGAGCGTGATGTCGTTTTCCGACAGGCTGGCGTTGTAGCCGCCGCCGACCGGCTGTATGGGCGGATTCTCCTCCAGGGTGAGTCCTCTCACCGAGACCGGCCCCTGGGAGGTCGTAACCGTCGCCTCGTCCGACGAGGTCAGCGCGCGCAGGTCGGCGCACGGGCTGGGGACGCACTCGGAGCCGGGCGTGCCGTCAGTGGTGATGTTGATGATGCGGAAGCGCAGGCGCGAGACGGGCAGCCCCGTGTTGTTCGTGATGGTGCGGCGGATGAACATCGTGCCGAAGAGTGAGGTGTTGGGGTCCTCGGTCTGGAAGTTGCGCGTGCGGTTCGGCGGCGAGCTTGAGACGACGTTCGGGTCGAGCAGCGAGGAGTTGATCGTGGCGTTGTTGACCACCGGGCTCGCGAGGTTCTCGGGGCCGGGCGCGCCCAGCCGCGTGACCTGTATGGAGAGGGTCGTGCCGACGAGCAGAAAGTCCGAAGCGTTGTCGCCGGTGTCGCGCGGTATCCCGCCGGTGCGCAGGTCGCGGTAGTACGTGTGCTCGTTGCTGGAAGCCGCCACGGTCGGGAAGCCGTTGCCCTCCCTGAAGAGCGCGGGCGAGCTGAGGAAGCCGAACGCGTCGAGCCGCGTGTTCGAGTTCTGATTCGCCGTGTTTTGCGTGGTGAACAGCGCGACGCCGAAGCCGTCGGGGACGTCGTCGAACAGCGTGTAGTTCGCGTCGCCCCGGGCCGTGGCGAAAGCCGGGGTGGGGCTGGGCAGCGGGGTCGGGGTCGGGGTCGGGTTGCCCGAAGGGTAGTCGCCCAGGCTGTAGCCGCTCTCGAAGTCGGGGTCGGGGTTGACGCAGAGGAAGTGGCCGCGCGCCGGGATGACCGTGCCGTTCGGGATGCGGCAGAAGGTGCCGGTGATATTCCCGTCCGAGGCCGCCACCCCCCACCCGCCCGAGGCGTCGCTCGCCAAGACGACGATGGGCGAGTCGGTGTTGTTATAAAGCTCGACGAACTCGTCCCGTATCCCGTTCGGGCCGCGGAAGCGCAACTCGCTGATGATGACCTGGCCGGCCTGAACAGGGGTCGGGGTGGGTGTCTGGGCCAATGTTCGGTTGAAGTCCGCCGAGACGGCGAAAACGAAGGCGACGAAGACGAAGGCAGAGAAGCGGGCGTGCTGACGCATAAAACCTCCTGAGTTAGAGACTAACTAGAGGAAGCGTACTGTCTTGTGCGGGAAACGGTGCGCGTGTCCTATTTGTTTTGCAGTTAGTGCTTTTCGTAAAATAATTCGCCACAACCCGCGCGTCAAGTTATTTTCTGTCCCGGCGCGGCGGGAAACGCCGGCCGGGGCCTCCCACGGCCCGCGCCTCCCCCGCCCCGTCGTTCGGGGCGGTGCGGCCGCCCGGATTTTATCCGCCGCCGCCGCTTCAGCCCCCGGCGTCGAGCCGGAACCAGACGCCCGCGGGTCAGTATCCCCCTTTCCTTGACACCATTTACCGCCGCCGGTATCATCCTTGTTTTCGGCTGGGGCTGGCCGGGCCGTCTGTGTAGTTATGTTCGAGTCTTTATCCGACAAGCTGAAGCGCGCGCTGAAGAACCTGCGCGGCGAGGGCGTGCTCACGCCGGAGCACGTGGACGCCGCCCTGCGCGAAATCCGCCTCGCCCTGCTCGAAGCGGACGTCAACTACAGGGTCGCCAAGGACTTCATCGCGTCGGTCAAGGAGAAGGCCGAGGGGCAGCAGGTCTGGCAGGAGCTGAAGCCTTCGGAGCAGGTCGTCAAGATCGTCTTCGACGAGCTGGTTGACCTGCTCGGCGGCACAAGCTCGCGGCTCGTCTTCACGAAGACGAGCCCGAACGTCGTGATGATCGTCGGCCTGCAGGGCTCGGGCAAGACGACCTCGACGGGCAAGATCGCGATGTGGCTGGCGAAGAACCAGCAGCGCAAGCCCCTGCTCGTCTCCACGGACGTGAACCGCCCCGCCGCGCGCCAGCAGTTGGCCGTCATCGCCAAGGCCACGGGTCAGTCGATCTTCGAGAAGCCCGAGTCGAACGACCCCGTCGAGCTGGCCCGCGAGGCTTTCAGGCACGCGCAGCAGACCGGCTACGACACGCTGCTCATCGACACCGCCGGCCGCCTCCACATCGACGACGAGCTGATGGAAGAACTCGTCAGGATCAAGGGCGACACGCGCCCCGTGGAAATCCTCTTCGTCGCCGACGCGATGACCGGCCAGGACGCGGTGCGGTCGGCCGAGGAGTTCCACCGAAGGGTCGGCATCACGGGCGTCGTGCTCACGAAGATGGACGGCGACGCGCGCGGCGGCGCGGCCCTGTCGATTAAGCAGGTGACGGGGCAGCCCGTGAAGTTCGTCGGCGTCGGCGAGAAGTACGACGCGCTCGAGCCCTTCTACCCCGACCGCATCGCGCAGCGCATCCTCGGCATGGGCGACGTGCTCTCGCTCATCGAGGAGGTGCAGTCGAAGGTTGACCAGTCGGAGGCCGAGGCGCAGTTAGAGAAGATTCAGAAGAACAAGTTCACGCTCGACGACTTCCGCAGCCAGTTGCGGCAGGTCAAGCGGATGGGCTCGTTCTCGAAGATCATGAAGATGCTGCCCGACCAGTTGCTCGGCGGGATGGGGATGCCGCAGTTGGACGACGAGCAGTCGGCCGAGATGGAGCGGCAGCTCAAGCGCACCGAGGCGATCATCGACTCGATGACGAGGGAGGAGCGCGAAGACCACCGGATACTCAACGCGAGCCGCCGCCGCCGCGTGGCGCGCGGGTCGGGCTCGACGGTGACGGAGGTCAACCAGCTCATCAAGCAGTACGTCGAGATGCGGCAGATGATGCAGCAGCTCTCGCGCGCGGGCCTCTTCGGCGCGCCGGGCGGCGGCGGCGGGGGCGCGGGACTCAAGGGCCGGATGATGCGCCGCATGGCCGGCATGATGGGCATGCCCGACATGGGCGGCATGTTGGGCGGTGGGGGAGACGAGGGCGGCCTGCCGCAACTGCCCCCCGCGCCCGGCGGCGGGGGCGGCGCGCGCCGCAAGAAGAAGCCGCGGCACAAGAAACGCAAGTAGCCAGTAGCCAGTAGTCAGTAGTCAGTAGGCTCCGCTTAACGGACGTTGACGATGACATCGCCGCTGGCCCGAACCGAAAAGTTCTTCTACTGACTACTGTCTACTGACTACTGTTTTTCGGAGGTTGAATGTTAGCAATCAGACTGATGCGCATGGGCGCGAAGAAGAGCCCGTCTTACCGCGTTGTCGTCAAGGAGAAGCTGTCGAAGCGCGACGGCGACTACGTCGAGAACGTCGGCTTCTACAACCCGACGCGCGACCCGGCCGAGGTGCGGCTCAAGATGGATCGCGTCAACTACTGGATCGAGCGCGGCGCGCAGCCGACCGACACCGTCCGCCAGCTCATCCGCCGGCAGTCGAAGGCGCAGGCGGCCGAAGCGCAGCCCACGGCCTAAGCCGAAATGATGAAGGACGCCGTCGAACTGATCGTCAAGCACCTCGTGCGCGAGGCCGAGTCGGTGGACGTGCGCGAGGTCGAGCGCGACCGCTCGACGAGCGTCATCGAGATACGCGTGGCGCAGGCGGACGTGGGCAAGGTCATCGGCCGCCAGGGGCGGACGGTGAAGGCCATCCGCTCGCTCCTCCACGCGGCCGGCGAGAAGCAGCGCAAGCGCTACGTCCTCGAAATCGTCGAATGAGCGGCGGCGAGGATTTGAACTCCGTCGAGCTGGTCGCGGTGGCGAGGGTCGCGAAGCCGCGCGGGGTGAAGGGCGAGGTCGCCTGCGACCTCCTGACCGACTTCCCCGAACGCTTCGAGGGGCTCGAAGAACTCGTCGCGGTCTTCCCCGGCGGGCGGCGCGAGCGCCTGAAGCTCGAAGGCCACTGGCTCCACGGCGACCGCGTCGTCCTGAAGCTCGGAGGGTTCGACAGCCCCGAGGAAGCCTCGGCGCTCGCGGGCTGCGAGCTGGCCGTGCCGGAGTCGGAGGCGGTCGAGCTGGAAGAGGGCGAGTTCTACGACTGGCAGTTACAGGGCTGCCGCGTCGAGACGGTCGAGGGCAGGGAGGTGGGCACCGTCCGCGAGGTGCTCCACACCGGCGGCGAGGCCCCCGTCCTCGTCATCCTCGACGAGAGGAACCGCGAGAACCTCGTCCCGCTCGCCCAGAGCATCTGCGTCGAGGTAGACGTTGACCGGAAGCTCATTCGCGTTGACCCGCCGGACGAGCTGTTGGAATTTTAGCCGGTGCTTCGGTTTGACATCATCACCATCTTCCCAGAGTTCTTCCGGGGGGTGTTCGACTTCGGCATCGTGCGTCGGGCGCGCGCGGCCGGGCTGGTCGAGGTGGCGGCGCACGACCTGCGCGGCTGGACGCACGACCGGCACAAGGTGGTGGACGACCGCCCCTTCGGCGGCGGCGACGGGATGGTCTTGAAGCCCGAGCCGATCTTTGAGGCGGTCGAGTCTTTGACGGGTTCGGCCGGCGACGCCCGGTCACTGCGTGAGGCGGGGAAGCGCGTCGTGCTGCTCTCGCCGCAGGGCCGGTCTTTGACGCAGGCGCTCGCGGGGGAGTTAGCCGAGGCCGGGCAGGTCTTGGTCGTCTGCGGCCGCTACGAGGGCGTGGACGAGCGCGTCGCGGAGGCGCTCGCGACCGACGAGGTCTCCATCGGCGACTACGTGCTCTCGGGCGGCGAGCCCGCGGCGGTCGTGCTGGTGGACGCGGTCACGCGGCTCATCCCGGGCGCTCTGGGGAGCGAGACTTCGGCGGTCAACGAGTCCTTCTCCGAAGGGATGCTCGACTTCCCGAACTACACGCGCCCCGTCGAGTTCCGCGGCCGGCGCGTGCCGGAGGTTCTGTTGAGCGGCCACCACGCGGAGGTCGCGCGCTGGCGACGCCGCGCGGCGCTCCGCAAGACGCGCCGCAACCGCCCCGACCTCTTCGAGAGGGTCGAACTGAGTGAGAAGGAGCGCGCCGCGCTCGACGAAGATGGCGATTGAGTTGAACTAAAAGATTTCGCGAGTGGTCAAAGACGCCGCGCCGCGGCGAGTTCTACTGACTACTGGCTACCGACTACTGACTACTGCTTTTCGAGGTGACATCATGAACCGCTTGGACAGTGTGGACAGCGCGCAGAGGCGCACGGACATCCCGGACTTCGCGCCGGGCGACACGGTGCGCGTGCACGTGCGCATCAAGGAGTCGGAGACGAAGGAGCGCCTCCAGGCGTTCGAGGGCGTCTGCATCGCGCGCAAGGGCGACGGCATCCGCGAGACCTTCACCGTGCGCAAGACCAGCTTCGGCGTCGGCGTCGAGCGCATCTTCCCCGTCCACGGCCCCATCATCGGCCGCGTCGAGGTGGTGCGCCGCGGCCGCGTCCGCCGCGCCAAGCTCTACTACCTGCGCAACCTGCGCGGCAAGGCTGCCCGCATCAAGGAGCTCGACACGCGCAACGCCACCAAGGGCTCCAGCGGCCAGGCCCAGGGCGCGTCGGCGTCGAACAAGAGCAAGTAAAGCCGTAAACCGTGAACCGTAAACCGTGACGAGATGAGAACAGCTTTTCTCGTCACGGTTCGCTGTTCCTTCCTGTCACGGTTTACGGTTCACGGTTCACGCTCCCATGAAGCGCCAGTCGTCCATCCACACGCTGTTCGAGGAGGAGGCGCGCGGCCGCGGGTTCGGTCGTATCGCCGGGCTCGACGAGGTGGGGCGCGGGGCCTTGGCGGGGCCCGTGGTGGCGGCGGCCGTGATTCTCGACCCGGCGGCGCCGATACCCGAAGGGCTCGACGACTCGAAGAAGCTGACGGCGCTCCAGCGCGAGCGCATCGCGGAGGAGCTGAGGCGGACGGCCGTCTGCTACTCCTACGGGCTCATCTCGCCGGAAGAGATCGACGCGACGAACATCCTCGTCGCCACGCGGCGCGCGATGTTGCAGGCCCTCGAAGGCTTGCAGCCGTGCGCCGACTTTCTTTTGATCGACGCGCTGCAACTGCGCGAGTCGCCCCTGCCGCAGAAGGCCATCATCCGCGGCGACTCGGCCTCGGCCTCCATCGCCGCCGCCTCCGTCCTCGCCAAGACCTACCGCGACGCGCTCATGCGCGACTACGACGTGCAGTTCCCACACTACGGCTTCGCCCGCCACGTCGGCTACGGCACGCGCGACCACTGGGCCGCGCTCCGCGCACACGGCTGCTGCCCCATCCACCGCCGCACCTTCCGCGGCGGCGTCCCGGAAGAAGAGAGGGCCGAAGGCGCGGACGAAGGGCGGCGCTGAAGGGGAACGCCCTCCGGCCTTCGTGCCGAGTCAGGCCCCGAGCCGCCGCCCGCCGCCGCCTGACCTGAACCGCTACGACATCAACCACGTGACGATGCCGCACCCGCGCATGTCGCGCGCGGAGTGGGAGGCGGCCTACGCGCGCGTACTACTCGGACGCGCACGTCGAGACGGTCTTGAGGCGCTGCGTCGCGACGGGCACCAGCCCGGGCAAGACGATGTCGAACCTCGTCTGGTTCCGCGGCACCTCGGAGATCGAGCGCGTGCACCCCGTCGAGGGCGGCTTCCTCCGCCTCAAGTTCCGGCGCGACCGCCGCCCTACCCTGCGCCGGGAGTCGCCCCTCGTCTTCTACCCGAAGTACTTGGCCGAAACCCTCCGGAAGCAGTCCCGTTGGGCCGCGCTCTTCCTGCGGAGCTACCTCATCCTCCGGAGGGTCATCCGCGACCCGCGGCGGCACGCGTACACGGACGCGGCCATCGCCCCGGTCGCGGCCGACGAGGCCGAGGGCATGGAGCTGTTCCGGTCGGCCGAGGCGCACGCCTACCTGGTCAAGATACAGCAGTCGGAGAGACGCCGCCGCGGCGCCGCCTAGCGCACGTGCCCCATCATCCTCCGCAGCGTCGGGATGAGCAGGGCGAGCAGCGCCGTGGCGACGAGGAGTCCGACGGCGATGCCGCCGTAGAGGCGGACGAGCGTCGAGGGGTCGTTGGCGACGAAGAAGCCGGAGAGGTAGCCCGCCAGCTTGCTCCCCAGAGAGGCCGCGAGGAACCACACGCCCATCATGATGCCGACCAGCTTCAGCGGCGAGAGCTTCGTCACCGCGCTGAGGCCGACCGGGCTCAGACACATCTCGCCGACCACTTCGAGGAAGTAGAGGCCGACGAGCCACAGCGGGCTCACCTTGCCCTCGGCCGTCAGCCACGCGGCCGGCACCATGAAGAGCAGGTAGGCGAGCCCGATGAAGAGCATCCCGAGCATGAACTTGGCCGGGATCGAAGGCTGCCGGTCGCCCATCCGAATCCAGAGGACGGAGAAGAGCGGCGCGAGCATGATGACGTAGAGCGGCGTCAGGGACTGGAGCCAGCTCGAAGGGAACGAGAAGCCGAAGACCTGCGTGTTGACGAGGTCGCGCGCGAAGAGGTTGAGGCTCGCGCCCTTCTGCTCGTAGGCGGCCCAGAAGAGCATCGTGAAGAAGAATAAGACGAAGATGACGCCGATGCGTTTCCAGTCGCCGCTGGTGAGCTTCTGCTGCGCGCCCCCGACGGCCTTCTCCTCCTTCGCGCCCTGCTTCTGCATCCTCCGCTCGGCCTGCCGGAGCCGCCCGCCTTGCAGGACGAAGACCAGGAGGCCGACCACCATCCCGACGCCCGCCGCGCCGAAGGCCCAGTGCCAGCTCGCCGCCGGGTCGAACCCTTGGGCGGCGAGGAAGCTCTTGAAGCCCTGGCTCTGCGCGAGGTAGCCGCAGACCAGCGGGGCGAGCACCGCGCCGATGTTGATGCCCATGTAGAAGAGCGAGAAGCCGCTGTCGCGGCGCGGGTCGTTCTCGCGGTAGAGGCCGCCGACCATCGCGCTGATGTTCGGCTTCAGCAGGCCCGTCCCGATGGCGATCAGAGCCATCCCCGCGTAGAGCGTGTTCGTGGACTGGAAGACCATCGTGAAGTGCCCGCACGCGATGACGACGCCGCCCAGGAGCACCGCGAGCCGCGCCCCCAGCCACTTGTCCGCCACGAGCCCGCCCGGCAGCGCCGTCAGGTACACGGACATCGTGTACGTCCCGTAGATCGACGCCGCCCGCTTCGTGTCGAACCCGAGGCCCCCCTCCGCCGGCAGCGCCACCATGTAGAGCACGAGGATGGCGCGCATCCCGTAGTAGCTGAAACGCTCCCACAACTCCGCGAAGAAGAGCGTCGTCAATCCCGCCGGGTGCCCTCCCAAACCCCCCGTGTCCTCCACGCCCTCGTCGATAATCTCCTGCGGCGGTCGGTCGATTGCTTCACTCATAGTTATGACGTTAATCTCCGTCCTCTTCGTTTGAGTCTGTCTTTCGATGAAATGGCGGGGCGCAGTATATCACGCGGAATAGGCGTGTTATGCTGCGGCGACGGGGTTGACGACACTTTGTCCGTCGTAAGGTCTGCCGATTTTAGCCTCGGCCTCCGGGACGATTTTCCATCGTGCACATAGCGATTGACGCTCACTCAGTCGGGATGGGGTTGGCGGGGAACGAGACGTACGCGGCGAACCTGGTCGAGGCGTTGGCGGAGGTGGACGGGGAGAACCGGTATACGGTCTACGTGACGAAGGCGGAGGCGGAGAGGAGGTTCGCGGGGCGTTGGGGGAATGTGAGCGTGCGGCGGACGCTGCCGCATACGCCCCTGGTGAGGATACCGGTGACGCTGTCGGCCGAGTTGCGGAGGCGGCCGGTCGATCTACTTCACGTGCAGTACACCGCGCCGCCGCTCGCGCCGTGCCCCGTCGTGGCGACGATTCACGACCTCTCGTTCGAGCACATCCCCGAAACTTTCAAGCTCCGCAGTCGTGTACAACTCAGGCTCACGGTGCGCGCGACGGCGAGCCGCGCGGCGCACGTCATCGCGCCTTCGGAGTACACGCGGCGCGACCTCGTCGAGACCTACGGGCTCGACCCCGGGCGCGTGTCGGCGATCCCTCTGGCGGTCGCGCCGCGCTTCCGGCCGGTCGAAGACGGGGCGGAGATAGAGCGCGTCAGAAAGCGCTACGGCATTCGCGGCGAGTACGTGCTGGCCGTGGGCTCGATTCAGCCGCGGAAGAATCTGGCGCGGCTGGTGCGCGCCTATTCGGCCTTGCGCCGCGGGCGCGGGAGGAGTAATCTGCCGCAACTGGTTCTGGTCGGCAAACAGGCTTGGCTCTACGGCGACACGCTGACAGCAATTGAACAGGAGAGGCTCGGCGGCTCGGTCGTCATGACGGGGTACGTACCGACAGGCGACCTGCCCGCACTGTACGCGGGGGCGCTGCTTTTCGCCTACCCCTCCTTCTACGAGGGTTTCGGCCTGCCGCCGCTCGAAGCGATGAGCTGCGGCGCGCCCGTCCTGACGGGCAACCTGACGAGCCTGCCGGAGGTGGTCGGCGACGCCGGCCTCACGGTAGACCCCTTCGACACGGACGCGCTGGCCGGGGGCCTGGCGCGGCTCATTGACGACGACGCCCTGCGCGCGGACTTGCGAGAGCGCGGACTGCAAAGGGCGCGGCGCTTCGACTGGCGGGAGACGGCCCGCATGACCTTAAGGGTTTACAGGAGCGTGTTGAGTGATAAGAAAAAACCGTAAACCGTAAACCGTGACAAGAAGAAGACAGTTCTTTCTTGTCACGGTTTACGGTTTACGGTTCACGCTCTTACTCACTCATCACTTATCACTCATGAAAATCGCCATTCTGGGGACGAGGGGGATTCCGGCCAGCTACGGGGGGTTCGAGACGTTCGCCGAGCAGCTCTCGACGCGGCTGGTCGCGCGCGGGCACGACGTGACGGTCTACTGCCGCGCGCACTACGTCAGCCCGCGCCAGATCGAGTACAAGGGCGTGCGCCTCAAGGTGCTCCCCACCATCCGCCACAAGTATTTCGACACCGTCGTCCACGCCGGCCTCTCCGCCCTCCACGCCGCGGCGCTGCGCCGCTTCGACGCCGCCCTCATCTGCAACGCCGCCAACGCGCCCTTCGCGCCGGTGCTCCGCGCCGCGCGCGTGCCCGTCGCCATCAACGTGGACGGCCTCGAACACAAAAGGCGCAAGTGGAACTGGCTCGGCAAGAACTACTACCGCGTGGCCGAGCGCCTCTCGGTCTGGCTGCCGAACGAGACGGTCACGGACGCGCGCGTCATCCAGGACTACTACCTGGCGAAGTACCGCGCGGGCTCGACGATGATCGCCTACGGCGCGGAGGTCGAGCGGCGCGCCGACCGGCAGGCCGTCGCGCGCTGGGGCGTGGAGCCGAACCGCTACGTGCTCTACGTCTCGCGCCTTGAGCCCGAGAACAACGCCGAGATGGTCATCGAGGCTTTCCGCCGCGTGCGCACGCCGCAGAAGCTGCTCGTCGTCGGCGACGCCCCCTACGCGCACGAGTACATCGCGCACCTGCGCTCGCTCGCTCGCCGCGACCGCCGCATCGTCTTCACGGGCTTCGTCTTCGGCGACGCCTACCGCGCCTTGCAGCAGAACGCCTTCTGCTACGTCCACGCCACCGAGGTCGGCGGCACGCACCCCGCGCTCCTCGAAGCGATGGGCTACGGCAACTGCGTGCTGACCCTGAACACGCCCGAGAACGTCGAGGTGACGGGCGACGCCGCCATACACTACCGCGACACCACAGACCTCGCCGCGCAGTTGCAGCGCGTCCTGCGCGGCGGCGCGATGGTCACGCAGTACCGGCAGCGGGCGCAGGCGCGCGTCCGCGAGCGCTACGACTGGGAGCACGTCGTGGACGAGTACGAGCGCCTCTTCGCGCACATGGCCGGCGTCGAGCCGCCCGCGCCCGCCTTCGTCGCCGCCGACGCGCAGGCCGCCGAAGCCCCGCGCGGCGAATCGGTGGCGAAAGAGAGTCAGACGGGCCCGCGGCTTTGAGAATCCGCCCGCTTCGGGTATCATCCCCGCCCGACTCCGACGGTTCGTGAGCATCCGCCCTCCCCGACCCCGGGCCAGGCAGGCCGCGCGGGCGAAAGTGACAGCCGCTCTTACACCTCTCACCGACCGACGACCTAAATCAACCCGAGCCGCACGCCCCGACCGCGAAGTGCGACCCGCCAGACGCCCGCGCCGAAACGGAACGCGGGCATCCGCCATATACGTCTAGAGCACGAACGGCTCGCCGCTCGCCCGGCCTGACCCGGGCCCGCCGCCCGCCGCGTTCCCCGCGGCCGCCCCTACACAGAAGGAGATTCATCCCCCATGACTCGCCCCCGCCACTTCGTTCTCACTTTCGTTCTCCTGACCGCCTTCGCACTCTCGGGCGGCCTCGCCGCGCGCTTAGCCGGCGCGCAGTCGTCGCCCGTCACGGCGCAGAGCGTCCAGCGCTGGAGCGTCGCCAACGGCAACTACGTGCTGGCCATGCTCGCCGACGGGACGCTCGTCGCGACCGGCGGCGACTCGCCCGTGATGCTGAACCCGCAGACCGGCGAGAGCCTCGGCCCCGCGCCCGCGCCCGACGTGCGCGCCGCCGTGTGGGTCGGCGACGCGGGCCGCCCCGACTACCTGATCGGCGGCTATCAGGACAGGCGCGCCTACAGGTCGGACGGCGGGCTGGCCTGGGAGTGGAGTCTGCTCGGCTGCTGCAACACCTTCCGCTACCCCGTAGCGATTGACCACGAGCGCGGGCTCGCCTACACGACCGCGAACTGGACGCTCTCCGCGGTCAGGCTGGCGGACGGCGTGGACGTTCGACACGTCAACTCCGGCGACTTCTTCGGCTTCACGAGCATCGCCGGGCCGGGCGTGGCCTACGTGGCCGGCATCGGCGGCCACGTGGCGCGCGTCAACGCCGACGCGGGTGCGACCGAGTGGGTGATGCCCGTAGACCCCGGCCACCAGTTGCAGTCGGGCGCGGTCGCCGCCGACGGCAGCTTCGTCGTCTCTTCGCGCGGCTCGCACCTGGCGCAGGCGATTGAGCCGGGCCGCCTCGCGCGACTCCTGCCCGACGGCACGACCGTGTGGAACCTTCCGGTGAACGCGGTCACGCCGCCGGTCGTCGGCGCGGGCGGCCTCATCTACGTCGGCACGCAGCCGCCGCCCGCGAGCGACGCGGGCGCGGGCTCCGTCGAGGCGCGCGACTCCAACACGGGCGCGCTCGTGTGGAGCACGCCGGTCGAGGGTCTGCCGAACGACCTCCTCCTGGGTGACGACGGCGCGGTCTACGTCGGCGCGGGCGGCGCAAGCGCGCGCGTCTACGCGCTCGATCAGGCGACGGGCGAAGTCCGCCGGACGGTCACGGACATGCCGGGCGCTTGGGAGTTGCTCTTAAGCGGCGGCCTGCTCTACGTCACCGGCAACGCCATCACGGCGCTGCCGGTCGGCGCCACGAACTACGACCCGGCCTCGCCGTGGCCCGTGCGCCTCCACGACAACCAGCGGACGGCCAACCGCGGCGCGGCCCACATCAACCTCCCGCGCTGGCCCGCGCCCGACCCCGTGCCGACCCCGCCGTTCACGATAACGGTAGACCCCGGCGCTTACGCGGGCGTCTACTACGTCAACCACGGCCCCGTGCCCGGCACGGGGCCGACGACCCTCTCGCTCAACCCCGGCACGTACAACGTGCGCGTCGGCGAGTACAACACGCCGGGCACGAACTTCTTCTTCACGGTTGACGCGGCGGGGCGCGTGACGGACGTGTCGAAGCCCGCGGCGGCGCACGGCGCGGGCCCGGCGCTCGTCTTCCACAACTCGACCGTCAGCGTAGACCCGCAGGGGTACGCGGGCCGCTACCGCATCTACACGCAGCCCTCGGCGTCGCACACCGGCGCGCGGTCGTTCGTCCTCGTGCCCGGGCTCCTCTACCTTCTGGATAACGGCTACGGCACGCCGGGCGGCAGCTTCGCCTTCGAGCTGAACGAGGCGGGCGAGGCCGTCAACCTGAACAAGCCGGGCGTCGGCACGGCCAGCGGCCACACCGTCACGCTCAACAACGCGACCGTCCGCGTAGACCCGCAAGGGTACGCCGGACTCTACCGCCTGCTCGGCTCGTTCGACGGGACGTTCACCGGCACGACGCAGCACACGCTGATACCCGGCCTCTACTACCTCGTCGATAACAACTACGGCGTCCCTGCCGGGAGCTTCCAGTTCAAGGTGGACGACTGCGGGCGCGTCACGGACGTTTCGCGCCCGGGCGCGGCCGACGGTATAGGCAACACCCTGCGCTTGAGGAACGCCCTGGTCACCATCGACCCGCGGGGCTTCGCGGGCGTGTACCGCCTGCCCTCCTTCAACGCGGGCTTCACGGGCGTGCGCCAACTCGTCCTGATACCGGCGCTCGGCTACTTCTTCGACAACGGGGCGGGGAAGGGCGGGAGCTACTTCAACTTCCGCGTGGACAGTTGCGGCCGCGTCGCGGAGATCGCGCAGTCGCTCTCGTTGACGCCGCACGCGGTCGCCGACGGGGCGCGGCTCGTCCTCAACAACACGACCGTGCGCGTCGAGCCGTCGGGCTACGCGGGCGCATACAACGTCGGCGGCTACGCGGGGCTTGTGGGCGCGGCAGACGTTGTGCTCGTCTCCGGGCTCAAGACCTTCGTGAACGTGGGCGGGAGTTGGGCGTACTTCACGCCCGAGGAGGCGGAGGTCGCCCCTTCGCTCGTCTCGCTCGTCATGGGCGTGCAGACGGCGGACTTCGCCCTGAGCGCCGCGGCTTACTCGCCGGGGCAGGGGACGCCGTATCAAGCCTGCCCGCTCGACGACGCCCGGGGCGTGGACAACTCCTGCGGGAACGACTCCGCGCCGCCGACGACGGCCGCGACGCTCTCGTCGCCGCCGAACGGCGCGGGCTGGCATAACTCGGACGTGACGGTCACGCTCGGCGCTTCGGACGAGGTCGGCGGGACGGGCGTGAGCGAGATCGTCTACGGCGCGAGCGGCGCACAGCCCATCGCGCAGACGAGCGCGGCGGGCGCGTCCGTCTCGCTGACGTTCGCGGCCGAAGGGTTAACGACCCTGACCTACTTCGCGCGCGACAGCGCGGGCAACGTCGAGGAGGCGCGGACGCTCACGGTGAGGCTCGACAAGACCGCGCCCGGGTTGACGGCAGACGCGCAGACCGACGCGGGCGCATACACGGGTGGCACCTGGACGAACCGAGACGTTACGATCAGCTTCGGCTGCATGGACGCGGGCTCGGGCGTGGCGTCCGTCACGGCCCCCCTGACGCTCGGGTCGGAGGGCGCGGGGCAGTCCGCCTCGGGCACGTGCTCCGACGCGGCGGGCAACGACGCGGCCCTGACCTTCGGCGGCATCAACATCGACAGGACGCCGCCCTCCATCGACATCACGCGACCGGCGGACGGGGCCGCCTACACGCTCGGCCAACTTGTGACGGCCGCCTACGCCTGCTCCGACGGCGGCTCGGGTGTGGCCGCGTGCGCGGGGCCGGTCGCGGGCGGGCCGAACCTCGACACTTCCGCCGTCGGCGCGAAGACGTTCACGGTCGCGGCGCGTGACGCGGCGGGCAACGAGTCGGCGCAGACCAGCGCCTACTCGGTCGGCTACGCCTTCGCCGCGCTCTTCGACCAGGCGAAGGAGCACAAGAGCGGGAGCACCCTCCCAGTCAAGCTGCGCCTGACGGACGCGGCCGGCCGCAACCTCTCGTCGCCCGCGCTGGTCGTCCGCGCCATGGGCGTCCGCCTCGTCCCGACGGGCGCGCCGGGCGTGCTCGAAGAGGCGGGGCAGTCCAACCCGGACTTCAACTTCCGCTACGACGCGTCCCTGGGCGGCTACGTCTTCAACCTGAAGACGACCGGCTACGCGACCGGAACCTACGCGCTGACCTTCACGGCCGGGGCCGACCCGACGCCGCGCGCCTGCTCTTCCAGGTGCGGCAGTGACGTAAAGATAATTAACCGCGGAGGCAGGGAGGCACGGCTTTAAAGACATATGTCTTTAAAGCCGTGCCTCCCTGCCTCCGCGGTTAATCTTCCCTTGAAGACGGCTCAGAACTTGATGGACTTTACGTCGGCGGGCTTGGCGAAGAGGGAGTCGGGGACGGGCTTGTTGAACTCGACCGTCTCGTAGTTGACGCGGCTCGACTGCTGGCCGGCGCGGTAGTGGTCGATGACGAAGGGGAAGCGCGCGCCCGCGACGTTGAGGAACTGCGCGTAGCGGTCCTCCTCTTCGACGCGCTCGCCCTCCTCGCCCGGCCGCTTGTAGATGACCTTGGCGGGCAGCCCCTCGCGCGCGTCGAACTCGAACTCGGCCTCGAAGCCGTCGGGGTAGGTGAGGCGGACGACCTCGTTGCGGCGCGCGAGCCCCGCCTCGCGCCGCCCGACGTAGGTGAGCGACGCGCCCTCCGTCCGCCACCAGCCGCGCGGCAGGTTGTCGATGCTCGTCCGCAGCGTCGTCTTAAAACTCTCGACCTGCTCGGGCGTCACGTCCGTGAGCGACCTCTTCCTGGCGTCGAAGGCCCAGCCCGTCTCGCCCGTGTTCACCTGCACGGCCTGCACGCCCGCGCCCTTGAACTCCGTCCGCTCGCGGTCGGGGAAGACGAGGTAGTCGCGGAAGGTGATGGGGATGCCCGACTGCCCCTCGCGGAACTCCGTGAAGTAGCCCTTCGAGGTGACCGAGCGCACGCCGAGGTAGGCCGGCCCGCCCAGCGCCTCGACCGCGCGCGCGACGACGGCCAGGGCCTTCTCGTCGGCCTTCGCTTCCCGCTGCGGTTTCGCCCCGCCGCCCTCCTTCTGCGCGCGCGAGGCGGGGGAGGTGAAGAGCAACAGCGCCGCGACGAACGCCGGCGCGAAGAGGTAGAGCGTCTTTCTCATGCCGAAATTTATAAACGCGCGCGGGCGGCGATGGCAAACGCCGGGCGCGTCCCACCTGAGCCCCGAAGGGGCGTCATAAAATAGCCAGGGGGCCGAAGCGTTGGCGTAGCCTGAGCGCCGCCCCTGGTAACGTCGGGTGAATATGTTGAGCCCCGAAGGGGCGGAATAACGGTCGATGTTATTCCGCCCCTTCGGGGCTCATTCTTTGTTGCCGTTAAGTTCCAGGGGCGTTGCCCCTGGCTATCTCATTACGCCCCTTCGGGGCTCAGTTCTCGGCGCGGACGACGACCTCGCCGTTCTCCACGTCGGCGACGAAGCTCGTCGCCTCCTTCCACATCGCGGTGATGGGGAGCTTCACCTTCTCGTCGATGTGGCGCTTGAGGAAGCGCGCGCCGTAGGCCGGGCTGTAGCCCTTCTCGGTCAGCAGGTCGAGCGCGGCCGCCGTCACGCGGCAGCCCTTGCCCTGCTGCTCCATCTGGCGGCAGAGTTTCCCGGTGTAAATCTTCGCGATGTCGCGCACCTCGTCCATCGTCAGGGGCGAGAAGACGACGATCTCGTCGATGCGGTTGCGGAACTCGGGCGTGAAGCGGTTCTCGGCCGCCTTCATCACGTCGCCCTTGATGGCCTTCATGTCGCCGAGCGTCTTCGAGCCGAACCCGAACGGCTTCTCGTACTTCTTGAAGTTCTCCGAGCCGAGGTTCGAGGTCATGATGATGATCGCGTCGGAGAGGTAGACCTTCTTGCCGCGCCCGTCCGTCAGCCAGCCCTCGTCGAAGGCTTGCAGGAAGAGGTTCATCAGCGTCGGCGAAGCCTTCTCGACCTCGTCGAGCAGCAGAACCGTGTAGGGGTTCTCGCGGAGCTGTTCCGTGAGCACGCCGCCGCGCTCGCTGCCGACGATGCCGCGCGGCATGCCGATGAGCTTCTCGATGCCGATGGTGCCGTCCTGGTACTCGGACATGTCGATGCGCACCATCTTCTCCTCGTCGCCGAACATGAACTCGGCGACGGCCTTCGCCAGCTCCGTCTTGCCGACGCCCGTGGGCCCGAGGAAGAGGAGCACGCCGTCGGGCTTGTAGTGCGACTCCTTGAGCGGCCCCTTGTTGAGGCGCAGGCGCTGGGCGACGGCGCGGATGGCGTCCTTCTGGCCGATGACGCGGCGGCCCAAGTCCTCCTCCATCGCGGAGAAGCGGTCGTTGGTGTCGCGGTAGATCATGTCGCGCGGGATGCGCGACTCCTGCGAGATGACGTCGATGATGTGCTCGGGGCGCACCACCAGGGTGTCCGGCTCGTTGATCTCGACCTTGACGGCCGCCGTGTCGAGCCAGCCGATGGCTTTGTCCGGCAGGTGCAGGTTGCGGATATACTTCGGGGCCATCTCGAGCGCCGTGTTGATGGCGTCGTCCGAGATGGTAACAGAGTAGTTGCGCTCCAGCCTCGGGCGGAGGCCGAAGAGGATTTCGCGCGTCTCGGCGATGGACGGCTCGTCCACCTTGACCTGCCGGAAGCGGCGCGCGAGCGCCTCGTCCTCGCCGATGTACTCCTTGTACTCGGTGATGGTGGTCGCGCCGATGATGCGCATCTCGCCGCGCGCGAGCGCGGTCTTGAACATGTTCGCCGCGTCGCTCGAAGTCCCTAAAGCCGCGCCCGCGCCGATGATGGTGTGGGCCTCGTCGATGAAGAGGATGAGGTTGTCGCGCTCCTTCACCTCGTCGATGATGCCCTTGATGCGCTCCTCGAACATGCCGCGCAGCATAGTGCCGGCGACGAGGCCGCCCATCTGCAACTGCACGACGTGCGTGTTGCGCAGGCGCGCCGGAACCTTCTCCGGTTCGAGTTCGATCAGCCGCGCCAGACCTTCCACGACCGCGGTCTTGCCGACGCCCGGCTCGCCGACGAGCATCGGCGAGTTGGCGCGCTCGCGGTGGCAGAGGATTTCGATCATCTGCTGTATCTCGCGCTCGCGGCCGATGGTCGGCGGCAGCTTGTCTGCGCGGGCGAGGCGGTTGAGAGAGACGCCGAAGTGCTTCAGGTACGGAGGCAGCTCGAACTTCTTCTTGTACTCCTCCTCCTGCTGCTCGCGCGTGCGGACGCGCGCCCGCACCTGCTCGACGACCGTCTCGGCGTTGGCCCCCAAGCTCCGCAGCACGCCCATCAGGGCGCTGTTCTCGTCCTGCGAGAAGGCCATGAAGAGGTCTGTGGCCTCGATGGTCTTGCGCCCCTGCGCGCGGGCGCGCTCCATCGAGCGCTTGAAGAGTTCTATCGTCTCGGGCGCGATGCGGATGCCCTTGTTGACGTTCTGATAGCGTGCATTCTCCAGTCGCTTTTCAATCAGCACCTTGACCGAGCGCGGGTCGAGCGAGAGGTCGCGCATCGTCTGGTTGAACAGCTCACCCTCCTCGGCCGCGAGGCCGTTGAGAATGTGTTCCACCGCGATGTAGTTTTGGTCACGGCGGCGCGACTCCTGCACGGCGTGTTCGAGGACGCGCTGCCCGCTCTCGGCGAAACGGTCTTTGTAAGTTCCCAGATCAATCATTGCTTTTCCTTCTGGCGAGCCGCGGGGGGAGTCTTGCGAGGACGACCTCCGCAGGGGCTCGAAAACATCAGCCTAAAAAAAATCGGGACGGCGGGCGGCGCTGACTCTTCGGGGCTTTCAAAGCCGAAACAGATTCGCCAAACATGCCCGTCGTCCGGCCTCTGTTAGATGCCTGGCTCGGATGACCCGTTGCGCCTTCGCGTCGCGCTTCCGGACATCAGAACTATAGCACATCGGCGGACTGCAATTACTCTGCCATCAAAAAAGCGGTAAACCGTAAACCGTAAACCGTGACAGGAAGGTTAGGAAAGCGTGAGCCGTGAACGACTGCGAGTCTGGTAGCGGACTCACGTCGCCGTTCACGGCTCGTCAGGTTTTCACTTGTCACGGTCTACGGTTTACAGTCCCCGGCCCTTAGAAGTCGCCGTAGTCTTCGCCCCCGGGCATCGGCGGCGTGGCCGCCTTCTTCGTCTCGGGCGCGTCGGTGACGGCGGCGTCCGTCGTGAGCAGCAGGCCCGCGATGGAGGCGGCGTTCTGCAAGGCCGTCCGCACGACCTTCGTCGGGTCGATGATGCCGGCCTTGACGAGGTCTTCAAACTGGCCCGTGGCGGCGTTGTAGCCGACCGCGCCCTTCGAGTCCTCGATCCTGCCGATGACGATGGCGCCGTCCATCCCGGCGTTCTCCGCGATGCGGCGCAGTGGCTCCTGCATCGCGCGCTGGATAAGGCGGACGCCCGTCAGCGTGTCGCCCTCCTCCCCGAGCTTGTCGAGCGCCCTGGCCGCGCGCACCAGCGCGACCCCGCCGCCGGGGACAATCCCCTCCTGCGCGGCCGCGCGCGTCGCGTTGACGGCGTCCTCGACGCGCATCTTCTTCTCCTTCATCTCGGTCTCGGTCGCCGCGCCGACGCGGATGACGGCGACGCCGCCCGCGAGCTTGGCGAGCCGCTCCTGCAACTTCTCGCGGTCGTAGTCCGAGGTCGTCTCCTCGATCTGGTGGCGGATGGTCGAGACGCGCCCCTCGATTGCGCGGCGGTCGCCCGCGCCCTCGACGACGGTCGTGTTCTCCTTGTCCACGATGACGCGCTTGGCGCGGCCCAAATCTTCAATCGTCACCGATTCGAGCTTGATGCCGAGGTCTTCCGTGATGACGCGCCCGCCGGTCAAGGTCGCTATGTCTTCGAGGATGGCCTTGCGGCGGTCGCCGAAAGCGGGGGCCTTCACGGCGCAGACCTTGATCGTCCCGCGCAGGCGGTTGACGACCAGCGTGGCGAGCGCGTCGCCCTCCACGTCCTCGGAGATGATGAGGAGCTGGCGGCCCTGGTTCGCCACCTGTTCGAGCAGGGGCAGCAGGTCGCGCATGGCCGAAATCTTCTTCTCGTGGATGAGGATGACGGGCTCTTCGAGCACGGCCTCCATGCGGTCGGGGTTGGTGACGAAGTAGGGGCTCAAGTAGCCTCGGTCGAACTGCATGCCCTCGACGAGGTCGAGCTCGGTCTGCATCGACTTCGACTCCTCGACGGTGACGACGCCGTCCTTGCCTACACGATCCATCGCCTCGGCGATCAGCTCGCCGATCTCGCGGTCGTTGTTGGCCGAGACGGCGGCGACGTTCGCCAGCTCGTCCTTGCCCTTGACCTTCTTCGAGAGCTTTTCGAGTTCGGCCGTGGCGGCCTCGACGCCGAGCTGGATGCCGCGCTGCAACTGCATGGGGTTGGCGCCGGCCGTGACGTTCTTGACGCCCTCGCGGAAGATGGCCTGCGCGAGCACGGTGGCGGTCGTCGTGCCGTCGCCCGCGATGTCGTTGGTCTTGGTGGCGACCTCCTTGACCATCTGCGCGCCCACGTTCTCGTACTTGTCCTTCAGCTCGATCTCTTTGGCGACCGTCACGCCGTCCTTCGTGATGACGGGCGAGCCGAACTTCTTGCCGAGCACGACGTTCCTGCCCTTCGGCCCCAGCGTGACGCGCACCGCGTTGGCCAAGACGTTGACGCCCCTGAGCATCGCGCTCCGCGCCTCTTCCCTGAACTTCAAATCCTTCGCTGCCACTGTTTCGTTTCTCCTGAGAAATTTTGACCGTCGGTTAGTCTGATTTAATGAGCCGTCACGCGCCCGCGCTCTCGCTTTCGCCCTTCGCGCGGCCGACCTGGACGCGGGCGGGGCGGAGCAGTTGGTTGCCGAGCCGGTAGCCGCGGCCGTACTGCTTGACGACCTCGCCGTCGAGCGCCGGCTCGACCTCGGCCGTGTCCACCGCCTCGTGCAGTTCCGGGTCGAAGGGCTGCGCCAAAGCCTCGATGGGCTCCGCGCCGGCCTGCGCGAGCACGTTCTCGAAGCCGCTGATGGTGCCGCGCAGGCCGTCCAGAAGTGACTCCTGCGTGCCCCCGGCTTCGGCCGCCTCGACGGCGCGTTGCAGGTTGTCGATGACGGGCAGCAGCGCCGAGATGAAGGCCGCCTTCTCGCGCGCGACCCGCTCGTCGGCGTTGCGGGCGAGGCGCTGGCGCAGCTCGTCCGTCTCGCGCTTGAGGTCGGCCCGCACCTGCTCGAATCGTGCCTGCACGTCCAGAACCTTCTGCTCGGCCTCGCGCGCGCGCGCCTCAAGCTCCTCGACGTACGAGGGCCTCACGCTCGGGGCCTCTCCCGCGGCCGGCTGCCCGCCGCCCTCCTCCTCTTCGCCGAGGCGTATGCGGCGGCGGTCGTTGACGCGCACCTTCGGCGCGCCCTCCTCTTCGGCGCCCAGCTCCTCCGGCCAGTCCTTCTCGGCCGAATCCTTCTCTGCCATATCTCGCTTCTTACTCCCCCTGCGGAATAGTCTCATTGGCGTAAATCGTAAATGGTAAATCGTAAATAGGAAAGGCGGCGGGCGGCGCGGCCACTATCGACGACTTACGATTCGACGCCTCCGCCCCTCTCACTTCACGTCGATCTTCGTACGGCGCCCCTGCCGCTCGTCGCGCTTGGGCAGGTGGAGGAGGAGCACGCCGTCCTTGTAGTCGGCCGAGATGGCCGCGCGGTCAACCGCGTCGGGTAAGGAGAAGGTGCGCACGAAGCGCCCCTGCGGCCGCTCGGTGCGGCGCGCGCTCAAGCCCTCCTGCCCCTTGCGCTCGCCGCGGATGACGAGGCGGCCGTCGTCGAGGGAAACGTCCAGCCCTTCGCGGTCGATGCCGGGCAGGTCGAGTGCGAGCAGGTACTCGCGCTCGTCCTCGTACACGTCGGCCGCCGGAATCCAGTCGGCGCGCTCGATCTCACCCTCCTCCGCCTCGCGCGCGCCCGCGCGCCGGTCGGCCGCCTCCTCGAACAGGTGGTTCATCCGCTCCTGCAAGGTGAAGAGGTCGCGCGGGTCGAATCTACGGTGTCTCATTCGATTCCTCCTACGGGTTTGGGACGGCGAACAGGGAACGCCGAACGGCGAACCGAAGACTTTGACCTTACACTTCATCGCCCTTCGTTCCCCTTTCGTCGTCAGGCTTTCGCCGCCTCGGTCGCGGCGGCGTCGCCGCCGCCGGCCGTGAACTGCATCTGGTCGCCGCCGGCCGAGACGCGGACGGTCTGGCCGGGCAGAACCTCGCCGCGCAGGAGCTTCGACGCGAGCGGGTTCTGGATGAGCGTCTGGATCGCGCGCTTCAAGGGGCGCGCGCCGTAGAGCGGGTCGTAGCCCTCGCGCGAGAGCAGGGCCCGGGCCGACTCGTCCAGCTCCAGGTGTATGTCGCGCTCGGCCAGCAGGCGGCGCAGCCGTTCGAGCTGTATTTCGATGATGTCGCCGATCTGCTCGCGCGTGAGCTGGTGGAAGATGACGATGTCGTCCACGCGGTTCAGGAACTCCGGCTTGAAGTTCTCGCGCAGCACCTCCAACACGGCTTCTCTGACCTGCTTCTCGTCGTCGGCGACGGCCTGTATCTCGCGGCTGCCGAGGTTCGAGGTCATGATCAGCACGGTGTTCTTGAAGTCCACCGTCCGCCCCTTCGAGTCGGTCAGCCGCCCGTCGTCGAGAATCTGCAAGAGGATGTTGAAGACATCCGGGTGCGCCTTCTCGATCTCGTCGAAGAGGATGACGCTGTACGGCCTGCGCCTGACGGCCTCGGTCAACTGCCCGCCCTCCTCGTAGCCGACGTAGCCCGGCGGCGCGCCGATCATGCGCGCCACGGCGTGCTTCTCCATGTACTCCGACATGTCGAGCCGAATCATCGCCCGCTCGTCGTCGAAGAGGAACTCGGCGAGGGCGCGCGCCGTCTCCGTCTTGCCGACGCCGGTGGGGCCGAGGAAGATGAAGGAGCCGACGGGCCGGTTCGGGTCTTGCAGCCCGGCGCGCGCGCGGCGCACGGCGTTCGCCACGGCCGCGAGCGCCTCGTCCTGCCCGATGACCCGGTTGCGCAGGCGCTCCTCCATCGTGACGAGCTTCTGCATCTCGCCTTCCAGCATCTTCGAGACGGGCACGCCCGTCCACTTGGCGACGACCTGCGCCACGTCCTCCTCGTCAACCTCCTCCTTGAGCATGACGCCTTCGCTCTGAAGCTCGGCGAGCTTCTGCTGCTCGGCGGCGAGCTGGCGTTCCAACTCGGGAATCTGGCCGTACTGAATCTCAGCGGCGCGTTGGAGGTCGCCCGCGTTGCGCGCCTGGTCGAGTTGAAGGCGGAGCTGTTCCAGCTCGTTCTTGACCTCGCGCATCCGGTCAATCTCTTCCTTCTCGGACTGCCACTTGGCCTTCATCCCGGAAGATTTCTCGTTGAGGTCTGCGATGCGCTGCTCGATGTCCTTCAGACGCGCCTTCGAGCGCTCGTCCTCCTCGCGCTGCAACGCCTGGCGCTCGATCTCCAGTTGCAGTATCTCGCGCTCCAGCACGTCGATCTCCTGCGGCAGGCTGTCGATTTCAATACGGAGGCGCGAGGCCGCCTCGTCGATGAGGTCGATGGCCTTGTCGGGCAGGAAGCGGTCGGTGATGTAGCGGTTCGAGAGCGCCGCCGCCGCGACGATGGCCGAGTCCTTGATGCGGACGCCGTGGTGCACCTCGTAGCGCTCCTTCAGGCCGCGCAGGATGGCGATGGTGTCCTCGACGGTCGGCTCGCCGACGAAGACCTGCTGGAAGCGGCGCTCAAGTGCCGCGTCCTTCTCGATGTGCTTCTTGTACTCGTTGAGCGTCGTCGCGCCGACGCAGCGCAGCTCGCCGCGCGCCAGCGCCGGCTTCAGCATGTTCGACGCGTCAATCGCGCCCTCGGCCGCGCCCGCGCCCACGAGCGTGTGCAGCTCGTCGATGAAGAGGACGATGTGCCCCTGCGCGTTCTCGATCTCTTTCAGGACGGCCTTGAGCCTGTCCTCGAACTCGCCACGGTACTTCGCGCCGGCGAGCATCGAGCCGAGGTCGAGTGACACGAGCCGCTTGTTGCGCAGGGTCTCGGGCACGTCGCCCGAGACGATGCGCTGGGCGAGCCCCTCGACGATGGCGGTCTTCCCCACCCCGGGCTCGCCGATGAGCACGGGGTTGTTCTTCGTGCGGCGGCTCAAGACCTGGACGGTGCGGCGTATCTCGTCGTCGCGGCCGATGACGGGGTCGAGCTTGCCTTGGCGGGCCAGCTCCGTCAGGTCTTTGGCGTACTTCGAGAGCGCCTGGTAGTTGGCCTCGGCGTTCTGGTCGGTGACGCGGACGCCGCCGCGCGTCTGCTCGATGACCTTGAAGAGGTCGTCGCGGTTGACGCCGTGCTGGCGCAGGATGCGCCCGGCCGCGCCGTCCTTCTCGGCCGTGATGGCGAGGAGCAGGTGCTCGGTCGAGACGTACTCGTCCTGCATCTGCTCGGCCTCCTTCTGGGCGGCCTGGAAGACCTGCGTGATGCGCGGGCTGAAATACTGCGAGCCGCCCTGCACCTTCGGCTGGCGCGCGACCGCCGCCTGAAGGTCGTTCAGGACGACCTGCAAGTTCGCGCCGAGCTTGCCGAGCAGGGGCCGCACGACGCCCTCGGGCTGTTCGAGCATGGCGAGCAGGAGGTGCTCGGGCTCGACCTGCTGGTGCTGGTTGCGCTCGGCCGCCTCGATGGCCGACTGGATGGCCTCCTGGCCGCGCAGTGTGAAACGTTCTAGACGCATGATTGCCTCGGGGAAATTTTTACCGGCTGCTGAATAAAAATACCGCTCCTACTCACACGGCCTTAAACCTTCGGCGGCCAGCCGCGGCCGTGCGCCACCTGCGTGGCCCCTGACCGTCGGGCTGGCCGCCGAGGGTTTCCTGCCGGTTAGGCGTTGGCCGTGTTCGCCTGGCCCTTGGCCGCGGGCTTCCCGCCTTCGGCCTTCGCCTCGATGGTCTTCGGCGCGCCGGCTTCGGCCGACTCGCCCCTGATCTCGATGCGGCGGGCCTTCACCTCCTCGCGCTTGCGGAGCGCGACGCGGAGCACGCCGTTCTTGTACTCGGCCGTCGCGTTCTCGGGCGAGACGGTCTGCGGCAGCGTGAAGGAGCGCGTGAACGAGCCGTAGGCGCGCTCGACGCGGTGGTAGTTGTCCGTCTCGTCCTTCTTCTCGAAGCGGCGCTCGCCGCGCAGCGTCAGGACGTTGTTCTCGATGGTCAGCTCGAAGTCCTCGCGGTTCATGCCGGGGAGTTCGGCTTCGAGGACGATCTCGTCCTTGTTCTCGAAGATGTCCACGTTCGGCGTCCAGGCCCCGCGGGCGATACCCTCGTCGCCGAAGCCGCGCGAGAAGTTGGTGGAGAAGAGGCGGTTGACCTCGTCCTGCAAGGTCTTCAGGTCACGGAACGGGTCGTAACGGGTGATGCTCATGATTTTTAACCTCCAGAGAGAATTTTTGCAGCCCCTCGCACCCTTGAAAGGGGTCGTCGGGGCTATCCTCAATGCGTGAGCACGGAGGAATAATAAATATTGAGTGTCCCTTTGTCAAGTCTATGGATGAACGGGGAAATCCCCAAGTTGCCCCGGCCGAACGGCCGTCGTGGCCCCGCTTTTCGTGCTCTCAAAGAGTCGTTTCGGAGAATATTCATTGACAAAAAGGCTGCGCGGGCGTATGATACGTGGCAAAAAGAAGCTTTCACCGAATTAGGCGGAACGCGGCGGCTCGGAGATTCGTAAGGGTTCCGAAGAGGTGTCTTTGATGCTTGACGAGAGGGACGCGAAGATTCTGGAGATTCTTCAGAAGGACGGGCGGACGACCAACGTCGATCTGGCCCGGGCGGTCGAGCTGACCCCTTCGGCCACGCTCGAACGCGTCCGCAAGCTCGAAGAGCGCGGCCTGATTAAGGGCTACACGGCGCTTCTCGACGCGCACGCGCTGGGGCTGGGGCTCGCGGCCTTCATCTTCCTGCGCGTGGACGACAACGAAGACTTAATCGGCCGCGCGGAGGGGACGGCCGAAGAGTTGGCGGCGCTGCCGTCGGTGCTGGAACTACACCACCTGGCGGGCGAGGACTGCTTCATCCTGAAGGTGCGGGCGCGGGACACGGACGACCTCTACAGGTTTCTGCGGGACGAGCTGGGGCGCTTCAAGCAGATCAGGAGCACGCGGACGACGATCGTTCTGAAGACGGTCAAGGAGTCTACGGGGCTGCCTCTGGACAGGGAAAGGGCGGGTGAGTGATGCAGGGCAGGGAGAAGTTGGGGGCGTACGGGGCCTGGGCGGCGGTCTGTTTCTTCTGGGGGACGACCTACCTCGCGATTGCCGTCGGGCTGGAGAGTTTTCAGCCGACGCTCTTCGCGGGCCTGCGCTTTCTCGTCGCGGGCGGTCTGCTCTTCTTCGTCATGAGCCGGCAGCGGGGGGCGCGCCTGCCCATCGGGCGCGAGTGGCTCGACCTGGGCGTGGTGGGCCTGATGCTGCTCGGCGTGGGCAACGGCGCGGTCGTGTGGGCCGAGAAGTGGGTGCCGAGCGGGATGGCGGCCTTGCTGGTGGCGACCTCGCCCTTCTGGGCGGCGGCGCTTGAACGTTTTCAGAAGGATGGCGAGCGCGTGGGCCTGCGCGGCCTTTTGGGGATGGCCGTGGGCTTCGGTGGCCTGGCGATGCTCGTGGGGCCGCAGCTCTTCGGGGCGGAGTTGAACGGCGAGTACGTCCTCGGCGTCGTCATCATACAGGTCGGGAGTCTCTTCTGGCAGGCGGGGTCGGTCTACTCGAAGCTGCGCCCGGTGGGCGTCTCGCCGCTGATGGCCTCGGCGGTGCAGATGCTCTGGGCGGGCGTGGTGCTGACGCTGGTGGGGACGCTCGTGGGCGAGTGGTCGGGGATGAGCTTCAGCGCGAGGAGCGCGGGCGCGCTCGTCTACCTCATCGTCTTCGGGTCGATTGTGGCCTACAGCGCGTACATGTACGCGATTCAGAAGCTGCCCCTGCCTCTGGTCTCGACCTACTCGTACGTGAACCCTCTGGTGGCGCTCGCGCTCGGGTGGCTGATTCTTTCGGAGCCGCTCGGCTGGCGCGAGGCGGGCGCGGCGCTCGTCATCCTGCTCGGCGTGGCGTTGGTGAAGACCTCGCCGAAGGATATCGCGCAGCTCATCGCGCGCCTGCGCGATGGGAGGAGAAAGTCGCCGCGCGATGAATGCCAGACGCACATCACGCAGAGCGCCTGAAGGCCGTGAACCGTGAACCGTGAACCGTGACAAGAAGGACATGCCTCCTCTTGTCACGGTTCACGGTTCACGGCCTTTTTGCGTCGAAGCGGAAGATGACCGAGCCGCGGGTGATGCCGGAGGCGTGTCTCTGTTGTGACTGCGGGCCGAGCTGGTCGGGCGGTTGGAACTTGCTGCCGATGGCGGGGATCACGTCGAGGAGGGCGAGGCCAGTCTCGGGGAAGTCGCCCACGCCGTCGCGGCCGTCCTTCGGCCCGTAGACGCCGAGGTAGGAGTCGCCGGATTCGTTGACGAGGGTGACCGTGCCGCCCGCCGTCTCGAACGCCGCCCAGCGCCAGCCCGCGAAGTAGCCCTTGAACTCGGGGTAGTCCCAGCTCTCGCCGGGCATCGTGTCGTTATAGCCTCTCTCCCACACGTCGATCCGCGTGCCGTGCGTGCGGTTCTGCCAGACGCGGTACGGCCCGCGCCCGAGCCAGCGCACGGCGCGCACCTCTCTCTCCGGCGCGTCGAATCGCACGCCGAGCAGGTCAACCGCGCCTTCAAACGCGTACTCGTAGTCGAGCCGCACGACGCCTCCGGGCGAGACGCGCCAGCGCGCCCGTTTGAGCGCGCCGTTGTAGTGCGTGTCTACGACGAGGTCTCCGCCCTCCGTGTGCGGCTCGAAGAATACCTTCTCGCCCGGCCCGGAGATGTCCACGTACTTGCGCCCCTCCCGGCGGAAGGCGACGAAGCGCGGGCCGTTGCCGAACGGGATGGCGCGGCCGCGGCTGCGGACTTCGGCGAGCAGGCCCGTACGTTTGTCGAAGCGCAGTTCGAGCGCCGCAGTCCGCGCGAAGAGCGAGCCGCCCTCCTCCCTCGTCGAGACTTCTCCTTTAACCGCGGGCGGCGGAGCGGGCGCGCGCTTCAACTCCCATGACCACGTCCACAGCTCGCGCCCCGAGGGGTCTTTCGCGGTGAGGTAGAGCGCGTCGGCGGACTTCCGACTCGGCGGCAGTTCTACCTTCAACTCCCCCGCGGCGTGCGGCGCAATGTTCGGCCCCCGCACCCTTCCCGCGGCCACGCGGGCGTGACCCGACCCCTTCATAAAGGGGGAAGGGAAGCGCGCGAGTCGCCACTCGAACGTACATTCGGCGAGGTTGGTGAAGTCGAAGCGGTTCTCGACGTTGAAGGAGAGGCGCGGGGCGTCCGTCAACCTCTCCGGGCTCGACAACTGCACGGGCGACCAGATTTCGCGCACGGCGTGGAAGCTGCCCTCGCGCTCGCGGTGCGGGCCGACGACGCCGTCCGCGCCCTGGTTGCCGGAGCAGTCGAGTTTCCCGCCCATGTCCGTGCGCGCGACGCACTCGTCAACGAAAGCCCAGATGAAGCCGCCGCCGCCGACCCTGCTCTTCCGCAACAGCTCCCAGTAGTCCCAGAGCCCCGCGCCCCCGCCGCCGTCGTAGAGCGCGTGCAGGAACTCCGTCGGCATGTAGACGTTCGGCCCCGACGTGAGCCGCGCGTGGCTCTCGTAAGACTCGTAGTGGTCTGTGTTGATGCCGCGGAACAACTCCCACGGGTGGAGGACGGGCCGTTTCTGCGGGTCCCACCTGGCGAACTCGTCGTCGTTCTCTTTGTTCCAGCCGCCCTCGTTGCCGTTGTCCCAGAAGAGTATCGAGGGGTGGTTCACGTCGCGGCGCACCAGCTCGCCGATCAGCTTCCGCCCCGTCTCCGTGTCGTAAGCGCGCTGCCACCCGCCCAGCTCGTCCAGGACGTAGAGCCCGAGTTCGTCGCACGCTTCGAGGAAGTGCTCGTCGGGCGGGTAGTGCGACATGCGCACGGCGTTGTTGTTCATCTCCTTGAGCAGCCGCGCGTCGTCGTAACTTATCTTCCGGCTCGTCGTGCGCCCCGACTCGGGCCAGAAGGAGTGTCGGTTCGTCCCCTTTAACAATATGCGTTGGCCGTTCAGGTAGAGCCCGTCGCCCTCCCTCACCTCGAACGTGCGGAAGCCGAAGCGCACGTCGGCGGCGTGCGCCGGAAGCCCCCTCTGCGAAAGCGTGAGACGCACGCGGTAGAGGTTCGGCGTCTCCGCCGTCCAGAGCTTCGGCGCGGCGACTCTGGTTTCGAGCCTGACGACCTTTACGCCGGGGGCCACGTCCGCCCCGAACGGCTCGCCGACCGGGCGGCCGCGCGCGTCAACGATCCGGGCGGACACAGAGCCGTGCGACACGCCTTCGCCGAGGTACACGTCCACGTCGAAGCGGCCGTCGGCGCGCGCGTCAACGGCCGCGCGGTCGATGTGCGCGGCGGGCAGGGCTTCGAGGTAGACGGGGCGGAAGATGCCGCCGAAGACCCAGTAGTCGGAGCCGAAGCGCTCGGCGCGGTTCACGCTCTCGTTGGCGGAGACTTTGCTGACGTTGACTTCGAGCAGGTTCTGCCCGCCGTACTTCAGGAGCGACGAGATGTCGTACTTGAACCGGTAGAAGGAGCCTTGATGAACCGGCCCCGCCGACCTGCCGTTGACCAGAACCTCCGCGTCGGTCATCACGCCGTCGAAGACGATGCGGACGGCCCTGCCCTTCCAGCCTACGGGGACGAAGAAACTGCGGCGGTACTTGCCCTGCTCGCGCGCGACGGGGTTCTTCTTCTCGTCGTAAGGCCGCCCGAAGTTGTACGCGCCGAAGCCGTGCTGCTCCCAGTTCGACGGCACGGGAATCTTCGCCCACGCGCCGCTCCGGCCGCCCGCGGTGCAGTAGAAGTCCCACAGGACGGCGTCGTCCTTCCCCGTGCCGGAGAGGTACCTGACCTGCGTCTGCGTGTTGCTACTCTGCGCGGCGGCGCACGGCGCGAGGGCGCATAAAAGAAACAGGGTGAGTAGTAGCCGTCTGAGCATGATAGGCAGGTCAGAACCGCCCGCGGTAGCGGGTGGGCGTGACGAGTGTCGGATGATTGATGACAGCGTGCCTCTCGTCAATCGGCAAGCCTGTGGCGCAACACCCACCCGCTACCGCGGGCGGTTCTGACTTCAGTCGAGCCGGAAGAAGCGTCTGATTCGGGAGAGGAGGCCGTCGGAGGCGTCCTCGTCGCCGGGGGCGGCGGGGGCGTTGGCGAGGAGGCCGGCGCGCCGCTCGTTGATGGCGCGGCCGAGGGCCTCGACGAGGTCGGGGTTGGTCTGGAAGAGGCTGCGCATCGCGTCGTGGCCGATCTCCAAGACCTCCGTCTCCTCGGCGGCGACGACGTTGGCCGTGCGCGGCTCGCCGGTGAAGAGCGCCATCTCGCCGAAGAACGCGCCCTCGCCGAGCCGGCTGATGGTGCGCTGCGTCCCGTTCGAGTCCACGCGCACGTCCACGCCCCCGCGGCTGACGACGAACATCGAGTCGCCTTCGTCGCCCGCGCGGATGATCGTCTCGCCGGGCGCGTAGACGTGGTTCGACGAGGCGGCCGCCAGCGCGCTCAGCTCCGCGGGCGTGAGCGGCGAGAAGATGTCCACGGCCGAGAGCAGCTCGGCCAGGGTCTCCGTGTCGCGCCCGTCGCCGTCGCGCGCCGACGGCCTCTCGACGTGAATCGTGCGCGTGGGGAAGGGGAAGGTGAAGCCGTTGCGCCGGAAGGCGTACCAGATGCGCTGGCGCACGAGCGCGTCCGTGTCGTTGTAGCGCGAGTAGTCCGAGAGCCAGTACTTGACCTCGTAGTCCACGCTCGACTGGCCGAAGTCGCGGATGCGCACGACCGGCGTGATGTAGCGCAGGACGTTCTCGGCCTCGCGCATGGCCTCGCGCACGGCGTGGATGACCTTGACGGGAGAGTCGGTGTAGGCGGCGCTGAAGAAGACGATGCGCGCGTTCTGGTTGTCGCGCGGGCAGACCTCGATGGACTCCTTGGCGATGACGGTGTTGCCGATGAGGACGGTGTGGTTCGAGAAGGTCTTGATCTTGACGGCGCGCCAGGTGATGGAGGTGACGACGCCCGTGTGCTTGCCGACGACGATCACGTCGCCCACCTGGAAGGGCTTGTCGGCGTGCAGCGAGATGCCGGAGAAGAGGTTGCCGAGCGTGTCCTGCAAGGCGAGGCCGAGGACGATGCCTAAGAGCGCCGAGCCGGGCAGGAGCGCCGCGAACGAGAGGTCGAGCGTGTACTTGAGGATGACGGCCCCGGCCGTCACGTAGAGGACGAGCGAGAAGAGGTCGCGCATCAGGGCGGGCGCGTCGTAGCCCTTGCGCTTGCGGAAGAGGAAGAAGGTCAGCTCGTTGAGCGCGCGCACGGCGACGAGCGCCACGCTCATCCAGAAGGCGATGCAGGCCAGCGTGCGCGCCCACTCGACCGCGGCCTGCGCCATCTTCTCCCGCTCGCCCGCGCCCTCGGGCAGGCCCGGCGCGAGCCGCAAGAGCACGTACCACGCCAGCCCGAAGAGCGCCGCCAGCACCAGCGGCACCGCGACCTGCTTCTTGAGCGGAGGACGAGTCATAGGGTAGTAGGCAGAAGGCAGTAGGCAGTCGCTCCGCGTCTCGGACGTTGAGAGATTAACCCGAAGGCTCCGGCAGCAGGTTCTTCAACCGCCTGCCGCCGTCTGCCTACTGCCTACTGAAAGTTGAAAATCCTGGTCGCGATAAAGAGAAGCGACAGGGCGGAGACGACCAGCACGGTCAGCCACGAGGCGGCATTATAGACCCGGCCGTTCGCGTGCGCACCCATCAATTCGCGGTCGGAGGCGAGCCGCAGCACCGAGACCAGCAGGACGGGGAGCAGCAGGCCGTTGATGACCTGCGTGGCGAGCAGCACGTCGAAGAGCGGCACGCCGGGGAGCATCGCCACCACCCCGCCGACCACGATGAGGAACGTGAAGATGCCGAGGAAGATGGGCGCCTCGCGGAACGTGCGCGAGACCCCCTTCTCGAACCCCAGGGCCTCGCTGATCGAGTAGGCCGTCGAGAGCGGCAGCACGGCCGCCGCCAGCATCGACGCGCCGAAGAGGCCGACGCCGAAGAGGGTGCGCGCGTACGGCCCCGCGAGCGGCTCCAGCGCCCGCGCCGCGTCCTCGGCCGTCTCGACGGGGACGCCCGCGCGGTGGAGCGTCGCGGCCGTCGCCACCGTGATGAAGAAGGCGACGGCGATGGCGAAGACCGTCCCCGCCCACACGTCCGCGCGGGTCATCGCGTAGTCCTCCTCGTCCACGCCCTTCTCGACGACGGAGGACTGGACGAAGACCTGCATGTAGGGCGAGATGGTCGTGCCGATGAGCGCGACGACGGTGAAGAGGTAGCCGTGGTCGAAAGCCGCTTCCGGCCGCACGAACCCGCGCGCGACCTCGCCCCAGTCGGGGCGCGCGAGGAAGGCCGAGACGACGTAGCCGAGGAAGACGAGCGACATCAGGAGGAAGACGCGCTCGACCCTCCTGTAAGAGCCCTTGACCACCAGCCACCACACGGCGAAGGCCGCGAGCGGCACCGTGACGAACCGGGGCACGCCGAACAGCTCGCTCGCCGCCGCGATGCCGACGAACTCCGAGACGGTCACGCCGCCGTTGGCGACCAGAAGCGCCAGCATCACCACCACCGTCCAGCGCACGCCGAACTGCTCGCGGATGAGGTCGGACAGGCCCTTGCCCGTCACCGCCCCCATCCGCGCGCACGTCTCCTGCACGATGCCGAGCGCTAAGACGAGCGGGATTAAAGTCCAGAGGAGGTTGTAGCCGTAGTCGGCCCCGGCCGAGGCGTAGGTGGCGATGCCGCCCGCGTCGTTACCCGCGTTGGCGGCGATCATCCCCGGCCCGATGACGGCGAGGTAGGCCAGCAGGCCGCGCCGCCGCGCCGCCGCGCGCTGCACGCGCCGCGTGCCCCGCCGCCACAAACGGCGACCCGCGTCCCGCACACTCTCTGCGCGCGTCGAAGCCACTCGGAGGTTCCCCGTCAGCAGTCATAGAAAAATTGTCAGCTCTTGTCCGCCGACTCACGGTCGCGGCGCTGTAGCCCCTCGTTCTCGTCCCGGCTCTCCTTAATTTCCCGACTCAACTCCTGCAAACGCCGGACGATCTCGATCTTCTCCTCGAAAGGGAGCTTCGCCAGCCGCCGTCTGCGTGCGGCCTTCTGCTCAAGTATCTCTGAGATGTCTATGTCCATCGGCAAAAATTGTCAAAGCCGTTTGCAGTATAAGCCTAACCGAACACCCGCGGGAGGCGGGGCCGCCAGTCTTTGGGGAGGAGGTATTCCATGGCGTCGTCCACGGTGACGATGCCGGCGATGTCCCCGGCGTCGTCCACGACGGGCAGCGCCAAGAGGTTGTACTCGGCGATGGTCTCGGCCACGTCGCGCGCCGGGTCGCGGGGTCGCGCGAACTGGAACTCGTCGCGCATGACCTCGGAGAGCGGCGCGCCGGGGTCTGCGAGGATGAGGCTCCGCAGGGCGATGACGCCGCAGAGCCGCCACGAGCCCTCGTCCTCGACGACGTAGAGGTAGTAGATCATGTTCGGCGTCTCGGCCATCTCGCGGAGCCGCGCCAGCGCCTCGCCCGCCGTCAGTTGGCGGGGGAGCACGACGAACTCGGTCGTCATCAGGCCGCCCGCCTCGTCGTCCTCGTAGGGGAGGAGCTCCTGCACGTCGGCCTTCTCCTCCTGCTCCATCAGTTCGAGCAGGTCTTCGGCCTTCTCCTCGGGGAGGTCGCCGAGCACGTCGGCCGCCTCGTCGGGCGACATGTGTTCGAGGATGTCGGCGGCGCGCTCCTCCTCCATGTCGCCGATGATGCGCGCCTGGTCTTCGGCGTGCATCTCTTCCAGGGTCTCGGCGGCCGTCTCGTCGTCCAGGGCCTCGATGACTTCCGACCCGTGGTGGCGCGACAGGGCCTCGGCGAGGCGCGCGATCTCGACGGGGTGGAGGCGCGCCAGCTTGTCGCGCGAGGACTTGAGCTGCACGGTCGCGGCGTCGGTCGCCAGGTAGCCGACGTCGGCCCAGTCGATGACCTCGACGGGGCGGTTCGTGCCGACGAAGTTGTGCGGGGTGAGGCGCCGCCACAGCCCGGCCAGCGTCACGTCCGCGCCCGTCACGCGCCACTCGCCGCCGGTCTCGATGAGCTGCACGTCGTTGACGCGCACCACCCGCTTGCCGTCCACGTCGATGAGCTGCTTGTCGAGCACGTCGCGCGCGAGCAGCACCTCGCCGTCGCGCCGCGCGAAGCGGCGCAGGTCGAGGATGTCGGAGTTGAGCCGGACTCCGTTCGAGTCGATGCTGGCGACGCGCGCGCGCGGGACGAAGAAGTCGCGGCGGCGGTAGCGCGCGACGAGCCCCGTCACCGGCGGGTGGTCTTCCCCGAGCCGGACGATCACGTCCTTGAGCGTCGCCACCCGCTCGCCCTCGACCTCGCGGATGGGCCGCCCCAGCACTTGCGAGAGATAGAGCATCCGAACTTATCTCCGATTCACAACTTCGATAATAGCACGACGTATGGCCGTGAAGCGGCCGGGAAGATCGGCCGCGGGACGGGGGCGTCGGGAGGCGATGACGGGTGCTGCCGGGCCAAGTCCCCGGGCGTATTTCGTGACCGAAGGGGGCCGACTCTGCCGTGCGACTGCGGGTTGACAACCATGCCACCCGCGAGTATGTTACAGTCCGCAATCGCCCTCAGGAGCCCGGTGTTCAAAAAAATGGACGGTGCCTCGGCATCATCGTCCAAACCCCCCATACAAGGAAGGCGACGGGAGTCTAAGATGTACTATTGCCTCCCACTGGCGCGCTCGCCGCGGCGAAAGGATATGAGGTTCCTTCGCCGCGGAGCGCGTCCCGAGTGCCGGGGGAGGGCGCGGCCCCCTCGCCGCGCCGCCTGGCGGGACGCGGGGCCGACCGCCCTTCTGCTGTCGGGAGGTCTTACCGTCGCCGACGCATCTTCATCCTGCACTGTGCTTCAGTCCGCCGGTGCTTTCTGTCCGGCGCATGGCGTAGTAAGAGCTATCCTTGTAAAGCGCGAGGAGCCGTTTCTCACCATGCACGTTGCCATCGGCCCTGTAGGGCTCAGCCTTCACCTTATCTGCTGCCTCATCTACCACGTCCCGTCGCACGGCCTGACGGGCAAGAAATTTACTTCCCACTCGGACGCCGCGGTCAGTATTATGGACTCGGGGCCGCCGGCCCCGGCCGCACCGCCCGCCCACCCGCGGCGCGACTGCCCCGACGAAAAGCGGGTGGACAACTACACTCCCCGGAGGAGCCGCCGCTGTCCGCTGACGGGCGAGCAGTTAAGGAACCATCCGCGCGTGAAGAAAATTCTGGACGACGCCTGGCGTCTATCCAAGTACGGTCAGAAGGACTGTCAGGAGATAGGCGGCTGGATATACCGGGATAAGGACGGGGAAATCTTTGCCCAGTACCAGGAGCAGGACTGCGGCTCGTGCACGAGACTCCGGGGGCACGCCAATCCCCCGCTCCGCGTGATACCGGGAACCGTCATCGCGCTCTTTCACACACACCCGCAACCTACAGACGACCTGTACTGGCCCGACGGCCCCAGCCCTCAGGACATAGAACTGGCGTTCATAAACAAGGTGCCGGGTCTGGTTAAGACCGACAAGGGCGTGCACGTCTACGGCCCGGAGCGGGGCCAGTGGAAGGCAGGCCCGGGGAGCTGCCGCTAGTTTCAGGAGGCCACCATGAGGAACCGTATCGCCGTGATAGGGCTGGGGGCGCTGGTCGTCCTACAGGGTTGCGTCGCCAAAGGAGACCCGGTCTCGGGGCTGGTGAAGAGCCCGGCGCACGCCACGTCCGACGGCATCAGCAGGGAGAAGGCGCTGGAGGTGGCGAACAGGGAGATGCTGATGGCCGGGCAGGGCCGAGCCCGCCGCAAAGTCGCCAGTTGCAAACTGTCGCTGGGGTGGCTGTTGATATACGACGACGGCCTGGAGTTAGTCATAGGCAACAGCGGCCAGACGCTGGCGCGGCGGTACATTCCACTGGGGACGCAGCCGGGCGAGGTGTTGACGGCCTCGGCGGGCAACACCGCGATTGACGAAAAGACGGCCGTCAAGATAACGGAGAGGGACGCCGCCGAGGTCTACCACTCGGCCGAAAAGTTTAAGGTGACTACGTGTGAACTGCCCGCCGTCTGGCGGGTCGTGTATGAGTTCAGCCGCAACGCGAGCGGCGGCGGCCCGGATTATGTCGTCGATAAGAGGGACGGTCAGATTATCTATAAGAGGTATAACCAGTAGTCGAGTTGACTCCCCCACCCCGCCGAGACTGAGGCCCGCACGCCTTTCGCCGACAGAAGTGACCCCGCCCTTCTCGCCCCTCGCCCTTCACTTTCGGTCTCCTTCGCCATAGGCTCACACACCCCCGGCGTGCGCGCGAAAGCCCCGAGCACGCGTCGCCACCCGCTCGCCCTCGACCTCGCGGGCGGGCCGCCCCGTCACTTGCGAGAGATAGAGCACAGGCCGAAAAGGTGCGTTACTTATCGGTACAGAGGGCGCATGCTGGCACGGCGCGCAGGGAGCCGCGCCGGGGCACGTACAAAAAGCTTCCGCCGCCCGCGCCGCTTGTGGTAGAGATTGACGCGCACGTTCGCCCGCAAGACGGCCCGCAGCCTCAGTCTGAAGTCTCCCGGCGCGGAAACGCGCCGCGCCCTCCGGCACTCGCCGGGCCGGGACGCTCGCCTCCGAGAGGAAAGAGAGATGACCCAGCCGCCGACGCCGCCCGCCGACCGGAAGCCGAACCCGCCGGAAGTCAAATTCACGCAGGAAGTCCGCTTCGCCGTCGTGATGTACGGCGGCTCCTCGCTCGCCATCTACATGAACGGCGTCGCGCAGGAGTTGCTCCGCCTCGTGCGCTCGACCGCGCCCGCGCGCGAGCCCGGCGGCGCCGCCGGCGAGCGCGCCTTCCTCCCCGACGAGGGGCTCAGGGGGAGCGAGCGCGTCTACCGCAAGCTCGGCCGGATGCTCGTGCGCGGCGAGCCGGCCGCGGGCGCGCGCGCCGGGGAGGGCGGCGAGCTGCGGACGCGCTTCGTCGTGGACGTGCTGACGGGCACGTCGGCCGGCGGCATCAACGCCGTCTACCTCGCCAAGGCGCTCGCCAACGACCAGAGCCTCGACAAGCTGATGGAGCTGTGGGTCACGAAGGGCGACATCGGCGTGCTCCTCAACGTCGAGTCCGCCTCGCGCTTCAGCTCCGGCGAGGGCGAGGGCAGGCGCGAGCGCGACCTCGGCTTCGAGGATCAGCCCCTCTCGCCGCTCAACAGCTCGCGCATGTACTGGGAGCTGCTCGACGCCCTGCGCGGCATGGACGGGCAGGGCGGGGATAAGAGTGAAGGCCCCCGGCCGCTCTACGCGGAGGAGTTAGACCTCTACGTGACGGCGACCGACACGCGCGGCCGCGTCATCAACCTGCGGCTCGCCGACAAGGTCGTGGAGGAGCTGCGCCACCGCAACGTCTTCCACTTCCGCTACAGGGCCAACGAGGGCGAGGAGCCGGTCAACGACTTCAGGCCCGAGTACAACGGCTTCCTCGCCTTCGCCGCGCGCTGCACCTCGGCGCACCAGGCGGCCTTCGAGGTGATGAACATGGAGACGGGCGGCCGGATCGTCGCGCGCACCGACGGCGCGCCGCCGCCCGAGCTGGAGTTCCGAGACCCGCGGCTGCACAAGTTCTACGAGGACTACCTGCTGCGGGCGGGGAACATCCCGGCGGCCGAGGGGGGGCGCGCGGGACTCGCCGCGGACTTCCACGGCCGCTTCTTCAACGACGGCGGCACGCTCGACAACAGCCCCTTCAGCTTCGTCTCCGACGTGCTGCCCTTCCGGCAGACGCTGCACGCCGTAGACCGTAAGCTGCTCTACGTCGAGCCCGCGCCCGAACACCCGACCGAGACCGACCCCGGCAACGAGCGCTGGAACTTCATCAAGAACGCCTTCGCCGGACTCTCCACGCTCCCGAGCCGCCAGACCATCGTCGAAGACCTCGAACGCATCCGCGGGCGCAACCGCCTCGTCGAGCGCGTCGGCCACATCCTCACCGACATCCGGAAGGACATCCGCGCGCGCAACGCCCAGGCCCCGAAGGGCGAGTGGTCGCGCCCGCGCAGGCTCGACGAGATGCGCCGCCTCAAGCTCTCGCAGCTCATCGAGGAGAAGGGAGTGGCGTGGGGCGCCTACCAGCGCCTGCGCATCGCGCAGGTGACGAACGACCTGACGCTCCTCATCGCGCGCGCCGCCGGCATCGACGCGGAGTCCGACGAGTTCCAGGCCGTCCGCCACCTCGTCCGGTACTGGCGGCGCAGGCGCTACGGCGACCGCGAGGAGGGGGCCGAGCGGGGGCCGGAGATGACGGAGCTGGGCTTCCTCATCGACTTCGACCTGAGCTGGGCGATCCGCCGCGTCCAGTTCCTCCTGCGCACCATCGACGAGCTGGACTGCCTCGACGACGCGGCGCGGGAGATACTCAAAGCGGCCGCCGTCGAAGGCGTCGAGCCCACCTGGCCCGCGGGCGACGAGGAGCAGCGGGAGTTTCGCGCCGAGCTGCGCGCCGCGCGCGCCGACCTCAACCGCGTCTACGCCGGGCTGCGGGCCGCGCGGCGCGAGTTCTGGGCGCGGCGCGACGAGACGGCGCTCCCCAACCCTTTCAGGGAGGAGGTGGACGCGCTCCACATCACGAAGCCGCAACTGATTCACCTGCTCGAACTCCCTTCGGAGGCGGCGCGCGAGGCGGAGATCAGGAGCTACCTGCAAGGCGACGGGCACGCCGCGGCCTTCGAGGGGCTGTCGGAGGAGGTGAAGCGGCGCTTCAAGGAGGCGATGGACGCGGCGCGCATCGGGTGCGACAAGGCCGTCCGCCGGGCCGGCGCGCAGGGCACGCTCGGGCCGGCCGCGAGCGTCCGCTACGCCCTCTTCTTCTACTACCGCTTCTTCGAGGACTTCGACCAGGTCACGTTCCCCATCTTCTACTCGACCGACGTGGGCGAAGAGACCGACCCCATCGAGGTCTTCCGCGTCGGCCCCGAGGACGCCTTCCTGCTCGTCAACGAGAGGCAGGTGAACGAGGGCCGCGACAGGAAAGAGGGGCGCATCGACAAGCTGGCCGGCTCGGCCCTCGGCCACTTCGGGGCCTTCTTCGACGAGCGCTACCGCGTCAACGACATCCTCTGGGGCCGCCTCGACGGGGCCGAACGGATCATCGGCGCGCTCCTGCCCGGCAAGGCCAACGAGGGGCTGCGCGTAAGCCTCGTGGGCGAGGCGCACAACGAGATCGTCCGCGAGGCGTTCGGCAAAGTCCTGTCGAACCTGCGCGACCCCGCGCTCGCGCGCGACGTGAGCGCGGCGCTGGAGCGCGCGCCCGACGAGGCGGGCTGGCGCGAGATCGAGGGCGGGCTCAAAGACCTCGGCGTCGGCGCGCTCTGGCGTCGCTACCTGCGCCTGCGGGCCGCGCGCCCGAGCCGGGACGAGTGGAGGGACTTCCGGCAGGCGTTCCTCGACAGCTACGCGGAGGAGCGCCACTACCCTCTGACGAAGAAGATCGGCATGGGCCTGAAGGGCGCGGGGGTGCTGGTGAAGATTCTGCGCGCCAACCTGAAGGAGAACAGCCGCAAGCAGGGGCCCGTGTGGCGACTCGTCGCCGGCGCGCTGCTGCTCTTCGGCGGGTTCTTCGCGCTCTGGGTCGGCGCGGCCAAGTTCGCCGGCGGCCTGCTGCGCCTCCTCTTCCGCCCCCTGCGCCGAATCACCGAAAGGGTCGGCGGGGGGGACGAGGTTGAGTAGGGCCGTCGAGGAGTTGAAGCCATGGAGAAGCTCGTGCGCGCCGTCGGCGTGCTCGCATGCCTGATGTCGCTGGCCGGCGGGGTGGTGCTGGTGTCGGCGGTGACGAAGATGCTCGCGGGCCAGAACGGCTACAAGTTCAAGGGGAAGGCGCGCGGGCTTGAGGCGATGCCGGCGCTCGCGATGGGGTTCGTTGACGACGCGGGCGACGTGCAGGGGTTCCTCGACTCCGAGGACGGCAAGCGGGCCGAGCTGCGCAGGGGCCTCGCCTTCGACAACGTCTTCATCGTCGCCTACTGGCTGCTGTTCGCGGGGCTGTCGGTGCTGCTCGCCCGGCGCGACTTCTCGCTCGGCGGATGGAATCTGGCGGTCTGGCTCGCGGCCTTCGCCGCGCTCTGCGCCACGGGCGCGGCCGTCTCGGACGTGGTCGAGAACGCGCGCACGACGGCGCTCCTCGACGCGGCCGAAGTCACGGGGCCGCTGGTGACGGGCGTCGCCGCGGCGAGCTTCTGGAAGTGGCTGCTCATCAGCCTCGCGACGCTGGCGCTCTCGACCGTCTTCATGTGGGGCGGCGACAGCAAGGTGCTCCTCTGGGGCGGCGGGCTGTTCCTGCTCTACGCGCTGATCGGCTTGCTCACGCTGGCGGGCATCCTCGGCGGCCTCCCCCGCCTGGTGGCGTTCGGGTTCCTGCTGAACTTCCTCGGCCTGTTGGGCATCGCCGTGCTGTTCACCGCGTGGCCGCGTTGGGTCGTGGGGCGGCTGTGAGGAATTCGACGAGCCACTCGTTGAAGTCGCGCGCGGGGTCTACGCGGAAGGGGAGGAGCGCGATGGACGGCGGCCGGTCTTTGACGGTCGCTTCGAGCGCCTCCCTGTTCTCGCCGCCTTCGGAGCGGCCGCGGCGGCTGTAGGTGAGGTATTCGAGCGTGAGGCGTTCGCCGACCTGTAGGATGACGGGCGTCGTCAGGTAGTTGTTGCCGCCGCCGGTCGAGGAGAAGCGCTCGCTGTAGGCGTGCACGTCGTTCCGCGCGGAGAGGACGGTGATGGCCTGCCCCGGCGCGACGACCACGACGGGCACCGATGCCGCGCCGGCCGAGAGGTTGAAGCTGCCGGGCTTGACGGCCTCGAAGGTGGCCGCGTAGGTCATCGTGTAGCCGGGCGCGCGGTGCGGGCTGTAGTGCGCGCTCCGCCCGATGTACCTCATGAACTCCGCGGCCGGGTTCGGCACCGGCTCGCGGAAGAGCCCCGCCTCCTCCATCTCGCGCCAACTCTTCTCCGAGGACTCGTCGCCGGGCGTGTAGGCCCGCGACTCAAGCCGGAAGGTGTGCTCTGTGTAGTCGTTGAGGACGACGGGCAGGATGACCGTGTCGCCGACGCAGACGAAGGTATAACGGGGCCGGCGCGGGCAGCCCCGCGGGCCGACGCGGACGGACGCCTTGTGCTCGACGAAGGTGTAGAGCGGGTCTTCCGGGCGGACGTGGTCTTTGTACCTGTACCTGTACTGCACGTGGAACTCGCCGGGGCGTTGAGCGCGCAGGTGCGCGAGCCAGTAGACGCCCCCGCCGTGCCAGTTAGAACGCCGCGTGAGCCTGTCGCGCGCGACCTCGAAGTGCTCGCCGACCGCCGCCGCGAGCGCCCCGCGCAGGCGCTGTGCCTCCGCACGCTGCGCGGCGGTCGGCCGGAACTCCTGCGCCCGCTCCTTCTGAACTTGCGCCGCCGCGCTCATGCAAAGGCAGAGCGCGGCGAGGAGGAGAAGGGGACTGCGTGATGTCAGAGTCTGTGTGTTCATATGCCTGTTAGGAGTCCAGGTCAGAACCACCCGCTACCGCGGGTGGTTCTGACCTACTTGTTCTCGACGGTGTAGGTGACGGTCGTCTTGCCGCCGGCCGGGACGCGGACGCGCATCTGGAAGGTGTTGGCGGCGAGGCGCTCGTGCGGGGCCGACGACTCCTGAATCGTCCACTGGTTGTCGCCGAACGGCTCGACTCCCTCGCGGACGAACGCCTCCGCTTCGAGCGCGCCGCGGTTAATCAGGACGACCTCGACTCGCGTGACGATCCTGTAGCGAGTGTTCCCCTCCTGGCTCCTGTACTCGATCTGCCGCCGCTCGAGCACGCGGCGCGTGCCGAAGAGCGTGGACGAGCGGCCCTGCGTGACGCTGAACTCGCCGCCCGGCGGCGTCAGGGGGATGCGATCCTGACCAACGACCTGCGTGACGGCTTCGGTGCGCGCGTAGATCGTGACCTGCCCCGCGGGCATCGGCGCGTCGGTCGGGTTCTTCGAGACGAGGCGCACCTCAAGGCCCCGCGGGATGAGCACGAAGCCGCCGCGCGCGAGCGTCTGCCGGTTGTACTCGCTCTCGAAGACGTTGCGCTGCGTGACCGCCAGGGGCTTACCCTGGAAGAGCGGCAGGCGGCTCACCGGCGCGTTCGCGTTGAGCGCCAAGTCGCGCCCGAGGCGGAAGCGGCTGAAGGCGCTCAAGCCCGAAGCCTCGGCCGCAGAGCCGGGCGCGGCCTCCTCACTCTCCGCGTCGGTGCTGTTCATCTGCGCCGTGCGCTGCGCCGCGTAATCGCCGCGGAGCTGGCCGTCCTCCGTCAGCAGCGCGACCTCCCCGGCCACGAGGTCAACCGTCCCGCCGCGCACGTCCGTCCCCGTGTTGTTGTGGAGCGCGACCCACGAGTCGAGCGTTCCCGAGGCGGGCGGCGCGCCGTTCTGCGTCGGCGCGAGCACGAGCGAGTAGTCGCCGCGCCAACTGATGTCGGGCGCGAGGTAATCGACCTGCACGCGCCGCCGGCCGGCGCGCCCGCGGTTCTGTATGGAGATGTGGAGGACGGGCGAGCGCTGGCCGCGCACCTCGACGCCGTCCTGGGTCACGTCCACGCGCACGACCTCCGCGTCCTCGGCCGTGACGCGCAGCGTGCGCGTGTAGGCTTTCGGCATGAGGCTCCGCCACTCGACCTGGTTGAGGCCGGGCTGTAGCTCGACCGTGCGCTCTTCGAGGATTTCGGCTAGACCAGCGTCGTAGACGGTCAGGTGCGCGGCCGCGCCCTGCGTCTGCGCGGGCGCGTGTGCCGATAGGGTCAGAAGGGTCAGGAGCAGGGCGGGGAAGAGTCGGAGCGGCTTCTGCATGTTCGGTCTCCTCTTTAAAGGTGTCGCGGGCCGGGGCTGAGTTTAGAACGGCGCGCGCCCGGCCGGCTTGCAAGAAGGGTGTTGCAAAGGGTCGCCGCTTATCCTATCCTCGCACCCGTTCAGTCCGAACGACACCGCCGCTCTTGTCGTACTTCTCCAAGTAATGTTGACTGTCGGGACGGAATGGCTCATCGAGGCGTCGGGGTGCGACGCCGAGGCGCTGCGCGACGTGGAACGTCTGCGCGACGTTTTCGCGCGCGCCATCCGCGAGCTGGACCTGCGCGTCGTCGGAGAGCAGCTCTGGCACAAGTTCCCCGGCGAGGGCGGGGCGACGGGGCTCGCCATGCTGACCGAGTCGCACCTCGCCTGCCACACCTACCCCGAGTTCGGCGTCGCCACCTTCAACCTCTACTGCTGCCGCGAGCGCCCCGAGTGGCCCTGGGCCGAACGGCTCGGCGAGTTGATAGGCGCGCGCGAAGTCTCTGTGCGCAGCGTCAGGCGGGCGGGCGACGAAGTCCGGGCGGACGCGAGCGGGGGTGAAGCCTGATGGCGCTGCGCGCGAGCTGCCCCGCGTGCGGCGCGGAGGTTCTCTTCAAGACGGGCTCCTCCGTCGTGGTCGTCTGCGAGTTCTGCCACTCGGTCGTGGCGCGCACCGACCGCGGCATCGAAGACCTGGGTAAAGTCTCCGACGTGGTCGAGTCGGGCTCGCCGCTCCAGACGGGTCTGCGCGGCGTCTTCCTCGGCGTGGCCTTCGAGCTGACGGGGCGCGCGCAGTTGCAGCACGCGGCCGGCGGCTTCTGGGACGAGTGGTACGCGGCCTTCGCCGACGGCCGCTGGGGCTGGCTCGCCGAGGCCCAAGGGCGCTTCTACCTCACCTTCCAGACTCAAGTCCCTTCGCCCAACGCGCTCCCCTCCTTCGACTCACTCCAACTCGGCCAGCAGGTCTGGGCCATCCCGGCGCAGCAGCCGCCCGTGGTCGCCGAGAAGGGCACGGCGCGGATGCTGGCGGCCGAGGGCGAGATTCCGTACCGGCTCACGCCCGGCGAGACCCATCTTTACGCAGACCTCTCGGGCGCGGGCGGCGTCTTCGGCACGCTCGACTTCGGTGAGCAGCCGCCGCTCGTCTTCATGGGGCGCGAGACGACGCTCGCGGAACTCGGGCTCGCGCACGCGCAGCGCACGACCGAGCGCGAGGCGAGGGCCGTTACGGCGACGCAGTTGAGCTGCCCGAACTGCGGCGGGCCTTTGGAGCTGCGCGTGCCCGACAGGACGGAGCGCGTCGGCTGCCCGAACTGCGGGTCTCTGCTCGACGCGAGCCAGGGGCGTTTGAAATATCTGAAGACGCTCGAACGCAAAGGCTGGGGCAAGTCCATCCCTTTGGGCGGCACGGCCGAGTTCCAGGGGCGGCCGTTCACCGTCATCGGCTACATGGTGCGCAGCGTCGAGTTCGAGGGCGTGCGCTACTTCTGGCAGGAGTACCTGCTCTACAACCCGGCCGTCGGCTTCCGCTGGCTCGTCGAGTCGGACGGGCATTGGAGCTACGTCACGTCGGTGCCGCCGGGCGAGGTCACGGAGGCCGGCTCCACGGCCCTGCACGGCGGGCGTCGCTTCAAGATGTTCCAGCACGCGGTCGCGCGCGTCGAGTACGTCGAGGGCGAGTTCTACTGGAAGGTCAAGGCGGGCGAGCAGGCGCAGGCCACCGACTACGTCAACGCGCCGCTCATGCTCTCGAAGGAGGTGCCCGTCTCCTCGGGGCGGCGCGGCGGCGGACAGATCGCAGCCGAAGAGATCAACTGGTCGCTCGGCACCTACACCCCGATTAAGGAGATCGAGAAGAAGTTCAACGTCGATCTCCCAAGCCCAAGCACGGTCGCGCCGAACCAGCCCTGGCCGCACAAGAAGGTCTACGGCTACTGGGCGCTGCTCAGCCTGGCCGCGGTCGTGCTCGGCGTCTTCTTCATGGTGACCGCGCCGCGCACGGTCGTCTTCGAGCAGACCTACACCTTGCAGGCGCAGCCCGCCGCCGGTCCGACGCCGGGCCCGACGCCCGCGATCCGGCCGGGCGCTTCGGCCGCGGAGATACAGGAGGCCGTCCGGCAGCGCATCGCGCAGGCGCAGGCCGCCGCCGCGCAGGCGGCGCAGGCCGCGGCGAACGCCGACGGCGGCAACGAGAAGACGCAGGTCATCTTCACAGACCCGCTCGACATCAAGGGCGGGCGCAACCTGCGCGTGACGGGGCGCTCGAACGCGGACAACAACTGGGTCTACGTCGCGGGCGACCTCATAGACGAGCAGACGGGGCTCGTGCAGCAGTTCGACCTGCCGATGGAGTACTACCACGGCGTCGAGGACGGCGAGTCGTGGACGGAGGGTGACCGAGAGCACGTGGCCTACCTGCCGGCGCTGCCCGAGGGGCGCTACACGATGCGGCTCGAAGCGCAGTGGGAGAACTGGAACCAGTCGGCGCCGCCCGCCGTCACCGTGCGCGTCGAGCAGGGCGTGCCGCGCATGGTGAACCTCCTGCTTCTGCTCGTCGGGCTCTCGTTGATACCGGTGCTCTTCGCCTTCCGGCACTTCAGCTTCGAGCGGCGGCGCTGGGCCGACAGCGCCTTCAACCCTTACGCGTCAGGCGGCGACGACGGTGGTGACGATGACTGACAACAGACGTTCGACACTGAGCGCGGCGTTTATCGTCGCCGCGCTCCTCCTCTTAAACGCGCCCGCGCGCGCGCAGGCGGGCGGGGGCGACGGCGAGACCCTGCCGACGAAGGCGGGCGTGCTCGGCATCCACCGCGTGGGCGACGAGGCCGACCTCAAGTGGGAGCTGCGCCTGGGCGGGCGGAAGGTCTTCGAGACCGAGGGCGAGTCCTTCGTCCACTTCGAGGCGTTCTTCCCGAACCTCTCGCAGGGCGAGGTGGCGGTCGTCTCCTTCAACTCGGGCGGCAACGCCTGCCCCGCGCAGTTCCGCGTCGTCCGCGTCGTCTCGGCGGACAAGGTCGAGGTGAGCGACGAGTTCGGCGACTGCGCCGACTCGCCGACCATCACGCTCAAGCAACTGCCCGAGGAGGAGCTGACCCTCGGCTTCCCCGGCTACTACCAACTCTGGCAGTCGCGCGAGCCCGGCTTCCGCCGCCCGCCCCCTTCGACCTGGGTCTACAAGAAGGGCGTGCTGCGGGAGCTGAAGCCCGCGGCGAAGAGGAGAGGATAGGTTTTGGGTTTCGGGTGTTAAGTGTTGGGTAAGACCATTGCCTTGCCCCAACACCTAACACCCGAAACCCAAAACCCAGGAGAGACATGCTCAGTAAAATCTACTTACTACTCGGCGGCGGACTGCTCGTGCTCTACGCCGTGGCGGCGTGGAGCGGGTGGGAGTTGACGACCGCGTCGCGGCAGGTGCTCCCGGCCGACGTGCGCAACTCGCCGGGCGGCTACCGCTCTTTCCACTTCTGGCATTCCGGCTACCACGGAGGAAAATGATGCTCAACCTGTCCAGCCCGGCCACAGCCCTCGGCCTGGTGGTGAAGTTCGAGGAGCTGGCGCCCGTGCTCGTCACCACCGCCATCTTCACCGCCTTCGGCCTGCTCGTCTTCGGCCTCGCCTACTTCATCATGGTCAAGGCCAGCCCCTTCTCCATCCGCAAGGAGCTGGAGGAGGATCACAACACGGCGCTCGCCATCGTCATCGGGGCCGTCATCATCGGCATCTCCCTCATCATCTCCGCGGCCATACAGGGGTGAGGGCTCGTTCGGCCGTTTAAGAGCTTCGGGCCGCGCTGTGGCTTTTACCCCCCCGCGGGACTAGAATTATGCGGGAGGAGACGCCGTGCCTGTGAAGAGAGTCAAAGACTACGCCGCCGAAAGCCCCTTCACCCGCTCCGACATGACCGAGAGCAGGTTGAGGAGTTTGCTCAAGCGCGTGACCGTTGACCCGCAGGTCTGTCACGGCGAGCCCTGCATACGCGGGTTGCGGATTATGGTCAGCAGCATCATCAACTCTCTGAAGGGTGGGATGTCTTACGACGACCTGATGCTCCGCTACCCCGACCTCACGCGCGACGACATAGACGCGGCCGTGACGTACGTCCACGCGAATGAAAATTAAGCTCGACCATAACCTCTCGCCTCACCTGGCATCCATCCTCGAAGACTTAGGACACGACGTGCAGACCGCGCGGGACGAACGACTGGAAAAGGCCAGCGACTCCCTCCTGCTTTATGAGACGACAGTCGAGGGACGCATATTGTTCACGCTCGACCTCGGCTTCGCCGACGTTGACACTTACCCGCGCGATACGCACTCGGGCATAGTCGTCTTCGAGCAGAGGAAGGGTGAGAGCATTGAAAAGGTCGAAGGCCGCCTGATAGCTTTCGCGCGCAGCCGGAGCCCCAGAAAGTTCGAGGGGCGAACCGCCGTCGTCGAGAAGACACGGCTGCGGTTCCCGAGGGGGAAACGGAGACAAAAACCTTAGTTGAGTAGGCAGTAGGCAGATGGCAGTAGGCAGTTAAGAACGCCGCTGCCAAAGGCTCCGGGTTAACCTTCAACACCAGCAGCGCGGAGCGACTGCCTACTGCCATCTGCCTACTGCGTACTGCTTTATGAATCGAACCCCCATCCTCTTCCTCAACGTCCTGGTCATCGCGACCTGCGGGCTCGTCTACGAGCTGCTGGCGGGGACGCTGGCGTCCTACGTCCTGGGCGACTCGGTGACGCAGTTCTCGCTCATCATCGGCATCTACCTGTTCGCGATGGGGGCGGGCTCGTGGCTTTCGAGGTTCGTGGAGAAGGAGCTGGCGCGGCGGTTCGTGGACGTGGAGCTGGCCGTGGCCGCGCTGGGCGGCTTCTCCGCGCCGCTGCTCTTCCTGACGTTCGCGCACCTGAGCTACTTCCAGGTCGTGCTCTACGGGCTGGTCTTCCTCATCGGCGTGATGGTGGGGTTGGAGATTCCGCTGCTGATGAGGATTCTGAAAGACCACCTCGACTTCAAGGAGCTGGTCGCGCGCGTGCTCGCCTTCGACTACGCGGGCGCGCTCATCGCGTCGCTGCTCTTCCCCATCTTCCTCGTCCCGCGCCTCGGGCTGGTGCGGACGAGCCTGCTCTTCGGCTTCTTCAACGCGGGGGTCGGCCTGTGGGCGACGTGGCTGATGCGGCCGCTCATCGGCGGGAGCGTGACGCGGCTGCGGGCGCAAGGAGCCGTGGTGATGGCGCTGCTGGCCGTGGCCTTCATTAAGGCCGACGCGCTGACCTCGCTCGCGGAGGACGCGCTGTTCGCCGACGACATCGTCTACACGAAGACGACGCACTACCAGCGCATCGTCGTCACGCGCAACCGCGCGGGCTTCCAGCTCTTCCTCAACGGCAACCTGCAATTCTCCTCGGCCGACGAGTACCGCTACCACGAGGCGCTCGTCCACCCGGCGCTGGCGCTCGCGTCCGAGGGCAATCGCCCGGTGCGGCGAGTCCTCATCCTCGGCGGCGGCGACGGGCTCGCGCTGCGCGAGGTCTTGAAGCACCCGTCCGTCGAGGAGGCCGTGCTCGTAGACCTCGACCCGGACATGACGGAGCTTTCGCGCCGCTTCCCGCCGCTCGCGCGCCTGAACGAGAACGCCTTCCAGGACCCGCGCGTGCGCGTCGTCAACGAGGACGCGATGATCTGGCTGGAGCGCGAGGTGCCGCCCTTCGACGCGGCCGTCGTGGACTTCCCCGACCCGAACAGCTTCGCGCTCGGCAAGCTCTACACGACGCGCTTCTACCACATGCTCAAGGCGCGGCTCGCGCCCCACGCCGCCGTGAGCGTGCAGTCAACGTCGCCGCTCTTCGCGCGCAGCTCCTACTGGTGCATCGTGCGCACGCTCGAAGCCGCGGGCCTTCAGGTGCGCCCCTACCACACGGCCGTGCCCTCGTTCGGGGTCTGGGGCTTCGCGCTCGCGCGGCGCGAGCCGTTCGACGTGCCTGCGCGCGCGCCGCGGGTCGCGCTGAAGTTCCTGGACGACGCCTCGCTCCCGGCGATGTTCATGCTCTCGGCCGACCTCGGCCCCGTCCCCGTCGAGGTCAACCGCCTCGACAACCAGTCGCTCGTCCGCTACTACGAGGCCGAGTGGCGGCGCTACGAATGAAAGGAGGCGCGGATGAAGACGCAGGAGCGCACGAAGGCCGCGTTCGAGGAGCCCGCGCCGTACGCGCCGGCCGCGCGCCCTCCGACGCCGGGTGAGTTGACGAACGCGGGGCCGGCCGACTCGGCGCAGGCGGAGCCCGCGAAGAGGCACGCGCGGGGGCTCATGCGGGCGGCGGTCGCGGTCTTCCTGCTCATGTCCGTCCTCCAGTTGGGGGTCTTCGGCAGGTGGGTGACGGCCCTCTTCCACGCCGCCACGGCGTTCCTCTTCCTCGCCAGAGGCGGGATAGACAACTGGAGGAAGCCGGCGCGCTACCTCTTCATCGTCCTCTACGTCGCGCTGGCGGTCGCGACGTTCGTCGAGATAGGTCTCCAGGCGAAGCTGTTCTGATGGGCGGGCGCGTGCTGACGAGAAGGGAACTGCTGGCGGCCTTCCTCGGCGCGCCGTTCGCGCTGGCCGCGTGCGGCGGGCGCGAGGCCCGGCCGCCCCTGCCGGAGGGCGAAGTCGTCGGCGTGTCGGACGGCGTGGGCCATCTCATCCGCGACGGGCTGAGGCCGGAGCCCGAGACCTGGGAGAGGGCGGGCGTCGTGATAGTCGGGGGCGGCGTGGCGGGGCTCGCGGCGGCCTGGAGGTTTCTGCGCGCGGGGTTCGAGGACTTCGTGCTGCTCGAACTCGAAGCCGCGCCGGGCGGGACGGCGCGCTCGGGCAGTGAGCACGGCGTGGTGCCTTACCCCTGGGGCGCGCACTACCTGCCCGCGCCGCAGAAGGAGAACCGCGCGCTCGTCACGCTGCTCGACGAGCTGGGGGTGCTCGAAGGCGCGGACGCCGAAGGGGAGCCGGTCGTCGCGGAGCAGTTCCTCTGCCGCGACCCGGAGGAGCGCGTCTTCTACCGCGGGCGCTGGTACGAGGGGCTCTACCTGCACGCGGGAGCGAGCGAGGAGGACGCGCGGCAGCTCCAACTCTTCAACGCGGAGGTTGACGTGTGGGCCGCGTGGCGCGACGCGAAGGGGCGGCGCGCGTTCGCGATTCCCGTCGCGCGTTGTTCGGACGACGCGGAGGTCGCGGCGCTCGACCGCGTCTCGATGGGCAGGTGGATGCGCGCGCGCGGCTTCACTTCGGAGCGCCTGCGCTGGTTGGTCGATTACGGGTGCCGCGACGACTACGGGCTGGGCGTCGAAGAGGCGAGCGCGTGGGCCGGGCTCTTCTACTTCGCCTCGCGCATGAAGGGGCCGGGCGCGGAGGCGCAGCCGCTCATCACGTGGCCCGAGGGGAACGGCCGCCTCGTGCATCATCTTTACGAGAAGGCGCGCCGCCACGTACGTCTGGGCCTCGCCGTCGCCGACGTGCGGGCGGTTGAAAGTCGCGGGGTCGGAAGCACGGCGGAGGTCGTCGCGGTCGGGCGCGACGGGCGCGGGGCCGTAGGCTTTCGCGCGGAGCGGGTCGTCTTCGCGGCCCCGCAGTTCCTGACGAAGTACCTCTTGAAGTCTTACCGCGAGGGCGCGTGCCCGCCGCACGTCGCGGAGTTCGAGTACGGGGCGTGGATGGTCGCAAACCTCTTCCTCTCCGACCGCCCGGGCGCGGGGTTCGGCTTCCCCGCGGCGTGGGACAACGTGCTCTACGAGAGCCCCTCGCTCGGCTACGTCACGGCCACGCACCAGCGGGGGCTTGAGCGCGGCCCGACGGTCTTCACATACTACTACCCGCTCACCGAACAGAGCCCGCGCGAGGCGCGCGCCCGCCTCCTCTCGGCCGGGCGCGACGAGTGGGCCGAAGTCACGCTCTCCGACCTCGGGCGCGCCCACCGCGACATACGCGCGCTCACGCGCCGCCTCGACGTGATGCGCTGGGGGCACGCGATGATTCGGCCCCGCGTCGGCTTCCAGTGGGGCGGCGCGCGGGTTCAGGCGCAGAGGCCGTCCGGCCCCGTCCACTTCGCCAACACAGACCTCTCCGGCGTCGCCCTCTTTGAAGAAGCCTTCGACCACGGCCTGCGCGCCGCCGAAGAAGTCCTCGCCGCCCGCGGCGTCAAGACCGAGAGCATGAGAGGCTGACCCGCTTATTCGCGCTCGGCGATTAGTTCGTAGAGGGCGTTCTTGAAGAAGAGGCGTTTGAGGCGGTCGCCCGCGTGGCGCGGGGGGCGTTGGCGCGCGGCGCGTCTGGCGTCGGCGACGTTGCCGGTTTCAGAGATAACGCGCAGCGGGAGGCCGTCGAAGAGCGAGCGCGCGCCGCCGAGCGTGAGGTGGACGGTGTGATCCGCGAAGGGGCCGACCTCTAGCGCCAGGCCCGCGGCGTTCCAGGCGGAGTGCAGACGCGCGGCGGCCGAGTAGACGGCGTGGTGGAAGTTGACGGTGAAGTAGAGGAGGCCGCCGGGGGCGAGCACGCGCGCCAACTCCTGCGCGATGCGCGCCGGGTCTTCGGCGTGGTCTACGACGTTGTCGCAGAGCACCACGTCGAAGGAGGCGTCGGCGAAGGGCAGGCGCTCGCCCGCGGCGGCGATGGTGCGTGCGCGGCTCTGCCAGGCGGGGAAGAGTGCGGCGTAGTCGCAGGCCAGGGGGTCTACGCCCACGCCGCGCGTCGTGCCGAAGAAGAAGACGAGCCCGTGCGCGCCGCTCCCCACTTCGAGCACGCGCGCGTCCTCGGGGATGGCGCGCACCCTCTCCAGCTTCTCGCGCACGCGCGCCGAGCGCCGCCGCATCGCCTCGACGTAGTCGGCCTCGTGGCCGCGCGCCCGCGCCGCCTTCGCGCGCTGGTAGTCCAACTGCCGTTCGAGCGCGCGCCGCGCCCGCCGCTGCTTCGCCGTCTCGGCGTGTCCGTTCCGTTCGGTCATCTATCTATCTATATCTGACATCTTCTCAAACCGGGCGGGCACAGTATAAACTCGGCCGCGCCGCGCGCGTATGTCCGCCGAACCCCTGACCAGCGTCGAAGCAGTCCCGGCCGCCGAAGCACCGGCGGCCGCGCCGCAGCGTTCGTGGTGGCTCTTCTCGCCGCGCGTGGACGTGTGCGTCTTCGGCGGGAGCGCGCTCGCGTCGCTCCTGCTCCTGTGGGTCGGGGCGCGCGCGGGCGTGTCGGAGGGGGATTCGCCGGACTGGGCGTGGGTGCCGGCGGTGCTTCTGGTGGACGTGGCGCACGTCTACGCGACGGCCTTCCGCGTCTACTTCGACAAAGAGGAGTTGAAGCGGCGTCTGTCGCTCTACGTGCTCGCGCCGTCGATTGCGCTGGCGCTGTCGGTGGCGCTCTACTCCGAGTCGGAGGCGCTCTTCTGGCGGGCGCTGGCCTACCTGGCGGTCTTTCATTTCGTGCGGCAGCAGTACGGCTGGGTGGCGCTCTACCGCGCGCGCGCGGGCGAGCGCGGGCGCGCCGGGTGGTGCGTGGACGCGGCCGCCGTCTACGCGGCTACTCTATACCCGCTCGCGTACTGGCACGCGCACCTGCCGCGCCGCTTCTGGTGGTTCCTGCCGGGCGACTTCGCGGGCCTGCCCGCGTGGGTCGAGTCGGCGGCCTTCCCCCTCTACTGCCTCGCGCTCGGGGCGTACGCGCTCCGCTCCGCGCACGCGTGGCTGGTCGAGGGGCGCGGGAACCCTGGGAAGGATTTGGTAGTGTTGACGACAGCCGTCTGCTGGTACGTCGGCATCGTCGCCTACGACTCCGACTACGCCTTCACGGTGACGAACGTCCTTCTCCACGGCGTGCCTTACGCGGCGCTCGTCTGGTTCTACGCGCGCGCGCGCTCCGCGCAGGCGGGGAAGGTCTACCGGACGCTCGCGCGCTGGCCGGTCTTCCTCGCGACGCTGTGGGTGCTGGCCTACGCGGAGGAACTCCTCTGGGACAGGGGCGTCTGGCACGAGCGCGCGTGGCTCTTCGGCGGCGCGTGGGACTTGGACTCTTTGAAGGTCTTCCTCGTCCCCCTGCTCGCGCTCCCGCAGGCGACGCACTACATCCTCGACGGCTTCGTCTGGCGGCGGCGCGGCAATCCGCACCTTTCGGTGCTGAGTAGGCAGTAGACAGTAGTCGGTAGACAGTAGCGCTCCGCGCCGCGGTCGTTGACACTGATACACTGATGCTCTGGTTCGGAAGGGGTTTCTACTGACTACTGACTACTGTCTACTCAACTCATGCAGCAACAGGCAGCCCCCCAACAGAAAGTCCACCGCTTCCGCTGCCCCGGGTGCGGGGCCGACTTGCAGTTCGCGCCGGAGGGCGGGAACCTGACGTGCCCGTACTGCGGCCGGCAGGAGCGCATCGAGCCGACCGGCGCCGCCGTCGAGGAGCGCTCCTACGAGCAGTACCTGCAACTGCACGCCGACCAGATGGGCACGCTCGCCGAGGGCGCGCTCGAAGTCGCCTGCCAGACGTGCGGGGCCACCGTCACCTTCACGCCGCCGATGGTCGCGGGCGAGTGCGACTTCTGCGGGAGCCCGATGGTCGCGCAGCCGCGCTCGGCCGACCCCGTGGTCGCGCCCGAGGGCGTGCTGCCCTTCCGCGTGACGCGGGACGCGGCCACCGGCTTCGTCGGCCGTTGGATCGGCTCGCGCTGGTTCGCGCCGAACGCCCTGAAGAAGATGGCCGCGCACGACGGCCTGGGCGGCGTCTACATCCCCTTCTGGACGTACGACGCCTACGCGGTGAGCCGCTACGCGGGCGAGCGCGGCGAGCACTACTACACGACCGAGCACTACACGGAGCGCGACGCGCAGGGGAACACGGTGGAGCGCACGCGCCAGGTGCGGCACACGCGCTGGCACCCCGCCTCGGGGACGGTCGAGCGCTGGTTCGACGACCTCCTCGTCCCCGCGACGAAGTCCCTGCCGCCCAACCGGCTCGCCGCGCTCGAGCCGTGGGACCTGGGCGAGCTGACCGGGTACGACCCGGCCTACCTCTCCGGCTACAAGGCGCAGCGCTACCAGGTGAACCTCGCCGAGGGCTTCGAGCTGGCGAAGCAGGCGACCCGCCCCGCCATCGACGCGGACGTGCGCCGAGACATCGGCGGCGACGAGCAGCGCGTCTCGAACATCGACACGAACTACTCGGCCGTCACCTTCAAGCACCTCCTGCTCCCCGTCTACGTCGGCGCGTATCGCTTCCAGGAGAAGGTCTACCAGGTCGTCGTCAACGGCCGCACCGGCGAGGTGCAGGGCGAGCGCCCCTACAGCGTCTGGAAGATCGCCCTCTTCGTCCTCGCCGTCCTCTTCGTCGTCATCCTCCTCGCCCTCGTCTTCGGCCGCCGCTAGAAGACGTTAAAGACGAAGGAGCCCGGCGGCGCATGAGTCCGCCGGGCTCCCTCGACAGTAGTCTGCCGGCTCCTGTCTACGGCCCCGCGACGAGGAACACGTACCAGTCACAGCGGCTCACCTCCGGCGAGTAAGGCGCGCGGCGATGCTTGACCCGGAACGTTTGGCGGGTGTATAAGCCTGCCCATCCGATCCCCACGCTGTTCCCCCAATCGCTTAGAAAGCCCTGTCACCTCTCGCCAAGTCGTACTCGACGTGAAGGAGTAAGTATGCGTCTCAAAAGATACGTGCTGTTTCTCGTATCATTTGCTCTTCTCGCCGCCGCCGTAGCCACGGGGATACGCAGCCAGAGCAATGTGCTGCGCCCTCCCGTACGGCAGGACGCTGACACCGAGATCAACGCGCCGGAAGTCAACTTCAACGCGCCGGAGGCTTCCGACCCGAAGGAGAAGGCCCTGCGGCGGGAGAGGGGCAAGCGTTACGACTACCCCGGGGGCGGCGCCGACGTTCAAAGGTTTGTACTGAGTGACAAGTCTCCAGAGGTCGCGCTAGACCTGCCGGTCAGCCACGGCCCTACGCAGTCCCCCCTACCCGCGCGCGAGAGCGACGCGGTGGTCGTCGGGAAGGTGACCGACGCTCGCGCCTATTTGTCCAATGATAAGACCAGCGTCTATTCCGAATTCACCCTCCTGCTGGACGACGTGCTTAAGCAGAGCCCGTCCGCGCCGCTGGCGCCCGGCACGGTCATCAGTGCCGAGCGCCGCGGCGGCGTGGTCAGGTTGCCCTCGGGAAAGTCGCTGGTGCGCGGGGAGTTCGGTAGGACGATGCCGCGCGCCGGCCACCGATATGTGCTGTTCCTGCGCTGGCACGACGAGGGGCAGGTCTTTTCAATCCTTACCGGGTATGAACTGCGGGGCGGCAAAGTAGTCCCGCTCGACGGCCTGTCCGAAAAGGCCCCGCACCTAAAGCAGTTCGCCGCCTTCAAAGACGCGGACGAATCGAGCTTCTTAAATAAAATCCGCGAGGCCCTTTCAACTCCCCCGGAAGGGGGGCTTAGATGAGCCCGCGCACGGGACGCCGCCGCTCGACAGCGGCGGCCGGGGCGGTTGTTATCGGGCTCCTCATCATCTCTTCCCTCGCCCTGTCCCCCCACTCCGGCGCACAGCAAGACTGCACCGCGCCGGATTTTCTCAGCCCCGCCGCAGCCTGGCCCCCCAACGCGCGGGTGACCGTACACATCAACGCCAATCAGTTCACTCAGGCTCAGTTCAACTGCCTGAAGACGGCTTTTGATAACTGGAACGCAATGAGCGGCAACGGCGGGAATCAGTCGGGGGTTAAATTCACTGCCGTTTACACCACGAACCAACTCGGTACCCTGAGCCCCCAAGGTACTCTCACCATAAACGGCAGCAACATCATGCAGGTGAACCGGCAAGCTCCGGGGGACGGCGGAGTAGGCGAAGAAAGGGGGCAGACGAACGGGGCCTACCGCCTGAACTCGGTGTCGAACATTGACCCCAACGTGACCGACTGCACCGCTCTGGCCCAGACGATGGCCCACGAAATAGGTCACACCTTCGGCCTGGCCGAGTGCCGCAACTGCACGACGGTTAAATCTTCCGTCATGGTCGGGGTGCCGTGCGCCAACCCGCCGAACCCGAGTCCCGAGAACCCGTGCATCACTCCGGCCTACAACGACACCAGCTACGGCCTCTCCGGCCCGACGCCCTGTGACAACGGCGTGGTCAAAGACAGGAACAACTACAGCTACCCGCCTTGCGACCCTTTCGCGGCCCAGTCGTGCGGTAACAGCGGCGGCACTTGGAATTATGTCTTGTGCGAGTGTGAGGGCGGGGGCGGGCAGTGGTGTCCAGAACAGCAGTACCCCTGTCACTATGATGAGTATTGGAGTGAAACTCAGTGCCGTTGCGTCTGCTACTCCTGCACGCCGATCCTCATCGACACGGCCGGGGACGGATTCCGGCTGACGGCCGCCGCCGACGGCATCACCTTCGATCTAACGGGCGACGGCGCGCCGGAAAAAATTTCGTGGACGCTCGCCGACTCGGACGACGCCTGGCTGGCGCTCGACCGCAACGGCAACGGCACAATAGACGGGGGCGAAGAGTTGTTCGGCGGCGTAACTCCGCAGCCCGCGTCCGCCTCACCTAACGGCTTCCGCGCCTTGGCCGTTCTCGACGGCGCGGGGAGCGGCGGTAACAGCGACGGCAAAATTGACCGAGCAGACGCGGTGTTCCAGTACCTCCGCCTCTGGCGGGACGTGAATCATAATGGCTTCTCCGAGGCGGGCGAGCTTCACACCCTGCCGTCGTTGGATGTGTTGGTGCTACACCTCGACTATAAGGTGTCAAAACGCACCGACGAATACGGCAACCAGTTCCGCTACCGCGCTAAAGTTGACGACGCGAAGGGGGCGAAGACCGGGCGCTGGGCCTGGGACGTGATTCTTAATAAGACCCCTTGACGGTGAAGTGAGCGACACGCGAAGAGGCCGCCGGGCAAGGTGTTCCCCGGCGGCCTCTTCGCGTCTGAAAGCTCGCCCGGCTCGGGGGCCCCGTGGCTTATTAGATTTCTTAATGTGCGGCGCGGGTCAATATTCATACCTAAATTTTGAATAAGCGCTTGCCCGGCGGGGAAAAAAGTAGTATCACTAAGACACCCAAGCAGTTCTGAAATATTGGTGGTGCAGCCGAGAAGGCTTTCGCGGAAGCGTGCTTTCCCTGAAGTGGAGCGGGAGGCCGCAGGCGTCGAGCCCGCGCGCGCAGCGCCCTCGCCAGAGGGCCGCGCGCCGAGGCGTTGGGCGTCTCTCCCCGCGGCGCCGCGGGCGCGGCAAGCGCCCCGCCGGGTCGGAAGGGTTGTTAGAGTCCGGCCGGCCTTGTTCCAGGAGTCACAAGACGGTCGGGGAAGAGCATGCAGATTTTCCACCACAGCACCAACACCATCGCCAAGGTCAGCATCTTCGGCGGCATCTTTCTGGTCGCCGCCTCGCTCTGGGTGCTCGCCGAGATCAACCGCTCCTCCTACAACACGGGCCAGTTCATCGAGGTGCAGCAGCCCGTCCAGTTCTCGCACAAGCACCACACGGGCGACGACGGCATCGACTGCCGCTACTGCCACACCTCGGTCGAGACCTCCAACACCGCCGGCATGCCCCCGACCAAGACCTGCATGAACTGCCACTCGCAGATCTGGAACGAGAGCCCGTACCTGGAGATCGTCCGCACCAGCTTCAAGGACAACAGGCCCATCGAGTGGGCGCGCGTCCACGACCTGCCCGACTTCGTCTACTTCAACCACTCGATCCACGTCAACAAGGGCGTGGGCTGCGCCTCCTGCCACGGGCGCGTGGACATGATGCCGGCCGTCTACCAGGCCGCCTCGCTCCAGATGGAGTGGTGCCTGGCCTGCCACCGCGAGCCCGAGCGCTACCTCCGCCCGAAGGATCAGATCACCAACGCGGCCTGGAACATCGAGGGCGACGCCAAAGACGGGGTGACGGCCAACTCGGAGAACCGACTGGGCGAGAACCTCGCCCCCGCGCGCCGCGAGCTGGGGCTCAGGCTCAAGCGCGAGTACCGCGTCCGCGACGCGGCGACCCTGACGAGCTGCTCGACGTGCCACAGGTAGGGCGCTCAGGATAAGCAAGGATGCACATCAAAGACACTTTCCCCGAGCTGTACCGGATTCGCAAACGGCCCGTCACCATCGAGGGCGTGCGCGCGAAGCTTGAGGGCAAGCGCGGGCGCGAGTTCTGGCAGAGCCTCGAAGAGCTTTCGGGGACGGAGGAGTTCGACGAGCTGCTCCACCGTGAGTTCCCGCAGCACGCCTCGGAGTGGGACGAGGGCGCAGACCGCCGCACGTTCCTGAAGCTGATGGGCGCTTCGCTGGCGCTCGCGGGGCTGACGGGCTGCTCGTACCAGCCGCCCGAATCGATCGTCCCGTACGTGCGCGACCCGGCGGAGGGCGTCCCCGGCAAGGCGCAGTACTTCGCCACCGCGATGCCGTTCGCGGGCGGCTGCGCGCCTCTGCTCGTGCGCAGCTACATGGGGCGGCCCATCAAGGTCGAGGGGAACGACCTCCACCCGGCCTCCCTGGGCGCGGCCGACGTTTACGCGCAGGCTTCCGTCCTCGGGCTCTACGACCCCGACCGCTCGCAGAACCTCATCAACCGCGGCGAGGTGCGCACCTACTCGGCCTTCCTCGGCGAGATGCTGACGGCGCTCGAAGGGCAGCGCGGGAAGCAGGGCGCGGGGCTGAGGTTTTTGACCGAGACCGTCACTTCGCCGACCGTCGGCGCGCAGATGCGCGACATCCTGCGCCGCTGGCCCGGCGCGCGCTGGTATCAGTGGGAGCCGGCGGGCGGCAACAACGGGAGCCTGGGGGTGAGGCAGGCGACGGGCGGGTTCGCCACCCCCGTCTACAACTTCGCCGCGGCCGACCGCGTCGTCTCGCTCGACTCGAACTTCCTCGAATGCGGCCCGGGCGCGCTCCGCTACGCGCGCGACTTCGCCTCGCGCCGCCGCGCAACCGACGGCGACGCGCGCGAGATCTGCCGCCTCTACGCGATAGAGACGACGCCTTCCAACACCGGCTACTTCGCCGACCACCGCGTCGCGCTCAAGCCCAGCCAGTTCGCCAACTACGTGCGCAGCCTCGCGGCGGCCGTCGGCGCTTCGAGCCCCCTGCTCGCCGGGGGCGCGGCCGCGCCCAACGACGAGATCAACAAGATCGCCGCCGACCTCAAGGCGCACAACGGCGCGTGCGTCGTCGTCGCGGGCGACGAAGCGACGCCCGAGGTGCACGCCCTCGCGCACGCGATGAACGCGGCGCTCGGCGCGACGGGGAGGACGGTCACGTACGTCGAGCCGGTCGAGGAGAACCCGACCGACCAGTTGAACGACCTCCGCACGCTCGTCTCCGAGATGGACTCGGGCGCGGTTGACATCCTCGTCATCGTCGGCGGCAACCCCGTCTACACCACCCCGGCCGACCTCAAGCTCGACGAGGCGCGGATGAAGAAGGTGCGCCTCGCCGTCCACCTCTCGCAGTACGACGACGAGACCTCGGAGCTGTGCCACTGGCACATCCCGCAGACGCACTTCCTCGAAGAGTGGGGCGACGCGCGCGCCTTCGACGGCACGGTCACCATCCAGCAGCCGCTCATCACGCCGCTCTACAACGGCAAGAGCGTCGTCGAGCTGCTGGCCGCGTTCACCGACAACCCGGATCGTCGGGGCTACGACATCGTCCGTCAATACTGGCTGACCGAGGGGCGCGGCGCTCTGCTCGCCGCGGCCTCGGCGGCCGGTGCGTCCGGGGCCGCCACCCCGGGCGTCTCAGGCGACCCGACCGTCGCCGGCACGACCAACGCGGCCGGGTCGGTGGCCGCGGGCGCCCCGGGCTCCGCGGCCCCCGCGCAGCCCGGCGCTTCGGGGGCGACCGGAGCCGGCGCGGCCGCGGCTCCGGCTCAGGGCGGCGGGGCGGGCGCGTCTTCGACCGCCCCGCCGGCGGCCCCGACCCCTGCGACCGCCGCTATTCCGACCGCCGGCTCGCTCGCGACTCGCGGCGCGGGCCCGACCGGCGGCGCTGCTTCCACCGGCGGCGCGGGCTCGACCGCGGCGACGCCGGACGCGGCCTTCGAGCGCGCGTGGCGCAGGGCCCTTAACGACGGCTTCGTCGCCAACTCCGCGAAGAGGCCCGCGGGCGGCGGCGCGGGCGCGGCACCTCCGGCGGGCGGCGCTCAGACGACGACGCCTCCGCCTCCTCCGGCTCCTGCTCCGTCTCAACCCGCGGGCGCGTACGAGATCGTCTTCCGCACCGACCCGACCGTCTACGACGGGCGCTTCGCCAACAACGGCTGGCTTCAGGAACTGCCGAAGCCTCTGACGAAGCTCACCTGGGACAACGTCGCCATCATCAGCCCCGCGACCGCGGAGAAGCTCGGCGTCGGCACCACGCCCGACGGCGCGCTCGTGGACGTTCACCCGCGCCGCGTCAACAACCTGACCATGAAGGGCGGCGAGATCGAGGCCGAGACGCTTCGGCTCACGTACCGCGGGCGCTCGCTCCCCGACACGAACAACAGGATGCACGCGGACATGGTCGTCCCCGTCTTCATCCTGCCGGGGCAGCCCGACGACACCGTGACCGTCCAACTCGGCTACGGCCGCTGGCGCTCGGGGCGCGTCGGCGGGAACCTGCGCGAAGGCCGCCGCGGCTTCAACGCCTACGACCTGCGCACGTCCGACGCGATGTGGTCGGGGACGGGGCTCGGCGTCGAGGTGACGGGCGACAGCTACTCGCTCGCCTGCACGCAGATACACTTCCGCATGGAGGGGCGCGAGATCGTCCGCGCCGGAACCTTCGCCGAGTGGACGCACGACCCCACGCTCGCGCCCGCGCGCGCGCACAAGGTGGAGCCGCCGCAGCCTGCGGGCGAGAACCGCGAGCCCCAGCACGGCGAGACGATGTACCCGCCCTACGACTACGACCCGGACGAGGCGGCGGGCAGGCGCGGCTACAAGTGGGGCATGGTCATCGACACGGCGGCCTGCGTCGGCTGCAACGCCTGCGTCGTCGCCTGCCAGGCCGAGAACAACATCCCCGTCGTCGGCAAGGAGCAGGTCTCGCGCTCGCGCGAGATGCACTGGCTGAGGGTTGACTCCTACTTCCGCGGCGCGACCGACCGCCCCGACGGCGTCTACTTCATGCCCGTGCCCTGCATGCACTGCGAGAACGCGCCGTGCGAGCCGGTCTGCCCCGTCCACGCCACCGTGCACAGCAGCGAGGGGCTCAACGACATGGTCTACAACCGCTGCGTCGGCACGCGCTACTGCTCGAACAACTGCCCGTACAAGGTGCGCCGCTTCAACTTCCTGCTCTACCAGGACTGGGACACGCCGTCGTTGAAGATGCTGCGCAACCCGGAGGTCTCGGTGCGCTCGCGCGGCGTGATGGAGAAGTGCACCTACTGCGTCCAGCGCATCGAGTACGCGAAGATCGAGTCGGAGAAGGAGGGGCGGCGCGTGCGCGACGGCGAGATCAAGACCGCGTGCCAGCAGACCTGCCCGACCGAGGCCATCGTCTTCGGCGACCTGAACGACCCGAATAGTCGCGTGGCGAAGCTGCACGCGCAGAAGCGGCGCTACGACCTGCTGGCGGACTTGAACACGCGGCCGCGGACGGTCTACCTCGCCGCGGTGCGCAACCCGAACGGCGAGCTAGGCACGGGCGGAGCCGGGCGCGGCGAGAGCGGCAACCGCGCCCCGCAGGACGGACACTGAGGAGAGGCGTTAGGGCTTATGTCAGAGAGATACGACTACGCGCACGAGGAAGTCGGCATACACACCACGCCGGCCGTCATCGAGCCCGGACACACGTTCGGGACGGTGACGGACAAGATCAGCTCCATCGTGCTGCGGAAGCGCACGCCCGTCGCGTGGTGGATCGGGCTCGCCCTCTCCTTCATGCTGGCGAACGTGCTGATGGGCACGATCACCTACCTGGTGCTGACGGGCATCGGCATCTGGGGCAACAACCAGCCGGTGGGCTGGGCCTTCGACATCATCAACTTCGTCTGGTGGATCGGCATCGGCCACGCGGGCACGCTCATCTCGGCGATCCTGCTGCTGCTGAGGCAGTCTTGGCGCACCTCGATCAACCGCTTCGCGGAGGCGATGACGCTCTTCGCCGTGGCCTGCGCGGGGCTGTTCCCGCTGCTGCACACCGGAAGGCCGTGGCTCGCGTACTGGCTCTTCCCCTACCCGAACACGATGGGCATCCAGCCGCAGTTCCGGAGCCCTTTGATGTGGGACGTGTTCGCGGTCTCGACCTACGCGACCGTCTCCGCGCTCTTCTGGTACGTGGGGCTCATCCCCGACCTCGCGACCCTGAGAGACCGCGCGCGGAGCCGCGTCGGCCAGATCGTCTACGGCATGGCCTCTCTGGGCTGGCGCGGGAGCGCGCGCCACTGGGCGCGTTACGAGATGGCGTACCTCCTGCTCGCGGGGCTCTCGACGCCGCTCGTGCTCTCGGTGCACACCATCGTCAGCTTCGACTTCGCCATCGGCATCATCCCGGGCTGGCACGCGACCATCTTCCCGCCCTACTTCGTCGCGGGGGCCATCTACGCGGGCTTCGCCATGGTGCTGACGCTCGTCATCCCCTTGCGGAAGCTCTACGGGCTCGAAGACTTCATCACGGACCGCCACCTGCGCAACTCGGCGAAGGTCATGCTGGCGACGGGGCTGATCGTGGCCTACGGCTACATGATGGAGACGTGGACGGCGTGGTACAGCGCGAACACGTACGAAGAGTTCCTGATGCGGAACCGCTTCTTCGGGCCGTACGCCTTCTACTACTGGGCGCTCATCGTCTGCAACGTCGTCGTGCCGCAGCTCGTCTGGATACGGAGCATCCGCCACTCGAACCTGTGGCTCTTCGCCATCGCGATGTTCGTCAACGTCGGCATGTGGCTGGAGCGCTTCGTCATCATCCCGATCAGCCTCCACCGCGACTTCCTGCCCTCGTCGTGGGGCAACTACCGGCCGACCATCTTCGACTTCTCGATGTTCTTCGGCACCATCGGGTTCTTCTTCTTCCTGATGTTCCTCTTCCTGCGCTTCCTGCCCGTCATCTCCATCTTCGAGATGCGGACGATGGTGCCCGGCGCGCAGGTGAAGGAGGAGGCGTAAATGGCTGGGAAGCGTAAAATCCGCCCGGCGACCTACGGGCTGATGGCCGAGTTCGACAACCCCTCGGACGCGGTGGCCGCGGCGCGGCGCGTCCACGAGGAGGGCTACAAGAGGATCGACGCCTTCTCGCCCTACCCCGTAGAGGAGCTGTCCGAGGCCATCGGCGTCCACAAGACCTACATGGCCCCGGTCGTCCTCACCGGCGGCATCCTGGGCGGGCTGGCCGGGTATCTCTTGCAGTTCTACGTGCACACCATCTACTACCCGATCAACGTCGGCGGGAAGCCTTTGCACAGTTGGCCCGCCTTCATCCCCATCACCTTCGAGATGACGGTGCTGGGGGCGGCGCTCTTCGCCGTCTTCGGGATGCTCGCGATGAACGGGTTGCCCGAGCCGTACCACCCGGTCTTCAACGCGCCGAACTTCGCGCTCGCCTCGCGCGACCGCTTCTTCGTGCTGATCGAATCGACCGACCCCAAGTTCGACCGCGAGCGCACGGCGGAGTTCCTCCGCACGCTCGGGCCCCGTGAGGTGACAGATGTCGAACACTGAAAACAGTAGGCGGACGGCAGCAGGCAGCAGGCAGTTGCGCACGCGGCTGCGCGTTGTCTTCTGCTGCCTGCTGCCCGCTGCCTGCTGCCTACTGTTCGCGGGCTGCCGCATGGATATGCAGGATCAGCCGAAGTACAAGTACTACCGGGCGGGCGACAAGAAGTTCTTCCCCGACGGGTCGTCTGCGCGCCCGCCCGTCGAGGGCACGGTCGCGCGCCAGGCGGGGCCGTACCGCGACCGCGAGGACTACCTCTACACGGGCAAGGCGGCGGGCGGCGCGCAGGTGGGCTCGGCGACCGCGGTGCGCGCCAACCTCCCGGCCGGCGCGCCGGGGCAGCCCGCGACGACCGCCACGGGCGAGCCCGACACGTTCCCGATCCCAATAGACAAGGCGGCCTTGGAGCGCGGGCGCGACCGCTTCCAGATTTTCTGCACGGCCTGCCACGGCATGACCGGCGAGGGCGACGGCATGATCACCCGCCGCGGCTTCCAGCGCCCGCCCTCCTTCTACGACGACCGGCTCCAGGAGAACCAGACGCCCGCGTCGCACTTCTTCGACGTGATCACCAACGGCTGGGGCGCGATGCCCGACTACGCGGCGCAGATCACGCCGGAAGACCGCTGGAAGATCATCGCGTACCTGCGCGCGCTCCAGCTCAGCCGCAGGCTGAAGGTCGAGGAGCTGTCGCCCGACGAGCAGAACAGGGTGAGAACTTCGGGGCAGACGCCGGCCGGCCAACCAGGGCGGGGCGGCACGCCCTTGCAGTCGCAGCGCGGGGGGGAGCAGCACTAGGATGGAAGCGGCCACCACACACACTTTCGACCCGCCCGCAGACCTCGGGCGCTACCGGACGCGGGCGCTCCTGGTCGGCGTGGTCTCCCTCGTCATCGGCGCGGTGCTCGCCTTCCTGATGGGGCAGACGGCCGGGTACGGCGGGCTCGTCCACGTGCTGCGCTCCTACCTCGTCGGCTTCTTCTTCGTGACGGGCGTTACGGTCGGGAGCCTCGCGTGGCTCTTCCTCGGCCACATGACGGGCGGCGGGTGGGCCATCACGAGCCGCCGCCTGTTCGAGGCGGCGGCTCGCTGCGTCCCGCTCTGCGCCGTGCTCTTCATCCCGGTCGTCGTCTCGCTCTTCGTCCACGACCACGGGCACGGGGCAGAAGGGCACGGCGTCTCGGTCTACGAGTGGTCTGACCCCGAAGTCGTCAAGGGTGACCCGGCGCTTCAGCACAAGAGCATTTACCTCAACGTCCCGTTCTTCATCGTCCGCGGCGTCATCTACTTCGCCGTGTGGTTCGGCTTCGCGTGGATTCTGAGCAAGTGGTCGGCGGAGCAGGACAGGACGGCCGACCCGCGCCTGCGCCGGAAGATGCAGGACATCTCGGGGCCGGGCATCCTGCTCTTCGGCCTGACGGTGACGTTCGCCGCCATCGACTGGGGCATGTCGCTTGAGCCGCACTGGTTCTCGACCATCTACGGGCTCATCATCATGGCCGGGTGGGGGCTCTCCGCGCTGGCGTTCGTGATCACGGTCGCCGTCTACCTGGGCTCGCGCGAGCCGATGTCGCACGCCTACCAGCCGCACCACTTCCACGACTGGGGCAAGCTCCTGCTCGCGCTCGTGATGCTCTACGCCTACTTCGCCTTCTCGCAGTTCCTCATCACGTGGGCGGGGAACCTGCCGGAGGAGATTCCGTTCTACCTGCGCCGCCTGCGCGGCGGGTGGCAGTTCGTCGGGCTCTTAATCATCCTCTTCCACTTCGCGCTGCCCTTCGTGCTGCTGCTCTCGCGGCTGCGCAAGCGGCGGCCGCGCAGCCTCCGGCGCATCGCGCTGCTGATGCTCTTCATGCGCGTGGTCGATCTGGTCTTCTTCTTCGCGCCCTCGGTGCACCAGGGCGGCGAACCCGACTGGCACGCGCTCGACCTCGCGCGCAGCTTCCTGCCGATGTTCGCCATGACGATAGGTCTGGGCGGCATCTGGCTCTGGTACTACTTCGGGCAGTTGGCCTCGCGTCCGCTGCTCCCGCTCGGCGAGCGCGACCTCGAACAGGCCATCGCCCCGGCGGAGGGACACCACTGATGCAGTGAATGGCAAATGGTGAATAGTAAATAGAGACTGCTTTTCACCATTCACCATTTACCATTCACCATTTACTGAGGTTGCAATGGCTCACGGCAAGCGCAGACGCGACAGCATTCACGAGACGCCGGACGTGTCTTACATCACGAACCCGGACGTGGCGCACGAGGAGTCGGACGTGGCGGTGCGCCCGCTGTTGTGGTTCGTGGGCGGGCTGACGGTCTTCACCGTCATCACCTGCGTGGCGATGCTGCTGCTCTTCATGTTCTTCCAGGCGCGGGAGGAGGCGGAGGAGTTGGCGCCGTCGCCTTTGGCGCGGCAGGGGGCGGAGCGCCTGCCGCCCGAGCCGCGGCTCCAGCTCGCGCCCGGCTGGGAGGTCGAGGCGAACGGCAAGCGCCACGACCTGTCCTACGGCACGCAGACCGACTACGTGCCGCAGCCGTGGTCGGAGTGGATTCTCGTCAACGAGGAGTGGCAGCGCGAGCTGAAGGAGTACGGCTGGGCCGACCAGCAGGCGGGCACCGCGCGCATCCCCGTAGACCGCGCCATCGACCTCTACCTGGAGCGCCGCGCCAGACAGCAGCCGGCGCAGCAGCAGCCGCAGGGCGCGCCGCCCCCCGCCGCCGCCGCCCCGCCGCCCGCGCCGGCCGCCGGCCCGGGGCAGAGTCATCGTTGAAGTGCGTGAGTAGTAGTCAGGAAGTGAGAAGTTTTGTGAGAAGTGATTTAAAGGACAGGTTCGTCGGGTTCGCGCGGCGCGCGGTCGTCGCGGCGGGGCTTTTACTGCTCGCCGCTTACGGCCCGCCCGACGCCTCCGCGCAGTACGCGCAGCCGCCGGTGGGGCCCGTGCCGACGGGCAAGTCGAACGAGGTCTTGAAGCAGGTCAACGTCGAGCAGCGGCTCAACGCCCAGATACCGCTCGACCTGAAGTTCCGCGACGAGGCGGGGCGCGAGGTGCGGCTCGCCGAGTATTTCGCCAAGGGCAGGCCGGTCGCGCTCACGCTCGTCTACTACGAGTGCCCGATGCTCTGCAACCAGGTCCTGAACGGCGCGGTCGGGGCCTTCCAGGGGCTCTCGTTCACGGCGGGCAGGGAGTACGAGGTCGTCACCGTCAGCTTTGACCCGCGCGAAGGGCCGGAGCTGGCCGCGAAGAAGAAGGAGACCTACCTGCGCCGCTACAAGCGCGAGGGGGCCGAGCAGGGCTGGCACTTCCTGACCGGCGACAAGGCTTCCATCGACGCGCTCTCGGAGGCGGTCGGCTTCCGCTACGTGTGGGACGAGCAGTCGCAGCAGTTCGCGCACGCCTCCGCCCTGATGGTGGCGACGCCGCAGGGCCGCCTGTCGCACTACTTCTACGGCATCGAGTACGCGCCGAAGGATCTGCGCCTCGCGCTCGTCGAGGCGTCGGAGGGGAAGATCGGGTCGCCGGTCGATGCGCTGCTGCTCTTCTGCTACCACTACGACCCGGCGGCGGGCCGCTTCGCGCCCGTGATGGGCGTGCTGCGCGCGGCGGGCGTGCTGACGGTCTTGGCGCTGGTCGCGCTCGTCCTCTACCTGGTGCGGAAGTCGCGGCGGCGCGAGGAGGCCTGGGAGCAGGAGTTGAGCGCCGGCGGGCCGGTCTAGGCCGGCGGGGGCCGCCGCCGAAGTACCAACCCTTCGGGGGAGGAAAGTCCGAGTGAACTTGATGCAGTCGATTCCGATACCGAACATCAACCTGCCCGTGCCGTTCGCGCCCGAGCAGGCCTCGACCTTCGCGCCGCACGTGGACGCGCTCTACGTCTACCTCGTGACGCTGACGGCCTTCTTCACGCTGGGCATCTCGGCGGCCATCATCTTCTTCGCCGTCAAGTACCGCCGGCGGCAGCACGGCGAGCTGCCGCGCCCCATCGCCGGCTCGATGGTGCTTGAGCTGACGTGGACGATCATCCCGCTCCTCATCTCCATGACCATCTTCGTCTGGGGCGCGTCGATCTTCTTCAAGGCGTACCGCGCGCCCAACCAGGCGATGGAGATTTACGTCGTCGGCAAGCAGTGGATGTGGAAGTTCCAGCACCAGACGGGGCAGCGCGAGATCAACGAGCTGCACGTCCCCGTGGGCGCGCGCGTCAAGCTGACGATGACGACCGAGGATGTCATCCACAGCTTCTACGTCCCCGCCTTCCGCATCAAGCAGGACGTGGTCCCGGGTCGCTACCTCCAGACCTGGTTCGAGGCGACCAAGCCGGGCAAGTACTACCTCTTCTGCGCCGAGTACTGCGGCACGAACCACTCGGGGATGACCGGCTACGTCTACGTGATGGAGCCGGCGGCTTACCAGCAGTGGCTCGCCGGGGGGACGGGCTCGGAGTCGGCGGCCTCGCAGGGGCAGAAGCTCTTCCAGCAGCGCGGCTGCGCCTCCTGCCACCAGGTCGAGCCGGGCGGGCAGCAGGGGCGCGGCCCCACGCTCTACGGCATCTTCGGCCACACGCAGCAGATCGAGGGCGGCGCGACCGTCACCGTGGACGAGGCTTACATCCGCGAGTCCATCCTCAACCCGCAGGCGAAGATCGCCCTGGGCTTCCAGAACATCATGCCGACCTTCCAGGGCCAGCTTTCGGAGGAGCAGATACTACAACTCGTCGCCTACGTCCGTTCGCTCGCGCCGGCGGGGCAGGGCGGCGCGGCCCCGGGCGCGCAGACGACCGTGGGGCCGACGACCGGCGGCATCCCGCCGCAGCAGCAGCGGATGAACCCGGTGGGGCCGACCGGCGAGCGGCAGGGCAGCCCGGCGCCGCAGGCCCCGCCCGCGGGCAACACGGGCAACGCGAACCGTCAGCAGTGAGCGGCGCGCGGGAGATTTACAACGCGAGGGCAAGGCAGTCTTAGGGAAGACGCATTTATGAGCACGAACACGACAACGGCGGCGGCAGGCACGCGCGAGTGGCGCAGCCGCTTCCCGACGGTCAACTACCTGAACGCCGACTACGGCATCTGGTCGTGGCTGCTGACGAAGGATCACAAGAGGATCGCCATCCTCTACCTGATCTCGGTGACCTTCTTCTTCGCCATCGGCGGCGCGTACGCGGCGGCCATCCGGATGGAGCTGCTGACGCCGCTCGGCGACCTGATGCAGTCGCACACCTACAACAAGGTCTTCACGCACCACGGGATCATGATGGTCTTCTTCTTCCTGATCCCGAGCATCCCGGCCACGCTCGGCAACTTCCTCGTGCCGCTGATGATCGGCGCGAAGGACCTGGCCTTCCCGAAGATCAACCTCCTGAGCTGGTACGTCTACATGGTGGGCGGCGTGCTCACGTTCGCCGCGCTCCTCTTCGGCGGGGTGGACACGGGCTGGACATTCTACGTCCCCTACTCGACGAACTTCTCGAACACCTACGTCACGCTCGCGGGCCTCGGGATCTTCATCAACGGCTTCTCGTCTATCCTGACGGGGCTCAACTTCATCGTGACCGTCCACACGATGCGCGCGCCCGGGATGACCTGGTTCCGGCTCCCGCTCTTCATCTGGTCGCACTACGCGACGAGCCTCGTCATGATCCTGGGGACGCCGGTGGTCGCTATCACCATCCTGCTGCTCGCGCTGGAGCGGGTCGCGCACGTCGGCATCTTCGACCCGGCGCTGGGCGGCGACCCCGTGCTCTTCCAGCACATGTTCTGGTTCTACTCGCACCCGGCCGTCTACATCATGGTGCTGCCCGGGATGGGCGTCATCTCGGAGTTGGTCGCCACGCACACCCGCAAGCCCGTCTTCGGCTACTCGTTCGTGGCCTTCTCCAGCCTGGCGATTGCGGTCTTCGGGTTCCTGGTGTGGGGGCACCACCTGTTCGTCTCCAGCCAGTCGGTCTACGCCGGGCTCATCTTCTCGCTCATCTCGTTCGTGGTGGCCATCCCCTCGGCGGTGAAGGTCTTCAACTGGACGGCGACGATGTACAAGGGGTCGATCTCCTACGACACGCCGATGCTCTACGTCTTCGCCTTCATCGGCCTCTTCACCATCGGCGGCATGACGGGGCTCTTTCTGGCGGCGCTCGGCTTCGACATCCACGTCCACGACACCTACTTCGTCGTCGCCCACTTCCACTACGTGATGGTGGGCGGGCAGGTGATGGCCTACCTCGGCGCCCTGCACAACTGGTGGCCGAAGATGACGGGGCGCATGTACCCCGAGGGCTGGGCGCGGTTCGCGGCGCTCGTCATCTTCGTCGGCTTCAACCTGACGTTCTTCCCGCAGTTCCTGCTGGGCTACATGGGGATGCCGCGGCGCTACCACGCCTACCCCGTCGGCGAGCCGGTGTGGCAGGTGCTGCACGTGATGAGCACGGGCGGCGCGAGCCTGCTCGGCATCGGGCTTTTGATACCGGCCATCTACTTCATCTGGTCGATGCGCTACGGCCGGTTCGCGCCGGCGAACCCGTGGCCGGGGACGGGGCTGGAGTGGCGGACGCCCTCGCCGCCGCCGACCGAGAACTTCGCCGTCACGCCCGTCGTGACGTGGGAGGCTTACGAGTACAGGCCCATCGAGGAGATGCAGGTCATCGGCCCGGGCGCGCCCGACCAGCCCGTCGGCGGCCAGCACCCCGCCAACCGCGGGGCGGATACGGAGGAAAGGTAAGGCAGTGGCGAGTGACAAGTGGCGGGTGACAAGCTAAAAGCTTCTTACTCGTCACTCGTCACTCGCCACTCGTCACCGCTTTTGAGGAGGTTCGGTTTGGCGACACACGCGGAGGCAGTCGAGCACGACCACCACGGCCCCGAGGCGGCGCACGAGGCGCTCGCGCACCACTTCGACAACCTGGAGCAGCAGCGCGAGGCCGGCGCCCTGGGGATGTGGGTCTTCATCGCGCAGGAGGTGATGTTCTTCGGCGGGCTCTTCCTCGCCTACCTCATCTACCGGATGCAGTACCCGCAGGCGTTCATGGCGGCGAGCAACCACCTCGACTGGAAGATCGGCACCTTCAACACGGCCGTGCTCATCGCCTCTTCCTTGACGATGGCGCTCGCGGTCTGGGCGACACAGGTCGGCAAGTCGCCGAAGGTGCAGGTCGCCTTCATGGCGGCGACCGTCCTGCTCGGGCTCGTCTTCCTCGGCGTCAAGGCGTTCGAGTACTACGACAAGTACGTGGACGGCCTGATCCCCATCGCCGGCTGGTTCAACCCGCACGACCCCGTCCCGGCGGGCGTCACCCTCGGCCAGTACCAGATGTTCTTCTGGCTCTACTTCGCGATGACGGGGCTCCACGCGCTGCACATGATCATCGGCGTCGGCATCATCGCGCCCATCATGTGGATGGCCTGGCGCGGCCGCTTCTCGCCCGAGTACCACGGCCCGGTCGAGAACTTCGGGCTCTACTGGCACTTCGTGGACATCATCTGGATTTTCCTCTTCCCGCTGCTCTACCTCCTGGGCGCGCACTACCACGGGGGGCACTGAGGGGAGTAAATGGTGAATGGTAAATAGTGAATAGTAGTCGAGCGCCGGCGTGGCCCGGTGAGGCAATACCCGAGGCGGCGAACTCGCAACCACCATTTACCATTTACTATTCACTATTCACGAGGCGTTTATGTCCGAACACATCGTCCCAAGGTCAACCTACTTCACGGTCTTCGCCGCGCTGCTGGTGGGCACGGCGGTCACGGTCGTCGCCGCCAACATCGACTTCGGCCGGATGAACGACGTGATCGCGATGACCATCGCGGTGACGAAGATGATGCTCGTGCTGCTCTTCTTCATGCACGTCCGCTACAGCTCGCGGCTCATCTGGGTCGTCGTCGCCTCGATGTTCTTCTGGCTGCTCATCCTGCTGCTGCTGACGCTGACGGACTACACGAGCCGCGACTGGTTCGGCGCGAACGTGGGCGGCGTCATGAGCCGCCAGTAGCCGGCCGAAGTCCTGTACAATGGAGCCCGGAGCGCGCCCCCGCGGGGGCCGCCCCGGGCTTTCCATTCTCCGGCGCGGGGGCCGACGCGGAAACTTGCTGAGGCGTGTCATCAAGGTCGTGCTGCTCTTCGCGCTACGCGTCTTCTTCCGCCGCGTCGAGGTGGTGGGGCGCGAGCGCGTCCCGCGCGCGGGCGCGTGCCTGTTCGTCCTCAACCACCCGAACGCGCTCGTCGATCCGGTCTTCCTCCTCTGCTTCGCGCCGCGCCGCGTCTCCTTCCTCGCCAAGTCGCCGCTCTTCCGGATGCCCGTCATCGGCACCCTCATCCGCGCGATGGACTCGATCCCCGTCTACCGCAAGCAGGACGAGACGGGCGACACGGCGGCGCTGAACCGCAAGACCTTCGAGCGCGCGGCCGACCTGCTGCGGCGCGGCGGCACCATCGCCATCTGCCCCGAGGGCGTCTCGCACAACGAGCCCTACCTGCTCCCACTCAAGAGCGGCGCGGCGCGCATCGCCCTCGGCGCGGTCTCCGTGAAGGATGGAGGGGGAGGGCCGAAGGATGAAGGCGGCGGGGAAGGGAGGCCACTTGATTTAAAGATCGTCCCGGCCGGGCTCTACTACACGGCGAAGACGACCTTCCGCAGCGGCGCGCTGCTCTACTTCGGCGAGCCCATCGACGTGGAGCCCGCCGGGCTCGAACCCGACGGCGAGCCGCCGCGCGAGGCCGTGCGGGCGCTCTCCGACCGCGTGGCGGAGGCGTTGCGCTCGCTGACGCTCAACGCCGACCGGCACGAGGCGCTCGCCGTGGTCGCGCGCGCCGAGCGCATCTTCTCCGCGGCCGACGAAGACGAGGACGACGGGAAGAGCCTCGAGCGCGAGCTGCGCCGCCGCCGCCGCTTCGTCGAGGCTTACGCTTACCACCGGCAGCACTCGGCCGCGCGCGTCGAACAGCTCGAGCGCCGGCTCTGGGCCTACGAGGAGGAGCTGCGCCAGGCCGGGCTCGAAGACCCGCGCCAGCTCTCGCCCTCCACGGTCGCCGACTACGCGCGCGTCCGCAAGCTCCTGGCGCGCGTCGTCGTCTTCCTCCTGCTGCTGCCCGCGGCGCTGGCGGGCGCGGCGCTCCACTACCCGGCCTACAAGCTCGCCGGCGTGCTGGCGACGCGCTTCGCGCGGCAGTACGACGACGTGCTCTCGACCTTCAAGATCGCGGCCGCGCTCCTGCTCTTCCCGCTGACGTGGGGCGTGCTGGCCCTCGTGCTGTACCGCGTGGTCGGCTGGTGGGGCGTACTGGCGGCCTTCACGCTCGGCCCCGTGGCGGGCTACGTCGCCCTGCGCACGCGCGAGGAGCTGGGGCGCTTCGTCGCGGGCACGCGCGCCGCGCTCTTCTTCGTCCGCGAGCGCAGCTTCTTCCGGCAGCTCCTCGAAGAGCGCCGCCGCATCCGCCGCGAGATACTCGACCTCGGCGACGAGTACGAGAGGGCAGTAGGCAGTAGGCAGTAGGCAGTTAAAGGCAGGAAGCCTTTCAGGGAGCAGGCATCAACGAAACGGAGGCGGCGAGTGTTGAATCTCGCCGCCTCCGTTTCGTTCGTCTGCTCTCTTTAACTGCCTACTGCCTACTCACTTCGGGAGCACGAACTGGTAGGTGAGGACGCCCGTGACCCTGACGGGTTTGCCGGAGAGGAGCGTCGGCGCGAAGAGCGCGCGCCGCGCCGCCGCCACCGCCGCCTCGCGCAGCGGCGGCGGGCCGGAGATGGCCTCGGCCTCGGCGACCTTCCCCGCTTCGTCCACCGTGACGCGCACCACGACGGTGCCCTGCACGCCCGCGGCCTTCGCCTCGGGCGGGTAAGGCGGCATCGGCTTGGAGGTGGCCTTGCTGTTCAGGATGCCGCCGGTGAACCCCGCCCTCCTCGGGGGCGCGGCGGGCCGGGGCGTCCCCGCCGCGGCGGCGCCGGGCTGACCAGCGGCCTGCCCCTCGGCCGGCTTCGCCTGCCTCTGCTCCTGCGCCAACTGCCTCTGCCTCCCCGAAGCCTCCTCGTACTGCCGCGTGTACTCGGCATGCCCCGCCGCGTCGCCCTCCATCTCGGCCAGCTTCGCGGCCTCGCGCAGGAGGTTCGCCTTGTACGACCAGGCGTTCGGGCTCTTCGGCGCGAGCGCGACGGCCTGCTCGGCGAGTTGCAGCCCCTCGCTCATGCACTGGCGCGCGCGGATGAAGTCGCCCTGGTCGGCGGGCATCTTGTACTTGACGACGGGCTTCTCCGGCTTGTTCTCGGCCTTCTGCTCGGGCTGCTGCCCGGGCTTTTGCTCGGGCTTCTGCTCGACCTTCTGCTCGGTCGTCTTGTTCTCCTTCTGCTCGGTGACGTCGTGGGAGCACTTCCACTGCTTGCCCGCGAGGACGGTGAAAGCCTCCGCGCGCCGGCCCTCGGGGAGCGAGAAGTCGTTGGCGCGCCCGAGCAGAAACTCGTTCACCTTCTGCTCGTTCTTCATCTGCGTGTAGAGGTAGAGGACGGCCTTGTACGCGTCCTCGTTCGCGGGCTCTTTCGCCAGAACCTCCTGGTAGGCCGCGACCGCGCGCTCGCCGGCCGCGACGTTCTCCGGCGACGGGTCGTCCGGCTTGTACTGCTGCTGGGCGGCGCGCGCGACGAGGAGCCGCGTGTTCTTCCCCTCCGGGTCGAGTTCGAGCGCGCGGCGGAAGTGCCGCTCGGCCTCCGCGAAGCGGCGCTCGCGGAAGGCTTGCGCCCCCGCGTCCAACTCCTTCTGCGCCCCCTCCGCGCTCGTCTGACCGTAGGCGGCCGCCGCGGCGGCCAGCGCGAGTGTGATTGCGGCAAGCGACCTTCTCATCGTGTGCGACTCCTTACGTCAGTAGATCGTCCTGTTCGGCAGCTCACGCGGGAAGCCGCGCACGCCCATCCGCCCCAGCTCGGCCTCGGCCGCGATGTAGCCGAAGCTCGTGCGCTGCGGGAGCTGCATCAGTTCGAGGAAGAGGCGGAGCGACTTCTCGGGCCGCCCCGTGTAGACGTGCCAGTTGCCGACGCCGTAGGCGACCGTCGCGTAGCCGACGCCCGACTTCTCTCGGCCTGCCTCCGCCAGCAGGCGCTCGGGCGTCGTCTCGCCCTTGTACATCAGGAGCAGCCGGTAATAGTCGCCGTTCTCGATGACCTCCATGCCCGGCGTTATCCGTTCGAGCACGAGCCGCGCCTCCCCCTCGCGCCCGAGACGGCGCAGGGTCATGTAGAGCCAGTGCGAGGTGGCGACCAGCATGTCCGGGTTCTTCGAGAACTTCTCGCACTCGCGGTAGGCCGTGAGCGCGCCCTCGAAGTCGCCCAGCAGGTAGCGCGCGAGCCCGAGGTGATACCAGACGTTGGACGCGAGCGTGCTCGTCGGCACGCCGCGCGCGTTCGGCAGCCCGTCCGGCTCCACCTCATCCGCCCTGCCCTTTATCAACCGCGCCGCCTTCTGCAAGTCTCTGACGGCCTCCCTGAAGCGGCGCGTGGTGATGAAGCGGTGCCCGCGGTGGCGGTAGAGGCGCGCGTCGCGCGGGTGCTTGCGGACGCCTTCGGTGTAAATCTTAATCGCCTCGTCGAACCGCCCGAGGTAGGCCGTCCGCCGCCCGAGCCAGATGAGCGCGTCGGCGTCCGTCCTGTTCTTCTCGTACGCGGCGCGCGCCTCCGCCAGCTTCGCCTCCGCGTCGCGCCTCGCCTCCGGCGACATCGGCGGCGCGCGATAAACCTCCGGCGACACGCGCGGGTCGTTCGACAAGACGAGGCCGCGCGGCCGCGTCTCGGCCGCGCCCGTCTGTCCCGCGAGCGCGGGGAAGCTTAAGGCAACGACGACGAGTAAACGTCTCACGGCGTCCCTCACCTCCGCCCGAGCGCGACGGCCCGCTGGTAGGCGGCGTAGACGGCTTTCGACAGGACTGTGCGCAGGCTGCCCTTCTCCATCTGGTAGATGGCCTCGGCGGAGGTGCCGCCGGGGGAGGTGACCATGTTGCGTAGCTCGGCCGGGTGTTTGTGCGTCTCGCGGGCGAAGAGGACGGAGCCGAGCATCGTCTGCGTGACCAGCTCCTCGGCGACGTGGCGCGAGAAGCCCATGTGGACGCCCGCGTCCACCAGCGCCTCCATCATCATGAAGATGTAGGTCGGCCCCGTGGCCGAGAGCGCCGTCGCCATGTCGATCATGTTCTCGTTCTCGACGTGCATCTCGCGGCCCAGTGCGCCCAAGAGCGCGCGCACGGCTTCGAGCTGCCGTTCCGAGACCTCGGGCGTGGCCGTCCAGGCGGTCATGCCCTGGCCGATCTGCGCGGGCGTGTTCGGCATCGCCCGCACGATGCCGCGGTGGCTCAATTCGGCGGCGATGGTCTCGACGCGCGTGCCGGCGACGACCGAGAGCAGGAGCTGCTCGGGCGCGAGCGCCTCTTTGACCTCCTGCAACACGCGGCCGACGCGCTGCGGCTTGACGGCGACGACGACGATTGAGGGCGCGGCCGGGTCGGCGTTGCGCGCGGCCTCGGCGTTCGACTCGACCATGCGGATGCCGTACTGGTTCTGCAACTCGTCGCGGCGCGCGGGGCGCGGGTGGCTGCCGACGACCTGCGCGCGCGTGACGAGCTGGCGGCGGAGCAGCCCCGCGATCATCGCCTCGGCCATCACGCCGACGCCGACGAAGGAGAGCTGCGCGCCCCGCAGAGGGTTGGCCGCGGCCGGGGGGGGAGCGTTCGTCATGGCGACATCATATAGTAGACAGTAGCTGGTAGTCAGTAGTCAGTGGGGTTGCGCCTGTTGGACGACGAGGCCCGCGAACGGCCAGTCCATCAGAATGGTTTTTCTACGAACTGCGGAAGATGAATCGCCGGCTACTGACTACTGACTACTGGCTACTGTCCACTTCTTTTGCTACCATGCGCGGCACACACAAGGTTTCGAGGCACGCCGCCGGACGCGAGGCTCCCCGCCCCGGGGCGCGCGGTCTCTCCGCAGACGACAAGACCCCGGCACACACCCTGAACGAGGAGAAGTTCAAGATGAAGACCCTACGCAGACTCTTCCCGCGCGCGGCCGTCGCGCTCGTGCTCCTCGCCGCGGCGTCCGCGGCCGCGGCGCGGCAGCAGCAGCCCCCGCCGAAGGTGCGCCTGCCGCAGGCGAGCCCGCAGGCCACGCTCACACACACCGTCGGCGTCACCGACCTGACGATCGTCTACCACCGCCCGTCCGTGCGCGGGCGCATGGTCTGGGGCGACATCACGCCCGAGAAGGCCGCGGCGGTCGTGCAGGCGACCTCGTACCTGCCCAAGAACTCGCCCGAGGGGACGCTCGACGGCGGGCAAGGAACCGGTAAAGACTTCCCGCTGGCCCCCAACGGCCACGTCTGGCGCGCGGGCGCGAACGAGGCCACGAAGTTCACCGTCACCGACGACGTGCTCGTCAACGGCCAGCCCCTGAAGGCCGGCACCTACAGCCTGCACATGATCCCGGGCAAGGACGAGTGGACGGTCATCTTCAACAAGAAGGCCGACCAGTGGGGCAGCTACAACTACGACGCGAAGGAGGACGCGCTGCGCGTGAAGACGAAGCCGGAGTGGCGCGCGGAGTCGCAGGAGATGCTCGGCTACGATGTGCCGGCGGGGACTGCGAACTCGGCGCGCGTCGTCCTGCGCTGGGAGAAGATCGCCGTGCCCTTCACGGTCGAGGTGCCGAACCAGGACGCGCTCGTCCGCTCGAAGATCGACGCGGCCGTCGCCGCCGCGCCCGGCGACTGGCGCGTGCCGCTGGAGGTCGCCAACGCCTACGCCAACGACGAGAAGATGGAAGACGCGCTCGCGTGGGCCGACCGCTCCATCAAGGTCAAGGAGACCTTCCAGAACCTGCGGCTGAAGGCGATGCTGCTGCTGAACGCGAACAAGAAGGACGAGGCCATCGCCCTCGCCGAGCGCGCCGTCGCGCGCGGCAAGGCCGACGGCGAAGACACCACGCGCTTCGAGAAGCGCCTCGCCGACCTCAAGGCCGGGAAGATGTAGGGTAATCAGTACCGAGGACTGAGTACTGAGGGCTGAGTGAAAGACTCGCCCTCACTCAGTCCTCAGTACTCAGTCCTCAGTACTAATCTACACACCGAGGAGAAGTCGAGATGAAGTCAACGAAGAAACTGCTCCCCCTCGCGGCCGCGGCCGTGTTCGCGCTCGCGGCGCTGGCGCAGGCGCAGGTGCGGCTGCCGCGCCCGAGCCAGAAGGCGAGCGTGATGCAGACCCTGGGCGTCACCGACGTGACGATCACCTACAGCCGCCCCGGCGTCAAAGGGCGTAAGATTTGGGGCGACCCGCCCGCGGGCGCGGCCGCCGGCACGGCCACGCTCGATGACGCGCGCAGGCGGGCCGCGGACGCGGTCATCGTCCCCTACGGCCACGTCTGGCGCACCGGCGCCAACGAGGCGACCACCTTCACCGTCACCGACGACGTGCTCGTCAACGGCCAGCCTTTGAAGGCCGGCACCTACAGCCTCCACACCATCCCCGGCCCGACCGAGTGGACGATCATCTTCAACTCAGACCCCGGCCAGTGGGGCAGCTTCGCTTACGACGAGAAGAAGGACGTGCTGCGCGTGAAGGCCAAGCCGGAGACGACCGCCGACTCGCAGGAGTGGCTCGCCTTCCAGATCGAGCCGACGGGCGAGGCGGCGGCGCGCGTCAACCTCCGCTGGGAGAAGATCGCCGTGCCCTTCACGGTCGAGGTCAAGGACGTGCCGGCGCTTACGCTCACCAAGGCGCGCGCCTCGGTCGCCGCGGCCAAGCCCGACGACTGGCAGACGCCCCTCCAGGCGGCCAACTACCTGCTCAACACCAAGGGCGACCTGACGCAGGCGCTCGCCTGGGCCGAACAGTCGATCAAGGCGCGCGAGAACTTCAACAACCTCAACCTCAAGGCGCGCATCCTCGCCGCGCAGGGCAAGACGGCCGACGCCGTCGCCACCGGCGAGAAGGCCCTGCAAGTCGGCCGCGCCGCCAACGCCAACGCGCAGGCCATCGCCGCCTTCGAGAAGACGCTCGGAGAGTGGAAGGCGAAGCCGTAAGACAGGTTAACCACAGGGGCACGGGGGCACGGCCCGTTGCGATATTCCGCAACGGGCCGTGCCCCCGTGCCCCTGTGGTTAATTGTCTTTCAGGTATGCCTGACTGCGAATCCGCATAAATCAACTTGACGACTCGCCGTCTCTCACGCTGACCGACCCGGTCAATCAGACCGCCGCCGCTTCCGGCAAAACCCTTCCTTTTCCCGGCAAAACCCCTGATTTTCGACTCTGCCCGCCTCCGCACGGGCGCGGCACGCGGGCTGCACTAGCTCCGGGCGGCGCTACCCCTGCTCTAACCGAAAGCGCCGGAAGTCAAATCACTTCAGAAGCCCCAACGATGAACGCAAAGACGAAAATCTTAAGCCTCCTGACCTGCTGCGCGCTGCTGCTCCCACTCTGTGGCACGGCGCCGGCCGCGTCGGGCAAGGGCAAGGAGGGCGAGCCGGACGCGCGCGGCCCCTTCAACCGCGACAAGGTCTCGTCCGCGCTGCGCGCCAGCCGCGGCAAGGGCGAAGGCCCGACGGCGCAGGTCGTCATCCGCCTCAGCGGCAAGATGAGCGGCGGCCTCAACTCGCTGCTCAGCCGCAACGGCGCGCGCGTCAAGCAGGAGCTGAAGAGCTTAGGGATGGCCGTCGCCGAGCTGCCCGTCTCGGCCCTCGACGAGCTGGCCTCGTTCGAGGAGGTCTCGTTCGTCTCGGCCGACGCCGAAACGCAAGTGCTCGGGCACGTCTCGAAGACGACGGGCGACGACGCGGCCGCGGCGCAGACCTACAGCACCGTCACCAAGCTCGACGGCACGGGCGTCGGCATCGCCGTCATCGACTCGGGCATCTACGACCAGCACGCCGCCTTCCTCGACGCCGCGGGCACGGCCTCGCGCGTCGTCTTCAACAAGAACTTCGTCACGACCGAGAGCCGCACCGACGACCCCTACGGCCACGGCACGCACGTCGCCGGCCTCGCCGCCGGGCTCGACCGCGTCAAGGGCGGGGCCTACTCGGGCGTCGCCACCGACGCGAAGCTCATCGACCTGCGCGTGCTCGACTCGCAGGGCAAGGGGCGGGCCTCCTGGCTGCTCGCCGCCCTCGACTGGGTCGCGGCCAACCACGCCGCCTACAACATCCGCGTCGTCAACGTCTCCCTGGGCGCGCCGGCCATCGACTCGTGGGCCGACGACCCCGTCTGCGACGCCGTCCGCAGGCTCTACCACCTCGGCGTCGTGGTCGTCGCGGCCGCGGGCAACAACGGCAAGAACGCGCTGGGGCAGAAGGTCTACGGACAGATTCACTCGCCGGGCGTCAGCCCGCACGCCATCACGGTCGGGGCCTCGAACACCTTCGGCACCGACTCGCGCGGCGACGACACGGTCGCCACCTACAGCTCGCGCGGCCCGACCCGCAGCCACTGGGTGGACGCGGCCGGCGCGAAGCACTACGACAACCTCCTGAAGCCCGACCTCGTCGCGCCCGGCAACAAGCTCGTCTCGGCCGAGTCCTACCCGAACGCGCTGCGGGCGAGCGCCGCCAGCGCCTACGACGACGCGGCGCAGGAGAAGGACTTCATGTACCTGTCGGGCACGTCGATGGCGACGCCGCTCGTGGCGGGGACGGCCGCGCTGATGTTCGAGGCCAACCCGAAGCTCACGGCCGGGATGGCCCGGGCGATCATGCAGTTCACGGCCACGCCGCTCAGGAACTTCAACCTGCTTGAGCAGGGCGCGGGCGAGCTGAACGTGGCGGGCGCGGCGCGCATCGCCGACCTCGTCCGCCGCGACCTCGACACGGCCGCCGGGGCGGTCGGCACGCCGATGCTCACGGGCGCGCTCCCCGCGGCGCAGACCTACATCGTTGACCGCAACTACGTCTGGGCGCAGGGCATCACCTTCGACTTCACCTACGGCACCGGCGCGGACATCGTCACCAAATTCCAGGAGGGCTACCGCCTCGCCAACCACATCAACAACGACTGCCTCGTGCAGGCGAGCGGCCTCGTCGTCAAAGACTCGACGAAGCTGACGGCCGGCATCACGCTCGGCAGGAACATCATGACGAGCGCGGGCGGGGTGCTCGGGACGGGCACGGTCATCCCCTTGAGCCTGCGCGGCAACGGCGCGATCCTGAGTGACGGCGCGATCATGGGCGACGGCGCGCTCCTGGGCGACGGCGCGCTCCTGGGCGACGGCGTCATCCTCGGCGACGGCGCGATCATGGGTGACGGCGCGATCATGGGCGACGCCTTCGCGGGCCTGTCCGTGCTCGTCGGCGGCGACAACACGGCCTTCATGGCTCCCGCGCCGTAGCCGCAGGCGGCAGTCTCTTGCGGGCGGATAAGGTAGCACCGATGTTCCAGTCGTTGACACAGACACGAGAGGCGTGCGCGCCCAGCCTCTTCTCGGCCTTCGCGCCCCTCCGGGTGCAGGGCGCGGGGCGGGACATGCGGGCCGAGCCGCTCGGGCGCGAAGCCGAAGCAGAGGTCGTCGAGTTCCTCTCAGGGCGGCCCGTCCACGCCGTCAACCTCCTGGGGCTCATCGCCGACAACGGGCTGGTGAGTCCGCACAACCGCGGCACGTTCTACGGCTGCCGCGACGAGCGGGGCCGGCTCGAAGGCGTCGCGCTCATCGGCCACGCGACCCTCTTCGAGGCGCGCACGCCGCGGGCCCTGCGCGCCATCGCGCTCGCCGCGCAGACGCGCCCGAGCCTCCACCTGGTCTTGGGCGAGGCGGGGCCGGTCGCCGACTTCTGGCGTCACTACCGCGCCGAGGGCCAGCCGCTGCGTCTCGCCTGCCGCGAGCTTCTGTTCCAGTTGGACAGGGAAGACTTGAAGGGCGAGGGTGAGGCGGTCGAGGGCCTGCGCCTCGCGACGAGCGAAGACCTGCCGCTCGTCATGCCGGCGCAGGCGCGCATGGTCGAAGACGAGAGCGGCCTCGACCCGCGCCTGACCGACCCCGAGGGCTTCCGGCGGCGCTGCGAGCGGCGGATAGACCGGGGCCGGACGTGGGTTCTGACCGAGGGCGGGCGGCTCGTCTTCAAGGCCGAGGTCATGGCCGAGGCGGGCGGGGTCGTCTACCTCGAAGGCGTCTACGTCGCGCCGGACGAGCGCGGCCGGGGGACTGGGCTGCGCTGCCTCGCGCACCTGACGCGCGGGCTGCTGCGGCGGGCCACTTCGGTCTGCCTCCTCGTCAACGAGCGCAACGAGTCGGCACACGCCTTCTACCGCAAGGCGGGCTTCCGCTTCGACTGCCACTACGACACCATCTTCCTGCGCCGCTCTTAGCGAACCGTCAGGCCGGGACGCGAGGCCCGGCGCAGGTTAATCACGAAGGCCCGGCTAAGTCATTCTCAGCCGGGCCTTCGTGTCTCTGTGGTCAACTCTTTTTTGAGTTGCCGACGAGCGACGTGACGAGCAGCGCGGTCAGGACGACGACGAGCGCGCCGACGACGTTGTACCACAAGAAAGCGATCTGGGTGTAAAAGAAGCAGTAGAGGACGGCCGCCTCGCCCGCCAGCGCGCCGACGAAGGCCGCCGTGCCCTTGACGCGCTTGAAGTAGAAGCCGAGGAGGAAGATGCCGAGCAGCGTCCCGTAGAAGAGCGAGCCGAGGCGGTTCACGGCTTCGACCAGAGAGCCGAGCTGCCCCGCGTACTGCGCGAAGGCGATGGCGAAGAGGCCCCAGAAGACGGTCGCGAGCTTCGAGGAGACGAAGTAGTAGCGCTCCGCCGCGCCCTGCTTGACGAGCCGGCGCAGGATGTCCACCACGGTCGTCGAGGCGAGCGCGCTCCACTCCGAGGCGGTCGAAGACATCGACGCAAAGAAGACCGCCGCCAGCACGAGCCCCACGAGCCCCGCCGGCATGTACCGCGTGACGAAGCTCAGGAAGACGTAGTTCGTGTCGTTCGGCTTCGCGTCGAACTCCTTGATGACCTCCAGCGCGCCGGCCCTCACCCTGTTCGCCTCGTCCTGCGCCGAGCGCAACTGCTGTGAAGCGGCCGCCGCCGCCGCCTCGTCGTTCGCGCGTAGGGCCCCGACGTAGGCGCGCGCCGCCCTTTCCTTCTCCGCGAAGGCCGCGGCGTAATCCTCTTCGAGCGCGCGGAACTGCGCCCCCTGCGCGCCCGCGCGCGCGCGCTCCAACTGCACGGGGTTGAAGAAGACGGGCGGCTGCGTGAACTGGTAGAAGGCGAAGACCATCGCGCCGAGGAAGAGGATGAAGAACTGCATCGGCACCTTGACCATCCCGTTGAAGAGAAGGCCCAGCCGGCTCTGCGCGACGGAGCCGCCCGAAAGGTAGCGCTGCACCTGCGACTGGTCGGTGCCGAAGTAGGCGAGCGCGAGGAAGCAGCCGCCGAAGAGGCCCGACCAGAAGTTGTACTGGTTCCTCACGTCGAACGAGAAGTCCACGGCGTTCAGACGCCCGAGCTGGCCCGCGACGTGCGTGGCCTCCAGGAAGGACACGTCCGCGGGCAGCAGCCTCACGATGGTGAAGAAGGCGACGAACATCCCGCCCATGATGATGAGGAACTGGAGGAAGTTCGTGTTGTCCACCGCCCTCGCGCCGCCCAGGGACGCGTAGAGCATGACGGCCCCGCCGATGATGAAGATGACGACGCGGATGTCCCAGCCCATGACGGCCGAGAGGATGAGCGACGGCGCGTAGAGCGAGACGCCCGTCGAGAGCCCGCGCAGCGCGAGGAAGAGGAGCGCGGCGAGCGTCCGCGTCTTCAGGTCGAAGCGGCCTTCGAGGTACTCGTAGGCGGTGTAGACCTTGAGGCGGTGGTAGAGCGCCACGGCCGTCGCCGACAGCACCACCATCGCGACCGGCAGGCCGAAGTAGACCTGCACGAAGCGCATCCCGTCGGCGTACGCCTGGCCGGGCGTGGCGAGGAAGGTGATGGCGCTCGCCTGCGTCGCCATGATGGAGAGCGCGACGCGGTGCCACGGCTGGCGGCGGTCGGCGACGAGGAAGTCGTCGAGGTCGCGCGTCCGCCTGCCCTTCCAGACGCCGTAGATGACGATGCCTGTGAGCGCGGCGAAGAGCACCGCCCAGTCGAGCGGCCTCATCCTGAGAAGTACCTCGTGAAGAGGTAGAAGAGCGCGGCGAGCACGGCGAGGTTGATGAGGACGGCCGTGTAGAGAGTCCTCCAACTCCGGCCGAAGGGCGGCGGCCCGTCGCCCGCCGGACGTTCGTGCGTCTCGTCTGTCATCGTCAAACTCACGCCCTCACTTTCCCGCCGAGATCATGTTCACGAAGAGGCGGTACGCGCCGGGCACGCCCGCGGGGAGCTGTCGGAAGAAGGCGAGCCCGGTAAAGACGTACGTGCCTTTGCCGTGCCGCGCGACGAGGGTCGAGCCCTTAAGGTCTGCCGCGCCGGGGTCGCGGCTGGCGAAGAGCGGCGTGTAGCGCTCGTCCCACTCGGAGGCGAAGTAGAGCCCGCGCTCCTGCACCCAGCCGTCGAAGTCCGCGGCCGTGATCCTGTTCGGCGAGTTCAGCAGCGCGTCGTCGGGCGCGAGCGGCCGCACCTCGGCCGTCTCGTCGGTGATTCTGTCCTGCGTAATCTTGAACGGGTAAGGGCCGAGCTGCGCGCCTTCGAGCGTGCGGTCGGCCGTGTTGTACTGGACGACGAGCGTGCCGCCGCGCTCGACGTATTCGAGCAGGCGCTTCTGCTGGCGGCGCAGGGCCGCGCGCGTGTTGTAGGCGCGCACGCCCGTCACGACCGCGTCGAAGCGCGAGAGGTCGGCCGCTTCGAGGTCTTCGTCCGAGAGCAGCGTCACGTCGTAGCCGACCTGCCGCAGCGCCTCGGGCACCTCGTCGCCCGCGCCCATCACGTAGCCGACGCGGCTCCCGCGCTTCTGCAAATCCACCCGCACCAGCCCGGCGCGCGCCGCGGGGAAGAGCGTCTGGCGCGGGATGTGTGCGTAGTCGATCTCGACCATCCCGCGCGTGAAAGTCTTGCCCGCGGACTCGAACTCAGCGGCGAGCGCGGCCGTCGAGGCGGCGGCGGGCGGCGTGACGTTGAAGGTCGCGCGGAACTCCTCGCCCCCGGCCTTGACCGTCGCGGGAATCTCCGAAGGGCCGGCCGTCCAGCCCGCGGGGAGTTTGAGCCGGAGCGTCCCCGCGGCGTCCGCGGCGGTGTTGTTCCTGAGCGTGACGCGCAGTTGCTTCGGCCGGCGGTCTGGGAAGACGAGCGTCTGCTCGGCGACGGCGACGGCCACTTCGGGCACGACCGCCAGGGGTCGGTAGAGGTCGCCGCGCACACGATCCGTCCAGCGGTAGAGGACGGGGACGCGGAAGGTGAGGGCCTCGGCCGAGGGCCCTTCGCCGAAGATGACGTTGACGTTGACGTTGACGGCGAGCGCGGGCGGGCCTTCGGGCAGGCTGATGAGCCTCTGTCCGCCGGTGCGGTAGAGGTTCTTCGAGGGCTCTTCGCGCAGCCAGTAGGGCTGGCTGTACGGCGCGTCCGGGGGCACGCGCAGCGTCGTCTCCCTCGTGAACGGCTGGTTGCCCTTCAAGTCCGCGCGCAGGAGGTCAACGCCCGCGGAGGACGCGCCGACCGTCTCGACCCGCGAGGGGTAGCCGGAGCGGTTGACGACCGTGGTCGTGACCTTCACGCTGCCGCCCGGCGTCACATAAGGCTCGGCGGCCGTGGCCTCTATCCAGAGCCCGGCGGCCGAGCGGATGACCTCGTCGAGGGCGTTGAGCTTGGCCGCGGCGAGCGGCTCGTCTTTGGAGAGTCTCTCCATCTCGCGGGCCGCGCGCAGGAGCAGCGGCAGGGCGGCCGAGGGGTTCGTGGGCTCGTACCTGCGCGTCGCCTCTTCGAGCAGTCGGCCTACGTCCTCGCCGTCCGCGAAGCGCCGCCAGGTCATGTCCACGCCGTCGAACAGGTCTTTCGTCGCGGGCTCGCCCTTGATGGGCGCGAAGTAGTTGAGCGCGGGGCCGCGCCGCCCGGGCGTGCCCTGCGCCTGGCTCATGTGCATCGTGCGGCTCTCGGCCGCGATCTCCGTGTAGGACTTGCCGAGCAGAGGGTCGTAGCCGCCCACGTCCACGCTCAGCATCCTGTCCGCGTCCTGCGGCGGGCCGGGCTGCCGGAAGTTGAAGACGTTCCAGACGAGGCGCTTCGGCTTCCAGGGCCTGACGCCCTCCTTCAACTGTTCGGGGAAGCGCGCGGGGTCGCCCGCGGCGTCGAAGGCTTCGGAGGCGAGGATGGCCGAGGCCGTGTGCTGCCCGTGCCCGCCCTCGCCGGTGGTGGGGAAGCGCGCGATCATCACGTCGGGGCGGAAGCGGCGCACGACCCAGACCACGTCGGCGAGCACGGCCTCCTTGTCCCAGAAGCGGAAGGTCTCCTCGGACGACTTGGTGAAGCCGAAGTCGATGGCGCGCGTGAAGAACTGCTCCGCGCCGTCGATGCGGCGCGCGGCCAGAAGCTCCTGCGTGCGGACGACGCCGAGCAACTCGCCCTGCTCCGAGCCGAGGATGTTCTGCCCGCCGTCGCCGCGCGTCAGCGAGAGGTAGGCGGTGCGCGCGCCGCGCCCGCGCGCGAGGTAGGCCAGGAGCGCCGTGTTCTCGTCGTCCGGGTGCGCGCCGACGTAGAGCACGCTCCCCGCGACCGCGAGACGGCGCAGCGCCGCCTGCGTCTCGGCCGCGTCCAACTGCCGCGGCGCTTGCGCGCGGGCGGCAGGGAGAAGGAGGAGAAGCAGAAGGAGCGCGGCGGTCGTGGAGCGGGGCGTCGGTCTCTTCATGTCGGAGTAGTCTGCGTGTTAGGTCAGGTCAGAACCGCCCGCGGTAGCGGGCGGGCGTTACATTAAAGGCTTGTTGATTGAAGACCGCGCGACCCTCATCAATCAACAAGCGGCCGTCGAAAGGCCCACCCGCTACCGCGGGCGGTACTGACCGCTATGTCGGCGGAGCCGCGGCGTTGGCGTTGGGGCGCGGGGCGGCGTTGGCGTTGACGTTGGAGTTGGAGCTGTTGGCGTTCGAGCTTGCCTGCCGCTTCTTCAACTGTTCCTCCTGCCGCCTGCGGAACTCGGCGACGCGCTTCGCGCCGTTCTTGGCCTGCTCCAGAAGCTCCTGCGCGGGGAAGTTGTCGGGGTTGATTTCGAGCACCTTGTTCAGCGCCTTCACCGCCTCGTCGTACTGCGCGATCTTGAAGTGGGCCGTGGCCAGCTCGAAGTACTTATCGTCGTTCTCCTCGGGCGAGTTCTTGACGGCCTCCTTCAGCGCCTTGACCGCCTCGTCGTACTTGCCGAGCTGCTCGTAGGAGAGGCCGAGGAAGTAGTGTGCGTCGGAGTTCTTCGGCTCGCGCCTGGTCACCTTCTCGTAGGCTTTGACCGCGTTCTCGAAAGCCTTGTCGGCCTCCTCGCGCTGCCTGGTCGCGTTGTAGGCGAGGCCGAGCCGGTAGTGCGCCTCGGCGAAGTCGGGCGAGAGCTCGACCGCCTGCTTCAGCTTCTCGACGGCCTCCTCGTCGCGGTCGGCCTTGTAGGCGGCGTAGCCCTGCTCGAAGAGCGCCTGCGCGTCGGCGGAGGGGGGCGCGGGCGGGGCCTGCTCGCCGGCCGCCGCGGGCGTGGCGGCGGCGTTCGCGGCGGCCGCGTTCGAGTCGGCCGCGCGGCGGTTGCAGCCCGCGAGGGGCAGCGCGGAGACGAGGAGGGAGAGCAGTGTCGTGCGGAGCGCTTTCATGGTCTTAAGCTTTCTCTCGGAAGGGCTGGGGTTCGAGAAACGTATCTACGACAAATCGGGCGGAGAGTCAAACGGGGTGAAGTCTGGACTGGTTCTTGCTTCCCCGAAAGGCGGGACGGTGTGGAGTGTACGGGTAGCGTTCAAAGGGGGTGGTGCGCCGGATGGAGAGGGGTGAGCGAGACGCGTTTGTAAGTCCAACGGAGCCGACGGTTCCGCTCGAAGAGGGGCGGACGCCGCCGCCGCCGCGCTTCGACGAGAAATCCGTACAGCGCGCGCAGCCGGCCGTGCCTCTGTCGCTCGGCGAGCGCGCGCGCTCGTGGCCCTTGTGGGTGATTACGCTGTGCGTGGTGGGCGGCGTGGTGGGCGGCGTGCTCGGCGGGCTCGCGCTGACTTACTACCAGCGCGGGGGCGAGCCGACCGCGGCGCGGCAGATTCCGGCGGACGCCCCGGGCGGCGCGGTCGGGGCCACGACCGCGGTCGTGCAGCAGGAGCCCCAGGCGTCGCCGGCGGCGGAGGCCGCGGCGGTTGAAGCGACGCAGACGACCGCGCCCGCGGTTAACGTGCCCGCGAACGCGGAGCCGAAGGCCGAGGTCGCGTCGGCGGAGCCCGGCGCGAACGTGCAGGGGGAGTTAAAGGAGGCGCTCGGCGGGTGGCTGGCGGCGACGAACGAGCGCGACGTGGGCAGGCAGATGAACTACTACGCGCCGACGGTCGAAGCCTTCTACCTCGCGCGCAACGCCACGCGTGAGTCCGTGCGCGCGGAGAAGGCGCGCCTGTTCGCGCGCGCCTCGGCCGTCAACGTCGAGGCCGCCGCGCCCGAGATAAGAGTGAGCCCCGACGGCCGCACCGCCGTCATGCGCTTCCGCAAGCGCTACCGCATCGACGGCGCGGACAGCCGCGCGGGCGAAGTCTTGCAGGAGCTGCGCTGGCGGCGCACCGGCTCGGGCTGGAAGATCGTCGGCGAGCGCGACCTGCGCGTGCTTCAGTAACTCTAGTCTCACGTCAGAGAATTTCACCACGGGGACACGGAGACGCGGCTTTGAAGTTTTATAACTTCAAAGCCGCGTCTCCGTGTCCCCGTGGTTAATTGTCTTAGGCGAACGCGGCGCGGGCGGCGGCCGAGTCCATGTACTCGTGGAAGCCCGCGATCTTGCCGTCGCGGACGGTGAAGACGTGCGCCCAGTCGCCGCCGTACTCGCGGCCGGTCTGCTTCACGCGCCAGCGGTAGGTGCCGAGCGCGACCACCTTGTCGCCCTGCGCGACGAACTCGCGCGGCTCGAAGCTGACGGTCTCCTGCGACTCGGCCAGTTGGGAGAAGAAGCCCCCGACGCTCTCGCGGCCCCTGCGCCCGCCGGAGAACGGGACGCCCTCGATCTCGGGCAGACGCCAGTCCACCTCGTCGGTCAACGAATTGAGAACGCCGTTGATGTCGCCGCCACGGAAGTTCTCGTACGCGCGGCGCACCACGGCCACGTTATCCTGATCACTCATACGCCTGCTCCTCTCGAAGTAAGGAATCGTCCGTCGAAACCCCCCGGGCTCGCTCGCACATACTTACGAGAGTGCGGGCCCCGCCGGATGTCAGCCGCCCGCCTCGACTATCTGGCGGAAGCGGCGCGCGTCGTCGCGCATCTCGACGTTGTTGAAGAAGACGTAGGAGGCGGCGCGCTTCGGGAGCATCGAGTAAAGCTCCTCCAGCTCGCCCTCCTCGTACTTGTACCGCCAGCCGCGGCGGCCGTGCAGGCGGAAGTAGCACTTGCCGGGCGTCAACGTCCGCTCGGCGAAAGGGTCTACCGCGTGCCAGAGCTTCAGCTCCTCGCACAACTCTTTGACCAGCTCGCGCGGCCAGCCGCCGCGCGGCTCCCACGCGAAGACGAGCCGGCCGCGCTCCGCCTTTTGGAAGAAGCGGCGCATGTTCTCGACGTTCTCGGCCGTCGGCTTGAAGCTGGCCGGGCACTGGAAGAGGACGGCGCGCGCCTTGAGCGCCCGCGCGCACTCGCGCGTCAACGCCCAGGCGTCTCGGACGGCCTCCGTCGGGCGGAAGAAGCCCGCGCCCTCCTGCTGCTCCGGGGTGAGCGGGCGCTTGAGCCGCCGGTAGGTCGGGCTCGAAGGGAGGTGCGTGACGAGCTGCCACGCCTTGAGCGCGAACTCGAAATTTGAGGGAGCCTCCTCGCGCCAGCGCCGCAGGGTGGAGACCTGCGGCGGCCGGTAGAAGGTGTGCTGCACCTCGACCGAGTCGAGCAGCCCGTAATAGGTCTCGCGCGACGAGCGGAAGCCGCAGCACCCGACCCGCACACGCCCCTTGCCCGAAGTCATAGAGTTATAAAAACGAGTAGACAGTAGTCAGTAGACAGTAGTCAGTAGAGAAGCCATCAATCGCTCGAACCAGACGACTTTCATCAACAACCGCCGCGACGCGGAGCGCTACTGACTACTGACTACTGACTACCGTCTTAAGTCCCTGGCGCTTCGTCCGCCGAGGGGCCGTAGATGGAGGGCAGCGGCACGTCGAGCAGGCGCAGGTAGACCGAGAGCTGCCCGCGGTGGTGCACGATGTGGTTGAGGCCGACGAAGCGGGAGACCATCGCGCGCGGCATCTGGAAGAGGACGTGGTCGCCGCTCTTGAGCCTCCAAGGGTCGCCCATCCTCTCGTCCGCCGCGCCCCGCAGGGTCTCCGCGGCGGCCTTGATGTTCGCGTCGTGCTGCTCGACCAGCTCGGCCGTCGTCTGCGGGCTGAAGGGCTTCCAGCCGGCCGTGGCGAAGTCGAGTTCGTCCTGCGTGAACGCGGGCACGATCAGCGTGGGGAGTTGCGCCACGTGCCCTGCCAACTGCCCGAGCGACATCGACTTCTCATGCGGCTTCCAACCGAACGACGCCTCCGGCACGCGCTCCAGAAGCCTCCGCGTCGTCCGAGCCTCCTGCTCCAACTCGGCCGCGAGATGCTCGCCTATGCTCATAAGATTTTTCCTTCCGCGATTCAGGGGATGAGACAGCGCCAGCCAATCTACGCCGCCCCGCACACCTTTTCAAGGCTCGGGGTGTACGGCGGTCTTTCGGCGGGGGCGGGGTTGCGGTAGAGTAGCGCCATCCCACTTTTGGAAAGGAACGCTTGAGAGAGATGGACGAGGAACTTGTCGGACTGTTGCCGGAGGAGGTCTCGAGGCGCGGCTTCATCGCCGGCTCGCTGGCCGCGGGGTTCGCGCTGGCCGTGCAGCCCGTCGCGGCGCAGACGGTGATTACGACCGACGCCGAGGGGCTCGAAGCGGGCGACGTGAAGATACCCGTGCGCGACGGCGAGATGCCCGGCTACCGCGCGATGCCCGCCCGGGGCAAGGACTTCCCCGTGGCGCTCGTGGTGCAGGAGATTTTCGGCGTCCACGAGCACATCAAGGACGTGTGCCGCCGCTTCGCCAGGCTCGGCTACCTCGCGGTCGCGCCCTCGCTCTACTACCGGCAGGGCGACACGACGCAGCTCAAGATGGAGGACGTGATGAAGGTCGTGGCGCGCGTGCCGGACGAGCAGGTGATGTCAGACCTCGACTCGACCGTCGCCTACGCGCGCGCCACCGGCAAGTCCGACGGGAAGCGCGTCGGCATCACGGGCTTCTGCTGGGGCGGCCGCATCGTGTGGCTCTACGCGGCGCACAGCAAGGAGGTGGACGCGGGCGTCGCCTGGTACGGCCGCCTCGTCGCGCGCACCGACCAGCCGGCCAACCCCCTGACGCCGAAGCAGCCCGTGGACGTGGTAGACCAGATGAACGCGCCGGTGCTCGGGCTCTACGGCGGCAAGGATCAGGGCATCCCTTTGGAGTCGGTCGAGCGGATGCGCGCGGCGCTCAAGAACTCGAAGTCGAAGGCCGCACGCGCCTCCGAGATCGTCGTCTACCCCGAGGCCGGCCACGGCTTCCACGCCGACTACCGCCCCTCCTACAACAAAGAGGCCGCCACCGACGGCTGGCGGCGATTGCAAGCCTGGTTCAAGAAGCACGGAGCGAAGTGAGGAAGGGTGTTGGGTGTTGGGTGTTGGGTGTTGGTTAAAAACACTCTGTCTTAACCCGGCGCCCAAAACCTAATACCCAACACCCTTCCTAAAAAAATTGGGCGGCCCGGCCTTGCGACCGCGCCGCCCGACTGGCGGGACTCCCGTTCTCCCCGTGACGTGAAGTCCCGTCAGATGCTCTGAAGACTTCCCCTTTATCCTCAGACGTGGCGGCCCGCGTCGGCGCGTCGCCACGTCTTACACGCGAACAGTGCGGCCGCGGTTCGGAAAAATACTCGCCGCGGGAATTTTTTTAGTAGGCAGCAGGCAGACGGCGGCAGGCAGTTAAGAACTTCTTGTCTTAACTGCCGCCGTCTGCCTGCTCTGCCTACTGTCAGATTTGCCGCGGCAGGGGGCCGCCGATGGTGTAGAGGGTGACGGAACTGGAGAGGCCGAGCCCCGAGAGGCGGCCGGCCATGAGGACGACGGTCTCCTTCTGCTGGGCGATGCCGGCCTCGACGAGCGTCCGCTCGCAGAGCTTCATCATCTCCTCGGTGCTGTCGCAGGGCTCGTGGTGGATCGTCTCGATGCCCCAGACGAGCGACAGCTCGCAGGCGACGCCGCGCTCGGTCGTCAGGGCGATGATGCGCTGCTCGGGTCTTAAAGACGAGAGCCGGCGGGCCATCAGCCCCGAGGCGGTGACGACGGCGATGGTGCGCGCGTCGATCTCTTCGCCCGCGAAGACGGCGGCCTCGCAGAGCGCGCGGCTGATGCGCCCCGACTGCCGGCCGGCGAAGCGCGTGATGGCGTCCTGCGTCGAGGGCGGGCGGCCCGCCTCGGCCGAATCGATGATGCGCGCCATCGTCGCGACCGCCAACACCGGGTACTTGCCCGAGGCCGTCTCGGCCGAGAGCATCACGGCGTCGGTGCCGTCCCAGACGGCGTTCGCCACGTCGGACGCCTCGGCGCGCGTCGGGCGCGGCTCCGAGATCATTGACTGGAGCATCTGCGTCGCCGTGATGACGACCTTCTCCTTGCGGTTCGCCGTCTCGATGATGCGCTTCTGGTAGACGGGGACGAGTTCGACGCTCGTCTCCACGCCCAAATCTCCGCGCGCGACCATCAGGCCGTCGGCGGCGTCCACGATCTCTTCGAGGTGGTCGATGGCCTCGGCCTTCTCGATCTTGGCGACGAGGGGCTGGCTGCCGCCCGCGGCCTTGATGAGCGCCTTGGCCTCGCGGCAGTCGTCGGCGCGGCGGACGAAGGAGAGGGCGATGTAGTCGGCGCCCTCGCGCACGGCCCACTGGAGGTCGCGGCGGTCTTTGTCGGTGAGCGAGGGGATGGGGAGCGAGGCCCCGGGCAGGTTGATGCCCTTGCGCTCGGAGAGCACCCCGCCGTTGACGACGCGCGTGACCACGTCCGTCTCGGTCGTCGATTCGACGGCCAGCTCGATCGCGCCGTCGTCGAGCAGGATGCGCGCGCCGGGCTTCACGTCGCGGGCGAGGCCCGCGTAGTTGGTCGAGACCTCGCGCGCGTCGCCGACGACCGAGCGCGTCGTGAGCGTGAAGACGGCGTTGGACTCAAGCTGCACGGGACGGCCGTCCTTGAGCACGCCCGTCCGAATCTTCGGCCCCGACAGGTCTACGAGCACCGAGAGCGGCCGCTTCAGGCGCGCGGCCGCCGCGCGGGCGCGCGCGATGGTCTCGACGTGCTCCTCCTGCGATCCGTGCGACATGTTGATGCGCACGGCGTTGGCCCCCGCCGCCAGAAGCGACTCCAGCACCGACGGCTCGCGCGAAGCCGGCCCGAGCGTGGCAAGTATCTTGGCTCTCCTCACCTTGAAAACCCCTCTGCGATTTTTATCAGTGTGCTTCGGTTGTAAACCCGCGGGCGCGGAAAGGCAAGCAGGGAGAAAGCGGTAGACAGTAGTCAGTAGTCAGTAGACAGTAGAAAAACCAAACGGCGCGCCGAGACTTCGGTCTGGGCGCGCCGCGTTTTAATCTACCGTCTACTGACTACTGACTACTGTCTACTTGCCCTCAGTCCGCCTTCTCGGCGAGCGCCTGCTCGACGGCCGCGTCGAGTTCGGAGGCGACCTCGGAGTCGTAGCCGACGAAGTGGCGGACGAGGCGGCCCTGGCGGTCGAGGACGAAGGTCTGCGGGATGGAGTCGTCCTGCGAGAGGAAGAGGCGGACGGTCTCGTCGTCGGGGTCGGCGAGCTGGTACTGGATGCCGTAGAGCTTGACGAACTCGGGGACTTTCGGCCGGTCTTCCTCGCCCCCGACGTTGAGGCCGATGACCTTCAAGCCCTTCGGCCCGTGCTGCTTCTGGAGCCTGACGAGGTGCGGAATCTCCTCGCGGCAGGGCGGGCAGTAGGTGGCCCAGAAGTCGAGCACGACGACCTGCCCGCGCAGGTCTTCGAGCCGCACGCGGCGGCCGTCCGGCTGCGTCCACGCGCCCGTGGGGGCCGCGCCCGCGGCCACGCTGCGCGCGGTGGCGGCGGGGGGCATCGGCCGGTTCGTGCGCCGCGTGCCGTCCGCCGCGCCGGCCCTGCGCCGCGCCTCCTCGGCGCGCTTCTTCGACGCGCCGTCCAGCTCGCACGACGCGGCGAGCGCGGCCAGTACGACGAGCGCGAGTGTCTTCAGGAAGAGTCTCGGAAGCATGCCCTTCAAACTCCTTCGGGCCGCATTCTACACGAACGCCCGGGACGGCGGCACGCGCTGCGTTTACCAACTACCGTTTAGAGGCGGGCTCTGCCCGCCGGCCCAAGCTGCGATGAAACCCGGGCCGGCGGGCAGAGCCCGCCTCTAAACGGTCGAGAGTGGTGTGCATAACCGATCTAAACCCCGCCCGACTCTTCTTCCGGGGTGGTCGTGCCTTGCGGCGAGTCTTCGGGCTGGGGCGGCGCCTCTTCGGCGGGGACGGCGTACTCTTCGTTGGCCCACGCGCCGAAGTCGATCAGCTTGCAGCGCTCGGAGCAGAAGGGGCGGAAGGGGTTACCCTCGTAGGACGTGGGGCGGTGGCAGATGGGACACTTCATAAAAGGTAAATGGTGAATGGTAAACGGTAAATGGATGAGAACAGATACCATTCACTATTTACCATTTACTATTTACCACTCAGACGACGGCCGGGGCCGCTTGATTCTTGATTAAGATTTTTCTGTCTACGAAGTCGATGATACCGGCGCGCTTCAGGGCGTTCAAGCGGACGGTGACGCTCTCGCGGGTGGAGCCGACGATGGAGGCGATTTCGCGGTGCGGGAGCGGCAAATCTATGAGGACGCCCTCGGCCTCGCGCCGGCCGTAGCGCTCGGAGAGGTCCGCGAGCAGCTTGTCGAGGCGCGCCGGGATGGCGTCGAGGGCGAAGTCCGCGACGCGGCGCTCGGCCCGCGACAGCCGTTGACCAACCATGCGGAAGGTGTAATCATAAAGCTCGCGGTTCGCCGCCATCCCCTCCCTGTAAACCCCCGCGGGCACGCGCAGCAGGCGCGCCTGCTCGTACGCGACGGCGCACTTCTCGCGCACCCCGGCCGAGTAGAGCGACGACTCGCCGAAGAGCGCCCCCACCCCCACGATGTCGATGACGGCCTCGCGCGCCGTGACGGGGTCGATGAGGCAGATTTTGACGCGGCCCCGCGCGATGCAGTAGAGCGTGTCAGCCGTGTCGCCCGTGCGGTAGATGAAGCGGCGGCGGCGGTGGTCTACGGCCTCAGAGCCCTCGGCCAGGAGCCTGAGGGTCTCCTCCGAGAGACAGTTCCCGATCTCGGAGTGGCGTAGGATTTCGGCACGCTCGGCCGCGGAAAGGTCGCTGGCGCGTCGGTGTGGCATGAAGGGGGAACCTCTTTTAAAAGGTCGGGACTTTCAAGAGCCTGTGTGCGCGCGGCTCCCGCGGGCGCGCGCGGTCTGAGACCGGAGGTGGGGCGACCGCCCCGTAAACCTGCTTGACCGTGATGGGAGATAAAGCGGACGCGGGTGCCGCAAAAGCCGCGAGGTAAAGCTAAAATTTAACCCGTTATTCGATGAGGAAAAGTTAACCGACAAAACGAACTCAGGTAACCGTCCCCTGGATTAGCGGGCACGATAGCACGAAGACCCGGGGGGCGCAAGAACTGTTTTTTAGTTTATGACAACAAACCTCAGAGTCCTCGTCGTGGACGACGAGCCGGACAAGCGGCTGCTGCTGGCCTTCGCGCTGGAGAACGAGGGCTACGAAGTGCTGACGGCCGTGGACGGCCTCGCGGGCCTCCAGGCGGTCGAGCTGCACCAGCCCGACCTCATCGTCACCGACGTGATGATGCCGCGCATGGACGGCTACGAGATGATCCGCCGCGTGCGCCAGAACCCGCAGACCAAGTTCATCCCCGTCATCATCCAGTCGGCCGCCCGCGTCGAGGGGCGCGACGTGCGGCTCGGCTCGGAGCTGGGCGCGCTCGGTTACCTGACCGACCCGACCGACCTCGACCTGCTGCGGGCGCGCGCGCGGACGCTGCTCGAACTCAAACAGTACCTCGACTCCTGCCAGGAGGCGGCCTTCACCGACCACCTGACGGGCTTAGCCAACCGCCGCCGCTTCGAGCGGCAGTTGGAGCGCGAGGCGGCGCGCACCGAGCGCTACAGCCGCCCGTTCTGCCTCCTGCTCGTGGACATCGACAACTTCAAGGACGTGAACGACACCTACGGCCACGACGCGGGCGACGAGGCGCTCAGGCGCGTGGCGAACGTCATCCAGTCGGGCACGCGCGGCATCGACACGGGCGCGCGCATCGGCGGCGACGAGTTCGCCGTCATCCTCCCCGAGACGGCACTGGAGCGCGGGCTCGAAGTGGCCGAGCGCCTGCGCTCGGCGGTCGCGGCGCTCGACCTCGGCCCCGCCGGGCGCGTCACGGCGAGCCTCGGCGTCGCGGAGCTTCCCGCCTGCGCGCGCACGAACGAAGAGCTGCGCGCGGCGGCCGACGCCGCCCTCTACGAGGCCAAGCGCGCGGGGCGCGACCGCGCCGCCAGCGCGCCGGTCTCGGAGAACCCGGCCGCGGCGCTGAACGTAACATAGGGGAGTAGACAGTAGACAGTAGTCAGTAGCGCTCCGCGTTATTAACACTGACGCTAAGACTCGCACGGGTCGATTGACGAATGCTTTACTACTGTCTACTGACTACTGTCTACTGACTACCCGGAGATTTTATGGCCGACTACCGAGACAAGCTTGACGAGTGGCGCGAGGCGGCGCGGCGCAAGGCGCGCGACCTGGACGAGAAGTACAACATCCGCGAGCGCGTCGAGGAGGGCGCGCGCGCGGCGGGCGAGGCCGCGAAGCGCGGCGCCGACGCCGTCAAGACCGGGGCCGAGCGCGCGCGCGAAGAGGCCGGGCGCATCGGCGAGGAGTTCGACCTGAACGAGCACGCGGGCGAAGCGCGCGAGCGCAGCAGGGAGGCCCGCGAGCAGGCCGCGCGCGCCGCGGAGGAGGCCGCGCGCCTCGCCCGCGAGGTCGGCGGGCGCGTGCGCGAGGCCGGGCATAAGGCCGGCGAGCGCGCCGAGGAGATCATCGGCGGCGCGAAGAAGTATTACAAGGGCGCGGCGAAAGCGGCGGGCGTCGGCGCACGCTTCGCGGGGCTCGGCGTCCGCGCGACGCGTCTGACCGCCGCCTCGACCGCGGGGCTCTACCGCGCCTACGACTGGGCGCGGCAGAACCCGAAGCAGGCCATCGTCGTCACGCTCTCGCTCGCCGCGGGCGTGCGCGCGGGCGCTTCGTTCCCCGGCCTCGACGGCTTCCTGCTCGGCGCGCACCCGCACTGGTTCACGCACTCGGCTTTGCCGGTCTGGGCCGTGCGCAAGGTCAGCCAGAAGTTCGACGACTACCTCCGCGAGCGCGAGCGCCTCGTCGCCGCGGGCGAGCTGGACGAGGCCGACCGCAAGCGCGTCGAGTTCGAGCGCAAGATGGTGCGCTACGTCGGCGCGCCGCTGCTCGGGGCCTTTAGCTGCGCCGCCGGTCTAGCCATCTTCGCGCAGATCTTACAGCCCGGCCCCATCGTCGGCGCGCCCGTCAGTTGGCTCCTCGGCGGCAACCCCGTCCTGGACGCCATCTGGCTCTTCGGCAACGGCGTCATCTGCATCCAGCAGGGCTACAAGTTCTTCATGATTGCGCTGAAGGACGTGGAGGCCGCCGAGCGCATCGTCCGCGAGATCAGGGGCTTCCTGCCCGCCGCCGCGACGGCCTAAGAGAAGAACAGAACCGCGAGCGGTAGCGAGCGGGTCGGTCGTGCACTAAGAGGCTACGCAGTGCACGACCGACCCGCTCGCTACCGCTCGCGGTTCTGTTTACCTGATGGTCAGCGGGAAGGGCAGGAACGAGAGCGCGAAGACGAGGAGCGTGAGGAGCGCGACGAGGTGACGGGCGGTGCCGAGCCGGTCGCGGTCGTCGAGCGGCTGCGGGTGCGGCATGCGCAGCATGATGAAGAGGAGGAGGACGTAGAGGGCTCCGCTCGGCACGCCGTGCCAGAGCCAGCCGAGCGGGGCGAGTGCCAGCATGACGAGGAACGCGGCGCGCCCGGCGTAAAAGTGCACGCGGCGGCCGAGGACAGAGTAGACGGCGTGACCGCCGTCGAGCTGCCCGACGGGCAGGAGGTTCAGGCTCGTCACCAGCAGCCCGATCCAGGCCGCGAAGTGGAAAGGGTTCGGCGCGACGCCCGGCAAGTCCTCCACGCCGAGCGGCCCGGCCAGCAGTCGCAGCAGCAGCGGGTCGTTGAAGAACAGGACGACCACGTCGGCGGAGGCGGGCGGCAGCGGCGTGGCGGGCGTGGCGGTCAGCAGCGCGGCGCAGGCAACGGGGACGATGACGAGGAAGCCCGCGAGCGGCCCCGCCACGCCGATGTCGAAGAGCGCGCGGCGCGAGGGGATGGGCGACCTGATCTTGATGAACGCGCCGAGCGTGCCGGCCATGAAGGGCGGCGGCATCGGGATGAAGTAGGGGAGCGTCGCGTTCACGCCGTAGAGGCGGCAGGCGACGTAGTGCCCCGACTCGTGCGCGAGCAGGATGGAGAGGAGCGCCCCGGCGAACTTCAGGCCCTCCCAGATGAACTGCGGGTGCGCGAGCGCGTACGAGGCTTCGGCCGCCGCCGCGAGCACGAGATACTTCGGGACGAAGATCAGGTAGTCGAGCGGGGTCGCGGGGTCGGCGACGCCGGGGTCGATGCCGACGCTCGCGAGCGCGTAGCTGGTGCCGGCCCAGGTCACCGTCAGCGCCGTCAGCAGGAAGAGGGCCGTGTGCCTCCACCACTCGCGCGCCGTCGGCCGCGCCGCCGCACGCGCCCGCGCCCCGAGCGCCCCGCCGCGCGTCACAAAGGTCGGTACTTCACGGACTGATTCAGACATAAAGAAGGTGTTGGGTGTTGGGTGTCGGGTGCTGGTTAAGAACTGCTTTCAACCAGCACCCGACACCCAACACCCAACACCCGTTCTCAGCGGGCGGCCGCGTCGTCGGCGGGTGTGGCTTCGGGGGCCTCTGTGTCGTGGATGTCGTCGTCGTGCTCGGAGTCGAAGCCGTGCGCCTGTAGCTCCTTGCCGGGCTTGAAGCGGATGGTCTTGCCCGAGGGGATGGCGACCTCTTCGCCGGTGCGCGGGTTGCGGCCCACGCCGCGCTTGCGGGGCTTGACGACGAAGACGCCGAAGCCGCGCAGCTCGATGCGCTCGCCGCGCGCCAGAGCCTCCTTCATCGAATGGAAGAGGGCGTCCACCGCCTGCTCGGCCTTCATCTTCGGCACGCCCGTGCGCTCGGCCACGCGGTTCACGATGTCGAGTTTGATCACAGCTCTACGGCCTCCGCTTTCATGTCCGCCGAATCTCGCGGGAGAGGATTTGTCTAAGGGCGACAACAGTTTACGCCGCGATAATAGAGACGCGCGGGAGGGGCTGTCAAGATTGAAGGTGGGCGGCGAGCGGTGAGCGATAAGCAGTTTTTGAGTTGAAGCGGGCGCGGCCAGATTTCTTTTAACCGCTCACCGCTCACCGCTCACTGCTCACTTGCTTTTAAGGAGGGCGGCGGATAACCTCGGTCGGAGGGCGGACGCGCCCTCCGCAGACGAACGGCCTATGCTCCTATTCGGCAAGAAGAACGGTCGGGTGCCCGCCTTCGGCGACGTGCAGGCGGAGGACGACCGCGGCGTGGAGGTGCGGCGGCTGCGCGACGAGTCGCGGACGCACTTCTGGGGCGAGGCGCGCCTCCTGTTCCGCGACCTCGTCTTCGCGCTGATGATCATGGCGCTCGTCCTCGTCTTCGTCGCGCAGCCCGTGAAGGTCGAGGGCACCTCGATGCTCCCGCGGCTGCACGACGGCGAGCGCATCTTCGTCAACAAGCTCATCTACTACGGCCTGCCGGAGCTGGAGCGCGGCGACATCGTCGTCTTCTGGTTCCCGAACGACCCGACGAAGAGCTACATCAAGCGCGTCATCGGCCTGCCCGGCGAGACCGTGCAGTTGAGGGCGGGGCGCATCTTCGTCAACGGCAGGGAGCTGCAAGAGCCCTACCTCGAACACTCGCTCAACGTCGCCGCAGCCGACGAGCCGCCGACCTACGTCAAGCCGCACTACTACTTCGTGATGGGCGACAACCGCGACAACTCCTCGGACTCGCGCATGTGGGGGCTCGTCCCCGAGAAGTACATCTACGGCAAGGCGCTCTTCCGCTACTGGCCGCTCTCGAAGGCCAGCGTCATCCGCCATGAGACCGACTACCCCGGCATCCCCACCCACCGCGTCGAACGCTACGACGAGCAGGAGTAGGGAAAGCGGTAGGCAGTTATCCCCGAAGGGGATAAACATAATAGCCGGGGGTAAGCGAGGGAGCCGCAGGCGACCGCAGCGCCACCCCCAGTCGGCCGAGAAAATAAATCCGACCCCGAAGGGGTCGCACCACGTCGCACAGGTGCGACCCCTTCGGGGTCGGAATATTTTTGTTGCCGATTCCGGGGGGTGCGCTCCGCCGCTTCGCCTGACGGCTCGCGGCACCGCTTAACCCCCGGCTATTACCTGCATCCCCTCCGGGGATGTTCAAACCGCCTTCGACGGATTTGATATTTCGCGCCCGAGATTGCAAACTAACTGCCTACTACCGCCTGCTGCTTTATGAACTGGCTTAGACCACTTTTGATGATGTTCTACGCGCCCGCGCGCGGGATGGCGGAGGTGCGCGACCGCGTGCCCCTGGGGCAGGCGGCGCTGCTGGCGGTGCTGCTGCAGGTGGCGCACGCGCTGGTGGGGCAGTGGCGCGAGCTGGTGGGCCTGGCCGCGCGCTTCGGGTCGTGGGCGGGGGTCGGGGTGCTCTTCTCTTCGGCCGGGGCGGTGCTGCTCGTGGGGCTCATCTACGTGCCGGTCTCGGTGCTTTTGGCGAACCTCTTCGAGCGGCGCGGCGGCTTCGGGCTCGTGCTGCGGCAGGAGTACGGGCCGGCGGCCTCGACGACGCTCTACGCGCTGGCGGCGGCCTCGCTGCTGACGCTGCCGCTCGCGTACCTCGATCAGGTGTCGGGGTGGAGCGCGGCGGTGCGCGACCAGCTCCTCGCGCTCAACGCGACGCTTCAGCAGGTCTCGCCGCAGGGGCCGAGCGAGGAGGAGTCGCGGGCGCTTTTGGCCTCGATGTCGGCCGTGCTGCCGAAGGCGGCGCTGGTGCTGCTCATCCAGCCGCTCACGCTCTTCGTGCTGTGGGCGGTGGTGGCGGTGCGCGAGGTCTTCCGCGTCGCGTTGTGGAAGGCGGCGCTCGTCGCGGCCCTCAGCGCGTTCGTGATGTTCCTCGGGTCGCCTCTCGTCTACGTCTTCAGCACGCTGCTCGCCTCGCCGTTCCTGCTGCTGCTTGTCTTCTTCGTGGCGCGCTCCTACTTCGTCGAGGCGCAGCGGACGCACCGCGCCCGCGCCTCCTTCCGGCAGAACCTCGAGGCCGCGACGCTCAACCCGGCCGACGCCTCGGCGCACTACAACCTCGGGCTGTTGCACCAGCAGCGGAGGGAGTACGCCGAGGCGCGCACCCGCTTCCAGCGCGCCGTCGAGATCGACCCGAACGAGACGGACGCGCACTACCAGCTCGGCCGCATCGCGCGCGAGGAGGGGCGTCTGCCCGAGGCCATCGCGCACTTCGGCGAGGTCGTCACGCGCGACGACGCGCACGCGCAGCACGAGGTCTGGCGCGAGGTCGGCGCGACCTACCTCGCCGCGAGCCAGTTCGCGGACGCGCGCGACGCCCTGGAGCGCTTCCTCGACCGGCGGCCTTCCGACCCCGAGGCGCTCTACCTGATGGGGCGCGCCGCCGCCGGCTTAGGCGACGCGCGCGGGGCCAAGCACTGGATGGAGCGTTGCGTCGAGGCCGTGCGCACCGCGCCCGCCTACAAGTACCGCGCCGACAAGCGCTGGCTCAACGAGGCGCAGCAGTTCCTGCGCACGCAGGCTTGAGGGACTTCGCCCTATGTTCAACCTGAACACAAACGTGCCGCGGGGCGCGTACCTGTTCGCGGCGGCGGTGGGGCTCGTCGGGGTTCCCTTCATGTACAAGCTGGCGGACTTCGTGTCGGTGATGAGGCTCCAGGGCCGCCCCTTCGCGACGCCGGTCGTGTTGGTGCTTTTCGCCGTCGGCTACCTCGCCCTGGGCGCGGCGTTCGCGTTCCTCTGGCCGGGGGCCGCGTGGCGCTGGGGCGTCTGGCTGTGCGCCGCGCCGACCTGCGCCGCCCCCTTCCTTACGCCGGACGGGCGGGTCTTCCTGGCGTGTGCCCTGGTGACGATGGTGCCGGCCTGCGCCGGGGCCTACGGGGCGCACAGGCTGCACCTGCGCCGCGCCGGGGCGCCTTGAGAAGGGTTTTGGCCGCAAGGGGAGGAACGTTCATGGCCGCGAGATACAAAGACACGCCGCCCTACTCCTACCTGCTCGCGCTGGCGTTGGGGCTGTCCGGGCTGCCGCTCATCTACGCGCTGGCCAGCTACGGGAGCTACTCGCCGCTGGTGACGACGGCCTGCTTCGCCGTCCTCCACGCGGTGCCCGGCGCGGCCTTCGGGCTCGTGTGGCCGGACATCAAGTGGCGCTGGGGCGTGTGGCTGTGCGGCGTGCCGGCGGTCGTCGCCTCCTTCTTCGCGCCGAGCGCGTGGTTCATGGCGGGCTGGCTGGCGATGACCGTGCTGCCGGCCTGCGCGGGCGCGTACGCGACGGCGCAACTGCACCTGAAGTACGTGAAGGTTGACGACCCGGATAAAGTCCCGCTCCTCCGCGGCGGGCGGGAGGTCGAGGCCGTCGCCGTGCGCGCGCCGGTTCACCGGGGAGAGCTGATCTGACGACTCTTATCTTGAGGACGGAAGTGACGAAATAGGATGCAGGAGAACAGGCCGGCTTTACTCGTGCTCGAAGACGGGCGCGCCTTCCGCGGCCGCGCGTGGGGCGCTCACGCCGAGGCGTGCGGCGAGATGGTCTTCAACACTTCGATGTCGGGTTACCAGGAAGTCCTGACCGACCCCTCGTACGCGGGGCAGATCGTCTGCATGACCTACCCGCTCATCGGCAACTACGGCGTGAACCGCGCCGACGAGGAGTCGGCCCGCCCCTGGGTCGAGGGCTTCGTCGTGCGCGAGGCGAGCCGGGTCGCGTCGAACTGGCGCTCGGAGGAGACGCTCGACGCTTACCTGAAGCGCTGGAACGTGCCCGGCGTCGAGCGCGTGGACACGCGCGCCCTCGTCCGGCACATCCGCGACAAGGGGGCGATGCGCGCCTGCATCTCCTCGGTCGATCTGGACGAGCGGAGCCTGCTCGAGAAGGCGCGCAGCTCCGCGCCGATGGAGAACAGGGAACTCGCGAGCGTGGTGACGACGCCCCAGCCCTACGAGGTCGCGGCGGTCGGGGAGGAGCGCTTCCACGTCGTCTGCTACGACTTCGGCGTGAAGCTGAACTCTCTGAAGGAGCTGGCCGCCCTGGGCTGCCGCGTCACGGTCGTCCCGGCCTCGACGCCCGCGCGCGAGGTGCTGGCGATGAGCCCAGACGGCGTCTACCTCTCGAACGGGCCGGGCGACCCGGCTTCGATGACGGGGGTCGTGACGGAGATTCGCAATCTGGTGAAGGAGGGCGTGCCGACCTTCGGCATCTGCTTCGGGCACCAGTTGCTCGGCCGCGCCTTCGGCGGGACGACCTACAAGCTGCGCTTCGGCCACCGCGGCGGCAACCAGCCGGTCAAAGACCTCTCGACGGGGAGGGTCGAGATCACCTCGCACAACCACGGCTTCGCCGTCCGCGCCGACAGCCTCCCCGAAGAGGTCGAGGTCACGCACCGCAACCTCAACGACGACTGCGTCGAGGGCCTGCGCCACAAGAGCCTCCCCGTCATCTCCGTCCAATACCACCCCGAGGCCGCCCCCGGCCCCCACGACGCCGAACACCACTTCCGCCGCTTCGTGGAGCTGATGGAGCGCGAGCGCGTCGCGGGCTGAAGCAGCAAAGCGTAAACCGTAAACCGTAAACCGTGACAAGAGGGGGTTCAATCCCTTCTTGTCACGGTTTACGGTTTACGGTTTACGCACTAGCTCTGCAAGAGCCTGTCTATCGTCTGGACGAGCGAGACGAAGTCGGAGGTCTTGCTCTTGTAGATTTTGACGCCGGTCTCGACGGCCTGCTGCTGGCGGTGCGGGCCGGAGCTTTCGAGCGAGAAGAGGAGGACGGGCGTGACGGGGTCCAGCTCGCGGAGCTGGCGGCAGAGTTCGAGGCTGTCGGCGTCGATGTAGGTGTCGTTGAGGATGTAGAGGTCGAAGCGGTCGGTCGAGGCCACCTTCAGGCAGTCGGCGGCCGTCTGCACCGTCTCGACTTCGTACCCCTTGCGCGTGAGCATGAGGGCGATCAGGTCGCCCACGTCCTTGTTCGACTCGGCGCACAGAATGCGCCTCTTGCCTTCAGACATGCAGACACACCCCGACTAGAGAGAGAGCGGAAGCTTGCGCGAGGGGGAAGTAAAACCAAGGGGGACTTAAATGTAAACGCGCGGGCGGCCTCAGTCAAGGCTCCCCGACTTCCGGCGCGGGGCGGGGGCCGTGCCGTCGGCCCCGCCCGAGAGGATGGAGTTGACCGTCGAGACGATCTCGAAGAGGTCGTCGGGCTTGGTGAGGTAGGCGGTGGCCCCGGCTTCGAGCGCCAGCTCGCGGTCGCGGCGGAACGCCTGCGCCGAGAAGAAGAGGATGGGGGTGGCGGGCGTCATCCGGCGCAGAAGCTTGCAGAGCTGGATGGCCGTGCCGTCGATGTAGTCGTCGTCCACCATGTAGAGGTCGAAGCCTTCGGCCTCGGCCAGCCCGACGCACTCGGCGATGGTGTCGGCCGAGACGACCTCGTGCCCCTGCCGTTCGAGCAGCAGGCGGATGAGCCGGCACGTGTCTTCGTGGGGCTCGGCGCAAAGGACGCGTCTGCGGGGGTGCGACGGCATCGGGGAAACTCCTTAAACTGTCCTTTGTTCGCTATTACGTTATGGGCGGCCTTGGAAAGTCGAGTCGGTGAAGACTGAGACTCTAATCCCGGCCAGCCGACGGGTCTGTCCGGGGTAAGACAGATGTTTCCGCGGCCGACTCAGAACGCCTGACATTAAGCCTCAAACCGGGAAAATTATCAACTTAAATTCTCCTGTCATGTAAAACGCGGCGGGCTGCCCCGCAGCCCGCCGCGTCTAGCCGGTTAAATTGCTAACGCCCTAGCCCACGACCGTCACGACCGTCTTCGAGGGCACGGTGATCGTGAACGAGCCCGAAGTGACGCCTACGGGGGCGAGCGGGGCCTGGTTCTCCGTCGCAGACGTGCGGTGGGGCGTCACGCTCGCGGGCGGGGAGGTCAGGCCGTTCAGGTTGACAGTCACGGTGTGCGAGTTCCTGCCCGTGTTGGCGAGGACGACCGCGACGTTGCCGCTCGTCGGCCGGACGGCAGTCACCAGCAGCGTCGAGTCGCCGGAGGTCGAGCCGAGCACGACCGAGCCCGGGCGCATGAAGCGGCTGAAGTGGCCGAGCACGTAGAGGCGCTTCGGCACCTGGAACGAGTCGGTCGAAGGGTCTGCGTGGATGAGCCCCTCGTTGCCGCCGTTCAAGTCCATCACCCACCAGTAGAACCACGCGCTGAAGCGCCCACCGCCCAGCGCCTTGCTGATCTCGGCCGCCCAGGTCATCCCGTCGTCGATGCTGCCGTTGTAGCGGCCGTCGAGGTTCGAGTCCTCCGTCTGCCAGATGGGCTTGTTGTAGGTCGCGCAGCTCGCGCAGGGCTTGGAGAAGTCGTCGGTGCGCCCGTAGCCGTGCGTGGCGACGATCTGGATGGCCGCGCGCGCGGCGGCGTTGGAGAGGATGGGGCTGCCCCAGCTCGCGTCGAAGTTTGAGTAGTAGGCGGGCTCGGGGGCCATGATCCGCGCGGTCAGGCCGCTCGCGGCCAGCGCGGGCTGGAGGTTGTTGGCGACGAAGCTGCTGATCTCCGAGGTCGTCCACTCGCAACTGTCGTAGGTGGTGCGCATGTTCGGCTCGTTCTGCACGCTCTCGACCTGCGCCTCGAAGCCGAGCTGCGCCCTGGCGTTCTGAAGCCACTGCACCTTGAGCGCCGCGAGGTCTGCGTAGTACTGCGGGAGGACGTGGCCGCCGTTGGTGCAGGAGTTGTTGTCCTTCATCCACGCGGGCGGGCTCCAGGTGGAGACCATGTAGCGGTTGACGCCGTAGCTCGCGTTCACACGCTGGAGCCAGCGCATCTCGCTCTGGATGCCCCAGTGGTTCCAGTCGTAGACGCCCGGCGAGGGGCTGAAGTCACAGAGGAAGGAGCCGACGCGCACCCAGCTCAGCGCCGCGCCGGGCTGCCCCGTCTTGTAGAGCAGGTCGAGTATCTGCGTCTGCTTCGCGGCGGAGAACTTGTCGATGTCGTTGGCGACCCACGTCGCCGAGGCCCCGAAGCCTTCGAGAGTCTGTCGGGGGCTGTTGTAGTCCACGTTGACCGTGACGTTCGCGGCCCGCGCCGTCCGGGGCGCGCCGACGTAAGAGCCGAGCAACAGCAAGAGCACCAGAGACCGGCTGACGAAACGCTTCGCGGCCGAAGGCCGCCGAATGAGTCTGCTTCCCATACTTACCCTCCCTCTCTTCGGTGTTCGAGCAGAACAAAGCTGGGCAAAGCAACGCCTCGGCCCCGGACTCGGGGCGAGTCCCGGGCGCCTGTAAACCGCTTACGTGAGGCCGCGGTGTCTGTCTGACTAAAACAGGCCCGCCGCCGGGTCAGCGGGCGGGCGAAGGGGCGGCCGAGTTGGGGGTCTCGGCCGGCTGTGCCGTCGTCGAGTCGTCGGCGGGGGCGGCCGCGGACTCGGCCGGGCGCAGGAGTTCCGCGACGAGGCCGGAGCTGCCGCGGTGTTCGAGCCAGTGCCGGTAGGTGACGGTCAGCACCGCGATGACCGGGATGGCCAGGAAGATGCCGGCCACGCCCGCCAGCTCGTGCCCCGCCAGTATCGCGAGGATGACGGCCAGCGGGTGGAGGTGAATCCCGCTCCCGATGATGCGCGGGTAGAGCACGTAGTCCTGCACGATGCGCAGCACGCCGAGGAAGATGAGGACGGCCAGCGCCTTCGTCACCGAGTCGAACCCGGCCACCGTGCCCGCGAGCACCGCCACCACCACCGGCCCGAGCAGGGGGATGAACTCAAGCATCCCCGCGACGAGCCCCAGCACCAGCGCGTAGCGCACGCCGAAGAGGACGAAGGCCACGGTGCAGATGGTGCCGATGAGCAGGCACGAGATGAGCTGCGCGCGGATGTAGGCGGCGAGCGTCGAGTTGATGTCCTGGAACAGCTCGTCGCCGCGCCAGCGGATGCGCCCCTTCGGCAGCATCATCAGCGCCGAGTGCCGGAAGCTGTCGGCGTCCTTCAGGAAGAAGAAGGCGAGGATCGGGATGAGGATGAGGTAGGGCAGGTAGCCGAGCAGGTGGACGGCGCTCGAAAAGCCCTCGCCCGTGACGTACTTGCCCACGTCGCCGATGGTGTCCGAGACGGCCTTGTTCGCCGTCTCGCGCACAGAGGACGGGAGGTTCAACTGCTCGAAGAGGCTGTTGAGCCGCTTGGCGCGCTCGCGCGCGTTGGTCAGGTAGGTCGGGGCCTGCTGCGCCAGCTCGGCCAACTGCGTGCCGACGCGCGGCATGAGCACCCACGCGCCCAGACCGAGCGAGCCGAAGATGGCGACGTAGACGACGGCGATGGCGGCCGTGCGCGGCAAAAGCCGCGTTTCGCCCCTGCGGTTGTGCGTGGCGAGCCCCTTGCGCACGAGCTCCACCAGCGGCGCGATGAGGTAGGCGAAGAAGACGGCGAGGACGACGACGAGCAGCACGCCCGTCAGCGCGTAGAAGACCCAGCGGACGGTCTCGAAGAGGTAGTAGATGACGAGGACGAGCACCGCGACCCAGAGCAGCGAGCGCGAGGCCATCCGCAGCACGACGCGCGTGCGCTCCTTCGTGAGCGCGAGCGCGGCCGCGGCCTCTTCGTCTTCGAGCGACTCCTGCCGGACGACCGTCTTCTGTTTCGCCAAAGCCTTCCGCCCTCCGCCCGCGTCGGGTTAAAGAACCTCTCGACTGTGAGTCCGTGGGACGCGCCAATGATGCACCAAAGAGCCGTGAACCGTAAACCGTAAACCGTGACAAGAGAAGGCACGCCCTTCTTGTCACGGTTTACGGTTTACGGTTCACGGCTCTTTAGTTCTCGTACTCCGAGTAGTCCTCGTCGGCCTCGCGCTCCTTGATGCCGGCGGGCTCCCAGACGAGGCCGCGCCACTCGTCGGTCTCGCCGAGCAGTTGGAGCGCGGCGAGCGGCTGGACGGGGTTGCGCTCCAGGCGGAGCACCTCGGCGACCGCCTCGACCGTGCGCCCCTCGGCGTCGGGGACGATGATGCGGACGCGGCTGCCGACCTCGGGCAGGCGTTCGAGGTGGACGAGCGTGCCCTGCGGGCCGATGTTCTCGGTCTCGCCCTCGACGACGACGTGCTCGCCCGAGCGCTCGTCGTCCCACTCGGCGCGCACGCTGATGTGCACCATGTAGCGCGGGCCTGTGCGCTGCTCAACAAAGCTTGCGGACATCGGGGCATCCTCCGTTCAAAGGGCGGAATTCTCTCCGCCTAAGAATAAAGTGCTAATGGGGGCGGAATCGCAGAATAAGTAGACAGTAGTCAGTAGTCAGTAGTCAGTAGAAAAATATCGTCGCCCGAACCCTACGACTTTCATCCTCAACCTCATCAACGCGGAGCGCTACTGACTACTGACTACTGACTATTGTCTACTCGTCATCATGCGCCCTCAGCTTCTCCAGCACCGAGAAGTCTTCGAGGGTGGTCGTGTCGCCGTGCGCCGAGCCGGAGGTGGCGATCTCGCGCAGCAGGCGGCGCATGATCTTGCCGGAGCGCGTCTTGGGGAGCGCGTCGCTGAAGCGTATCTCGTCGGGGCGCGCGAGCGCGCCGATCTCCTTCGCGACGTGGCGGCGCAGCTCCTCCTTCAGCTCGTCGGTCGCCTTGCGGTCGCCTTCGAGCGTGACGAAGGCGACGATGCCCTGGCCCTTCAGCTCGTCGGGCCGGCCGACGACCGCGGCCTCCGCCACGGCCTCGTGAGAGACGAGCGCGCTCTCGACCTCCATCGTGCCGAGGCGGTGGCCCGAGACGTTGATCACGTCGTCCACGCGACCCATGATCCAGAAGTAGCCTTCCGGGTCGCGCCGCGCGCCGTCGCCCGCGAAGTAGACGCCGTCGATCTCGGAGAAATATTGTTTCTTATAACGCTCGTCGTCGCCCCAGATGGTTCTGAGCATCGAGGGCCAGGGGCGCTTGACGACGAGGTAGCCGCCCTCGTTCGGGCCGGCCTCGACGCCCTCCTTCGACATGACGGCGGCCTCGATGCCGGGCAGCGGCCTGGTCGCCGAGCCGGGCTTCGTGGGCGTCGCGCCGGGCAGAGGGCTGATCATGATGGCCCCGGTCTCCGTCTGCCAGAAGGTGTCCACGATGGGGCAGCGCCCCTTGCCGATGACGTGGCGGTACCACATCCACGCCTCGGGGTTGATCGGCTCGCCGACCGTCCCGAGCAGTCTTAAAGAGGAGAGGTCGTGGCGCATCGGCCAGCGGTCGCCCCACTTGATGAAGGCGCGGATGGCGGTGGGGGCCGTGTAGAAGATGTTGACGCGGTGGCGCTGGATGATGTCCCAGAAGCGGTCGGGCTCGGGGTGGTTGGGCGCGCCCTCGTACATCAGGACGGTCGCGCCGTTCGAGAGCGGGCCGTAGACGACGTAAGAGTGCCCCGTCACCCAGCCGATGTCGGCCGTGCACCAGTAGACGTCCTCGTCCTTGAGGTCGAAGACCCACTTGGTCGTCAGGTGCGTCTGTAGGAGGTAGCCGGCCGTCGTGTGCAGGATGCCCTTCGGCTTCCCCGTCGTCCCCGAAGTGTAGAGGATGTAGAGCGGGTGCTCGCTGTCGAGCTCCCTGGCGGGGCAGTCGTCCGAGACCGACTGCATCAGCTCGTCCCACCAGTAGTCGCGCCCCATCTCCATGTGCACCTTGCTCCCCGTCCGCTTGAAGACGATGCAGGTCTTGACGGTCGGCGTGGACTTCAGCGCCTCGTCCACGATGTTCTTGAGCCGCACCTCCGCGCCGCGCCTGAAGCCGCCGTCGGCCGTGACGACGAGCTTGCAGCCGGCGTCGTTGATGCGGTCGATGAGCGCCTGCGAGGCGAAGCCGCCGAAGATGACCGAGTGGGTCGCGCCGATGCGCGCGCAGGCGAGCATCGCGACCGCCAGTTCGGGGACGAGCGGCATGTAGAGCGCGACGCGGTCGCCCTTCTCGACGCCCGCGCGCCGGAGCACGTTGGCGAAGCGCGAGACCTCGCGGTGGAGCTGTGCGTAGGTGAGTGTGCGCTGCTCGCCCGGCTCGCCCTCCCAGATGATGGCGGCCTTGTTGCGCCGCCACGTCGAGAGGTGTCGGTCGAGGCAGTTGTACGAGACGTTGATGCGCCCGCCGACGAACCACTCGGCGTGCGGGGCCTCCCACTTCAGCACCGTGTCCCACTTCCGGAACCAGTGCAGCTCCCTTTCGGCCATGCGCGCCCAGAACGCCTCGGGCGCTTCGGCCGCCTCACGCCTGAGCGCCTCCAACTCCTCAAGGGATTTAATGTGCGCGCGCGCCGCGAACTCCGGCGGCGGCGGGAAGACCCGCTCCTCGTGCAGGACGGACTCGATGTTGGTCGTGGCTGAAGACATAACCCCTGAGACCCCTTCACCTTCTGACAATCGATAGCGGTATGGCTGCCTTGTGTACCAGAAACCGCCCCGCGCGGCAAGGCCGCGCCCGACGCGTCCCCGCCGCGATAAACTTTGGCGTTCAACTGCCCGCGCACAGATGATATAACTTGCTGCGATTCATCGCGCCTTCGACGTGTCACATCACGCACCGCTGTCACTCACCAGAAGGACGAACGGATGTCAGACTCAACCACTCGACAACGCCGCCCGCGACTCCGTTGGATTATTCCGGCCGCCGTCGCGGCGCTTCTGTTCTTCGGCAACGTCGCGGGCAATCTCATCGCGACCGACCTAGACCAGGAGCTTAAACCGTACCGTCGTTGGGTCTGGGCTCTCTTCTTCGTCGCCCTCGCCATTACGGTTGTCGTCGCCGTCAGGGAATACATCAGGCAAGATAAATCACCCGAGCCGCAGGACGAACCCGCACCCAAAAACGAGCCCCCGCCCGCCTCACGACCTCCGGTCGTCACCGGCGAAGTCGATGGCGGAACGCTCATTGTCAAGCTTCCCCCGACGGTCAACGCGCTCCACCAACTCCCGCCCCCGCCGCGCGACTTCACGGGGCGCGTACGGGAACTCGAAGAGTTGATGTCGCGGATAGAGCGCGGCGGCGTGACCATCTCCGGCCTGCAAGGCTTGGGCGGCATCGGCAAGACCGCGCTCGCGCTGAAGCTCGCCGAGCGGCTCGCGCCCCACTACCCGGACGCGCAGTTCTACCTCGACCTTAAAGGCGCAGACAAACAACCGCTCTCTGTCGCCGAAGCGCTCTCTCACGTCATACGCGCCTATCATCCGACGGTGAAACTTCCTGAAGGCGGAGCAGAGTTGAAAGCGCTCTACCTGTCCATCCTGCACGGCAAGCGCGCGCTCCTACTGATGGACAACGCCGCGGGGCGCGAGCAGGTAGAACCGCTCATCCCGCCCGAAGGCTGCGTGCTACTCGTCACCTCGCGCCAACACTTCCACGTGCCCGGCCTCTTCGCGCTGGACTTGGAGACGCTGTCGCCCGAAGACGCGCGCCAACTCCTACTCAAGATAGCTCCACGCATCGCCGAGCACGCGGACGAGATAGCGAAACTCTGCGGCTACCTCCCGCTCGCCTTGCGCCTCGCCGCGAGCGCGCTGGCCGAGCGCGCCAACCTCACCCCCGCCGACTACGTGCGCCGCCTGTCGGACGTGAAGACGCGCCTTTCCCTTATCGAGGCGTCGCTCACGCTGAGTTACGAACTGCTCAACCCCGAACAGCAGAGACTCTGGCGCGTACTCAGCGTCTTCCCCGACACATTCGACGCTGCTGCGGCCGCGACAGTCTGGGAACTGGACGCGGACGCAACACAGGACGCGCTCGGCGATCTACTCAAGTTCAGCCTCCTTGATTTCGACGCCGACACCCAACGCTTCCGCCTCCACGACCTCGCCCGCCTCTTCTCCGACTCGCGCCTGAACGACGATGAACGCCACGCGATCCATATGCGCCACTCCGCGCACTACCTGACAGTGTTGGGTAAGTGCGATGCTCTTTATTTAAAAGGCGGAGACGCTTTCAAAAGGGGACTTGTGCTCTTTGACGCCGAACGGCGAAACATCGAGGTCGGACAGGATTGGGCGCGCCAGCATTCAAGCAGAGACGAGGCGGCCGCACGGTTATGTAATGAATATCCTAATGTCGGAGTATATGTACTTACCCTACGCCAACATCCACGCGAGCACATCTCTTGGCTCGAAGCCGCTTTGTCGGCTGCGCGTCGGCTTAACGATCGTGCATCTGAAGGGGCGCACTCGGGCAACTTGGGCTATACGTATGACGACTTAGGCGAGTACCGTCGTGCCATAGAGTTCTACGAGCAACACCTGACAATCGCCCGTGAGACAAACGATCGCCTCGGCGAGGGGTACGCGCTGGGCAATCTAGGCGTCGCCTACAAAAGTTTGGGCGAGACTCGCCGCGCCGTCGAGTTCCACGAGCAGCAACTGACGATTACCCGCGAGGTCGGCGACCGACGCGGGGAGAGAAATGCGTTGGGCAGCTTGGGCAATGCCTACGCTGATTTGGGCGAGACGCAACGCGCCGTCGAGTTCTATGAGCAAACGTTAGCTATCTCACGCGAGATAGGCGACCGCGTTGGCGAGGGGACGGCGCTGGGCAACTTAGGCGTAGCTTACAGCGGCTTGGGCGAGATGCACCGCGCCGTTGAGTTCTACGAGCAGCAACTGACAATTACGCGCGAAATAGGCGACCGACGCGGCGAGGCGAATGCGCTTTTCAATACCGGGTTGGCGCTCGGTAAATTCGGAGATCGCGCAAAAGCTATCGCTTACGTCGAAGCGGCGCTTGAGATTTATGAGCAGCTTGAGTCGCCGACTGCCGAAAAGGCACGCATAGCAGTCACCCTGTTGCGGGGGGGGGCCGTAGGAAGGGGTTGTGGAGAATAAGGGTGAAAAGGTTAGGGATGACGAAAAGTGGGACGACAAAGAAGGTTGTCGCTGCCAGCAAGTCTTTTGCGGGCCGTTGGTAGCTTATGGTGACGGGCTGTTACGCCGTTGCAGGGCGGTGATGCTTTATTGCGGTGCACGTTGCGAAGGAACAGGCGCTGCAATAAAGGAAGCGCGCCCTGCAAGAAAGGATGCACAGGTTGCAATAAGGCAAACAGACGTTGCAGGAAGGAAACAGGCGCTGCAATAAGGGATGCGGGCGTTGCAGGAAGGTAGGCAGGGGTTGCAGTAAAGGAAGCGCGCGTTGCAAAGGGAAGGGCGGCCCTCACGGGGGTGAGAAAAAGTCTTGCGGCGGAGGGGCGGGGGGCGTAGAATCCGCGCACCTCGCAGCAGAACAAGGGGCATCCCGCAGGGAAGAACGTGAGCCTCAGCGCACAAACTCACGAAACCATTCACGCCCCCTCATGTAAAGGAGAAGAGCTTATGGCGAAGAATCAGGCGCGGCGTATTGCGTCCGCGGTGCTGAGCGATGACCGCGAGGCGTTCGCAGCGTTGCAGGGCATCACGAACTACGCGCCGGCGAACCCTGCTTATAAGACTGAGAACATCAAGACGATACGCGACCGGATGGACGACCTGCTGCGCGAGGCGATACAGGCGGAGGTGGCGGCCGCGGCGAAGCGCGACGCGGCGAACGCGGGCGAGTGGGAGTTTCACAACGCCATGCTCGGCGCGAAGGTGCAGGTGACGGCGCAGTTCGGCGACGACTCGGACGAGTTGGCCGCGCTCGGCCTGAAGAAGAAGTCGGAGTACAAGTCCCCGACGCGGCGCAGACAGGAGGCCGGGCAGGCGAGTTGAGAGCGGGCGGTCAGTCCGGCTTCAAAACGTGGGCGCGCGGGAGGCATCTATCTAACCCCCCGCGCGCCCTGCAACTTTTGATGTTGATTTGATTCGGCCGGGTGATATAAATACCGCCGCCCTGCGGCGCGGCTCTTATGGCTCGTCTGACGAAATGTATCAGGTGCGGGTATGAGGTCAGCTCCGAGGCGGGTAAGTGCCCGCGGTGCGGGGCGTACCCGCGTGCGCAGCAGCCTTCGACCTGGTATCAGGCCCCGCGTCCGGCCAGTTATGAGGCGGACAAGTATCAGTGCCCGGTCTGTCGCACCGAGTATCTCCCCGACAACTTCCCGTTCAGGATAGTTGCCGGCATGGAGGTGGGCACGGAACGTATCGACGAACGGCAGGAGTGTAAGAAGTGCGGCCACCCCTTCCGGGCTTCCAAGTGTGCCTACTGTAGTAGAGGGATATTCGAGGGCACGGGGACGAGCGTGCTGGAAGGCAACACTTATGTGAAGTACCACCGGAGCTGCCTCCCTCTGGCGGACGTGCCCGCCGAGCGCAAAGAGGGCTGCGCCGCGTCCGTCGTAGTCATGTTTGTGTTGGCCCTGCTTCTGTTTTGGAGGTGATAGGGAAGCGGCCTTTGAAGAGAGTGTTGAAGGGGAGAGTCGTGACGGGCGTCGGGACTTCTCTTACCGGATTGAGAGGCTGCAAAGACGGCTGGCCCTTCGTACCAATCGTTCCGGATTGATATGCGCGTGGCGGCGGTACAGCTTGAGACGGTCGTCGGTGACATCGACGCGAACCTGGCGGCGTGCGAGAGGCTCGCGGATGCGGCCGCCGCCGAGGGCGCGGAGTGGATCGTGCTGCCGGAGTTCTTCACGACCGGGGTGGGGTTCTTCCCCGTGTTGGCGGAGCGTTCGTTGCCGCCGGACGGGGTCGCGACGGAGTTGCTGTTAAGTCTTGCGAGGCGGCACGGGGCCGCGGTCGGCGGCTCGTTCCTGTGCCGGGACGCGGACGGCGAGGTGCGCAACGCGTTCTTGCTCGTCACGCCCGAAGGCGTCGCGGGCAGGCACGACAAGGACATCCCGACGATGTGGGAGAACTGCTTCTACGTCGGCGGGACGGACGACGGTTTAATCGAGGTGGGCGGCCTGACGGCGGGCGTCGCGCTGTGTCAGGAGTTCAACCGGACGCGGACGGTGGCGCGCCTGCGCGGGAAGGCGGACATCGTCGTGGGCGGGTCGTTCACGTGGGGCGCGCCGGGGTGGATGCCTTTGCGCGGCTACCTGCAAACTTCGATAGAGCGCTACACCGACTGGGCTCCTCGCTTCGCGCGTCTCGTCGGCTGCCCCGTCGTCGAGGCGACGCACTGCGGGCGCATCCGCTGCAAGACGCCCCTGCTCCCCCTGCCGTACGAGACAAGCCTCGGCGGCGGCGCGAACGTCTGCGACGCCGAGGGGAACGTCCTCGCGCGCCGCGCAGGCAGCGAGGGCGAGGGCGTCGTCGTGGCGGAGGTCGAGGCCGCGCGGGTCGAGACCGGCGAGCGCGAGCCGGCGGGGTTCTGGATTCAGGAACTCGACCCCCTGTCGAAGGCCGGCTGGCACCTGCAAGGCTGGCACGGGCGCCGCTGGTATCGCCGCCACGTCGCCCGACGGCCCCGCACGGCTCAGACAAAAACGCCGCCCGGCCTATTTTAACTAAGGATGAGAGGGAGGGCTGTTGATGGGGACGCAGATCGACGTGAGGGTGATCGCGAAGGGCGGGAAGTACCTGGGCGACGACATCGGCGGGGCGCTCGTGACCGTCCACGACGTGCGCACGGGCGAGCTGCTGGCCCGGGGGAAGACCGCGGGCGGGTCGGGCGAGTCGAACCTGATGAGCGTCCGCGTGACGCAGGCGGAAGTCCTGCCGGTCGGGGGCGCGTCGGTCTTCACGGCCGCGCTCGAACTGGACGGGCCGCGCCTCATACGCGTGACGGCCTACGGCCCGCTCGCCGCGCCGCAGTCGGCCAACACGGCCACGCTCACGCAGTGGGTCTGCCCCGGCAGGGACGTGACCGGCGGCGCGCAGGGCGGCGGGTTCCTCCTGGAGATTCCGGGCCTCATGGTTCAGATACTGAACCCGCCGACGCACTTCCTGCCCGCGTCGGGCCAAGCGCCCGCGCAGTTGGAGGTCAGGGCCAACGTGACGATGATGTGCGGCTGCCCCATCGGCGTGGAGCCCTGGGAGCCTTCGCTCTTCGACGTGTCCGCGTCCATCAGGTCGGGCGACACCTATTCGGTCGAGTTCCCGCTCGCCTTCGTCCCGCCCGCGGAGTCACAGTACGGCGCGCCGAGCCAGTTCAAGGCCCTCTGGGACGTGCCGCAGAACGCTTCGGGCCAGCCGCAGATATACTCTGTAACCGTCACGGCCTTCCAACAACTGACGGGCAACACGGGCGTGGACGGCGCGACCGTCATCATCCCCGCGTCGCCCCCCACACAGAGCTGACGCGGGAGCGCCCCTGTCGCGATGAAGAGAGACGAAGAGGGAAGGGTGGAAGTCTTCTTCTACGGCCTGTTCATGGACGAGGCCGTCCTGCGCGGGAAGGGCCTGAGCCCGCGCGGGCGGCGCGCGGCGCGCGTCGAGAACTTCCGCCTGGTCATCGGCGAGCGCGCGACGCTCGTGCCCGCCGAGGGCCGCGAGGCGCACGGCCTCCTCTTCTCTCTGAAGCCTTCGGAGGTGGACGCGCTCTACTCCGAAGCCTCGGTCAGCGCCTACCGCCCCGAGGCCGTCTGCGCGCAACTGCCCGACGGCACTTTCGTCCCCGCCCTCTGCTTCAACCTCCCCGCGCCGCCCGCGGCCCACGAGCGCAACCCGCAGTACGCCTCCCGGCTCAGGGCGCTCGCCGCGCGCCTGGGCCTCCCCGCCGAATACGTCTCATCCATCGAGTGAAGGGCGGGACTCGGCCAACCCTTGTCTTTTCGCCGGGCCTGTCAGATAGTCTTCAAAGCATAAGCACAGCCCGGAACAGAACCTAATAAGGAAGGCATCGGTGTCTCTCACTGAGCAGGAGCTGGACGAGTTGCGCGCGGCCGAGGCGCGCAGCCGCACCGTGGTCGAGACGGTGGCGGACGCGGTCGTGACGGTGGACGCGTCGGGCACGATCCTCTCGGCGAACCGGGCGGCGGAGCGCATCTTCGGCTACGCGGCCGACGAGCTGCCGGGCAGGCCGTTGACGATGCTGATGCCCGACTACCTGCGCCGCCTGCACGAGGAGGGGATGCGGCGCTACGTCGAGACGGGCGTCAAGCACATCTCCTGGGGCGGCGTCGAGCTGCCGGGCCTGCACAAGTCGGGCCGGGAGATTCCGCTCGAAATCTCCTTCGGCGAGTTCGCGCTCGGCGGCCGGCGCTACTTCACGGGCATCGCGCGCGACATCTCGGCGCGCAAGCGCACGCAGGCGCGCCTCGCGGCGCAGTACGCGGTGACGCGCGCGCTCGCGGAGGCCGGGGAGTTTAAGGCGGCGGTGCCGCGCATCCTGCGCGCCGTGTGCGAGGCGCTCGGCTGGGAGCTGGGGCTCCTGTGGGCGCTCGACCGCGAGGCCGGGGCGCTGCGCTTCGTCGAGTCGTGGCGCGCGGCCGCGACGGCCGCGACCCTGTTCGAGCGGCTGTCGAGCCGCAGGGAGTTCGGGCGCGGCGAAGGGCTCCCGGGCCGCGCCTGGGAGCGGGGCGAGCCCGTGTGGGTCGAAGACATCGCGGCCGACGGGGCGTTCCCGCGCGCGGCGCTCGCCGGGCAGGAGGGCCTGCACGCGGCCTTCGCCTTCCCCGTCCAGATGCAGGGCGAGACGGTCGCGGTGCTCGAGTTCTTCAGCCGCGAGCCGCGGCCGCCCGACGAGCCCCTGCTGGAGATGATGTCGCACGTCGGCAGCCAGATCGGGCAGGTCATCGAGCGGCAGCGCGCCGAGGCCGAGCGCGCGCGCCTGCGCGAAGAGGTCATCCGCGTGCAGGACGAGCTGCTCGCACAGCTCTCGACGCCGCTCATCCCGCTCAACCCGCGCGTGATGCTGATGCCGCTCGTCGGCGACGTGGACGAGAAGCGCGCCCGCTGGATGCTTGAGGCGCTGCTGCGGGGCCTGGAGCGTGCGCGCGCCCCCGTCGCCATCATCGACATCACAGGCGTCTCGAACGTGGACGCCCGCGTCGCCGACACGCTCGTCGCCGCCGCCCGCGCCGCGCGCCTCCTCGGCACGGAGGTGATCCTGACCGGCATCCGCTCGGGCGTCGCGCGCACCCTCGTCCGCCTCGGCACAGACCTCTCCGGCCTCCGCACCCGCAAGACCTTGCAGGAAGGCATCGACCTCGCCCTCGAATACCTGAGCAGTAGGCAGTAGGCAGTTAAGAACGCTGACGACGACATTTCCGATGTAATCTCTCAACGTCCGCCACGCGGAGCGTACTGCCTACTGCCGTCTGCCTTCTGCCTACTGTTTACATCCCGCCTTCACGAACTGTATCGTTGCCCGGCGCGTCGCGGCCCCCACCCTTTACCGACGGAGGAGCTTTCTCCCGATGCCTCTACAGATCGTCCCGGTCTTCATCAGCTCCACCTGGCTTGACCTCCGGCCGGAACGCGAGGCCGTCGAGCGCGCCCTCCAACGCCTGCGCGAAACAAAGTTCGTCGGCATGGAATACTTCGGCAGCCGCGACGAGACGACCCGCCGCTCCTCGCTCGACGAAGTTGACCGCAGCCGCGTCTACGTCGGCATCTTCGCCGCGCGCTACGGCTCCGGCATCACGGAGGAGGAGTACCGCCGCGCGCGCTCCCGCGGTCTGCCCTGTCTCGTCTACTTCAAAGACGACGCGGCGGTGCCCGGCGACCTGCGTGAGACCAACCCCGCACGGGCCGCAAAGCTCGAAGCCCTGAAGGCCGACCTCAGACGTGAGCACGGCGTCAGCACATTTGCCAGCCCCGACGACCTTGCCGCCAGGGTCACGGCCGACTTACACAACTGGCTCTTCCAGGAGTATCTGACGCCGATCCTGGAGCGCGCGGCGCGAGGCGAGTTGCCGTTTGGAGATGTCCGAGTGCTGCTCTCGGGCGTGAAGGATAAGAGCGCGCTCAATCAGTCTCTGTTGTTACAGTTGACGGCGCGGCATCAACTGCGCGCGCCGGTCGGCGACTTCGTCGGCCGCGAGAAGGAGATCGAACAACTGCTCGCGGCGTTGCGCGGCGGCGCGAGCGCGGCCATCACGGGCATCAGCGGGATGGGCGGCATCGGCAAGACCGAGCTCGCCTACTACGTCGCCGAGCGCCTGCGCGACACCTACCCCGACGCCCAACTCGTCCTCGACATGCGCGGCACCGACGACCCGCCCCGCGACCCGGCCGACGCCCTCGCCGCCTGCATCCGCGCCTTCCACGGCCTCGAGCAGCGCCTGCCCGACGACGCGGCACTACTCACAGACATCTACCGCAGTACGCTCGAAGGCAAACGCGCCCTCATCCTCCTCGACAACGCCTCCGACAGCGCGCAGGTGCGCCCGCTGCTCCCGCCCGTGGGCTCCGCTCTGCTCATCACCTCGCGCAACGCCATCGCGCTGCCGGGCATGCGGCGCACCACGCTCGGACAACTCGAACCGTCTGAGGCGCGCGAACTCCTCGATGGCATCGCCCCGGGCGTACCCGCTGAGACGGCCGACCAAATCTGCTCCCTCTGCGGCTACCTCCCCCTCGCCGTCCGTGCCGCGGCCAGTCTCCTCGCCGTCACCGACGACCTCGACCCCGCCGACTACGCCGCCCGACTCCGCGAGGAGCGCACGCGCCTCGAACTTATCGGAACAGACCCGTTGATAGGTTTGGACGTGACCGCCTCGTTCAACCTCAGCTACGCGCACCTGACGTCCGACGCCGCCCGTGTCTTCCGACAGCTCGCGGTCTTCCCCGCCACCTTCGACGCCCGCGCCGAGGAGGCCGTCTGCGAAGACCCCGGCCACAAACATCTCACCGACCTCCTCCGCCGCAACCTCGTCATCTACAACCCCGACACCCGCCGCTACCGCCTCCACGACCTCGCCCGTCTCTTCGCCGACTCCCAGTTGAGCGTAGAGGAGCGGGGGGCGGGGGAGAGGCGTTACGCGGGGCACTACCTGACGGTGCTCGCGGAGTGCGACAAGCTCTATTTGCAGGGCGGCGAAGGCGTCAAAAGCGGGCTCGCACGCTACGACGCCGAACGGCAGAACGTCGAGACGGGGCAGGCGTGGGCGTGCCTGCACTCCGGCGCAGACGAGGCGGTCGCGCGGCAGTGCAGCAGTTACCCGCTCGTCGGGGTGAACGTGCTCGACCTGCGTCAGCACCCGCGCGAGGATATCCTCTGGCTCGAAGCGGGGCTGGCGGCCGCGCGCCGGCTCAACGACCGCACCGCCGAGGCGAGACACCTGGGCAACCTGGGCGTGACCTGCGCCGTGCTCGGCGAGACGCGCCGCGCCATTGATTATTGCGAGCAGGCTCTGGTCGTCCTGCGGGAGGTCGGCGACCGCAGCGGCGAATCGCGCGTGCTGGGCAACCTCGGCATCTCCTATAAAAATCTGGGCGAGACGCACCGCGCCATCGAACTCTACGAGCAGCGGCTCGCCATCGCCCGCGAGCTCGGCGACCGCCGCGGTGAGGCGGTCGCGCTCAGCAGTCTAGGCAACGCCTACCTCCGTCTGGACGAGGTACGCCGCAGCATCGAGTTCCACGAGCAGGCGTTGGCCATATCACGCGAAATCGGTGACCGGCGCGGGGAGGGGCAAGACCTCGGCAATCTGGGCAGCGCCTACGCGGCGCTGGGCGAGACGCATCGCGCCCTCGAATTTTATGAGAAGCGCCTCGCCATAGCCCGCGAGCTCGGCGACCGCCGCGGAGAGGGGGACGTGCTGTTCAACATCGGCGTGGAGCTCGACAAGCTCGGCGACCGCGCGAAGGCCCTCGCCCAGGCCGAGGCGGCGCTTGAGATTCTTGAGCGGATTGAGTCGCCGGGTGTCGAAACTGTACGGGCGCGGCTTGCCGAGTGGCGCGCGGAGGCGACAGGGGGGGAGTGAGGCTTTATAATCGGGGCGCTCTCCGGGTGGGAATCTCTGAGTAAAAAGTTGGGGTGAGGGGATGAAGAGGATTGTGAGGGTCGGTGTGTTTGTGGGCGTGGCGGGGTGTCTCTTGGCGGCGTCGGCGTTGATGGCGGGGAGGGTCGGGGCGCAGGCGGGGACAAGTCCGGCGGCGCAGGCGAGCCCGACGCCGGTGAGGGATGAGAGGCTGTGGCGGCGGGCCGTGGCGTTGCAGAAGAGGGCCATAGTAGTCGATGGGCATAATGATATTCCGACGATTATGGCGGACGAGGATTATGACATCGGGGTGTCGTCGGTGGGGAAGTACCACACGGACATAGCGAGGTTGAAGCAGTCGGGGCTGACGGGCGTGTTCTTCTCGATCTACGTGGACAGGCAGTACGCGCGGCCGGATTGGGTGGCGCAGAATTACGTGACGCAGGGCGGGTCGGCGCGGCGCGCGCTCGACTTGATAGATGTCAGCTACAGGATGATCGAGAAGTACCCGCGGGATTTGATGCTCGCCACCTCGACCGCGGACATCAGGCGCGCGAAGAAGGAGGGGAAGGTCGGCGTGCTGTTCGGCATCGAGGGCGGCCACGCCATCGAGAACTCTCTGCCGGCGCTGCGCGAGTTCTACCGCCTCGGCGTGCGCTACATGACCCTGACGCACAACAACACGCACGAGTGGGCCGACGCGTGCTGCGACACGGCGCGGCACGGGGGGCTTTCGGAGTTCGGCAGAGAGGTCGTGGCGGAGATGAACCGTCTGGGGATGCTCGTGGACGTGTCGCACGTGTCGGACGAGACGATGTCGGACGTGCTCGAAGTGTCGAAGGCCCCGGTCATCGCGTCGCACTCCTCGGCGCGCGTCTTCTCGAACCACAAGCGGAACGTGCCGGACGAGCTTTTGAAGCGCATCGCGCGCAACGGCGGCGTCGTGATGGTCAACTTCTACCCGGCCTTCCTCGACGAGAAGGTGCGCGCGGCGGGGCTCGAACGCGACGAGAAGCTGAGGGCGCAGCGCGACGCACTGCGCGCGCAGTTCAAGGACGACCCGAAGCGTCTGGACGAAGAGTTGAAGAAGCTCAACGACGCGAACCCCATCCCGAACACGACGCTCTCGATGCTCGTCGATCACATCGAGCACATCGCGAAGGTCGCGGGCGTTGACCACGTCGGCCTCGGCTCGGACTTCGACGGCATCCCCTTCCTGCCCGAGGGGCTGAGGGACGTGGCCGACCTGCCGGTCATCACCTACGAGCTTCTGCGGCGCGGCCACACGGACGCGGACGTTCTGAAGATACTAGGCGGCAACTTGATGCGGGTCTTCGCACAGGCCGAGCGCGTGGCAAACGTCGAGCGGCGCAAGATCAGCGGCGAGGGGAGCCTGCGCCGGCTGAAGTGAAAGCAGTAGGCAACCGCTCCGCGCGACGCACGTTGAAAGATTAATCCGAAGGCTTCGACGGCGGCGCTTTCAACTGCCTACTGATAAATAAACTGAGGCGCGCGAGCGTTGGCCCGCGCGCCTCTTGCTTTAACGACTTGTGATGTAGTTACTGTCCGCCGCCGGTGCCGCCGCCGCCACCCGAGCCGCCGCTCGAAGAGCCGCCGCCGCCCGAGGAGCTGCCGCCACCGCCGCCGGTGCCGCCGCCGCCACCCGACGAGCCGCCGCTGCCGCTGCCGCCGCCGGACGAGCTTCCGCCGCCACCACCACCGGAGGTGCCGCCGCCGCCGGCTCCGCCACCGCCACCGGTCGAGCCGCCGCCGCCCGTGCCGCCACCGCCGCCGGTGCTGCCGCCGCCGCCGCCCGTGCTACCGCCCGAGCTGCTGCCGCCGCCGCCGCCGGAGGAGCTACCGCCGCCACCGCCAGAGGTGCTGCCGCCGCCGCCGCCGCTCGAAGAGCCGCCGCCGCCGGTGCCACCGCCGCCAGTTCCTTCCATGTTGTCTGCCATAAACGCTTCCTCCAAGTGTTGGTGTTGTTCGTTTAGCCGTCAGATGAAACGCGCGGACTTTTCAAAAGAAGAGACGATGAGATAGCCGCGCACATTCATCCGTCTATTGTGCTTTTGTTCTTTCACTCAACAAACTACATGCCACGCCCGAGCTCGCACCGGGTTGCGGGTTTTAGAAAATAAACTCTTTCGCTTTGCTCGACTTTCGCCGCGCGCTTGCGTACGCCGCCGAACTTGGTACTATCTGGAACCAATTAAAGTCATACACGCCGCCCGCGAAAAGCGTACATCCGGCGGCGCGCATCTGTCGTCTAACGCACACGCCAAACAGGGCCCCCGCGGCGCGTGTTATAATCGAGAACCTTTTAAAGATGGATCGCGCCGGAGTATACATCCACGTCCCCTTCTGCCGTTCGCGCTGCTCCTACTGCGACTTCGCCACGGGGGCCTTCGAGGCCGCGCTCGCCGCCGGCTACGTCGGCGCGCTCGCGCGCGAGATAGAGTCGTTCGAGTCGGAAGGCGCGCGCGCCGAAGTTAACACCGTCTACTTCGGCGGCGGCACGCCTTCGCTGCTCACGCCTTCGCAGGTCTCGCGCGTGCTCGGAGCGGTGCGCGGTAAGTTCGAGACGGACGCCGACGCGGAGGTGACGCTCGAGATGAACCCGGGCACCGTCACGCCCGAGCATCTGCTCGCGCTGCGCGAGGCGGGCGTCAACCGCGCGAGCTTCGGCGCGCAGACCTTCGACGACCGGGAGTTGAAGCGCCTCGGCCGCACGCACACCGCCGCCGACGCGCGCCGCACCTTCCGAGACCTGCGCGCCGCGGGCTTCGACAACATCAGCCTCGACCTCATCGCGGGACTCCCGCGACAGACCCTCGCGCGGTGGGAGCGGAACCTCGACGAGGCGCTCGCGCTCCGCCCCGAACACCTCTCGCTCTACCTGCTCGAAGTGCACGAGGGGACGCCGCTCGCCGAGCAGATTCGTCAGGGGCGCTACGCGACGCCCGACCCCGACCTCGCCGCGGAGATGTACCGCGTGCTGGTCGAGCGAGCGCGCGCCGCCGGCTACGAGCAGTACGAGATATCCAACTTCTGCCTCCCGGGCCGCGAGTCGCGGCACAACCTCAAATACTGGACGGGCGCGCCCTTCTACGGCTTCGGCAACTCCGCGCACTCCTTCGACGGCCGCCGCACGCGCTGGTCGAACGAGCGCGACGCGCGCGCCTACGTGAAGCTGGTCGAGGAGAAGGGCTCGGCGGTCGTGTTCCGCGAAGAGCTGGACGAGCGCGGCGCGGGCGCAGAGGCCCTCTTCCTCGGGCTGCGACTCTTATCGAAAGGCGTTGACCTCGCCGAGCACCGCGCGCGCTTCCAAACGGACGTGCGCGCCGACTACGCCGCAGACCTCGCGCGCTTCGACGAGGCCGGGCTGATTGAAATAGACGGCGACGTGCTGCGCCTGACGCCCGCCGGCGCTCTGCTCTCGAACGAAGTCTTCTCCGCCTTCGTCTGAACGTGTTTATGAGACCGATAGATTTTCGCAGCGACACCGTTACGAAACCGACGCCCGCGATGCGGCGCGCGATGGCCGAGGCGGAGGTGGGCGACGACGTGTACGGCGAAGACCCGACCGTCAACCGCCTTCAGGAGCGCGCCGCCGAAGCTTTCGGGAAGGAGGCGGCGCTCTTCGTCCCCACGGGATCGATGGGCAACCAGATCGCCGTCAAGCTCCACACGCGGCCGGGGCAGGAGGTCGTCATCGAGGAGCGCGGCCACATCTACAACTACGAGATGGCCGCGATGTCGGCCGTCGCCGGCGCGCTGGCGCGGCCCGTCAAGAGCGCCGACGGGTCGGGGATTCTGACCTGGCAGGACATCAAGTCTGCCGTCCACGCCAACGACGCGCCCTACTACGTCGCGCGCACGGGGCTCCTGGTGCTTGAGAACACGCACAACTTCGCGGGCGGCGCGGTGTTGACGCGCGAACGCACGGAGGAGTTGTGCGACGGCGCTCACGCTCTGGGCCTGCCCGTCCACCTCGACGGCGCGCGCCTCTTCAACGCGGCCGCCGCGCTCGGCGAGACGGTCGCGGCGCTCGCGCGCCCCGCCGACTCGGTCATGTTCTGTCTGTCGAAGGGCCTGGGCGCGCCCGTCGGGTCTCTACTTCTGGGCACGCGCGCCTTCATCGAGGAGGCGCGGAGCTGGCGCAAGCTCCTCGGCGGCGGGATGCGGCAGGCGGGCGTGCTCGCGGCCGCGGGGCTGGTCGCGCTCGAAGAGTCGCCGCCAAAACTTTCGGAAGACCACGCCAACGCGCGACGCCTCGCCGAAGGCGTCGCGGAGCTGCCCGGGGTGAAGATCGACCCCGAGCGCGTCCAGACCAACATCGTCATCTTCGACGTGACGGGGACCCGGCTCGCGCCCGGCGAAATCTGCGCGCGCGTCCGCGCGTCGCACGGCGTGCTCTGCACGGCCTTCGGCGCGCGCGTCCGCATGGTCACGCACTACGACGTTTCGCGGGAAGACGTTGAGGTCGCGCTCGAAGCGCTGCGTCAAGCCTTGAAAGAAGCTTAATGACAAAACCATTCATCATCGCCATCGACGGGCCTTCGGGAGCGGGGAAGTCTACGCTGGGGCGGAGGCTCGCGCGGGAGCTGGGGCTGCTCTACATCGACACGGGCGCGATGTACCGCGCCGTCGCGCTGGCCGCGGCCGCCGCGGGCGTGAAGGATTCGGACGCGGAGGGGCTGACGTGCGTCGCGCACCGCGCGCGCATCCACCTGGAGGGCGACCCGGACTCCCTGCGCGTCTTCCTCGACGGGCGCGACGTGTCGGGGGAGATACGCGGCGAGGCGGCGGGGCGCGGGGCGTCGGTCGTCTCGGCCGTGCCCGGCGTGCGGCGCGAACTCGTGCGCAGGCAGCGCGAGATGGGCGAGGCGGGCCAGGGGGTGGTGCTCGACGGGCGCGACATCGGCACCGTGGTCTTCCCCTCGGCCGACGTGAAGTTCTTTTTGACGGCCGCGCCCGAGGCGCGCGCGCGCCGCCGGCTCGACGAGGAGCGCGAGCGCGACACCGCGCGCGACTTCGAGGCCACGCTGGCCGACATCAACGACCGCGACCTCCGCGACGCCACGCGCGCCGACTCGCCGCTCCGCATCGCCGACGACGCCGTCGTCATCGACACCACCGAACTCTCGATTGATGAAGTCTTCGACACGATGCTCCGAACCGTCCGTGACCGACAGCCCGGCGGTGCCAAACGGGGTGAGGCAGAGGCTTGAGCTTCCCCCCGGGGAGGCTCCATAATCACCCGCCAGAGGACAACGCCATGGGCGAGAATCCCACTCAAGAGATGCCGGACTCGCGCTCCTTCGAGGAGAGAGTCTTCGCACGCTTCGACTCAATCGATTCAAGCCTGTCTTCACTTGAGACTAAAGTGGACAGGCTCGACGGGCGACTAACCACGCTCGAAGATAAGGTAGACACACGCCTGCGCGAGACGCGCCTGCTCTGGGAGGCGGTGCTGGCGCGTCTCGAAGGCGTGGAGAACGGCCTCGAAGAACTAAAGGGCGAAGTCAAGAAGTTAGGTCACGCCGTCATGGCGGTGCACGAGGACAACCTGCACATACGCGCCGGCCAACGGGAACTAAATCAACGCGTCGAGAAACTCGAATCGCAGTCAACACGTTAGCCGCCGCAGACTTGCGGCCGGGGCCGCCCGTGAGTGGAGTCACGGGCGGCCTCTCTTCTTTCAAGAGGATTTATGTTCACGGGAATTATCGAAGAGCTGGGGCGCGTACGTTCGTTGGAGCGGCGGGGCGAGGGCGTGCGGATGACGGTGGAGGCGCGCGTCGTGACGGAGGGGACGGGGGAGGGCGACTCGATTGCCGTCAACGGCGTGTGCCTGACGGCGCTCGAAGTCGGGCGCGACTCGTTCGCGGCCGACGGGTCGCGCGAGACTTTGCAGCGCTCGACGCTGGGGACTCTGCGCGCGGGCTCCGTCGTCAACCTTGAGCGGGCCGTGACGCCCTCGACGCGGCTCGGCGGGCACATCGTGCAGGGGCATGTGGACGCGCGCGGCCGCTTCCTCTCGGCCGAGGAGCACGGCGGCTCCTGGACGGTGCGGATAGCCTACCCGCCGGAGCTTGCGCGCTACCTCGTCTTCAAAGGGTCGGTCGCGGTCGAGGGCATCAGCCTCACGGTCGCCGCTTTAACGGACGACCACTTCGAGATCGCGGTCATCCCGAAGACGTGGGCCGTGACGAACCTCTCTCGCCTCAGACCCGGCGACCCGGTCAACCTCGAAGCCGACATCATCGCCAAGTACGTCGAGCGCATCCTGCGGGTCGGCGCGCGACAGGATGAGCCCGCCTTGACCGTGGAAAAATTGGCCGGACTGGGGTACAAATAGCCCGCGCGCGCTCAGTCCTCGCAGACCCCTTAACGCACCGTCTTCACGCAGGAGGCTTCATGTTCAAAAACCCGAAGGACCTTATCGACAAGGGCGCAGACATTTTGGACAAGGCGAAAGGCGCGGCCGAGCAGGTCGCCAAGACGGTCGCCGGGGCGGCCGGCGAGGTGAAGGAGAAGGTCGCCGAGGCGTTGGACGACTTTACGAAGGACAAGGAGGTCATCGCCTTCCCCACCTACGGCTACGGCACGGGCGGCGGCTGGGCCATCCCGCTCCGTGTCTGGGTGAGCAAGGCGCGGCGGCTGCCCGTCAGCGACGACGCCATCAGCTTCGACGAGGTCACGAACATCTTCAGGCGCGACATGGGAGACCTCAGCGAAGAGGAGGTCAGGGTACTCAGGTCGCGCATCAAGCACTTCGTCGCCGACGACGACTCGGGCGAGACGGTGACCGTGAAGTTCGACGGCGACCCGGACGACCAGACCCACACGCTGCCCGGGGAGACGGACCCGAACGGCCTCATCGAGCACACGCTTCCGATCTCCGACGGCAAGGCGCGGCAGCTCCTCGAAGCGCAGGGCTCCGCGTCCGGCTGGCTGACGTTCACGGCCGCGGCCGAAGGCTTCGAGGGCAAGGGGCGCGTCCGCCTCATCGAGCCCAAGGGGCTGTCGCTCGTCTCGGACATCGACGACACGATCAAGATCACGGAGGTTCCCGCCGGCAAGCTCACCGTCCTGCGCAACGTCTTCGTGCGCGACCCCTACGAGGCCGCGCCCGGCATGGTCAAGAGGTATCAGGCGCTCGGCGGCGACGTGACGTTCCACTACGTCTCGGGCAGCCCCTGGCAGTTGTACAAAATCCTCGGCGACTACCTCGTCGGCAGCGCCGGCTACCCCGAAGGCACGTTCCACATGAAGAGTGTGCGGAAGAACCTGCTCCGCGCGCGCGAGAGCTGGGAGGACTTCAAGAAGCTCGTCGCGGGCTCCGAGGGGATACTCGACCAGAAGGTCGATCAGATATCGGAACTCTTCGAGCACTTCCCCGAGCGCGAGTTCATCCTCGTCGGCGACTCGGGCGAGAAAGACCCGGTCGTCTTCGACCGAATCAGGAAAAAGTTCCCCGGGCGCGTCCGCAAAATCTTCATCCGCGACGTGATAGACGAGAGGAACGACGCGGGCTCGACGCGCCTGCAAGGGATGGCCGTCATCGACCCCGAGGGCAACGTCGTCCGCGACGTGGAGCCTCTGGGCTTCGGCGTCTGAGCGGCCGCGGCCCGCGCCCGCCGCCCGCCGAAAAAAGTCCGTGGGTTCGGGCCGCTTGACGGCGTCTTCAGGATGGAGAATTTTCGAGCCTGAAGGGAGCAGTCCTATGCAGTTCTTTCCTCGCACGACACTCATCCGCAGGCGGGCGGCCCTCGCCGCGCTGCTGCTGTTTCTCCTCGCGCCGGCCGCCGCCGCGCAGACCGAGACGTTCGAGCCCTACGCCCTGCGCGCCGACCAGACCGACGTGCGCGTCTGGGCTTTCGAGGGTGTGACGCGCGCGCGCGTCGTCCTGACCTTCCCGATGGGCGGCTTCCGCATCACGGAGGTCGGCCCCGTCACGCGGCAGGGCAACAACCTGTCCGTGGACTTCGTCATCGACCGCTGGACGGGGCCGGTCACGCAGGCCGTCGTCGTCAGGGAGTTCTTCTTCGACCTCGGCGCGCTCGGGCCGGGCTCCTACACCTTCACGGTCAGGTCGCGCGGCGCGGCCGTCGAGAGCGTCACGTTCGACCCGGCGCAGGTCGTCGCGCGCTGGGTGGAGACCTCGCTCACGCGCAACCAGGTCATCTTCACCGTCTGGACGGTGGGCGGCGTGACCTTCACGGGCGTCGAGTTCATGTTCCCCGACGACGGCTACCGCGTCGTCGAGTGGAAGGAGCCCGAGCGCGTCGGCAACGACCTCGTCACGCGCGTCAGGGTCGAGCGCTTCACGGGCGGGGCCTCGGCGCTGGTCTTCAAGCGCGACAAGCGCATCTTCTCGCTCGGGGCGCTGCCGCCCGACGAGACCTTCACCGTCAGCGTCGAGTTCTCGGACGGGGCGCGCGTCTCGTCCAGCCCGTTCACGCCCGCGGGGCAGGCGCGCCCGGCGTCGATGCACCCGCTCGACGACCCGGCCTTCTTCGTCCGCCAGCACTACCTCGACTTCCTCGGGCGCGAGCCCGACGCCGAGGGGCTCACCTTCTGGCACGACGACATCGTCAAGAACTGCCCCTTCGTCCCCTCGCCGTGCCTCGACGTGAAGCGTGTGAACGTCTCGGCCGCCTTCTTCGTCTCCCTCGAGTTCCAGCGCACAGGCTTCTACGTCTACCGCATGCACAAGGCCGCGACGGGGCTGATGCCGCGCATGGCCGAGTTCTTCGCCGACACGCGCAAGACGGCCGAGAACGTCGTGGTGGGGCGCGCCGGCTGGGAGGAACTGGTCGAGGAGAACCAGCGGCGCTTCGCCGAAGAGTTCGTCGCGCGCCCCGAGTTCAGGGAGCGCTACCCGGAGACCCTGACGCCCGCGCAGTACGTGGACGCGCTCAACAAAAACATCGCGCACCCGTGGAGCGAGTTGGAGCCCGGCCCGCTCACGGCCTCTGAGCGCGAGCAGCTCATCGCGGGGCTCGCGGGCGGCACGGAGACGCGCGCCACGGTGCTCCGCAAGGTGGCCGCGCACCCGGAGTTCGTCGTGCAGGAGTTCAACCCCGCCTTCGTGCTCCTGGAGTACTACGGCTACCTGCGTCGCAACCCGAATGAGGGGCGCGACACGAACTGGGACGGCTACATCCACTGGCTCTCGAAGCTCAACACCTTCCGCGGCGACTACGTCGCGGCCGAGATGGTCAAAGCCTTCATCACCTCCGACGAGTACCGGCGGCGCTTCGGCACGCAGTAGCGGCGGTTTCCGCAAACGGGCAACCCGCCCGGCCGGCGAAACTCTCCAAAGGTTTCGCCGGCCGGGCTTTTTGCGTGGCGGGGCGCGGGGCACAATCCGTTCGCCAAAACGGCCGGTTTCGGGTAACATAACGCCGACCGCTAACGCTCTCCACAGTTGATTTAAAGGCCGTTACAAGATGCCCTTTGCTTCCATCGAAGAGGCCGCCGCCGACATGCGCGACGGCCGCATGATCATCATCGTGGACGACGAGGATCGCGAGAACGAGGGCGACCTCGTCTGCGCCGCCGAGCTGGTGACGCCCGAGGCCATCAACTTCATGGCGACCCACGCCCGCGGCCTCATCTGCATGCCCCTGACGGAGGAGCGCTGCGACGAGCTGCACCTGACGATGCAGGTCGCCGACAACACCTCCTTCCTCGGCACCGCCTTCACCGTCTCCATCGAGGCGCGCAAAGGCGTCACGACCGGCATCAGCGCGGCCGACCGCGCGACCACGATCCTGACGGCCGTTGACCCCAAGACGCGCCCGCAAGACCTCGCCCGGCCCGGCCACGTCTTCCCGCTGCGCGCGAAGAAGGGCGGCGTGCTCGTCCGTCCCGGGCAGACCGAGGCGTCTGTTGACCTCGCGCGCATCGCGGGCCTCAACCCTTCGGCCGTCATCTGCGAGATCATGAACGAGGACGGCACGATGGCGCGCCTGCCGCAGCTCGAAGAGTTCGCCGCCAAACACTCGCTCAAGATCATCACGGTCGCGGACCTCGTCCGCTACCGGATGCAGAAGGAGATTCTGGTGCGGCGCGCGGTCGAGACCGACCTGCCGACCGTCTACGGCCTCTTCCGCGCCATCGCCTTCGAGAACGTCCTGAGCGAGGAGGTGCACCTCGCGATGGTGATGGGCGAGGTGCGCACCGAAGAGCCCGTGCTCGTCCGCGTACACACCGAGAACGTGACGTGTGATATGTTCGGCTCGCTCGTGGACGACACCGGCTTCCAGCTCCACGCCGCCCTCGAACGGATCGCGGCCGAGGGGCGCGGCGTCGTCCTGTACCTGCGCCAGCGGCAGAACAACCTCGACCTCGTCCACCAGCTCCGCACCTACCAGCTCATGGGCGAGGGCGGGCTGTCGAAGGAGGAGGCGAGCCTCCAGACCGGCTACGGCTCAGACCGCGACTACGGCGTCGGCGCGCAGATACTCCACGAACTGGGCCTGCGCCGCATCCTTCTGCTCACGAACCACCCGCCGCGCGTCTCCGCCCTCGAAGGCTTCGAGCTGGAGATCGTCGGCAACGTCCCCTTGGGCGCGCCCGCGCGCGACGGCGACCGCGGGGCGCGGGCGGTGCAGACGCCCGGGCCGGACGTGGCACCTGCTTGAAACAGAACCGCGAGCGGTAGCGAGCGGGTGCAGTTATATTATGTGGGCCGCACGGCGCAGCACGTACCCGCTCGCTACCGCTCGCGGTTCTGTTTAAATCTCTTCCCGGTTTCTCTGGCCGCCACTCCCCCGGGCGGCACTTCACGGAAAAGTTATGCCGACGGACGAGCACGACGAGCGAGACGCTCAGCCGACGCCACCCGAGCCCACGCCGCCCGATGAGAGTGTCGGGACGCCCGCGCCGCGCCGCCGCCGCGGGTGGCGGCGCGTGGTCAACCGGCGCAACGCGATGTGGACCGGGATCGTCGCCGTCGTGGCCGTCGTCGCGCTCGCCTTCATCCTCTTCATGCTCTACCGCTCGGGGCAGCTCGACCGCTACGTCGCCGGCCAGATCATCTCCACGCTCGCCAAGTACAACGTGCGCGCCGAGATCGGCTCCTTCTACACGCGGCTCGGCCCGCGCGAGGTCGAGATCAACGACCTCAAGCTCTACAACGCGGAGACGGGCGCGCCCATCGGCAACGTCGGCCGCATCGTCGCCACCATCCGCATCGAAGACCTCTGGTCGCTGAAGCTGACGCGCGACGTCAAGCTCGAAAAGCTGACGGTTGACCGGCCGGAAATCTGGGTCGTCTACGACGCGGAGGGGCGCTCGAACTTCTCGGGCCTGCGGATGCCCGCGCCCGAGCCGAACCGCCGCATCCTCTTCGCCTACTCGACCGCGCACGTCACGGTCAACGACGCGGTCGTCCACTACGACGACCGCCGCTACGACATCTCGGGCGAGGCGCGCAACGTCCGCGCCACCGTCCGGCCCGAAGACCCGAACGCGCCCGAAGAGAGCCGCATGAACCTCGTCGAGTTCGCCTCGACGGGCTCGACCTTCACGATGAACGGGCGCACGGTCGAGCCCGTGGACATCAAGCTGAGCGCGCGCGCGAACCAGGTGCGCGCCGACGTGAGCGAGCTGATCCTTAAGTCGCCGGTCGCGGAGGCGCGCCTCGTGGGCGCGCTCGACGACTGGCGCGCTCTCCGCTACCGCATGGACGTGCGCGCCGACGTTGACCTGACGCAGACCTCGGACGTGCTGCGGCTTGAGACGACGATGCGCGGCGCGGGCCGCTTCGAGGGGAAGGTCGAGGGCGAGGGCGACAGGTACAAGGTCGAGGGCCAGATAGTCTCGGACGCGCTCGCGGCCGACGGCGTGCGCCTGAAGGCTTTGCAGGTCAACGCCAGCGCCTCGGGGCAGGGGAGCGCCTACGAGGCGCGGGGCAGGGCCGTCGCGGAGCTTCTGACGGCGGGCGACTTCCAGTTGAATCTCGTGCAGTTGGTCGGCGGCGTGACGGGGACGGGGAGCGACTTCAAGTGGCTGGGCGACCTGCGCGCGGCGTCGGCGCGGAGCGGCTCGACGAGCCTGATGGGCCTCTTCGTGAAGGACGCCGCGGCCGAGCTGCGCGGGGGCGAGGTCGCGGGCGGCAGCGCCACGTCGGCCTCGGCCGACTCGGTCGTCTTCGACGGCGGCCGCGTCGCGGGCGCGCAGGTCGCAGGGGTAAAGGCCGCGCGCGACGAGGGGGGGCGTCTGCGCGTGACGGCCGACTCTGCGCGCGCGGGGACGATAGTCGCGCAGGGCGCGAACGTCGGCGGCGTGCAGGCGGCGGGCGTTGACGCGACGATCAATCCGGACAACTCCGCGACGGCGACCGTCGCGCGCCTGAACGTCGCGGGGCTCAGCGCGGCCGGCGCGCGCACGGGGAGCCTCAACGTCGCGGGCGTGCGGCTCGCCGTCTCGCCCGCAGGTCGGGTCGAGGCGGCGTCGGACGACATCGGCGTCGGCACGGTCGCCTTCACGGTGCCGCCCGCGTCGAAGGGCGGCGAGGAGCAGCAGGGCCGCGTCGATAACGTGCGGCTCGCGCGGCCGCGGTTCACGCTTGAGCCCGGCGGCCGTTATCGGGCGAGCGCCGACCTCTCTTTGGGCGGCGGCGTGCTGGGTCAGTTGAATATGGGGAAGGCGCGCGCGGCGGTCGTCGCGACGAACGAGCAGATTCAGTTGAACGACTTCGCCGCAGACCTTTTCAACGGCAACGCACGCGGGAGCGCGACCATCGCCACGTCGCCGCGCGCCTCTTCGAGCGTGCGCGCCACCTTCGAGAACGTGGACGCGGGCGGGCTGCTCGCGCTCACCTCGGGCAACGCCGTGCCTCTGACCGGCGCGGCGACCGGAACCGTTGACCTTCGCTTCCCCGGCACGAACTTCCGTGCGGCCTCGGGGCGCGTGGACGCGACCTTCGAGGGCGCGACCGGAAGGGACGAGTCGGCGCGCACCCCGCTCACCGGGCAGCTCGCGCTGACGGCCGACCGCGGCACTTTCAACATCGAGCGCGCGAACCTGCGCGCGGGCGCGACCGAGCTGAACGCGACCGGCCGCTTCTCTTTCGGGGGCGGCTCCGACCTCGCCGTCAACCTCAACTCGGCGGACGCCGCGGAGCTGCAATCAATCGCGCTCTCGACGGGGCTGCTCTCCGAGTTTGAAGAGAGGGTTAAGGCGGTCGGGCTCGCGGGCAACCTGCGCTTCGACGGCACGGTGACGGGCGACCTCGACTCGCCGATTGTCAACGGCCGCTTCGAGCTTCAGTCGCTCACCGTCCGGGGGCGCGACCTCGGCGCGCTCTCGGCCGACATCGCCTCCAACGCCGTCGAGACGCGCGTCAACAACGGACGGCTCGCCGAGCCCGACGGCGGCGGCGTGACGTTCACGGCCCTCCTCCCGCGCACAGGCGAGAACAACATCGAGTTCGACGCGACGCTTGAGAACGTCAACGCGGGGAACCTCGTCGCCGCGCTCGCCGCGGACGAGAAGGGCGGGACGGGCGGGCTCGCCGGCAACCTCGCGGGGATGGGGCCGGCTTCGGGGAAGGTCAGCGTGAAGGGCTACCCGGGCGCGATGAGCGGCAACGCAGACCTGCGCGTCGCCGCGGGGCGCATCGGCACGACCCCTTACGACGAGATCGTCGCGCGCGCCACCTTCAGCGGCTCGGGGGCCAACATCGACGCGTTCAACGTGCGGCTCGGCGACGGGAACATCACGGCGGGCGGCGGCGTCACGCTCGGCGAAGTCGTGCAGGGCTTCCCCGGCATCTCCGTCAAAGACTTCCACGTCGAGGGCAGGAACGTAGACCTCGCGCTCGTCACAGCGCTCGGCGGGAAGGTGCCGGCGCTGGCGGGCAAGGCCGACTTCACGGCCTCGCTCTCCGGCGACGTGTGGCCGCCGGGCGCGCTCACCGCGAAGATCGACGCGCAGGGGCGCGACGTGACCGTCAACGGCCAGCCGGCCGGCGAGTTGACGCTCGTGGGCGAGATGGACGAGAAACAGAAGTTCACCGCCACGCTGACCACGGGCCTCCTCGGCAAGCCGCAGGTCGTGCGCGCCACGCTCGACCTCGCGGGCGAGAACATGCCCGTCGTGGCCGAGACGACGCTGACGGCGGCCGACCTCACGCCGCTCTTCGCCGCGCTCCTCAACAACCCGAACGTGCAGGTGACGGGGCGCGCGTCGGGGACGATCCGCGCCTCGGGCACGCTGCTGCCCGGCGAGGACGCGCCCGAGGACGCGACCATCGCCGACAGCTTCTCCGGCCGCGCCGAGTTCACGGAGCTGAGCGTCAGGGTGGAGGACGTGCAGATAGACGCCGACAACCCGCTCGTCGTCACCTTCACGCCGAAGGAGGTCAAGTTCGACAAGACGCGCTTCACCGACCGGACGACGCGCTCGCCCATCGAGATCAGGGGGCAGGCGGCCGTCGGCCCCGGCGGCGTCAACGACCTCGACGTGAACGGCTCGCTCAACCTGCGGCTGCTGTCGAGCGCCAGCCGCAACCTCTTCCTCTCGGGCACGGCGAGCGTCGCGGTCGGCGTTGACGGCCCGTACGAGCAGCCGCAGGTGACGGGCTCGGCCTCGGTGCAGAACGCCTCGCTCGCGTTGTTGCTTCAGAACGAGCGGCTGGTGGCGACGCAGATCAACGGGGCGGTGCGCTTCAACTCGAACCAGGCGAACCTCGAATCGCTGACGGGGCGGCTAGGCGGCGGGCGCTTCTCGGCGACGGGCGGCGCGCTCATCTCGGGCTTCCAGCCGACGCAGTTCCGCTTGGTCGCGCGCGGCGAGAACGTGACGGTGCCGGCCGCGGCCTTCGTCACGCTGCCCTCCTTCCTCGGCGACCTCCCCACCACGGCCGACGCCAGCGTCGAGATCCGCGGCGGCCCCGAGGGCGTCCACGCCGAGGGCACGGTCAAGGTGCGCCGCACAGAGATCACCGAGGACATAGACCTCGCCGACCTCATCGACCGGCGCAACGAGGTGCCCATCACCTCGGGCGGCGGGGGCGGCGCGGGCGCGGGCTCCGGCCCCTTCGGGCCGACGACCGTCGCGCTGACCATCCAGGGCCAGGACGCGCTCGTCGTGCGCAACAACCTCGCCGACATGGTCGGCTCGCTCAACATCCGGGTGGTCGGCCCCGTGGACGCGCCGGTCACGTCGGGGCGCATCACGGCGACGCGCGGCACCGTGGCCTTCCGCAACGACCGTTACGAAATCCTGCGCGCGATTGTCGATCTGCCGCCGCGGGTCGAGGCCCCGCCCGTCATCAACCTCCAGGCGCAGGCCGACATCCGCGGCTACCGCGTGACGGTGACGATGTCGGGGCCGCTCTCGGGCGGCCTGACGACGACGGCCACCTCCGACCCGCCGCTGCCGCAGGCGGACGTGATCGCGCTCATCACGACGGGGAACCTCTCGGGCGGCCCCGAAGGGACTTCGACTCTGGCGCAGACGGGCCTGGGCACGGCGACGAGTTTATTAACTGACACTCTCATCAACGCGCCGGTGCAGAAGGCGACCGACAAGCTGTTCGGCCTGAACCGCTTCGAGTTCGACCCCGTCATCGCGGGGCGCGGCGGGCAGAGCCCGACGGCGCGACTGACGGTCGGGCGGCAGGTGAACCGCAACCTCGCCATCACCTACTCGACCAACGTGACGGGCGAGCCCAACCAGGTCATCGCCGTCGAGTACCGCGTCAGCGACCGGCTCTCCTTCATCGCGCAGTACCAGCAGGGCTCGACCGACACGCTGAGCACGCGCAGCAACAACTTCAACTTCGAGCTGCGGTTCCGCAAGAGATACTGAGGGCCGCGCGTGCGGCGAAACACCAAGCGGGGTCAGGCGAATTTCGTGGGCATACGTCGGGTCTTCTTCTTAACACTCGTGTTGCTGTTGACGCCTTCGGTCGCGGTGGCGGGCGGCGGGCCGCGTCTCGCGTCCGGCGACGCCCCGCGCCTCGCGCCCGACCTGAGCCGGTACGAGGGGCGCACGGTGGAGAGCGTGACGCTCGACGTGGAGGAGGCTTCGCTCGACGCGGCGGCGACGGCCGAGCTGCGCGCGCGCTTGCGCATCGCCGCGGGCTCCGTCTTCTCGGCCGTGCTCGTGCGCGAGTCGCTGGAGGCGCTCTTCGACACGGGGCGCGTCGCCGACGCGCGCGTCGAGGCGCGGGACGCCGCGGGCGCGGGCGCGGACGGGCGGCCCCGGGTCGCGCTCCGCTTCCTGCTGCGGCCGCGCGTCTCGGTCGAGCGCGTCGAGTTCACCATCCACTCCACGCCGGGCGCGGACGTGAGCGAGGACGAGCTGCGCTCGCGCGTCACGCTGCTCGAGCCGGGCAAGCGCCTCAACGACGCCGCGCTGCGCGAGAACGCCGAGGCCATCGTCGCCTACCTCCACGACCGCGGCTACTACCGCGCCGAGGTCTCCTACGACACGCGCCTCGACGCCACGCGCACGCGCAGCACGGTCGTCTTCGACGTGCGGCCGGGCGCGGCCACCGCGGTCGAGTCCTTCACCATCGACGTGAAGGGCTTCGAGGGCGCGCCGCTCGCCGAGGTGCGCCGCGAGCTGCGGCTGCAACCGGGCGAGCAGTTCACGCAGGCCGCGCTCGGCGAGGACATGGCGCGCGTGCGCCGCGCCGTCCTCGACACGGGCCACCTCGCCCCGCGCTTCGAGGAGCCGGAGATACGTCTCGACTCCGCCGCGAACCGCATCGCCGTCACGCTCAGGGGGAGCGTCGGGCCGAAGGTCACGGTCAACGTCACCGGCTACGAGCTGAGTGAGAAGCGGCGGCGCGAACTCCTGCCCGTCGAGCGCGAGGGCACCATCGACTACTCGGCCATCGTCGAGGGCGAGCGCCGCATCCGCAACCGCCTCCAGTCCGAAGGCTACTTCTTCAACGAGGTCACGGCCACGTGCGCCGTCGTGCCGCCGCTCGCGCCCCCGCCCGACACGCTCGGCGCGGAGTTCAACCCCTGCGAGCTTCTGAACCCGGACGAGCTGGCGAACAGCAACGTCACCGTCACCTACGAGGTCACGCGCGGCCGCCGCTTCAAGCTCACCGAGATGCGCATCGAGGGCACGGACAGGCTCTCCATCGAGGACGTTGACGCAGACCTCCGGACGCAGACGGCCAACGTCTTCGGCGTCATCCCGCTGCTCGGCTACGGGCGCGGCTACACGAGCGAGGACGCCCTGGAGCGCGACCGCCGCCTCATCGAGGCGCGGATGCGCGACATGGGCTACCGCGACGCCGTCGTCTCCGTCCGCCAGGGCATCACGCTTGAGAGCGACAACATCATCATCACCTTCGACGTGAGGGAGGGCCCGCTCACGCGCGTCGCCGACATCGAGGTGCGCGGCAACCAGATTTACACTTCCGGGCAGTTGCGCGACGCGCGCTGCGCGCTGGGGGCTCTGCCGCGCGAGGGGACGCCCGCGGGCCTGCCCCCCGACGAGGGCTGCCTCATCGTCGGCGGCCCCTACTCGCGCACGGCCGCGCGCGCCGACGGCGAGCGGATGCGCGGCCACTACGTCCAGCACGGCTACGTCGAGGCGGAGGTGCAGGTCTCACTCGACGAGCTGCCGCCCGCGTCGAACGGCGACGCGCAGGTGCGGCTCGTCTACCAGATCAACGAGTCGGACAAGTTCCACATCAACCACATCTACGTCAACGGCCTGGTGCGGACGAAGAAGGAGGCCGTGCTCGAAGCCATCCCGCTGCGCGAGGGCGAGGTGCTGCGCGGCGACGAGCTGGCCGAGAGCGAGCGCGCCCTGCTCAACACGGCCGAGGCGTTCCAGCAGGTGCTCATCCGCACCGAGCCCGCCCCGGACGGCCCCTACGGCAAAAAGCAGCGCGACGTGATCATCGACGTGCAGGAGCGCAAGAGCATCACGACCGAGTACATCGTCGGCTTCTCGACCGACACGGGCGCGCTCGGCGGCTTCGAGCTGCGCAACTCGAACCTCTTCGGCCGCCTGCGGCAGGGGGCCATCCGCACGCGCGCGAGCCGCCAGCAGCAGCTCGCCCGCTTCGAGTATTTCGACCCGCGCTTCCGCCGCTACGGCGGCAAGAGCTTCGCGCCGCTCACGCTCTCGGTGCAGTACCAGCGCGACACCTCGGTCACGCGCTTCTTCCGCACGGCCATCGACCAGGGCACCAACGGCATCGTCCAGCGCTTCGACGAGGATGGGAACCTCATCGACGAGTTAGGGCAGAGGGTGTCGGGGCCTTCCATCAACCGCTTCACGTTCAACGCCGAGACGAGCCGCGACCTCGAATACGAGCTGACGCCCGCGGGCGCGCAGCGCAAGCGGACGACGCTGTTCCTGCGCTACAACTACGAGGACGTGCGCCTCTTCAACGTCGAGAGCCTGCTCATCGCCAACGTGCTTAGGCCCGACCAGAAGGTGCGCCTGTCGCGCTTCGGCGCTTCGCTCGCGCGCGACACGCGCGACCGGCAGTTCGACCCGACGCGCGGCGACTTCCTCACCGTGGACTACGCGTTCGCGGCCAGGGCCCTGGGGAGCAACCTCTCGTTCGGCAAGCTCAACCTCGGCTACCGCCGCTACTACGCCCTGGGTCGGCTGCGCGACACGGTGCTCGCGGCGAGCGCGCAGCTCGGGATCGCGAGCATCCTCGACCCGTCCGACCGCAACGGCAACGGCGTGATCGACGACCCCGACCGGCGTCTGCCCATCAGCGAGCGCTTCTTCTCGGGCGGCGCGACCTCTCTCAGGGGCTTCAGCTTCGAGGAGGCGGGGCCGCGCGTCGTCGCGCCCTTCTGCACGTTCGGGCCGCAGCCCGGCCCCGTCCCGAACTCGAACCCGCCGCCCGCCTTCCTCCCGCCGTGCGGGACGTTCCGCGACCGGGAAGGTAAGGCTGTCGAGATCAACCCGTTCACCGTGCCCATCGGCGGGAACGCGGTGGCGGTCGTCAACCTAGAGGCGCGCGTGGCCCTGACGCGCAACATACAGGTCGTGCCCTTCTACGACGGCGGCAACGTCTTCGACCGCGCGCGCGACCTCTTCCGCTCGGGCAACTGCGAGGCGGGGCGCGACCCGAACTCGTGCCAGAAGTGGACGCACACCGTCGGGCTGGGGCTCAGGCTCAAGACGCCGCTCGGCTCCATCGGCGCGGACTGGGCCTACCTGCTCAACCCGCCCGAGTTCGTCGTCCCGCAGTTCGGCGGCGGCACGGCCCTCCACCGGCTGAGGAATAACCAGCTACACTTCCGCTTCGGTCAAACGTTCTGAGGCTTCGGCCGGGTTGACTGTCATGAAAGAAACATTAACCGCAGAGGCACAGAGACACGGCTTGAAGTCAATTGTTCATCAAGCCGTGTCTCTGTGCCTCTGTGGTTCAATCCTCTTTGTCTTAGCGCTCGCGACGGTCGCGCGCGCGCAGACTCCGGCGGCGGGCGGCGGCGAGGTGGTTGACCGCATGGTGGCTATCGTCAACGACGCCGAGCTGATTACCTACTCAGACCTCCTGTGGCAGCTCGCGCTCCAGCCGAACGTGCCCATCGACACCCCGCGGCGCGAAGACCTGCGGCGGGCGCTCGAACTCCTCATCGACCAGCGGCTCGTCGTGCAGGAGGCCGACAAGCTGCCGCACGTCCACGCCACCGAGGAGGAGATGCGCAAGGCCGAGGCCGACCTCATCAAACTCTTCCCCTCGCAGGCCGAGTTCCAGCGCCGCCTGGAGCGCGTCGGTCTCACCGCCGCGCAACTGCGCGAGATCATCCACGAGCGCATCGACATGGAGAAGTACCTCGACTTCCGCTTCCGCTCCTTCACCGTCGTCACGCCGCAGGAGGTCGAGGCTTACTACCGTGAAGTGTACGTGCCGCGCCACCGGCGGACGCGCCCCGGCGTCGTCCTCCCCGAGCTGAAGGCCGTCTACAACGACCTCCAGTCCGAGCTGATCGAGCGCAAGATCGAGTCCGACACCGACGACTTCCTCGAAGAGGCTCGCGCCGCCGCGCAGATCACCATCCTCGACGAGTCGCTCGGCGACGGGTCTTCGCCCGCGCGCGGGGGCGGCGCTCCCGCGACACCCGGAGTTAAAACCCTCGACGGGCCGAGAGGCAAATCGTCCACGGCCCCCAACCCCTAACCCCCAACCCCTACTCCTATGTTGCGCAAGGCGGACAGGAAGGGCAGGCGGCCGCGGCTCGGGCTCGCGCTCTCGGGGGGCGCGGCGCGCGGCATCGCCCACGTCGGCGTCCTGAAGGTCTTCGCCGAAGAGGGCCTCCGCGCGGACTGCGTGGCGGGGACTTCGGCGGGCGCGCTCGTCGGGGGGGCGCTCGCCGCGGGGATGCCGGTCGAAGAGATCGAGGAGGTCGGGCGCACCCTGCGCTGGCGCGACCTCGGGCGGATGACGCTCTCGCGCCTGGGCGTGCAGTCGAACGCCGTGTTGGAGGAGTACGTGCGCGCGCGCTTCCCCGTCACGCGCTTCGAGGAGCTGGCGGTGCCCTTCGCGGCCGTCGCCACCGACTTGCGGACGGGCGCGCGCGTCGTCATGCGCGACGAGGGCGACCTCGGCTTCGCCATCCGCGCGAGCTGCGCCGTCCCGGGCTGGTACGTGCCCGTCACGGACTCCGGCGGGCGGCAGCTCGTGGACGGCGGGCTCGTCGCCAACCTGCCCGTCTCGGTCGCGCGCGCGCTCGGGGCCGAGGTGGTCGTGGCCGTGGACGTGAACTCCGAGGGCGCGAAGTTCATGGGGCCGCCGACCTCCGTCATCGGCGTGCTATTGCAGTCGATGCTCGTCGTCCAACGCACGGCCGTCGAGCACCAGCGCCAGCTCGCCGACGTGGTCATCAGCCCCGCGGTCGGACACCTCCGCTGGGACGAACTCGCCCGCGCCGCCGAGTTCATCGACGCCGGGGTCGAGGCCGCGCGCGCCGCCCTCCCCGCCATCAAAGAACTCCTCGAACCCCAAACGGAAGAGGGCCGCGGCTGGTTCAACTTCGGCCGCGGCCGGCAGGTCACTAAAGACTAAGACGGCCTTTGAAGCCCCGAAGGGGCGTAATGTAAACGCCAGGGGCAACGCCCCTGGGCAGGACGTAGAAAAAGATGAGCCCTGAAAGGGCGGAATACGGCCGACGGTTATTCCGCCCTTTCAGGGCTCATCACCTTTTTCGACCACCAACCAGGGGCGTTGCCACTGGCTACCTCATTGCGCCCCTTCGGGGCTTTACCCCGACTCATTTCAAAACGCGAAACCGAATCTTCGTCCCCGCCGCTTTGTACGGAAAGCGGCCGAGCCCGTCGCGCGCGTAAAGCGAAGGGAATTTTTAAGTCGTTAGGGGAGGGAAGTTTATGAGAGCCGGCGTGAGCGGGCGTCGGTCGGCATGGCCGTTGCAGTGGGGGTTGTGAAGGGCAAGCAGTATATGCAAGGGGGGAAGTGGAGATGAGGGAGATAGCCGACGAGTTCTTGAAGTTCCTCGCCGTCATCATGGTCTTAATCACGCTGGCGGTCTCGACGGCGGCGTTCTCGATGATGTTCGGCTGAGCGCGTGCGAACGGGCCGAAGGCGCACTTGAAGGCTCTCCCCGCCACCCGCGGACGAGAAATCGGTGGCGATTAGACGTTTACTTCCGGCAAAGCTGAGGGAGTCGAATCGACGTGCCCCAGGCGTGCGTGTGCCCGGCGGCGAAAGGAACGAATGGCGACAAGTCTTCAAGCCGCGGGCGCCGACACGCACACTAAGGACGCACGCCGTCCGCTCCGTCCTCTAAGCCGACGCGCGCGCGCGACGTTCTATGAGGACGAAGACGTCGAGCGTATATTTACTCTCAAGAACATTCTCCGGGTCGTCGGCGCGCTGACCGTCGTCGCGGTCGTCGCCACCGCGGCCGCCTTCGCTTACTTCTACACACACTACTCGAAAGTCGTGGACGCGCGCCTGGCCTCGGGCTACCTGACGAGCCGCGCGGGCCTCTACGCCGCGCCGCGCACCCTGCGCGAGGGGCAGAGCATGACGGCCGAGCGGTTGACGGAAGCCCTGCGCCGCGCCGGCTACGTCGAGGGCGAGGCGAGCCGCGTCTGGAACGGGAGCTTTAAGGTCGAAGGCGGCGCGGTCGAAATCTTCCCTTCGGAAGCTTCGGGCTCGGGCGACGCTTCGGCCGCGTCGGTCGTCCGCGTCGAGTTCGACCGCCGCGGGCGCGTCTCGAAGATTCGCGGCGACGGCGCGCTGCTCGACTCCTACACGCTCGCGCCCGAGCCGCTGACGATTGATGCTTTAGAGAAGACCTCAGACCGCGCCGCGCTCACGTACGAAGAGATACCCGAGACCCTGCGCCGCGCCGTCCTCTCCATCGAAGACCGGCGCTTCTTCGAGCACGGGGCCGTAGACCTCCGGGGGCTGGCGCGCGCGGCCTTCAGTTGGGGCGACGAGGCGCAGGAGTTGAAGCAGGGCGGCTCGACCATCACGCAGCAGTTGGTCAAGAACACTTACCTCAGCCCCGAGCGCACGCTCCGCCGCAAGTTCCGCGAGGCGGCGCTCGCCACCGTCGTCGAGAACCGCCTGTCGAAGCAGGACATCTTCGCGCTCTACTGCAACGAGATATACCTCGGCCAGCGCGGCTCCATCGCCGTGCGCGGCGTGCGCCAGGCGGCGCGCGTCTTCTTCGGCAAGGAGCTGAAAGACCTCTCGCTCGCCGAGTCGGCCACCATCGCCGGCATGATCCAGAGCCCGGGCCGCTACGCGCCCGACCGCAACCCCGACGCCGCGCGCGCGCGCCGCAACGTCGTGCTCGCGGTGATGCTGCGCGACGGGGCCGCGGGCGCGGACGAGGCGCGCGCCGCCTCCGACGAACCCGTCCGCGTCGCGCCGCTCGAACGCGCCGACGCCACCGCGCCCTACTTCATCGACTACGTGAGCCGCGAGGTCGAGTCGCGCCTCGCGGGCTCTCCCGACGAAGGGCAGAACCTCCGCGTCTACACGACGCTCGACCTCGACCTGCAACGCGTCGCCGAGGAGGCCGTCGCGCGTCAGGTCGAGCGGCTCGAAAAAGTTTTCAAGGGCAGGCGCAGGCCGCAGGCTTCGCTGGTCGCGCTCGACCCGAAGACGGGGCACGTCCTCGCGATGGTCGGCGGCACTTCCTACGCCGAGTCGCAGCTCAACCGCGCGACCGACGCGCGGCGGCAGCCGGGCTCGGTCTTCAAGCCGGTCGTCTACGCGGCCGCGCTGGAGTCTGGCATCTCGCCGATGACGCTCTCGACGGACGCGCCGCGCGAGTTCACGTACGACGTGCGGGCGCGCTACCGGCCGGCGAACTACGGCGGCGGCTTCTCGATGCGCGACGTGACCTTGAGGTCGGGGCTCGTCCGCTCGCTCAACGTCGTGACGGTGGACGCGGCGCTGCGCGCGGGGCTGACGCGCGTCTCTTCGCTCGCCGAGCGCCTGGGCCTGCCGCGGCCGAAGCCCTACCCCGCGCTCGCGCTCGGCACGAACGAGGCGACGCCGCTCGAAGTGGCGACCGCCTACACGGCGCTCGCGGGCGGCGGCCGCGTCGTGCGCCCCGCCCCGCTCCTGCGCGTCGAGGGCGGCGGGGCCGTGTTTGACGCAGAGATACTGACGAGCGAGCAGGTCTTGAAACCCGCGACCGCGTACATGCTGACCGACATGCTCTCGGCCGTCATCGACCAAGGGACTGCGCGCGCCGCGCGCGGGGCCTTCAAGGGCACGGCCGTCGCGGGCAAGACCGGCACTTCGCGCGACGGCTGGTTCGCGGGCTACACGCCGAACCTCGTCTGCGTCGTGTGGGTCGGCTTCGACGACGGCGGCGAGCTGGACTTGACGGGCGCGGACGCGGCGCTGCCCGCGTGGACTGAGTTCGTCAGGCGCGCCGTCGAGCTGCGCCCCGAGTTGGGCGGCGCGGAGTTCGCGCGCCCCGCGTCGGTCACGTTCGTCGAGATAGACCCGGAGACGGGGCTCGTCGCCTCGCCCTCCTGCCCGCAGCGCGAACGCGTCGCGCTCGCCCCGGCCTTCGTCCCCAACCACGAGTGCTCTTTGCACGGCGACCCCTGGGGCCTGATGGCGCTGGCCGCCTCTTCGGCCCCCGCGGGCCTGACGCCGACCGCGCAGGTGCAAGCGCCGGCGGTCGTCACCTACGACGCGACGCCGACGCGCACGTACGAAGTACGGCCCGCACTCTCGACGCGAACGTCGGATGAGCGTCCGCCCGCCCTCAGGGAAGCGACGCGCGCGACGCGCGTCGAGGTCGGCCGCGACGGACGCCGACGCCTCGCCAGCGACGTGAGCGTCGCTCCGAAGTCGCCGGACGACTGGCAGGAGTGAAAGAAGAAGGGGCCGGAAGTCCCCGAAGGGGACACAGATAATAGCCGGGGGCAGAGCGAGTCGGAGCGAGCGTAGACGAACGACGCCCCTGGGACATGCGCCAAAAAAATCCGACCCCGAAAGGGTCGCACAGCGTCACACGGTGCGACCCCTTCGGGGTCGGATTCATGTTGCGTGGCTTACCGGGGGTGGCGCTCGGCCGCTGCGCTGACGCTCCGCGCCCTCGCTTACCCCAGGCTATTGTCTCTATCCCCTTCGGGGATATAAACGGGCCTTTAGACTCTCACTGCCTTCGCTCGAAGATGACCTGCGCGACGGCGTGCTCGCCTGTGTGCGAGAGCGAGAGGTGCGCGTGTGTGGCCCCGAGTCGTTCAAAGAGGTCGCGGGCGCGGCCGGAGAGTTGGAGCAGCGGCGCGCCCAGCTCGTCGGAGGAGACCTCGACGTGGTGCCAGGCGAGGCCGTCGCGCCAGCCCGTGCGGAGCGCCTTGAAGGCCGCCTCCTTGGCGGCGAAGCGCGCGGCGTAGTGCTGGACGGAGTTCGCGCCGCGCGCGTCGCAGTAGGCGCGCTCCTCCTCGGTGAAGACGCGCTCGCGGAAGCGCGGCGTGCGCGCCAGCACTTCACGCACGCGGCGGATTTCGATAATGTCTACCCCGATGGAGACGATCACGGCTGAGACCGAATTAGGGCGCGCCGGCTTCCGCTGGCTCTACGGGCCGGAGGGCGTGCGCGCGATTTCCTGCGAGCCGCTCGAACGGGAAGGGTTCGCCAACGCCTTCTCGACGCGCGGCGGGGGCGTCAGCCCTTTCCCCGAAGGCTCGCTCAACCTCGCGGGCTTCGACCAGGACTCGGCGGAGAACATCCTTGAGAACCGCCGCCGCTTCACGGAGGCGCTCGGCGGCGGGTGGGCGCTCGCGGCCTGCTGGCAGGTTCACGGCGCGGACGTGTTCGTCGTGCGCGAGCCGGAGTACCCGTGCCCCGAGAATGAGCGCTGCGACGCGCTCGCCACGAACCTGAAGGGCGTGCTGCTCGGCGTCAAGACGGCCGACTGCGTGCCCGTCGTCGTCGGCGACGCTAAGAACGGGGCCTGCGCCGCCGTCCACGCGGGCTGGCGCGGGACGCTCTCGGAGATCGTCAGGCGCGCGCTCGCGCGGATGCGCGAAGAGTTCGGCACAGACCCGCGGGACGTGCGCGCCGCCCTCGGCCCGGCCGCGCTCGGCTGCTGCTACGAGGTCGGGGCCGACGTGGTCGAACCCTTCCGCGCGAAGTTCGCGGACGCCGACTCACTCTTCACTTCAACGAAGGACGGGCACGCTCTCGTCGATCTTCACGAAGCGAATCGGCGGCAATTGATCGAAGCGGGCGTCAACCCGGAGCGCGTCCACGCGCTCCCGCTCTGCACCATGTGCCGCCCCGACCTCTTCTTCTCGTACCGACAAGACCGGAAGCGCTACGGCCGCACCGGGCGACTGCTCTCCGTCGTCGGGATGAGGGGTTAACGCTTCCTCCTGCCTCCGCCGCCGAAGTACTGGCCGTTGATGCGGTTCACCTGCGCGTCGCGGCCGACGACGCCGATGTGCAGGTCGAGGTTGCGCGTCGCGGGCGGGTAGCAGACCTCGTCGGTGCAGCTCTGGAAGCGGACGCTGACGCGCACGTTCTCGACGCCGAACGGCTGCCCGGCCGGCACCGAGACGTTGAAGCGGAAGATGGTGCGCCCCTCGTAGACGGCGATGCGCGTCTCCTCCGCGCCGCCGAAGCTGAACGTGCGCACGCTCCCGCGCGGGTAGTTGACGGGCGTGACGCGGAAGCCGCGCGGCGCGTCCACCTTGACCACGGTGGGGACGGCGTACTTGCCGAGCGGCTTGTTCGCGTTGACGTGCAGCCCCGAGGGGATGTCCATCACGACCGCCGCCTGGAAGCTGCTGCCCTGCTGCGCGCGGTCAACCGAGAAGAAGCCGTTGACGCCGATCTGGCTCGCCTGCGGCTCGGGCTCGGGCGCAGGGGCTTCGGCGGGCGTGTCGGCGCGCGCGACGGTCGGACTCAACGGCGCGAGCGCGGACGCGAGAACCATTAGGGCGAGTGCGAGTCGGATGAAGGTATCTCTTTTCATGCTTGATGAACTCTCTGGTCGTCTTGGTCGGGTCGGGCTTCAGGAGAGCTGGTAGAGCGCGGGCGGCGCCTGCGTGCGGCGCGCGGCGAGCTGGCCGCAGGCGGCGTAGATGTCTCGGCCGCGCGGCCGGCGGACGTAGGCGTGGACGCCCTTCGCTTCGAGGACGGCCTTGAACGCCGCGACGCGCTCGGGCGGCGAGGGGCGGTAGGGCAGCTCCTCGGCCGGGTTGTGCGGGATCAGGTTGACCTTCGCGCGGAGCTGGTGGCGGTTGAGCAGGTTCGCCAACTGCCGCGCGTGCTCGTCCGAGTCGTTGACGCCGTCGAGCAGCACGTACTCGAAGGTGAAGCGCTCGCCCGGCTTCAGAGACTCCTCGAACTCCTTGCACGCGGCGAGAAGCTCCGAGAGCGGCCAGCGCCTGTTGATGGGCATCAGGCGGTCGCGCAGCTCGTCGGTCGGCGCGGCCAGCGAGATGGCGAGGTGCGGGCGCTCCGGGACGCGCGCCAGCTCCTTAATCTTCGGCACGACGCCCGCCGTCGAGACCGTCACGCGGTTCGGCACGATGAAGAGACCTTCCGTGTCCGCCATCACGCCGAGCGCCTTCATCAGAGGGTCGAAGGCGAGGAACGGCTCGCCCGCGCCCATCGCGACGAGGTTCGTCCCGCGCGGCGTCTTGCTCCCGACGCCGTACGCGTCGTTCAGGGCGACGACGATCTGCTCGACCATCTCGCCCGCCGTCAGCGTGCGCAGCAGCCCCAGCTTCGCCGTCAGGCAGAAGTCGCACTGGAGCGGGCAGCCCGACTGCGAGGAGAAGCAGACGGTGTCGCGCCGCTCCTCGGGGATGAAGACGGTCTCGACCGGCAGCCCGTCGTGCGTCTTCATCAGATAACGGCGCGTGCCGTCCTGCGCGACGTAGCGCGATTCGACCGTGAGCGTCGAAGCGGTCGCCCGCTCGGCCAGCCGCGCGCGGAAAGCTTTCGGCAGGTCTGTCATCTCCTCGAACGAGCGCAGGCGGCGGCGCTGCAACGCGCCGAAGAGCTGTCGGCCGCGGTACGCGGGCTCGCCCAACCCCTCGACGAAGCGCTCAAGCTCCGCCTGCGTCAGACCCGTCAGGTGCGTCTTCTCTTTCATCGCTCGCGTCGATTCTACAACGTCCCCGCGGCGCGCACACAGCGCGCGGGCGTGCGGCTCGCGCCGGAATAGGCTATAAAAATTCGCGCCGGGCGTGGAACCCGCGCCCGCGCGCCCGGCGTAAAGACCGGCGGGGTTTAGATGCCGCCGGGGCGCAGTTGGATTGACGATGCAGAGCTTTGAATATCAGGTCTGTTCCGTGCAGTACGGCCGCGTGACCTTCGTCAACGGCGACTGGCGGGGCACCGCGCCCATCGGCGGGGACACGAACGCCTCGATCGAGTCGTGCCCGCTCGTCTGGGACTACCTGCGCGCGGCGGGGCGCGACGGCTGGGAGCTGGTCGGCACGACGACGAGCCCGCAGGCGCAGCCCGAAGCCGTCCAACACACGCTCTACCTGAAGCGCCCTTCGTGGTGAATTCATGCGTATGACTAAAAGAGAGACACGCCTGATGCTCGCGCCCTTCGCATTCTTCGCGCTCTTCGCGCTGTGCGCCGCAAAGGCCGAGGCCCGGCAGACGACGGCCGCGCCCCCGTCGCGGACGGCCGAAGAGTTCGCGTCGGGGCGTCTGAAGACTTACGCCCTGAGGCTCAGGCCGGGGCAGGACTTGCGGCAGGAGCTTGAGAAGTTTGCGAAGGAGCGGAAGCTCCAGGCCGGGCTGATCGTGACGGCGGTCGGGAGTCTGACGAAGGCTGGGCTCAGGTTCGCCGACCAGTCCGGGGCGACGCAGTTCGAGGGCGAGTTCGAGATCGTCTCGCTCGTCGGCACGCTCTCGCCCGACGGCCCGCACCTGCACATCTCAATCTCCGACAAGACCGGGAGGACGATAGGCGGCCACCTCGTCGAGGGCTGCAAGGTCTACACGACGGTCGAGCTCGTCATCGGCGAGATCGAGGGCGTCCGCTTCACGCGCGAGCAGGACGCCGAGAGCGGCTACAAGGAGCTGCGCGTCACGCGCCGCGGCGCGCGGAGGTCTAGAAGATGAGAAAGAGATTCGCGCCCCCGTTAAGTCTCCTGGTGGCGGCGGCCGCGGCCTTCGGGTGTTCGGCCCCGCGCGGCGACGAGCGCGCGGGGCGCACCGGCGCGGCGCAGGCGGCCACGCCGCAGAGCGTCAGGCGGCCCGACCCGCGGCCCAAGCCTTCGAGCGGCTCGCCGTTCCTCGACCGCCTCTCGGACGCGGCCGTCGAGCGGACGAATCATGCGGTGCGTTACGACCCGACCTACTTCGTCATCCCTTATCCGAACGGCGACGTGCCTCCGGATGTCGGCGTCTGCACGGACGAGGTCATACGCTCGTACCGCGCCGTGGGCGTGGACTTGCAGCGGCTCGTCCACGAGGACATGCAGTCGAACTTCGCGCTCTACCCGCGCAAGTGGGGCCTGAAGAGGCCGGACACGAACATCGACCACCGGCGCGTGCCGAACCTGATGGTCTTCTTCGAGCGGCAGGGCGCGGCGCAGCCCGTGACCGACGACGCGCGCGACTACAAGCCCGGCGACGTGGTGACCTGGGACTTAGGGAACGGGCTGACGCACATCGGCGGCGTCGTCGCCGTCCCTTCGCAGTCGGACGAGAGCCGCTTGCAGATCGTCCACAACATCGGCGCGGGGCCGAAGATGGAGGACGTGCTCTTCGCGTGGAAGATCACGGGCCACTACCGCTTTACGGGGCCGAAGGCCGAAGCCAAACCCTCGCCGCAGCCGCAGCCGAGGGCGAGAAGAAAGTAACCGATGAAAGTCACGCTCAAAGATATCGACCGCGAGAACTTCAAGCAGTGCGTCAAGCTCGAAGTCAACGAGGATCAGAAGAACTTCGTCGCGCCGAACGTCTTCTCCATCGCGCAGTCGAAGGTCGAGCCGGCCTTCAACGTGCAGGCCGTCTACGACGGCGAGGAGATGGTCGGCTTCGTCATGTACGGCTGGGACGAGGAGGAGGGCTGCCACTGCCTCGCGCGCCTGATGGTGGACAAGAACCAACAGGGCAAGGGCTACGGCCGCGCGGCGACCGAGGCCGTCATCGAGCGCCTGCGCGCCGAGCCCGGGTGCAAACAGATCGTGCTGAGCGTCAACCCGGCGAACACGAACGCGCAGGCGCTCTACGAAAGCTTAGGGTTCGTCAAGACCGGCGAGGTCTCGTACGGCGAAGAGGTCATGCGATTAAGATTCGAGGACTGACGCGGCGGACGGCGCACGCGATTTAAACAGTTCCTTTCGTGGAAGAGAGATTCAATCTAGAGACGTACGGCTGGGACGGCTTCTTCGCGGAGGCGTTCGGGCCTTTGGCCGCCGAGGGGTTCGAGGCGGGGCGCGTCTTCCTGCAACACAACCGCGCGCTGATGCTCTACACGGCGGCGGGCGAGTTGCAGGCCGAGACCACGGGTCGGCTCCGCTTCCACGCGCGCGGCGCGGAAGACCTGCCGGCCGTCGGCGACTGGGTGGCGTTCAGGCGCGTCACGGGCGAGGGCAAGGCGAAGATTCACGAGATACTGCCGCGCCGCTCGAAGTTCTCGCGCCGCGCCGCGGGCAGCGAGACGCAGGAGCAGATCGTCGCGGCCAACGTGGACACGGTCTTCCTCGTCACGGGGCTCGACGACGACTACAACCCGCGCCGCGTCGAGCGCTACCTCATCATGGCCTGGGAGAGCGGGGCCGAGCCCGTCGTCGTCCTCAACAAGGCGGATTTAATCGAAGAGGTCGAAGAGCGAAGAATCGAGATCGAGCGCGTCGCGCCCGGCGTGCCCGTGCTCGCCCTGAGCGCGAAGCGCGGCGTCGGCGTCGAGCAGCTCCTGCCTTACGTCGGCCGCGGGCGGACGGTCGCGCTGATGGGCTCGTCGGGCACGGGCAAGTCAACCATCACGAACCGCCTGCTCGGCGCGGAGGTGCAGCGGACGCAGGAGGTGCGCCTCTCCGACGCGCGCGGCAAACACACGACGACGCACCGCGAGCTGTTCGTGCTGCCCGGCGGCGGGCTCGTCCTCGACACGCCGGGCATGCGCGAGCTGCAACTGCTCGTCAGCGAGAAGGGCTTGCGCGAGACCTTCGAGGAGATCGAGGAGGTCGCCGCCCGCTGCCGCTTCACAGACTGCCGCCACGAGGGCGAGCCCGGCTGCGCCGTGCGCGAGGCGCTGGTCGCGGGCGAGCTCGACCCGCAGCGCTACCAGAACTACCGCAAGATGCAGGCCGAGATGCGCCACGCCGCGACGCTGATCGATCAGCGCAAGGCGCAGGACGAGAAGTCGCGCGTCAAGCGCATCCACCGCGACCTGAAGAAGGTTTACAAGAAGCGCGGCGAGGACGACCGTTAGCGGAAAGGGAAGGGGTCGAAGCCGCGCCGCCTATGTTTGCGGAACCGCGCGCGTCCCGGCGCGTGTCTTAGCGTGACACTTTCCCCGTCGCCTTCGTCCGCCCCGAGAAAAGAAGGAGTCTTCACATGCCGAACCGCAGAGGTAGGGGCGCGCTCCTGCTCGCGCTAGCGCTCGCCTTCGCCCTCTTCGCCCGCGCCGACGCCTCCGCGCAGGACTCCGACGCGCCGCGGCAGGGCGCGCCGTCGCGCGCGGAGGTCAACCACGAGGTGCACATACACCTGCTGGTTACGGCCGAGGCCGCCGACGGCGGGGCGCGCGTGCCGCAGACCCTGGACGGCGTCGTGCGACAGTTGAAGGCGTCGCTGCCGCCCTCCGACTACCGCCTGGCCGCGACCTTCATCAACCGCGTGCGCGACGGCGCCAGCTTCGACGTGAGGAGCGCGGGCGGCGCGGGCTTCGGCCAGTCGCAGCCGCCGGGCCCGTTCCCGCCGGCCTTCGTCCAGATTGCGGTCTCGGTCGTGAAGCTGATCGACCCCGCGTCGGCGCAGTCCTCGATCAACCTCCAGCAGTTCCGGCTCAGCTTCAGGCTGCCCGTCCAGACGGCGTCCGTGAAGACGGCCGAGGGCTCCTCCCCCGTCATACAGTACGAGGACATGGGCCTGACCACGCAGCTCAGCGTCCGCGAGGGCGAGCCGACGCTCGTCGGCACGCTCAACACCACGCGCCCCGGCCAACTCTTCGCCGTCGTCGTCACCGTCCGCCGGGCGGGGAGGTGAGGCGGCCCTACTGCGTGCGCCCGGCGGCGTAGAGGCCCATGAAGATGTGCCGGACTGCGCCGCGCTCGTCGGGCACGAAGAGCACCTCGCCCCGCTCGTAGCCGAAGCGCGCGGGGCCGAGCTTCGTCAGCTCGAACTCTTTCCCGTCCTCTTTCATGAAGAGCTTCCCGTCTTTGACGAAGACCTCCCAGGTCTGCGGCGCGTGCGCGTACCTGCCGACGTAGCGGCTCATCTCCTCGGCGCTCGCGGGCTGCGGCCTGGGCTGCTCGGCCGGGTCGGGCTTTAAGGGCAGTGCGAGCTGCATGGCCCGCTGGCGCGCCTTGGGTAGGGTCGCGTCGTTGCGGTTCGTCAGGACGATGACGGCGAACTTGTGCTCAGGCGCGAACATGATGGTCGAGCCGTAGCCGCTCGACACGCCGCCGTGCGAGACGGTCTTCACGCCGCCCGACTCGAAGCCGAGCAGGCCGTAGCCGTAGAAGGCGCGCCCCTCGCCCGGCAGGTAGACCTGCGGCTTCGGCAGCTCCTCGACGACCGACGGGGGAAGCGCCTGGCGGCCTTCGAGCCGCCCGCCGTTCAGCATGGCGACGGCGAAGCGCGCGAGTTCGTTGGCGCTCGAATAGATCGAGCCGCCCGGGTACTTCGCTACGTTGTTGGGCGCGGGGCGGATGACGACCGCCGCGTCCTTTTCGACGTTGTGGCCGAGCGCGAGCGGGTGGGTCAGCGCTTCGAGCGGCCGCAGGGTCGTGCGCCGCATCCCGAGCGGCATGAAGACCAGCTCGCGCATGGCGTCGGAGTAGGGCCTGCCCGCAAGCTCTTCGACGGCGAGGCCCGCCAGCCAGTAGTTCGGGCTGGAGTAGGAGTAAATCCTGTCCGGCTCGGTGAAGAAGAGGTCGTCCTTCCACGCGCGTATGTTCTGCCCGAGCGCCGCGTCGTCGTCGGAGGTGACGGCGGGCGCGAAGTCGCGCAGCCCCGACGACTGGCTCAGCAGTTGGTGCGCCGTGAGCGCGGCGACCTTCGGCGGGAGCCCTTTGACGTAGTTGCCGACGGGCGCGTCGAGGCGGAGTTTGCCTTCGGACGCGAGCGCGACGAGGGCGGCGGCCGTAAACATCTTCGTCGTCGAGCCCATCCGGAAGAGCGTGTCCGGCGTGACGGGGGCGCCGCCCCCCTCCGCGCCCGTCACGCCGAAGCCTTTGGCGTAGACGACCCGGTCGCCGCTGACGACGGCCACGGCCGCGCCCGGCGTGTGCCCCGACTTCAGCTCGTCCTCGATGACCTTGTCGAGTTCCGTAAAGTCACCCGCCTTCGCCTGCCCGGCGGCGACGCCCGGCAGGAGTACGAGGGCCGCCGTCAGAACACACAGCAGTCGCCTCGCGGGAGTTGAATGATTCATCTGTGCCTCATCTGTAGATGACATAGCGGTCAGAACCGCCCGCGGTAGCGGGTGGGTCTTTCTTAACCGGACGTGGCGAATAACCAAGGCCTACCCGCTACCGCGGGCGGTACTGACCCGGTGACGGTAATAGACCGTGCCCCGGAAACTATCCACCAAAATGTGACGAACGGCCGCGGGGCGGTGACGAGTCGCAGATGAAAGGAGCCCCGGAGCGGTGAAGCATTGTTTGGAACGGCTTCACCTCTCCGGGGCTCTTAACTGCCTACTGCAATCTGCCTACTGCCTACTGCTCTTGCCTACCGCGTCCCGCCGCCGGACGAGCCGCCAGTCTGCGTCGCGGGGCGGCCTTCGTTGTCCACGAAAGTGATGCGCTCGCCGAGGCCGTCGAGCGTGCGCAGGCCCTGCTCGATGGCCTTGCGGTCGCCGACGATGACGACGGCCATGCGGTCGGGCTGGAGGTAGCGGTTCGCCACGCGGTTCACGTCCTCCAGGCTGACGGCCTGCACGCGCTCGATGTAGCTGTTGAAGTAGGTGTCGGGCAGGTCGTAGGTCACGATCAGCTCCAACTGGTTCGCGATCTGGTCGGGCGTCTCGAAGCCGCGCGGGAAGCCGCGGACGATCGACTGCTTCGCCGCGTCCAGCTCGGTCTGCGTGACGGGCATCTCGCCGCGGATGCCGCGTATCTCCTTCATGAACTCCGCCACCGACTCTTTGGTCGAGAACCCCTGGACGGGGGCCGCGGCCGTGAACGGCCCGGCCCCGCGCCGGAAGGCGAACTGCGAGTTGGCCCCGTAGGTGTAGCCCTTGTCCTCGCGCAGATTCAGGTTGATGCGCGAGGACGACGAGCCGCCCAGGATGCGGTTCATGACGAAGAGCGGGAAGTAGTCGGGGCTCGAACGGGGCGCGGCGACCTGCCCGATCTGGATGACCGACTGGACGGAGCCCGGGCGGTCAACCAGGTAGATCGTCGAGTGGTCGCGCTGGACGGGCGCGGCCGACACGTCCACGGCCGGGACGTGCCCGCTCTTCCAGTTGGCGAAAGCCTTCTCCAGCTTCGCCACGACCGCGTCGGGCTTCACGTCGCCGACGACGATGAGCGCCGAGTTGTTCGGCCGGTAGAAGGTCTCGTAGAACTTGCGCACGTCCTCGGCCGAGAGCGTCTGCACGGACGCCTCGTCGCCCGCCAGCGGGTGGCCGTACGGGTGATCCTTCCCGTAGAGCGCCGACTGGAAGACGAGCCCGGCGACCGTGTTCGGGTTGTCGCGCTCCTGGCGCAGCGCGGCCAGCCGCTGCGCGCGCAGGCGCTCTAGCTCCTTGTCGGGGAAGGCCGGGTTGGTGATGACGTCGGCGTAGATTTCGAGCGCGCGGTCGAGGTGGCGCGTGAGCGCGCGAAGGCCGGCCGTCGTCGAGTCCCAGCCGGCGGCGACCGTCACGGCCGAGCCGATGCGCGCGAGCTGGTCTGAAATCTGTAGCGTGTCGCGCGTGGCCGTCCCCTCATCGAGCATGTCGGCCGTGAGACTTGCGAGGCCGGCCTTGCCCGCGGGGTCGCCGGCCGCGCCCATCTTCATCACGAGGTTCATGCTCACGACCGGCAGCTCGTGGTGCTCGACGACGAGCACCTCAAGGCCGTTCGAGAGCTTGCGCCGCTGGACGGCGGGGAGCGTCAGCTTCGGGTCGGGCTTCGGCTTCGGCAGCAGCGAGAGGTCTGCCTTCGGCTTCGCGGGCTCCTTCTGTCCGCCCGCGCGCGCCGCCTGCCCGCGGCCGGGGCCGGTCATGGCCCTCTGTTGCGCGCCCGGCGCGGCGGGCGCGGACGCCTGTGGCGGCGCGGCCCCGGCGGGCTGCGTGGCCTGCGCCTCGGGCTTGTTGAGGGGCTGGACGCCCGCGGGCTGCGACTGCGCGGCCGCGCTCTGCTGCGTGCCGGAGGCGGTGCCCGTCGGCGGGTTCTGTCCCGCGGGCGCGGCCGCCCCGGGCTGCCCCGCCCCGGCCGTCTGCGCGGAAGTCGCCGGCAGCCCCTCGCGCGGGCTCATCGGCGCGGGGCCGGCGGCGTTCGTCGGGCCGCTCGCGCGCGGGACGACCGTCAGCACGTAGCGCTTGTCGGTCAGGTACTGGCGCGCGACGCGCTGCACGTCGGCCGCCGTCACCGCGCGGTAGCGCGCGAGGTCTTTCTCGAAGTAGCCGGGGTCGTTGAGGTAGGTCGCGTAGTGGTTGAGCTGGTCGTCCTTGCCGCCGAAGTACCCCACGGTCTGGAGGCCGTAGATGAAGGAGGCTTCGCGCGCGTTGTAGACGCGCTCCATCTCCTCGGGTGTGGGCGGCGCGGCCTTGATCTTCTCGATCTCGGCCTGGACGATCCTCTCGATCTCTTCGACGGTGCGGCCGGGGCGCGGGGTGGCGACGACCTGCATCAGGCCGGCGAGTTCGCTCGTGTTGTTGAAGATCGAGACCTGCTGCGCGATCTGGTTCTCGCCGTACTGGAGCGCCTTGTAGAGTCGGCCCGACTTGCCGCCGCCAAGGACGGAGGCGAGCAGGTCGAGCGCCGCCTCGTCCTTCGAGTACTGCGGCACCGAGTGCCAGACCATGTAGAGGCGCGGGAACTGCACGCGGTCGTCGATCTGCTCGCGCACCTCGCGGTCGAGCTTCGGCGTCGGCACCTGCGGGCGCGTGATGGGCTCGCCCTTCTTGATGGGGCCGAAGTACTTCTCGACCCAGGCGCGCGCCTCCTTCGGGTCGAAGTCGCCCGAGATGACGAGGCTCGCGTTGTTCGGCACGTAGTACTTGCGGAAGAACGCCTTCACGTCCTCCATCGACGCGGCCGTCAAGTCCTCCATCGAGCCGATGACCAGCCAGCGGTACGGGTGCCCCTCGGGGTACATCGCCTCGCTGATCTTGGCGAACGCCTGCCCGTAGGGCTGGTTGTCGATGCGCTGGCGCTTCTCGTTCTTGACCACGTCGCGCTGGTTGTCGAGCTTCTCCTGCGTCATCGCTTCGAGGAGGTTGCCCATGCGCCCGGCCTCCATGTAGAGGGCGGTCTCCAGGAAGTTCGACGGCACCAGCTCGAAGTAGTTCGTCCGGTCCGGGTTGGTCGTGCCGTTGATGGCCCCGCCGAACTCCTGGATGACAGGGATGTAGTCGTAGTCGTAGCCCTTGAACCCCTGGAACATCATGTGCTCGAAGAGGTGGGCGAAGCCCGTCCGCCCCTTGTCCTCGTTCTTCGAGCCGACGTGATACCAGACGTTGACGCCGACGACGGGCGTCGAGTGGTCTTCGTGGAAGATGACGCGCAGCCCGTTGGGCAGGAAGAACTGCGTGTACTTGATGGGCGGCAGAACCGGCGCGCCGGCCTTCGCCGCGACGGCCTTCGCCCCGCCCCTCGGCCTCCGCTGCGCGAGCGCAGGGAGCGCCGGCGCGCAGAGCAGCGTGACGAGCAGCGCGGTCAGCAGACGTTTCCAGAGCATCTCTTTGACACCTCCGCGAGAGTTTGCGGCCCGCCGCGCGCCCGAGAGGGTCGGGGGCGCGCACGTCGGCCGTCGATGTTGGCTGATGAATCCGGGGGACAGTTGTATGAAGCTGCGACGCAAATTTTAACGCCCGCGCGCGCCGCCGCGCAACGTCGTAGAAATACAGGTCAGCACCGCCCGCGGCAGCGGGTGGGCGTAGCACATGCCGGATGATTGATGACCGTGTGCCTCTCACCAGTCATCAAGCCTTAACCGTAAGGCCCACCCGCTACCGCGGGCGGTGCTGACCGCTATCACCTCGGCGCTCGCTTTTAAAGACAAAAAATCTTACTCTCGACGCATCCATTCCTATTCAGACGGAGGCGGGGGGCGGTTCCACTAAGATGGCGCTCGAAACGGATTTCATCGTGGTGGGGAGCGGCATCGCGGGCCTGCGCGCGGCGGTCGAGCTGGCGCGCGCCGGGGCGCGCGTGACGGTGCTGACGAAGGACAGGCGCGAGGAGTCGAACACGGAGTACGCGCAGGGGGGCGTGGCCGTGGCGCTGTCGGAGGAGGACGAGGCTTCGCTGCACGAGGAGGACACGCTGGCCGCGGGCGCGGGGCTGTGCGACGAGCGCGCCGTCGAGGTGCTGGTCGGCGAGGGCCGCCGCTACATCGAGGAGTTGATCGAGTGGGGCACGGAGTTCGACCGCGAGGGCGGCCGCCTGCTCTTCACGCGCGAGGCCGCGCACTCGCGCCCGCGCATCCTGCACGCGCAGGGCGACGCGACGGGGCGCGAGATCGTCCGCGCACTGCTCGCGCGCGCCGGGAGCGAGCGCAACATCTCCTTCCTCGCGCACGCCGAGACTGAATCGCTCGTCGTGGCCGAAGGGCGGGTCGGCGGCGTGCGCTACCTCGACCCGCTCGTGCGCGCGCCGCGCGCCCTGCTCGCGCGCGGCGTGGTGCTGGCGACGGGCGGCGCGGGCGCGCTCTACCTGCACACGACCAACCCTTCGGTCGCGACCGGCGACGGGATGGCGATGGCCTTCGACGCGGGCGCGGAGCTGTCGGACATGGAGTTCGTGCAGTTCCACCCGACGGCCCTGAACGTCGAGGGCGCGCCGCGCTTCTTACTCTCCGAGGCGCTGCGGGGCGAGGGCGGCGTGCTGCGCAACGCGGCGGGCCGCCGCTTCATGCCCCGCTACCACGAGGCGGCGGAGCTCGCGCCGCGCGACGTGGTGACGCGCTCCATCGTCGCCGAGATGGGGCGCACCGCCACGCGCACGGTCTTCCTCGACATGACCGCCTTCGACGCGGCGCACCTGCGCCGGCGCTTCCCGAAGATTTACAGGACGTGCCTGGAGTACGGCCTCGACCTCGCGCGCGAGCCCATCCCGGTCAGCCCCGCGGCGCACTACGTGATGGGCGGCGTGCGCACAGACCTCGAAGGCCGCACGACGCTGCCCGGCCTCTACGCCGCGGGCGAGGTGGCCTGCACCGGCGTCCACGGCGCGAACCGCCTCGCCTCGAACTCTCTATTGGAAGGACTGGTCTTCGGCGCGCGCGCCGGGGCGGCCGCCGCCTCCGACTTGAAGGGCCTGCGCGCGCCTTCGGGCGAAGGCTTTGCCGAAGGGGGAGCTACGCCGCGCGCGGACGTGCGGCGCGTGAGCGCGGCGGCCGCGGCCGTGCGCAAGCGCGTGAGGCGTCTGATGTGGGAGCGCGTCGGCATCCTCCGCACGCGCGAGGGTCTGGCGCGCGCCCTCTCCGAGTTCGAGCAGATCGCCTCCGCGCCGCTCCTGCCCGGCCCGCGCAACTTCGTCACGACCGCCGCCCTCATCGCCCGCTCCGCCCTCTGGCGCGAAGAGTCGCGCGGCGCGCACTACCGCCTCGACTTCCCGCGCCGCGACGACGAACACTGGCGCGCCCACTCGGTTATTCAAAAAGATGCCGCCATTACCCGCGCCGACGCGGTCGAATTCCCCGCGCTGCACTCGCGTAAACCCTGACGCCCGCGCTAACGCCCGGCATCACCCGCCGCCCCGTGCCTCTGGAAGTAGATGAAATCCGGCGTGTCGGCGGCCGGGTGCATGCCGTAGTCGGGCGGCGGCTCGGCAGGAACGACTCGGGGGTCCAACAACCTGGATACCAGGATGATAGCCCGTGAGTTCGGAGGCGGCCTCTTCTCACACTCGCGAGCGAGGCTGTCCGCCCTGACCCCGCTAACCTCTAAGATTCGCTCCGGGCGAGGTGCGTCGGCGGGGAGGCTCCATTGGCCGCCCGCGCCCTCCCTGGTGAATCCGGCATTCCCCAACTTCCGCCGGTAGTACGCCACGAGCTTAGACGGCTTGTCGGGTGAGGCGAAGGCGTCCCAGGTGATCGCGTGAACCGAGCCGCTATAAATGCGTCGCTGGCAGAGGTGTGTCAGCCTGGGGTGGCTGGGGAACTGATAGAACTCGAAGACCGACTCGTGTGAATTAGAGTGTTTGCCCGCCGCCTTTTGAGGGGCGTGGCCCGCCACCGCTATGGCTGAGATAATGACGAATAAGTTCAAGAGTCCCATCCCGTCTCATCTCCTTTCAAGCGGAGCCGCCCAACGCCGCGCATCACGCGCCCGCCCGCATCTTCCGCGGAGCATGAGAAGCAGCGTGTCGGCGGCCGGGTGCATGCCGTCGTTAGGCGCGGCGTTGAGAATTGTGAGTCGCTGCCACATTTACAACCACGCCCGGGGCCGCACGCCCCGGTCTAGCGCCCTCTTAGTCAGGTCGCGATCACGGCAGGGGAATGCCTTCAGGGTTGCAGGTCATCTCTATCACCCTGTACCGCTTCTTTAACACCGCTATCTCTTTCTCCTGATCCGCCGCCATCCGCTCATAGCCGGGCGGCTGCACCCCGTGGCAGCCCGGCCCGACGCTTAGCCGGTAGAAGCGTATCTCTTTACCGCTGCTGTCAACAAGCCTCCCCCTTCTACAGCGTGCCTTCAGCTTTCGTAGCTCCTGCCCGACAGTCACCTTCCTGATTACCGGGCCGCCAGGGCCGGTGCCAACCTCCGTAGCAGTCACGATGTGAGTTGCCTTTACTCCCGAAGGGAGGCAGGGATAGCCCTGTGGTCTGCCCGCCGCAGTGATGGACAAATAAAAGACGAGTAAGGAACTGGTAATAAACAATTGCCACGAAGAGAACCGAGCCGTGCAGAGCAAAGGGGCACCTCCTTATCACTGATGCGGGTTTAAAGATTAGCGCCTAACGCCAGGCATCACCCGCGCCCCTATTCAAGATGCATGAGAGGCAGCGTGAAGGGGCGTCGGGTGCATGCCGTTGTTAGGTTGCGCTCGTCGGATGATGAACTCCATCTGCGTGCCAAGCTGTGTCGCTAGAGGAGGCCAACTAAGAATGCTGGGCGGTATGTTGATGAGTTTGAGGAGACCGGTCTCACTCCCGGAGGCAGCATCCTGACTGCGTCTAAAATCCGAGACGTAAAATCCCGCCCCCTCGAAACAGGCTATGGCTGTTGCTTTTGTGAACTCCCAAATATGCAACGGAATGTAGCAGTTCTTCCACAACCAGGGGCGACGCATCAACTGAGCCAGCAGAAAGAAGTATCGGGATTCGAGCGACCTCACATCCGGGAAAGTGATTAGCCCGACTCCGTTATGGGCGAGGTATTTGCCGACGGTAGCCAGGTAATTGCGCGGGTGCAAGGTGTGTTCCAGAACATCCGTTAATATCACTGCATCGAACGACTCGAACTTAAAAGAGCAGCCTTCGAGCGGCTTGTTATGAATGGTGACATTGTAATGCTTGCGCCCCCATTCGGCGCTGAGCGGATTCAGGTCGATTCCTTCAGCGCGGTATCCCTGATCGCAAAGCATCTTCACCAGAAGACCTGTGGCACAACCTATATCGAGCACGCGGCCGCCGGGGGGTAAATAGGTTGACAGATAGTTTAAGTAACGCTGATATTTCGCCCCGAAATACTGTTCTGTCGCGCCTTCGGCTTGAAGTTCCGAATGGAAGTCGCCACTGTAGCATTGCTCTAGAAACGCTGGCGTAGGCTGAGGGTCTGTGAAATGGAGCCCGCACTTTGAACAACGGCGCAGGGACCATCGCTGCTTCATATAGACCTTAACGAATTTGACTGTTGTTATAGGCGAGTCACACATCGGACAACTTTGATTGATGTTTCCCTCTTGCTTAATCATCTCCCACCTCCATCATTCAGCAACCTAACTAAGTAGGTTGCAAAAAGTTCTTTCACAACTTCATCAGTTCGTCAGCCAGAAGTTACCAGAGAGGACTCCGGCTTTCTTCAGTCGCTCGTGCCGGCTCATCTCCAAGATGTAGCGGCAGGCGGCATC